>OKWK01000006.1_pt1 | contig 485475 bp, 487 predicted proteins | sample 1607181 | NCBI WGS metagenome assembly OKWK01 (sample SAMN07501053, study PRJEB24779) | human gut metagenome | isolation source: stool | host: human infant | place: USA: Pittsburgh, PA | reverse complement strand
CAAGGGTATGGCTGTTCGCCATTTAAAGCGGTACGCGAGCTGGGTTCAGAACGTCGTGAGACAGTTCGGTCCCTATCTGCCGTGGGCGTAAGAAGATTGAGGAGAGTTGACCCTAGTACGAGAGGACCGGGTCGAACCAACCACTGGTGTACGAGTTGTCCTGCCAAGGGCACCGCTCGGTAGCTAAGTTGGGATGTGATAAGAGCTGAAAGCATCTAAGCTCGAAGCCAACTCCAAGATGAATCTTCTTTTAAGAGCTCAATTAGACTAATTGTTCGATAGGCTGGGTGTGTAATGGATGAAAGTCCTTTAGCTGACCAGTACTAATAGCTCGTCTGCTTATCTTTATAAGCATCACTTCCTTGTTAAGGATAAATTTTACTTCGTATCTTTACACTATACTTCGTTGTTTATTTTGTAAATCGCGGTCACTACCGATAAGGTAGCTCCCTTATTTACTCAATAAACGCCTCGTCTAGCATAAAACTACTCGTAAAATTATTTAGCATTAGGATTGATAAGATCCATAATCTAAATTTATATCCCTAACAAGACCTTGTTTTTAATTAAAACATCGCTTTGACTTTTAACAATAAAAGCAGTGTTAAATAAGAGGTTACTAGTAATTTCATTATCACTAAAAATGAAATTACGAACTCTTTTTTATTCAGACGAGGCGCATGAGCAAAGACGAGGGAACGTATATTTTATACGTGACCGAAGTCTGAAGCGATATGCAACTAAGTATAAATAAAAAAGAGGAAGTAATTTTTATTTAACACTGCCCGTGGCTATACAGACGAGGAAACGCCTTGCTCCATCTCGAACCAAGAAGCTAAGCTCGTCATGGCTGATGATACTCTCCCTTACTGGGATGTCGGAAAAGTAGGTCGCTGCGGGCTTTGTTATTTATACTAAACTTTCTTTCATAAATAATAATCTTTAATAACTTGACTCAAATGATAAAACTATAAAAATTTGATCCATACAATATAAAAATACTCATAAAATATAAATTCGTTCTATCTTCTATATGTAAATTTATGATTGCTATGCTAAAATCACTCCTCAATTCAAATCAAAGGAACAAACATGAACAAGGTATTATTGTCATTGATAGCTACTGCTTCATTAGCATTGGCGGCTGTGAATTTAAACACCGCTACTAAAGAGGAGCTCATGAGCTTGGATGGTATAGGAAGCTCTAAGGCAGATGCCATAATAGAGTATAGGAAGGCAAACAAATTCAACTCCATAGAAGATCTAAAGAAAGTAAATGGCATAGGTGACAAGACATATGAAAATTTAAAATCAGATATTTCTACCTCAGGAGATACGAGCATAAAAGAAAAAGCTAAAAAACAAAAAGATAAAGTAAAAGATACCAAAGAAAAGATAAAGAGTAAGGCAGAAGATAAAAGCAAAGATATGAAAGAAGATACGAAGAGCAAGACTAAAAAGATGAAAGAGAAGATGATAGGGTAGTATAAGAATAGATATAAAAGAGTGGTGAAATAGGTGGGGGGGGGATTATCCATTCCCTTTCTTAAGTAAAACGTTGTAGAGATAAAAAGCATATTTAAAATGATATAAAATTTTTGATTTTTTGAATATTTATTGCTTTTTAGATAAAGCTATCTGTGGGTTGCCCAACTTTTTCGTTTCGTTTCACTACTCAAATGCTATTCGCGAATTCCTTGCCGGCAGAGTGCGGGAGTGAGTAGCCCAACATATAGCACGATTTTTTCTGCTTCGACTTCGTCTTACAGCTTTTCAAGATGTAACGTTTCGCTCGCAGTTGCGAGCAGACGGCGGTCAGCCTTACAACTTCCCTGCCTCGCAACGAAGTTTTTTGCTTTGCAACTCTTCGAGAAGTTTCGACTTCGTCTCATAACTCAAGCAGAGCATTACGAGTGCTTAGCACGCTCTACTTGCAGTTGCAAGACGAAGCGAAGCAATGTAAAAATCGGCGATGATAAGCTCGCTAATAAGATTTAACTACACTATAGCATTTAAAATTTTAGAAATCAACATTTTTTAAAACAGAGCTATCTTAAAATATTACACTTTGTTAAAATAAAAATCTATAAATTTGACTAGTTTAAATCCCACAAAACACTATTAAAATTATAGTTAAAATTACAAAATTTAATTTATAAATTATTAAAATATCAATATAATTACCCGAATACATAAAAATTTAAAGGAAATCTATGTCTTTTGGTAAAGTTATACAAGCGATCGAAGATATAAAAAACGGCAAAATGATCGTCATGGTTGATGATGAAGACCGCGAGAACGAGGGCGATTTGATATTTGCAGCGAGCATGAGCGACACTCAAAAGGTAAATTTCGCTATCACGCACGCAAAAGGGGTGCTGTGCCTAGCGATGGACGAAGCCAACGCAAAGAGGCTTGATCTCCCACTCATGGTGGCAAAAAATACATCCAGCCATGAGACCGCATTTACCGTTACTATCGATGCCAAAGAGGCTGTTACGGGGGTCAGCGCATACGAGCGGGATATGACGATGAGGCTTGCAGCAGATGTCGATTCTTGTCCCGATGATTTCGTAAGACCCGGGCACATATTCCCCCTTATCGCCAAAAAAGGTGGCGTGTTAGTTAGGACCGGACACACCGAAGGCTCGGTCGACCTTTGTAGGCTTGCAGGCATCACTCCTATGGCAGCGATCTGTGAGATTGTAAAAGATGACGGGACGATGGCTAGACGCGATTATTTGGAGGAATTTTGTAAAAAATATAACCTCAATATGATAGCCGTCTCAGACCTCGTCGAGTATCGTTTGAGTCATGAAAGCCTGATAAAAGTCGACGAGAAGATGCCTGTGAAAATCGCCGGATACGACGCATTCAGATACGATATCACCGATCATAAAGGCAAAGAGCATGCAGCTTTTGTATTTGGTGAAATTTCACAAACGGCTAATGTAAAATTTCAAAAATCAGTAAAAGACTACGAGCTTTTAAGCTCTTCTAAATTTTCCGATCTACTCAAAAATATAGAATTTTTAAACAAAAATAGCGGTGTACTCATATTTTTAGACAGCGAAAAGATGACCTCAAATTCTACGAAAGGCTATGGTATCGGCGCGCAGATTTTAAAGCATTTTGGCATAAAAGAGATCGAGCTCATAACTTCAAATAAAAATAAAGAATTTATAGGTATCAGTGGATTTGGGCTTGACATCAAAGGCTATAAGGATATTTAAAAAATTTTGAAAAATATTTAAATTTATGTTTATTTTACGTTTATTTTTAGCTACAAAGTTGTAAGATATCAAAATAATTTCATAAAAAAGGATATGTCGATGAGATCCATAACCAATAAAATAGCGCTCATGCTATTGATTGCGTTGTTTATCGCGTTTGCAGCCATATCGGCTGCTAGTTACTACACGGCTGAGAGTAAAGTCGTTGATCTTGTTGTCCAAAATCAAGATCAAATTTTAAAAGACGTCAAGGCAGTCACGGATACCTTTTTTGAGGAGTATACCGATGCGTCAAAGAGGTTTGCAAAAAAGATAGAGAATACTTCTAACGACGAGCAAAGCCTTTTGGCCGAGATTAAATTTCAAAAGGGACAAACCAGTTATTTGGTAGGAGATCTTTATTTTGGTAGAGATAGTGACGGCTATTTTTTCCAATCAGACGGCACAAGTTTAAAGCCTGATGTCGATAACTTCGATCCTAGAAAGCGCTCTTGGTATATCGCTGCTAAAGAAAAGGGCGGCGCCATATACAGTGAGCCTTACATAGAGGCGGTCAATAAAAAGCTAGTCATGAGCTTTGCCGCGCCGGTTTATAAAGACGGTAAATTTGCGGGAGTATCGGCTATCGATCTAAAGATAGAAGATCTAAGTAAAAAAATTCTTGACATGGGTAAAACTAAATATAGCTATGTTTATATTATGCATAAAAATGGCGTCGTATTAATACATAGCAATCCTGAAATAATAGGTAAAGTTGTTGACTTTAGTAAAACAGTCTCAACAAAGCTTAAAAATAGTGATTTTGATGGAAATGGTTTGATTTCTTACGTAAATCCTGAAGGTAAGAACGTAATGGCTAAAACTTTGCCGATAAATGATGAGGGCTGGTTGGTCGTAGCGGCAATGGGAACAGATACCTTTTCTAGTAATACTCTTCCTCTCCTAAAAACCCAAATAGCCCTCGCTGCGATCTTCATCATCGCCCTTTCGGTATTTGTCTATTTCTTACTCAAAAAATCACTAAGTCCTATAAAGACCATACAAGAAAAGCTAAACGAAGTATTCGCCTTCATCACCCATGAAGCAAAAGCTCCTGAGAAACTAGAGATAAACACCAATGACGAATTTGCTCAAATGAGTGACAGCATCAATCAAAACATAGATAAAGTAATAGCCGGCATCAAAAAAGACAGCGCCATGATAGATGAGCTAAACAATGTAGCAAACATGATGATAAGAGGAAATTTAGGAGCTAAAATTTCATCTGATCCAAACAACCCTGCATTGATGGAGCTAAAAAACCTACTAAATACTTTCTTTGCCTCCATATCTGAAAACCTAAAGAACATAGTAAGCGTATTAAGCTCATATACCAAAAATGACTTCACTGCTAAAGTAGAGCTCAAAGAGGGTATAGAAAGCGATATCAAAGATATGATAATGGGCGTCAAGTCTATGGGCGAAGTAGTATGCGAGATGCTAAAAGGAAATTTAGCAGAAGCCCAGTCTCTTGAAGAAAAGGCAAATGTATTGGCTCAGTCTATGAAAGAGCTGACAGACGGAGCGAACATACAAGCAAATTCACTTCAAGAAAGTGCAGCTGCAGTAGAGCAGATGTCTAGCTCAATGAACGCCATAAGCCAAAAAGCTCAAGATGTCACAAGACAATCCGAAGAGATCAAAAACATCATAGTGATAATTAGAGACATAGCAGATCAGACAAACCTCCTAGCCCTAAATGCTGCAATAGAAGCAGCCAGAGCAGGAGAGCATGGCAGAGGCTTTGCAGTAGTTGCCGATGAAGTAAGAAAACTAGCCGAGAGGACTCAAAAGAGCTTAGGAGAGATAGAAGCTAATGCAAATGTTCTAGCTCAAAGCATAAACGAGATGAGCGAATCTATAAGAGAGCAAGCAGAAGGCATAAATATGATAAATCAATCTGTATCTCAAATAGATAACCTAACTCACAAGAACATACAAATCATAGGCAAGACAAACGAAGTGACATCTGAGGTAGATGATATGGCTAAGCTCATAGTCACTGATGTAAGGAAGAAGAAATTTTAGAGTAGCAATAAAAAACTAAATGATCTGACAGCTTTGCGGTGTGCCAAGGCTGTCAGGTTTTAGGATAGGAGCTGATTATGCAAGAGTGGGCTTTGTGGGCGATAGCGTCGGCGGTTTTCGCCGCACTGACTGCTATATTTGCAAAGGTCGGCATCGAGGGCATAGACTCGAATTTCGCTACTTTCATCAGGACGCTAGTCATAGTGGCGGCATTGATCCTTTTTCTCACATACGCTAAAAAATGGCAATCCCTTGAAACCTTGAGCGCAAAAAACTGGCTATTTTTGATACTTTCCGGTCTGGCTACCGGGGCATCGTGGCTAGCGTATTTTAAAGCGCTTCAAATAGGCAAGGCTTCACAGGTCGCACCGATAGATAAATTTAGCCTCGTTTTGGTGGTCGTTTTTGCCGTGATATTCCTGGGAGAACGCCCGAATATCAAGGAGTGGCTGGGTATCGGACTCATCGCGAGTGGCGTTTTTGTGCTGGTTTTTAAGTAAATTTTTGTATCTAAATTTTGACGGCAATAGAGTGTAATAAAATTTTGTTTTATTAAAATAGCACCGAATAAAATCAAATTTCAGAGGAAAATATGCTAGAAATTTTACGTTTCACTGACGAAAAGTCGGATAAATTTTGGAAAATCGAGGCGCTCGGGTGTGAATTTGCTCTAAACTGGGGCAAATTTGGCACGAGCGGCAGATACGAGATAAAGGAGTTTGACAGCGAGCCAGAGTGCGAAAAGCAGGCGCAAAAGCTGCTCGCCTCCAAGCTGAAAAAGGGCTACACGCGCAGCGAGCTTCCTAGCGGACATCTTTACTTTGACACCGATGAATTCGGGCTTCATCCGCTTACAAGCCATCCAAATTTTAGGCGGTATTTTTCGGACGCGATCTATTATGACGAGTGCGACGAGGAAGCTCCTTTTGGCAGCGATGACGGCAATGACGCGTTTAAATCGCTGCAAGAGGCGTTTCGCAAGGGTGATACTAAGGCGCTTAAATTCGTGCAAGATTTGCTAGAGCGCGAGTGGGGCTTCACCTATCTGCCACCGGATAAAAATCAAAGCGACGAGGAGCTAAAAAGCCTCGCAAAGCGTGATTTTAGCGGGCTTTTAGGCGATCAGATCATGTATAGCAACGATCAAGTCATCATCGCGATTGCGTTTGGCGAGATCAAAATTTCTGGCAAGATGAGTGATAAAAATTTAGCCCTCTTGGCACTTGACTCTATGGAGCGCATAGAGCGGCTAAACCGCCTAGTTTGGGGACACGCGGGCGATGAATCGTTTTATGCTGCGACCATGCGCCGCGACCTGATGAAATTTATGGCGGAGCAGGTAGGGTAAATTTGCATTAAATTTATCAAAATTTTTGCAAACAAGCCGTTCGTAGGACTTATTTTGCCAAATTTGCTCTCTCATGCTCCAAAAGCCAAATTTTAGTCGCAAGCCCATCGCCGCCAGAGTATCCGCCAAGTCCGTTTGCAGCGACCACTCGGTGGCAGGGGATGATGACGGGGATTTTATTTTTGGCGTTTGCCGAGCCTGCCGCACGGTATGCCCGCTCTGCACCCGCCATCTGCGCGAGCTGGGCGTAAGTAATCGTCTTGCCGTATGGGATTTTGAGCAAATTTTCATAGACGCTTTTTTGAAATGCCGTGCCGCTGATGTTTAGCTTTGTGGTGAAAATTTTAAGCTCGCCTTTAAAATACCGCTCCAGCTCACTTAAACAAAGCTTTAAATTCGCATCCGTCACATCCGTTTTGATAAATTCTCGCACAAAATTTAGCTCGCAAACTCCGCTCTCATCGCCGCAGATTTCTAAAACTCCGATCGGCGAGTCAAAATAAGCCTTTTGCAAAATAGCTCCTTTAAAATTTGATAAGCTAAATTTAGCGAAATTTGCTTTATATTTTTATGTGTTTTTGATAAAATAGGCGCAAAAAACAAAGGAAAAACGATGGGCTTTTCATCAGAATACGAAAATCACGTGCGTGAGCGAGAGGCGCTTGGAGTGCCGCCGTTGCCGCTTAGCGCGGAGCAGACGCGTCAAGTTTGCGAGCTTTTGAGGCTTGGCGGACTAAGAGAAAGCGAGTGTCTTGGCCTGGCAAGCGGGCGCGCGCCGAGCTTTGAGCTAAACGATGAAAATTTAGGCAAGGTCTGGGAGGAGTTTAGAGAAAATGAAAAACAGCAAATTTGGCTCGTAGATCTGCTCGCAAACCGCGTCCAGCCAGGCGTCGATGATGCGGCGAAAGTGAAGGCGGAATTTTTAAACGAGATTATAAATCATGACCTTGATATAAAAGGGCTTGATAAATTTGCCGCGCTTAAAATGCTAGGGACGATGCTTGGCGGATACAACGTCATCGTGCTGATCGCCGCGCTTGATAGCCCCGACGAAGTGGTCGCTCGTGCAGCCTGTAACGAGCTAAAAAATATCATTTTCGTGCATGATTATTTTAACGACGTGCTGAATTTAAGCAAGCACAATAAATTTGCCCTCGAAGTCCTGTATTCGTGGGCGCAGGCGGAGTGGTTTTTATCGCGCGAGAAGCTGCCTGAGCTCATCCGTGCAGTCGTTTTCAAGGTCGCAGGCGAGACCAACACCGACGATCTAAGCCCGGCGAGTGAGGCCTTCACACGCTCTGACATCCCACTACACGCAAACGCGATGCTCTCCAAGCGCCAGCCTGGCAGCATTGAGACGATAAAGGAGCTCAAAAAAAGCGGTCGCGAGGTCGTCTATGTGGGCGATGTGGTCGGCACTGGCAGTAGCCGAAAGAGCGGCATAAACTCTATCCAGTGGCATCTGGGGTGCGAGATAGAGGGCGTGCCGAACAAAAAAACGGGTGGCATCGTCATCGGCGGCGTGATCGCTCCGATATTTTTCAATACCGCCGAGGATAGTGGCGCACTGCCGATCATCGCCGATGTGAGCGGGCTTGAGATGGGCGATCTCATCGACATCTACCCGTATCGCGGCGAGATCGTGAGAGTAGGGCGAAGCGGCAAAAGTGGCGTAAATTTGAGCGATGAGAGCGACGATAAATTTAAGCAAAGCAAAATTTATAACGATACCGCAAGCGGTTCGCACGCACAAGCTTCCGAGCTAGTCGCTAAATTTACCCTCTCGCCAAACACCCTGCTAGATGAAATGAGAGCCGGCGGGCGCATACCGCTCATCATCGGGCGCGGACTTTGCGCGAAGGCTAGGGCGGCTCTAAATTTAGGCGCGGAGCAGATTTTCGCCAAGCCAGAGCAGCCAAAGGATGACGCTAAAGGCTACACGCTTGCGCAAAAGATAGTCGGTAGGGCGTGCGGCGTGCAGGGCGTGCGAGCCGGCAGCTATGTAGAGCCACTCACGCTCACGGTCGGCTCGCAGGACACGACTGGGCCGATGACGCGCGACGAGATAAAGGAGCTTGCCAGCCTTGGCTTTTCGTGCGACTTCGTGCTGCAAAGCTTTTGCCACACGGCGGCGTATCCCAAGGCGAGCGACGCGATACTGCATAAAAATTTGCCAAAATTTATCAACTCTCGCGGCGGTGTGAGCTTGAAACCTGGCGATGGCGTCATCCATTCGTGGCTAAATCGCATGGTGCTGCCCGATACAGTCGGCACGGGTGGGGACAGCCATACGCGCTTTCCTATCGGTATCAGCTTCCCGGCGGGTAGCGGGCTGGTGGCGTTTGCTGCGGTGCTGGGTGCTATGCCGCTAAATATGCCTGAATCCGTGCTGGTGCGCTTCACGGGGCAGCCGCAAGAGGGCATCACGCTGCGAGACCTCGTCAATGCGATCCCTTATTACGCGATAAAGCGCGGGCTGCTAAGCGTAGAAAAGAAGGGCAAAAAAAACGTATTTGCGGGTAAAATTTTAGAGATCGAGGGGTTGGAAAATTTAAAGGTCGAGCAGGCTTTCGAGCTTAGTGATGCCTCAGCCGAGCGATCCGCCGCTGCGTGCGTGGTAAATTTAGACATTAAGCCCGTGGTGGAGTATATCCGCTCAAACGTCGCGCTCATCGAAGCGATGATAAACGCGGGCTACGAGAGCCGCGCAACTTTGGAGCATCGCCGCGAAAAGATGCTCGCATGGCTGGAAAATCCGAGCCTTCTAAGGGCGGATAAGGATGCGAGATACGCCGAAGTGATCGAGATAAATTTAAATGACATCACCGAGCCGATACTGGCGTGTCCGAACGATCCCGACGATGTCGCGACGCTGGGTGAGATTTTGCGCGATGAAAGGCGGACGAAAAATATCGACGAGGTTTTTGTGGGAAGCTGCATGACGAACATCGGGCATTACCGCGCTCTGGGCGAGATTTTAAAGGGCGAGGGGCAGATCCCTACGCGCCTTTGGGTCGTGCCGCCGACGAAAATGGATAAAGACACTCTCACGCAGGAGGGGTATTACAGCGTGTTTGGCGGGGCCGGCGCGCGCATAGAGGTGCCCGGCTGTTCGCTTTGCATGGGCAACCAAGCCCGTGTGCGAGACGGCGCAGTAGTGTTCTCGACTTCGACGCGAAATTTCGACAACCGCATGGGAATGGGCGCGCAGGTGTATCTTGGCAGTGCCGAGCTGGCGGCGGTCTGCGCGATACTTGGCAGGCTGCCAAGCGTGGATGAATACATGCGAATCGTCCCGCAAAAGCTCGCTGGCAAGCAAGAGCAAATTTATCGGTATTTAAATTTTAACGAGATAGAAAAATTTTGAGATTGGGTGAGGACTACGGGATAAATTTATCTAGCGCGGATAGCAAAATTTAGGCTGATAGCCGTTAAATTTATGATCTGTTTGTTGCTTAAAGTTGTAAAATTTATCGGCTAAATTTATATCGTAGTTGGTGCTCAAATTTTAGACCTATTGGCATCGCGATATAGCCGATTGAAAATTTGCGGCAGTCAGCTCCCTCGCGTCTAAAAATCATCTGCATTCGTTGTGTAATTCCCCGACTTGCTGATCGTCGCTACCGCCATCAAATCAGCTAAATTTAAGCACTCCAAAATACAAGCATTTCGCGCATAAATCAAGCATAAAATTTATGAAATTCACAGTAAAATAAGCTCAAATTCTAACCCGAAAGGAGAAAAAATGAGAGCAAAATTCACGCTCGCTTTGTTTGCCGTTTTGCTTGGCGGTGCGCTAAATGCGGCGCAGTTTCGCACGCAGGACAAGGTCGCGGAGGAATACAAGCCCTACATGCAAAGCTGGGCGGTCGATTTTTCGGACTCAAATTTAAGAGCCGCCGCGAAAAAGAGGCAAGACGAGCTAGCCGCGAGCACGACGCAGCCCACAGCCAGTCTCATCGCTCCCGCAAATGGCGATCAGCCCGCCGTGCCGCTGTATCTTTACCGCAGCAAAAACGCGCCGCAGCTCTCGCCGCTTATTTATTTCATCCACGGCGGCGGCTATCTCATGGGCAACGCAAAGTCTAAGGGCGCGCGCCTCATGCAGCTTGCAAACGAGCTAAACGCCACGGTCGCGAGCGTGGAGTATCGTTTGGCGAGCGTCGCACCCTTTCCTGCCGATCTAAACGACGCTTATAACGGGCTGAAATATCTTTTTGAAAACGCAAAAAGCCTAGGACTAGATAGGCGCAAGGTCGTCGTGATGGGCGAGAGCGCAGGCGGCGGACTGGCGGCGAGGCTAGCGCTCTATGCGCGCGACAAGGGCGAGCTTAGCCTAGCCGGGCAGGTGCTCGTCTATCCGATGCTAGATCACCGCACGGGCGGAGCGGACTCGATATATGACGATAAAAACACGGGCGAGTTCGTCTGGACGGCGGCGGCAAATGTCGCGGGCTGGACGGCTCTGCGCGGCGGACAAGCGATCAGTGAAGAACAAATGCCGTATTTCTCGCCTGCGCTCGCTAAAAATTTACGCGGCTTGCCGCAGGTTTTTATGGTCACGGGCGAGCTTGATCTTTTCGTGCACGAGGACATCGACTATGCAAATAGACTGCTCGCAAACGGCGTCAGCACCGAGCTTTTGGTGATCCCAAACGTCTTTCACAGCTTTGATAGCGTAAATGAAAACTCGCCACAGACGAAGCTTTATTTCAAGCTGCGAAACGAGGCGATCAAGCGGATGTTTAAGGCGGCAAAGTGAAATTTGGGGGCGAGCGTGCGAGATAGAGAGGGCTACTCGTATCGCCCCAGATGCTTTATAAAACAAGATGTCAGGAGAAATTTTAACGTGACTAGGGGTAAATTTCCAGGAAAACGATAAAAATTTTATGATTTTTGGACATAAATCCAGCTAAATAAGCGAGTTTAGCGTTTAATTTTGTTAAAATAGCGTAAATTTTAGGAGGCGGCATGAAAAGGTTGAGTATTTTTTTGCTTTTTTTATCGAGCTTGCTTGCGTATGCGCAGGGGCTTAGCTGCGGAGATTTGGGCTCTAAAGAGGTATTTGCCAGCGCTCCTAAAGATTTCGTGTATATGGATGAGAAAATTTTCTCCTGCGACGGATCGGCGCTAAATTTAGCTGTCGTGAAAGATCTCTTTGACGCCGCAAAGGTCGTGCGCGGCGAAAATCAAAGCTGCGTGGGAAACATCGTTTATACTGAAAATTTAAATAAATTTAGATGGCTCGTTTTAGAGGCCAGCTTCGCTCCGTCGATCTATGCAAAAACGCTTGAAAAGCCCGAGATCTCCGAGGCTCAAAAAGACGCTCAAATGGACTTTTTTAGGTACTGGGCAAATAAATCGCTATATAATTTCATCAAATACAAAGAATTTTTAAAATTTTATAACGACGCGCAGACTCCGCTCGTGAAATTTTATGAAGATAAGGGCATAGACGCTGGCAGTGCAGCGTATTACGCTACGAGCTTGGTCGGAGAATTTCTCACTTTCGCCGTCGGCAAGCAAGATATAAACGCCACGAATAAGCCCGCGCTCTCTGATGAGCAGAAAATTTTGAGCGATAAGACGGCCGGATTTGACTACATCGCTTCGCTGCTTTACTCTAAAAATTTTACCCCGTTTGAGCTCACGAATATGCTAGATACCGCGCTTTTATACGAGCAAGACACCGATGTCATAAACGAAATTTTAAAACGAGGCGCACAGATAAATGCAGGCGATGAGACGCCGATATTTTTCGCTCTTAAAAATTTAAAAAACGTCGAATTCCTGATAAAAAAGGGGGCAGACGTAAATCATAAAAATTTTTTCGGAAAGAGCGCTTTGTTTTATGCCGTGCAGTTTGACGATGCGAGGCTGACGCAGCTTTTGATCGCAAACGGCGCGAACGTCAATGAAAAATACATCGATGAGAACACAAAGATCGCAATGCTAAATTTAGGCGAGGAGTCGTTTTTGGGCAACACTTGCGCGCTCGAGCACACGTCAAGGTCGGTTTTCATGCACGCAGCAGCGCATTCTGGTACTGAAATTTTAGAGCTTTTAAGACAAAGTGGCGCTGACATACAAGCAGTCGATGAGGCCGGCTTTAATGCGATGGACTATGCTGTAAAAAACGGCAATGACGCCGCGGTAGGATATCTAAAAACGCTAAATTTAAAGCCAAATATCGAATAAAGGAGCAAAGATGAAAGGAACGGCTTTTATCACCGGTGCGACATCGGGATTTGGAGATGCGATCGCCAGGAGACTTTCACTGGATGGCTACAAGATCATCGCGCTTGGCAGGCGCAAAGAAAGACTGGAAAAACTAGCCGGCGAGCTTGGAAATACGCATATAATAGCCGCTGACATCAGAGATAAAAAGGCCGTTTTTGACGCAGTCAAAAATTTGCCTGAAAATTTCAAAGATATCGAGGTCTTGGTAAATAATGCAGGACTCGCCCTCGGCCAGGAAAGAACGATAGATGCGAGTATCGAGGACTTTGAGACGATGGTAGATACGAACATCAAAGGACTTTTATACTCGACAAAGGCCGTCTTGCCGATAATGACGCAACGAAAAAGCGGATATATCTTCAATCTAGGCTCGGTCGCAGGCCACTGGCCGTATCCGGGCGGTAACGTCTATGGCGGCACGAAAGCCTTCGTAAAGCAGTTTAGCTACAACCTGCGAAACGATCTGCTAGGCACAGGCATACGCGTGACCGAGATAGCTCCGGGCCTTTGCAAGACCGAATTTAGCGAGGTTCGCTTTAAGGGAGACAAGGCCAAGGCCGACTCCATCTACGCAAATACGCAGTTCATCACAGCCGATGATATCGCGACTATGGTGCTAAACTGCTTAAATCTGCCAAAGAGCGTGAACGTAAATTTGCTCGAAGTCATGGCGACGACGCAGACTTGGGCGGGATTTTATTTTGAAAGAGATTGATTTAAATTTATAAAGGGGAAGATGCGGATGAGAAAATCTTTATTTTTCATTTCGATGCTGTTTTTGCCGATGTTGGCATTTGCCGTCGATGCGGAGGTCGCGAAGAAAAATGCCGAAATTTTTGGCATTTGGACGCTCGTGCCGCCGGTAGTCGCGATCGTTTTGGCGTTTATCACCAAAGACGTCGTTTTGTCGCTGTTTTTGGGCGTTTTTAGCGGAACTTTTTTAATAAATGTCGTGAGCTCGAACATTTTTATGACATTTGTTAAGGGTTTTACGAGCATCGTGCAAAGGGTGGTCGGCTCGCTGGCTGACAGCTGGAACGCGGGCATCGTATTGCAGGTGCTTTGTATCGGCGGTGTGGTCGCGCTCATCACCAAAATGGGCGGTACGAAGGCGGTCGCGTTGTGGCTAAGCAAACGCGCAAAAACGGGCGTCTCGGCTCAAATTTCAACCTGGCTGATGGGGCTTTTTGTATTTTTTGACGACTACGCAAACGCCCTCATCGTAGGTCCTATCATGCGCCCGATAACGGATAAATTTAAAGTTAGCCGCGAGAAGCTAGCTTTCATCATCGACGCCACCGCTGCGCCTGTGGCGGGGCTTGCCGTGATCTCGACGTGGGTCGGTCTTGAAATTTCACTCATAAAGCAAGGCTACGAGCTCATCGGCGTGACCGATATAAACGCGTTTGGTATCTTCGTCGAGACGATCCCTTATCGTTTTTACAACCTTTTCATGCTATTTTTTATCGTTTGTATCGCATTTATGGGGCGTGACTTTGGTAGCATGCTAAAAGCCGAGCGCAGAGCAAAGGCTGGCGAGCTGCACTCCGGTAGATCGATGATGAGTGATGTGGAAGATAAGACGCTCGAGCCAAAAGAGGGTATAAAGCTACAAAGCTCAAATGCTGTGATCCCGCTTTTGGTGCTGATTATCGGAGCATTCGTGAGCTTTTACTTCAGCGGGCTTAGTTCGCTTGAGGATGAGGCACTGGCTGCTGCGCAGGCTCATCCACTCTCTTTTGAAACTTTCCAAGCTACGTTTGGTAAGGCTGATGCGTCTGTCGCGCTGTTTCAGTCTGCGCTTTTAGCCACTATCGTAGCGATCATTATGGCTGTTTATAGGAAAATTTTGACCGTGCGCGAGGCGATCGAGACGTGGGGCAAGGGCTGGAAAACGATGATAACCACGATCATCATCTTGCTTCTTGCGTGGTCGCTTAGCTCAGTCATCAAAGAGCTTGGCACGTCGCGCTACTTAGTCGATCTGCTTTCGCAATCGACTCCAAAGATCATACTCCCGGCGTCGATTTTCATTTTGGGCTCGTTTATCAGCTTTTCAACCGGCACGAGCTATGGTACTATGGGCATCTTGATGCCTCTTGCCATACCGCTAGCAAGCGCTGTTGGCGCAAATAGCGGGCTTACGGGCGATGCACTGCATGCTTATATGATCGTAAATATCTCGGCGGTGCTAACGGGCGCCATTTTTGGTGATCACTGCTCGCCGATCTCGGATACTACGATACTCTCATCAATGGGTGCTGGATGCAACCACATCGACCACGTCCAGACGCAGATGCCTTACGCGCTTAGCGTGTGCGCGATCAGTATCGTCGTGGGCTACCTGCCTGTCGCGCTTGGGCTAAGTATCTGGATCGCGTTGCCGCTTGGACTTTTGGCGACTGCGCTGTTTGTTAGATTTGTCGGGCAGAAGGTGGAAGCGTAGTTGCGATGTGTGCATTTTGGCGAGTGCGGCAGCTGCACGCTCGCCTTGTCTTATGAGGATCAGCTAAATTTCAAGGCAAATTTTATAGCGGATAAATTTAGAGAATTTTTTGACGGTGAGCTTGAAATTTTTAGCTCTAAACCGCAAAGATACCGCAGTAGGGCGGAATTTGGCATTTGGCACGAAAATGACAAGATCTACTACACGATGCACGGCTCAAAGTCAAAATTTATCAAAATTTCAGAGTGCCCGAAAGTCGATGAAAGCATAGCTGCCCTCATGCCAAGGCTACTTGAAGAGCTTGGCGCCTCAAACGAGCTGAAAAGTAAAATTTTTGGCGTGGAGTTCATATCTACAAGCGAGCTTTGCGCTGTCATCTTGCTCTATCACAAGAGGCTTGACGGCCTTGAGGCCGCTTTTAGCGAGCTTGCAAAAAGGCTTGGCGTAAAGATCGTCGCTCGTTCGCGCGGTCAAAAGATAAGTAACGACGAACGCGAGCTGTGCGATAGCTTTGAGATAAACGGGCAAAGATACGTTCTAAATTTTGGCGATAGTGCGTTTATCCAGCCAAATAAGGGCGTAAATGAAAAGATGATAGCCTGGGCGCAAAACTGCGTGAGTATGGACGCTCGTGCTGGTGCGCAAAATGGCGATCTGCTCGAGCTTTACTGCGGGCACGGCAATTTCACCATCCCGCTTGCTGGTAAATTTAGGCGCGTTTTAGCGACTGAAATTTCAAAAATCTCGATCGCAAATGCTCTCAAAAACTGCGAGCAAAACGGCGTTGGCAACATCAAATTTTTACGTATGAGTGCAGAGGAGCTGATGAGTGCATTTGGCGGCAAGCGAGAATTTAGGCGCTTGGAAGGCGTAAATTTAAGCGATTTTGCCTTCTCACACGTGCTCGTAGATCCGCCACGCGCGGGGCTTGAAGCAAGCGTGATAAATTTCATCAAAAACTACGAAAACATCGTCTATATATCCTGTAACCCGCAGACGCTTTATGAAAATTTAAAAGAGCTTGACCTAACGCACAAAGCGGTGAAATTTGCGATGTTCGATCAGTTCGCAAATACAAATCACATCGAGTGCGGAGTGGTTTTGAAAAAAAGATGAGTGTAGATGAAATTTTAAAAAACGCAAAGAGTGTGGCTATCGTGGGACTTAGCCCTGATGAGAGCAAGGCTAGCAACATGGTGGCGCGCTATCTTTTGCAAAACGGGTTTAAAATCTACCCCGTTTATCCTAAAGAGGATGAAATTTTAGGGCTTAAAGTATATAGGAATTTAAGCCAAATAAGCGAACCCGTCGATATCGCAGTGATGTTTAGAAAGAGCGAATTCGCGCAGATTTTGATCGACGAGGTCATACGAAAAAGTGTCTTGACGTTTTGGCTGCAGCTTGGCATAGTAAATGAAGCCGCAAAGCTCAAAGCCAGCCAAAACGGCGTAAATTTCGTGCAAGATAAATGTATAAAAATAGAATTTGAAAGGTTGAAAAATGGTATCACTAAATAAAATCATCCAAGCCAAGATCACGATAGGGCATTTCGTAAACAAAACCCCTTTTGCGTTTTCGGCTAGGCTTAGTGGCGTAACGGGCGCTGATATCTATCTAAAAGAGGAAAATTTACAGCGAACGGGCGCTTACAAGATCCGCGGCGCTTATAACAAGATCGCAAATTTGACGAGCGATCAGCGAAAGATGGGTGTAGTCGCCGCAAGTGCGGGAAATCACGCTCAAGGTGTCGCCATCTCAGCGCGTGAATTTGGCGTGCGCGCGGTCATAGTCATGCCGGAGTCCACTCCGCTGCTAAAGGTCTCTGGCACGAAAGATCTTGGCGCGGAGGTCATACTAAAGGGCGATAACTTCGACGAAGCATATGAATTTGCAGTCACTTACGCCAAAGAGCAGGGGATGAATTTCATCCATCCTTTTAACGACGAATTCGTCATGGCCGGACAGGGCACGATAGGACTTGAGATGCTTGATGATATGAGCGACCTTGATATGGTCGTAGTGCCCGTTGGCGGCGGCGGTCTGGCTAGTGGCGTGGCTAGTTGCGTAAAACAGGTAAATCCTCACATCAAAGTAGTCTGCGTGGGAGCCAAGGGCGCACCTGCGATGTGGCAGAGCTTTAACGCCAAAAAGAGTATAAACTCAAAATCAGTCCGCACGATCGCCGATGGTATCGCTGTCCGTGACGCCAGCGAGATAACTCTGGCAAACATCATCGAATGCGTCGATGAATTCGTGCAGGTAGATGACGAGGAGATCGCGACTGCGATACTGTTTTTGCTAGAGAGTCAAAAGATCGTCGTAGAGGGCGCCGGCGCAGCAGGGGTAGCGGCACTTATGCACGGCAAGATAAAGCACAAAAAGGGCGCAAAGATCGGTATCGTGCTAAGTGGCGGTAATATCGACGTGCAGATGCTTTCTATCATCATCGAAAAGGGTCTCATAAAGTCTGCGCGCAAGATGACGATACAAGTTACCCTGATAGATAAGCCGGGCGCGTTGCTAGCGCTTACCGACGCGCTAAAAGATGCGAATGCAAATATCGTAAAGATAGACTACGATCGCTTTTCGACCGAGCTTGAATACGGCGATGCTAGCATCACCATCACGCTTGAGACCAAGGGCGCAGAGCATCAAGAGTGCATAAAAAAGGTGCTTAAAGAGCATGGATTTGAATTTACGCAGGTGTTTTGATCTGATGAATAGATAGCGTAAATTTAGGCTTTAGCGGGCTAAATTTATAAGGATCAAAAAAATGAAACGAGAAATTTCATCTTTCATATTAACCAACGAAGAGCGTAAATTCTAGGCTTAGAGCCCTTGCCAGCGCACTGGGAGGCTGTCAGGATAGGGGAGAGCGATTATTATTTTGACGGCGATGTCATACGAAAGATGATAACATCTACGAGTGAGCGATACTACGAGACGCAGCTTTGTGAGCGCACGGCTGAAAACCGCACCATCGTGCTACCAAAGACCGCGCGGGGCAAACCAAAGAAGCTAAATTTCACCGCTACGCAGTCATTTAAGGGGCTTGGCGTGTATTTTAGCTTCACCGCCCACTCTGTCATTATCGCAAATTTCACGACGCAAACGACGTTTTATTATGAAGATTTAGACGAAGAGGACAAAGACATCGCCGTCAAATTTAAAAACTGGCTAGAAAAGTGGATAGCAGATACATCAAAAGCCGATCTGGCTGAGATCGAAGCCTTTAAAAACGCCTCACGTCAGCACTGCAAATTTAAAGAAGGTGATTTCTTTACGTTTAAATTTGGTAGGCGCAAGTGGGGCTTTGGACGCATACTGATCGATATCGCCAAGCGTCGCAAGAGCCCAGAATTTGCTCGTCTAAGACACGCCGGACTAAATAACCTAATGGGCAAAGCCTTAATCGTAAAAGTCTATCTCACTGCAAGCGATACTCCAAATACCGATCTAGACGCACTCGCCGCGATGCCAGCCCTGCCAGCACAGGCTATAATGGATAACTGCTTTTACTACGGCGAATGTAAGATCATCGGGCACAGACCGCTAAATTTAGATGATCTAGACGGCGTGCCAATCTCGTTTAGCAAGAGTATCAGTCATGCCGATTCTGATTATGTTTATTTGCAATACGGGTTGATTTATAAAGAAGCCTCGGCGGCTAAATTTAAAAAATTTGTCCGCAAGGGTGAATTTGAGCCTGATCCCTACCGAAACGAAGCTATCGGCTGGTCTTTGTTTATAGGGGACTTAAAAGAAGGTCCAGTAAAACAAGGTATCGAAATTTATGACAAAAACGATCTGCGAAACCCTGAAAATATCGAGGTAAAAAGAGAGATATTCAAATTTTTTGGCTTGGATGCGGACGCCGGGTACGAGGAGAATTTTAGGCTTTCTAAGAAAGAGCTAAAGATATAAATCGGCTAAAACGGGGCTTGTCAGCGAATATAAAAGGCATGCAAAAAGATTAAATTTAACAAATCTTTTATCAAGATTTGCTACAATCTGCGGCATAAAGGAGCGAAAATGACCGAATACACCAGCCTTATTTTAGCTATTTTGTTGCTCGTATGCATGGTGGCGATATTTAAATTTAGCAAAGCCCTAAAAGAGGCGCAAAAGCCGGTCGCTACGAGCATAACGACTGATATAGAGCAGATAAAATCCATCGGCGAACTCTCCGTGTTTCAAGTCTATAGCAAAGAGATCGTCACAAAGACCGATCACGCGTTTGGAAATTTTGGCAAAGAGTATCTTAGATGGCTCGTGAGCGAGAAAAAGCTTTCGATGATATTTGAGTTCGAGATAAATTTTATCTACGATCTAACTAGCCCGAAGCTCGAGATAACGCAGATCGCAAACTCCAAATACAAGGTCAAAATGCCACCTTGTAAGTATAAATTTTCTATCGCTAATATGAAATTTTACGACGAGAAAAATGGTAAATTTATCCCGTTTTTGTTGCCCGACTCGCTAAACGGCTTTTTTGGAAGCAGCTTTAGAGAAGAGGATAAGAACCGCCTGATAGAGGAGGCGCGAAGCGAGGTCGAAAAGATGAGTATCAGGCTCATCTCGCAGCTACAAAGCAAGATACATAAGTCCGCTCGCGATACGCTAGAGGCCATCGCTAAAAGCTTCGGGGCGAATTGCGTCATTTTTGAATTTGATGACAACGAAGAGCAGATAGGCTCGCAGCTAAAGCTTGAAAACATCGCTTAGACAGCCTTTAAAAGCAAGCGCCCTCATTTGAGCCAAATGAAAAACTATCTATAAAACACTCGGCTTAGATATAGGCCTTGCGCTGCAGCGGGTATCCTGGTGAGCGGCTTTTTGTGATTTATGGCTAAATTTAGCAGCTCGTCGCCGTCTTTTAAATTTAGGGCTTTTAGCAGGCTTGCGACCATCAGCCTTACTTGCGCCCTTAAAAAGCCGTTTGCCTTAAAGACGATGACGGTTTTGTTTTTGTATTCGTAGCAGTATGCTTTGTAAATTTCGCGAATAGGGCTTTTCGTGCCGCTTCCTGTTTTCATAAATGCGCTAAAATCATGCTCCCCGATAAAAATTTTAAGTATATGATTTGCACGAGCGGTGTCAAATTTAGGCGCGAAAAGGCAGTACTCCGCGTGAAAAACATCGTATCTGCCGTGATCTATGATATAGCGATATAGCCTCGCCTTTGCATCGTATCTGGCCTGAAAATCATCATTTACGCGCTTTATATTTTTTATATGTATGAAAGGATGTGCGTGGCGGTTTATGAGGTTTTTAAGACGATCAAGGTCTTTAAAATGCTCCCCGCACTCCACCGCAGCGCTCTGAGCTGTCGCATGCACGCCCTTGTCGGTGCGCGAGCTTAGAACGAGCTTGCCAAAGATGCCCACATGAGCCAGCGCGCGAGCTAGAGCGTCTTGGACGCCGTTTTCATGCGGCTGGGTCTGAGAGCCCTGAAATTTCGAGCCGTCGTAGCTAAAGATGAGCTGAATTTTCATCAATATCGTCGCATGATCTTAAATTTATAAAACCAAACTCCGGCGGCAAAAAACGCCGCGAATACTCCAGGTATAGCGATGATCGGACGCGGACTGAGTAGCATTATGAGCGTAAAATATCCAAACAATATCCCAAACGTGCCAAGATATACCGCACCCTTTTCGTATCGGTATGTCACGATACCAAAGCTTATGGCAAAGAGCGTCGTCGCAAGTGGGAAAAGCGCGACTAAAACATAGGTGCTAAGATCTTTTTTGCGCTTGGTGCTGGTCTTTGCCTCGAGCCAGTACTCTTTTATGCTGTCTACGTCGTTTATTTTCTCGTTTTGTGCGGTGCGGATAGTCATGGATTTAAAGTTGCTTTGATGATAGACCTTGTCTCTCATATCATAAATTTTGCCGTTGTTTAGGGATAGCTCTATGTTTGATTTGGTGTTTATCATCTTAGCGTTTTGTGCGACGATGAGGCGTTGTGAGTCTTTGATAAAGGGGTTAAACATCACGATATTTTTATAGATCGTGCCGTTTTCATCGCTTCCTTCGCTGCCTACATAGACCATCCAGTCTGAAAATTTCTGTCCAAATTGCGTCGGCTTTAAATTCAGCTTTGCAACGGTCTTTTTGTAGTCGATGAAATTTGAGTTGAGCTCCGAGGCTATCGGTATCATGACGATCGCAACGATCAGCAAAAGTGCGCTTAAGGCGGCAGAAAACGCCAGGAAAAATTTAGCGATGGAATTTGGCGAGCTTCCTAAGGTGAAAATGACGATGCTTTCGTTTTCTTTGGATAGGCGAAAGAGCGTCATCGCTAGCGCTACGAAAAACGCGATAGGAACAACAAAGAGCAAGACGCGCGGCAGCATGAACATATAAAGCTTCAAAAGCTCGCCAAACGTTATCTCGATATACGACGTCACGCGGGCGATCTGGATGAAAAAGACTATCGACATTATCAAAAAAAGCGTGCTAAAGAGCGACGCGAACGTGCCTAGAAAGTTGTATAAAAGATATTTGTTGACCCTACTCATAAAGCATCTTTATAAAATTTAAAATTTCTGTATCGAAGACATAGGTCACGACCAGCCCCGCACTCAAAAACGGCACGAACGCCAACTCGTAGCCACTCTTTCGCACTAGCGCATACACCGGCAGTGTCAAGATCGCGGCAAGATAGACGGCAAAAAGAGCGAGCTTTAGCGGCAGCACCGCACCTATGATAGCGGCTATAAAGATGTCTGCGCTACCCATCGCCTCCTTTTTCATAGCTGCACTCACTATAAGCCTAAGCAGCCAAAATCCAAACGCGAAGCCAAGGGCGTTTATAAACGCCGAAAAATCACCAAACCATAAAATTTCACGCGCTGCGTAAATAAGCGCGAAGCCAAGCGCGGTAAAGAGCAAAACGTCCGGCACGGCTTTAAATTTTATATCTATGAGGCTAAGAGCCAGCAACATGATGAAGCAAAGCCCCAGCAAAACGGCACTCGCAAGCGTTTGGACATTTAGCATGTCGCCGCACTCTTTATAAAAGCAAAGTAGCATCAAAGCTCCAGAAGTCGCCTCGACTAGCGGATAGATCGGACTGATCTTGGCTTTACAAAAGGCGCATCTACCGCATAAAAATAGCCACGACAGAAGCGGGATATTGTGATAAAATTTCAGCGTCTTGCCACATTTAGTGCAGTGAGATGGTGGGAAATTCACACTCTGCGCGCGTGGCAGGCGATATATCAAAACGTTTGAAAACGAGCCCACACAGACACCAAATATCAGGAAAAACAGCCCCCAGATCACATATAAGCCATCGTAAATATCCATCAAACCCCACCAAACCTTCTGTTTTTTTGCCTATAGTCTTTGACTATCGCTTCAAGCTCTTTTTTGCTAAATTCCGGCCAGAGCGTCTTTGTAAATGCAAGCTCGGCGTAGCTAGCCTGCCAAAGCATGAAATTTGACAGTCTCTGCTCGCCACCCGTTCTTATGAGCAGGTCGATATCCTCGCTCTCATCTAGCTTAGCGCTTATACTAGCTTCGTTTATTTGCTCGCCGCTTTTTGCCAGCGCCTTAAACGCTCGCACCAGCTCGTCGCGCGCGCCATAGTTTATCGCTAAATTCAGCTTTAGCTTTTTATTGTCCTTTGTCAGCTCTTTAAGCAGTGAAATTTCAGCCTTTAGCTCCCGACTAAACGGCTCTATATCGCCGATGGTCGTAAATTTTATGCCGTTGTTTAAAAAATTTTCTCGCTTTGAAACGAGGAATTTTTTAAGCAGATCCATTAAAAATTCGACCTCTTTTTGCGGTCGTTTCCAGTTTTCAGTGCTAAATGCGTAAAGGCTTAAAATTTCAACGCCCTCATCGATGCAAAATTCACACATCGCTTCAACGACGCCAGCCCCGACCTCGTGCCCTTTCGTGCGTAAAAAGCCGCGCCTTTTCGCCCAGCGTCCGTTGCCGTCCATGATGATACCAAGATGTTTTAACTCGTTCAAATTATCCCTTAAAATCGACTATCTTATCGTCTTTGCTCCAAAATGGCAAGACATTTTGCACACTGATATCGCATGCAAATTCCTTTTTTAAAAGCGCCGCGACGTTTTTAAATGGCGTCATAACGTGTGAAATTTCACCTTTTTCGAGCTCAAAAACGATCGGCGCGAAATTTGAAAACACGAGATAAATCCAGCTTTTGCTTCTGTCTTTTTTTAGCTGAAGGAGGCCAAGGACGCCGTTATAGACAAAGGGGATGTGGATGATACTTTCTTGCAGGGCCGTTATCATTTTGGTGTAAATTTTAAATTCTTCTTTGTTTTGCGTGGTGCTTAAGGCCTCAAAAATATGCTCGTAAAGCCAGCTTAAATTTGGCTGCGAGATCAGGTTTTCAATGAGCCAAAGCCCGTTTTCAAACGCGGGAAATTCCAAAATTTTAGGCTTTTCAAACATATTTCTTATGAGGATATTTTCGCTGGCGCTCTCTATCTCGCCCCAGTATTGGCTGCCGGCATTTAGCGGCTTTAGGCTTTTTGTATTCAGGCTTTTGTCTGCAAATTTCAAAATATATCTATTAAAGCCTATCTTTTCGCTGACCTTTAGGCTTATTGGCAGCGACGTGTTCAAGGGTATGGGCGAGCTGTTTTGAGCTGCGGCTATCCTTTGAACACGTGAAATTTTTTCTATCATAGTTTGCTTGTAAGGCCTAGGATTTGCTTGGCGATCTCGCTTTTTTGCGCCATTTTTAGCTGTGTTTCGCCGTTTTTGGTTATAAATGTCACCTCGTTTACTTCGCTGCCAAAGGCGTTTTGATTGGTGATCACGTTTAGACAAACAGCGTCAAGGCCTTTGTTTGAAAGCATTTTCTGTGCGCTTTGCTTGGCATTTGCAGGGTCAAATTCCATCTTAAATCCGATCTTTTTGCAGCTAAATTTCGCGAGCTCGTTTAGGATGTCTAAATTTTGCACCAGCTTTAGGCTCCACTGCTTACCAAGCTCCTCTTTTTTGAGCTTGCCGCTAAATTTCTCCTCGCTTACGTAATCGCTCACCGCAGCGCACATCACGAGCAAGTCGGCATTTTTACACTCGTCTTGGCAAATTTTCAAAAGCTCGCCGCTTGAGCGAAATTTCACGACCTTATACGGCAAATCTCGCGTCTCAAAGCTCGCTGCTAGCGTCACATTCGCACCTGCGAAATAAAACGCGTCTGCAAGCGCTCTTGCCATTTTGCCGCTTGAAAGGTTCGTTATCGCGCGCACATCGTCTATCTTTTCTGTCGTCGCGCCGCCCGTGACTAGGACGTTTTTGTCTTTGAAATTTTGCTCGCTAAGCTTGCGGATGGCTTCGTAGACGATGATTTCAGGCTCACTAAGTCCGCCTTTGCCCTCATCGCCGCAGGCTAAAATTTTACTCACGGGCTCAACTATGCTAGCGCTGTTTCGTTTTAAAATTTCGAGGCTGTTTTGGGTAGAAAAGTGGCTTATCATCTTGTCGTTTGCCGCCGGTGCGATGACGAAAGGCACGGCCGAAGCGGCTATGAGCGTTTGCATGAAGACATTATCGCAAATGCCGCTTGCTAGCTTGTTTATGGTATTTACGGAGGCCGGTGCTATCAGCACGAGATCCATTTTTGCATAGGCAATGTGATTTACACCAGCTTGCCAGTCCTCGCTTGCGCTGCTTAAGACGCGGTGCGCGCTAAGGGCTTCAAAGCCTGTGATAGAGCAAAATTTGAGCGCTCCGTCGCTTAATGCGACATACACGTCAGCGCCTTGCTTTTTTAATAGTGACAAAATTTCATAAGCCTTGTAAAACGCGATACTGCCGCAGACCGCGAGCAAAATTTTTTTATTTTTCAGCATTGTTTTTGCCAAAAAATTTATAGAAAAATCCGGCTTTGTTTTCTTGTTTGCCTCTGCTTATGGCGAGCGCTCCGCTTGGAACGTCGTTTGTTATCGTGCTTCCTGCGGCGATGATGACGTCATCGGCGATATTCACGGGCGCTACTAGCTGTGTGTCCGAGCCGATGAAGACATTTTTGCCTATTGTTGTTTTATATTTTGCCTTACCGTCGTAGTTGCACGTTATCGTGCCACACCCTACGTTCGTGCCGCTAGCTATCTCGCAGTCGCCAAGATAGCTTAGATGTCCGGCTTTTACGCCGTTAAGCACTCCTTTTTTGACTTCGACGAAATTTCCTATGTGCGTGTTTTTTATCTCGCTTTTTGGGCGGATGTGTGCGAGTGGCCCGATATCAGAGCCTTCTATTACGCTATCTTCTACGACGCTGCAGCTTTTTATTATGCTTTCTTTGATATGGCACGCACCCAGGATGCTGACATTTTCTTCAAGCACGCACTCACCTTCAAATTTAGCCCTACTGTCGATGAAAACGCTTTCTGGAAGGCGCATCAAAACGCCCGCCTTCATCAAGTCTTGCTTTATCTCGTCTTGCATGATCTTTTCGGCTATGCTAAGCTGGAATTTATCGTTTATTCCCATGAAATTTTGCTCGCTGACATTTACGGCTACGCATTTAAAGCCACGTTCGTTGGCGATTTTTATCGTATCGGTGAGGTAAAATTCTTTCTGGGCGTTTTCGTTTTTTATGAGAGGTAAAATTTCTTCTAAAATTTCACGCTTGAAACAGTAGCAGCCCGCATTTACACTCTTTATGGCCAGCTCGGCTTCGCTGGCGTCTTTTTGCTCGACGATCGCCTCCACCTTGCCGCCTTTTATGATGACGCGTCCGTATCCAAAGGGGTTTGTAGCCTCAAAGCAGCTCATCGCTATATCAGCGTCCGCGTTTGCCAGCCTCATTAGATCAGTGGATCTTACAAGAGGCATGTCTCCGCATGTGACGATGACCTTTTTACCGCTTAATGCAGCACTTTTTAATGCGCCTGCCGTCCCGGGGAAATTTTCTAGATCTTGAGTGTAAATTTTAGTCTGAGGGAAAATTTCTTTTATCTTTTGGCTGATCGTCTCTTTCTCGTAGTGGAGCACGACGCCTACGTCGTTTGTGATGGCATAAGCTTGTTTTAGGATATGTATGATCATAGGCTCTCCGCAAAGCTCAAAGAGCACTTTCGGGCGTTTTGACTTCATTCTGGTGCCTAGACCTGCGGCTAGGATTATTATGCTTGTATCGTTCATTTTTAAGCCTTTTTCGGGTAAAAATTTCTAAGATTGTATCAAAAAAACGCAAATAATTTTTTAAATTTAACGATTGTTTCAACAAAAACTTAATAGAATAAGCACTTATAACAAAGGAAAAAGTGAGGTACGATGGATCTAGGAACCGTTGTCGGCTGGGTTTTGACGTTGGTTTTGTTATTTGGATCGATGGCGATCGGGGTTGGCATCGGGCCTTATATCGATGTTCCTTCGGTAATGATCGTTTTTGGTGGTACGATCGGTGTCATGATGGTCGGCTTTAAGATGGAGACGCTAAAGAGCGTGTTCAAATTTTACGGCATCGCGGTCAAGCCTACTCAGATAAATTTAGCCGCAACTATAAAAAAGATCGTGGATTATTCTACCAAAGCTCGTAAAGACGGGATATTGGCACTTGAAAACGATGTGAACAACGAAGTCAATCAATTTTTAAAAAAGGGCCTGTCTATGGCAGTAGACGGCAACGAGCCAGACGCCATACGCGCACTTTTAGAGATAGATATGGATCAATCAAGCGCAAGACATACGAACAATATCAAAATTTTCGAGCAAGTCGGCGGCTTCGCCGGCGCGATGGGTATGATAGGCACACTAATAGGCCTTGTCGCGATGCTTTTAAACATGTCTGATCCAAGCGCGATAGGTCCGTCGATGGCGGTCGCCTTGCTAACGACGCTTTACGGCGCGATGATAGGCAACATCATAGGCGCTCCGGTCGGGAATATCCTATCCATACGCGATGCGGACGAGGCGCTTGAAAAACAAGTCGTTTTAGAGGGCATAATGTCTATACAAGCAGGTGATAATCCGCGAACTCTCGAGGCCAAGCTACTTGCGTTCCTACCGCCAAAAGACAGAAAAAGTCAGTTCGAGTAAAATTTAAGATGCCAAAGCTGATAAACCCAAATGATTGTCCAAAGTGCATGCCCGAGTGGCTCGCTACGTTTGGGGATTTGATGTCGCTTTTGCTTTGCTTTTTCGTTTTGCTGCTCTCTATGGCTACGATGGACGCTAAAAAGGTCGAAGCTGCGGTAGGCTCGCTCGCAGGCGCTCTTAGCGTGCTTGAGGGCGGCGCCAGACCGGACAATCAAGACGATCAAGAAAGCGAGCTCGAAAAACAGATAAAAAAAACCAAAGGTCAATCCACCAGCTCTCAAGGCGAATTTAGCGAGCTCTCCGCCACGATAAAAAAGATAAACGAGCTTTTGAGCGCTAGCGGAGCGCCTGAGATAAGCATCGATGAGAGCGAGGACGGCTTTATCATACGTTTGCCGTCGGCTTTGCTTTTCGAGCCCGGCAAAGCGCAGATAGAAAATGACGATGCAAGGCTATTTTTAAAAAGGATCGCGATGGTCATCGCTAAACTTACTCCTGACGTAAATATCGATATCGTGGGGCATACTGACGATCAAAGGCCCGATATGAATTCCATCTTTAAAGACAACTGGCAGCTTTCGACCGCGCGAGCGATAAGCGTAGTCGAGGAGATGGCGGCAAACGGTGTGGATGCTAGAAAGCTCATAGCCTCGGGTAGGGCGTCTTACGATCCTTTCGCTAGCAATCAAACCCCTGAGGGCAGGGCGAAAAACAACCGCGTGGAGATACACTTCGTATCGCTTGATAGAAAAAATAAAGAGGCTACTAAAAAAAGTATCCTTGACGTAGGAAAATGACGATGAGAGCGCTGTTTATCCTAGCCGCTTTGTTTTGTATAAGCTTTGGAGCGCCGCCAGATCCTGTTGTGCCTACCATAAATTTAAGCCTGAGTGCTCCAAGCAGCCCGCAACAGCTCGTAAATTCTCTCAATGTCCTTATCTTTTTAACGGTCCTTACTCTAGCTCCGTCGCTCGTTTTTATGATGACGAGCTTTTTGCGCCTCATCATCGTGTTTTCATTTTTGCGCCAGGCCATGGGAACACAGCAAGTGCCGCCATCTACCGTGCTCATCTCGCTTGCGATGGTGCTAACGTTTTTCATAATGGAGCCTATCGGCAGACAAAGCTACGACGAGGGCGTGAAGCCCTATTTAGCCGAGCAGATAGGATACGAGGAGATGTTCGAGCGTAGCGTGAAGCCGTTTAAAAATTTTATGGTCAAAAATACGCGAGAAAAGGATCTGGCGCTATTTTTTAGGATAAGAGATCTGCAAAACCCCTCAAACATGGACGATATCCCGCTTAGCATAGCGATGTCCGCGTTTATGATAAGCGAGCTCAAGACGGCATTTGAGATAGCATTTTTGTTATATTTACCTTTTTTGGTTATAGATATGGTAGTAAGTTCGGTCCTTATGGCGATGGGTATGATGATGCTGCCGCCCGTGATGATCTCGCTGCCGTTTAAGCTGCTTATATTCGTCCTCGTAGACGGATGGAATTTACTCGTAGGAAATCTAGTAAAAAGCTTTCACTGATGTTTAAAATTTTACTTTTTTTGCTTCCGATCGTATTGTCGGCGGCAAATTTAAAATTTATTATCGAAAATTCCCAAAATTCCGAGCCTGCGAGGATAAAGGCTTATGAGGCGAGTAGGGCGAAACTAGGGCGCGAAAGCGTAGCGAGCTCCTATCTGCCAAGCCTTAGCTTGGAAGGTGGCATGCACCGCACTTATGGTGATCGCTCGATGCTGACGCCAAAAAGCTCCTCTAGCATCCTGGCAAAGGTCGAATTTTTACTATACGACGGCGGAGCTCGCGAGGCTAGGGACGAGATACTAAGCCATTTGCAAAACAAAGCCGTCTTAGAGGACGAGGAGTTTAGAAATTATCTGGCGTATCAAAGCGCGAATCTTTACTTCAACGCCGTTGCGCTAGAAAAGATCATCGCTGCCAAGCACGCTCAAAGCCAGTATCTAAATTCAGCTCTAAAGCGCCTTGGTAAGATGCAAAGTGCGGGGCTGGCGGCCACTGACGAGCTGGAGAGCATAAGAGCTAAATATCATCTGTCTTTGAGCGAGGCGCTGGAATTTAAGCAAAAGCAAAATGAAATTCTAAGCTCCATCGAGCTCATCAGCGCCCAAGCCATCATCCCGCAAAGCGGAGCTTATCTGCAAATGCCAAATTTTAGTAAAAGCCCTGAAAATCTAAATCTAAAAGCGCTGAACGAGCAGCTTCTAGCCAGCGAACACAGAGTCCAGGAGGTCGGCTCAAAGCAGCTGCCTCAGATATTCATCTACGACACCTACGGCTTTTACAGGAACGATTATAATTTTGCGCTGGGCGAGTTTGAGAGATATAGGCCTTACGTGAATGAATTTTTTGAGAAAAATTCGCAGAGCAATCAGCTTGGCGTGGGCTTTAAATGGAAAATTTTCGATTTCAAAGCGACCAGCAAAGAAAAACAAAGTGCGCGTATAGCCTCCTTGCAAGCGAGGCTAAATTTAGACTACAAACGCCGAGAAAACGAGCTCAAGCTTAAAAATTTAAAAAACGATATCGAGGTCTTGACGAGTAAAATTTCAGCCCTCGAGCAATACGTGAAAGCAGCCGATGCGAGTCTTGAGGCGAGCGTCAAAAAATATGAATCGGGGCTGCTTGGCTATACGGAATTTTTAGCGGCTTTGGCGGCGAAATTTGACGCCGCGAGTGCGCTTGAGATGAGCGTGGACGAGCTTGAGATAAAAAAGGCCGAGTATTTTTACGAGAGCGGCGTAGACATCGCGCAAAAGGTGGTGCAATGAGAAAAATTTTGATGCTTTTAGCCTCGCTTTGCTTTTGCTTTGGTGAGGAGAAAATTTATGCGACATTTGAGGTTTTGGCCAAAAATAGCTCCAAGCTGGCCTTTGAGAGCTCAGGCATAGTCTCAAGCGTAAATGTCGATGTGAGCGATACTCTAAAAAAGGGCGATGTCCTTGCGAGGCTTGAAAACAGCAGCGAGCTAATAGCGCTTCAAAAGGCTAAAAACGACCTGGCTTTGGCCGTCACGGCTAAAAATTTCGCCCTAAATACCCTGAAAAAATTCGAGAAAGTAAAAGATGTGACCTCAAAGCAAAATTTTGACGAGGCGAAATTTAGCTACGACAAGGCGGCGCTAGACGAGCAAAGTGCGAAGATCGCCATAAAAAACATAGAAAATATCCTCGATAAAAAGCAGCTTAAAGCGCCGTTTGACGCAGTAGTGGTGCAAAAAAACGTTGAGGTAGGCGAGGGCGTGGGCGCTGTGATGCAAAGCGCTTTTACCATAAATTCCAGCGATTCGAAACTGCTTATCGCGATCGATGAAAAATTTGCAAATGTCGTAAAAGCGGGCAATATGTTTATCTTTAAGCTTGATGGCCAGATAAACGAGCAAAGCGCTGAAATCTCGCTCGTTTATCCGATCATCGAGCCTAAAAATCGTAAATTTTACGCCGAGGCCTATGTCAAAGGTATCAAGCCGGGTCTCTTTGGCGAAGGATACGTGGTAGCAAAATAATGTATAAATTCGCGATCAACCGCCCGATAACGACGCTGATGTTTTTTGTATCGCTCCTATTTTTCGGGATATTTTCACTGCGAACGATGAGCGTGAATCTCTATCCCGAGGTCGATATCCCCATAATCATGGTCACGACCTATGCAGACGGCGATATGAGCTTTATAAAAAGCAAAGTCACTCAAAAGATCGAGGACGAGATCGCCAGCATCGAAGGCATAAAGAAAATCTACTCGAACAGCTTTGACAACCTAAGCCTGGTGACGATAGAATTCGATCTAAAAAAGAACATCGAAGCCGCTGCGAACGATGTGCGCGACCGTATGGCAAAGGCGCGTATAAACGGTAGCTACAAGATAGAAAAGCTAAGTGGTGGCGGTAGCGCGATATTTAGCCTTTTTATCAGTGCAAAAGACGGCAATGCCACAAAGCTGATGAAAAAGATAGACGATGAGGCAAAGCCCTTTTTGCAGCGCATACCAGGCGTTGGCAGGGTAAAAGAGGTCGGCTTTTTGCAGCCTCAAATAAGAATTTTCCTAGACCCGTTTTTACTCGATAAATTTTCACTCACGGCGCGCGACATCGCAAATATCATAAACGTGCAAAATTTACGCATGCCCCTTGGCAAGATAGAAAATAATGCGACTCAGATCTCTATAAAATCGAATTTCGACGCCAGAAAGATAAGCGAGCTTGAGAATTTACGCCTTGCAAATGGAATTTTTTTAAAAGACGTAGCTAGAGTGGAATTCTCTCACGAGGACGAGGACTCTATCGCGCTGATGAAAGATGTAAAAGGCGTTATGCTGCAGCTTGAGAAAGTAAGTGGCGCAAACGCTCTAAAAACGATACGAAATGCAAAGGCCAGACTTGATGAATTCAAGCAGCTTTTAGGCGACGAGTATAGTGTCACGGTCGCTTTTGACAAGAGCCTTACGATGATGAAAAACATACGTCAAGTAGGCTTTGATATGGTGCTTGGCGTGATGCTTACGATGGTCATCGTTTTTGTATTTTTGAGAAATTTCTCATCCACTCTCATCTCCGTCATCGCGATACCAACCAGCATCATCGGCACGTTTTTTATAATGGACGTGCTAGGATACGACATAAACCGCCTTACTTTGATAGCTCTCACGCTTGGTATCGGTATCTTTGTCGATGACGCGATAGTAGTCATCGAAAACATCACTAAAAAGATGCAAGACATAGCCGATCCTTTGAAGGCCAGCTTTGAAGGCATAAAAGAGATCGCATTTAGCGTGCTTGGCATCTCTAGCGTGCTGCTTTGCGTGTTTATCCCGATCGCATTTATGAGCGGTATCATCGGAAAATACTTCAACTCCTTTGCTATGAGCGTCTCAGCCGGCATCGTGGTGTCGTTTTTAGTCAGTATCATGCTGATCCCTGCTATCGCCGCACGTTTTATCAGCGCAAACGAGAGTGCCTTTTGGCACAAAACGGAGCCATTTTTTGAATTTATAGAAAATTCTTACGAGCACCTTTTGGGTGTCATATTAAAATTTAAGATCACCTTTATCGTGCTCTCTTTGCTAGTTTTGTTCGCCTCTATGTCGCTTGTCAGATTTATCGGAGGCGACTTCATGCCGACTGAGGATAACAGCGAATTCGATATATTTTTCAAGGCCGATCCATCTATCACGCCGGAGGCCATGAGAGCAAAGCTAGAGGGCATAATGTCAAAAATAAACGCCGACGAGCGCGTGGAGTATGCTTATTTGCTCATAGGCTACACCGACGCCAGACAGGCATATTTGGCGCGAGGATACGTGAGGCTAAAGGAGCTTGGCAAAAGGAAAGATCGTCAAAGCGCGATAATGGAGCAGTATAGAAACGAATTTAAGTGCGAGGGGCTTAGCCTCACGGTGGCGGACCTTCCTGTCGTGGAGGGCGGAGATACGCAGCCCGTGCAGCTCATCATCACAGGCAGCGATAATAAAATTTTAGACGAGCTCACGCCAAAGGTGCGCGCGATGCTGGAAAACATCGGCGGCGTGGTGGATATCAGCTCTCCAAACGAGGACAAGCGCGAGCAGATCGAGATCTCGATCGATAAGGACAAAGCAAAACGCCTACAAATCACCGAACAAGACATCGCCTCTACGATCTACCGCTCTTTTAGCTCGAATTTAGTCTCGACATTTGACGACTCGCGCCAGCAGTATGACATCTACATGCGCTTTGACGATAAATTTAGAGGCGACATAAACTCTCTTAAGCGCCTAAAGATAAAAAACGCGCTAGGCGAGCAGATAGCGCTAAGCGATATCGCTAAATTTAGCGAAGTGAAGTCACAGCCTAGCTTAGATAGGTTCAACCGTGAAAATCAGCTGAAATTTCTAGCAAATATCTATGACATAGCGCTAAATAAGGTCTCAAACGATGTTTCGGCGCATATAGGTGAGTTTTTACCGCAAGGATACAAGTATAGGTTTCTTGGATTTATCGAGCTGATGAACGACACAAACGCCGCTTTTATCTTTACGATAAGCCTTAGCGCAGTGCTTATTTATATGATCCTTGCCGCGCTTTACGAGAGTTTCATGCTGCCTTTTATTATCATGATATCCATGCCTCTTGCCTTTGGCGGTGTCGTTTTGGGGTTGTTTTTGAGCGGGAATTCGTTCAGCCTTTTTGTGATGGTAGGAGCCATACTGCTTTTTGGAATGGTCGGCAAAAACGCGATTTTGGTGGTCGATTTTGCCAATAAATTTGTAAATAAGGGCATGAGTATCGACGAGGCCGTGATAAAGGCGGGCAAAAGGCGCCTAAGAGCGATCTTGATGACGACATTTGCGATGATATTTGCGATGCTGCCGCTGGCATTTTCAAGGGGTGCTGGATACGAGGGCAACTCGCCGATGGCGATCTCTATCATCTCCGGGCTCGTAAGCTCGACTGTATTGACGTTGCTTATCGTGCCGGCACTCTTTGAGGTCGTTTATAAGCTTGATAAAAAACTTAGAAAATTTTACGAAAGGGCGAAATTTGAAGATTAAAATTTTGATACCGTTGTGCCTTGCCTGCGCCGTTTATGGCGGGAATTTAGCCGAGATCATAGCCTTGGCTCAAAGTGCAAAGCAAGAGAGCTTGAGCAAATTCAACAAAAATACGTCGTTTGACGAGCAGCAAAATAAACGGCTGAATATCTCTTTTGACGGGCGATATACCTTTGTGCCCGGTATAGAGGGTGGCTACATGACAAAGGCGGGCAGCATCACGGCAAAGATCGAGTATCTGCTCTTTGATGGCGGTGCGAGCGAGGCTGCAAATAAAATTTTAGCCCACTCGGACACTATTGATATCTACAAAAACGAGGAGCTAGCGAATTTGACCGCTTTTCAGATCGGCAAAATTTACTTTAACGCCGTAGCGCTGGACTCGCTCATAGCGCTTGAGGAGGGATATATCGCCACGCTGGCTTCGCTACTTGAGGAGGCACAGTTTTTTTACGAGTATAACGAGATCGGCAAGGATGAATTCGATGCGCTAAATTTCGTCCTCGCAAAGCATAAAAGCGAGCTTGAAGAGCTAAATTTAAAACGCACCGAGCTAAGATCGCGTATAAATTTGCTCTCAAACGGCGATCTTGACTTTGTCGCGGGCTCAAAGGTGCAAATGCCTGATTTTAGCAAAGAAATTTTAAGCGCAAAGCTCGCCGCCGCACGCCAAGATCAGATCATTAAAGAACAGCAAAGTCAGCAAGAAAAGAGCAAACTCACACCAAAGGTCTATCTAAAAGACTCGCAAGGCTTTAGCAACGACAGCTTTAAAAAGGGCGATAAAAGCGGCTCGCAAATGCTAGGCAGCTACGCCGATGCGAACAGACCGATGCTTGAGTTTCAATGGAGCCTGCCAGACAGTCTGGCGGCCAGTCGTCAGAGCCAGATAAAGCGCATAGAAGAGCAAAAGGCCGCACTTGAGCTAAGCGACGAAGAGAGCATGCTGGCTGCGAGACTTGGCGGGCTGGAAAGCAAGATAAAGCGCCTGACATCGCAGGTGCAGATCGCCCAGCTAAAGCAAGACGCCTTGAAGCAAAATTTGCAAAATTTTACCCGCCGTTACCAAAGCGGAGCGATCAAATACGGAGAATTTTTGTTTTTACTCGATAAAAATTTCAGCGACAGGCTAAATTTCATACTAGACAGCGACGAGCTCGAGATCACGAAGCTTGAATATTTTTACGAGCGCGCAGAGGACGTTGCGACTAGGATAAAAGGATGAAAAAGCTCATTTTCGTGACGATACTTTGGGCGTTTAGCTTTAGTCTGATAGGCGAATTTTTAGCCGGGCGGCTGGATAGCTATTTTGCCGTTTTTGCACGTGTGGCGCTTGCTTGCGCAGTATTTTTGCCATTTACGAAATTTAGGCGCGTGCCGCTACGCCTAGCACTTGGCGTGATGGTGATCGGCGCGGTACAAATCGGCGTGATGTATCTTTTTTATTACAACTCGTTTTTGTATCTTAGCGTCGCTGAGGTCGCGCTATTTACGATATTTACGCCATTTTATGTGACGATAGTCTATGACGCGTTCGCACTTAGGTTTAGAGCGCTTTATCTGCTCAGCGTCGGCATCGCGGTCTTTGGCGCGCTCGTGATAAAATACGGCTCGATAAACGAGGGCGTTTTAAAGGGCTTTTTGCTCGTTCAAGGGGCGAATCTATGCTTTGGAGCGGGGCAAAGTGCATATAAAATTTTGCTTGAAAAATATAACGTGAGCCAAAAAAGCGTGTTTGGATATTTTCATTTCGGTGCGTTTTTCGTGACTCTAGCAGCACTTTTGGCGTTTGGGAATTTTGAGCGGATGAGCCCGAGCGCCACGCAGGTTTTGGTCTTGCTTTGGCTTGGTATCGTGGCTAGCGGGCTTGGGTATTACCTCTGGAATAAAGGCGCTTGTGAGGTTGATAGCGGCGTGCTTGCCATTATGAACAACGCACTCATCCCGGCCGCTATCATCGTAAATTTAGTGATCTGGCATAAAGACGCGGATCTTTTGAGGCTGCTTCTTGGCGGAGCGATAATGTATGTTTCGCTGATGGTGCATAAAAAGATCGTGAAAATTTATGAGGATAGGGCGGTAGCGTAGGCTCGAATTTGTGATTTTTATTGAAATTTACCGGACGGAGCAGAAGTATGGCCTTTAGTGTCAAGGGAACGTATATTGCAGGCTTCGCGGGTATGTAGTTTAAAATTCCAAACGGAATAAATTTTAATCTGATGCTCTCAACCTCTCCATTTCGTGCGAGCACGTTTCAAATTTCAACGAAATGACCTTTAATCCAATCACGAACATCGAAGTCAAGTGGCTACAGAGTTTCAAATTTCAACGAAATGACCTTTAATAGCGTATAAAGATAAAAATATAGGCCTATTAAAAGTTAAAACCTATGTTTTTGCTCCTTAAAATCAGCTAATGTTTAAAATATTTGATGATTAGAACAGAGCCAATACTTATTATCAAAAGCTTAGAAAACGCTTCGACCGCCTGAAATTTAGGGGGTATGGTCCCCCTAAATCATTGTTTGTAAAAGCCGCTTGGTTTGCCGGTCAGATCTATCATGATATTTTTCATCTGAGTGTAGTGCTCTAAGATGATCTTGTGCGTCTCGCGGCCGATACCTGAGTTTTTGTAGCCACCAAACGGGCTACCGGCTGGGATTTGGTTGTATGTGTTTATCCAAACACGTCCGGTCTCCATAGAGCGAGCTACGCGTAAGGCTTTTGTGATGTCTTGAGTAAAAATCCCGCCGCCTAGGCCGTATTCGCTGTCGTTTACCATCTTTAAAAGCTCTTCTTCGTTTTTAAATTTGATGACGACGCCGACAGGGCCAAATATCTCCTCTTGTGCCACGCGCATGTCATTAGTCACATCAGTTAGCAAGGTAGGCTTTACGAACGCGCCTTTGTCGCACCCGTTTACGGTATATGCCTCGCCGCCGACCGCGACTTTAGCACCTTCTTTCTTGCCGATCTCGACATAATTTAAAATTTGCTCGGCTTGCTTTTTATTGATCTGAGAGCCCATTTGAGTGTTAGGATCGAGCGGATCGCCGACTTTTATGTTCTCAAATTTCTTGATCGCAGCCGCCATAAATTTATCGTAAAACGTCTCTTCTACGAAGATCCTGGAGCCAGCGCAGCAAACTTGCCCTTGATTGAATAAAATTCCAAGCTGTATGCCGTCAAGCGCCTTTTCTATGTCCGCATCGCCAAAGAAGATATTCGCGCTCTTTCCGCCAAGCTCGAGTGTAGCAGGGATGATGCGCTGTGCGGCTGCTATGGCTATGTCACGGCCGATCTCCGTTGAGCCTGTGAATGCGAGCTTATCGATGCCGGGGTGATTTTTCAGCCATTCGCCGGCTTTGCTGCCTTTGCCGGTCACGATATTTACGAGTCCTTTTGGCAAGATGTCTGCTATTAGGCGAAATAGCTCCAGCACGCTAAGGCTAGTCTCGCTTGAAGGCTTGAATACGCTCGCATCGCCGGCTGCGATGACCGGAGCTAGCTTCCAAGCCGCCATCAAAAACGGAAAATTCCAAGGCACGATCTGACCGACGACGCCGATAGGCTCGCGAAGCACGATAGAAAGCTGCTTTTCATCAAGCACGTTCGCACTGCCTTCCTCGCCTGCGATCACGCCGGCAAAATACCTAAAATGCTCGGCTGCAAACGGGATGTCGACGTTTAGCGTCTCGCGGATAGGTTTGCCGTTATCCATCGTCTCGACACGCGCCAGATGCTCTTTATTAGCCTCGATGACGTCAGCTATATTGTTTAAAAGGCGGCTACGCTCGGCGATGGTCGAGTGTCTAAATTTATTAAATGCCGCACGTGCCGCTTTGACGGCGTCATTTACGTCCTCTTCGGTCGCGTCGGCTATCTCTGCTAGGAATTTCCCGTTTGCAGGATCGTATGTTTTTAGCGTCGCACCGTTTTTGGCGTCGCGCCACTCGCCGTTTATGAAAAGACCGTATTTGCTTAAAAGTTCTGCCATTTTTTTCTCCTTGTTTTGAAGTGATATTCAAATTATAATACCATTAAAATTTAAGTAAAATTAAAGAGGACGGGCTTCGTTTTTTGGGATTTTAAATTTGCCACTCAAGCAAAAATGTCGTATCTTTGCCGGGCTCGCTTTGACATTTTATGGAAATATCGTTGTTTTGGCAGGATTGTTTGACTAGGCTTAGCCCTATGCCAAAGCCGCCCTGGTCGCTGTTAAAGCGAGTGTAGCGCTCGTAAATTTTGCTTTGCTGCTCTTTGCTGATGCCTTCGCCGCTGTTTGTTATGCTAAAGGCATTGGAGGCTAAATTTATGGCTACATTGCCGCCAAGGTTTGTGTATTTTGCGGCGTTACTAAGAAGGTTGTCTAAAATTTTAGTCATCTCGTAGCGATTTGCGTTTATGCTAGAGGCGCTTAGATGCGTTGTTATTTTTAAATTTCGCTTTGCAAAAAACGGCGCGAAATAATCAAGCCTTTCTAAAAGCAGCTCGTGTAGGTCGATGGGTTCTTTTTTTGCGCTTTTGCCCGAGCTAAACGTGAGATGAACGAGGTCGTCGTAGATATTGCTTAGGTTCTTTGCTGCCAGCTCGATATTATTCATGCGTTTTAGATTTCTAGGGTTTAGCGAGCTTTTATCGGCCGTTTCGATACTCATCATGATGATGCTAAGCGGAGTGTTTATCTCGTGTATGGAGTCTTTGATGAAGCGATTTAGCGTGTTTATTTTTATGTAAAGAGGCTTTAGGGCGAGCTTTGCCAGATAAAACGCCACAAAAAGTAGCGCTGCTAATGCAAGGATCAAATTTAACGACGTTTTTACCTGAAGGGCTAAAATTTCACCTTGTATATCTTTGCCAAAGAGTAAAATTTTAGCCTTTGAAAGCTCGTCCGTGGCCTTGCTTTCCATATTTTGGATAGCCTCGAATATCGCTACCTTGCCGCCTTCGATCGATACGTTTTTTGGCCTAGCCTCGCTGCAGTTTTCATCGGCGTAAATTTTCTCTCCGTTTTGGGTAAATATGCAAGCTCTCACGCCCTTTTCACGTGTGAAAGCGCCGATAGAGCTCACGCCGTCCATGCGCGCTTTCATATAGATGCCCATCTTTATCTCTTTTAAATTTTTGACCTCGTTTGATATGAGCGCTTCTTTTTTCATCTCGTAGTCATTTATGAAAAAATATCCCAAAAATAGCGCGCTCGTGACTAGGTATAAGGATAGGATCTTAAATAAAATTTTGGCTTTTTCAGACATAGATGTAGCCGTCACCTCTTTTGTTTATGATGCTGTCTTTGCCTAAAATTTGGCGTAAATTTTTGATATAAACGCGAAGGCTTTGCTCGCTAGGCTCTTCATCAAGGCCCCAAACCCTTTCAAAGATGGTTTGCTTGCTTAAGAGCTTATTTTTGTTTTGCAAAAATAGTGTCAGAAGCTCGCTCTCTTTACCAGAGATGCTTACATTTGCGTCGTCTTTGGTCAAATTTTTGCTTTGCGGGTAAAATTTATAGCCGTTACCAAGCTCGATAAATTCGCTATTTGTATGAGAGAAATTTCGCTTGAGCAGGCTTTGGATACGTATCAAAAGCTCTTTTAGCTCGTATGGCTTCTTGAGATAATCATCGCAGCCGCTAGCATAGCCCGTTTCGAGGTCGTTTAGCGTATTTAGCGAGGTGGTAAAGATGCTCGGCGTAGTAACACCGAGCTTTCTTAATGAGGAAAGGAGGGAGAAACCGTCCCCTTTGGGGATCTTGACATCAAGTATGAGCAGATCGAATGTTTGCTCGTAGGCTAGATCCGCCGCATCTTGGGCGTTCGTGCATGAGACGACCTCGTATCCGTTTTCGTTTAGATACTCGCTTATCATCTCAAGCAGCGTTTCATCGTCCTCTACGAGTAAAATTCTTACCATTACATACCTTTTTTCATATCGCCTTTCATGTCATCTTTCATATTTTTTTTCATCTCGTCCTTCATCATGCCATCTTTTTTGCTCATGTCATCTTTCATCATTTGCTCTTTTTTCATGTCGTCTTTTTTATCCATGTTAGAGCTCATGTTGTCTGCTGCTAGAGCACCTCCGACCATAAATAAAGCACCAAGTGCAACTAAGATTAACTTTTTCATAAAGTCTCCTTTAAATTAAATTATGTTGCAATTGTAGTCACTTAGTGTGAAATAAGTGTGAATTTACGCAAATACAAAATAGATAACTGGAAGCGTGATAAATGAAAAAAGCACGCCAATGGCAACTGATGAGATGGCTAGTGAGCTATCAAGTCCAGCTTTTATAACCATCGCACTTGCAAGGGCTGATGTTGGCATCGTACATTGAAAGAGGCCAACGACCCAAGTTTTACTCATCTGGATGCCTGAGACTTTTAATATGATGAAAAATACGATAGCTGGCAATATCATCTTGCACAAAAGCACGACACTAACGCCTTTATATGAGCTTGTGATACTGCTAAAGTTAAGACCAACGCCGATCGCAAAAAGTGCGACTGGGGTGACGCTACCTTCAAACATCCTAAGTGGCGCAAAGATAAAATCTGGAAGTGGGACTTCTTTTAAGATAAGACCCATAATGAGCGCTATAAATGGTGGAAATTTTAAAATTTTCATTGTATTTTGAAACAATGAGACCTTCTCTGGTGCGGCAAAAGATAGGATGAGTGGTCCAAGGATCGAAAGCGGGATACCAGTGGCTATTTGATCGTAAAAGATGACCTCATTTACCATCGCATCACCAAAGAAGCCCTGAATGACAGGCATACCGACAAATAGGGTGTTACCAAAAAGGCTTAGCATGACCATACTGACGGTTGTTATTTTGGTAAATTTAAAAACCTTGCCTATAACAAATGCCAAAGCAGCACTAATGGCGGTTGATACAAAGCCGATTAGGATCGTGTTTATAAGCGAGGCATCTACATTTACGTGGTAAATTTTATCAAAGATTAGCGCAGGCATTGCAAAACAAAGGACAAAATCCACAAATGGGATCGAGTGCTTTTGCTCAACAATGCCGATCTTTTTAGCAAAAAAACCGGTAGCGATAACGACAAATATAGAAAATAACGGCACGAAATTCATTTAAAGCTCTTTAAAATTTGTAAAAAGGGATTATAGTTCGGTAAAGTTTAAATTTTAATTAACCTTGCAGATTATATAACGACTTAAAATTTTATTTAGTAAATATGGTGCCCGAGGTCGGACTCGAACCGACACAAGGTTGCCCTTACCAGATTTTGAGTCTAGCGCGTCTACCAGTTTCACCACTCGGGCTAAAAAATAATAAAAATTTATATGGGTAAAAATTTGAGTAAAAATAGAGACCTGCTAGAGGTCTCTATAAAAGAAATTATTTCTTTTTGCCTTTTTTGTGAGCGCCGGCAGCTACTGCTTCTTTAAGTTTTTTGCCAACTTTGAACTTGACTGCTTTGCTTGCAGGAACGTCGATAACTTTTTTAGTTCCTGGAACTCTTGCTTTTCTGGCAGCTCTATCAGCAGTACTGAAAGTACCGAAGCCGATGAAGCTTATAGAATCGCTTTTCTCAAGAACAGCTTGGATTGTCTCTAAAGTAGCGTCAACAACTTTAAGAGAATCTTTTTTTGAAAGACCAGCCTTGTCGGCAACAGCTTGAATAAATTCAGCTTTTTTCATGAATCATCCTTTTAAGAAGTGTGATGCGGCAATTCTACAATCTTTTTCAAAAAAAAACAATAGTTTTTAACGAAATTTAGCCATATTTTTTAAAATTTTTAACAAAGAAAGGCAAAAACGGCCATTTTACTCTTCTATCTCGAGCGCAAACTCTGTTTTAAGACCGATTTTTTTCATATCTATCAGGCGTAAACCTTTAAAATTTAAAGTCATGAGCTGTGTTTTATCATTCACACTATTTTTTGATATCTCTTTTAAAATTTTACCTCGGTAGGCTTTGGCATGATGGCTAATGACCTTGCCATTTTTTAGAAATTTAAAGCTAATATATTCTTTTTTGATGCTATAAAATTTCTCATAAAATCCCGCCCTTAGATCCAAGACATCATCATTTTTTAAAAGCTCATCGATAGCCGCACTAAAATTTTCATTATAAAATTTCTCCATATCAAGTCCATTTATCTTTTCACCTTGCTTTAGCTTGTACTCGGGTATAAGATCGCCAGCCATTATAGGACCGAATAAATTTGAAAATATAAGAACGTTTTCATCTATGTAGCCTTGAGTCTTGGCGTCTAGCGACCGGTAACCTAAATGTTTATACGCGACGCCATCATAGCGCAAGATGGCCTTTATGCAGCCTTTTGCGAAGATATCGTCTCTTAAAGTATCGTCGGTATTTAAATTTTTAAAACCAAAAAGCCTGCAAAGCTCCTCATCACTTGCCGTTTTTACGAATGAAGCGTATTTTTTTAAAATTTCAAGCCTTAGATGAAAAAGCTCTGCAAAGATGAAATTTTCTTTTCGTATATAGCTACCGCCTGCAAATGCGCTCTTGCTTTCACTCGGAGAAAAGAGCATTTTTAGTGCCATTTTATAAAACTCACGTGTTTTGATGTATTAAGCATAGGCTACTTGCTCCTTATATTTTTGAATATCATTATTTGATCTACGCTCACCATATGGCATTAGTAGTAATTTTAGATATATTAACTTAAAACATAAAGTACATTGACTGGTTTTTGGCTAGTCTTTAACTTTTAAGTATTTTGATGAAATTTATTTTTTGAGGTGCTTGCTATTGAACTTTAAAAGTTTTACATAAATGTCATCTTCTAAGGGGCATAAAATATTTGTTTTGAATTATACTTATAATATGCTCTCGATACTTTAAAATTTCATCAGTTTAAAATTTATAACCAAATAAATATCTCGTAATTATACTACAAACAAGTATAGACTAAAGAAATTTGGTATTTGTTGGTTAGAAATAGGGGCTATTTATTTTTTATACAGTTTTCAAGGTATTAAATTTTTGGAATAATTAGGTATTGGCCATATTATAAAAATTCCAACGGAATAAATTTTAACTGTCCGTGTCCGGGGCAGATATTTATGTCGTCGACAGTTTCAAATTCCAACGGAATAAATTTTAACAAAAAATCGCCCACTATCTTTGTTAAAAATTTTTTGTTTCAAATTCCAACGGAATAAAATAAGCGCCCAATATTAAAGATGGCGGAAATACGGCAAAATCGAGGCTTCAACAGCAACACTATGGGCTAAGAAAAAGGCGCGTTTATTTAAAATTTGTCAAATCGTCAAGGTTTTGACAAAAAGTAGGGCACAGTTTGGGGCACACACAAAATTGTTTTTACAAGTCAATTTTTTTAAGCTGATTTGTAAAAGTAATTGTGCCCAAAAAACAACATAAAATATTTATTTTATATTTTTTTATATCTATTACATATATTTTAAGTAACATTTAAGCAAATAAGGCGTATGATTCTCTTATCAAAAATAAAGGAGATGAGATGAAAACAAAAATAAGGTTTTTAGGCGTCCGCGAACTTGATGATCAACCAAATTTTGTAATAGAAATGGGCGGCGAGCTGTATAGGACTGATTTACGTCGAATATGGATACCAAATACGCGTGGGTTATTGAGCTGCGACACCCCTCTTATTGAGAATGTAGAAATAGAGGCTGAAATAAAAAAATATGAGCCTGAATATAATGGCAACATATTCTCTTTTGTTGATTCGCCCGTTGATATTTTATCTCTTATTGCAGGAGATTTAACGGAGCTAAAAAAGAATACAAAAGCTCAAATCGCTGCCAATATCGAAGCGGTGCTAAAAGACGCGCAGGAATATCGCAAATCAATGCAAGAGGCACAAACCGAGAGCGAGTGGCGCAAAGTCGTAAACGAAATCAACGCGCGACTTATCGAGAAAACATCCCCTTTTCTCATAGAGGCTAAGAAAAAGAGCCTTTTATGGGAGTGCATAGACGATTTTTGCACCAAAAAATATGGTATTAGGTGTTATAAAACATTCTCTGGACATTCTGATAAGGAGGAGTATATAACACTAACATTCCCTTATCAGATAGTTAATTTAGATGAGGAGACTTCTCGTCAACTCGAATGCAAGAGGATTTGCGCCACGTATGAAATAGGTAAATTTTATGTGTCTCAAGCTCCTCGCGGCGGCGAAAACGGCAAAGACGGATACTATAAATTTGACGTCATAGACAAATCTGACGGGGAAACCTATATTTTTGTTTGGCGAGATGTATTTGATTTCGGGGCGTGGGGATTCCCTTTTAGGAGCGGGATAGACCCATTTAAAGAGGAGACTTGGAGTGAAAAAGAAAGAGAAATATACCAATTCGTCCGCCGTCAATTCTCCGGTGGCGTAAGGATGTAGTATGACACTCAAAGAATTATCCGGGCTAACCGGCATTCCATACCAAACGCTTTTGGGGTGGAATAGCTCAAAGGGCGATTATAGAAAAAGTTTGGTGCGTTTTTTAAAAGACGCCGACCGTTCGGCATTAATAAAATATTTTGGACACAAGGAAAGGGTGGAAACAAACAATGAGCGACATCGTCAGACCCCAAGCTCCCATAACCGAAACAATAGCTAAGATACAAATTGACGGAGATATTTTGCGAGTGATTTTCCCGGAGAGAAACGAAAAATTTAGGCAAATCCTAAAAAGTAAATATTTTCAATGGGGCGGCGCTTCTTGGTATAGAGAAATCGGGATAAAGGCAGGCAAAATAGAGGACAGAGCGGCGGAAATAGGGAATTTGCTCTTAAATGAGGGTTTTATAGTGCAGATTTTAGACGAAACGATAAGAAATAATGCCATAAATGCCGTATATGAGGACGAAAAGACGCGCTGGATAACGGTATACAAAGACAATTCCTATGCCGACTACGTCGTCGTTTCTTGGAGATATAACGACGATCTATACTACAAGGCGCAAAAATTGCCTGCATCTAAATATCGCAACGGAAACATAATCGTAAGAAAAGAGCAATACGAGGCGATACTTGATTTTGCCAAAACGCACGATGTGGCGATAAGCGAAAAAGCCATGCAAAGACTAGAACTTGCAAAACAAGAGAAGCTGGCCGCGCTGATACCTACGGCGATCAAGAAAAAGATAAAGGCGCAACCGCAACACAAAGAGGAAGCAGACGGAATAGACCCGTCGCTATTGGACGACTAAATGAAGTCTTTTGCCCTAAAAACCGCCCTATACGAACACCAGCAGCGAGCATTTAACAAACTTTCCAAGCTGAAAGTGGGCGCGCTATTTATGGAGATGGGCACTGGCAAGACCAGGACAGCGATAGAGCTTGCCAAATTTAGGGCGGGTAAAATCGACAAGGTGATATGGTGCTGTCCCGTGTCTGTCAAGGAAACCATCAGGCAAGAAATCCTAAAGCATACCGATTGCGGGGAAGACGACATTTGTGTTTTTGACTCGAAAACTACCGACACAAATATTCCAAATGTAAGCTGGGTAGTCGTAGGAATAGAAAGCATAGGACAAAGCGACCGAGTGACTGTAGCGCTGAATAATATTGTCACGGGTCAAACTATGCTAGTCGTGGATGAGTCAAGTTTTATAAAAGGCTACCGCTCAAAGCGCGCGCAGAGGCTTACAATCATAGGGGAGCGCGCGAGGTATAGGCTGATTTTGACAGGAACGCCGCTATCGCAGGGTATAGTCGATTTATATTCGCAGATGAAGTTCCTATCGCCTAAAATTTTAAATTACGCGAGCTTTTATTCATTTGCGACCAATCATCTCGTATATGATGAAAGATTTAAAAATATGATTGTGGGGGTCTTAAACGAGGAATATATTGCAAAAAAGATCAACCCATACGTATATCAGGTCACAAAAGAGGAGTGCCTAAATTTGCCCGAAAAACTTTATGATACTTGGTATTTTGAGATGGATAGCAGTCAAAGGATGGACTATGAATATGAGAAGCAAGAATTTATAGAAAACATTATGCAAGAAAATATCAATATCGGCGAGGTCTTTACTTTGTTTTTGCACTTGCAACAGATAGTATCAGGTTTTCGGAACAAAACTAAATATAATTCTAGGCGCGAGGAAACGCTGCTCGATATAATTGATACTTTTGCCCCCGACGAGAAAGTTATAATCTGGGCGAAATACAAAGAGGACATAAGGGCTATTACCTCGGCGCTTGCCGGAGTGGGCAAATTTGAAATATTTACGGGCGAGACAAAACAATCAAAGCGTCAGAAAATCATTGACGGCTTTCAAAGCGGCGACACTAGGTTCTTGGTATCTACGCCGTCCGCAGGGGGTTTTGGCATTACGCTTACAGCGGCCAGCAAGGTAATTTTCTATAATAACAGCTTCAAATATTCGGAAAGAATACAAGCGGAGGATAGATGCCATAGAATAGGACAAGAAAAGAAAGTTACTTATATTGATATTATATGCTCTGACAGCATAGACGGCAAAATTTACCGCTCATTGATGGATAAAGAGGATGTGGTAGAGGCTTTTAAGAAAGAGATAGAAAAGATAAAGGACGGGGATGAAAAAGATATACGAAAATCGCTCGGTCTATGAGGCCACACAAGAAAGATTAAAGTTTATCTTTGACGAATTCGAAAACGTATATATATCGTTTTCGGGCGGTAAAGATAGCGGGCTAATCTTAAATTTATGTATTGACTACATCAGAAAGCATAATCTGAATAGGAAAATAGGGGTATTACATCAAGATTTCGAGGCGCAATATACACATACTACAAACTTTGTGACAAAAATGATGACTTCAAATTCGGACGTGATCGAGCCCTTTTGGGTGTGTATGCCATATCTTGCCAAGACCGCAACCAGTATGTATGAGCAATATTGGCGACCTTGGGATAGCGCGAAAAAAGATATTTGGGTGAGAAAGATGCCCGAATATAAAGGAGTGATAAATATCGAAAATCATAAATTTGATTTTTGGAGCGATATGCTAACGCAAGATGAATTTTATGAAAAATTTGCAATATGGTACCACAAGAACGTTTCAAAAAAAGGCAAGACAATATGCCTAGTTGGCATCAGAACAGATGAGTCTTTGAATAGATGGAGAGCCATCACATCAGAGAAAAAATCGTATAAAGACACTATTTTCACAACTCAAATAGCAGAGGATGTTTATACGGGCTACCCGATATACGATTGGAGCGTGGAGGATATTTGGACGGCTCACGCAAAATTTGATTTTCCATACAATGAAATATACGACACTTTCTACGCCGCAGGGCTCACGGTGCATCAAATGAGAGTAGCCAGCCCATTCAATGATTGGGCTATCGGGTCGCTAAACCTATATCGGACGCTAGAGCCTGAAATATGGGGCTCTATGGTAGGACGTGTAAACGGGGCAAACTTCTGCGCAATATACGGCGGAACTAAGGCCGTTGCATGGAAGAATATACAAAAACCCAAAAACCACACTTGGAAAAGCTATGTTGAATTTCTATTGCAAACTCTGCCGGAGGAAACAAGAAAAACATACGAGCAAAAATTTAGCACGAGCGTCAAATTTTGGAAAGAAACGGGCGGCGTGCTTTCAAAAGAAACCATTGCTGAACTAGATGATCAGCGTATCATCTACAAAACAAACGGGATGTCAAACTACAAAACTACAAAAGAAAGGGTATTGTTTGATGAATACCCCGACGAGGCGGACGTAAAAGAGGTGCATTTGGTGCCAAGCTATAAGCGTATGGCGATATGTATCCTTAAAAACGACCATTTGTGTAAGTATATGGGTTTTTCGCAGACGAAAGCAGAGCGCGAAAAGCGAGAAGCCGCAATTCAAAAATATAAGGAGTTGTGAGATGTTTAAAAGTCCAGTCTATAACGTAATCAGGGTGCCTATCGAAAAAATTCAAGCCAACGCATACAACCCAAATCACGTTGCGCCGCCGGAAATGAAATTGCTTGAAAAAAGCATATTGGAGGATGGGTATACGATGCCGATAGTCTGCTACTACCTCAAAGATGAGGATAAATACGAGATTGTGGACGGGTTTCATAGATATACTACTATGCTAAGAAACAAAGAGATAAGAGAGCGCGAGGGCGGATGTCTGCCCGTATCCGTAATTGATAAGCCTTTAGAAAGCCGCATGGCCTCAACAATCAGGCACAATAGGGCGCGCGGGGCGCACTCTATTGATCTTATGCAAAATATCGTAAAAGAGCTTGTTGAGTCTGGGTTGGGCGATGTTTGGATTATGAAAAACATCGGTATGGATGCCGACGAGCTTTTGAGGCTTAAGCAGCTTACAGGGCTTAAAGAGCTTTTTAAAGATCGGGCCTTCTCCCAGAGTTGGGTGGTGTAGAGGGGCGAGCCCATTATTACACTGCCTCCGCTCTATTACGCCAGCCATTGGCGTAAATCCTAAACTGCGGATTTGCCGAGATGATAGCTGCGTAGTATCTCTTTTCGCCCTCGTCGTATTCTTTGTCAAATTTAGACGGGTCATAAGCATTCAGTGCTTGCAAGGTTTTTGCTCCGACCCTGCCGTCTATATCTTTGCCACTAAATCTTACTATCTTTTGAGCCAGCTTAACAGCAGGCGGGCAGTCTGCATTGACCCCAAATATAAACATCTCGTCTGCTATCTTTTGGCTGATGATCTCATCTAGCCTCATCTTGTCCCAAAACTCTCTTTTATAAAATTTATAAATTTCATTCGTCAGTCTCTCGTCAGCATAAAGTATTGCAGAGGCTTTTTCTTTATCGAAATTTTGCTCTTTTAGTATATCCCTGATATAAAACCACTCTTTCCAATCAGGATGAGCGCCCTCATAAATACCCCAATACGTGAGCCCGTTCTCGGTCTTATTCCTATGCAGGCACTTACCGGGCTTACTAAACTCCAAGTCTCTTAAAATTTGCATTGATCTTTTAAAATCAGCCACAACATCTCTCCTTAAATTTTATGCGTTCTTTGTGCTCGCCTTTTTTGCCAATGTTAAAACCCTCGACGGGGCGGTGATAGCCCATAACTCTAGTCCATATCACGCATCTTGTTCTTTTATTTGCAAGGCGTGCTAAAATTTCACTTTCTTTCATTGGTATTCCCTTGGCGGTCTTGGTATATCTCCAAGATCCTCATCTTTGTATCCGTATTCGTTTTCATCCATGGTATCTATCTTTTTCTTGATCGCGGTATCGACCGTGCCAATGACCCAATCAACCCCTCTAAACGCACAAAAGCAGCCGATAGCCAGGCAAGCTTCGGTCTTTGTGATACAAACTGCCGCCAGCTCGTATGCTATCCAGCAAATCAGCATTGAGGAGCTGATGTAAAAAAGAACCTTGCAAAGCAAGATCAGGACAAACAAAAATTTATGAAAAAGACTTTTACTTAGCAAAGCCTTTGAGTTTATAGTCCTTTTGATCTTGGCATAGTTTCTGCTAAGGCCAAGAAACCCACCTATAAATCCAACCAATAAAACCCACGCAAGATACCCGAATTTCATCTCTATCAGTGCCACCTTTTCCCCCGTTCCGCATATCACAACGTGAAGATGACAGCTATGATCACTGATATGATTATTTCGAGTATCGATTTTTTAGAGAACCAAAATTTACTTACTCTTATTACGGCTTCACTCATCTATACACCTTTTTAATAGAATTTCCACCTGACGATAATAAACCGCCAAAGCTCTTGCACTTTGTAGATCCTTTTTGTCAAATTTCGGTTTCTCGGGCATCTTTGCTTGGCACCTGACCGGGATATATACATCTTGATACTGCGTGCGAGTGATGATCTCGGGCTTAGCCGCACAACCTATGAAAAACAAAGCAAAAAATAAAAATACTAAAATTTTCATCTGCTTAATTCCTCAAACAAACTTTCATAATACGCCAGTTTCTGCTCGCATTTCGTATCTTTTACAGGCACTTTGATTTCTTGAAATTTAGTGATTATTTTCTCCTTGATTTGCTCGTCTGGAGGTTTGATCTGCATATTTTTGATTTTTTCATTCTGTAGGCCTATTTTTGAGTTGCACTCCGCTAAATTTGACACTGAAATTTGCAGGCTCGCTTCTTTGATTGCAAGCTGTGTGTTTGTCTCTTTGAGTTCGGTCTTTGCCTGCTCTATGTCTGACTTGAGCCTCCAAATTTCGACACCAAAAGAGGCAAGCACTCCAAGAAGCCCGGCGATTATCACAAGCCAAAATTTATTGGTCGTTAGAAAGTCAAACATTTTAAATCCTTTGAACTCTTTTAAACGGATTGATCGCCCACACTGATTTTAAGACAGGCTTGTCGTCCGCTTCGAGATACTGCGCTTTGTTGTCCTGCCTCATCCCCGAAACGTCCATCAATTTCCAGCCTAGATAGATGCGGCAATACCACTTTGATTTGCCGTATCTGATTTCACGGTAGTAGCCAAAACGCTCGCGCCCGTCTTTCATCTTGCAAGTGACGAGGCACTCAGTTGATTTTTGACCTTTGTTGCAGGTCGCTAGCGTGTCGCCCATTGTGTGCACCGTGCCTGCGTCGATGTCCTCGACTTTGACGCCGAGATACTTCGCGCTGAATACGCCTATGTGGTTGCGATATAGCCAGCAAAGGCGCGCCCAATACGTGCGGTTTTTGCCGTTTGGAAAATGCTCGTTTTTCCAGCCGTCATCGCCGTTAATCCCGTAGTCCGGGTCATCAAACCACGCCGCCCATTTTGGCAAATTTTCGCTTTTCTCGTTGCAAGCTAGTAGTGCAAACGGCACGATGAGAAAATGTAGTATCTCGATCGGTAGCTCGATAGCTACATTTTTAAGAATTTGCAGCTTTTGTTTTCTCGTCAGTTTCATTTTTCTTTCCCTTTTGATACTTCGGGCTTGCAGGGCAGCCGCTCCAAGGGCAGTTCCCTTGTTCGTCTAGCTTTGAACTGCATATCTCGCAGCGTTTGGCTCTTTTTCTCATTGTTCGTCTCCTTTTGTCAGATTTTCTTTTTGAGTGAGGAGTTCTTTGTATTCCTCTCGAAGTTCGGGCAACACGCTATCGTTTCCAATCAGTATGGCGTGACGGATGTAGCCCTCAGTCTCTTTGATTTGCTCATCAAGCTCGGCTAGCTCTTTTTGCTTGAGCTGTTCCTCACTTGGTGCAGGATTGAGAAGTCTATCCACTTCATCTTTTGAAACTTCGCTCCACTCAGGCTTTTTGAAGTCTGCTACATCTTTCTCATCTAGTGCATAGATTTGATTATTTCTGTCTTTGAAATATTTCATTTATTTATCCTTTTTAGCGAAGTTCATACCATTTGAAAGGGGCTCCAACAACTGCTTTATACGTGGAGCCTGGAGGTATAATGGCAAACAGATGTATAATAGATGTTGCGCTCACGCCACTACCCGGACATATATTTATGTCGTCGACATAAAAGTCATAGCTTCTGCCATTTGCACTAGCGGAAGCATCTCGCACGAGGACAAAAATAGACCTACCTGTTGTATTTGTGTAGGTTATGTTTGGCTGTCTTTGGCTAGTCATATCCTGCCATGTTTGATTGATACCGATACTTGCTATGCCTGCGACCGCTTTCTCGCTTACGGCTACATCTTCTTGAACTCCGGTGATTGAATTCTTGACTCTTACTATGCCAGCTTTGCTTTCGGTAGCGTATGGAATTTCATCTTTTTTCAGGTAGCGTTCGTCGTGGTTGTGGTTTTTGGCGGCGAAATTTTCGTTATTTTCTGCTTTTGTATAAAAGTCCGTTAAATCTTTCCAATAATCTGTGTGTTGCTGCGGGTTTTGATTGGTGTGTTGCTGCTTGCATAGATAAATTTTCCCCTCAAGCTGCACTAATGCGCCGATCGGATATTCTAAGTCTTTGTCCCACACACTTACGCCGTTTTGTAGTAAATACATCAAAGCATTATCTACGCGGTTAAATGCGCCGTTAAAGTATTCCATAGGTGGAACGAACCCCGTGTTTTCAGTAACGCCCCAACCGCGCTCAATGTCCGGAAATTCTACCAATTCCCCGCTTTTTGCACTGCCTGCAAATATCTTTTTATCTGGTATTTTGTAAATCATCTTACTATCCTTGCAAATTTTCCTTTTTTAAAACCTAAGCTATTTTTATTTTGTGTAAAGCCAAAAAATGCCGTGTCTACGACTACTATAATCTTATAATTTACACCTACGGGGCGCACTAAGACATCATTTTTAAGCACCAAGTCAAATAAAAATAGATTAAGCTTTGATTTTTTTAAAACTAAATTTAAGGTCATGTCGTAGTTGTCGAATACGAAATTGCCTTTACCAAATAAAAACTCGAGTGAATTTATGATATTTTCTAGCGTGCCGGTTTGGTAATTTTTAATGATTTTGGCTTTTATCAAAAAGCGGTAATCGCTATCGTTTAAATAGAAGCTACCTTTTAGTGCGTCTTTATAGCGGTAAAATTCGCCCGTGCCAAAGCCTTGTTTGGTTTGAGCCTCGTTAAAAGCAAACCACGTTTTTAAGATGGCTGCCGCTTGCTCTCTAGGATAGCCTACATGCCTACCAACAAGATCGAGCGCATATCCGCTAGCGGTCTCAATATTTAAAATTTCAGCCAAGCCTATTGCACTATCAAAACATTTATAAACCTCGCTATTTAAAAGCTCTGCTGTCGCCTTGGCGCGCGGTTTGTTTTTATACTGCCATATTAAATCAACCATCATACGACCAAAATTTCAATATCTTTACTTAATAAAACGGCAATTTCTCGCACGCCGATTGCCTTGCTCTGTGTGCCATCTATACTTAGGCTAAGTATTTCAAATCCTGGTGCCTCGTTAATTAAGCTATAAAGCCTGCTAGCGTATAAATCCTCGCCTATGTTAAAAATTTTATCCGTTAAAATTTGCTTTATCTTGTCCGTATTTATCTGCGTGTAATTTTCTATGCGTTTAAGTTGCATAGAAATTTTAGGATTTATAGTTTTTGGACGGTCAAATTTAGCTTCTCGTTTCATGCCTAAATAGTCGGTTTCTATCGTCGTTTGCCCGGATAGCCCGCAGCCGCCTATCTTTTTACGTAAAATAGCCTGCGCGATCTCGTCATCATCACCGCCTAAAACTATGGCGTTTAAACTATGCGGCGGTAAGCCGTTTTCATCGGTAACGTTCGTGTAGTTTTCTAAGACCTTGCATTGCGTTACGCCATCCAAATTTAGTAAATATGCCTCCAGCCCTTGTCTATCGTCATTGTTGTTTATAGAGTGGCTTAGCATGAAGCGCTTTAATAATTCGCCGTCGGTTTCCTCTAAGCTACCTAATATCCCGCTTTGCGCAGCTACTATCCTATCGACACCTAAAATGATCTCTTGGAGCTTAAATTCATCGCCGCTATTTATACTAAACGCTCCTGCCTGGGCAGATGTTATGCTGACGACAGCCGAGCCCTCGCTACCTAAAACCACCTCATAATCGCTAGACCATGGATTGTTATTTTTGTCAATTAGTATAGTGCCCTTTGGAATTTTTACGTTTGTATTGCCATGTATGGTTACGCCGTTTGCTCTTGAAAATTCCGCCTGTTTACGTAAGAGTCCTGCGTATGCTACTCGCTGATCCAACCACTCGCCTTGAGCCAAATACGGATCAAGCATTTGCACGGCAAAAATCAAACATTGATTTACCTCGTCCAATGCCTCGCTGAACAAGCCTATCATCTGTCCGTCCGGTGTATCGGGAGTTAATGCTATATCATCGCCGTAAATCCGCTTAAACCCGTTTTCTAGGCGCTCTTTTATGGCGTTTATCTCGTCTATCGCTACGCGTGCATTAGTTATTTGCATTTACGCTTACCTCGCTATTTTGCCCGTAAATATCCGTGTAGCTTATCTCTATTTTTGCTACTCGTCCGTCCAAATTTATGCTGAATTTATTCAAGCTAGCTACGCCCTCAACGTTTAAAACCATATTTTTTATATCACTTTCCATTGCCTGTAAATTTGGGTTTTTGGCTAAATAATCAAACCATTTGACGCCATATTCCAAGTCTAAAAACCAATCATTACGTAAACTCAAAACCGCTGTTTTTACGTTTTGTGCGATAGCTTCGCTGGCATTTAAGTGTCCTAGTGTCCAATCGTGGTCTTTATCTAGCGCTCTAACTTGCATTTTCTATCCTATCGGGGCTGTCGTATTGCCGCCGCTATCGCCCCCATGGATATGACCTTTTAGGCTTATATTCCCAGCTATCATATCCTTGGCTGTTATTGTGCCACTACTTTGGCTATTACCCTCGGTTTGTAAAAAATTGCCTATTAAATTTTGACCGCCCGTTTGTTTGTAGTCGCCCACCTGTTCGATATTGCCCTTTATAAAAATGGTTCCCTTAGTAAGTTTGATATAAGTATCTTTTTCAAGCGTTCGCATGCAAACGCCGTCATTATCCACATCTTTTACGACGTTTGGGCGAGAGCTAAACCCCGTTAGAAAAAAGCCGTCAGAATAATCATGCAATCTAAAATCTAGCGGAGCGCCTTTTTTAGAATTCGCAAACCAGCCGTCTATGCAACGCTCAGCAAACACACAAAGCCCCTCATCGCCCGCTTTTATAGGTGTAGTTATTACAAAATCCCCACCTCTGAAAAACTGCACCGGCACATCATCAAGCGGCGGCAAAACTAGAATTTCGCCGTTTTTAGTAAGCTCATTTATCATTAGCTCGACTTGCACCGTATTATCGCTGGCGTTAAATTTTAAAACTCTTGCCGGTAACGCCGTATGGATTTGCGCCTCTAGGTTATATTGCGCCGTATTTAAAACCTGCGTTAAATTTGGTTCGTTCATTTCTTTGCCTTATCTATTTTTTGATATTTGCCACCGGTCGCTATTATCTCGGTTTCCCATGTGTCACCCAAAAAATCGCCGTTATGAGTAAGTTTTTGTATCTTGTAATCGCCGTCGTATTCGCTCATGATAGATTTTACCCGCACTAACGAGCCGATATTTAAATTCGGGTTTAAGAGACATTTTATCTTTAGCCCATCATCCGTTTTTTCGGGTGCGCCTATAAGCCCTGTTTCTTGGTTTAGCTCAAAGCCACTGCTATAATCAAACACCTTATTTTTGGGCAAAACGTTAAGCCGCCCGTCTAAAACGTGGTAATCGGCATCATTGTTTAGGGCTACGTGCTTTAAATAGTCTTTTACATCCCCCGCCAAGACTTTGCAGCGCGGCAAGGCTTTATCTTTTGGTAGATCTACCGCCCCTTGTCTTGATGTCATATTTTTTAAGCATAAATTTACGATGTCGCTATCTTTTACGCCGGCTTTTAATGTGGCATAAATTTTGGATTTCGTATAGTCCGTCTGTCCGTCGCCACACTCGATCACGCTTATAAAATCTAAATCTTGCCTTGTAGTGTGTGCGCTATTTATCTCGCCTGTGAAAATCAGTCTAGGTTCGTTATAGCCTGCGCTTAGACTGACCTTATTAAATACTTTGTTGGCTAATAAATTGCGGTTACTAGCGGTCAAATTATAAATTTCTATCTTGCAGGTGTTTGGCTCATCGGTTATCGTCTTTTCTATGCTGAAGCTGATTTGCAAGTTGTCTATAACTATGCTTTGGGTAGAATTTCCGATCTCTAGTCGATACACTCTGTTAAATTGTCGCATAAATAGCCCTCATCGCTTCTTTAAATTCTGTTTTGTCCGATATATATAAATTTATGCGCTCGCTCATTTCGCTGCTATCAACGGCATTTATACCAGCCCCGCTTTCGTCTATCAATATCAAAACAAAATCTAAATTTTTATTTATCAGGCTCGGAGCGTTTACGGATAGGCCTTTATTTTGCGCATAAATTTCGCCTGTGTCGTTATTTTTTAGATCGTATTGCCATGTAAGCCCGACGGGATTAAATTTAAGTGTAAGTTCTAAATCTAAATCGCCGTATTCGAAGCTTTGAATTTGTAAGGTATCTGTTGTTGTTTTGATTTTTTGCATTAAAGCGCCTTTCGTATCTTATCTAGCAGACTTTGGGGCTTTTCAAGCTGTGTTTTTCCCATATTCGTCTTACTTTTGCCCGGTATTTTTAACCCGCTGGCCGTTTTGGTCTCAACTATAAAAAGCTCCTCTAGGCTTATCGTAACATCAAGCCACAAATCACTTTCAGTGGTCGCTTCAATGGCTGTGATCATCATATTTTTATAAAGCATCACTCCCGTTTGCACCTCTAAAACTTCACCATTTCTTTGTAAATTTAAAAGCTTCGCGTATATGCCTTGAATTCTGTTAAGACCTTGCGTATTATCCTTGTCCTGCTTTAAAAAATCAGGCAAAAACGGGGCTAAAATTTGATCCGTGCTACCTAAACCAAAAATATCTAAATACTCATCGACCGTATTTTTTAGGTGTTCTACCTGCGCCTTTAGTTTTAGCACCCTTTGAGTTAGCTTGTGTGCCGTTTTTATACGTGGCAAATTCATTTTAACTTTTTGTAGCGCCTTATCCCAACCCGTTTGTGCGCTAGGCGGCTCGTAAGCTACTATGTGCCCTTTGATAGTTATTTGCTTTGGTTCGAGTATCGCGTGATCGGCTACATTAGCCCCGCTTTCAACTGGGTTTTTGGTGATGCGTAAATTGCTTTTATTGTTTTCGCTTTGCGTGCCATCTAGTATAAATTTGCCTATGTTTCTATTTACCAGCTCTATCATCTACCGCCCCGTAAAATTTCTTTGCGTAGCCCCTAGATTACTTCCTAAATTTTTATTTAGAAAGTTCTGTGCTATTTGCTCGTTGTTTGTGGTCAAATAAAGATTGTTCGTAGTAGTTGCGTGGTTGTCGTAGCTATTAGGTTGCGTGGCTACCGCAGTAGCGGGGGCTAATTTGGCGGCATCATCGCCAAAGCCAAACCAGCTTTTAAACCCGTCCCAAGCATCACCAGCCCCTTTTTTGGCATCTTCCCAAGTATTTTTTATGCTATCCTTGACGGCGTTTATTTTATCTACTATGGGTGCGATATATTCATCGTAAAGCTCACTAAGCCAGTTTTTGATCATATTTATAGCATCGCTAAAAAGAAATTTCATTGTATTACAAAGATTTTCCCAGCCCTCATTCATCAAATCGGTGTCGCCGGTAAAAAGCCCCACTAGCATTTGAAATACGCTCCAAGTAGACATACATGCACCGTAAAAATAGTCACGTATAGAGCCTACAATTACGGCTATCGTAGGCTTGACCGTCTCAAACCACGCTAAGGCTTTTTTACCCCAAGCGATAAAAGGCTCCCAATATTCGCCAAATAAGCTCTCACCACCATCTAAATACGTGACTAAATCATCAAGCAAAAGCATTAACGCGCCGATCGCCGTTATAACGATCCCGATAGGCGAAGCGATAAAGGCTAATATCATTGCACGCTTAAGCAATAATAAAACGCCGCCTAAAATCAAAAGTGCATTTTTCCAGCCGATCGTTTTAGTTATCAAATAATTTAACGCTCTAAATGAATTTATAAAAACTTGCCCTAGTTTTATGATCCATTTACCGACGTTTGATAAGCCCTCTACTACTAAATTTTTATTTGCTCTCAAGAAGTTATTAAAGCCTCTTGTGTTTTGATTGACGGCCGGAAGCAACTTTAGCGCTACTTGCGTCGTTATGGAGCTTAGATAGTTTTTTGTAGTTTTTAGCCCCTCTTGATACTCTTTAGCTTGGTTTATTTCGCTAGCCGTAATGTCAAAAAGTTTATTTTTTTGTTTTGCTAGCTCGTTAATGTTTTCAAGAGGTTTGCTTAAATAATTTGTGATGAGCCCGCTTAAGGCTGATGAAACTACGCCTACCAAAAAGAATTTATTTCTAAATTCCTCAAATTGTGATTTTAAGCTTTTGGATGAGACGGTGGCCTTTTTAATGTTTTCATCGGTCTTTTTTACCGCCTTAGCAGTTTTTTCTACCGCCGGGGCATGCGCATCCACTTCTTGCTTGAGCTCGCTTGCTTTCTGCCTTACCTTGTTTATAAACTCATCAACCTTTTGTAGCCCTGCGGCATTACGTTCAAAGCCGGCTGCTATCTCATCGTTTAAAGGTTTTAGCGCCTCTTTTGCAGTATTGCCGATTTGATTTAGCATTGTAGTTACTTGTCTTAGCTTGTCGCCATCGATTTCAAAGCCGATTTTATACAAAAATTCATCTAAAAGCACGTTTTATCCTTTAAATGAGATTTTAGGATAAATTTTTGCTATGGTTTCGGTATGTGTGATTTGTTATTAGAAATATTACGTATTTCGTATTTTTTTAAGCTATTTATAATGTATTTTGATATATAATTATTTTATCAAAGGGGTTAAAGCCTTTGATAGTAAAACTCAAGGAGGTGAATGTGAAAGCATTTGCTGAAATGGTTTGCAGAGTGGTGGAAGTGTTAGCCGCACTTCTCACCATAATTCAAATCTTGAAAGGGTGGCAGTAGCCACCCCTACCTTGAGTGAATTATATATTTTTAAATTGAAAAGGAGCTTAAAATGGATTTGGTTTTTAAACTTGCACCGATAGTTGTAGTAGTTTGTCTTTTTTATGAAATTTATCAAAATTTCAAACTAAAAAAACGTATTAAAGAGCTAGAGGAGGGTAGAGTAGATGAAAAAACAAATAAGTAGAAAGCGTGTGGCCGAGCTCTTAGATATTCCATATTCGACTATCAACGACTGGTCAAAAGCGGAGATCGAAAACTGGCGTTATAAGTTAGTGCATTTCTTGCAAAATTTGACCGAAGAGGAGATTAGGATTATAAAGGAGCGAGATTTTAAAATAGGCTAGCCCCATTATTTCTTAGGGGCTTTTGCGGTTTCTTGCTCCTCTTTAGCTAGAGTTATGATTACTTCGTGCATATCAAGCACATCCTCAAACGTATAAACGTTTTTTAGCTCATTTAGCGTAGCATATCTTTTTACGATAGGCGTCCACACCAGCCAATCGATGTTAAATTTATTTTCTGCTACGCCCCCACTAAGCCCCTGATACCCGCTGATGACATTAGAGTAGCGGGCAAAAAATCTAAAAAATGGTATTTTAACCCCTCTATGATAAGCGTTGCATAGTCATTTCTGTGCGCATTAAAGTGTGTTTCAGCCTCCGATCTATTTTTTAGCAGTAGCTCTTTGCCCTCTGTGTCCGTAACGCTTGCATAAGCCAAAATGAAGCTTTCAACTCCGCTAAATTCAGGGCTGCCTACATTTGCTAAAAGCTGACCGATGTCGATGTCTACGTTTTCACCTTGCATTTTGATAGCTTCTTTGGCTATGCCTAAAAGCTTCGTAAAATGCGTTTTTGTCTCAAAAAAATTAGCAGGCCTTAGTGTATAGGTTCGCCCGTTTATCTCTAAATTTAGTTTATCCATTAGTTATCCGCTCCGTTTTCTAGTTTTCTGTTTATGCTCTCAAAAGCTATCTTAAATTCTGTCGGATTATGGCTGTCGCCTCTGCTGAATGTGCCGTTATTTACAAAAAATCCATTCAATCCCGTGATCTCGTCACCGTTTAGGGTATCTTTAAATTCCATTTCAATAGGACTGAAATTTTTAAAATCATTGCGCTGCTTGTTATAGAGGTCTTGTAAAAATTTGCAATCCTCGCTGTGTTGCAAAAGCTTGATCGTCAATGTGCCACTTTGATTGCAGCTGCCTAAAAATACACCTTTACCACTTGCTCCTATCGTATATGCTCCTGCATCGACTGCGTTTTCTATACTTATCGCATCGCTTCCGTCGGCATATCCAGTTATTTCGTATCCGTTTAGCAACAAAACGGCGTAATCGTGTTGGTATCTTGCCATTTTTAACTCCTATCTATTGTAATTTATCAAAATATCTACGCTGTGAATTGCGCCTGCTAGCTTGATCGCTACGCTTATCGGCACAGCTTTACGCGCCTCCCTATCAGTCTGCAACTGTTCCGTATAGCTAGGACTATAAACGTAATAGCCTAGATCCAAATAGTCGCCGCTCTCTAAATATCCTATCGGATCACCGCGCCACTGCCCCGGAGCTATAAAGCCGTTATTTACGAATTGATTGCAAACGCGTTTCACTGCAGCAATCAGTCTTACTTGCCCCTTATCGGTCTGTGGCACTTTTACGGCGCCTTTTAGCGTGCTGAATACTTCTTTTTGCACGCGGTCGTTGAATGCGTCAAGCCCTACGATTTCATCGATAAATTTACCGCCTACGGCCACGCCCTCGGCCACCATCGAAACCCCGTCATAATCTGTGTAGTAGTTTATGCCCAACCTATCGCATTTTTCGGCGATGTCTAGCGTGATCCTATCATCGCTTTGCACGGTTTTTAAATTCTTAAATTTCATCGTTTTGGCGGTGTTGCTACCCTCCCAATTGGTGCTGACCGCTTGTGCCAATAATTCAAGCGCTGCGTGCTCTTCGCCGGTATTGTTGTATACCGCGAAAAATCGCCCGCTATCTTTGTTAAAAATCTTTTTGATGATGTTGGAATTTTCAAAACTTAAATGTGTGTCACGCGTGATAGTATAGGCTGCAACATGTGGAGTTTGCGCTGTGCTTACCCAGCTTTCAAGCTCTCCCAGCTCATCGTCACTTAATGTTGCCGCACTATAAACGCCGTAAAAATTTTGATTGGCGTTAAAAAGCTTATCTAACGCCTCGCTTAGTGTTTCTTTTGGCAGAGTTACGCTATCGGTGCCGTTTATTATGTCACTCTTGCCCTCGATTAAATTTAGCATCGCTCCTATAAACGTGCCGCTATCGTTAGCGCTCATATAGCCCAGTTTTGTATCTGCTTTCGCACCTGCGGTAACGGCAACTATTTTAAATCGACTACCGTCACTATCATATACGGCCTTTAGCTTATCTGCCGTGATCTTTTCAGTGATTTTAGCTGCTACCGTCTCAAAATCTACCGCCTCATGCAAATCAATGCCGGTATAGCTTTTTACCACGCCGCCTACACTTAATTTAAAGCTACCGTCCGTTATCTCTTTTAACTTATTTAAGCCCACATTCAGTGCGCTGCCTCTTAGCTCGTTCGCGCTCGCCTGTGTTGTGCGCCCTGTTTTTACCCATTTGGCTACGACTGCCTTTTTAATACCGCTAACGGCAAATAGTGCCTTTGCCGCTGCAACTACACGGCTGTCGCTACCAAAATTTGACGCGACATCTTGTGCACTAGCTACGTTTATAAACCTAGTTTTAGGCTCATTGAATGCTTCACAAATTTCATCGGTCAAAATAGCAATCACGCTAAAATCGCGGTTTTTGGCTATTTGCCCTTGCTCGTTTATGGCTACATTCACGACCCTTTTTATCGTTAAGCTCATCTACTTTCCTTTGTCAAAATTTCTGCTGTATTGATTTGGTTTTGTGCCTTATCGATACGCTCAATGTAACTAATAGTTACGTCTATTTGTCCTCTTTCCTCGACCCCACCGCTTACTATCAGGCTTAAATTCCTTATAGACGATACGGCCACCAACCCCATTTTTATCTTTTTAAGTTCATTTAGCGCCCAGCTAGTATAAAAAATAGCGTTGAGTTGTTCTAGTGCCGCCAGTGATCCCCGTCCGTAAGCATTTATGGATACTGTTGCCTCTTTTGTCAGCGTTATTCGCTCGGTCTCATCCTTAAATTTATATTCTCGTCCTTTTTGTGTAGTGGTTAGCAACGCAACTACCAAAAAAGATACTTTATCGTTAAGCTCTTTTGCAAAACTGCCGCGCACACGATCATCAGGTAAGTTTAAAGCCCTCGCTATCATCGCTCTCAAGCCCGTCAAATCTAACGCCCGTATAGTTTTTATATCCATAATCGCTCCAGTCTTGCATATAAATTATGCGGTATTTGATGCCATGCCATACTATGACGTCTTGCAAATTAAGCCCAAAGTCGGTGTCTATCCTGATGTGGTCTTTGTATCGTTCACCCTCGGGCAATCTTTGCATTTCGTCATCGCTTAAATATTGCACTATCGCGTCAAATTTTTCATTTTCACGCACTAAAATTTGCTTAAAATCGGGGTCGTGTATCAGCTCATTTATGTTAATCACTGCGCACCTCGTAATCAATACTGCCTTTAAGTTGCCCCGTATCGATAAGTGGCTTCAATGAGCCTTTACGCTTTATGGTGGCTTGTTTTAACGCTGGTTCTAGCCCCGAATTTATAGCTGTTACGCTTAAATTTTTAGCCGCTTCGCCTATTAAACCCGCTACGTCAAGAGCTGAAATTTGTCCGCTTAATACTTTGGGAAGCGCAAAATTTATCGCTTCTGCGATTTGGTCTTTATTTTCTATCAAAGGCTTACGCAAAAATGAACGTTCCGGTATATTACGCTCTGGACTGCCGAATTCATGTATGGCCGCTAAGGTAGCGGTATTTATAAATTCTTTCCCACCACTCGTATCATCGTCGTCGTAAAGCTTATTGTTTTTACTAGACACGCCTACATAAACACTTAAATTCGCAAGCTCTTTTAAGATAGGTTCTATTTTCCCACTCATTTTACTAGCCCTGCGTGCGGTGCGATCAGGCGCTTAAGTTCCAAATAGCGCTGTCCATATTTGGTTAGATAATAGCTGCCTTCGGCGTTTTCAAAACCGGTTTTACCGCTGTTATAGCTCACGCTTAAGCTGCCTACGCTCTTGCTGGATACCTCACGCAAAGGCTGCGCGTTCGTGTTACCGCTATTTAAATACCCTTGCGTGGCTAAAATATGCGCAGTTAAATTTAGTATGCCGCTTTCATAATATCGCCCCCAAATTTTCTGGCTAACCTCAAGCTTGGCCTCGTCCAAAACGATATTAAACAAATCCTCGCCTATGGCTTTGAATTCAGGGAATTTGATTATAAATTTGGCATACATGTTAAACCTTACGCCTTGTAATCCGTGTATGTGATCTTATCAAGCTGGCGTATCAACGCACCCGTAAATTTGGCTTGTATAGCAACTTCCCAGCTTAAGATGCTTCTTTGAAACGGAGCGGTCGCTTGCGGCCTGATAGCCCAATCGGTGCTAACTACATCTTCGCTATTGGTATAGACCGCCGCGCGGTTTTTACCCTTGCCACCCAAGCCCGCTGCAAAGCCAAGCGGGATACCGACGATGTCGATATTTACGCCCGTAGTTTGGCTTAAGGCTTCTTTGATGGCCGTAAGGGCATTTACGCCACCGTTGATAGCGCCGATAGAGTTATCATATTTGGACGCTAGCGTCATCAAATCTTTAACGTCTAGTGCGATAGTATTAGGCACGACCAGTCCGCCATTTTTTTGATACCCGAAATCTATCATTTTTAGGAAAAAGTCTCTAGCTTCGGCTCCTGTCATCGCGCTTAACGCCGTTCCCGCGGTTAAGTCGTTTCTAGCTACTGCCGCATTTGTTAGTAGCCCCTCAACGGTCTTAACTTTAGGATGTCCTACAAGCGCCGTTTTTTGCGCCGTCAAAAGTGCTACACGCTCCAAATTTTGAAGCTTGGTGGTATCAAGCGCTATGTTTAACGCCTTTGCACGTGCTACGCCCTCGTTAGTATATACGGCAGATTTAGCCCACCTTAGATAAACGCCCTTTTTGGCGTTGATGAAAACATCTTCTGTCTCAAGCGATGTGGTGTTTTCGTCAATAAGCCCGTTTTCAAGGTCTTGTGTGCCATCTATCTCGCCATAATCAAGTGCATCTATACTCTCGTCGCCCTTGCTTGTGATCGTCATAAATTTAGCCAAAGCGACTTCGGGATATTCGCGCTCTTTAAAACCCTCGTTGAAATTTCCCGCCGTAGTTATCAGTTCGTTTAAAACGTCCTCGTCTCTAAATTTCCCCATTTTATGCTTCCTTTCTCATGATTTTAATAAAATCGCCCTCTACGCCCGTAACGTAGAATTTACCTTTAGCCGCTGTTAGTGCTAGCGTAGGTGTTTTGGCTACCTTGCCTGCGTCATCACCTGCCGTAGCTTCTATGCCTACATCATCGCCTATGTCCAGTCCGTGTGCGCTTTTACCTTGCACCCAAATTTCGGTCCCGTGCGGTAAAGCTAAAACGCTCATCACCTGACCGGGTTTGTTCTCGTTCTTGCTACCTAGTTTAAGGCTGACGCCTAAAATTTGATCGGTAGCTTTTGTGATTTTAGCGCAGCCATTGTCTTTAGCGCATACAAATACGCCAAAAGGGATTTTTTCACTATCTTTGTTTACATAAGCTAGCGCTACGATACCGCTCTCGCCCGCGCGAGCTACTTGTCCTGCGAATACTCGCCTTGTCAAATAATCTACTGGCATTATTTACCTCCGAATTTTTTATTTAAATCGATTTTATCCGCTTTGCTATCAAAAATCTTGCTCATAACATCTTTTGAGCCATCTTTTTGCTTAGCATTTATACGCATACCCATATAAATCGCCTTGATCTCGCTATCGCTTAATTTGTTTAGCTCGCTAGCCTCAAACGCCTTGCTATCAAGGATGATAGCCGTATAAACATCTCGTGCGCTTTTAGCGTCTTTGATGCTTACACCGCTGAAATTAGCTTTAGCATCCGCTACGGCTTCTTTGGTATCGCTCTCGTTTTTCAAGCGCTCATTTTCAGCCTTAAGTTCAGCGTTTTCTTTTTCTAACGCCTCAATTTTGGCTTTAAGCTCGGCTAGCTCTTCACCGCCTTGTGCCCCGTCCGTATCTTTGGTTTTTTTAAGATCGGCTAGCTCGGTATTGGCTTTTTCAAGCTCGGCTTTTGTTTCGTCTAGCTTCGCGCTCATTTCCTCTGCGCCGCTTAGAGCCTCGTTTAAAATATCGACAAGCTCGCTACTTTGCTGATTGACCTCTTCGATCTGTTCCTTGGATACTTCCTCACCATCTTTAAAATTTAACTTTTTAGCTTTTTCTAAAGCACCTTTTAATTTGTCTTTAAATTTCATTTTTGTTCCTTTCTTACTATCGCCTAGTTTGCATTCGCTACCTGCGCGCCCCTGCGCCACTACGGCTAAATGATTGCCTCTTATTTGGGTCTGCCATATTTTGCCGCCGTCTTTAACTAATTTACTGTCATATCCGCAACTAACCTCCTTAATTCCATATTCTTTTATGATTTTTATCGCGTTTTCGTCGTTTATGTAAACGTCGCCTACCAAATAATCACCCTCGCGTCTTACGTTTTGCACGTGTCCGATCGCCGTTTCTTTCCAATTGGACGCATTAACATCCTCATCCGGGTGCGTAAGCGTTATAGGCTTACCCTCAAAGCTTTTAATGGTCTCGTCATTAAAAACCTCATTTTCGTCTCTAAAAACTTTGTAAATTTTGCCCGCTTGTTCGCCTATTTCCTCGCCCAAATATTCCATTGGCTTGATACTTGCCATTTTGGCTTTCGTCACTATGTAGCCATTTTCGTTTATTTTAAAGTCCATTTTTTCCTACTCATCATTTTTAAACACGCTTACTGCGTTACAGCGACATTGTATCTCTATTCCGGGCTTCACCTTCGGCATGTCACTTTTTCTTTTCCTCCAAGTCTTGCCGTTATCGTCGCTATAAACGCTATCGTCATCGTATCGACACATAAGCCCGTCCATATTCGCGTGCGTCTTTCTCACGCGTTCGTCGTGGCTGGTTTGCCAAATATAAAATTTCAACCCCAAACTTTGGCTGCGCTCTTGGCTTAATTCCGCATTTAGCTTATTGGTCTGATCACGGGCTATTAACCGCGCCCTGCTTTTTGCTACGCCGTAGCGCTCCTGTAAGACGTCGGCTAGTTTTTCGACCCGTCCGTTTTGCAAGAAATTATCTCGCACCTGCTTTTCGACGTCGGTCAAGTAATCGTTTTTTATGGAATTTATCAAGCTAACGTTTTGCGCTATGTATTCGTCTAATTTATCTTTTACAGGTGTGTCATTCAATAAGCTTTCGATATTTACACCGCTATTAGTTTGCAAACTATCTATGATCTGTTTTTTATTTTGTCGATTAACCAAGGTCGCCATTATCCCTGCAGTCGCCGTCGCAAATTTTAAAATATCTACACGGCGCGTTCGCTCTACTAATTGTGTGATATATTCAAAAATTTGTGCCTCACTTGCGTTTGGATTTCGCGTCATAAAGGCTTTTATATTGTTCTGTAAATTCTGCTTCAGCCCTTTTATGAGCATAAAAAGCCCCTCTCGGTATCTGACCTCTGCGCGCTTGCTTGGTGTCGTAGGTTTAAATTTACCCGTGCGCTTACGCTCGAAAAGCTCTCTTAAAGTGCTTGCCATTATTCATCACTCACTGGGGTATTGTCTGTCGGATCATCAAGCGTTTTGCTTAAAATTTCAGCCTCGCTTATGTCCTCATCGGTTATATTTTTAATCAGTCCCTCGTCTCTGAGCTCTTTTAATGCTATCGCTTCGGTTATCACGGCTTTATCGATAAGCGTTCCAAACGCAGTGGCTTTTGTGTTTAGGATATTTGCACGCTCTACCTCATTTACACTGTCGATGCTTACAAAATCAAACTCGAGTGGCTGATCATCTACTTTTCCCATAAACTTCAAGATAAACGGGTCGATAAATTCATAAATAGGGCGTAAAAATGTGTTTTGCAGCTCGGCGATAGTCTCATAATACGCGCGGTTGTCTTCCTCTCCGCTACTAAAGCCGCTAGCACTCTCGCCAAAAATTATATTCAGCGGTCTATTTAGCGCACCCGCTACGACGATACTGGCCTTAGTCCACAAATCAGCCAGCCCGGTTAAATTCGTCTCTTTGGTTTCGTATTTATCGTTCATATCCATCGCTATGGCGTTTGTGTAGCTTTTGCCAAGCTGTATCAGTCGCAGCCGCCTTAGTATAGCCTCGTCATTGCCGGCTGAAATTTGGTCGTTATAACCCTCTATACCAAAAATATCGAGCTTACACTCCTCTATTAGATCCGATACGCTCATCGTTATGGTGTCAAACATCTTGGCCACCTCAAGCGCTACACTTGCGTCGCTTTTACTATCACGCCTTTTAAGTCCGTATGATTTTATGCCTTGTTGCAGCCTAACGCAGCGGCTTTTATGCACCTCTAGCGTATTTATTTGGTAGTGTGTGAACGGCTCGAATTTTGCATCTTTTTCTATCTCTTTGAATTCGTTTTTGCTTAAAACTATAAGTCTTTTTAAGGTCTCATTAGCCCCTAGCGGGTTCGTATAAATTTCCTCGTTCGCGTCTGTAACCGCAAAAATCAAAACATCACCATATAGCAAAAGATTAAAAAGTGTGTCGGCTATTACGCCTGCAGTTTCAAATTTGGCATGCATATCATTAAATGTCTTTTTGTCCGCTTCGTCAAAAGCCTCATCGAAAAATATCTCGCGCCCACCTTTGGTCATATCGCCTATAGTTTTATTTATGTATTTGCGGATTATCCAGCTACTATCATAAGCGTTGTCTAGCTGCTGCGAAGTAGTTTGATTTAGCTCGTATTGGCGCTCTTTAGCCTTTTGTCCCATTTTGGTTACTAGGCTTCCTAAGCTGTCGTTAAATCTTTTTTTGGTTCGCCTCATATCCAACCTTTTTAAATTTTAAGTTATTATAGGACTTAAATTTGGCTGGGCTTCGGTATCTAAATCGCGTCCCAAATACCATTATTTTTATTTTTGAATTCATCCACTGCCATTGTGAGCGTATCTACCTGATCGTCATGCAGGTGGCTGTCGGTAGCTGTAAATTTTTCGCATTCGTCTATGAAGTCGTTTACCCAAGAGGCTGTGCGTGGCAAATAAACATAGCCGCTTTCGACGTAAGGCACGGCGCCTAAAACTCGTGTATATTTATCGTTTATCGGTATCACGGGCTTAAGCGGTATTTGATTTTCGCGGCGTATCTTTTGAATTAGCCCTGTGCCGCTTGATTTATCCTCAATATAAAACATAAGCCCTTTGTGCGCGGCTTTGTGCTTGTTGTAAAAATCTCTCGTAGCGTTTTCAAGCTCTACCGCGTCAAATTTACCGCGCTTAAGATCAATTAGATAAACGGCGTTATCGACACCAAGACCGGCAAGCAATAACACGCTAAAATCGTTATACTCGCCCTTTTTCTGTGCAGTATCTACAAACACCCCGACGCGCTTTAGACGCGGTAAAATATCATATCTGCCAAACCACGAGCCCTTTATTATCTCGCCGCCTTTAGTGGTAGGGCTTTGCTGATACAATGCACCCCAAGCATACGAGCCTATTGCGCTTTTTATTTTTTTGTATCGCTCTAAGCTGAATCTTTCGGGGTGTAACACTTCGCCTACGTTCCTAAACTCCTCTTGCTCCTCGGCTATGGCTTTAAATTTTAAAATTTGCCAATTATCGCCGTTATTTGCCATCTCTTTTATGAGTCTGCCCGCCAAATCGTCCTCGTGCCAGCGTGTCATGCCTAACAATACGCCACTTTTAGGGCTAAGCCTAGTATAAAGCGTAGTCGTATACCATTCCCAAACCTTTTCGCGGTATGTAGGACTGTTTGCTTCGGCTGCATCTTTTACCGGGTCGTCTATTATCGAGATGTCCGCACCCATTCCCGTTATACCTCCGCCAACGCCAGCTGAGCGGTAAGAGCCTTTGTGTCCTACAATCTCGAAAATCTCACTATTTCTAAGCGCGTCGTTACCGTCACGAGCGACGCGCTTAGAATTTAGCATCGCGGACGGGAATATCTGCGTATATTTATCATTCATCATAATGCGCTGCACGTCTCGGTTCATACGTGTGCTTAAATCGGCTGAATACGAGGAAGCTATTATTTGCAGATCGGGATTTTTACCAAACGCCCACGCGGGAAACATGCGGCTAAATAACTCGCTTTTACCGCTGCGTGGTGGGGCGAATATCATAAGCCTTGGCTGTTTGCCCTCTATCACATCATAGTAAAATTGTTCTAAAGCTGTGGCTATGGCGGTATTAAACCAGCCCACCTGATAAGCGGGGTTCATCTGCTTTGTAAATTCTATCAATTTGCGCCGCGCTACCTCGCACTTAATTTGCTTTTTCAAGTATGGCGTTAAGGGTAATGATCTCGTCATCGCTCAAGTTTTCTAAATTTAGGTTTTGAATTTGGGTTGTTTGTGCTTGTTGCTGGGTGTTGTTGATTATTGTCTCCGGGGTTTTGCCTAGCACGGTCTCCTTGTTCCTCGCCGTGATACGACTGTGTGCGTCGATGTCAGCTAGATCGTCCGCAAATTCCAAAAGCTCATCGGCTTTCTTTTGATTTGCTAGAGCTCTGTTTTGAAAATAGATGAGATGTTTTGTCGCGGTATCGACCGCTTCTCTCACGCTGGAAACTTCTTGGAAACTTTGCCCCGCCAAATCCGTTTCTATCGCAATGAGAGTGGCAATTTTTTCTTTATTTTTTGGCTCGAGCCCTTTTGTCATTTTCATCACGGTCGTATGACTGACATCATATTTTTTGCCAAGCTCTCTGATCGTATATTTGCCGGTATGAAAATCCGCCAGAATTTTCTCTTTTGTCGCATCTGTTATTTTTGCCATCTATCACTCTTTAAAATCTATTTTTGTTTGTTTCGTGTCTAAATTGTCGATATACCGCGTTTTGCAAGCCTTGGCGCGGTCTGCGTTCAATCTTTTGGCCAGTATCCAAGCTATTGCTACGTTTGGGGTAGCTAGTATTTGATTTAACTCGCTTTGGTATTTTTGCACTTGGCTTTTACGTAAATTTTTTATGACCGTCTCATCTGTTTCTTTATTGCCATAAACGCAACGTATCAAAAAGCTAAGCTCGACAAGATAATAATCGTCTTGCCTTGCTTCCCAGTCAGGGAATAGCTTGTCAAGTGTTTTGTAGTAAATTCCAAGTGGGTCGGACATTGCTTACCTTATCTTCCCTTGCTCTTTGATAAAATCTATCGCCTCGCCCGAGCCGTAACACACTTTAGCTTTGGCGTAGTCGAACATATTGAGGATTTCTATCCATTCTGTTTGCTCAGCACTGACCTTGCTAAGTGATTTCTTTGCCCGTTTCATCTCGATGAAAAGCGTCCTGCTTGGTAAAAACACCATCAGATCTGGAAATCCTGCATAAGTGCCAAGAGCTTTGAGTTTCTTTTTGTATTGCACGCTTGCCATTCTTTCATTTGCTACATGGATATGTGGTATCTTTTTGATTTTGAGCCAAGATACGACCGCCATTTGCTCGGTCTCCTCGTATGGAATTTTGCCGGTAGCTTTTTGATAGGCAAGCGTGTTTTCGTAGCGGGGGATCATATCAGCCTCCCCTGCCTAGCCTCGCTATGAGCTTTTTTGATCTGCTCGTTCGCCTTGCTTAAAATTTGAGGTATCTTGCTAAATTCATTTTCTTTGATGATTTGCGTTTGCCCTACTTGATTTCGCTCGTCCGTGAAAATTTTGAGTGTGAATTCGTATCCGAAGCTGTCGGACTCCAAGAGGATAAATTTTGCTAGTTTTGGTGTCATCCTCTAAACTCCACGGCCGATACTGCACCATATTCGTTTTTCTTGTAAAAATCAGGTATGTTTATCTTAAACGTCCTCTCGCCTATCCTGTCTTTTGCCATCACGAGCTCCCTTTTCACGACCTCTTGCCTGTCGTTTAGCGTAGCGCTTAAGTAAATTATCATGTCGCTGTCATAAACTTGATCGCCCGAGCCTTTGAGGGCTTGACGTCCGGCTTTGAGATCGGCTTCGCTTATTTGATTTATCAGGATTATTACTATGCCGAGCGTTCGTGTCAGTTCGCTTAGTTTGCTTGAAATTTCGTTATTTTTCTCATATTCGCTTAGCTTAGTATTGCTTACTCGTAGCTTCATGCGGCTATCTATGGCAAAGACCATCACGCCTGCTTGGCTGAGCTTTCTTATACGCTCGCACACTATGTCGATATTCGGGCTATCTTGGATGATAGTCATGTTTTTTAGGATGTCAAACGGAGCAAATTTAAACTTTCTTATCAAGACCTTTTCATACATTTCATAGCTGAAAAAGGCTACCTTGTGAGACTTTGCAAGACCCTTTAAAAGTTCGATCGTAAATGTAGTCTTGCCCGCGTAGCTGGCTCCTGCTATGTTTATGAAGCTGCCTTGCGCTAGGCCTCTGTAATAAAGCTCGCCGTCCAGCCAGTCAAGCCCGGTAGGGAAATATACCAGCTCGTCACTGGCTTCCACACGCCTCACGAATTCGCCCATAGTCTCAAATTTTTCATCTACTCTTGTGCTTTTCAAGTCTCTTAGCGTCTCATCGATCGCAGCTCTTTTATCTTCGAGATATAAGATGAATTCATCTACGCTATTGAAATTTTCAGGGTTCATATCTCTCATACCGCCAACCTCTTGTATGCGTTTTGCATTTTGATTTCGGAGACGAGTTCTCTTTTTATGTGCCTGAACGCTTCATCGTCCCAAAGCGCCCCGGTTATGAAGATGTCGCACATCTCTTCGTATAGCATCTTGTCCTCTTGCGCTTGCGCCTTTAGCACTTGCGTTATCGCGGCGTATGGCATATTCACGGCTCTTTTAGCATTTATGAGCTTTACGATGCCTATCCTGCGCCCGCTAAAAAGACTCTCGTCCAGTCCGTTCGCCACCTCATAGGCCAAATGATCGTCGCCGTTTATGAGAGCACTGGAAATCAGGCAACGCTCAAGGCTGATCGTTTTATTAAATTTCATAGTTGTCTCCTAACTCCCAAGCCATATACGGGTTGTCTTTTCGTAGCATGTCAGTCCCAAAAGGCTTGATGTCGCCAAAATTTCCTTTGATGCACCTACGCACTATCTCTAGCTGACTTATGCCTACGTAGTCCTTTAGCTGCGTGCCAAGTCTTTTTATCTCGAGGTCTTTTAGCGGTCGGCCTCTTTTATGCTCCAGATACGGCACCAAGTGCAAATAAAGCAGGTTTGGTATCGTAAAGTCGTAGATGTCTTTGCCCAGCTTCAATGCCTCGAACCAATCTTTCTCGCTCGCATAGTGTCTAGGGCTGGTAAAGCTGACGTAGATTTCGTCATTTGAATTTTTTGTATCCAGCAGCTGATTTGTTAAATTTCGTCTTTGCTCGTCAGTTAAATTTTCATCTACGTTATCAGGTTTATTTTTTATGATCTCGTAGCCTTGTTGATTTGAATTTTCCTCACGCGTATGCGCGAGAGAATTTTTATATAAATTTATATTATATGCCCTGTCATTTTTGCTAGTAGGGGTGGTGTCATTTTTGCTAGTAGGGGTGGTGTCACCAGTGACAGGAGGGGTGGTGTCATTTTTGCTAGTAGGGGTGCTTTGATTTCTTAATGCAGTTACGAATAAAAATCTACCCAGCACCTCTTTCGTATCATCTTTATAGACTACTTCGCGCTCTATAAAGCCAAGCTCGCATAAGTGATTTATGGCTCTGATTATTGTGCTTTCACTCTTTTTAAACGTCTTTTCAAAAAATGCGTTTTTAGCGTAGCAATAGCCATTTTTATGCGCGAGAGATGATATTGCACCATATAAAATTTTCTCAAAGTCATTTAGATCTTCACAAAAAAGTATCCCTGACGGGATCACGGCAAAGCCACTTATTGTTTCTTCGCTCATTTTATATACCCCAGCTTTCTTAAATTTTCCAGGCTTATCCTCATATCCCGTATCCACTCGTTTTGACATATTGCGTATCCGTTATTCATCTCTTTGCCTCTTTCTTGTTTTTCTTGACTTTCTTTTTGCTTTTGTTAAATTTGTCAATTTTTCTTAGCAGTTCGCGTTCTTTGTCTTTTTCCGGGCTAGACATCGCTTCCCCTTATTTGCAGCCACTTGACCTCGATGTTTGTGATCGGGCATTTGTCGCGAAACGGCTCGTCAAGTACTTGTGCTTTGATGAGTTCATTGACGCGTGCCGAGATCGTAGAGGTCTCTATGTTCGTCGCACGTGAAAGCATACGCCTAGTCATGCCCTCGGGATGTTTTTCAAGCTCCCTGAGTATGATCACTCTTTGCGCTTCGTGTTTTTCCATACTGGCTTTGTAGCCGTTTATGCTTGTATCTGCTATCATTCTTGCTCCTCTATCTCATATCCACCACTCAAGACCTTTTCTAGCGTGGATATGACGTTTGAAATATCGTTTTTCACGTCAGGCATCACTTCTATCAGCTCCTCATCGTCCGAGCACTCCTCGATAGTCTCGAAGCAGTCTTTGAGGTCTCTTACGGACGAGCCGATGAGCGTGACGATTTGTTTGGCTTCGGGTTTGAAATTTGTCATTGGCTTTCCTAAAATTTCATTCACTCTAAAAGCCCCTTGTGTTATAATCCTTTTGCAACCAATTCAACACAAGGAGCCATCACAATGGACAACACACAAATTTATAATCTCACAAACATATTCACACAAATAGCCAATGAGCTAAAACTTGCCAACGATTTAAAGCTTTTATCTATTCTCCCAAACAAAAAGATAGATTTAAATAAGCTGGGGCTAACCGATGAGCGTATAAAAAACTTAAATGAAGTTTTCAAGGCTAACCGTGGCATTTGGGATCAGCTTTAGGCTCAACAGCGCAAATCTTGGCTTTTATTAAAATTTGCAACAGCTTATCGAGTTTGTCGTCATGTTCGCGTATTTGATCGCTTAGGCATTTTATTCGTTGGACAGATACCGCTAAATCGTTCTTTGCTTTTAAAACCTCGATTTCAAGCTCGCTTATGCGCCTCTGGGTTTCAGCCCTAAATACAGCAAATTTAACAGCCAGCTTTGCCTTTTTCATTTCCTACCCTTTAAAACAAATTTACAAGCATTGACTGCCACCATAAAAACGCCGGCCAAGATGAACCCGCCGACGAAAAGTATTATGCTAGTTTGCAAAATTTCGATCATTTTTTAGCCTTTTGAGATTTTTCTTTTAGAAAAGGCCTTATTGCCAAGCCCCACTCGTTAAAGGGATGCTTGAGCCTACTTTTCTCAACCTTGTATCTAATATCTCCACTCGGCTTTTTATCATTAGTTCCAGCAAGATATACCATTACTGATCCCTCAGCCAAGCCACACTCTGTCATTAAAAATTTCTTCAATTTTTCTCTATAAATATTTTTACTCATACCCAAAATCTTACTACAAGTTATATTAAATCTTACTTATAGTTATTTTGATTTTTTTGAAACAGGTGGTAAAATCTTACAAAAAGTAATTTTTTATAGGAGAGACACATGAAGACATTATCCGAAAAAATTAAGGAATTAATAGAAGCGACACCAGGGTTAAATACGGTCATATTGGCAAAAAAAATAGGCGTATCACAATCAATGATTAGTCAAATCCAGTTAGGCAATAAAGGTGGCAGCAAAAAAACCATTAAAAAGTTGGCTGATTTTTTCGGCATCCCTATTGAATATTTACTAAATGATGATATAGAAGATCAAAGCGAGTTAAAGTTAAACCCAGATAATGAAAATATTAATAGTGGCGATACCGTATATGTTCCATTTTTTAAAGACGGGGTAGTATCTGCCGGGTTTGGTGCAGAGACTGACGATATGGGCAATTATGATTTGTTGCCGTTTAACCCACAGGACTTAAGATTGATGTTTAATGTAAACCCTCGTGCTAGATTAGGCATAATCCCTTGTTTTGGCAACTCAATGGAGCCGACGATAAAGGAAACGGATTTGGTGGTCTTTTGCGTCGATCAAATAGAAGCGATAGAGGGAGCTATCTATGTTTGCCGCTATGATGGAGAGTTGCTTGTAAAAAGGATAAAAAAGCGCCCATTATTACAGCTTATTAGCGACAATAAAGATTACGAGCCTATTGTCATGTCCGAAGATCTACCAATAACTATAATAGGTCGCGTAGTAGGCTCATATAGCATAAACTCAAAGAGAATTTAAGCAAACTTACACTACGAAATTTACAAAGGCCTAGTGTTTGACAATCAGGGGATAGGGTAATACCTCATAAAAGCAAAGAGGATTTAAAAATAAGCAAAAAGGATAGATAGTGGATATAAAATTTTATTTTTACAAGGTTGTAGGAGAGATAGATAATAACTTCTTTAATTATAGTTTGAGTGAATATTTTTCCAACGAATTAAGCTTAAAAAACGCTTTAATATCCATTAATGAAAATAAAGGGTTCTTAGATAGTGTTAAGGGTCAAAAAAATATTTTTATATTTCAGAAATTTAGAAAAGACTTTAACCCCATTATTAAAGATGAAATAACTGGCAAAACAAGAGAGATAGAGCTAAACGAAACCGAATATATTATAGAGCAGAATTATCTTCTTTGGGATTTTAAAAACAGCATTATTATTTATCAAAAGACTACCGGTGGGTTTAGCACGACAACATTTGAAACATACATAAAAGAGCTATTAAAAGGTAAATTTAAAGATGATTTCTTTGCCTTAAAGCCGATAATTTCTCGTAGTGGTTATGAAAAATTAGTAAATTCCGATATTATAAAGTCATATGATATTGCGTTAGCTAATCCATCGGTAAAAATTTTGCAAGAGCTCGGTTTTGATGATCGTGGAATCTTAAAAATAGATAATGATGATCTTGGACGAATAGAGATAAAGATAACAGCCAAAAAGGGCAGAGGGCTACTCGGAGCCGATATTTTTAAAAACTTATTGGGGAATAAAGAAAAATATAGTAAAATGCGAGTAAAGGCATCAAATTCTTACTTAAAAAGCGGTGTTTTAATCGACCTGTTAGATGAGTTTTATACGGTGTCGGTAAGCGTTCGGGAAGTTAAGAGGCGTGTTTTAATTGAGGATATGGTTATAGTCATAAAAGATATATACGAAAAGCATATAAAAGAAATAATGGAGCTATCAAAGTGATAAATGTAGAGTTTATATATAATAATCTAGATAAGCTTTTTGCTATAAATTTTACAATGCTTGCTTTTATTATTACAGCCATTACTATACTACAAACTATTCACACCGGACGTATAGTCGAATTTCGACAAACCGGGCTTTTTGATAATGTCATAAAGCGCTACAACAATTCTATTTTTTGGAATTTTGTTAGTGGTATAGTAATATGCTTACTTTGGTTTATTAGAGCAGACATTATAGAGCTTGACATAAAAATAGCTATTTGCATCATATCTTTTTTGTTGTTTGGTATCGCAATATTTAAGACTTACCAAGCCTATAATTTTTTAATTTATTTTATTAAAAAGCAGTGATACGTCTTTTTATTTTATTACTTCCTTTGTTCCTCTTTGCCCTATCCGGACAAGTCGTTAAAATTTCAGACGGCGACACGATCACGATACTCACGCAAGAAAAGCAACAAGTCAAAGTCAGGCTCTACGGCATTGACGCGCCCGAAAAGAAACAGCCATACGGGCAAAAATCGAAACAATTTCTTTCAAATTTGATTGCCGGTAGATCCGTTGAAATTCAAGAAAAGGGCAAAGACCGATATAAGCGCGTGCTCGGTATAGTCTATCTTGACGGACGAGACATAAACGAGCAAATGGTGCTAAATGGCTATGCGTGGGCTTACGTAAAGTATTCAAAAATTTATGCAAGTCAAGAACTCAAGGCCCGCAGTCAAAATTTAGGCCTTTGGCGAGACAAACCTATCCCGCCGTGGGAATGGAGGAAAAGGTAATGAAAAGAATAATAGTGCCTTAGCTTCGCTTTTTTGCTTTTTTGTAAAATTTATATGTTATAAAAAGTGGTAATGCCGATAATATGAAAAATATAATAAAATCGATGCTGGTAATATTTTTATCAGGCTCTTTCATCATTTTTAAGGCAGAATTTATACCTGCACAGAACCACAAAGCCGAAAAGCTAAAAAATATAAAATATTTAATTTTTTGTCCCAATGTTAGCTCTTGATAAGTAAATTTAACTTTATTTTTACTTTTTATTACATCCTCAAAAGCTCTTCCTGTTTTTTCTGCTATCAATTTTAAAACTCTATTTTCGGTTTCTTCTTGTGGTTTCGAGTTTGATATGCAATCGTATATGGCAAAAACAATATCTGTAAGAGTCTCTCTCTTCTTTGATGATAAAACACCAGAAAAATTTACTTTATCTATTTGCTCTCTTAGTTTCTTTCTTAAGTCAAATAAAGCATTTGCACAATCAATATTGCCCTCTTCTATTATATCTGTAAAGCTTATGGTATTGTTTTGTGTATAATCTATTATATAAACGATGCCCTTTTGTGTGTAGCCAATCTTTTGCCAAAATTCAAAAGAGCTATTGGCATATATATTTTCTAAGCTATTCAAAAATTGTTCTTTACTTTCTGCTGCGAGTTCAGCTTGCGTTGGGCGTCTCTCTCTAGAGCCAAAATTACTTGAGAACCTAACGCCACCAAAACTTTTACTAATTCTAAACGACATACTTTTCCTCCATCATGTTTTTTAATTATATCAAAAAACACATTACTTTTTAAATTACCAGATATTATCTTTTGTATTACTTTAAGTAAGTTTTAATATTACTTATAGTAAGATTACATCATCAAAACAAAAAAGTCTAAAGCCCTGACAGACATCAGGCGGGAGCCCCACTCCTAGCTAGAGTTTAGCTGAAGCTACGCGGTAACCCGAGTATAGCGGACATAATGTTATACCCATTGCCAGCCCTGACTTAGGATAGTTTCTCACAGGGGTAGAAAAAACGAGAAAGACCGAAATTTATGAAGCCGTAGCATAAAGTAATGCTACCCGTTGCGGTAAATAGCGGTGCAAGTCCGCTCGGCTTCTCCAGCCAATCAAAACACAAAGGAAAAATAATGTTAAATTTTTTAATACACGGCATTCTGGCAAACATCTATGCAATGATTATCATTTGGATTATTGCAAGGGCTATCACGCCAAAGAGTGGCAGTCTAAGCAATAAGAAGCTCCCTCTAGCGTTAAAGGTAGCACTAACTTTAGTGCCTTATCTGCTAGCTATTTTGAGTTTCTTTCTTTTAATGAGTTTTATCCACTTCAGATTTGACTATGAAAAGATAAAAGAAGCCATAGAAAAAAGGAACGAGTAATGATACGATTTTTATTACGCTTATTCAAATCTAAAAAATCAAGCAAATATCTAATAACAAACATCAAATTCCTACGACTAGAAAGGATCTGAAATGATAGCATTCGAGGACATTAGAGACGACGCAGGCGAGATCAAGATGGTGCCGTTTGAGTATGACGAGGCGGCAAAACCTAGGGAATGGATACGAAAAAACCTAAATAATATCGACCTAAATTTAGACGATGACGAGATATACGGACAACTTGATGAGATCAGATCCGCTTATGAGGACGATGACGCGGTAGATGTTTGGCAAGAGATAGAGGACTTCGTAGCGGCTAATAGTAACGAAAAGCTATCTCGCAGCTGGAAAGAGCTACAAGATGACCTAAAACGCATGAGAGCAAAGCTACAAACGAGCCAAAAAGAAGTCCAAGCTAACGTAGAGCTATTAAATCAAATTTTAAAGGTCGCGATATGAGCTGGATAAGCTTCTGCGCCCTTTGGGTGAAGCGCGGGTTTAAAGTGAGCGGCAATCAAGCAAATTTTAAAATTTCAAAGGTCAAACGATGAACAAATTTAAAAAATACTGCCCGAACGTATGGGTGGCAGAATGCGACGAAAAGCACGACAAAGGCGAAGTTATTACCCTTGAAACACAATACGGCAAAGAGGTTGAGTGCGAGGTCTATAACCTAGTAGCAGAAAAAAATGACAAGTTTTATTACTCTATTGTAAGGATAGAGGAAAACTATGCGGCGAGAAAGGCTGAAAAATATAGAAATTCGCAGGCGGCACACGCGAAAAAGAGCTTTGAGTGGTATCAAAAAAGCCAGGAGGGTGCAGAATTTCTAAAACTCGCCGAGCCGATAAAGGTCGGACACCATAGCGAGCATAGGCACAGAGCGTTAATCGAGCGCAACTGGAATAGGATGGGCAACAGCGTAAAAGAGCAAGAAATCGCCGACGAAAGAGCGCGTAAAGCCGAGTATTGGGAAGCCAAGGCGGAGGAGATTAACCTATCAATGCCCGAAAGTCTAGAATACTTTGCGGCGCAGCTAGAAAAAGCCAAAGCCCGCCAAAAAGGGCTAAAAGACGGCACGATAAAGCGTGAGCATAGTTACAGTTTAACTTACGCGACAAAAGCCGTAAAAGACCTAACGCAAAAATTAGAAATAGCCCAAAAATTATGGGCTTAAACTTCAATAACGGGCTAGAGATGACTAGCCCGAGAAAGGATAAAACCGTGTGGCTATTTAGATTATTTAGGCGGCTTAGACCGCGCAAATTTGTGATTAGAAATATTAGGTTTTTAAAGTTAGTTGATTAATTTTGATACATAAAAACGCTTGTGTGTTAAGAAATTTTAAAAATATACACAAATAAAGGATAAGAAATGGCAGCGAATTTTAAAGACGAAACGATCGAGATAATCGCAGGACGCGAGATAGACGAATACTATTTTCATCGCCTAAACGAATACGACGAAGATAAAAAAGTCGAGTTTTACGGCTCGAGCGAGATAAATTGGGGCGAAATACCGACCGGATGGCTATCTTACGACGGCGGGTTTGGCTTGCAAGAGTGGGACGGCTGGGTAACGTTTAAAAACTCTCCCGACTGGCTAGCGCGTGATGAATACGACGGCTCGGAGTGGTGGGTACTACGCAAAAGACCAACGTTAAAGGATAAAAAATGACACAAGAAAAAGCCGAAGCGAAAATCAAAGAGTACATGCAAGAGATTTGCGAGCGAGCAGACAAGGACGATATTTACGGCGGGCTTGATAGCCTTTTTGAATACAAGGACGACACGGACGTCGTTTTGTGTATTCGCGAGTATTTGAGCGAACATCCGAATGAGAAAGTCGGCGAAATGCTGGATGAGCTACTGGCAGATTTGCGCAAAATCAAAGAGGAGTACAAGGCTAGGATAGCAATATGAATAAGGCTAAATATAAAATATGGACCGGCGGGTATATGTTAAAGCCAGACGGTCACCCTTTATTTTTCCCGTTTTATGTAGGCGCATTTGATGGCAAGGTTTATCAGGGGGAGCTCGAAAAAGGTGAATATTCCCTAATAGAAACAAGCTTTTTGGCACTACCATACATTGGGCTACAAGACAAAAACGAAGTAGAGATAGCTGTGGGCGACATCGTCAAAAAAAGTAGCGGGGCGATTGGGCAAGTAGTATATTTAAAAGCGACCGCAAGCTATAAGCTCTACAACGACGGGCAGATATTCGACCTCTTTGAAGCCGACGCGCGATATTTTGAAGTCGTCGGCAATATCTACGAAAATCCCAAAATGTTAAAAGGATAAAAGATGAGTATACAAACATTTAAATTTTATGTCTCTTTGTTTAAGAGGGGCGACGAAACAGACAAATATTTAACGGTCGGCGACTTTATCGCCTTTGTAAAATCATTTAGGGGGCAGAGATGACGAACAAAGAGTATCACACTCGCCCAGAAATCTCAAAAAGCGATCTTGATTTGCTCGCTAAAAGCCCTTATCACTACAAATACAAAGACGAGTTTGAGCGCAAAGACAGCGCGGCTCTAGTCTTAGGCTCGGCGGTACATAAGTTAGTCTTAGAGCCGATAGACTTTGCAGATGAATTTATAGTCGAGCCGCAAGTCGATCGGCGCACCAAAGAGGGCAAAGCGAGCTATCAACTATTTATTGACAGTTCGGCAGATAAGCAAATTTTAGACCCCGCTACTTACGAGCTAGCCCAGCAAATAGCAAACTCTGTAAATTCTATGCGTGAGACAGGACTGTTTTTAAAAGAGGGCAAGGCAGAGCAGACTTACTTTGGCGAGATAGATGGCGTGCCCGTTAGATGCAGACCTGATTTTTATAATGAAAGCTTAGGGCTTGTCATTGATCTGAAAACGACATCAGACGCAAGCGCAGCAGGCTTTGCAAAAAGCGTGGCAAATTTCAACTATCACGTGCAAAACGCCTTTTATACCGACATCTTACGGCAAAACGGCAAAGTAGTCAATAACTTCCTTTTTATCGCAGTCGAGACCAAAAAGCCTTTTATGGTGGGCTTTTACGAGCTTGATAATGTAGCGGTTGATAGAGGACGCGAGAGATATAAGGAGCTATTAAATTTATACAAAACCTGCCTAGCGCAAGATGTGTGGTGGGGATATGCCAAATTTGACGGCGAGCACATAAACGCGGTGCAAACCTTGAGCTTGCCAGCGTGGAAATTTTACGAGTGAGGATAAAAATGCTTGGTTTTATAGATGACATTATAGACAATGCCGTAGAGGGTATGGAAGATTTATGCGATGGCAATGGTGTTGAGGGCGTCAAAAAGCTCACAAAAGCTACGGTAGCTGGTAGCATGGCAATAGCTGGTGCAGATCTTGCGATAGACGCCATAGATTACATAAAAGATGAAATTTTAGATAAAGGAGACGATGATGAGTAACGCAGTAACAACGCTAAACGCCCCACAAGAGTGGCTAAGCGATGAGAACAAGAGGATTATAAGAAAACAATTCTTTCCGCCGAATGCGACGGATAGCGATATGCAATACTGCATAGCAGTAGCCAAAAGTTTTAATTTAAACCCGATCTTGAAACAGATATTTTTCGTTGAGCGAAAAGCCAAAATAAATGGGGAGTGGCACTCTAAAATCGAACCGCTCGCGGGGCGCGATAGCTTTTTAACGTTAGCGCACAGAAGTGGCAAGTTTGCTGGCATTAAGAGCGACTGCTTTTTAAAAAACAAGCCCGTTTTCATAAATGGGGAGTGGCAGAATAAAAAAGAGCTAGTAGCTATCGCGCAGGTATATAAGAAAGGACACGAGACGCCTTTTGAAGCGGAGGCTAGATATGACGAATATGTCCAAAGGACAAGCGACGGAAGAATAAATAAATTTTGGGCGGAGAAGCCCGAAACGATGCTAAAAAAAGTAGCCGAAAGCCAAGCTTTACGCAAGGCTTTTGATATTTCGGGGCTCTATTCTATTGACGAAGCCGAGGGCGGCGAGTTGATCAAAGACGGGCAAACTAAGATCGCAAAGCCGACACAAAACCTAAATGAGCTTTTGAGTAGTTCGGAAAAACCGAACAGTTCAGTTGGTGCAAAAAAATCACAAACTGAGAAAGCTGAATACATCGAGACTGCACCTTTTGAAGTAGAAATCGCAACTGTAAAAGAAAATTTGACAGTTGAGCCAATGCCTCACGATCTACTACAAAGCGAGCTAGTAGAACGAGGTGCTAGTGAAACAGAGGCTGAAAAATTAGTTGAGAGATTAAGTATTGATGAAGCGAGGGCGTATCTGGACGATCCGAACAGTATTGACGCACTACTGGAAAATTTAAGGAGTTAAAAAATGAAAGCATTAGGAGTTTTAGGTGCATTATTCGCGGGGTTAAATAGTGTAGATACTTTTCAGGACGCGCCACAAACAAAAAAGAGCAAAGCCCGCATGCCTCGCTCAAAAACAAGACGCACAAAAGGTGCTTATGATAGGAGCCAAAGAATAAGGGCAAACAAGCGAAAGGCTAAGAGATGTTTAACAAAATAGTTTTAGTCGGGCATTTGACGCGCGATATTGATTTGCGCTACACACAAGGCGGCGCGGCGATAGGCAGTTGCGCCATTGCCGTAACTAGAAAATTTAGCGTTAATGGCGAGAAGCGAGAGGAAACTTGCTTTATCGACATAACGTTTTTTGGCAAGCAAGCGGAAATAGCAAATCAGTACCTAAACAAAGGCTCAAAACTGCTTATCGAGGGTAGATTGAAATTCGAGCAATGGACGGATAATAACGGACAAAATCGTAGCAAGCACTCTATAAGCGTTGAAAATATGGAAATGCTGGGCGACGGGCAAGGCGGAAACAACTCGCAAAATCAAGGCGGATATGGCGGCTATCAGGCAAAAACTGACAATCACTCCTCTAAGCAAAATCAAAGCTATCAGTCAAACAACCATCAATCAAATCAAGCCCCAAATTCAGGCAATCAAAGCCAAAATGGGACTAATAGGCAAGCTAACGATCAAGCAAATTATGATGACAGCAAATATTATGCTAATGATGAGACGATACCATTTTAAGGAAAAGTAATGAACGAAATCGAAATTTTCAAAAATTCAGAATTTGAAGTCAGAGTTGTGGTAAAAGACAACGAGCCACTTTTTTGCCTTGCTGATGTTTGCAAGATTTTGGAAATCCAAGATACAAATGGCGTAAAAAATGCGATAGACAGGGAGTTTGATAAAGGGGGCAGATTTAATCTTACCCCTTTGCAAACAGCGGGCGGGGTGCAGAATTTCATAATGATAAACGAAGCCGAGCTTTATTTCGTCCTTATGCGAAGCGACAAACCAAAAGCAAAGCCGTTTAGAATGTGGGTAAATTCTGAAGTCTTACCAAGCATAAGAAAACACGGGGCGTATATGACACCTGAAACGATAGAACAAGCCTTGCTAAATCCCGATATGCTTATCACGCTAGCTACGACATTGAAAGATGAGCGAGCCAAACGTGAAGCCCTAGAAGCTGAAAAGATAGCAAATTTACCTTACGTGAGTTTTGGTAAAAGTGTAGAAGCCAGTATCGACAGTGTGCTGATCGGCAACTACGCAAAGCTTTTAAGCGACAGCGAGGGCGTCAGTATAGGCGAAAAAAGGCTTTTTGAATGGCTTAGGGCGAACGGATACTTGATAACAGGCGGAGCTAGACATAACGTGCCATATCAAAGATACGTCGATAACGGATATTTTGAGGTGACGACACAAACTTTTGCAGGCTCTACCGGCGCACACCAAAGATTTACGACGAAAATCACGGGCAAAGGGCAGATAGCTCTTGCTGGCAAGATAGTGAAAGCCTTTAAAGAGGCAGCATAATGGGTAAAAATTTCAGTGGCAACACAAATTCGGCAAGGCATAAAAGCGATTTTTATCAAACTTGAACCTGCTTGCGGTAATGGCGCGATAGTCTCCGTGTTAAAAGAATTTGGCTACACAAACATCAAATTTTATGACATTACCGGAATGATGGTTTATGCTTGGTATGTGTTTAGCAAGCATTTTAATGCACAGCCGACGATACATTGGCTGGATAATAACGATGATGTTTTAAAGAAAGGCAAACCATGACAAGAGTCGAAAGATATTTTGAGGAGGGAGAGTATAAAGCCCCCAAGACCAAAAAGAGCTTAAAGGCTGATTTGGAAGAGGTTATTGGGCTTGTCGAGGGTAAAGACTTAGATGCTCAAACAGCAGTAAGTGCAGTCTTTGAAATGGTGGCGGTATATTTTGATGAGCCGCTTGGAAATTTAGGGGAGTGATATGAAAGAGATTAAATTTAGAGCGTGGGATGTGCTCAATAAAAAAATGCTTAGCTGGGGTGAAGTTTTCCATTTACCCGCTTGGGAAATTTTCCCTGGCACTCCCGAGCAAAGAGCATTTGAAGTCATGCAATACACAGGCTTGAAAGACCGAAACGGCAAGGAAATTTACGAGGGAGATATTCTTGAATTGCGCGCAAACCCTTTTGACAGGAAAAAGGATTTATTCCAAGTAGTTTTTAAAGACGGTGGGTTTAGAGATGAATGGAATAATTATATTGGACAATACCTGCCGCCGGATATAAGAAACAAACAAGGCGGAAGAGTAAGACTCAATGAAGCATGCGAAGTCGTCGGCAACATCTATGAAAATCCAGAACTTTTAGAGGAGGATAAAAATGCTTGAGTATTTTTTATATGTAATCGGATATTTTATTGTTTTAGGTGCTGTCAGGGCTATTTTTAATATCGTAAATCGAATCGTTGTAATACCGCTTATCACAGCTTTTTGCGACATAGAGTATGACACGTTTTTTAAAGTTTTTGTTTGGAATAAAACATGGCAAAGAAATCTATTTTTAGCACTTGCTATTATTGCTGTTATAGCGAGTCTTGCAATATCTTTCTTTATTACAAAAGAAATTGGCGCATGGATAAAAGGAGTATGAAATGACATTACTAGAACAAACAAAACAAAAGATTGAGGTTATGCAAGCATTCCTTGATGACAAGGAAGTGGAGTGGAGAGATGCTAGACTAATAAATAGCAAATGGACTAAGCTTAATCCAGAACACACAATTGACTGGAACTGGGAGGAAAATGACTATCGCATCAAACCTAAAGCAGAGCCTACACATAATTTTAAAACAGGTGATGAAGTTATTTTAAAATGCAGTTGCAAAGGTGGGGCATTAGCACAAAATGATATTTGCAAGGTTAAGGACGTTGATAATGATAGTCTGCGACTCGATATTTCAAATTTACCCTATTGCCCGAATGATTTTGTAAAGGTTGATGACGCCCTTTGGTATTGGGAGTATCAGCATAAAAATGGGCTTTGGTGTATAACAAGCTGTAGATTTACCAAAGAGGGAATAATCAAACATTTATCAGAATATAAAACATTTAACCTAGCCCCTCTTTATGCACTTGGCGCACGCTTACCAGAAAACGAGGCGAAAGATGACTGAGGATAAAAGTAATAAAAGAATAGAGGATGAACAAGATGGATGACGACATCAAAAGCCTTTTGCTTGAAATCCGCGACCAGATTTCTGACTTGTCTCTCTTGTTTCCTAAACAAATCCCACTGCCTCAACTTAGCGCGATCACGGGCAAGAGTAGGCAAACTATAACAGCTTACGTAAAGTCAAATTTTGAGCCACGGGTAGAATTTTGGCAGGAAAATGGTAGAATTATGTTGTCTCAAACTGCTGCCCTTAAAATTTTAAGGAGATACCAAAATGAAAGGTGACGGTGGTTTTAATGTGCGAAACGGCATAATTTATGTCTTTGGCACCATAAACAAAAAAAGACACAGATTTTCTACCAATAAAAAAGCGACAAGCGAGAATTTACGCTGGATAGCAAGGCATTATTGGAGTGTTCTTTTACAAAAACTAGAAAGAAAACCCGAGAAAGTCGAAACTAATTTGCGGGATTTTTTGCTGCAAACCTTGGAGCTCACCAGACGCAAGCGAAGTGAATTTACGCATAAAGAATACATTTCAAAAGTTGAGCGGCTCATAATGCCATATTTCGAGAATTTTAAAATGGCAGATATAAAACCTATCGATATTGAGAAATGGCAGATGAAACTTTTAGAAAAATATTCGGCAGTGACTGTGAAAAGAGCCACAAATTTGCTAAGTATGGCTCTTAATAAAGCTATGATAAATTCCATTATACCTAAAAATCCCTGCACCATAGTTGAAAAGATATGCGTCACACACAAAAAGCAAGAGCCTTATACAATAGACGAGATGACACAAATTTTAGATAGCGCAACGGGTTGGTTTGGAATTTTTATGCATTTAGCTTTCACAACGGGGCTAAGGACTGGCGAGCTGCTAGCTCTAAAATGGCAAGATGTGGATTATGAAAGAAAGATAATCCGTATCGAGCGTGCGATCGTAAGAGGCAAGATAACTGACGGTGGGGCTACGAAAAATCATAACCGGCTTGTTGTATTGCCTGATTACCTCATCGAAAAATTAAAAGCCTACGACAGCAAAAGCGAGTGGATATTCCCAACCAAAAGTGGCGAGCCTTTTAAGGAGGGGCATACTATTACAAAAGCCTATTTTAAGCCCTTGCTTGAAAAAATAGGTGTGAGATATAAGACCCTTTATGCTACTAGGCATACATTTGTCTCGATACTTAGGAATTCAGGCGTCAGCAAAGACTTTGTAGCTGAACTTGCTGGGCATTCCAGCGAAATCAATGACAAACACTACTACAAAGCAGAGCTGACGCAAGAAAAAATACAGGCTATCAATAATGTATTTTTTAGCTTGAATTTGGACGATAGGGCACAGATTAAGGCACACTAAATCTACACACTACGCTAAGTTCCTAAAATACGAGCTTTAAGGTATTTATTCCGTAGGTTTCAAATTCCAACGGAATAAATTTTAACAGCACCAAAATATCAAATTTCAGGGCCATTAAAATTAAAAGTCTATATTTTTATATCTTAAAAATAGTTAAAATTTAAAATTGTTAGCAAGCAAAAACCCAGAAAATAGGGCATTATCAAAATCTTAGAATAAACTTTATTATCGTTTTATAAAACTCTTTGTTATAAAACGCCCTAATAATTAAAGCATTAAACTAGCATTCAAGCCCGTGCATAAGATAATCAAGTAGGTTTTTTGTAAAAAATAGGCTCTGCTATAATCAAATCTTAATACTCGCTTCAAAGTGCAGCGCGTATGCAAATGGCATTTAAAAGAAATCTTTTTACTTTACTTGCGTGTACGGTTGCGAGCGTAGTGTGAAGCATCTTGAAAAGAGAAAAACGCGAACAGCGTTTGAGTAAGATAAAGTAAAAACAGAAAAATCGACAACAATAGGCCAGTACAATGCTTTTGCTAGAATGATATTCGCATTCCTATGCTTTGAAATTTAAAAATCAATACTTTGTTGCAATAAAGCCAAAAATATCAATATCTAAAACCAGCTTCCACACTCTGCCAAAGCTCACACAAAGAAAAACATCAATATCTTATCTTCAAAAAGCTGTCAATCTTTAAATTTAATCCCAAAATACCAAGCCTCATCGCCACACGAACCCTACGTAAGGCGCATCCTCGCAGATACATTTTTTGATCTGATTTGCCTCGCGGCGGATCACCTGCCGCCACGTGAGATCGCGCCCGCCCAGCGAAACCGTTTCACCAAGCCTCGCGATCATCTTTAGCTCGATCTTTTGCACGGCGTCGTTGCTAAATTTTATCCGCCCGGCGTCGGTTTGAAAGTCCTTTGCGGTGATCTCCTTTTTATTTAGCATATTAAAAATCAGCGTATCGCCCAAAATCGGCTTAAAAATCTCCGCAAGATCTAGGTGCAGGCTCAGCGCGCGGTAGTTTGGCTCGTGCAAAAAGCCGATGCGCGGATCAAGCTCGGTTTTGTAAATTTCGCTGAGGCAGACGTTATAAATGCGCGTATTTACGTAGCTTATGAAGCTGTTGATTTTATCGGCGGGCGGGCGCTTGGAGCGGACGGTAAATTTAAAGCTTTTTTGATCCGCGATTATCTCGTTCCATTTTTCGTAGTAGAGCTTTTGAAACGCCCCTTCCACCGCCATTATTGCAGACACGTCCGCCGCGACGTTTAGCGCCTCTATGTGGGACGAGACGTCAAATTTCACGCCATGTCTTTTGCAGTTTGCCGCGTCGTTTAGGATGTGCGCGCGAGTGATCTCGCGGGCGATGTAGACGCGCTTAAGCGGATCGTCAAAGGCGCGGACCTGATTTAGCAGCACGAAGCCGCTTTTATTGACAGAGTTTGAGGTATTTGGATAAAAATTACCGCGAAAGCTCTGATACGGGCTAAAAACATGCAAAAGGACGTTGTTGTCGGCCAAAAACGCCATAGTGTAGGTGTCGATCTGTACTTTTGCCAGCACGTAAATTTCATCGATCGCGTTTATCGGCAAAATTTTGCTGGCGACAACCGTGCCCGCATCGTCAAATTTATCAAAATAGATATTGTTATCTTGCCTGCGAAGCCTGCCTGCGCTCAAAATAAAATGCGTCCTGTCGCTTTTTTGCATCTTTTTTCCTTAAATTTAGCTGGGATTTCAAGCGCCGCCGTTAAATTTGGCAAATTTACGCGAGCAAATTTAACTAAACAGCGCGCCGCTTTTGTCCTGTCCGATTACGATACGCTTGGAATACTTCAGTGAATTAAACGTGTAAATCACGATAGAATCAAGCTGCGTAACGCACTCTTTTTGCAAAATCGCGCTTAGTTTTTTAAAATCGCTCTCGCGAATCTCGCCTTCAAAAACAGAAAACTGCACTCGCGGCAAAAACTTCTCGACCGCCTTTCTGATGCGGTTTGCGTTGTTTTTCTCTTTTTGCTCGGCACCGGCGATGTCGTAAAATAAAATCACGTACATTTTTCTAAATTTTAACTTGCGCAATATCCGCTGTAAGCGCAGTTTGCGCAAAATTTGCCCTGCGTAAATTTCGGCGGTCGCTCTAGATTTACGAGCTCCGTTATCTCGCTTAAAATTTGCTGGGTTAGAGCGAAATTTTCGCTGCTATCATCCACTAAAATCACCTTTTTACCGCTGATTAGTTTGCCTTTTACCTCTTTTAAATTTAAGCCCGTTTTTAAAAGATAGATATAAAAAAGTAGCTGCATCTTGCCCGCAAGCTCGTTTTTTAGGCTCTTTTTGTATTCGGTAATGAGATAATGTCCGCGCTGCTTGGAAAGTTTGTCGAATTTCAAATTTGAAAATGCAAAGTCCTGCAAATCGCGCTCTTTGATCTCCGCCAGCGCCTTGCCCATCAGTACGTTTTCATCCTCCTGATCGGCGTGGATATGGTGAGCGTAAAGCCATGCCTCGCGCTTGCAGGTGACGTAATAATTCACGAGCGTGCCGGTAATTTGGTCTTTGCAAAACATTAGTCGAATACCTCGTCCGTGATGTCTAAATTTGTATCTTTTTTAAGCCCGCAATCTGCGCTATAAAAATAATACGAGCCAAACGGCAGATAAAACATATCTTTTAGTCCGCGTATTTGCCTTAAATTTGGTAATAATTTTTCTTTATCTTTAAACGTTACGTTAATACTAAATTTCGATAACTTTCTGATGTGATTTTTTAAAATATCTCGTATCGCAAATTCGTTATTTTGGCTATTTTTAATTTCTAAAATTTTAGCTTCAAAATCCTTAATGAAATTTTCTTCGGGCTCGATTATTAGCGTTTGTTTGTGGTTGTCCTTCATAATTTCTTCGATTTTTTGGTTTATATTTTCGAATTCTAGCTTTTTTATCTCGCTTTGTATATATAAATTTTCTAGTTGATCGCTGATTTTTTGAAAATATAAATTTGAAATTTCTAAAATTTCACTCTCTCGCACCTCTCTTTGTTTGAAAATTTCTAAAATCGCTTTGCTTACTTTCTGCAAATCGCCATAAATCAAATTTGTAAATTTACTTATTTCGGGAAAGACGTATAGCTCGCCGCGGATTTCTCCAAAATGCCTATTTACGCGGCCTGCAGTCTGTATGATCGAGCTAATGGGCGAGACTTCGCGAAATCCAGCGTCAAAATCAAGATCCACTCCCGCCTCGATAGACTGCGTGGAAATTAGTAAAATTTTACTCGCAAGCGGATCATCTTTACTTTTATCTATTGCGCACCTTACAGCCTCGATAGTAGCGCGTTTGTGATCATCATACATATATCCGTTTAGGCAAAAGCAGCTAAATTTATCTCTTAGTTTTACGAACAGCTCCTGCGCTTTTTTGATCGTATTTACGACAACGAGGGTATTTTTATCTCTTGCGGTCTCGCAAATTTTCTCTAAAAGCTCCTCTTCACCGCCTATATCAAGCCATTTTATGACGTATCTATCCTGCTTTGAAAAATATTCTAAATTTGAAATTTCTTTAAAATTTTCGCTTTTAATAACTGGCATCGTCGCCGACATAAATATAAAAATAGTGCCGAGCCGCTGCGAGATGATCTCGCAAAGCAGGATAAAATCTTTTCTAAAATTATATGGGATCGCTTGCGCCTCATCGATGATAACGACGCTATTTTTGAGCTGATTAAATTTGACGTTGTCTTTGTTTTTATTACCAAATAGCGCAAATATCAGCTGATAAAGCGTAGTTACGTTAATATCCCCGCTAAAAGATTCCATCAAAAATTTGATCTTAGAATACCTATCATCCTCGGTTAGATTTTCTTCATCTATCGTCGTTTTGTGGTGAGCTTTGCTAACAGAAATATCGCTATTTTTATAAATTTTCGCGATAATATCGTAGGTTTGATCGATTATCGAAGTGAAAGGAAGCGCATAAATTATGCGAGATTTATTAAATTTCAAGGCAAAATTTAGAGCGGTCAAGGTCTTGCCGTAGCCCGTAGGCGCGGTCAAAGTAAAAAGTTTATAATTTTCGTCAAAGTTGTTTAAAACAAAATTTCTAAACTCATCTCGCTTTTTATTTGGCGGTAAAGTTTTGATATCGCACTCTAAAGCATCTATCGGTATATCTTTGGTTTCCTGCTTTGGCGTGTTAAAAATAGCTTCAAATTTATCGCTATAAACCAAATTTGAGTATAGGCTTTTGAAATTTATGAAATCACTATAAGTAAATTTGTATCTGTACTGCAATAAAATTAAGTATTGGCGAAGCTTTTCCGCTCTATCTAAAAACTCATCTTTTTTTGTAGATAATCCCGAATAAACCTCGATGTTTTTAGCGGCGTTAGCTACTTCTTCCCAGTATTCTAGCTCTTTTAAGTTTTTAAAAAATTTATTAGCCTCTCGAGCTAATGTCATTAAATTTACCGCGTCACCGTGGTGCGAAACGATGGCAAGGAAGCCAAATAGAGTCGGTATTTCATTAAATTTTGAGTTTAGCAAGAAAAAATATGCCGATAAAAACGAATGGTTTTTATCCAGCTTGTCGTTTGAGGTGTCTCTGATGTAAATTTGAAAATTATTTTTTAGTTTTGCGATGTCGTGATAGAGCTTGACCTGCTTATCCAGCTCTTCATCGCCGGCAGAGATCATATTTTTTATATGATTTTCTAAAAGTTTATTTGGATGAGACCAAAACTCGTCAAATAAAATAGACTCTTTCATCGTTTATCCGGTATATATTTCCGTGATTTTTAGATTTTATAGGTTCTTTGCCGTTTATTTCCACTACAAAGTCTTTAAAATCTTTAAAAATTCGTCCATTTTCGCAGTCGCAAGGCATTCTGGCCGTAGTTAATTTCGCATTTTCATTAATACCGTCAAAAACAAAGTCGTCCATAAGCGTAAATGTATCTATAAAACTTTCATCTTGCGATATTTTTTCGCATATTTTTATATCGATCCAGCTAAAATCAGCTATACAAAAATTTATTCCAAGATACGGCGTAAAGGCAGTTTTATGCTCTTTTAAATTTGAAATTATTTTATCCCGGTAGCCTTGCTCTAAATTTTCTAAATTTAAAAATACGACATAAGACGGCGAGCAAATAAGCTCTCTGTAAAATTGCTTTTTCTCCTTTGCGTTTTGATAGCCTTCCTCTATATGCATATTGCTTGAGAGGGCAAATTTTATGCCGTTAAAAACAAAACTCTTTTTTAAAATTTGCCTATCTATTTTTACGCTGTATTTGATGCTAGATAGCTTAAAATACTCCTCCTCGCCTATAACAGCGCCCAAAAAGCCCATTATAGCTGTCTTTGGCGGCACCGGATAGGTCAGACTAGAATAAATCGTTGCCGGATGCGAAAAATGAGCGTAATCGCCGAACAATCTAAAAGCAATAATGCTCATTTTATGCCTCTATCTTTTTCCAGCTACTATCAAAATTTTCTTTGTTTTTTGCTTCAAAATCATAATCGCTAATATACTCTATTTTTTCTATATTTGTAGCATATCTTGCGAGCTTATTTTTTAAATTTGTAAAGTCGATAGTATATTCATTGATGCTTCTTATCGCCCTATCTTCTTTTTCGCTTTTTAGGCTTATGCTATTGTTTAGATCGCCCGCAAACGTATCGTCCTTGTATGTAATGATTAGCATAAATCTCGGAGTCTGGCCGATTTTGGAGCGAGTCGTTAAGTTTTTAGTGCCGTGCCACAAAGCTTTTAAAATTTTAGCCTCATCAGCTTCGTTAAAGCCGGTTTTTGCCGCATTATAGTTATCGATAATGCCGTAAGTAGCAAAAATAGCGTATTTTAAAAATTTTTCCTCTCTAAAAGTCGCTTGATCTTTTTGCTTTTTAGGATCTTTTGGATCGTAATCGCTGGCAAAAGCGCCGGTTCCTCTTACGTGCTCTATCTCAACCTTGTTTAGAGATTTGCTTAATCTAAACTGCACAGGCCCCGTAAACTGAACGCCCGCGGTTTTTATCTCTTTATCCTGTTTCATCTCGTCTTTATCCGAAATCGGCAACACGCCGCCGAATGCGCGAATATCGATAAATTTAGACAGAATTTCTTTTTGTAGCTCGTTTTTGCTTTGCTTTATGTTTATGCTTTGTCTGATCGCTGTTTTAGCGTCTAGTACGGCATCTTCTATCCTATACTCCTTTATAAAAATCGACGTCTCGTCTTTTTTCATAATCTCGTCTCTGATTGTTCTTTTTATGCGCACGTCTGTTACTTCGGCGATGCCGGTCTCATTATCGCATCTTGGAGCGTTATCCTTTAGCATGTCGCCGTTTGGATTCCAATTTTCTCCGTCCCATAAAAAAAGTATCTCTTTTTTCTGCATCTTATTCTCCTTTTATTTCGTTTTATCTTTTAGAAACTTACGATAATCGCTTCCGCCCATAGCAAAAGCAAGCGTAGTATGCGAGCTTTTTACTATTTTTCCTTCTTTAGAAAAGACTTGCGGTAAAATTTCAATCAAACACTCTTTTATGTTTTCAACATTTGGATTTGGTTTGCCAGAAGCTGCCTTAAGCTTTCTAATCATCTCATCGCTTTTAGTCCAAATTCGCTCCAAATTTTCCCTGCTTATTGAGCCGCAGTTATCAAGCCAGTTGCTAAACGATACGCCGCCATTAACGCCAAATTGCCAGTTTATAAGGGCTGCGCTTAGCATACCGAGCAAATAAGCGCTAATGAGCGCATCGTTTTGATTTAAAAACTCGCTATTTTTGATTAGCTCTTTGATCAGCTCTTTTTTATCAGTTAAATTTTCCAAATCACACTCCTTTTGAAACACTAGTTTTTTATTTAACACATCGATCTCATTAAAAAAATTTTGATATTTTACAATATTCTCAAACGTTCTTTCTTTATAAAAATCGTTAAAATATTTACTCCATTCCAATTTTTTTGCATAACTTTTATTGACGCTACCGTAATAAATCAGCTCGCTATATCTTTCTATCATAATCTCTAAATTAAATTTATTTCGCGACAGCAAAAAACTCATCACACTTAGCCTATCTTCAAACAAATTTTGAAGATATATCGTCTCATCGGTTCCGCTGTTTTTTTCATAGAAGGCTTTTATGTCAAAATCATCCATTAATCTTGAAATATGAGAGATAAAAGAGGGCAACACATCGTCTATTGCAAGCTTTAAATCGATAGCGGCGTTGCTTTGCGTATAAAATAAAATCGTATTTAAAACAGGTAATTTTTCCTGCTTTTTCGCAGCGATTTCGAGATAGCCATTTATACTTATGGCTTCTTCGGCCATCTCAATATTTTTCATATCGCTTTTTGAAGTTTCTTCGAGTATTTTTACAATCTCCTCTAAATTTATTGAGCTACCCAAAATCGTCGGCAAAATCGCCATCTTCATACCGTAAAAATTATGCGATAGCTTATCTTTTATCGCTTTAAAGCCGTTTTCTACCTTTTTTGCACTAATGGCGCTTAACGGCAGGAGTTTTGGTTTGATAAATTGCATATTAGTGGGCAGCTCATTTACCGAGCAAAACGCCAAATTTGCATCGCCGCCGATACCTTTTTCATTTGTCAAAATATCGTATCCATAGGAGGATTTTTGCTCTTTTACGCTGATATGATTTTCAAAAATTTGCTTAAAATAGGCAGAAACGGGCTTGCCCTTGTATGAGAGCGAGAAAAAAGTGGCTACTTTTTTGCCTTTTTCCTTTTTTAGCTCATCAAGGCCTTTGATCTCATCTATAATGTCAATGAAATATTCTTCATTTATACTGGGTAGCATAGACAAAATAGCGTCTTTTTCTATGTCGCTCGGCTCAAAAAACGAGAGCAAATTTGAAACCGATCTCAAAACGCCTTTTATAAATTTAGCTTCGTCTTTATTTACTTCTTTGTTTAAAAATTGAGAATTTGGAAATAGATTACCGGAATTTGCGCCTACGCCGAATCTACATATTATCAGATCGTCTTTGCTTATGTTTAAATTCGGTTCTATTCGCTTGGTTTCTGTGTCGCAGAGATATACTTTGATTACATCGTATTTGTAGGCTTCGTTTTTGAGACGCTTTTCGTCTTTTTGATATATTTCGCCTATATCGGCGAAAATTTTAACTATATCACCCAAGGCATCCCCTTAAACTTATTTCTCGTATTTTACTCCAATTTCTCCTTAAAGTCAAGGTTATTGTAATTTTAAATGCAGAAATATTTTTATGGTTTGCTTTTTTATTCATATTTTTATAAAATAACTTATTGAAAAGCAAGTTCCTCTTATCCTTGAAGGATTTTAAATTTGTATTTTTATATGCCTTGCTTTTCCTCCACCACCTCCACAAATCCCGCTCCGCAGTTCATACATCCGCTTCCGATGCCGGCATCAAGGATCAAATTTATGAGCTCGGGTTGCGCGCAGATTTTCCATTTCGCTTGCCAAGCCTGAACCGGCGAGCGGTTGTTGCCGTAATAAAAATTAAACGGATTTTGCAAATTTTGCCAGAGCAAATTTAGCTCAAATTCGCCGTCGTATCTGCGTCCGGTAAGCGTTTCAAATCTTTGCAAGGCGTTTGTTTTCATCATCTCAAGATGTCTGGAGTCTTGCGGCTGCAGGTAAATTTTATGCCCCAAAAGCCCACCTATAGCGCATGCTACGCAGCCTTGCAGCACCACTTCGCTTTGCGCGGTTCTGTGTTCGCTAACAGCCACCGTCGTATCGCACAGGCAAAGCTCGCCCAAGCTTAACCCGTCTTTTAGCACGGCAAGCGCGATTATTTTTTCAAATTCCGGCTCATACGAGGTAAATCTAATCCGCAAATTTGCGCCATTTAAACGAAAATCGAAATTCGTTCGTTTAAAAATTTTGCCGCTTGGCTCGTGCTTGTATCCCTCGTGCTCCTTGGCGGGCAAATAGCGATATATAAAGCCTTGTATGAGCTGAGAAAGCGCCTTTGAGACGCGTAAATTTCTCGTTGGTAGCTTTGCGTTTATCGTTAGCATTTTTATCCTTTTTAAAAATATATTGCGGTTATTATAGCTATAAATTTAGGAGAATTTAATATCTATTTATAGCAGTGCAAAGCTAAAATAATTTTACTTTTCTCCGATATTGTAAAAAGCGGAATCATTTTTGCTTAGTCAAAAATAATCAAAATTTAGGAATTTAAAATGAGAATAACAAATCAGCTTCGATTTAGTCAGACTTTACACGACTATCAAAACAGTATGGCAGGCGTAAACAAAAGCTACCGTCAGATGTCAAGCGGTCTAAAGATACAAAATCCTTACGAAAATGCAAGTATTTACAATGACGCGATGAGGCTTGATTACGAGGCGGAGACGCTTTCTCAAGTTGTCGAGGCTACGAGCAAATCCGTAAATTTCTCAAAAAATACCGACAAATCTTTACAAGAATTTGAAAAGCAGCTCGAAAATTTTAAAACCAAAGTAGTGCAAGCCGCTAGCGATGTGCATAGCAAGACCTCGCTTGAAGCATTGGCAAATGAGCTGCAAGGTATAAAAAATCACCTCGTAAATATCGCCAATACCTCCATAAACGGGCAGTTTTTGTTCTCAGGCAGTGCAGTCGACACAAAACCGATAGACGGTAATGGCAAATATCAAGGCAACCGCGACTATATGAAGACATCCGCAGGCGCTCAAATAGAGCTACCTTATAATATCCCGGGTCACGATCTATTTTTGGGCAAGGATAATGACTACAGTAAAATTTTGACCACAAACGTAAGCCTCACGGATAACACAAAAACCGACGTCAGCGAAAATCCAAAATATCTGACAGCTCAAAGCAAGATCAAAAACATGATAGGGTTAAACTACGCCAACGACTCAAAAAATGTCGATAATCAAGGCAAATACGCCGGCAGTATAAATCCGGACTATGATTTTCTTGATAGCTCAAATATCAACTTTCCTGATACTTACTTTTATATGCAGGGTAAAAAGCCGGATGGCACGAGCTTTACTAGTAAATTTAAAATGACGGCGGGTGCTAGTGTAGAAAGCCTGATGGAAAAGATCGGGCAAGAATTTGGCAATACCGCGACTACAAAGGTGGTCGATGTCAGCATAAACAACGACGGGCAATTTAACATAAAAGATCTCACTAAAGGCAATCAAGTCATCGACTTTCACATGGTCGCAGCCACTTCTACCGCGGCTAATAAAAACGCTATCGCTCCAAATAATGCTTTAGACGGCGTAAATACACTAGCAGACCTCGAGACGATGGCCTCTGCTAATCCAAAAACCGTACATATAACGGAATTTACAAAGAGCAAATTTAAGGATAAGGACGGCAATACCGTAAATTCTTTTGATTTTGACAGAGTGAGGTTTGACAAAAAAGATAATAAAATAATAGGTACTATCTCTCAGGTCGTGAGAAAAAGCGGCGAATACGTGACCGACTCGACTAGACTAAGTGAAGTGGCCGGCACAGATAAGCTGTATCCAAAAGAGAAAGGCAAATACAATATCGACGATCGCAAGCTAACTATGGAGATCGTTTCAAGAAACGGGACGAAGTATAAAGTAGATATCGATCTGGGTCACGAGGAGGACTTGACAGCGACTCCTCCGGTTGCGGCACAGACAGCTAAATTTACCATTAGCGGCACCACCAGCGCGGGAACGCCGATAGCTGCGCAGACATTTGATATCTGGCATGCGACCGAATACGGTCAGTTTAAAACACCGACTAAAGACGTGACCTTTAGACAGATAAACGACATCATCAGTATGGCTGCAAGCGACAACATCCCGACGGCAAACACTTATGACAACTACAACTCGGCTATCAGCCTTAGCAAGGGTGCTGTCGAGGTAAATATGAACGAAAAAGGCAAAATAGAGCTCACCGACAAGACAAACGCCGTCTCTACGATACAAGTGGCCGCTTACGACAGCACGACAAATTCCGATAAATTTTACGGAGATAGCACGGGAACTACCGCAGCTACGTCTCAAGGAAGGGGTTCCGTGTTTTCATTTTCGGAAAACAACGCGATAACTATCGACGAGCCAAGCGTGAATATATTTGACGATCTTGACAAGATGATAGAGGCGGTCAGACAGGGGTATTACAGGTCAAACGCAGAAAACGGCGATCCTAGAAATACCGGCATGCAGGGAGCGCTCGAGAGACTGGATCACTTGATAGATCATGCAAATAAAGAACTCACCAAAGTCGGCTCTCAAACCAAGCTCATCACATCTACTAACGAGCGAGCCTCGTTGATGAAGGTAAATGTCCTGACCGTCAAAAACGAAGTGATAGATGCCGACTATGCGGAGGCCTATCTAAATTTCACTCAAAAAACACTATCTTATCAAGCGATGCTTCAAGCAAGTGCGAAAATCAATCAACTAAGCTTATTAAACTATTTATAATCATCTTTAGCGGGCGATTTTGCTCGCTAATTTTTTAAATTTTAAACCGCCGTGTGCTATAATGAGCCTTTTTAGAACAAAGGATTTAAAATTTTACGACAATCATTATTAACTATCGCTATTTGTTTTTTGGTCTATTTTGGTATCGCGACTGCTGCGCCGACTGCTGATTTCGTAGGCACTTTTGGACGTACTATCGGCCTCGCAAATCTGAAATTTTTTGGTTACGCAGCCTATGTTTATCCTTTTGCGCTCATCATTTTTGCTTATTATGTTTATAGGGATTTTAAGGATTTTGACCTGGAATTTTCTCAGGTTTTGCTGGGAATTTTGCTATTTTTTCTAGCGTTTTTGATGTTTCAAGCCATGACTATGTCGCCCGCAAATAGCGGAATAGTCGGTAAATTCATAAACGACGCCCTAAAGGACGTCATCGGTATGATAGGCACTTGCGTCGTGATACTCATGATATTTACGATCTCTTTGGGACTTATTTTTAGAGAAAATTTGATAGTCGTGCTTAAAAGGGCGTTCGTGATACCCACATCGGCTCAAAATTCCCCAAAAATTCAGCCAATCCAGCCAAGGCAAAGGCAAATAGCTAAGATCGAACGTCAAAAAGATAAAAATAGCATCGATGAGGAGACGATCGACGCTCAGATCCTTGCCTTAGATGATGAAAATTTAGAGCAAAATAGTGGGCAAGAGGCTAAAATTTCGATGGTAAATGGTGTGGAAATTTTAAACGAAGTAGCGGAAAATAAAAAGCTGCTTGATGAGATCGAAAAGGGCAAGGTCGAAAAGCCAAAAGACTTCGTGCTGCCACCACTTAAATTTCTAAACGATCCGCCAAAACGCTCGCACAGCGTCAATGAAGCCGAGATCGATCAAAAGATCTCCGACCTGCTCGATAAACTGCGTAAATTTAAGATAGACGGCGATGTGGTGCGCACTTACACGGGGCCGATCGTAACGACGTTCGAGTTTCGTCCGGCGCCACACATCAAGGTGAGTAAAATTTTGACCTTACAAGATGACCTAGCCATGGCACTACGCGCGCAGACCATACGCATACAAGCCCCGATCCCCGGCAAAGACGTCGTAGGTATCGAAGTGCCAAATCAAAATTTAGAGACGATTTACTTAAAAGAAATTTTAGAGAGTGAAATTTACAAAAACGCTTCCAGCCCCCTAACCATGGCACTTGGCAAGGACATCGTGGGCGCACCATTTATCACGGATCTTAAAAAGCTACCTCACCTGCTGATCGCGGGAACGACTGGTAGCGGCAAGAGCGTGGGTATCAACGCGATGCTACTTAGCCTGCTTTACCGCAACAGCCCGCAGACTCTGCGTCTCATGATGATCGATCCAAAGATGCTTGAATTTAGCATTTATAACGACATCCCGCACCTTCTGACACCCGTCATCACGCAGGCAAAGCAGGCGATCACCGCGCTATCAAATATGGTCGCTGAGATGGAGCGACGCTACACGATAATGAGCCACACGCGCACGAAAAACATCGAAAGCTATAACGAAAAGATGAAGGCTGAGGGCGGCGAGCAGTTTCCTTACATCGTCGTTATCATCGACGAGCTGGCTGATCTGATGATGACTAGCGGCAAGGACGTGGAGCTATACATTGGGCGACTGGCACAGATGGCGCGCGCTTCAGGTATACATCTCATCGTCGCTACCCAGCGCCCAAGCGTCGATGTCGTGACGGGACTTATAAAGGCAAACCTCCCAAGCCGTATCAGCTACCGCGTCGGTCAGCGTATCGACAGTAAGGTTATCCTAGATCAAATGGGCGCAGAAAGCCTGCTAGGACGGGGCGATATGCTATTTACGCCTCCGGGAAGCCCCGGTATCATTCGCCTACACGCGCCGTTTGCGAGCGAAAAAGAGATCGAAAACATCGTAAATTTCTTAAAAGAGCAACAAGAGGTCGTCTATGACGAGAGATTTTTAGCCGAGGATGGTAGTAATGCCGGCACTACAGGTGCTGCCATAAATGCCGGTGAGCTTGACGAGCTATATGAAGAGGCTAAAGAGATAGTATTAAGTGAGCAAAAGACATCTATCAGCTATCTGCAAAGGCGGCTAAAAATCGGCTACAATAAGGCCGCAAACATCATCGAACAAATGGAAAAAATGGGTGTTTTAAGCCCGGTAAATGCAAAAGGGCAAAGGGAAATTTTGTAAAAATAAAATGTAAAATTTCTCAAAAACCTTGACAAAGCACATGAAAATCTATATAATTACAACTCTTTTGCATTGGGGTATCGCCAAGCGGTAAGGCAACTGGTTTTGGTCCAGTCATTCAGAGGTTCGAATCCTCTTACCCCATCCACGAAAATCCCTAAACTCTTATCGCGGAGTAGAGCAGTGGTAGCTCGTCGGGCTCATAACCCGAAGGTCGGCGGTTCAAATCCGTCCTCCGCAACCAAAAGCCCATTTTATCGACATTTGAAACACTTTTTAAAATGCTTAATTTAATCTGAAATTGATTTTAGTAAATTTTCGATAGTTTCTTTTGATTTTTTGACGTTTACAGTAATATATTTTTGTGTTGTAGTTATATTTGTATGCCCCAATGTAAATGATACTTGCTCGATCGGAATTTTTAAATAATTTATTGAATATGTGCCAATTAAATGCCTTATATCGTGAAGTCTGATTTTAGGAAGATTATTTCGTTTAAGAAGTGAAGACCAGCTTTTACGCAAATCTTTAAATTTATCGTTTGTCATAGGATTAATAAAAACAAAATCATTTAGCTTATTTTCTTTTTTGAATATCAAAAATCTTTTGTAAAGACGATTAAATAGCTCATCGCTCATTTTATAAGTCATATTTCTTTTTGCTTTATTAATTTTAAAAGGGATCGTATACGTCCTTGTTTTAAAATTAATATCGCTAAATCTTAAGCTTAATACTTCGTTTTTTCGTCTGCCGTGCAGTAGAAAAAAGAATATATCAGAGCTTGGCTCGGTATTTTCACAAATAGCCTTAATAAAACGTTTTTGAATAGTGATCGAGTAATCAAAATACCTTTTATTATCAAACTTTGGAAGCTCAATAAAATCACAAGGATTTTTATTTATTAGCTCCAGTTTGATACCAAGCTTGAAAATAACCTTAAGTTTAGCGACAATATTTTTAATTGTTTTTATTTTGTATTGCTGCTTTATTAAATCGTTACAAAATATTTGTATATCGATAAAATTTATATCTTTTATTTCTTTTAAGCCAAGAGAGTTTTTAAAATGCTTATTATAAGTCGATATATCACTTCTTAAAGTGGTTGGACTTAAAATAAGCTCATAAAAACTAACATAATCATTAAAAAGATCATTTAAACACATTTTCAAAACTCATTGCTAAATATACTCAAAACAATCATAATTAAATTTTTTAGCAAAAGCATAAAGAAGATCACCAAAACTAGAAAAATCACATAAACCATATTTAGAAAAAGAATAATAAGTTTCAAAAAAGGTAGTATCAAATTCTTCATAATCATATAAATCAAATTCTTCTACAGAAATACCTAAATATAATTGTGGAAAATAACAAAAAGGATAGTGAGAGCAATCAACTAATAATTTTTTCATAATATACTCCTTAAAACTCATTACAAATCAAAAATCTATCTACAAAGCTATCAATATCAGGGGCATTTAAATCGTGCTTTTTGTGATAATGTGTAAAGTTGTCTAATTCTCTATCAAACATTAAATTTTCAACATAGGCTAAATGCTGAACGTTTACATCACCGCCCAAGCTTTGATAGTAATTAACTAGCTCGTAATCCTTCATTTTACTTACTGGCCTAACTTTTTTTTCAGTTTTAAAAAGCTCGTCGCAAAGCTTTAAAATTTGCCTTTGTTTTAATTTATTGCCAAAATTCTTTATTTCATGGCTTGCGTTTTCGTCATTACGACTATCAATTTTTAATCTATCGTAAAAATTCATAAGCCTGCCTCTTATATAATGCTCCAATCTGCCATTTAAATAAATAATTTCTTCTTTATTAAAAGGCAAATTTATATATATGTAATCATCTTTTTTATTCCATTCTATAATAGCCCTATCATCGTTTTTTAAGTCGTTTAAATGATAAAAATCTTGCATCGTGCTAATAAAATTAATCTTCCTATATACCCATAACGGCACTTTGGTGCGAGAACTCAAAAAACGTCTTACCTTATGCTTTACATACCAGGCGGAAAGTTCATTTAAATCTTGCGTTTCTTTTAAGTTAATGAAAGTCTTTTGAATATACTTCATAACATAACCGCTGGGATTATTAATGCTGGTTTGAAAGCCGTTTAATTCGCCGTTTTTTTCTTGCTCGCTTGTAATAGCATTTGTTTTTAGGTTTTGCGGAGCATAAAAAATATCTTTATAAATTCTTTTCATAAAATCGATTGTGTGGGCTGGGACATAAAATAAAGCGTGAATATGTGGAACGCCGTCTTTTTTGTGTGGCTCAAAACATCTTATATAGCTTCTATCGATTTTTTTAAATTTATAAGAATATCGCATAATAAATAAATTCCACTGATGATTAAGAACGGCTACCAGATCAGAAATAGTCAAAGGTGCTGAATTTTTAGCCTTATACTTAACTTCATCAGGCAAATATTTATAATCGATAGGTATAAATTTAGAATAATCGCCATTTAATGCACCCCTAAAGCAGCCGTTAAGGGTAATGGTTAGAAATACCGGAATTTGAAAATAATCAATCGCAAAAGAGTTAAGCACATTAACACGGTTAGACACTTCGGCATAATATTTATCGCTAAAGTTAGCAGACATTGAAATGTCAAGCAAATTTCTAACCTGCCCATTAACATTAACAAAAGAGAAAGAACGCATATACTCCCTTTGACTATCAAGCTTTGCTTGACAAAGCTCTACATCAAAAGGCGAAACACCGTATAAATTCTTTACAGGCATAATCGCTTCCTTAAACCTAAGAGTTTTTTATTAATTTGACAAGGGCGGCCATTTCTTCGCGGTGCGCTCCGCGCTCCGCTCAGTCATGACCGCCTATTCAAGCTGTCTAAAAACAGCAAACTTTATGTATCTGGCGTAGTCAAAAAATCAGACTACGCCAAACATTTAAACAAAGGGGCTTTTAGGCGAAAGTGTTTTAAAACGGGTATTTGATCAGTGCGCGGCTCATTCGTGCTTTATTGCCGCCTTAAACTACCTTATTCGCCTTGTCTGCTATTAGGGGAATAAATTCCCCTAATGACCCCTAAAAATATTTAAGCTTAAATTAAATGTTCGATCGAACAAATAAAAATAAGCTTAAAGAACTTGTATCGTTAATGTAAGTATGGTGTTGATGTCTTGATCTTGCTCGATAGAGAACAGATACTTTAATATGAAAATGTCTTTTAAAATAGGTATGCCATTACGCTGCCGTTGAGTTGTAGTCTTGTTTATGCCTGAAAGGACCAATACGTCACCACGTTTTAAAGAATATGAGCTTTTAAGCTCCTTTTTAGATGTAGTAGGCGTTAATATATTCGTGCTTGATAAAAGATCCTCTAAAATGAGATGTAAATCAAAGTCGATATGATCTTTAAGGATGACAGGTTTAAGATTGATTTTAAGTCCGACGTCTTTATATTCATAGCTATCTGATTTTTGAGAATTTACGCTTGTGATTTCCGTCTTGCTAACTAAATAAGGGATATTCTGAACTGCGCTGAAATAAACTTCCGTATGGTTTTTAGCTGTTAAAAACGGGCTTGATATTATTTTAGTGATACCGTTGGTCTCAAGAAAGTTTAGGACACCGAAAAAGCCGCTATCATCACCGCGAATAACGTTTGAGTTTGTAGTATATGGCGATGTAATGAGATTAATATAATATGCTAGATCACCGTGATTTAACGGCTTTAATAGTGATGTAAGCTTTGTGCCTTTATCTTTTATATCTTTTAAATTTGTCTCTGTGATAGTAAGTTTGAATTGAACTTGCTCGGATGGCTTATCGATCTGATTGATCGCTTTTTGGATCTGATCATAAGTAAGATCATCGGCACGGAAAAATACTAAATTTGACGTAGTTGAATATGTAGCATTTAGATCGAAATTTGACATGATGTTTTGAACATCAGATAGGACATAATTATCAAGCTTGATAGAACGCAGATCAGAGTCAGGCAATTTTTTATCTGTGATGTAATAAAAATTGTCTTTTTTATATAAATATAAATTCTTAGCCTCGAGCATTTTTCTAAACATAGGAATAGTTATAGGCGTTTCTTGCTCGTAGATAAAATAATAATAGCTTTCGTTTATGCTATCATCGGTAACTATTGTAATGTGATTAAATTTGCTAGTAAGTTGAGCGAAATTTAAAAGATCAGTATAGATCGTTTCGGCTTTTAAAAAGCTACTTAAAAAGAGTAGGGCTAGTATCAGTTGTCTTAAAGCTTTCATTTGAGACATCCTTTTTATTAAATTTATTAGATGTTTGAATAAGATCATCAAGAGCCGGAGTATCAAACACCAAAAAATACTCCGTAAAATGTGAATTTTTAGTTACCGGATAAAAATAAAGAGGTTTGCTAGAGGAAATGACAAATGAAACGTATGAAAATGGAAATGTATATTTTTGATTGATGAAATGGCAAATTTCGTTAATACAGATAAGATTATAAATGTAGGTTGATTGAGAAGTAGAATCTGATTTGGGTTGTGTTTGGTGGGGTGATGATCTAGAAACAGAAACAGATTCGCTAACAGTCTGATTTTTAGTAATTTGCTCGGTATCTTGAACGAATAAAGATGTAAATGAATTATAAAATAAAGCACAAGTAAGGATAGCTAAAGCAACAGCGCATACAACATAAAACAATACGATAGAACGACTCTTTGAATTTGCTCCAGAGTGATATAAATTAAAAACTTCAGGATTAAAAGGGATATTGATATTAAATGAATTGACGCGATCAGAAATGTTCATCTTATAAGAGCTGTAATAAGCATATTTAAATTTGGAGCTAAAAAGCCTTTTAGAGCTATCGATAGCCCTATAAAACTTTTCAGCTATACGTTTGTATTCATTGCTGATCAGTGAAAGATCTTGAGTGATGAGATAAATATCATGATGTAGATGTCTGTGATAGGTAAGCCACCATACAAGCAAATTATCTTCTTTGGCTTTTAAGAAATTATGCGCTTCATCAAGCACTATAAGCACTTTATAAAGCTTTAATTCCTTAGCCTTTTCATTAATTTCCTTGTCTGTGGCTTGATTGATATATAAAGCGTGCAAAGTTTCAAGACCCGAATAAAATTCATCAAAATCAAATTTAATAAATCTATCGTCAAGCTCAAATTTAAATTCGTTGATGTTCGTATAACAGTATAGATACTCAGGCTTAGCAGGTGGCTTTATAAATTTAGATATGAATGTCTTTTTAGGTTCATAAAGAAATAAAGACCAAAGCTTATACACCGCAAAATACGATTTACCACTACCAGGCACGCCTACTATATATGTAATCATGTTTTACAACTTTGCAATAGAAAGCGAGACCAAAGCCTCGCGAACTGAACGTAAAAATTTATAGCCTACCTTATAGGCATAAATCATAAACAAAGAAGCGATAACCGGCGAAAAGATATTAAAAACATCGACAAACGCATTCCAAACACCCAAAGCCCTGAAAATTTCCATAGCCCAAGTCAAAATTTCATTACTTCCACCATCAGTCACTTTATCGATCAAATTTATAAGATCATTTGCCTTGTTATACACAAAAATAACGATATTAAGCACAGCAGCAAGATATGAAACAACTAAGGCAGCGATAGTGATATTTATAAAAACAACCTTAGGAAAAAGAATAGAACGTAAAGCTACCTGAACGCCTTTTTCCCATATGACAAATCTAAAAAAAGCAACAGCTGCAGCATATAAAGCAGGCATCATGATCCCCTAAAATGAAAATATCAAAAGTTTTACGATAAGAAAAAGAAAGGCTGCAAAAAAGAAAACGTAAAACAAATAATAAAAAGCTCCGCTTGCAGGAGCGACTACTTTACAAAAATCAAAATCCATCTCCACTTTTTTACCAAAAAAATTAATATAATACTTATGAGAGCAAGTAGTAGGGATCGACTTTTTAGAAATACTAGACATACCTTTACCTTTGACGTTATCGATGAATTGATCAACGCCAGAGGTAAATTTATCGACCTGAGAAACGGCCTTTTCAACTGCGTTAGAAAATTCCTTTAAAAAACCATCTTCACCAGCTTTCAAGCCGTCGAAGTTGAAATCATCAGCATTAAAAGTAGGCTCATCGCCATTACCTTTACCATTGTTGCCACCATTACCGCCCCCGTTACCAGGTTTGGTGCCGTTATTGTCTTTGCCAGTTCCGCCACCATTACCGGGCTTAGTGCCATTATTGTCCTTGCCGCCTTGATTACCACCACCTGAACCGCCTCCTGGTTTATCGCCTCCGGGATTGCTAGGATCAGTGCCATTATTATCTTTGTTTTTATCCTTATCTTTGTCTTTGTCTTTATCCTTGTCTTTACCTTTATCATCAGGTTTATCGCCAGTAGAACAACCGGGCTTTACAAAAGTTGAACCACCAAGCAAATCACCACAATTAACATAATATTCGCAATCATTATGACCGGCGTCAGGAAATTTTTCTTTTAAAGAGTAAAAGCCCCTATTTGTATCAATAAATTTTTCATAGTCATCACCAAATTTACCTTTACAATAACATTTAGCTACACGCTCAGGAGTAGTTTCACCACTGCAATCAAGGCAATAACTTTGCTTATTTATCTCACTAGGAACATAATAACCCCATTTGTTTTTAGATTGATCGGAGCAGTCTTTAAAACAAAAATTTCCCTCTTGAACCCACTTTTGACCAGCTTCGCAAGGAGCGACACATTTACCGGTAGCAGTATTGAAATTTTCACCAGGTTGGCAAGTTGCTACTCTTTTAACTACATCGTAAGAAGCATAATAAGTAGTTTTAATAGGAACACCGTAACTTTTAGAATCTTTATAGTTCTCGTATTCAGGCTTACAAATACTTAAAGATTTGCCTTCAGGATAATAAAGACAATAAGCAGTATAGACGGTATTGGAACTTTCATAAACGAATATCCATCTAGGTTCATATTTATAATTTCCTTCTTGATAAGCAATACCAGGAGTATGACCTTTATCATAATTGAAAAAGCCATAACCTTTAAATGAAATTTGATATATATTGTCGTTGACTCTCAAATAAGAATCAGAGATCAAAGAAGCACCGGGGAGTAAACCATTCCAACTAGGGAAGCCAGTATCACGACCACCTGAAACAAGATTATAATCAAGGGCAGGAGCAGCAAAAGCGTTAAGAGATATTAAGAAAAAGAGGGAGAATTTTAAAAGAAATTTCATAAGATCTTCTTCGTTAGAATACTAAGACATAAAAGTAAAGGAGTAAGATAAATAAGAAACCAAACACCAATGCTAGCAAAGTAATCAAACGAAGCGACACCAGTTATCGTAAACATTTCTTACCCCTCAAAGCTTATGTATCATCAAAATAACAGCTAAATTTAAAACAATGCCAACTAAAAGACCACATAAGCCCATTAAAAAATTATAATGTTCTAAAGATATGCCTAAATCAATCATTTGAAAACTTTTTTAGAAAATCAATACAATAACAAACGACTTTATAAGAAACAAAGGCTATAAAAATGGCTGAAAACAAAGACAAGATAAATTTAAGTAAGATCATAGTATCGATAAATTCATACATTTTTATAACCTTTAGTAGCCCCCGAAGGAGCTACATTTAAATTTAGCCAGCTTTCCTAACCATTTTAAAGGCGATAGAAATAACGGCTATAGCTGCAAGAGCTGCAAACACAGCGCCACCAATGACATAAACGTTTGATAGATCAAACGAGCCAGAAACCGTGCCGTCTGTGCTCATAGTGAGACCAGTAGCAGCAAAAGCGGAGACCGCACCTAAAGAGAACAAAGCCAAGACTTTAGACTTAAAGCCCGAAAAAAGATTTTTCAACATAGAAAATCCTTTGAAGTAAATTTCAGTAGCTACCTGAATAAATGCTTGATTAAGCGCTTATTTAGGTAGCTACTTTGTTTTTATTTATTTTTCAGATTTCTTAGTATCTTCTTTAAAGACTACTTTATTTACTGGCTTGGAATCAAAAAGAAAGAATTCATAGCTTTCAGTTACGTTTATAACGCGTTGATCATTTGGAAAACCACCATGAAAATTTAGAACTTCTTTGCTTCTGAATTTTTCCTTAACAGCTTTTGCAACTAATCCAGCAGTATTGTTATCAGGGCAAAGGATCTTAAAGATGACTTTTTGCTCGACATCATCGATCACACCAGTTTTTTCATTTGGAACTTCATAAACGTTTGTGGCTGTGATACGAACAGATGGCGAATAATCGTTACCTTGAAAGTTACCAGAAGCAGAACTACGGACAGAGCCGAAACTTAGAGAGTAAGAGACATCGTATTCTTGTTTTACGATTTCCATGTGACATCCTTTTAGGGTAAATTTTTGAGACATTTTTAAAAGCTCCCTTGCAAAGGATGTCTCAAACCCAAACAAGGGAGAAATAGTTTTTCGCCATATTCAGGGCGGAATTTACATATTTTAGATAAAATCATAAATATGAAACAATTTCATTAACTTAATTGAAATTATTTCATAATAAACCTTAAAAATATATAAATAATGAAAAGGTTTCTTAGATTATGGAAAAAAAAGAAATTGCAAAAATATTAGAAATAGAACTTAGAACTCTTTATAATTGGGAAAAAAATAGACCAAAACTATATAAATTTATAGTTGAAAATATAAATAAAAGTTACGAAAATAATTCTAAATATAATGAAATAAAAGAATATTTTGAAAAGCTTTCAGAAAAAGAACAAGAATACTACTTATCAAGCATAAAAATAGCAGTTCTAAAAAAAGAGCTTGGAAAATGAATTTTATAATTTTTATGACATTCTTAGCTTTTATAGCTTTTTTAATATCCGATGTATTGAAATTTATAAAAAATAAACCTAACTTCACGATACCAGATATAGAAAAACAAACTACGCAAGATGAGCAAGCAGAAGAAGAACAAAATATATTTTTTGCCAAAAGAGCAGAACAAAAACGGCAAGAGAGAAAAGATATTTTAAAAATTTATGAAAAACGAAAGCAAAAAATAGACTACAAGATTAAAAAAGGCAGAGAATATGAATACCAAATTTTTATGTTTTTTAAAGATAGAGGTTACAAAGTATATCCAAAAGGATATTTTGAGGGGACAAAGGATGAGGGGATAGATCTACTTGCCTACAAAGATAAAGAAACTTTATTGGTGCAATGCAAAAACTGGAAAAACCCACCAAAACAAAATGATATTAAAATTTTTGCCTTTAATTGTGATGAATATATTAAAAAGAACTCTCATATATTTAAAGACAAAATAATTAGAAAAATATTTATAACAAGTTGCCAAAAGCAAGATTATGGCGTAAAATGCTTTTTAAATGACTATAACAGCAAAGAAGCTATCAAAATAGAATATATATCTATACAAAATTTAAATAAATAAGGAAAACAATGAAAGCTTTGACACCGACGGAGATTGGAAAGATTTTTAATAAAAATGCAAAAGAAATTAACGAAATTTTATCGGACATCGGATTTATCAAAAAGATACAAAAAGGCTGGGAATTAACAGAAGCTGGCAAACAAAACGGCGGAATTCAAAATAATTTTAAAGGAAATTTAAGTGTATGCTGGCAAGAAAATATAATAGAAAATAAAATTTTAAAAGAGGCAATAAACCCGAATAAAAATAGCGATGAGCTAAATTTTAGAGAAAAATTTAAGGCTGAATATAGAACAAACGACGGGCATTATGTAAGAAGCAGAGCAGAAGTCATAATATCAAACTGGCTGTTTGGAGAGTGTATAGCGCACGCGTATGAAAAAAGAGTACCAATAGTCGAGGATATGTATTGCGATTTTTACATACCAAAAAATAAAATCTATATAGAATTTTGGGGATACGAGAGCGACGAGAAATATCTCACAAGGAAAAATAAAAAGATAGAACTTTATAAAAAATACAACCTAAATTTAATACAAATTGATAATAATATAATTAATAATATTGATGATTTTTTACCAAAAGAACTTTTAAGATTCGGGCTTGCTTTGAATTAAAAAACTTTATAATATACGCTTAATTCATAAGCCCACAAGCAGGAGTAACGTTTTTATTAAAAATCATAGTCTCCTGCAAATTACCTCGGCTATCATAAATTTTAAACTCAATCTTAATAACAGAGAACAAAGAAGCCCTAAAAGCAGGGTCTTCACAAAGGAAAATTTTAAGATCATGTTTCATAATATTAACAAATTTAATAAGTGCTTTATGATTAGTAATATCAATACCTTTATAGCCAGGATAAGGTCCAATACTAAGAGAATAAACATCGTTATTACAAGAATAATTGTAAGTATAACCTTGAGTTAAAAATCTATTATAAGGACTTTCAGTGCGAGTATAAGAACAAAGAAAAGAAACTACGTCGTAAGGATGCATATGAATAAATTTATCTCGAAAATAATTAAAAAGCCTATTATCAGTTGAACCAAAAGAAAAAGAAAATACACAAGCTAAAGAAATTAAAATTTTAAGCATAATCAATAATCCTCGAAAATAAACTTAATCACGCACACACGAAATTTATCTCAAGTGCTTTCATGATCTTAAACATACTTTCAAATCTCGGCTTTGAATTAGGTTTAAATATCTTATAAAAGCTTTCTCGATTTAAATTTGCTTTTTTAGCTACTTTTTCTACACCTCTTGATTTTGCAATATAGAATATAGCTCTTTTAAGCTCCTCAAGATCACCATCGGCTAAAACTTGATTTAGATATTCTTTTCTTAATTCATCAGTTGTCAAAAAGTCACTTACTTCAAAATCTTTTAACTTAACCATTGTTTAACTCCTTTAAAATTTCTCTAGCTTTGCTTATATCTTTTGTTTGAGTATCCTTATCGCCACCGATCAAAAGAATTATCAACTCATCACCTTTTAATGTAAAATATATCCTTATGCCGCTATGTATGAAAAATCTAAGTTCATATAAATTTGTTTCAAGAACTTTATAATCACCAAGATGATCGCTATACCTTATGCGATCTATACGCCTAATAATAGTTGTCTTAATTTTACTATCCTTAATACGATTAAACCAGTCTTCGTAATAGGTGGTATATTTTACTTTCATAGGACTATTATACAATTTTGTAGCTGAATGGCTACTTAAATTAATTAAATTATTTAAGAAAAATAGCACATAATACTCATAACCCGAAGGTCGGCGGTTCAAATCCGTCCTCCGCAACCAGTTTGAGCTAAAATATCAATCAACGAAATCTAAGACTCCACAAAAATAAAACTATTTATTTTTTAGTATATAATTAAGCAACGGCTTACGATTAAAATTTCAAGGAAAAGTTTGCATAAATTCATAAATTTTTTTATATCTTGGGTTTTTGCGCTTATTTGGCGGTCTGCCTTTGGTCTTTTGAGACAAATGGATACGAAAAATATTTATTTTTATCTATTTTTATAGCTTCTTGTGCCGCTATTTATGCTCTTATCACTCTGCACCATACCCGCAAAGATGGCATATCCATGGCGTTTTCAAAGACTCCCAATCTAGCGCTCTTGTTTGTAGACAAAAATGGAACGATAAAATTTATAAATGAAAGGTTCGAGCAAATTTTCGAGCTTGAAAGCAAGAAATTTTATAGATCTAAATTTAGCGAATTAGCCCTAGAAATAGATGAATTTGACCAGATCCAAGATATACAAAACCTGCCAAATTTCACCCAAAATTTTATAATCAAAAGAGATAAAATATATTTTAGAGTCGTAGTTTGCGCGGTCTTGGAAAGTGGTAAAAATTTCGACGGATTTATAATGACGCTAAACGATATAACTCATGAAAAAGAGCTTGAAAATGCGGTGGTAGAGCATGAACGCATGTTGATATCAAACACAAAAATGGTGGTCGTAGGCGAAATGATAAATTCGATCTCCCACCAGCAGCGTCAGCCCCTTAGCACCATAATGCTTTGCATGGATAACATAAAAGAGTGTATCGAAAATCACGAATTTAACGAGGTCGCGAAATATATAAAACGAGCCAAGAACGGTATAAATTTAATGAACGAGACGATAAATTCTTTCAGGAGTTTTTATAAAAATGATGACAAAAGCGTCGTTTTTGATGTAAAATCAGTCATAGACGAGTTGATATTTATAGTAAAATCTCAGATGAATACGAATGGAATTTTACTTGAATTTCACTATGAAAGCGGTGAATTTCTAGTATACGGCGTAGCTCCATATCTAAAGCGAGTTTTGCTGAGCTTGCTTTCAAATTTAAAAGACGAGCCTACTAATCTGATGCAAGAAAATTTTGAATTCGAGCCAAGATTTGTATCGAGTTAAGCGTTTTGAAGGCGAAATTTATATAAGTATAAGCGATAATAACGGCAACATAAATGTAGATGAGCCGGTGATTTGTGATCCTTTTTATACCACAAAGGGTGCGAGGACCGGAACGTGGCTTTATATCACTAAAATTTTAGCGACGGAAAAGCTTGGCGGGAGGTTTGCGCTTGAAAGTAGGGCGGATCCTACTAAATTTTCGATCTTTTTAAAGTCTGAAGTCGGGAGCGGACGATGTATAATAAAATAAAAGAAATTTTAAAAGATGTGAGACTACTTATAGTCGAGGATAATGACGAGCAAAGGGCGACTTTAAGGGACTTGGTGGAAAAATACGTAAAACAAATTTTTGAGTGTTCAAACGCCAAAGACGCGCTGGTATGCTTTAAGCAAAATGATATAAATTTGATACTCTCCGACATCGATATGCCGCGTATGAGCGGACTTGAGATGGCGTCGCTCATCAGGCAGGACGATAAAAACGTGCCAATCATCTTTCTGACCGATTGTGATAGTGACGAAAACGTGTTTGAAGCGATCGAGCTTGGTGGCTTTGGAGTGCTCAAAAAGCCGTTTGAAAAGCGCGAACTTGTGATAATGATGAGCTTTGCAACAAATAAATTTAAAAGCGATTTTGCCAGCGTCAATCTAAAAAATGGATTTAGTTTCAATGCATTTTCAAGGGAGCTTTTTAAGGATGGCGCAAGCATCGCGCTGACCAAAAAGGAGCAAAATTTACTCCATCTGCTACTAAAAAACAACGGCAAAACTGTGAGTTTTGAGATGATAGAAAGCTACGTCTGGCAGGAGAGCTGTACCCCCGAGACGATACGGAGCTTTGTTTATAAACTGCGAAAAAAGATCTACCCCGAACTCATCGAAAATGCCCAAGGTATGGGATATCGCTTAAATTTATCACAAGAAAATTTAAGAACGGTGAATAAAATAACTTATGTTTAAAATTTTAGTGATAAAATTTCAGGCAAGCCAAGCAGACAGTGAGCTTTTTTAAAATAAATCTTAAATTTAAGGAGCAAAAATGGATTTTAGATCTCAAAACGTTACCGACGCACCGGGCGATAATACGATCTTTATGGTGTGGAATTTCAATGCAGACAAAAACGCCTGTAAAAGCAGCTTTGAGCAGCTTTGCGCTCTTGTGATAAATTTAAACAAGACTGCCAAAGTGAGATTTGGCGATGCGAACGTGAGCTGCGTTTTGGGCGTGGGGCATGATGCGTGGAAGCTGCTTGATATGCCGACTCCGCTGCCAAAAGAGCTTGTAAATTTTAAGCCCGTCATAGGCGAAAAGCATACGGCGGTCTCGACAAAAGGCGACATCCACGTCCACATCAGAGCCACTTGCACAAGTGCTTGCTTTGACATGGCAACGCATATCAAAGACGTCCTAAGCGGTGTCGCGACGTGCGTGGAGGAGGTGCAGGGGTTTAGATACTGGGACGGCAGGGCTATCATCGGCTTTGTCGATGGCACGGAAAATCCACAAGGCGAGGACAGGGACATCTACGCCAAAGTAGGCGATGAGGACGCGAAATTTAAGGGTGGTAGCTATCTTTTCGTGCAAAAATACATCCATCCGATGAGCGAGTGGAACAAGCTGCCAGTGAGCGAGCAAGAAAAGATAATCGGACGCTACAAGCACAGCGACATCGAGATGAGCGAGAGCGAAAAGCCCTCAAATTCACATTCGGCTGCGGCAAATGTAGGTGATGATAAAAAGGTCGTGCGAGACAATATGCCGTTCATGGCGAGTGGCGAAGTGGGGACGTATTTCATCGCGTATGCGCGCACGTTTTCTACGCTTGAAATGATGCTTGAAAGTATGTTCATCGGCGAGCCAAAGGGCAACTACGACAGGCTACTTGATTACAGCACACCAAAGACCGGCACGCTGTTTTTTGCTCCGACATTTGATATGTTGGAGGCTTACAGCGCCGATTAGAGCGGATCAAAACTTAAATTTGGGGTTAAATTTGACCCCAAATTTTGGGCGAACGGGTCAAATTTCAGCCTAGTCAGCCCAAATTCTCAGCCAAAAGCATTATATAATTTTAAAATTTTACTCTCGTAAAGGGCGACTAGCCGCCTAAAATATAAATTTAAAAAATTAATTTTACTTTCTAAGATAAAAAATCATACTTTCATCATACTTTTTACATAGAATTTTGAAAAACCAAACCATCTTTAAGGGAGAAAAATGAAAAAGTTAGTTTTATCCGCGCTTTTGGCGTGTTCGCTCTTTGGAGCAGATATGATGTATAGCGAGGGCGTGAAGGACGTCTATGCTGACGCGACTAGCACGAAGTCTATCGGTAGGCTGCTGCCGACAAATGCAGTTAAAATTCTACAAACCAGTGGCGATAGAGTAAAGCTCGCTGTGCAGGGCTATCAAAACCCAGCCGTGCCAAATGTCGTGTATTTTAGCGACTTTGCGCGCGTCATCGCAGTGGCGTTTTCAAAGACGGCAAACCCCGAGATAAAGGTGCTTCAAAAAGGCAAGGATGGTAAATGGGACAAGGTCGAGACTATCGTTTATGCGAGCAAAGATGGCTTTACGAGCGATCTAAAAGGGCTTTTTAACAAAGGCGAAACGCTTTATAAAGAAAGCTGTGGTGTGTGCCACGGACTGCACGCTACGACGCACTACAACGCAAACCAATGGCCAAGCCTGCTAAAATCAATGGTAAATCGCACGGTGATTCCAAAAGAGGATCAATGGGTCGTCATAGAGTATTTGCAAAAGCATTCAAGCGATGTCAATGTAGATAAAAAACAGTAAATTTAGCGCAAATTCTAACCAAATTTGCTGCTAAAAGTCGCTTCTTAAAGAGAAGTCAGGAGTGCTTTTTAACCGCGAAGCACGTAAATTTTCAAAATAGGGAGAAAAAATGAACGAGAAAAGACGAAATTTATTAAAAGGTGCAGCGCTGCTTGGCGCTATGCCTGTGGCTATGAAATTTAGCCCGCTTTCAGACCTGGTCGGACTAAGCGCAATTGAGCTTGGTACGGGGCTAGTGAAAAACGGCGAGGTCGTCACCGCAGCTCACTGGGGTATGCTAAAAGTCACGGTCAAGGACGGCGTCATCGTAAAATCGGAGCCTTTACAAAAAACGAGCGAAATTTCAAATCCGCTGCAAAATTTCACAGCCGATATGGTCTATAAAAGCCGTATCAAATACCCGATGGTACGAAAAAGCTATCTAGCTAACCCCGACAGCCCAAAACCAGAGCTAAGAGGGCGTGACGAGTGGGTCAGAGTGAGCTACGAGGACGTGATAAAGCTGGTCGCAAGAGAGCTAAAAAAGACACGCAAACAAAAGGGTAATCAAAGCGTATTTGCCGGCAGCTACGGCTGGAAGTCAAGTGGCAACGTGCATAACTCGCGAATTTTACTTCACCGCTTTATGAATCTAAGCGGCGGCTTCGTGGGCTCTCTTGGCGACTACTCCACGGGCGCTAGCCAGGTCATAATGCCCCACGTAGTCGGTAGTATCGAGGTTTATGAGCAGCAGACCAGCTGGCCTGTGGTGCTGGAAAACTCAAAAGTCGTCGTCATCTGGGGTGCAAACCCAATCTCCACGCTTCGCATCGCATGGACGAGCACCGACGAGCAGGGATTTAAGTATTTTGAAGAGCTCAAAAAATCAAACATCGAAGTCATCGTCATAGACCCGGTCAGAACGCAAACGGTGCAGTATTTTGACAAGGCTCGTTGGATCGCTCCGCGCCCAAATACCGACACGGCGATGATGCTAGGCATGTGCCACTATCTTTATACATCGGGTAAATACGATAAAAATTTCATCGAGACATACACGAGCGGCTTTGATAAATTCGTGCCATATCTGCTGGGCAAAACCGACGGCACGCCTAAAAATTTGGAGTGGGCGAGTAAAATTTGCGACCTGCCAGCAAAGCTCATAAAGGAGCTTGCGGATAAATTTATGGATAATCGCACGATGCTGATGAGTGGCTGGGGCATGCAGCGCGCGCACCACGGCGAGCAAGCGCACTGGACGATGGTGACGCTAGCAGCCATGTTAGGGCAGATCGGGCTTCCTGGCGGGGGCTTTGGGCTTAGTTATCACTACTCAAACGGCGGCGCTCCGACGTGCAAAGGCGGTGTCATCGGCGGCATAAACAGCTCCAGCGTAGGGAATTTCGACGAGCAAGGAAATTTCATCGGCACGGCATTTGGCGAATTTGACAGCCACGGGCAGTTTATCGGTAAAGCCGCCAAAGGTGCGGCAGGCACGGGACAAAGCTGGCTACAAAAGGCAACAAAGTATGCCTTTCCTGTCGCTCGCATCGCGGATGCACTGCTAAATCCTGGCAAAGTGATAGACCATAATGGCAAAAAGATCACCTATCCTGACATCGACTTTATCTACTGGGTCGGCGGCAACCCGCTCGTGCATCATCAAGACATCAATACTCTCGTAAAAGCGTGGCGCAAACCGCGAACCATCGTCGTAAATGACCCGTATTGGACGCCGACAGCAAAGATGGCGGACATCGTTTTCCCGACAACGACGCAGTATGAACGAAACGACATCACGATGACGGGCGATTACTCGAATATGAATATCGTGCCGATGAAGCAAGTCGTGGCTAAATTTGCCGAAGCGAGGGATGATTATCAAATTTTCTCCGACCTTTGCAAGGCGTATGCGGACAAGCTGGTGCTTGCCTACACCGAGAACGGCAAAACGGAGTTTGACTGGATAAAGGAGTATTACGACGCGGCGTATGCGCAGGTGAGCTCTACGCCTGATCTGGTGACTGACATGAAGCCGTTTGAGGAATTTTGGGCGGAAAACAAGCCGGTAAATTTTGCCAGCACGCCAGAAAGCGACGCATGGGTGAGATTTGGCGAATTTAGAGAAGATCCGATCCTAAACGCTATCGGTACGCCATCAGGGCTGATTGAAATTTACTCCGAGACGATAGCGGCGATGAAATATGACGACTGCAAGGCACATCCGATGTGGTTTGAGCCGATCGAGTGGCTGGGCATGAAAAATAAACCGGCAGAGTTTCACATGCTAAGCCCTCATCCGACTGACCGCCTGCACTCGCAGCTAAGCAACACCGCTTTAAGGGATCGCTACGCCGTGGCAGATCGCGAGCCCGTGTGGATAAACACGAAAGATGCCAAGAAAAAGGGTATCAAAAATGGCGATCTCGTGCGTGTATATAACGCGCGCGGAGAGGTGCTGGCGGGCGCTGTGGTGAGCGATGATATAAAAGAGGGTGTCGTCAAGCTCGACGAGGGCGCGTGGTATGATCCTGACGCGAGCGGGCTTTGCAAAAACGGCTGCCCAAATGTCCTAACGATCGACATCCCGACCTCAAAGCTGGCAAACGGCAATATCTCTCACACGGCATTAGTAAATATCGAGAAATTTAAGGGTAAAGCTCCTGAGCTGACAGCTTTTAAAGATCCGAAATTTGCTTAAATTATGGGGCGGATCGCTCGGTCCGTCCTTTTTTAAATCTTAAAACCATAGCAAATCTTTATATTTAATAAAATTTAAATTTATTTTTATACGAGCACTTTTCAAGCACTATAATATTTTAAGATTTCAATATCTGCAATTACACAATCGTAAGGAGGAAAAATGAAATCAATGGCTTTTAAAGGCGCTTTGGCACTAATGATCTTTGCCTGTTTTTTATTTGGCAAAAATGAGGCTTATACCGATGTCGTAAAGTCACTTTACATAGATGAATCCTCGAGTAAGGTCATAGGTAGATTACTTCCCACTAATGCAGTAAGTATCGAATCTGTAAAAAATGACCGAGTAAAGCTCACTATCACAGGATATGTGAATCCAAGTGTAGCAAATGTGATTTACTTTAGCGATTCACAGCGCGTAATTGCCGCAGCTTTTTCAAAAACAGCAAATATCGAATTTAAAATTTTGCAAAAAGGAAAGAGTGGCAAATGGGATAAAGCGCAAGTTGTAGCTTATGCAAGTAAAGATAATTTTACTAATGAGCTAAAGCCTATGCTTGTAAAAGCGGAGCAAATTTATAATGAAAATTGTGGAATTTGCCATGTGCTTCCCGAGCCGTCGCACTCTAAAGCTAACCAATGGCCAGGTCTTTTACAATCCATGCTAAGCAGGACGGCGATCGAGAAAAATGACGAATGGCTTGTTATTCAGTATCTGCAAAAACATTCAGAAGATGTCAAACTAAAGGAGATCAAATGAATAGGCAAAGACGAAATATACTAAAGTATGGTGCGATCTTGGGAGCTATGCCCATCGCTAGTAAATTTAGTGCATTTTCAAATTTGATAGGTGCTCAGATGTCGGATATAGGCTCGGGCTTAGTTAGAAATGGGACCGTCTTGACCGCTACACATTGGGGAATGTTAAACGTTACAGTCAAAGATGGCATTATAGTAAAGTCCGAGCCATACCAAAAGGTAAGCGGAATTTATAATTCGCTTCAGTATTATACTGCAGATTCTGTTTATAAAACACGTATCAAGTATCCGATGGTACGAAAAAGCTATTTACAAAATCCAAATAGTCCAAAACCGGAGCTTCGCGGGCGCGATGAGTGGGTACGTGTTGAATACGAGGATGCGATAAAGCTAGTAGCTAGAGAGCTTAAAAAAACTAGAAAGGAACATGGAGACGAGAGTATATATGCAGGATCTCAAGGCTGGAAATCAAGTGGGAATTTTCATAGTTCTACTATTTTGTTGCATAGGTTTATGAATTTAACAGGTGGAGCTATCGTTACAATGGGAAACTATTCTACCGGAGCGGTAAGCTTTACGATGCCTCATGTAGTCGGTAGCATCGAGGTTTATGAACAACAGACCTCTTGGCCTGTCGTACTTGAAAATTCAAAAGTCGTGGTCATTTGGGGAGCAAATCCTATCTTAACATTAAAGATAGCTTGGACTACTACGGATGAACTTGGGTTTAAGTATTTTGAGGAGCTTAAAAGCAAAGATATAGAAGTGGTCGTGATAGATCCTATAAGGAGCGAAACAGTCAAATATTATGATAAATGTAAGCATATCGCCCCTCGTCCGAATACAGATGTAGCGATGATGCTCGGTATGGCCCATCATCTATATATCTCAGGAAAATATGATAAGGATTTCATAGAAACCTATACTTATGGTTTTGAGAAATTTTTACCGTATCTGCTGGGTAAAAGTGACGGCGTAGCTAAAACTCCAGAATGGGCGAGTAAAATTTGCCAGGTCAAACCCGAAGTGATAAGAGAGCTTGCGGATAAATTTATGGATAATCGCACGATGTTTATTTCTGGTTGGAGCATGCAAAGAGCGCATCACGGCGAGCAGCCTCACTGGATGCTAATAACTCTTGCTTCTATGATAGGTCAGATCGGACTACCTGGAGGAGGCTTTGGTCTTAGTTATCATTATGCAAACGGAGGAGTTCCTACGTGTAAAGGTGGTGTGATAACAGGTATAAGTAGAGGTAATATAGGAAATTTTGATGAAAATGGTAAATTTACGGGTACTCATAAATCTCCAGCTGTCCAAGCATGGATAGAAAAAACTAAAAAGTATAACTTTCCGGCTCCAAGGATAGCCGATGTTATGCTGCATCCTGGCAAAGTCATAGATCATAACGGCAAGAAAATAACATACCCTGATATCCAGTTTTTCTACTGGGCTGGCGGAAATCCTATGACTCACCACCAAGACCTAAATACTCTTACAAAGGCTATGCAAAAGCCCAGAACCGTAGTCGTAAATGAAATTTACTGGACGCCGACGGCAAAAATGGCTGACATTGTGTTTCCTATCACGACTTCTTTTGAGAGAAATGACATAGTCATGAGTGGCGAGTACTCAAATATGCACATAGTACCCATGAAGCAAGTCGTAGAAAAATTTGCAGAGGCAAAAGATGACTATCAGGTCTTTAGTGATCTTTGTAAAGCTTATGCTGACGGACTTTATGAGGTATATACTCAAAATGGTAAAACCGAGATGGATTGGATAAAAGAATTTTATGATGCCGCTTATGCTCAAGTCAAGGCCGTACCGGATCTATCCACCGACATGAAGCCTTTTGATGAATTTTGGGCGGAAAATAAGCCTGTTATTTTTGCTTCCACACCGGAGAGTGACACTTATGTAAGATACGGTAAATTTAGAGAAGATCCTATACTAAATGTACTTGGAACACCGTCTGGATTAATCGAAATTTACTCTGATGTCGTAGCTGGATTTGGCTATGATGACTGCTGGGGACATCCTGCATGGTTTGAGCCTGTTGAATGGCTAGGTATGAAAGATAAGCCGGCAGAATTTCATATGATCTCCTCTCATCCCGAGGATAGACTACATTCACAGCTTAATTATACGAGCTTGCGTGACCGTTATGCTATAAATAATAGAGAGCCTATCTGGATAAACAAAAACGTCGCAAAGCGCAAAGGTATAAAAGACGGTGATTTAGTAAGAGTCTTTAATAAACGAGGAGAGATAATAGCTGGAGCTATATTAACCGATGACTTTGGGGAAGATATAGTAAAGATAAACGAAGGCGCATGGTATGATCCAGATGAAAAAGGTTGCTGTAAGAACGGTTGTCCGAATGTCTTGACTATTGATATCCCATCTTCAAAACTAGCAAATGGAAATATCGCACACACGGCATTAGTAAATATCGAGAAATTTAAAGGCATTGCCCCTGAGCTAACGGCTTTTAAAGATCCGAAATTTGCTTAAATTATGGGGCGGATCGCTCGGTCCGTCCTTTTTGAAATTTCATAACAAGTGTAAAACCATCGTAAATTTGGCTTTCTGAAACTGAAACATAGATGTAAGACAAACTATAAATAAAATTTAAATTATTTTTAATATGAATTTAACTAAAATGCCGAAAATTTTACTCTTAAGGAACACGATGCTTAAAAAAGTTGCTAACAAAATAGCCCTTATAATCCTTGTTTTGCTGACGATTTCGTTTGCTATATTCGCTACGATAAGCTATGAAAATACGCAAAGCACCATACTGGAATTTTCAAAAACAGCCAAAGAGTCATCGACTCGCTCGGCGACGATTTTCATCAAAGAGTTTTTGGATACCAAGGTTTCGGCTGTTGAAAATTTCGCTAGATATATCGAGAGCAAGCCAGAGCTTATGCACGATAAAGAAAAGCTAAAAGGCGATCTTTTAGCCGCTGCAACAGCTGTAAATATGGCTGAATTTTACGTTGGCTTTGCGGATACAGGCGAAATTTATGATGCCATCATCAAAAAAGGACAGTTGCCAAATGTGGTAAATTTAACACCACAAAAAGATAACTTCGACGCTAGGACCAAGGGCTGGTATAAACAAGCCGTAGAAAAGGGCGGGCTCATCTTCACTCCGCCATACGTAGCTCAGTCAAGCGGCAAATGGAGTCTCACGATAACTACGCCGATAAAAATAAACGGACAGATAGTGGGCGTAGTCTCTGGCGATATGTATCTTGACGACATCAGTTCAAATATCGCGCAGATAAAAGAGTCTGCGACCAGTGCGATAAACATAACCGACATAGACTCAAAACTCTTGGTGTATCATCCAAATCAAGACTACATAATGGCAAAAGAGCCAAAACTGCAAGCTGCGATCGATACGTTTATAAAAGAGTATAAGCAAAACGGCGGTAAGGCGTATTTTTATGAGCTAGGAGATGACCAAAAGCTTGGTGCATGCGAAATTTACCCTACTGCAAACTGGCTCGTATGCTCCGGAAATTCACTAAATGACTACACGCCCGTGCTAAATAAAGTCCTTTTGAGCCAGTCGGTCCTATCAGTCATTTTCATCGTTTTGATCGTTGCAATCTTGATATTTGTAGTCAGCCGATTCCTTAAGCCGCTTGGCTTTATCTCAAATGCGCTTAACTTTTTCTTTAAATATCTAAATTTTGAGATAAAAGAGCCTGTAAAAGCCGATGTCACGACAAAAGATGAATTTGGCGTTATGGCCGAGCTCATCAACGAAAATATCGCTAAGATCGAATCTGCAAAGACCGCTGAAAATAACTTCATAAAAGAGGCAAATCGCTTTGTAGATAAGATAAAATCAGGTGACTTTATGGCAAGTCTTGATGCAAACACGCCAAACCCGGCGCTAAATCAATTAAAAGATACGTTTAAAGAGCTTCAAGTTGCCCTTAAAGAAAATATCGCCAAAAATAATGTCGAACTGCTAAAACTGCTTGAAAGCTTTAAAAATCAAGACTTTACAAAAAGGATCGACGACAATGGCACTCTAGCTGTGGGTATAAATTCTCTCGGCGAGCAAATTTCAAATATGCTCAAATCCAGCCTGGATCAAGCTCATAGTCTCGAAGAAAAAGCCCAAATCCTAGCCGACTCTATGAAAGAGCTCACAAACGGAGCGAATTCACAAGCAAGCTCACTTCAAGAAAGTGCAGCAGCGGTAGAAGAGATGTCAAGCTCAATGAGTGCAATAAGCCAAAAAACACAAGATGTCATAAGACAATCCGAAGAGATCAAAAACATCATAGTGATCATCAGAGACATAGCAGATCAAACAAACCTTCTAGCGCTAAATGCTGCAATAGAAGCAGCTAGAGCGGGAGAACATGGCAGGGGCTTTGCCGTCGTAGCAGACGAGGTGAGAAAACTAGCTGAAAGAACACAAAAATCACTTGGTGAGATAGAGGCAAATACAAATGTCTTAGCTCAAAGTATAAACGAAATGAGCGAATCTATAAGAGAGCAGGCTGATGGCATAAATATGATAAATCAATCCGTTGCTCAAATAGATAATCTGACTCGTCAAAACGTGACTGTTGCAAACAGGACTAATGAAGTGACATCTGAAGTAGATGATATGGCTAAATCCATAGCTCAGGATGTAAGGAAGAAGAAATTTTAAATTTATAGTGGCGAGCGTTCGCTCTTATTTTATAAACCTGGCTTGAGGGCTTTGCTTTCAAGCCAGATCTCCATATTCTACTTGGCTTTCAAAATTTTACTTTAAATTTATGATCTTTCACTCATAAAATTTAGCCAAGTTATATACATCAATTGATAAAATCAGTTTTATTTTTATTACAGCTTTTATCGATATGCCCTAAAAATCGTAAGTCAAAGAGTAATATTTCATTCTAATTTTTAAATAAATTAAAGATTACTTTAATATTATCGAGCTACAATAACGCGCAAATATTACGTAAATTTATAGTAAAGGAGCTTTTATGAGATCCATAACCAATAAAATAGCGCTCATGCTATTGATTGCGTTGTTTATCGCGTTTGCAGCCATATCGGCTGCTAGTTACTACACGGCTGAGAGTAAAGTCGTTGATCTTGTTGTCCAAAATCAAGATCAAATTTTAAAAGACGTCAAGGCAGTCACGGATACCTTTTTTGAGGAGTATACCGATGCGTCAAAGAGGTTTGCAAAAAAGATAGAGAATACTTCTAACGACGAGCAAAGCCTTTTGGCCGAGATTAAATTTCAAAAGGGACAAACCAGTTATTTGGTAGGAGATCTTTATTTTGGTAGAGATAGTGACGGCTATTTTTTCCAATCAGACGGCACAAGTTTAAAGCCTGATGTCGATAACTTCGATCCTAGAAAGCGCTCTTGGTATATCGCTGCTAAAGAAAAGGGCGGCGCCATATACAGTGAGCCTTACATAGAGGCGGTCAATAAAAAGCTAGTCATGAGCTTTGCCGCGCCGGTTTATAAAGACGGTAAATTTGCGGGAGTATCGGCTATCGATCTAAAGATAGAAGATCTAAGTAAAAAAATTCTTGACATGGGTAAAACTAAATATAGCTATGTTTATATTATGCATAAAAATGGCGTCGTATTAATACATAGCAATCCTGAAATAATAGGTAAAGTTGTTGACTTTAGTAAAACAGTCTCAACAAAGCTTAAAAATAGTGATTTTGATGGAAATGGTTTGATTTCTTACGTAAATCCTGAAGGTAAGAACGTAATGGCTAAAACTTTGCCGATAAATGATGAGGGCTGGTTGGTCGTAGCGGCAATGGGAACAGATACCTTTTCTAGTAATACTCTTCCTCTCCTAAAAACCCAAATAGCCCTCGCTGCGATCTTCATCATCGCCCTTTCGGTATTTGTCTATTTCTTACTCAAAAAATCACTAAGTCCTATAAAGACCATACAAGAAAAGCTAAACGAAGTATTCGCCTTCATCACCCATGAAGCAAAAGCTCCTGAGAAACTAGAGATAAACACCAATGACGAATTTGCTCAAATGAGTGACAGCATCAATCAAAACATAGATAAAGTAATAGCCGGCATCAAAAAAGACAGCGCCATGATAGATGAGCTAAACAATGTAGCAAACATGATGATAAGAGGAAATTTAGGAGCTAAAATTTCATCTGATCCAAACAACCCTGCATTGATGGAGCTAAAAAACCTACTAAATACTTTCTTTGCCTCCATATCTGAAAACCTAAAGAACATAGTAAGCGTATTAAGCTCATATACCAAAAATGACTTCACTGCTAAAGTAGAGCTCAAAGAGGGTATAGAAAGCGATATCAAAGATATGATAATGGGCGTCAAGTCTATGGGCGAAGTAGTATGCGAGATGCTAAAAGGAAATTTAGCAGAAGCCCAGTCTCTTGAAGAAAAGGCAAATGTATTGGCTCAGTCTATGAAAGAGCTGACAGACGGAGCGAACATACAAGCAAATTCACTTCAAGAAAGTGCAGCTGCAGTAGAGCAGATGTCTAGCTCAATGAACGCCATAAGCCAAAAAGCTCAAGATGTCACAAGACAATCCGAAGAGATCAAAAACATCATAGTGATAATTAGAGACATAGCAGATCAGACAAACCTCCTAGCCCTAAATGCTGCAATAGAAGCAGCCAGAGCAGGAGAGCATGGCAGAGGCTTTGCAGTAGTTGCCGATGAAGTAAGAAAACTAGCCGAGAGGACTCAAAAGAGCTTAGGAGAGATAGAAGCTAATGCAAATGTTCTAGCTCAAAGCATAAACGAGATGAGCGAATCTATAAGAGAGCAAGCAGAAGGCATAAATATGATAAATCAATCTGTATCTCAAATAGATAACCTAACTCACAAGAACATACAAATCATAGGCAAGACAAACGAAGTGACATCTGAGGTAGATGATATGGCTAAGCTCATAGTCACTGATGTAAGGAAGAAGAAATTTTAAGGATTGCTCCTTACTCAAATGCTGATCGCATCCTTCTATATTCTCGCAAGCAAATTGCAGGAAAAATGCGAACAGCGTTTGAAAGGAAATTTTGCTTATATCTGTGCCGAGTCGCTTCTGGAGTAAATTTGCAGTTTAAAACTGAGTGCAAAATAAATGATAAGGCTAGATGCGTAAGGAGCTCAAATATAAAGCAAGCTGCCTAGCCTTATCATATTTGAGCCGCATTTTATGGCCAGTCTAAAGTCCGAGCTCATGCCCATAGAGCAGATCTGAGCTCCGTGCGCTCTTAAATTTTCAAAGATTTTATAGCTTAGCTCGAAGCTTTTTTGCACTTTGCGCTCGTCGTCGCTATGTGCGCCGATACTCATCACGCCTTTTAAATTTATATTTTTGCATTGCTCTTTGATACGCATATAAATTTCGCTTGCATTTTCGTAGCTTACGCCTTGTTTGCTATCTTCGTTTGCAGAGTTTATCTGTAAAAGCGTATCGAGCGTGAAATTTAGGCGTTTATTTACTTCGCTCGCTCGCTCGAAGCTATCGCAGCTTTGCCACAGAGCAGGGTGTAGCGAGAGAAGCTGGTTGATTTTGTTGTTTTGAAGCCTGCCTATCATATGCCATTTTATATCCGTAAATTCGCCAAGTTCGCCGCATTTTTTAGCCAGCTCTTGGACTCTGTTTTCGCCAAATATCCTCTGACCTTGCGCATAAAGCGCTTTGACTTCGGTGCTTGAGACATTTTTGCTTACCGCTACTAGCGTTACATTTTCGTTTAAGGAGTTTATCTCGTCCATTAAATTTTGTAAATTTATCACTGTGCGCCTCCGCTTAGTCTTATTATATCGTTGTATGTGGCTAGTAGCATCAGGGTAAATAGTAAAGCCCAGCCACAATATGTCAAAGCGAGGTAAATTTTCTCATTTACCTCACGGCGAAAGATGAGCTCGTAGAGGTTAAAGAGTATGTGCCCGCCGTCAAGTGCCGGTATCGGAAAGAGGTTTAAGACGCCTAAATTTACCGATATGAGCGCCACGATCACAAGAAGCACCGAGAGGCTGATCTGCGCGGCTTTTGATGTCACATCGGCGATTTGAACGATACCGCCGATCTCTTTTAGGGGTACCGAGCCGTTTATGAGCTTTTCAAAGCTGATAAAAATAAGCTTTGAGGCGTCGATCGTTTCGTTTAGCGCGTAGCTAAGCGAGCTAAGACCGGTGTGATAAACGCGCACCGTTTCGCCGTTTGGAGAGATACCGATCAGCGGCTTAGAAACGCTTTCTTTGAAAAGATTTCTGGCTTCACCGATCTTTGGAGTGAGACTTATGTCGATGATCTTGCCGTCTCTCTCAACTTTGATGTCCGTTTTTTGTAGCTTTACTTGCTTGCTGATGTCGTCCCACTCTCGGATCACGACGCCATTTATCTTTAAAATTTTATCATTTATGGCAAGCCCCGCCTCTTTTGCGGCAGAATTTTCAGCTATGTGGCCGATGATCGGAGCTAGTTTCTCTACTCCGATAAAGCCAAGCACCATGTAAAGCAAAAATGCCAAAATAAAGTTAAAAAATGGACCTACCAGCAGTATGTATATCCTGCCGAGCGGCTTTAGCGTGTTGTAGCTATCTGCGTCGTAGTTTTTGGCTTTTGGATCGGTATCGTCCTGACCTTTTAGCTGCACGTATCCGCCAAGTGGTATGGCGCTGATGGCATACTCGGTCGCTCCGACTTTTTTTGTGTAAATTTTATCTCCAAAGCCGATGCTAAAGGTATTTACAGCTACGCCTAGCGAGCGAGCGGCCAGAAAATGCCCCAGCTCATGGAAAAATACCAAAAAGCTGATCGCAAAGACGGTTATCAAAAAATAAAACGAATAAGCCCAAAGCCCAAGCCCAAGTAAAGCCAGCGTAAAAATGAGAGCTTTCAAAATTTAGCCTTTTGCCTGCTTTTTGATGTAGGCGCGGATATATTCAAGGCCTGAATATAGCGTCAAAAACGTCGCTATCCAAAGCAAAATTTCAGCTCCCCACCACTGCATTACTAGCCAGCCGATCGCTATCATCTGAAAGACCGTTTTTACCTTGCCGACCATCGAAGCGGCGACATTTAGCCCTTCGCTGGCGATCACTACGCGAAAGCCAGTGATGAAAAACTCCCTGATCAAAATGAGATAAACCGCCCAAGCGTTGGCTCGTCCCATCATCATAAGCCCTAAAAATGCCGCCAAGATAAGCATCTTGTCAGCGAGCGGATCTAGGATCGCTCCAAGCTTTGTTTTTTGATCCCAAGTCCTAGCGATATAGCCGTCAAAAAAGTCCGTAACGCTTGCGACGACAAAGACAAGCCCCGCAAAATAGTTTATCCAGCTGATATGCACGCCTGGAAATTGACTCGGAGCGTTTATCAGTAGATAAAACATCAAAGGCGCTAGTAAAATTCTAAAAAAGGCTAGGGCATTAGGTAAATTTAGACTCATTTAAATGTCGTTCCACCGTCTATTATAAATGTATGTCCGGTCACCCAGCTCGCTTTTGACGAGCAAAGGAAAAGACATGCTCCGGCAAGATCGGTCGGCTGCCCCATGCGATTTAGCGGGCTTAGCTCGGCTGTTTTGTCGCGCACCTCTTCGTAGTTCGTAAAGGCTCGCAGCGCGTCGGTTTCGATCGGCCCGCCGCTAACGACATTTACGCGGATATTTTTCTCGCCAAGCTCAGTCGCAGCATATCTTGCCATCGCTTCGACTGCGGCCTTGGCAGTGCCGTGTCCGGCGTAGTTTTCTATATAGACTAAATTCCCTGTGGAGCTAAGGCTGATGATACTTCCACCACCCGTTTTTTCCATACGTTTGGCGGCCTCTTGAGCACCCACGACAAAGGCATTTACGGTCGCGGTAAAGATATTGTTGATGCCTCTAGGTTTTAGCTTCATAAATTTAGTGTATCCGCCAGCGACCGCACGTCCTGAAATGATAGCATTTGAGATGAAAAAATCGATGCGGTCAAAGTCCTCGTCGATCTTTAAAAAAAGCTCTTTGTAAGTCTCTGGCTCAAGGATATTTAGCGCGTAGGCGCGGGCTTTTATCTTAAATTTAGTCTCGAGCTCCTTAGCTTCGTTTTTTGCCAGCTCTTCGTTCGAGTTGTAGGTGAAGGCGATGTTTGCGCCGGCATTTGCAAATTCCTCCACGATGGCTCGTCCGATACCGCGTGTGCCGCCACTTATGACTAGCGTTTTTCCCAAAAATTCATTTTTGTCCATCAAAATCCCTTTATTTCGTAGTTTTTCATAGTTTGCTCTATCTTTTTGAAATTTTCGCTACTAGGCTCGCAAAGCGGTAAGCGATATTCTAAATTTCCGATCAGACCGGCTATATACATCGCCGCTTTTATCGGGATCGGATTGCTCTCGCAAAATAAAATTTTATTGATATTATAAAGCTTATCGTTTATCGCCTTTGCTTTTATGTACTCCTCGTCAAGCGCTAGATGGGTGAGCTCGCATATGTAATTAGGCAGTAAATTTGCGGTGACCGAGATGACGCCCTTGCCGCCGTTTGAGAGGATGGGGTAGTTTATCGCGTCTTCACCGCTGATGACTACTAAATTCGGCTCGTGTGCGAGCAGATCGACACATCTGTCGATGCTCCCGGTGGCTTCTTTTATGCCAAAGATATTTTTACACTCTTTAAATAGCCTAAAAACGGTGCTTGGCAAGATATCCACGCCCACGCGACCCGGGACGTTGTATAAAAGCACAGGTATATCGATACTTTCGGCGATCGCTTTGTAGTGCTGATAAAGTCCTTCTTGGGTAGGCTTATTGTAGTATGGTGCAACCGATAAAATTCCGTCCGCTCCGTGACTTTGGGCGAATTTTGCAAAGTCTATGGCTTCATGCGTAGCGTTACTTCCGGCGCCTGCGAGCACCTTTACGTTTGTGTCTTTGCAGGCATTTACTGCTATTTCTATGCAAATTTTATGTTCATTATGTGTCAATGTCGCACTTTCGCCGGTTGTGCCTACGGGCACGACCACATCTATGCCGTTTTTTATCTGTCTTTTTATCAGTTTTTCAAACGTTTCTTCGTCCAGCTTGCCGTTTTTAAAAGGCGTAATGAGCGCTGTCATCGCGCCTTGAAGTATGTTTTTCATCTTTACTCCTTTCTTAAGATCACCGTGGTGGAATTTTTAGCTTCGAAGTATTTTTTGGCTGTATTTTGTATGAGCTTTGCGCTGATGTTATCGATATTTTTTTCAAATTCATAAAGCGGCTCGATGCTTCCTCTGGCAAGGTAGCTACCGTATAAATTCGCGACTCTGGTGGCGCTGCTAAAAGAGTAGATAAAGTCGCTCTTGATCAGGTTTTTGACCTTTAAGACGTCGTCTTTATGGATACTTTTTTGTTTTAGATCGTCGATTATCTTTAAAATTTCGGCTTCGACCTTCTCCGCTTCGATGCCCGGGTTACAAACGGCTAGGAAAATGAATAAATTTTCATCTATGCTTGGCATATTATAGGCGTAAATTTGGTTCACAAGCTGCATCTCGTCTATCAAAATCCGCTGCAATACCGAGCTTTTGCCGCTGCTTAAATACTCGCTAAGAGCATTTAGCCCTATTTGATCGCTGTGATCAAACGGCGGGATCTTGTAGGCTATGGCGATCATTTGCGTTTGGCTCTCTTTATGCACTATCACGCGTTTAGCACCGTCTTGTGCGGGCTCTATGCAGTGAAGCTTTGGTAGATCGCGAGTATTTTTTATATGCTCGAATTTTTCTTTTGCAAGCTGCAAGGCCTCTTTTTTGCCTATGTCACCGCTGATCATCAAGATCGCATTTTTTGGCTGATAGTATGTCGCGTGAAATTCTTTGATATCCTCAATGCTCCAGTTTTCGATATCTTTTATAAAGCCTATCGGCGTCCAGTGGTAGGGATGATAGATAAAAGCGTGGTTGAAGAGGCGAAAATATAAATACCCCATCGGGTTGTTGTCCGTCCTCCATCTGCGCTCCTCGTGTACGACCTCGCGCTCAGGCTGAAATTCTTTATCTTTGAGGCTTAAATTTTGCATTATCTCCGCGTAAAGCTCGAGCGATTTTTCTAAATTTTGGCTAGATGACTTGATGAAGTAGTGAGTGTAGTCAAAGCCCGTGCTCGCGTTATCCATACCGCCAAAGCCCTTTACGATGCGGTCAAATTCGCCCGCTTTTAGATTTTTAGTGGATTTGAAATTTAGATGCTCCAGCATGTGCGCTATGCCGCTTTTGCCCATCGTTTCGTTACGTGAGCCGACCTTGTAAAAGATATCGGTGCTTATGACCTTTGAGCCTAGATTGACCGGGACGTGGTAGATCTCCAGCCCGTTTTTTAGCTTTAGTTTATTAAATTTTATCAATTTTTCGCCTTTACTTTTTGATATCAGCGCCGATGGCTTGGCTTATGTTGCTAAAGCCGTCGCGCTCCATGAGATTTAAAATTTCGGTATTTATATCGTGGCAAATTTTTGGTCCTTTGTAGATGAACGAGGTGAAAATTTGCACCAGATTCGCACCCATTTTGATACGCTCATATGCCTCCTGGCCGCTATCTATGCCGCCACAAGCTATCAAGATCGTCTTGCCAAAAAGCTCATGCGCGACTGCTTTAAATATCTCTTTTGATCTTTGAGCGATGACCTTGCCGCTTAGCCCGCCAAAATCCTTTAAATTCGTAGAATTTGAAAGCGAATAATCAACGCTCGTGTTTGAGATGATGATGCCGCTAGAACCGCTTTCTACGGCGCATTTGCAGACCTCTACCGCTTTTTCGTGAGATAGATCGGGTGAAATTTTAAAGATGATAGGCTTTTTCGTCAGCGGCTTTATGCGCGAAAAGAGCTCTTTGATGAAGCTTTCTTCTTGCAGATCGCGCAGGTTTGGAGTGTTTGGCGAGGAAACGTTTATGACGAAGCTATCGCAGATATCGCTAAATTCTCGCACCAAAATTTCATAATCATCGATCGCGTTTTCGTTTGGCGTGATCTTGTTTTTGCCGATATTCGCCCAAAGTGGCAAGACGAAAGGATAGTTTTTTTTCACTCTTTGCTTGATAGCCTCGCAGCCTTCGTTGTTAAAGCCCATCGCATTTTGGATACTTTGCTCGTCGATGAGCCTAAAAAGGCGCGGTTTGTCGTTGCCGGCTTGCGGCTTTGGCGTGAATGTGCCAAATTCCAAATATCCAAATCCAAGCGCGCAAAGAGCGGGCAGCATGGTGGCGTTTTTATCAAATCCGCCGCCGATGCCAACGGGGTTGTTGTAGATAGAGCCTAGTAAATTTTGCTGAAGCCTCGCATCGTTTATCACGCATTTGCTGGCGACGAGGCTTAAAGAGCCCGGGAAAATTTTATTAGACCAGATCATTGCGAGTTCGGCTATTTTGTGTGCTGTTTCGGGATCGAATTTGAAGAAAATAGACTTTAAAGTATCGTAATCAACGCTCATTTTGCCTTCTTTTAAATGTCTGAATTTTTGTCAATTTTATCAAAAATCGCCTTAAACCAAGGCTTTGCCTTTAAGCTTTGCATAAATTTCACATTCGTTTTCAAGCTCGCTGTCTTTACCAAAGCCTACTATCCTACCGCCGTCTAAAACCGCGATCTTGTCGGCATTTTGGACGGTGCTTAGGCGGTGAGCTATGACGAAGATTATCTTTTCGTGATGAAGATTGTTTATCGCGTTTGTTATCTCTTTTTCGCTCTCGTTATCAAGTGCGCTGGTGGCTTCGTCAAATATCAAAATTTGCGGGTTCGAGTAAAGTGCGCGCGCGATGGCTATGCGCTGACGCTGACCGCCGGAGAGGTTCGTGCCAAATTCATTCAGCACCGCGTTTATCCCGTTTTCAAGTGCGCTTACGAAGTCGTAAGCATTGGCTAGTTTTAGGGCTTTGATGACCGCTTCTTCGCTAAATTCTCTGCCGTAAGCGACGTTTTTAGCGACCGTATCGTTAAAGATATACACGCGCTGCGTCACCAGCCCGATATTTTGGCGCAAAGAGTGAATTTTTATATCTTTTAAATCGGTATCGTTTATCAAAATTTTGCCGCCGCTTGTATCGTAAAATCTCATCAATAAATTCATAAGCGAGGTCTTGCCTCCGCCGCTTGAGCCTACAAGAGCGATGAGCTCGGACTTTTTAGCCTCGAAATTTACGCCTTTTAACACCTCTTTTTCGTCGTAGCTTAGCCTCACGTCTTCAAATTTTATCAAGCTTATGTCGTTTGAAATTTCCTTTTGGCCGTCTTTTATTTCAGGCGTGGCGTCTATGAGCTCAAACGTCCTCTCGCTCGCAGCCGCCACATCTTGCATTTTGTTGTAGATATTGACTATGCGTTTTAGCGGCGTATAGATCATGAAAAGTGCCGCGATAAACGAGAAAAACTCGCCTACGTCCATGTATCCGTCGATCACGTCGCTACCGCCGATGATGATGACTGCCGCGACGCCGATAGAACCTATCGTCTCCATAAGCGGACTGACCAGCTGTTCGACCTTGGTACTTTTTAGATTCAGCTTGAAAAATTTATTGTTTTCGTCGGTAAAGCGCTCATGCTCGTAGTTTTGGGCGTTATTTGCCTTGATGATCTCGATATTTGTGAAAATTTCACTTAGCGCCGAGGTGATGTCCGAGGTCTTTTCCTGCGATGCGGTGGAGATCTTTTTCATCTTTTTGGCTAGTCGCGAGATCGGATAAAGCGCGGCCGGCAGGACGATGATAGCGAAAAACGCTAACTTTGGGCTTTGATAGATGACAACGCCAAGAAGCCCCACGATAGTAAGCGACTCGCGGATGAATTCCGGTACCATGGTGGATACTATCGCGCGGATACGGTCGATATCGTTTGTCGTGCGGCTTATCAGCTCGCCGGTGCGGTAGGTGTTGAAAAATTTCATATCAAGGCCGAGTAAATTTTGGAGCATCTTTTCGCGAAAGCGGCGGATGACGTCCTGACCGATGTAGGCGGTATAGTAGGCTTGTAAAAATGTGCCTAAATTCTTAGCGACATAGACTATCACGATGCCAAGGGGCAGCAGATAAAGCCATGTTTTCTCTTTCTCGATGAAAATTTCATTTAGCACGGGCTTTACCATATATGCAGTCGCCGCAGTGCCTCCGCTAGCTAGCAACATACCCACGAATGCGATCACGAAATAGGGGATGTAGTCCCGAAAATACGGGGCGAAACGCCTCAAAATATCTCTTAGTTTCAGCTCTTTTTTATTCATTCGTATCCCAAATTTTAAATTTTCTCCCACATCGTGTCTTGGGCGGTGTCCATTATGGCGATATCCATTGCATTGAGTTTTTCTCTTATCTCATCGGCTTTGCTGAAATTTTTCTCTTTTTTAGCTTGCGCTCGCTCGTCTAAAAGAGCCTTGATCTTAGCCTTTTCATCGTCGCTGACGCCAAACTGAAAATACTCGAAGCCATCCATTGCTCCCACGCCAAAAACGCGCGTGATGAATTCTAAATTTGCCGCTATCTGCGCCTTTAGAGCCTTATTTTTGGGATCCAGATCCAGTCCGTCGTTTGCGCTTTTTACAAACTCATCTACGCTGGCAAGCGCCTTTGATGTGTTTAGATCGTCGCTCAAGGCTTCAAGCACACTTGCTTTGAAATTTGGCTCACAGGTGCCGGCACTAATGCCAAGTACACGCTTTTTGAGGCGATAAATTTTATCCAGACGCTTCTTTGCGGCAAAGAGATCTTCTTGCGAGTAGTTAAAATGCGCTCTATAATGAGATGCGATCAGATAAAATCTCAAAGCCTCGCCCGGGACGCTTTTAAGCGCGTCTTTGACAAAAAAGCTGTTGCCAAGGCTCTTGCTCATTTTTTCGTTATTTACCTTTATGAAGCCGTTGTGCATCCAATATTTGGCGAGCTTTTTATGCTCGGCGCATCTGCATTGAGCCGCTTCGTTTTCGTGGTGAGGAAAGAGTAGGTCGATGCCGCCTGCGTGTATGTCTATCTCGTATTCGCCGTCGTTTGAGAGGTATTGTTTTATCATCGCTACGCACTCGCTGTGCCAGCCGGGTCTGCCTCTGCCAAACGGGCTTTCGTACCATTTATCGTCAAATTTCCAAAGTACGAAGTCTTTTTCGTCGCGCTTTTCATCATTGCTTTGCACGCGCGCGATGAGATCGGTGTTATTATCCTTGCCGCTTAGGCTAAAATACTGCGCGTCCTTGCCGGTATCAAAGTATATCCCGTCTTTTAGCTCGTATGCCACGCCTTTATCAATGAGCTTTTGGATGTAGTTTATTATCACCTCAAGGCACTGCGTAGCCTTTGGCTTGATGTCTGGCTGCATAACGTTTAGCGCGCTCATGTCAGCCTCGTAGCTTGCGATGTAGCGCTGCGTGATCTCCTCTAGGCTTTTGCCCGTCTCGCTCATCTTTTTTAAAATTTTATCGTCGATGTCGGTGTAGTTTCGCACGAATTTCACCTCGTAGCCAAGCTCTATCAAGACGCGTCTTAGCAGATCAAAGCTCACGGCTGATTTGGCATGTCCTAAATGCGCGTCGTCATATACGGTCGGGCCGCACAGATAGATACTCGCCTTGCCGCTTTTTATAGGCTCGAAAGCCACCTTTTGTTTTCTGACGCTATCAAAAATTTGCATTAAAAATTTCCTTTAAATATACTAATAAAGCGCCAAAAAGCGCTAATGCAAAAAATATTATCGCTAAAATTTTAGGCTCAATTATACCTAAAAATTTTCTCCAGCCAAACGCGCGGACATACAAAACAAGCTGTAAAAAGCCGCCCAGCGAGCTAGCTAAAGCAAGACCCGCCGCACCAAAGGGCCGCATCAAAATGACCGCTAATATCAAATTTAGGATTAAACAGATCACTGAAATTTTAGCCGCCAGCTTTTGCTGCATCCTGGCATACAGCCAAAGTGAGAAAATTTTAGCCAGGCCAAATGGCGTGAGGCCGATGAGATAGGCGCTTAGCACCTTTGCACATTGGATAGTGTCGCTCCTGCTGAAATTTCCTCTTTCAAACAAAAGCCAGATGATGAAATGAGACAGCACTATGCCGCAAATACTCGCAAACATCAGCGCCGCAAGCAGTAGATAAAAGCTCTTTTTCGTCCAAAAAAGCGCATTTTGTTCATCGCCCAGCTTTAAAAGCTTTGTGATCTTTGGAAATAGCGCCTGAGAGAGCGCGATAGCAAAAATAGCAAGCGGTAGCTGGAAAATGCGGTTTGCGTAGAACAAGTAGCTGATGCTCCCGCTAGCTAAAAAGCTCGCCAGCCACGTATCCATAAAAGCGCTGATCTGCATCGCTGACGAGCCCAGAAGCCCGTGATAGAAGTTACCAAAAAAGCCTTTAGCACTCGTGCGTTTGCCTTTTATGAAACCTTTGATACCGCCCCAGAAAATTTTATCTATCCCGTTAAATTTCATCGCGATGATGTGAGCAAGCACCTGCAAGAGCCCGCCTGCCACGACACCAAAGCTAAGATAAAAGGCGATCGTTCTTTCGTCCTTGCCGCGAGCTAGGAGCAAAGCGGCGATCATGGCTAAATTTAAAAGCGCAGTCGAAAACGCCGTAGTCGCGAAATGCCCGCGATACTGCAAAAGCGAGCCCATGAACGTGACGCAATAAACCAGCGCCAAATAGTAAAAATTTATCCTCACTAAAGGCGCTGCCTGCGCGATATTTTCGTCACTTAGACCGCTTGCGATGATTTTTACGAATTCGCTTGTGAAAAGATTGACCGCGAGGGTCAAAACGCCGATGAAAAGCAGGAATTTTAAGAAAATTTCGGCGCTGAATACGGCTTTTTTATTCGTCTTAGCAAAATTTGGCAAAAAGGCCTGCGTGAAAGCGCCTTCGCCAAATATCCTGCGAAAGAGATTTGGGATCTTAAAAGCGATGAAAAATATGTCGCTAAATATCCCCGCTCCTAGTATCGAGGCGGTCAAAAGATCGCGCAAAAGCCCTAAAATACGCGAGACCATGATACCGACCGAGTTTGAGAAAAAGCCTTTTATAAACATTAAACCTACCTAAATTTAAAACACGACATCTTAACAAAAAAAGCTTTAAATCCTCATTCATCAACCACCAAAATATACCCGCTCTCGCTGATATTTTTAAATTTCACTCCAAGCTCGCGTTTTAGGCGCAAGATCACGTTTTGTATCGCGCCCTTGCTCGCCCGATCATTCTCATAGACGAATTCCTCGATCATCTCGTAGGTGACGAGCTTGTTTAGGTTGTAGGCAAATAGCCAGAAAATTTTATTTTGCAAAAACGACAGGTAGATCTCCTCGCCGTTTTTGTAGATCTTTTCTTTCGTCAAATTTACGCTCACTGCCTCGCTTAGCCGCACCAGCCGCTCGCCCTTTTCATACGTGAGCGTGACCAGCATCGCGCGCAGGTCTTTGATGTCGATGGGCTTTTTTAAAAACAGCGTCGCGCCTTGTTCGAGGCTTTTTATCAGGTTCGTGTCCGTGTCGTAGGAGGTGAAGACAATAAATTTTTGCTGCGGTTTTAGCCGCGCGATCTCTTTCATCATCTCAAAGCCGTTCATCACGGGCATGTGGATGTCCGTTAGCACCACGTCCGCGCCAGTCCTCTTAAACCGCTCCACCCCAGCCAGTCCGTCCGCCACGCCGACCACCTCGCCGCAGTAGGGCTTCAAACCGCCTACAATGAGCCCGCGCGCCATCTCGTCGTCCTCGGCGACTAAAACCGAAATCTTTTTAAGCGTTTCATGAGCGTCCATTTTTGTCCTTTAAATTTTATTTTGGTGCGGTGTCGAAGCTTTATCATAAAAGCTTCGCTTCTGCTTTGCGGTTGCGTAGCAAAATAGGATGAGCTTGCGACAGAGTGCCTAACATGTAGCACGATTTTTGCGGTCAGCTTTACAGCTTCCCTAAAAATCGGAGGCAATGTCGCCGCTCATCCTATTTTTGCTACGCTTGAATAGGCAAATTTAAAATGCAAAGCGGTGTCGAATTTGACTTCGCTTGCTGTCCGTCTATTTTAATGCCCGTCGATCCGCCCTCAAATCCACATCAAAACTAAGCTCGAACGTCGTCGGATTCGCCGCGCTTAGCAGCTTGATGTCGCCGTTTATCTTCTCGTTTGCGAGCTTCTTGCCAAAGTAAAGCCCGATGCCGCTACCTTGCTTTTTGGTCGTCTTTGGCTCGGTCAAAATTTTATCTTTCAGCGCCTCACTTACGCCGCCGCCAAAGTCGCTCACGCCAATACGGCACTTTTGCCCGTCCGCACTCACGCTGAGCTTAATCTCGCGCCTGCATAGGTCGTCTTTAAATTTTTCCACCACCGCGTCCTTTGCGTTGTGGATCAAAATCAGCAAAATTTGCTGGATGATGTTTTCTATCTGGCGGGCTTTGATGCCCTCACTAGCCTCTAAATTTACCCGCACGTTTGCACGGCTAAGCTCGGTATGCATGAGCGTTAGCAGGTTTTTTACGCTTTGGGCGACGTCAAATTCCTCGATATTTTCGCTCGTTTTGTAAAAATTTCTAAAAATTTCGATCGTGTTTGAGAGCAGCTGCACCGACTTTTGCCCGCTTTGTAGCATCGAGCGCAGATTTTCATCGTCCAGCTTGCCGTCTTTTTGCAGCATCAGTAGCGTTGAGATCATCAAATTTAGCGAATTTACAGGCTGAATGAATTGATGATTTATCCCGCTGATTAGCTCGCCCGCCTCGCTCATTTTCGCCTTGTGCGTGAGCAAAATCTCATACTCATCTTGCAGCTTTTTGATCCTCGCATACATGAAGTTATGCAGGAAATTTGCCGTCAGTGCGAGTGCGACGAAGGCAAATAGCAGCACGAGCGCGTTTTTTAGCACCGCGCGGTTTAGCTCGGCTAGCTCCTTTTCATTATCTGTGCCAGCCCCGATGAACCAGTTTAGCGTGGGGATCTCGGCGACTGAGATGAAATTTGAGCCGATATTTAGGCTCGTGATGTCCTCGTCCGTCAAAAACAGCTCCCTAAATTTACGCTCGATCTTTTCTTTTAGTGCCGTGTCCTTCATCGGTGAGAGCACCTCGCCGCCGTGCGTGACCAGAAACGAATACGAATTTGGCGGTAGCTTGAAGTTGCTGATATTTTTAAAAATACCAGAGGTCTTCACCACGCCGCAAAACGCCGCGGCAAATTTGCCCTCTTTATGCACGGGCACGCAAAAATTTAGCGTCGCTTCGTTTAGCACCCTGTGCCTTTGCATGAAATTTACCGTCGGAGCGTCGGTGGCTTTGGTCTCTGCATACCACACGAGGCTCGTTCGATCCTCCTCTCCGCTTGTTTTTAAGATATGCTTGCCATTTACAAATATCTCGCTGTCTTCTCTTAGTAGCTGGACGATGTCGAATTCCTTGGCATTTTGCTTAAACAGCACGATGAAATTTTTGATCCTTTCATCGTCACTGACGACGCCCGCGTTTTCCATAAATTTTGCCGCGAGCACGAGAGAGTTTATCCGCTCGTCCAGCCAAATTTGAAAATTATCCACGATATTTTCGCTCGTTGCGACCTTGTTTTTATTCGCTAGCTCGGTGATCTTCGCCTTTGCGCCCACGTAGATGTTCGCTCCAAGCGCGACTAGAAAAAGGCTTGAAATGATGATGATAAGGTAAATTTTAAAGTTATGCTCTTTTAGGGCTTTCATAAATTTCATTTTCGCAATGTCTTATTTACTTCGCAAGACTCCGAACACATGGCACGAAATTAGCGGCCAGCTTACGCTTCCTTTAATTTTTGCTTCGTGCTTATGCACTCGCAACTGCGAGCAGAACGGCGGCGATAGCGTCGCTTCATAAGACATTGCTTCAAAATATTAATTAACGTAACTAAGAGTATATCAAAATCGGTCTAAATTTAGACCGATTTTTGTGCTTTTAGAGTTAAAATTTTGCATACGAGCATCGCTGCAAGTATTACGAAGCACACACCAAAGCCAATAAGCGTGCAGTCCGCCATCGACATAAATTTTGATGACGGGATCAGATACCAGCCGTCTTGATAGAGACCCACGAGATATTTTTGCACGCCGCTTAGCGTGACGCCATCAGGCACGATCGGGCTGTCGTAGCCGCAATCACCTGTGGGTAAAAACCAATCAGGCGCCCACTTTTCAAGCGGGATACCAAAGGGATAATGCGGCTCGGTAGAGCAGCCCTGCACACCAAAGGGATCGTCTCCATGCACGGCGGCGTGGATCTTAGCGAGCTTGACGCTATACATTATGCCCTGCACTGCGCCCCAAAATGCGAAAATGTAACCCACCGCGGCGAGGGCTAAATTTTTGGGATCAATGATAGCGATCACGCCGCCAAGCGCCATGCACAAAAATGCAAAGCGGATATAGACGCACTGCTCGCAAGGAGGCATATAGACATACTCCTGAAATAGCGAGTGCGCCAGCACGACAAGCCCCGCACTCACAAATATCAAAAGCGCCCACGTGTAGCGGCTATCTTGAAATTTAGCGATTTTTTGAACCAAATTCATCGCCGCGCCTTATTTTTTGAGTAGTTCTTCGATGAGCGCCGCCATGCCGTCTATCGAGCTGATGGATTTTGTATAAATGAGATATTTGCCATTTACCACAAACGCCGGCACGCCTTGAATTTTCGCCACCTCGTAGGCTGCGTCCCATTTACTAAGAAGCTCTTTTACTTTTGGATTTTCTAGCTCTTTTTGATAGTCCGCTTCGCTCACGCCCGCTGCCTCAAGCCCTGTTTTAAGAAACGCAGCCTCGTCTTTGCCGTCATTCCATCGCTCTTTTTTGTCGTGATAGGCTTTGTAGTAGGCAAATTTTGCTTTTTTAAAGAGCGAATTTTCATCAAACAAGCTCACGCCCTTCGCCTCGTCCATAGTGATGAGCACGGCAAATACCTTGCTTGCAGCCTCGCCGTAATCGCCCTTTGTTTTCAAATGAAACGGCACATATTTTAGCCCCTGCACTTTTTCTACGACCTTTGGCGTGACGGTTTTGTCGTATTTGTAGCAAAACGGGCAAGCGTAGCTAAACACTTTAACGAGCGTGTTTTGCGGCACGTCAAGCGGCTTTTCTAGCTTCACGTAGTCCTCGCCCTCGGTAAATGCGCTCGCACTAACCCCCGCAAACATCGCAACTGCGAGTAGCCCCTTGGCTGCTTTGTTAAAAAATGAATTCATGGAAAACTCCTTGTTTTAAATTTGATTTGGCGTAATTTTACACCGCGCAGCTTTTGCAAAAATAACGCTAGGCTGAAATTTAGATAAATTTTGCAAATTTAATCAAATTTATAAAAAATAGGGCTCTATCTTTAATATAAAATGCAAATTTTTTGATTTATAAGGCAACCACTTGTCAAATTTATCAAGGGGCAGAAGGGGCTCTACTTGCGAAGCGTCTCCCCTTCCGCCCCTTAGACCCCACTAACCCCACTGCACGCCTAAGGTTGCTGTCACTGCGTGACAGGTTTAAATTTTTATAAATACCCAAATTTGACGAAATTTTCTAAAATTTCAAATTATTTTCCAAATTTCAATATTTTTTAATATTTCTGTGATTTTTGCGTTAGGAATATTACTTAAAATAGCACTAATAAAATTTTTTAGGACGAATTTAAAAATAAAACAATCTAAATTTATCCAAAAGGAGAAACCATGAAAAATATGCTTTCATCAGTTGCCCTATCAGTGGCTTTGCTAGGCGGTTTTGCTACTGCCGCACTTGCGATCGGCGGGCCTAGCGGTTCGCACATCGACTATCCCGTGCAAGGGCAGATCGGCGAAGTGCTCGTAAATCCCTACGACATCGCGCCTCTTACGGCTGTCATCAAAAACGGCGGCTACACGCTAAGCAACGCCAAAGTCACCGTCGTACCAAAGCCTGGCGGTCAAACGATCAGCTACAAGCTCGCCGACAAGCACCTTCGTACGCACGGCGGGATACCGATATTTGGCATGTATCCGGACTATCAAAACACTATCGAGGTCGAATACGACAAGACCTACAAGGGCGAAACCAAGCACGTAAAAGAGAGCTATAAAATTTACGCCCCGGCGATATATCTTGAAAGTAGCGGCATGCCAAATCAAAAACATGCGCTTTTTGATAAGATCGAGGTCGTAAAAGCTCCGAGTGCAAAATTCGCTAACCGCCTCTACTTCGTCAATAACTTCGTAAATAAAACCGGCAAAGGCACGAAAGCCGTATGGAACAACCCCGCAGGAGGAGCGCTCGAATGGAATTATAGCCCCAATAACTTCATTTTAGACACCAAAGGCGAGGTCAGGTGGTATATGCAGCCCGATAAAATTTATGATTTGAAGCAGCCCTTCCACGCGGGTATCATGATGGGCTTTAAACAAAATGATGACGGCGCGATGACGTGGGGATACGGTCAAAGATACGCCAAATACGACATCCTCGGGCGCGAAATTTTCGACCGCGAGCTGCCTGCGGGGTATAACGACTTCTCGCACTCCATGGACGTGGCGCAAAACGGACATTATTTCTTGCGCGCGGCGAATGCGGACTATAAAAGAGCCGACGGCAAAAACGTCCGCACCGTGCGCGATGTGATAGTCGAGGTCGATCGCGACGGCAACGTAGTAGATGATTTTAGGCTGTATGAGATTTTAGACCCTTACCGCGACATCGTGCTAAAAACGCTTGATCAAGGTGCGGTCTGCCTAAACATCGACGCTAAAAAAGCCGGTCACACGGCAAGCGCGGACGAGCTTCAAGCGATGGATTTGAGCGATAAATGGGGCGACATCGTAGGCTCTGGTCCCGGACGCAACTGGGCGCACGTAAATAGCGTGGATTATGACCCCAGCGATGATAGCATTATCATCAGCTCCCGCCACCAAGACGCCGTCATCAAAATCGGTCGCAACAAACAGGTCAAATGGATAATGGGCGCGCACAAAGGCTGGAAGGATCAGTTTAAGGGCTACTTGCTCCAGCCTGTAGATAAAGACGGCAAAAAGATCGTCTGCGAGGATGAGTACTCAAAATGCCCGGGCTACGAGAGCGAGAAGGGCGGATTTGACTGGCAGTGGACCCAGCATACGGCGTTTCGCATCGATAGTAAGTCCAAAAAAGGCGTCGTTTATCTCACCGTCTTTGACAACGGCGACACCCGCGGCATGGAGCAGCCAGCGATGCCCGACATGAAATACTCTCGCGCCGTCGTTTATAAAATAGACGAGAAAAACAAAACCGTAGAGCAAATTTGGGAATACGGCAAAGCGCGCGGCAAAGAGTGGTATAGCTCGGTCACGTCGCTGGCGCAGTATCAAGACGACCTTGACAGCGTGATGGTGTATTCTGCGGTAGCTGGCATGCAGTTTGACATCGCAAAGGGTCGTCCCGTAGGTCAGCCAAGCCCTCATATTGACGAATTCGAATGGGGTGCGAAAGAGCCTTCGATCGAAATCAAAATGACGAATGCGATGGGCTATCAAGCCTTTCCGTTTAGCGTAGAGAAGGCGTTTGAGAAGTAAATTTACGCGAAATTTCAGGGTAAATTTGCCCTGAAATTTAATAAATTTAGGCTCGTTTTCATCCTTTGCGAGCCTAAAATTTCAAATTATTTCCTAAATTCCAACATTTTTTAATCTTTCCGTGATTTTTATGTTAGCAAGACTGGCTAAAATTGTACTAATTAAATTTTTTAAGGAGGATCAAATGAAAAAAGAGTTGATTTCTTTTGCAGTTGCTGCGACTTTATGCGCAGCTTTGACTCCGGCTTTAGCCGCAGGCGGTGCGAGCGGTCCGAAAACCTACCGAGGCGTGGGACAGATCGGTGCGGTGGTGATGAATCCTTACAAAGTAGCCCCTCTAACGGCGATCATCAAAAGCGCAGGCTACACGCTCACAGACATCAAAGTGAGCGTCAAAGCCAAAAAAGACGGCGTGGATATCAGCTACGACGTATCGGATAAAAGCGCCTTGCAACACGGCGGAATCCCGATCTGGGGGCTGTATCCGGACTACGTGAACGAGGTCGCGGTAAGCTACAAACGTAACGGCGAAGCTGTGAGCGAAACGTATAAAATTTACGCCCCAGCCGTTGTGGTGTATGGCTCAGGGACAAATCAAACACAGGCACTTCCTGCAGCTGTGGTGACTAAGGATAATCCGAAATTTCATAAAAATTTATACCTGATGAACCACCTAAGCTCGACGCTACCAAATGCAGCTCAAGTAACATGGAACAATCCCGTTGGCGGCGCGCTCGAGTGGGACTATGAAAGCTATGTTTGGATAGTCGATGGCAAGGGCGACATCAGATGGTATCTAAAAACAGACGAATTTAGAGATACCAACAACATTATGAAAAAGGGCAATATGATGGGCTTTGATCAGACCAAGGACGGTGACATCGTCTGGGGTCAGAGCCAGACCTATAATCGCTTTGATCTCATGGGTCGCAAAATTTTTCAGCGCGAACTACCAAAAAGCTACATCGACTTCTCTCACCACATGGAAGAGACAGCCAAGGGCACGTTTTTGATGCGCGTAGCCTCTAGTGACTATAAACGCAAAGACGGCAAAAACGTCCGCACCGTGCGCGACGTGATCATCGAACTTGACAAAGATGGAAATGTGCTTGATGAGTGGAAGATAATGGAAATTTTAGACCCGTATAGAGCGACGAATCTACTCGTGCTCGATCAAGGCGCAGTCTGCCTAAACGTCGATGCGAGCAAGGCGGGGCAAACAGTCAGCAAAGAGGAGCTGGAAGATGACAAAGCTCCTTGGGGTGACGTCACCGGAGTGGGTGCAGGACGCAACTGGGCGCATATAAATTCCGCTAACTACGACCCCGCTGACGATAGCATCATCATCTCGACACGCCATCAAAGTGCAGTGGTAAAGATCGGACGTGACAAAAAGGTCAAATGGATATTATCTTCGCCCGAGGGCTGGAACAAAGAGCTGTCTGCCAAGCTACTAAAACCGATAGACGCAAACGGCAAAAAAATAGACTGCGGCGAAAGCGGCTCGAAATGCCCTGGATACATGAGCGAAAAGGGTGGATTTGACTACACTTGGACGCAGCATACGGCGTTTAAGATCGGCGAAAAAAGTAAAAACGGCAAGCTGCACCTAAGCGTCTTTGACAACGGCGACACGCTCGGTATGGAGCAGCCCGCACTGCCGAATATGAAATACTCCCGCGCCGTCGAATACCTCATAGATGAGAAAAATATGACCGTTCAGCAAGTCTGGGAGTACGGCAAGGAGCGCGGCTTTGAGTGGTACAGCCCGACAACTTCGGTCGTGGAGTATCAGCCATCACGCGACACGATGTTTGTGTATTCTGCCACTGCTGGAATGGGCGATGTAAAGGCGTTTAGAAGGGGCGAGGCGAAGCTAACGCCATTTTTAGAGGAGATAAAATACGGCACGAAAGAGGTCGAATTCGAGATGAAATTCATAAACTCGAACACGATCGGCTACCGCTCGCTACCAATCGATCTGCAAAAGGCGTTTAAAAAGTAAAATTTCGGGGTCATTTGCCCCGAAATTTTTAAATTTATCACATCCGCTTAGGACTACGAAATTTCTTTCCGTGCAAAGCATAACCGAAATTTAATAAAATTTTAGAGATAATACCGACTACTTTAATGATTTGGACTAGAATTTGAGTGAGATAACGCAGGAACAAGAAAATTTTTTATCGCCCGTTCAGGTAGAGACGCCGACCCCTTACGCCAAGCTAAAAGAGCTTAGTAAGCAGAGTCAGATACCGATCGAATTCATCGACTTTCGCATAAAAAATATACTCACTACCTACACGAATGAGCAAAATTCAGACCCTGTCTTGGTCGGGCAGGACGATCTGAGGATATTTGACGACAACGACTTTTTCCTTGATCCTACGCTAGCTATCGAGCAAAGATACGAAGTAGAATTTTTCGACACGAGGGTAAATAACGCGCCAAAGCTGCCAAAGATCAGCATAGGCGTAAATCCTCTGATAACAAAGATCGTGGCGACGATCCACAAGTCAGACGAGTGCGTTTATGAAACGAACTACGAGCAAAAGCTCTTTGAATACATCGCCAAGCAGCTCATAAAGGCGCAAATTTTGATCGGCATCAGAGTAGGCAGGAGCAAAGAGGATCTGACTAAGATCGCCTCCGTTTTACGCGTGATGGATCAGATAGATCAAGACTACACGATAAATTTTGCAAGCGGGGTAAATCCTATAAAAGCCATCGATGCAAAGACTATCTACTACTATAAAAACAAGCTTGACAGCCTGAAAAAAGACGACAAGATAGATTATTCAAATCGCGGATTTTTATTTGGCGTGGCTGCAGACGAAGTGATAATGGAGCAAAAAAGATCGCATGCAGGGCGTGACGGTCGCGATCTAAGAGGTAAATTTATAAAGACTCCGGACCCAAAAGAAGACGGCTCTACGGACATCAGCGTGACTGAGAATATCGAGCGTAAAGAGGACGCCGAGGGTGTGAAATTTATCGCTAAAAAAGCGGGCTATGTCGTAGAAAATAAAGGAACGTTTGACATAGAGGAGCGCCTCGAGATAAACGAGGTAAATTTCAAAACTACAGGCTCTATCCAGGCTGGAGTCGATACGAACGTGACCTTGGTTGTAAAAGAGACCGATCTCATAAAAGACGCGATAGGCACGGGCGTCATAGTAGAGGCCGACGATGTGCAGGTAAAGGGTAACATCGGCGCAAACGCTATCATAAAAGCAAACGAGGTTACTATCGGCGGTCAGACGCATCAAAAGGCTAAAATTTATGCCAAAAACGCAAATATCGCTACGCATATAGGCTATGTAGAAGCCGAAAACGTCGAGATAGACAGGCTGGAAGGAGGCAGTGTCCTTGCCAAAAAGGTCAAAGTTAAAAGCGTCGTAGGTGGCTCAATAACCGCTCAAAGCATACAGATAGAAACGCTTGGCTCAAACTGCACTATCACGGCGGCTCACCTCATCGATATAAAATATCTGCGCGGCACCGGCAATCGATTCATAATCGACGCCAGCAAGATGAAAGAGCGAAGTGATGAAACGGACGAGCAGCTTAATAAGATAGAAGAGATAAAACGAGAGCTGAGTCAGATGCCTAAAAGGCTGGAGGCAAAAAAAACGGTCATAGATGAAAATAAAGACTCTATATACACCATAAAAGCTAAGGTCGAGGAGCTTTCGCGCGCTAAAGTGATCCCACCGGTGACTTTCATGAAAAAGCTAAAAGAGTATCAAGAGCTGGTAAACGACTACAATGCGCTTTTAAAAGAATTTAGAAGCAAAAAAGAGCAGGTGGCCGACCTTAGGGCGGAGCTTGAGATGATGCAAAACGGGATATTTTCTGCAAAGGTCATAAATCGCGGCAACTGGATAGAGCTAAACGAGATACGATTCGTCCTGGTCGATCCTCCGCAAAATATCACGTATTCGACCAAACAAAACGAAACGGCGCGCGTCATCAGCCTGGAAAAGGTAGAAAATTTCGACGGTAAGGTCGAGTATAAGGTCAAAAAGTCAAATCAGCTTGGAGACTTTGAAAACACAAGCTTTTAAATTTCACAAAGGACATCGATGATAAGGGCTATCGAGGGCATAATAACGAAAAAAGAGCCGGCATTTGTGGTCTTAAAGACGGTCGGAGGTGTAAGCTACGGGCTTTTCATATCGCTTTTTTGCTCGGCTAAACTAAACAAAGGCGAAAAAACGGAGCTAAATACCACGCAGATCATCCGCGAGGACGCAAATTTGCTCTACGGCTTTTTGGACACGAACGAGCAAAAAATGTTTGAAATGCTGATAAAGCTAAACGGCATAGGTGCATCTACAGCCATGGCGGTATGCTCGAGCCTGAGCCCAAACGCCTTTTCAAATGCGGTCATAAACGGCGATGCGGATACCTTTAAAAGCGTGCCCGGCATCGGAGTAAAGACTGCACGCAGGATAATAGCCGAGCTAAGTGACGCCAAGCTAATCAGCGACGAGAGTGTGCCCGGGTATCAAAACGAGGCGCTTTTGGCGCTTGAAGCGCTTGGCTTTAAACGTGAGAAAATCGTTAAAATTTTGCCTGATTTAAAGAGCACAAGCACGAGCGAGCTTGTAAAAGAAGCGCTTAAAAAATTAGCATAAGAGGAAAATTTATGAGGTTAGGTGTAGTTTTTGGAGCTAAGAGCTTTGAACACGAGATAAGTATAGTAAGCGCGATCGTGCTTAAAAACGTCCTAAAGCAGGAGCTAAGCTTTATCTTTTGCGACAAGGAGCGTAAATTTTACCTGATCGAGCCTACCGATATGAGGGCGAATTTTTTCAGCTCGGGCAAATATAAAAAATGCAAAAAGTTGTTTTTGATGGCGGGCGGATTTTATACGCATTCGCTTTTTGGCGTGAAGCGCCTGGAAGTAGATGTTTATATAAATTTGATACACGGCATGGACGGCGAGGACGGTAAATTCGCTTCGTTGTTCGATTTTTACGGGATCAGCTATATCGGGCCGCGCCTTGAGGCTAGCGTGATGAGCTACAACAAGGAGCTGACTAAATTTTTAGCGCAAAAAGTAGGGGTGAAAACGCTTGATTACGAGATGATAACCTATGAAGAGCTGCCTAAATTTGCACTACCTATCATACTAAAGCCGGCTCGTCTTGGCAGCTCCATAGGCGTTAGCGTCGTAAAAGACGAGAGCGAATTCGAATACGCCAGAGACGTTGCCTTCGAGTTTGACAAAGAGGTGCTGGTAGAGCCCTTTATAGAGGGTGTCAAGGAGTATAATCTAGCCGGCTGCGTGATAGACGGCAAGATGAGATTTTCTATCGTCGAAGAGCCAAAAAAGAAGGAATTCCTCGACTACGAGCAAAAATATATGAGCTTTTCTAACGAGAGCAAGGTGCAAGAGGCTAGGATCGACGAGGAGCTACGGGATAGACTAAAGGAAAATTTTGCCAAAATTTACGGCTTTGGCTTTGAGGGAGCGATAATCCGCTGTGACTTTTTCGTGATAGAGGGCGAAGTCTATCTAAACGAGATAAATCCAAACCCGGGCAGCCTCGCAAACTATCTATTTGAGGACTTTGAGGCGATGTTAAATGCGCTCGCGGCAAGCAGACTGCCAAAAGAGCGAAAGATAAATATTGACTATAAATTTATAAATTCCATCACTTCTGCAAAGGGAAGCGGTAAAATTTAGCGTTTTGAGCGCCTATTTTAGGATAATCTAAACTAATTTATGCTAATTTTACATAAAATTTTATGTAAAGAGTAAAAATGACAGCATTCAGCAAAGATGAAATTTACACAGCTACCGAGGTCGTGCGAAATTTTAGCTCGGTTTTGACAAAGATCAGTAAAGCCGAGCTAAAACGCGCAGTCATCGTCAAAAACAATAAATTTGAAGCCGTGCTTTTAAATATGAGCGAATACGAGCGCTTGCAAGAGGCCGTGAGCGTCCTGGAAGCGATATATACGGCTAAAAAGCGAGAAAACGGTGGCGAGTAAGACTCTTAAAGTTGGTGGCGTTTCATACGACATAAGCTACGAAATTTTAAACCCCAAATGCAAGCAAAGCATACTTTTTTTACACGGCTGGGGCGCGAACAAAGAGATAATGAAAAAGGCTTTCGGCGCGTTTTTGCCGCAGTTTTGCCATATTTATGTCGATATGCCGGGTTTTGGTACCAGTAGCATAGAGCGCGCTTTAAAAACGAGCGATTACGCCAAAATTTTACAAAATTTCATAGACGCTCTTTCAAATCCACCGCTTATCATCGTCGGGCACAGCTTTGGCGGCAAGGTCGCGACCCTGCTGAAGCCTCAAAATTTAGTGCTTCTAAGCTCGGCCGGTATAGTCGAGAAAAAGCCGTTTTTCGTACGTTTAAAGATCGCTGTTTTTAAAATTTTCAAGCTTCTTGGATTTGGTAAATTTTATAAATTTTTTGCGACGAAAGACGTCAGTGGAATGAGCATAACGATGTATGAGACCCTAAAAAATGTCGTGAACGAGGATTTTAGCCCTAAATTTAGCTCGTTTTTGGGTAGGGCGCTTATATTTTGGGGCGAAAATGACCGCGCCACACCGCTAAAAAGTGGCGAGAGTATCCATAAAATGATAAAAAACAGCGCCTTTTTCCCGCTAAAAGGCGATCATTTCTTTTTTTTGCTGCATGCTAAATTTATCTGCGAAACGATCCAAAACGATCTGGACGCAGATCAAAGTGAAGAGCTAGAGGATATAAGCGGCATAGAGGAGGTGAGATGAGAGAGCTGTTTTTCGGGCTTAGCAACGCAGTTTTCACCTACGCGCTCGCCTTTTATCTCATCACTTGCTTTCAGTGGTTCTCTTACCGTCTCGAGCGAGTCGTGTTTCATTTCACAAAGCCCGCGTGGCACGTGTTTTTCATCATCTTGCCGCTAGTTTTATACTACACGACAGGGCATTGGTTTTGGATATATTTTTATTTTGCTTACGCGTCCGCGCTTTTTTTGTGGCATAAAAAGCTTGATAAAAAGCTCGTTTTTACCGGTAGGATAAAGAGATTTTTCATCATCATAAGCCTAGCGCTCCTCACTCAATACACACTCTCTTACGCGCTATTTAAAAATTTTGCAAATTGCGATGCGACCCTGGTCGTCGTCATATCTTTGGCGCTTAGCGATATGCTAGAGAGGCTAAATTTTAAAAATTTCAAAAGAGCGGCCGATAAAAAGCTAGCCGAGCTGCCAAATTTGAGAATCATATTGATCACCGCAAGCTACGGCAAGACTAGCATCAAAAATTTCCTCTACGAGCTGCTAAAAGATGAATTTAACTGCCACAAAACGCCTCGTAGCGTCAATACCCTAGCCGGACTGATGAAAGATGTAAATGAAAATTTGACCCAGCAGACGCAAATTTACATCGCCGAAGCCGGAGCGCGGCTAAAAGGCGATATCAAAGAGATCACAGACTTTTTAAATCCGCACATCGTCATAGTCGGCGAGATAGGCGCGCAACATATAGAGTATTTTAAAAGTATAGAAAACATACGCGCCACGAAGCTTGAAGCGCTTCACAGCAAACGCTTAGAGCAAGCTTTCGTGCATAGCTCCACGCTAAAAAGCGCAGACGATAAGACGCAGATTTATGACGCCGGACTAAAGGATGTGAGCGCTGATTTCGACGGGATAAAATTTAGCCTTGACGGCGAAATTTACACCTCGCCTTTGCTCGGGAAATTTAACGCTGCAAACCTCGCTGCGTGCATAAAAGTAGCGAAATTTTTAGGTCTTGGCGATGAAAATATAAAAAAATCTCTGCAAAAACTGCAAAACGTCGAACATCGCTTGCAAAAGATGCAAGCTGGCGGCAAGCTGATAATAGACGACAGCTTCAACGGGAATTTCGTCGGTATGAGCGCCAGCTACGAGCTAATTGGCACCTATAAAGGACGCAAAGTGCTCATAACGCCCGGCATCGTCGAGAGCACGCAAGCTGAAAACGAAAATTTAGGAAAAATAATCAACGAGATATTTGATGTGGTGATGATATCAAGCCCGCTAAATGCGCAGGCGTTGCTAAAAACCATAGTCAAGCCCGAAATAATCATCATAAAGGATAAGACCAAGATGCAAGAGATGCTTGCCAAACATACTCGCGCAGGCGATGTGATACTGTTTTCAAATGACGCACCGAGCTTTATGTGATGAGGAAATTTATATTTTTTGCGCTGATCGCGACTAGCCTGCTTGGCTTTGACATAGATGACTTTGACAAGGGTATAAACGAGCTAAACAACGGGAATTTGCAAAAGGCTTACGATATATTTTCAGCCGGCTGCGAGGCTAAAGACGAGCTTTCTTGCGAGGAGCTGGGGCTCATGTATATAAACGGCGAAGTGAGCGAACAGATGGATACGAGCTTGCAAAAACGCTCAAATATCGATATAGGCGTGGAATTTGTAATGAAAAGCTGCGATCTTGGGTATCTAAACGCATGCAGCGATATCGTGGATCTGAAAAAAGATATAGGCGACAAGCTAGCTCCCGGTGTTTACGAGAACGCTTTGACGCGCTACGACGAGCTCGCCGCAGAGTATAAAGATAGCGGCGATCAAAACGCGACGCAAACGCCTGCAAAAAACGAGTAAATTTAGCTGTAAAACGTGCTATAAGCCTAGATTTACTTGCTTGAATGCCGCTTGCATCTGTGCTAGGTCGTTTTTGGAGTGAGTAGCGTTTTAAGGAAACCCCCCTACGGTCGCTTCGCTGATTTTTTGCTTCACTTCGTTTGCAACTGCAAAGCAGAGCGTCACGAGCGACAGCGAAGTGAAAAATCGGCGGTAATAGCGTCGCTTCACAGGGTTTGACTTCACTTGAAAGCTAAAAATCAATGAAATATTGTAACAAAGCCTAAATTTTATTTAAAGCGAAGTCCGAAATTTAACTCTAAATTTTCGCTCTTTCTTTTATCACTCTCATGGTTTCGATAGCGATCTCCAGCTCTTCGTTCGTCGGTATGACGAAAGTTTTTATCTTTGCGTTTTTATCATCCAAACATCGCTCGCCGCGCTCTTTGCTGAAATTTAGATCGTGATTTACGTGGATACCCAGATGCTTTAGATCATCGCAAATTTTTTGCCTGGTGTTTGGTGCGTTTTCTCCTATGCCGCCTGTAAATATCAGCGCATCGACACGGCCGAGCACCGCGTAGTAGGCTCCGATATATTTTTTGACACGGTAGCAAAACATCTCAAAAGCAAGCCTGGCTCGCTCGTCGTTTGCCATTTTTGCGACCACGTCGCGCATGTCACTAGAGCCGCAGATACCAAAGAGGCCGCTTTTTTTATTTAAAAACGTATCTATCTCGTCCCATTTCAAGACGCCGATATTTAGCAGATACACGACTACCGCAGGGTCCATATCGCCGCTTCTAGTGCCCATTATGAGCCCCTCAAGCGGGCTAAGCCCCATAGAAGTGTCGATACTTTTGCCGTTTTGCACCGCACAAGCGCTAGCTCCGTTGCCAAGGTGAAGCGAAATGGCGTTGAAATTTTGAAATTCTATCCCCATCAAGCTTGCCGCACGCTTGCACACATATCTGTGAGATGTGCCGTGAAAGCCGTATTTCCTGATGTGATGCTCTTTGCAGATGTCGTAGGGCAGGGCGTATCGGTAGGCGTATTCTGGCATGGTCTGATGAAATACGGTGTCAAAAACCACCACGTGAGGGACGTCGCCGCTACTTTGCATGGCGTTTTTTATGCCGGCTATGTGACCGGGATTATGAAGCGGTGCCAGCGGGCTTATCTGCTCGATCTTGGCTATCACGGAGTCATCTACTATCATTGAGCTAAAAAAGCTCTCTCCGCCATGCACGATACGGTGTCCGATGCCGTCGAGCTCGCTAAGATCATGCAAAGTGTTTGACTCGCGAAAGAGCTCATTCATCACGTCAAGCCCCTCGTGGTGGTCTTTTATCGCTCTTTTTTTCTCGTATTCTTTTGAGTTTGCTTTAAGCACGGCGCGAGAATTTTCACTACCTATCTGCTCTACGATACCGCTTGCTATGCTGCGATTTTCTTCCATTAAAAATAGCTGAAATTTTATAGAGCTGCTACCAGAGTTTAAAACCAAAATTTTCATATCATTCTCCCGCTTGTATCGCGCTTATCAGCACTGTATTTACGATGTCTTCGACGAGGCAGCCTCTGCTTAGATCATTTACCGGCTTTTTGAGGCCTTGTAGTACCGGTCCTACGGCTAGGGCGTTTGCACTGCGTTGAACGGCCTTGTAGCAGATATTTGCGCAGTTTAAATTTGGAAATATGAACACGTTTGCCCGTCCCGCTACGCTAGAATTTGGCATTTTCTTAGCGCCCACTTTGACATCGACCGCGGCGTCGTATTGGATAGGAGCGGCCAGACTCAAATCAGGCTTTATCTCCAGCGCTTTTTTAGCTGCGAGCTTTACAAACTCTACGTCAGGTCCGCTACCACTGTCAGCAGTCGAGTAGCTAAGCATCGCTACACGAGGCTGCAGTCCAAACGAGGCCGCCGTTTGGGCCGTGATGACGGCTATACCGGCTAGCTCCTCGGCACTTGGATTTGGCGTGATAGCGCAGTCTGCGTAGAGTAAAATTTCCTCCTCTAGCGCCATGAAAAATAGCCCCGAGACGATCTTTGTCTGCGGCTTTGTTTTGATGATCTGAAGGGCGGGACGTATGGTATCGGCCGTGCTCATGCTAGCCCCGCTCACCATCGCGCCTACCACGCCCTCATTTACCAGCATCGTTGCGAAATACACCTTATCTCGCGCCATCCGCTCGGCATCTTTTTCACTCACGCCTTTTGCCTTGCGCAGCTCGTAAATTTTAGCCGCAAAAGCCTGTGTGTAGTCATTGTTTTGAGGATCGATGATGCGGGCTTTGCTTAAATTTAGCCCCAGTTCGCTTTGCTTTTGCTTGATGGCGGCTTCGTTTCCTAAGAGGACTATATCGACCGCACCTTGAGCGAGTAAAATTTCAGCCGCACGTAAGACGCGTTCGTCGTCACTCTCCGGCAAAACGACCGACGAGCGGGCGCTTCTCGCGCGGTTTAGTAAGATATTTTCAAATTTATACGGTGTGATTATCTCTTGGGTGCAGCTTAAAATTTCATCTATATCGCCGCTGATTATGAGCTTTGAGTTTGGATTGAGCGCTTTTAAGGCTTTGAAATTTTGAGGCTCGAAGACAGGGCAGTTTAAATTTTTGGCTATCTTTAAATTTAGCTCATAAGCACCAAAAACGCTGAAATTTTCACAGCCTACGACTATGACGAAGTCGTTTTGCTCTTTTTGTTTTTCAAATTTATCGATGAGCGCGATAAAAAAATCTTTCTCTTTGCCGTTTATGAATTTTTCTTGTTCCTCGTTGCTGATTTTTATCTGCAAAACAGCGACTTTTTTAAATTTTGCTGATATAATCCCCTTTAAATATGCTAAATTTTCATCGCTAAATATGTAACAGCTGTTCATTGCGGTGCCTTTTTGGAACTTTATTTGCTTAATTTTAGCATAAACATATAGATTTTAAGGCTTTTTTATGAAATTTAAATACTGCTTGTCCTTAGCCGCTGCTACCATACTTTACACGGGTTGTACGCCAAGTGCCGATCCGCACATCAACATGAAACCGCCGGTTTATGTCGAGCAGCTACCGGCTAAAGAGAGCGGAAGCGGCCAAAGTAACGCAGGAAGCCTCTTTGGGCGTGGAGAAAATCCTCTTTTTTCAGATAGAAAAGCTATGAACGTCAATGACATCGTGACAGTCGTCATCTCAGAGACCGCCACGCAGTCCTCTACGGGTAGTAAAAAATCAAGCAGAGACAGCACCACTTCGCTTGGCGGAGGTGTTTTCACTGCGGGTGCGGCGCCGCTTTCCACAGTCGCAAATCAGCTAAATAAATATTCTGATATCGGCTTTAAGGCCGGCGGCGAAAATAAATTCGAAGGTAGCGGCACGACGAGCAGGAATGAGCGATTTACCGCGACCATCTCGGCTAGGATCATCAAAATTTTAAATAACGGAAACTACTTCATAGAGGGCAGCCGCGAAATTTTAGTAAACGGCGAAAAACAGGTCATTCAAGTAAGCGGAGTCATCCGCCCTTACGACATCTCGCAAAACAATCAGATCGACTCCAAATACATCGCCGACGCCAAAATTTTATATAAGACCGAGGGCGACGTGGATAAATCTACCAAAAAGCCTTGGGGCACGAGACTCATGGAGGCTATCTGGCCTTTTTAAACTCGTAAATTCAAGTGCTAAAAAATGTAACAGCCATATTCAAATTTGCCTGTATATCATCTCTTTTTAAAATTTTAAGGATATAATAAGGTCTAAATTTTAAGCAAGGCGGAAAGATGAAAGAGTTAAACGGTTCGCAAATGATAAGCGAAGCACTGAAGCTTGAAGGAGTGGATGTCGTTTTTGGCTATCCGGGCGGTGCGGCGCTAAATATCTACGACGAAACATATAAGCAAAATTATTTCGAGCATGTCCTTACGCGCCACGAACAAGCCGCAGTGCACGCAGCCGATGGATACGCACGTGCTAGCGGCAAGGTAGGAGTGGCGTTCGTTACGAGCGGTCCTGGATTTACAAACGCTGTGACCGGGCTTGCGACTGCGTATTCAGACAGTATCCCTCTCGTGCTCATAAGCGGACAGGTCGCGACATCGCTGATAGGAACGGACGCATTTCAAGAGATCGACGCCGTAGGGATCTCGCGCTCCTGTGTGAAGCATAACTATCTGGTAAAAAACATCGAAGAGCTACCTAGAATTTTAAAAGAGGCGTTTTATATCGCTCGCACCGGACGACCGGGTCCCGTGCATATCGACGTGCCAAAGGACATAACGGCTGCGGTAGGAAAATTTGAATACCCAAAAGAGATAAGCATACCTACCTACAAACCGACATATAAAGGCAACGCAAAGCAGATAAAAAAGGCAGCCGAGGTCATAGAGGCGAGCAAAAGGCCACTCGTTTACGTGGGTGGTGGCGCGATCAGCTCGCAGGCTAGCCAGCTGGTGAGGGAATTTGTCAAAAAAGCCGGCATACCAAGTGTTTGCACGCTGATGGGGCTTGGCGTTTTAGACCGTGATGACGAGCTAAATTTAGGTATGGCCGGCATGCATGGTAGCTACGCGGCAAATATGGCGCTATCTGAGAGCGATCTGCTAATCGCGCTGGGAGCGAGGTTTGATGATCGTATAACAGGAAAGCTGAGCGAATTTGCAAAGCACGCCAAGATCATCCACATCGACATCGATCCAAGCTCTATCTCAAAGATAATAAACGCTCATTTCCCGATAGTAGGCGATCTAAAGAGCGTGCTTGAGGAGCTCATCCCTCGCATAAATGCAAACAGCGAGACTTTCGCGCCTTGGAGGGAAATTTTGGCTCGTTATTCATCGCTTTATCCTCTTAAATTTGAGGACAGCGATAAAATTTTAAAGCCTCAATGGATAGTCCAGCAAACCGCAAAAATAGTCGGCAAGGACGCGGTGATAGCCACCGATGTAGGGCAACATCAAATGTGGGTAGCGCAGTTTTATCCGTTTAACAGGCCTCGTCAGCTAATAACCAGCGGCGGACAAGGCACTATGGGATACGGACTTCCTGCTGCACTAGGCGCTAAATGGGCCGTAGGCGATAAACCGGTCGTAAATTTCACCGGCGACGGCTCGATACTGATGAATATCCAAGAGCTGATGACTGCAAGCGTAAATAAAAAGCCCGTCATAAACATCATTTTAAACAACAGCTTTTTAGGTATGGTGCGTCAGTGGCAGACATTTTTTTACGGAGAGCGCTACTCGGCGACAGATCTTGAGATCCAGCCGGATTTCGTCAAATTAGCAGAAAGCTTTGGCGGTATAGGCTTTAAAGTAAGCACAAAAGCGGAATTTCAAAAAGCGCTCAAAACCGCTCTCAAAAGCGATAAAATTTCGCTCATAGATGTCGTCATAGACCGCTTTGAGAACGTGCTTCCTATGGTGCCCGCAGGCGCTGCGATATACAACATGATACTTGATGACAAGGGCCAAAAATGAGTAGTATAAGAAGAGTGATCTCGGTTATAGTTTTGAACGAACATGGCGTTTTGGCCCGTATCTCCGGGCTTTTTGCAGGACGCGGATACAACATCGACAGCCTCACGGTCGCACCGATACCAGATAGTAAATTTTCGCGCCTTAGCATAGTCACTGGCGGCGATGAGCGCGTGCTGGAGCAGATAGTAAAGCAGCTTCACAAGCTCATACCTACGTATAAGGTCATCGAAAGCGGAGAATTCGTAGAAAAAGAGATGGCGCTCATAAAGATCCCGTTAAATGAAAATTTTGCCGGGCTTGACGCGATACTAAAGGCTTATAACGGCAGTGTGGCAAATACAAACGAAAACTACATCATCGTCATGGTCGCCGATGATGCGAGCAGGATAGATAACTTTTTAAAAGCGATAAAAAAATTTAACCCGGTCGACATCGTGCGTGGCGGCTCGGTTTTGATGGATATTTAAGATGAAACTAAGTGAAATAGCGCAAAAAACGGGTGCGAGCTTTAGCGGTGAGGATATAGAGATCTTTGCTCTAAATTCTTTAAAAAATGCAAACAAAGCCGAGCTTAGCTACTGCGACGGCGAGAAAAACGCGAAATTCATCGCAGGCTCAAACACCGGAGCGATACTGATCTCGCAAAATTTACTCCCTTTCGTGCCTGAAGGCATGAGTGCGTTAGTTTGCGAGAACCCGCATCTAGCCTTTGCGATACTTAGCAAAGACTTTGCAAAGCCGCTGTTTTGCGAGCCAAAGCCGTCAAACATAGCCCAAAGCGCCACGATAATGCCAAACGTGCATATCGGCTCAAATGTCAGCGTAGGCGAGGGTAGCATCGTGATGGCGGGTGTGTTTTTGGGCGATAACGTGAAGATCGGCCAAAACTGCATTATCCACCCAAACGTCGTCATCTATAACGACTGCGTCATCGGTGACGAGTGCCATTTACTGGCAAACTGCGTCATCGGCTCGGACGGCTTTGGCTACGCGCACACAAAGACCGGCGAGCATGTCAAAATTTATCACAACGGCAACGTCGTTTTGGGCGATTTCGTCGAGGTCGGCGCATGCACTACGATAGACCGCGGCGTCTTTGAAAGCACGATGATAGCAAGCTACACAAAGATAGACAATCTCGTTCAAATAGGCCACAACTGCGAGCTTGGAAATGGCTGCCTCATCGTCTCGCAAACGGGACTGGCAGGTTCCACCACGCTAGGACGAAACGTCGTCATGGGCGGACAAAGCGGCTCGGCCGGACACGTCAGAGTCGGCGACTTTGCACAAATAGCCGCTCGAGGCGGTGTGAGTAAAGACCTAGACGCAGGTAAAAAATACGCCGGAGCGTATCCTATAATGCCGCTTGATGAGTTTTTTAAAATTCAGGCTAAAATTTTAAGATTTTTCAAGAAAAATTGATGCGGTTAGATCCGCGATTTTATGGGGCGAAATTTTAGCCCCGTTACTCCTGCTTTTTGTCATATAGCCAAAAGCAAATAGCTAAAATAATCAGAGTCACCAGCATAAAGGCGCTCACTATCGTCGTGGCGTTTTTATGCTCGCTCAAAAACAGCCCGCTCGTGTTCATACCAAAAAAGCTGGTAATGAAATTTAAAGGCAAAAGTAGAGCTGATATCATCGTCAAAATATAGATATTTCGGTTGATCTTATCGTTTTTTATGCCTTGGATATGCGAGTAGATGTCCTCGACCCGTGCGGCGTATTCGGCGACTACGTTTTTAAACAGACCCGCTTCGTAAGTGTAGTTTTTAAGCTGTTTTTTAAGAGCCGGCTGCTCGGTCTGGCAGATCACCAGCGCTTCGTAAAAATGCGAAATTTTGTTTTGAAATTTACGGATCTCGTATTTTAGGATCGAGTGCTTTTTGATAAATTTCGTGTAGTCTTTGCGGTTAGTGTAAATTTTCTCGTAGGTTTCAAGCTCGGCTTGATGCTCTAAAATTTTATTTCTAAATTCGCTTGTTATCTTTTTTATAACACCGATAAATTCGCCGCTACCACATTCTTTGCTTTCGTTACCATCGTAAATTTTCTCATCTTTGAAGATAAATTTATAGTTTTGCTCGCTACCGTCTGTTACTAGATAGATGTAGTCATAGCTGTCGGTGTAAAAGTATCCCGAGATGTCGCTTTTTTGACCGGTTTTTTCGCTCATCGTAGCCTCCTAAATTTTGCCTCCGCTTCGTTTGGCGTAAAATTCTCGCTTAAATTCGCTAAATTTTTCGGCCATTATCGCTTCTCTTATTTGCTTCATCAAATTTAGATAGTAGTGCAGGTTGTGCAGGCTCGCGAGGCGGAAAAACGTGAGCTCGCGCGCGCGAAATAGGTGATTTAGATATCCGCGCGAGTAGCGGCGGCAGGTGTAGCACTCGCACTCCGGGTCGATCGGCTCATGATCATTTACGAAGCGGGCGTTTTTGATAGCGATCTTGCCAAAGCTCGTAAAGAGCGTACCGTTGCGGGCGTTTCGCGTAGGCATCACGCAGTCAAACATATCCACGCCGCGCTCCACGTTTTCGACGATGTCCTCGGGCGTACCGACCCCCATGAGGTAGCGCGGACGCGCAGCGTCGATAAAGGGCATCACCGCCTCCACGGTCTCATACATATGCTCGTTTGCTTCACCCACACTTAGCCCGCCGATGGCTAGCCCGTCAAAAGGCATTTCGCAAAGAGCTTGCGCGCAAATTTTACGTGCGTCGTAGTTGGTGCCGCCTTGGATGATACCAAAGATGTTTTGATCTAGCCCCACGCCCTCATTTTGCTTAAATTTATGATAATCTATCGCCTCGCGCGCCCATTTTATCGTGCGTGCGACACTTAGATCGATACGCTTTTTTAGCCGCGCCTTTTCGTCTGCATTTAGGGCGTGCGGGTCGCGGGGAAGCTCCACTAGATCGTCAAGTATCATCATGATGTCAGAGCCCAGCTCATACTGCGTATCGAGCACCGAGCGGGGCGTAAAATAGTGCATGCTGCCGTCGATGTGGCTTTTAAATTTTATGCCGCCCTCGTCGTTTTTGGTATTCGCGCGCAGGCTAAACGCCTGAAAGCCGCCACTATCGGTGAGAAACGAGCGGCCAAAATTAGAAAATCCGTGCAGCCCGCCAAACTCCGCCACGATGCGGCTGCCCGGGCGCAGATACATGTGATAGGTGTTGGCTAGGATGATCTTGGCGTCTAAAATCTCGCTTATATCGGTAGCGTCTAAGCTCTTTACCGCGCCCACTGTGCCAACTGGCATGAAAACGGGCGTTTGTATGACCGAATGCGCGGTTACGAGCACCCCGGCGCGTGCGTTGCCATCTGTTTTTAAGACTTCAAATTTCATTTTTGTCCTTTAAAATTTTGATATTTTAGCAAATTTTATATTATAATCACACTCTAAAAGACAAACAAGGAAGCCTTTGCAAAAGGAAAACGAGATAATTTCTACCGCCTCTGACGGCGTGACGAGCTTTAAATTTATCGGTAAATTTACCTACAAAGACGCCAAAATTTTGCAAAATACACTTTCTAGGATCGCTAAAGCAAGAGGCTCTTTGCGATTTGATTTCTCGCAGCTTTTACACGTTGATTACGCGGTTTTGATACTTATTAAAAACGCCATAAAAGGTAAAAAGGCTGAATTTATAACCTCCGATACGAAAATAAAAGCGATGATAGGCCTTCTTGATGATGAAAATATCGATTTTAACTATATCCCACCGCAAAATAAACTCAATTTCTTCGCTCGTTTAGGCGAGAAGATCTGTGACGGCTTTAAAAATTTATTGGAATTTGGCTCGTTTTTGGGCGAATTTCTCATAAAAACTATAAAAATTTTCGTTAATCCCATGAGCCTGCGGCTTAGAGAATTTAGCAATTACATAAAAGATGGCGGCGTAAATGCCGTATTTATCGTATCTTTGACCGCCTTTTTGATAGGCGTGGTGCTCGCATACCTTGGCAGTGCGATGCTGGCAAATTTTGGAGCTAGTATATTTATCGTCGAGATCATGGGTATGCTTACCTTACGCGAGGTCGCCCCGCTCATCGCAGCTATCGTGGTTGCGGGACGTTCGGCATCCAGCTTTACGGCGCAGATCGGCGCGATGAAGCTCACCGAGGAGATAGACGCGATGAAAACGATGGGCTTTGAGCCGTTTAATTTTTTGGTCTTGCCACGTATCATCGCCATGGTCTTGTCGCTTCCTATCATCATTTTTATAGCCGATGCGATAAGCATTTTAGGGCAGATGCTGATATGTCAAGGTGTGCTTGATATCAGCTTTGCCGACTATCTTAGTCGTTTTAAGGATATGGTCGAACTTAGGCATTTTGCAGTGGGTATGATAAAAGCGCCGTTTTTTGGAGCGATCATAGCGATAATCGGCTGCATGCGCGGCTTTGATGTGAATTCAAACGCTCAAAGCCTTGGCGAGATGACGACTATAAGCGTCGTAAATGCGATATTTTGGGTCATCGCGCTTGATGCGTTTTTCGCGATAATCTTCATGTGGCTAAAAATATGAAAAAAATAATCAGGGGTGAAAATATCACTACAAGCTACGGCGAGCGCGTAATGCACGATAATGTGAGCTGGAGTGTGAACGAGGCTGAAATTTACGGCTTTTTAGGCGGTAGCGGTAGCGGTAAGACGACGCTGATGAAAACGATGATATATCTAAAAAAGCCTGATGAAGGGGATATATATTTTGACGATAAAAATATGTGGAAGAGCGATCTGGCAGAGCAAAAAGAGATAAAGCTTTCAAGTGGGACGATGTTTCAGTTTGGTGCACTTTACAGCTCGATGAATATCCTTGATAATGTGGGCGTTTTGCTGAGCGAATACTCGAAATTCAGCAAGCGTCAGATCGACGAGATCGCGATGTTTTGGATACAAAAAGTGGGCCTTAAAAAGGAGAGCGCCAGCCTCTATCCAAGCGAGCTGAGCGGCGGTATGAAAAAGCGCGCTGCACTAGCTCGTGCGCTGGTACTTAGCCCAAAGGTGCTGTTTTTAGACGAGCCAAACAGCGGACTGGATCCTGTCAGCTCGCGTCAGATGGACGCACTGGTGAGGGATCTAAGGGATAGTCTGGGGCTTACTGTCGTTATGGTCACGCACGATGCGGATAGTATTTTTGATATACTTGATCGCTTTTTGATAATAGAAAACAAAAAGATCGCCTTTGAGGGAACTTTAAAAGAGCTCGAAAATGCGGGGCGTAATCCGCTTGAAGAGCTGTTTAAAATGAGGAAAAAATAGATGGAAAATAGAAATTCTTACACGATAGTGGGTATGTTTTTTATCTTTTGTATGAGCGCTTTTGCGGTATTCATCTGGTGGATGACGAACCACGACGACAGCAAACTACAATACAAAAATTACTACATCCATACTAGCGAGCTGCCAAGCGGGCTAAAGGTTGATTCGCAGGTAAAATTTATCGGCGTGCCAGCAGGTACTGTGAGCAAGATAGACTTTGTAAAAGACGATAAAAACGCACTTATCGAGATAACGATGAAGATCCGCGATGACGTGCCGATACGAAAAGATAGTGTCGCCAGCATCGAGACACAGGCTATAAGCGGCGTGGCCAGCATAAATATAAGCCGCGGCAAAGAGGAATTTGCCAAGGGCGAGCGACCGATCTTGCGTCTGGAGCAGAGCTTGCTCTCAAAGCTGGGAACGAACGCACAAAATATAACCGAGAAGCTAAATCAGACACTGACGAAGATAGATGGCTTTTTCTCACCTGAAAATATTGAACACCTAAACACGATCTTGGCAAATATCGATAAATTTACGGGCGTTTTGACGGATGAGGACGGGCTTAGCAAAGTCGATCAGATAGTTACGGATCTTAGAAATTTCACTGACAATCTGGACCAGGCCGATATAAATCGCACGATGCAAAACGTAAATGCCTTGCTTACAAATGCAAATTTAGTCGCAAAGTCTCTGAATACAGCCATAGGTGGATATCAAAGCGTTCAAAATTTAGTAAAGATCAAGCTTGAAAACGGCGAATACGATCTGAAAAATACGCTCACGCCGATGCTTCTTGAAGCGACTGAATTTTTCAGTGGCTTTGAAAAGACATTGCGAGAGTTTAGAGGCGCGCTTTACCGCTTAGAGGACAATCCTTACGAATTTTTCTTTAAAAATCCGGTGCCAAATTCACAGCAAAATGGAGATGGAAAATGAGAAATATGAAAAATATTACGCGAAATTTTATGTATTTTATTTTGGTAACAGCCTTTGCTGGCTGCTCTTTAAAGACCGATGTACCTCAAGCGACGATGTATGAGATCTACTACGCGAACAAAGAATGCGCTGCAGAAAAACGTCAGGAGTTTCGCAAAAACGTCTATATCGAAAAGGTGAGCGCCCTTGACATGGTCGATACTCGCCAGATCCTAATAGTCGCCGAAAACAACCAGATACGCTTCTTGCAAGATGCGAAATTCGTAGCGCTTCCAAGCGAGATGATCTATAAAGCCCTTGTCAAGGGGCTTTACTCAAACTGCGCTGCAAAGCCGATATTTTCGCCAAATTTTGACGATCTGCGCCTAAAGATCAGCGTCATATCGCTTCAAATCAGAGGCGACAAGGCCGAGATCGCCTTTGCCTACGAGCTTTTTAACGCGAACAAATCGATAAAATCAGGCATGATAAACAAGGAGCTTTTCTGCCCCGATCCTAGCTCAAAAACGATATTTGACACCATAAATAAAGCCGTAAATTTAGCTATCGATACGCTTTTGGCCGATATCGTTTGATCTTAGCTCATTAGCCTTGATTAATCCCGTTTTGCTATAATGTTCGTTTAAATTTGGAGAGCATATGAAAAAAATTTTGATAATAGCCGACGGGATCTTGGCTAAAAATTTTCTCAGCAGACTTTTTGAAGCGAAGTCAAATTCCCATCATTACATCATCATCGCGCAAAATAAAGAGATCATTGATACTCAGATGAATTTTGAAAATTTCAGCTTCTATCACTTCGACCCTACCAGCTTTTCAAAGCTAAAAAGCGTCGCGGACGGGTATTTTAGCCAGTTTTGTATCATCACTCAAAACAAAGCCGATGCACTGGCAAGCTACGAAAATTTACGCAGGATCAGCACGAAAACCGAGATAGTTTTTATGAACATCTGGGAGCAAGATGACGCCCAAGATAAAATTTTTAGCGCCGATAAGCACCTAAGCATCGTCGATGTAAGAGACATCGCGGCTTCAAGGCTAATGGACTATCTGCCTGACGTGCCAGTACTTGCCGATAATATCGGGCTTAGCGAGGGCGAGATAATGGAGGTGAAAGTGCCGATAGGAAGCGCATATATGTATCGTCACATCAACTCTATACAACAAAAAAAGTGGCGTATAGCCCTCGTTTATCGTGGTAGCGAGATAATCTTGCCAAAGCCAAGCGTGATGATACATCCAAACGATACCTTGCTCATCGTGGGCGATCCAAACGTGCTTCAAAACGTCTATCGCTCGATAAAGCGCGAAAGAGGGCAGTTCCCAAATCCTTTTGGCAGTAACATCTACACGATCATCGATATGCGCGTGATGAGCGATAAGCGTATCGCTAAGCTCATAGACGATAGCTTATTTTTAAATTCCAAGCTAAACAACAAGCGATTGATCTTTAAAATTTTAAACCCGACGCTTGGTGAGAATTTAGACAGACTAAAGGCGATCAAGGATAAAAATATCATCGTTTTGATGGATTATTTTGCTAGAGACAACTCTAACGTAAAGGCCGAGATAGCAAGGGCTGACGTCGGACTCTTGGTAAGTGACGACGAGTATTTTTTTAAATTTCAAAGGCTTTTTTACGAGACTAAGATCCCCGTGCTAAAAACGGGTAAAATTTCGCTGCAAAATGTAAGGCAAGGCGTCATTTTAGGCGAGCAGGGCGAGGAGATAGAAAATCAATCCGCCGTCATAATGGACTGCTGCACTCAGCTTGATATCGAGATGAAATTTTACTATTTTGATAGCAAAAATAGCGATACAGCCGAGCTTAGCGAGCATTTTGAAAGTATCAGCAACCTCTTTTCAAAACGCATAATCATCGAAAACGATGAAGAGAAAAATCCGCTCATAAAGCTAAAAGGTAGCGACGATCTGCTACATTTTGTCATGTTTGATGAGAAATTCACGCATACTGATATGTTTGCGTTTTTGTCGGCTGATATGAACCGTCTTTATAAAAAATTAAGCGGCAACTCGCAGCTTTTTGTGCCGACTAGCGAATGATTTTAGACATTTTTGAAGCTTTTTGGATAAAATAACTAAAAGGTAAATGATGCAGATAAGATTAAATTTAGAGCAAAAAAAATACGGTTACAATGTCTATATAAACGAGCTTGAGCGCATAGAGATAAAGGGCAAAACGGCGATCGTGACAAATCCAAAAATCGCTGGGCTTCATCTAAAGGCGCTCTTAAATTCTCTAAAATGCGACGAATACTTCATCATCAGCGTTCCTGACGGCGAGGAGTATAAAAATTTAGCGACTATCGAGCTTATTTTGGAGCAGCTTTTTACGAGCAAACTTGACCGCTCAAGCACGCTCATAGCCTTTGGCGGCGGTGTGATAAGCGATATGACGGGCTTTGCAGCCAGCATTTATGAGCGTGGGATAAACTTCATAAATATCCCGACGACGCTTCTGGCGCAAGTCGATGCGAGCGTTGGCGGTAAAACGGGCGTGAATAATAAATTCGGCAAAAACCTGATCGGCTCGTTTTATCAGCCAAAGGCGGTTTATTGCGAGAGTAAATTCCTGCGCACTTTGACCTTCAGAGAATTTAACGCGGGCTTAGCCGAGGCCGTAAAAATGGCGGTCACGTTTGATAAAGAAATGTTCGAGTGGCTTGAAAACGTAACGCTTGATGAGGAGCAAAATTTAGCCAAACTCGTCGAAAGATCGGTGCTCATAAAGGCTCGTGTGGTCGAAGCCGATGAGAAAGAGCAAGGACTACGTGCTTTGCTAAACTACGGACATACTTTCGCTCACGTGATAGAAAATGAGACCGGTTATAAAAAATACCTGCACGGAGAGGCGGTGGCGATCGGTATGAATATGGCAAATTCTCTCTCTGTAAAGCTTGGCTTGATGAGCCAAAAAGACGCTCTTAGGATCAAAGAGCTCTTGGCTAAATTTAGCCTGCCTACGCACTACGCACTAAGAGATGAGAGTGCGTTTTACGAAGCCTTTATGCTTGATAAAAAAACGCAAGAAGGTAGCGTGAAATTCATACTTTCAAACGGCATCGGAAGCGCGGTGATGAAAAACGATATAAAACGTGACGACGTGATAAAAATTTTAAGAGAATTCAAATGAGGATCTTATTTTTTCTACTAGGGCTTTTGGCCTTTGTTTATGGTGAACAAAATGCGAGCGTGCCGCTTGATGATATCGAAAACAGCGGCAAAGCAACCGATATAAGGCAGCAAATATCTGCTATCGACACTTCGCTAAGAGGTAACGTGTGGATAACTAGATACGCAAACTACAACACCTATCAAAATCTTTTAAGCGAGCTTGAAAAAAACGAGGCCGCCCTTAAAAAACTGGATAAAAATTCGCGCAAAAGCGACGAGCTTATCAGACGTAGCGGGACATTGAAAGAGCAGATAAATTTGCTAAAAGAGTATGAGAAAGTGCCTTTTTCAAATATGCTGGCCGCTCCCGAGGTCGAGACCCCACCACGCATAATAAATCCTATCGCGCTGATATCGGGCTTTTCATATATCAAAAAGATCAAAGGCGAAAAGGCTGATTATTCACGTCATATCGTCGAGCTCGAAGCTCTTTTGTCAAAGCTGGAGGATAAAGAAAAGCTGATGACGCAGCTATTAGAATTTGACAATAGCGATGCAAACAGAGACGATCTTTACGCTCTTAGGCAAGAGATAAGCGAATTTAACGCAGTAAAGCAAATAGCCAACACCACCTTCAACGTCTATGAAAAAAGAGCGGATGAAGCCATAAACATAACGACTACGGATATAAAATCGCAGTTTTTGAGCATGCTAAACATCGCTATTGTGATCATCATCACTATCGCTCTTACGTTTTTTGCGAAATTTATCGCAAAGCGCACTATCAGCGATAACGAGCGATTTTACACGGTCAATAAATTTTTAAATTTCCTAAACGTGACGATCATCGTTTTGATACTGCTTTTTGCCTATATCGAAAACGTCACCTACGTCGTGACGGTGCTTGGTTTTGCATCGGCTGGTATCGCCATCGCGATGAAAGATATGTTTATGAGCATGCTTGGCTGGATGGTGATAATGTTTGGCGGCTCGATACACGTGGGAGACCGCGTCAGAGTCTTTCACGACGGATCGGAATTCGTGGGAGACATCATAGATATATCACTACTTAGGATGACGGTGTTTGAGGACGTGACCTACTCGACGTATAAATTTAACCGCCGTGCGGGGCGTATCGTTTTCGTGCCTAACAACTACATATTTACCGATCTCATCGCAAACTATTCGCACTACGGTATGAAGACAGTTTGGGACGGCATCGATATCGTGATAAGCTTTGATAGCAACCATAAAAAGGCCGTGCACATCGCTAAAACGATCGTGCGAAAGTATTCAAAGGGCTACACTGATATCGCAAAACGTCAAATGACGAAGCTTCGCAGTCAATACAGCGTGAAAAATCCAAACGTCGAGCCTAGAATTTTCACATTTTTCGAGCCATACGGTATAAATATCTCTAGCTGGTATATGTCTAACTCATATGCCACACTAGCGCTTAGAAGCACGATAAGCGCGGAGCTCATAGACGCGTTTAATAAAGAAGACGACATAAAGATCGCATATCCTAGCCAAACGCTCTATCTTGGCAAGAAGCAGACTCCAAGCGCTCATAGCGAATTTGAAGGCGAGAGTCTGGCTTGATGCAAAAGATATTTTTTAAAACTTTCGGGTGTCGCACGAACATCTACGATACGGAGCTCATGAAAAGCTACGTAAAGGACTACGAGATCACAAATGACGAAGAGACAGCCGACGTAGTCGTGATAAACTCATGCACGGTCACAAACTCCGCCGACAGCGGCGTGAGAAACTACATAAACGGCGTGAAAAGGCGCGGCGCGAAAGTCATTTTGACAGGCTGCGGAGCGGTCAGTAAAGGCAAAGAGCTCTTTGACAAGGACGCTATATTTGGAGTCATGGGCGCTAGCCAAAAAGCAAATATCAACTCTCTTTTAAGCTCCAAACAGCGTTTTTTCGAGCTTGGCGATCTAAATTCCATCGACAAAAACATCGTGACGAGCTACGAGAACCACACCAAGGCTTTCATCAAGATCCAAGAGGGCTGTAACTTCGCATGCAGCTACTGTATCATCCCATCCGTGCGCGGCAAAGCGCGAAGCATGGATGAAAGCTCTATCATAAACGAGGCTAAAATTTTAGCCGCTAACGGCTACAACGAGCTCGTTTTAACAGGCACTAATATCGGTAGCTACGGCAAAGATACGGGCAGCTCGCTTGGTAGGCTTTTGGCAAATTTAGGCAAAATCCCGGGCATCAGGCGCATCAGACTTGGCAGCATCGAGCCAAGCCAGATAGACGAGAGCTTCCGCGAAATTTTAAAAGAGAGCTGGCTGGAGCGGCATTTGCATATCGCGCTTCAGCACACCAGCGAAAAGATGCTGCGTATCATGCGCCGTAGAAATCAAGCCTTTAGCGACCTGGAGCTTTTTAACGAGCTAAGCTCGCTTGGCTTTGCGCTGGGGACAGATTTTATCGTAGGTCATCCTGGAGAGAGCGAGGAGATATGGGCTGAGGCGCTTGAAAATTTTAAAAAATTCCCGCTTACTCATTTGCATGCGTTTGCGTATTCTCCTCGTGCAAATACGCACTCTGCGACGATGAAAGCAGGTGTCAGTGGCGACGTGGCGAAAGAGAGGCTAAATTTACTAAAGCAGATCACCGCGCAAAATAATCTAAATTTCAGAAAACGGCATAAGGAAAATTTAAAGGTCTTGGTGGAGAAAAAAAATGCTGATCTCTATGAGGGCTTCGATCAGTTTTATAATAAGCTAAGGATCGACTCGGCTAGAGATATAAGCAAAGAGTGGCTGGAGGTAGGCGAATATGAGGTCCAAAATGAGGCGAATTATGCAAAAATTCAGTTTTAAATTCAACAAAAAAAATATCTTAATCATTGCGGCGGTACTTCTGGTCGTCGTCCTGGCTCTCGCCGTGAATAAAGAGCCAAAGAGCATAAGCTACGAAGGATATATGCAGCTTCTTAGTGGCAACTTCATCGACAAGGCCGTAATCGACGAAGATGACGTCATACTCTACGCCCAAAATAACCGCTACAAGATCATAAAAGATGGCGTGGATATAAAGGAGCTCGTCAAAAAAGTGCCCGTCGAGCGAGCGCAAAACTATATCGTGATGAGCGAAATTTTCACCATTTGTTTCATACTGTTGATATTTTTTGTAGCGGTGCTTTTACTGCTTAGATTTAGAAAAAAGAGCCAGCCAGCCGGTGATAAAACACCGGCTTACGATCTTGAAAGCATAGTAAATTCCTTCGCTACGCCGGTGATCTCAAACGTGAGATTTGACGATGTAGCCGGTATCGATGATGTCAAAATGGAGCTTAGCGAGATCGTGGACTTTCTAAAAAACCCTATAAAATACCGAAATTTCGGTATCAAAATGCCAAAAGGCGTGCTGATGATAGGGCCTCCTGGCGTGGGTAAAACGCTCGTGGCAAAGGCGGTCGCCGGAGAGGCGAACGTGCCGTTTTTTTATCAAAACGGCGCTAGCTTCGTGCAAATTTACGTCGGTATGGGCGCAAAACGTGTCCGTGAGCTTTTTAGCAAGGCAAAATCCTACGCCCCATCGATCATCTTTATCGACGAGATAGATGCGGTGGGAAAGAGCAGGGGAGGTAGCCGCAACGACGAGCGCGAAGCCACGCTAAATCAGCTTCTCACCGAGATGGACGGCTTTGAAGACAACTCAGGCGTCATCGTGATCGCAGCGACGAACCGCATCGAGATGATCGACGAGGCACTGCTTCGCTCGGGGCGATTTGACAGGCGTATTTTCCTATCCATGCCTGATTTCAAGGATAGAATGGCGATATTAAAGACCTATTTAAAAGGCAAAAAATGTGAAGCCGACGTGAGCGATATAGCCAAGATGAGCGTAGGCTTTTCAGGGGCGGCACTAAGCACGCTCGTGAACGAAGCGGCGATAAACGCGCTAAGAAACGGCAGTGAAATTTTAAGGATGGGCGACTTTGAAGCGGTCTTAAACAAGGTTTTGCTCGGTAAAAAAAAGGTGCTAAGCTACTCCGAGTCCGAGAAAAAGATACAAGCGACCTATCAGGCGGCAAAGGCGCTGGCCGCTTTTTGGTTTGACGTGAAATTCGACAAAATTTCACTCATCGAGGATAGGTTCGTCGGTATCGAAAGAGAGATAGAGTCGCGCTCGCAAATGATCTCTCGCATAAAGGTTTTTTTGGCCGGTATGTGCAAGCTGGAGCTTGACGAGAACGATATATTTTCAAATTCTAGCACGGACTTGAACTACGCAAAAGACTTGGCCTCAAAGATGGTCTACGAATACGGCATGGGCAAGTCTTTCGTGCCAAATCCCGCAGACGTCGAGGAAATTTTGAGCCAGGCAAGAGAAGAAACCATAAGCTTTTTAAAGGGCGTAAGCATGCAAATAGCGCGTATCAGTGAATTTTTGCTAGTCTATGAGAGCGTGGATAAAGAGATGGTGGCAAATATATTAAACGAGACTTATGAACTGGAGGATAAATGAAAGCTAAAATAGGAATTTTAACTCTATCTGATCGAGCAAGCAAGGGTATTTACGAGGATCTTTCTGGTGCTGCTATCAGGCAAATTTTAGACGAGTGGATCGTGAGTGAGAGAGAGTATTTTTACGAAGTCATAGCTGATGATTTTAAAATTATTAAAGAGCGACTCATTTATATGAGCGATAAGCTTGGCTGCGATCTTATCTTGACTACAGGGGGCACTGGGCCCGCAGAGCGCGATGTGACACCCGAGGCGACCGAGGCAGTGTGTAAAAAGATGATGCCGGGCTTTGGCGAGCTAATGCGCGCAGCGAGCCTAAAATTTGTTCCCACAGCGATCCTCTCGCGTCAGACAGCCGGTATCCGCGCTCACGCTCTCATCGTAAATTTACCCGGTCAGCCAAAGGCGATACGCGAGTGCTTGGAGCCGATATTTCCGGCTGTGCCATACTGCATCGACCTTATCGGCGGAGCTTATATCGAGACTGACGAGAGCAAGATGAAGGTATTTAGACCAAAGAAGAAATAAAATTTAAGCTCTACTTTAATTATATGTTTGGTTAATCGCTCGCATTACAAGCATTATTTGATTTTATAATCGCTCCTAGAGGTAAAATTTATCCAAAATGTAAATTCAAAAGCGGGCGCGTTGCTTGATAGTTACTATTTGTGGGGCTTGTAGCGATCATCGGTGTGTAGTATTGCGTCAGTATCTAAAATAGCCTAAATTTACAAGCTATTTTGCGAGGTACAGTTGTCGCTTTGAGTGTCTCTATTATTATTACAATCGCTCATCCACACTTCTAGCACTTGATCTGTGCGGGTATTACCTGCAAAATTTGGGCGCAAAGAGGGCAAAATTTTCATTTTTTAATCTAGTAAAAGAGATTTTAAAGCTGGCTAAACGATTTAGAAAGTCTTAAAAAATTAAGGCTCTACAATATTTCATTGATTTTCAGCTCTCAAAGCAGTAGAATGCGAACAGCATTCGAGTAAAACTCTTGTGAAGCGACGCTATCGCCGCCGATTTTTCACTTCGCTACCGCTCGTGACGAGACTATGCTACGAGCAGAGAAGCCGTAAGGCTGAACGCGGTCCGCTCGCAGTTGCGAGTGCAACGAAGCGTCTTGAAAAGCTGCGAGCAACGCGAAGCAGAAAAAATCGTGCTATATGTTCGGCGCTTTGCGGAGCGAGTACGGTTTGCGAAGCAAGTATCAATGATTTATTATAACAGAGCCAAAATTAATAGCCTAAATTTTCCTATTTTTTCGCCTGATATAAAGGACGTAAAATACCGTTATAAACGCAACCACAACGAGTAGAACGATGACGATATGACTAAGCGTGCCGTGATCATAGTTCGTCCCTAAAAAATACCCGACACCAAGTAGTATCGCCACCCAGATGCCAGCTCCGAGTGCAGTAAATAGGCAAAATTTAAACATATTCATCTTTGCTAGCCCTGCTGGTAGGCTGATGTATTGACGGATGCCGGGGATCAGGCGGCAGTTAAATGTAGAAATCTCACCGTGTTTGTTGAAAAATGCTTCAAATTTTGCCATTTTTTCATCCGTGATGCCGACAAATTTACCGTATTTTAAGATAAGCTCACGTCCGAAAAAGTAACACAGATAGTAGTTAAACACCGCTCCCGCGAGGCTACCGCCCACACCAGCTAAAAACGCAAAAGCCAAATTCATCTCGCCCTTATGCACGAGGTATCCGGCCGGGATCATCGCTACTTCGCTTGGAAACGGGAAAAATGAGCTCTCTAAAAACATCATAACAAAAATACCCGTGTAGCCCCACTGGCTCACGATGCCGACGATAAAATCAATGATTTGCTGCAAAATTTACCCTTGTATCTTTTGGTAACACTCATAAGCGATGAGAAGTGCAAAAACGATGAATATCGCACCGCAAACGGCGTCTAAAATTTTTTGATTGTTTAAAAATATCTCACGAGGCTTTTTGGATGAGAAGATTTTACCCACGAGTAAAAACACGCAAAGACTTTCAAAGCTGATGAAAAACGCCACGCCAAGTAGCTGCCAAAGCGAGTCAAGAGAGCTTACAAAGACCGAAAACACGCTGGCAAAATAAAGCACTGCCTTTGGGTTTGAGAGATTTGTAAAAAATCCGGTGATAAAAAATTTACGTAGCCCACCCTTGGTCGCTTTGCCGTTTAAATTTAGGCTGCTGCCACTTTTTAGCGACCTCAAAATGCCCACGCCCAGATAGAGTAGATAAAGGCTGCTGGTGATCATCAGTAAAATTTGTATCGCCGGAAATGCCAAAAATAGGGCGTTTAGTCCAAGAACGGTGAGAAATATCCATATCACGATGCCACACCCCACACCAAGGCTAGCGGCGATCGCCTCTTTGTAGCCGCTAGCTAGCGATGTGCGAAGTATGAGAAGTATATCTGGACTCGGGACGATCAGCACGAAAAAGTGCGTGACCGCCAGGGTCAAAATCATAAGCGGATTCATTTTTTCCTTTAAATTTAGGGCTGCTCGGCCATTTTAAAACGCCGGTATGACCTCGCCTTTGTAGCGATCAAGGATAAATTTCCTCGTGTCATCGCTCAACACCGCTTTAACAAGAGCCTTGATCTTTGGGCTATTTTCATTGCCTGCTCTTGTGACGATGATGTTTGCGTAGGGGCTATTTGCGTCTTCAAGCAGCAGCGCGTCCTTTGCCACGCTCATGCCTAGATCAAGCACGAAATTTGTGCTGATAGCGGCGAGATCGACTTCATCAAGTGTGCGTGGTATCTGCGCACCTTCAAGTTCGACGAATTTAAGATGTAGCGGGTTTTTCGTGATGTCGTGAGGGGTTGCCTGCACAGCCTTTTTATCAAGCTCGATGAGTCCTGCTTTTTCCAAAATCCTCAAAGCGCGGTTGCCATTTGACGGGTCATACGCGATCGCGACCGTCGCACCGTCTTTTAGCTCGTTTATATTTTTTATCTTTTTTGAATAAAACCCAAGTGGCTCGACATGCACGCTCGCGACCTTGACTAAATTTAGCCCGCGGTTTTTGTTTTGCTCTTCAAGATAGGGCAAATGCTGGAAGAAATTTGCGTCCAGATCGCCATCTTGCGTCGCAATATTTGGGATCGAGTAGTCCGTGATCTCCGAGATCACCAGGTCGTATCCAAGCTCTTTTAGCTTTGGTTTGACAAATTCTAAAATTTCAGCATGCGGAACGGGCGAAACGCCGACTATTATGGTTTTATCGTCGCTTTTAGCGTATAAATTTAGAGCCAAAAATGCGGCTGCCAGCAGGTTTAAAATTTTCATTATTTTTTCCTTTTTTATGAAAAGGACGGCGCTAAAAAGGTAAAAGCTTTTACGCCGCCTTAAATTTAAGAGTATCCTCTAAACTAAAATTTAGGCTCACTGCGCACTTAAATTTGCCTACGGTAGGTCAAATTTAAGTAGCTTGTAGGATCAAAACGTCGGAAGTATCGCGCCTTTATATTTTTCCTCGATAAATTTCTTTACTTCCGGGCTTGTAATAGCCTTGTCGAGCGCTTTGGTCTTTGGGCTGTTTTCGTTACCGGCTTTGACTACGACGTAGTTTGTGTATGGGCTATCCTTACTTTCTAGCACGAGCGCGTCTTTTGTTGGGTTGAGATTTGCGTTCATAGCGTAGTTTGTGTTTATGACCGCGATGGTTACGTCATCTAGGGTGCGTGGCACTTGGGCTGTCTCGATCTCTTCAAATTTTAGTTTTTTAGGGTTCTCGACGATGTCAAGCGGGGTTTTTAGCGGATTGTTGTTTAGTTTGATGAGACCTGCACTGGCTAAAACATCAAGCGCGCGGCTCTCGTTTGTCGGGTCGTTTGGTATCGAGACGCTGCTGCCCTCTTTAAGCTCTTTGATATCTTTTATCTTTTTTGAATAAACCCCCATAGGTTCTAAATGCACGCCGACGGTTTTAACAAGGTGAGTGCCTTTGTTTTTATTAAATTCTTCAAGATACGGCAGGTGTTGGAAGTAGTTTGCATCCAGATCGCCGTCTTCTGTGGCTAAATTTGGCACGGTGTAGTCATTAAATTCTTTTATTTCAAGCGTGTAGCCGTTTTTTGCGAGGATCGGCTTTACGACTTCGAGGATCTCGGCGTGCGGCACGGGAGTAGCACCTACGATGATAGTTTTTGCTTTATCAGCGGCGTTTGCAGATAGTGACAGACCAAGGGCGACTAGGGAAGAGAGAAGTATTTTATTCATTTTTTATCCTTTTTTAAATTTGCGCTAAACGACTTAAAAGGATAAATTTAAAGTAGTGTCTAAATTTCTTTTTAAGTATTTAGCAAGCTAAGCACTTAAAAAGAAATTTGTGCTTAGCGGTTAGTCTTTCGACGACTTATGTTCTATCAAGCGACACATTTCGCACATATCTGATTTCATGTTTATCCTTTCAAGTAAAATAATTCGGCGATTTTAAATGAAAAAACTTTAAAATCAGATAAAAATGTGCTATTTTTTTGTAATTTTGTAAAAAAAGTTTCCTAGAATTTGAAAAATTTGCACCATTATGATCAAAATCACAACCGTGTAAAACATGATGTCAGGTCTAAAGCGCTGATAGCCGTAGTTGATAGCGACCGCGCCAAGTCCGCCGCCTCCGACTGCACCCGCCATCGCCGAAAAGCCGATATTTACGATGAGAGTGAGAGTAAAGGCCGAGATGATGCCCGGTAGCGCCTCTACAAACATCACGCGAAAGATAATCTGTAAATTTGAGCTGCCAAAGCTTTTTGCCGCTTCGATGATGCCTTTATCGACCTCTTTTAGCGCATTTTCGATGAGTCTGGCGACAAAAGGCGCAGCCCCGATAGTAAGCGGAACGATCGCCGCTGTCGTGCCGATACTCGTGCCTACGATCATTTTCGTGACCGGGAAAAGCACGATTATTAGGATGATGAACGGAAAGCTTCTGAGCGTATTTATGAGCACGTCAAGCGTAAAGTAAAGCTTTGCGTTTGGTTTTAGCCCGTCTTTGTCCGAAAGTACGAGTAAAACGGCAGGTATAAGCCCGATAGCAAAGGCCAGAAATGTCGAAACAAGGCTCATATAAAGCGTCTCGTTGATCGCAGGAAGTAAAATGCGTGCGAACACGTCAGGAAATTTAGAAAAATCTATGCCAAACATCACGCCACCTCCCAAAGCACGCCGCTTTGCTTGATGTATTCGATCACACGCGCCTCGTCTTGTGGCTCGACATTTATCACGAGCGAGCCAAGCACGTTTTTATCGAGCTTTTCAAGCTTGCCCCAGACGATGTTAAAGTCGATATTTAGCGTGCGCGCCATGTGCGTGATGACGCTGTTTTGCGCGACCTCTTTTGGGAAAAAGAGGCGGATATTCACGCCGCTTGCGGGTAAAATTTCGATCTCGCCTAAAAATTCCTTCATCTTTTCATCGGGTTTTAAAAACAACTCCTCGATGCTACCACTACCGATTATCTTGCCGCCTTCGAGTAAAAGAGCCCTGCTAGCGACTGATTTTACGACCTCCATCTCGTGCGTGACGATGACTATGCTGATGTCAAGCTCGGCGTTTATCTTTTTTAAAAGCTCCAAAATAGAATTTGTCGTATTTGGATCAAGCGCGCTCGTCGCCTCGTCGCTGAGTAAAATTTTTGGACTTAGCGCAAGAGCACGAGCGATCGCCACGCGCTGCTTTTGCCCGCCACTTAGCTCGCTAGGATAGCTTTTTGCCTTATTTTCAAGCCCGACTAAATTTAAAAGCTCGCTCACTCTGGTTTGGATTTTCTCCTTTGGATAGCTCCAAAATTTAAGCGGAGTGGCGACGTTTTCAAACACCGTTTTTCTAGCCATCAGCGCAAAATGCTGAAATATCATCCCCGCATCGCGCCTAAGTTCTCTTAGCTCGTTTTGTTTGAGCTTCTTTATCTCACGCCCAAACACCTTTAAGCTGCCTCCTTGATAGCTTTCTAGTCCGTTTATGCAGCGAAGCAGGGTCGATTTACCCGCACCGCTGTGTCCCACGATAGCGTAAATTTCGCCCTTAGCAACGCTTAAATTTATATCGTGCAAGATCTGCGTGCTACCATAAAATTTCTGTAAATTTGAGATTTCTATCATTAAATTCAACTACCTCATATTCTGATCAAAATATAATAAATCACATATATCCAGCTTAAAAAACCATGAATTATAGCCCACAATATACTATGGTTCGCTCCCCATGATAACGCGACCGCCACTACCGTCCCAAGTGTAAATCCTCCGATACTGCCGTTTCTCATTGTCGCTCCTTTCAAAGGTTTATTTATCAAATTTCATAAGCTCCGAGTCTATCTTTTTAAGCTGTTCTTGCGCATTTGCAAGCCCTGATTTATTTGCCTCTATCACCTCCGCCGGAGCGTTGGCAACAAATTTCTCGTTTTTTAGCATGCCTTCTAGCTTTAATATCTCTTTTTCCAGTTTAGTTTTTTGCGACCGTAGTCGCATTATCATCGCCGACATATCCACGCCTTCAAGCGGTATGAAGCTTTGTAAATTTTCGCTCACATCGCTGATCGCACCATCTATCTTAGTACTCGTAAATTCGATATTTTCGCACTTTGCGAGTAGGGCGATGTAGTTTGCGGCCTCGCTCAAATTTATATCGTCATTAAGCTTGACGTAAGCTTTTGCTATTTTCGAGTTGCCAAGCTCGATCGTCGCCTTTGCACGGCGTATGCTGACTATCGCTTCGATGACTAGCGAGAAAATTTTCTCAACCTCTAAATTTCGCTCTTTTGTCTGCGGATAGCGTGAGATCATGATGGACGCCGAGCTTTCTAAATTTGTCCCGCTAAGCTCGTGATAAAGGTATTCGCTAATAAATGGCATAAACGGGCTTAAAAGCTTCATCGTCTCCTTAAATATCGCGCCAAGCTCCTTTACGCTCTCTTTGCTCGCCTTACTTAGCTCGATACCCCAGTCGCAAAACTCGTCCCACAAAAATTTATAAAGCGCATTTGCCGCGTCGTTGAAGCGATACGTGTCAATGTTCTCGCGCACCTCGCGCACGCACTCGTAAAAGCGACTTTGCATATACGCTCCAAGCGGCGTTTTGATCTCTATTTTATTCAGATCCTCAAATTTACTCTCGTTTAAAAGCAGATATTTGCCGGCGTTGTAAAGCTTATTCGTAAAATTTCTAACCAGCTTCATTTTCTCGTCGCTTAGTTTGATGTCTCGACCTTGCACGGCGAGTAGGGCGAGCGTGAAGCGCAAGATGTCCGCGCTGTATTCCTCGATGCTATAAAGCGGATCGATCACGTTGCCAAGGCTCTTGCTCATCTTTCTGCCTTGCTCGTCTTTAACCAAAGCATGCAAGTAGATGTCGTCAAACGGCAACTTTTCTAGTGCATTTTGCCCCTGAAACATCATCCTGGCGACCCAGAAAAAGAGGATGTCAAAGCCCGTTATCAGTAGAGTATTTGGGTAAAATTCAGCCAGATCGCTCTCGAACCATTTTTCATTTTTCAGCTCTTCGCCGTTGCCCCAGCCAAGAGTGCTAAAAGGCCAAAGTCCCGAGCTAAACCACGTATCAAGCACGTCCGGGTCTTGATGAAAATTCTTACTTTTACACTTCGGACATTCGCACGGCTCACCCTCATCCGCCCACTCGTGAGCGCACTCGTCGCAGTAAAACACCGGAATCTGATGCCCCCACCAAAGCTGACGCGAGATGCACCAGTCACGAAGCTCTCTCATCCACGCGTTAAAGCTGTTGATCCAATGCGGCGGGTAAAATTTCGCCAGCCCCGCCGCGACGTCCTCGATGGCTTTATCGGCGATTTGCTTTTTTACGAACCACTGCTTTGAGATGTATGGCTCGACGACATTTTTACAGCGGTAGCAGTAGCCTACTTGATTGTCGTAGTCCTCGATCTTTTCGACGTTGCCGATCTTTTCTAGCTCGCGCACGATAGGTTCGCGTGCCGCCAGCCTTTCAAGTCCTTTAAATTTATCGCACCGCTCGTTTAAAATGCCTTTTTCATCAAAAACGGTGATAAATTCAAGCCCATGCCTCTTGCCGACCTCGTAGTCGTTCGTATCGTGTGCTGGCGTGACTTTGACAAGCCCCGTTCCAAAGCTCGTATCGACGTATTCGTCGGCAATGATAGGTATCTCGCGCCCGATGATAGGCAGCACGACCTTGCGACCGATCAAATTTTTATATCGCTCGTCGTTTGGATTTACCATTACCGCCGTATCGCCAAAGTAGGTCTCTGGGCGCGTCGTGGCGACTACCACATATCGGCTCGTCTCGCACGCCATCTGCGAAATATCCGCGTTCGAACTGCACTGCGACGCACTCTGTGTGCGTCTCATTTGTTCGTCACTTGGATCTTGCGGATCTGGCGCACGATACTTTGCCTTATCGTTTTGGCAAGAGCTCGAATTTTCAGCTAAATAATATCGCAAATAATAAAGCTTGCCCTTGTTTTCCTTGTGTTCGACCTCGATGTCGCTGAGCGCTCCGTCGTGCGTGCACCAGTTTATCATATAGTTTTCGCGCACGATGAGTCCCTTTTCATAAAGGCTCACGAAGGCTTTTTTGACCGCCTTTTTTAGCCCTTCATCCATGGTAAATCTCTGCCTGCTCCATGCAGGAGAGATACCCAGACGGCGCATTTGATGCACTATCATGCCGCCGCTTTTTTCTTTCCATTGCCAGACTTTTTTTACAAATTCCTCGCGCCCGATGCTTTCTTTTGTAATGCCCTGGGCTAAAAGCTGCTTTTCTACGACGTTTTGAGTGGCGATGCCCGCGTGATCAAGCCCCGGCTGCCAGAGGGTCTTGTAGCCGTCCATCCTTTTGTAGCGGGTCATTATGTCTTGAAGCGTGAAAGTAAGCGAATGTCCGATGTGAAGCGAGCCGGTTACGTTTGGAGGCGGCATCATAATGCAAAATTTTTTATTTGGCTCTTGGATCTCTTTGTTCGCGTCTATCTCGAAATATCCGCGCTCTTCCCAAATTTTATAAAATTTCTCTTCCGTTTGCTTTGCGTCGTAAAAATCAGCCACTTTCTATCCTTTTTATTTGCTTTGCGCGCCGATATCTTGTGGCGTCACAATCGCGTAAAATGAAGCGATTTTACCTAAAGATTGTTTAAAATTTTCTTTTTATTTACGATACATATGCGTAGATTAGGGCGATCGCTCGCCCTAAATTTTATTTGATACTGAAAGATTTTTGAGCTAGGTCGTAGTCGTTTTGCGTATCGTTATACATATTTTCCGTGATGACCGCAGGTAGCGTGCATTTGCCGCTCATCACTACACGATACGGCGTAAATAGCGTCGCTTTCTTGCTTTCAAGGTTATAAAAGCTTATAACGCGGTCGTCTTTGATGCTTTGATACTCTAAATTTATGTCATTTTTGGTCTGCTCGCTTCTTGTAAAGCCGCTTAAATTTTCATTTACGACCTCAAAGCAAGGGCTTATCATCTCGTTTATCACGCCATTTCTTATAGGACTTTTTGAATTTAGCGTGATTTTAGAGTAGATGATGTCATTTACCTTGAGATTACTTAAATTTAGCTCCTTGCCGTCTTTGTTCACGAAAATCCTATATATGTCAAGCTCTTTTGGCTCTAGCGCGTGTTTTACTTCAAGCGGAACGTAAGCCGAGCTCGAGATACCGGCAAAGAGCTTGTTTTCTCCTTGCGGATCGATCTTAAATTCGCCCTTTTCGGTCGTGATATTTACGCTTAAAAGACCGTCGAATTCTTTCTGCACTCCGTCATAGCTAAGCTTAAATTTATTGTTCGTTTCGTTAGTTTTTGGCTTGAAATAAGCATTCAGCGCGCGCAAAACGAAAGCTCGCTCTTGAGTGGAGCTTAGCTCGTCCATATTTGTTATCAAGAAATTCGCAAGCTCGTCAGAGTATGAATTTTGCGCAAAATGCTTTGCATGCAGATAAAGTACGAAGGCGCGGTCTCTTAGATCCGAGTGAAAATCGCTGTAAATTCTCTTTTCTTTAGACTCTTTTGCATTTAAATTTTTAAGCACATTGGAAGCTTCGTCGTCAAGTCCGGCGATCTTTAGAGTAGAGGCCATCAGGTATTTGTTTAAAACGCTTGAGGCGTAGAGCTTCTCGTCGTAAATTCTGTTTAAAGCCGCTCTATCCAGTGCGTTGCCTCTAGCTGCGACATAAAGGCCGTAAAGCACCTCAAACGGCGTATCGTAGCTTAAATTTGCCAGGCTTTTGACGGCTTTGTCTTTGATGCTTTTTGGCACTTTGTAGCCAGCTTCGTCAAGTTCCAAAAGAACATCGGTCGCATAGACGGAGGCAAAGATATTTACGTAGCCTAGCTCGTTCCAGTAGCCAAAGCTGCCGTTACTCTTTTGCATCTTGACTAGATCCTCGAGCCCTAGCGTGATAAATCTCTTTCTATCCTCGTCTCTGAATTTCTCTTTGACTTTCGCATTTAAAAGCGCCAAAAGGCGGCTACTTCGCTGCTCGGCGCATCCATACGGATACTCGATCAAATTTTGTGAAGCGGCGTTTAGTAGGCTTGTGACGGAATTTGAAGCGTCTATGCTGACGTTTGTAAAGCCCTTAGGCAGCTTGATATCTTTTGTCTTGCTTATGACTAGGCTCTTTGCGTAGGTGCTTATCGGATAAGGATCGACTACGTCAAGGTTCGTGTAGTTTGTGAGTGCGTCGCCGTTGTTATCGAGTGTGATTTCAAAATTTGCCTTTCCGGCCTCTTTTGCAGCGATCTTTAGCGGCAAGAGTTTATTTTCAAGCGGTTTTAAATTTACTTTCGTGTCGCTGTTTAGCTCTAAATTTGGGCTTGATTTGATCGAAACGCTTAAATTTTTATCTTGATTTGTCGTGTTTATGAGCCTTAAGCTCGCGTTTAGCTCATCGCCTTTTAGCATATACGCGAGTACGCTTGGCTTGATAATGATATCGTCTTTTACTAAAATTTCGCTATTTTTGGCGTCCATTTGCGTTTCGTTCGAGACGATAGCGTCCACGCGGATAGCCGAGTTAAAGCCGTTTGGCGTTTTAAATTCATAGCTTGCCGTGCCGTTTGCGTCGGCTTTTAGACGTGCAGCTTTAGCGAACGTTTTTATATTTTTACTATCGACCGGACTATCGTGTTTTGCGAGCTTGGCCTCCATAGCCAGCTCTTTTGTATCGCCGCCAAAGCTTAGCACTTTGCCGTCCACCTTGTAGTTTGTGAGCTTGTCGTAGATATCGTAGTCAAAGACCGAGTCGGGCAAAATTTTGTTAAAAAACGCCAGAGGATTTGCCGGTGCTTGCGAAGTGATATTTAACACGCCAAGATCGACTACAAAGAGGCTGATATCGGCGTTTGGTAGCGTTTTTAGCGAAATTTTTACGTTTTGATTCGTCTTTGCCGTCTTTGGCGCGTCGATCTGCAAATCCATCTTTCTTTCAGGTTTGTCGGCTTTTGCGTAAATTTTGCCGTGAGTTCTAAAAGGAGTCACGCCGTCATCGGCTAGGCGATAGATGTTTGCGCCTACATACAGTCCATTGAAATCAAAATCAAGCTTGAATTTAGCATTTGCCGAGTTGTTTTTGATACGCACGACCTTGTAGGCTTTGACATCGCCATCTTCGAGCGTCACGAGCACTAGTCCGTCCTTGATAGCCGAGCTTATATCCGCGCTTAGCTCGTCGCCTTTTTTATAGCTTTGAGCGTTTAGTTTGACTTGAGCTTTGCTAAGCTCTTTTGTCGGCATCAAAGTCGAGTAGTTCCAGCCGCTGACGTCGATATCGATGCTGGTGCTAGAGCCGCTTACTATGTCGGAGGCCACGATCGTGTATGAGCCGCTTTGAGCGAAGCTGTAGTCAAACGAACCGCTATCTTTGAAAAAGTTATCCACGTCATCTAGCCTTTCATGCCATCTGACTACGCCTCTATCGTCGCTCGTGTATTCCCAGACCGAGCGCTTGACGCTAAATTTCAGGCTCAAATTTTTAGGCTCGCCGCTGATGGTGTTTAGAGCGACTGTTTTGATGTTTATCTTTTCGTTTGGCTCTACGAAGGTCTTGTCGGCAAAGATTCCGACCATATTTTCGTAAGGATAGACCTTGAAAGTCTTGCTGGTACTGACGTTTTTACCATCGTCATTTACGCTGAAATTTATGACGCCTTTTAGTATAGAAGGCACATTACCGTCACCCTCACCTTCTAGGCTAAGCCCGAGGATATCGCTTGCTTTGCCTTTTTCGTTGAGCTTTATTCGCCTCTCCAGGCTGGCATATCCCTTACTTTTTATCGTGCTGTTTTTAAATTTATAGTCTTTGTAGTTTTCATTTTTATACTCCGAGTCAAAAAACGAGACTTCAAACGATCCCTCAAGTCCGCTAGCCGCACCGCCAAAGAGATAGCTGCTTGAAAATTCTAGCGGGATAAATTCATTAGCCTGTAAAATTTCACTTGACATGGTGATCTCGTTTTTAAGCCTCGCTGGCACGAAGCTCTCGACGAAAAACGGCTCTTTTGCGAGGATTTTGTTTGCGTAGATTATGCTTAGCGTAAAGCGTCCGCTAAGCTCGCTTGAAATATTTTTGCTAAAGCTTATGACGCCAAATTCGTTCGTCTTTGCGGCAAATTCCGCGATGTCTTTGCTCTGAGGATCGGTGATCTTTAGCTTTACGGGCATGTTTGCAAGTGGCTTAAAATCTCTGTCTCTTAGATATATCGCACCCTCGATGTCCTCGTTTGGACGGATGATATCGGTAGCAAAATGCGTCCAAGCATCGATCGTTTCGTTCGCATCTTTTAGCATATATCTGGCGTTTTCGTTTAGGTTCTCATCCGCGTTTATGAGGAGGAAATTTTGCTCCTTGCCTAAGGATACTACGACGGAGGAAACATCTTTATAAATGTCTTTGCGTTTAAATTTAAAAACGCCCTCGTCGTTTGTCGCGCCCACTGCCAGCTCGTCATTTTTTTTGCTGTAAATTTTGACATTAGCATTTGCCAGCATCGTGTTTTCGCCAAGTCTGTTGGCAAATACGAAAATTTCGTTTTTACTGACCTTGGCGCTGATGGCGATATCGCTTAGATAAACGACCTTTGAGATGCTTTGATCCTTGCCGTAAGAGAGGTTTATCTTATACACTCCGTCTCCGCCGCCAGCGAAATCAAGCCTTATTTTATGTAAGGAGACTTCATTTAGCGCACCGTCAAGATCGTATTTTTTGCTCGCGACCTCTTTACTGAAAGTGCTTAGATCGTCGCTGCTGGAGTTGAAATTTAGAAAATATCTATAATTTTGATCGGCTAGCTTTTCGACTGTGACCTTAAGCTCGCTCACGTTTGCGCTTTTTATGCCGATCTGACCGACGCTCGAGATATACGGCTTGTCGTTGGTAAATTCGACAAACGGAGCTAAATTCCCCATTTTCACCGTATAAACGCTATCTTTTCTCACGATATTATCGCTATCGCCAAAGCCCTTTTTGATCGTTATCTCATACTCGGTTTGAGGCTTGAATTCATCGCTGATGATATCGATGTAGTAGTAAAGATCCTTGCCATCAGCCTGCATTTTTTCTCTTTGGTCGTATTCGATGTAGTTCACGTCGCTCATTTTGAAATTTTGAATACCCTTGACGTGAATGAATTTCTTGAGATTTCGATCGTCATCCATCCAGTCTTTGAGGTAGATCCTGGCGGCTAGCTTCCCGCCATCAAGGCTGACTGGCTCTAAATTTTCTATAAAAAGCGTCTTTGCTTTTTCATTTTCTTTTTTAAAATTTTGCTCATTATCGTCGTTTTTGGCTTTTTGTGAGTATGTGTAGCTGTAATTTTCCTCAAATTTCGCTCCGAATTTGCTCTCAAATCCTGCAGGAATTTCAAAAGTAGGAGCGCTTAAATTTTTATCTAAATTCAGCACGAAATCGACCTTTGACATACCATCTACGCTAAAATTCGCATCGCTTATCTTTATCTTTTTTAGCTCGGTGGCATTGACTTCGTCGTTAAATTTCAGTATGTATTTGCTGTCAGAGACTTTAAAAACATCTTTTAGCTTGAACTCACCGTATTCAAACTCCACGCTGCCGTCGTTCATTTTGCAAGTGTAGCCCACGCCTTCGTGTAGCTGATTCGTGTAGTAGATGAGGCTATCTTTTTTGTATTCTATTATACCCTCCAGCTTTGGCTGGCACTCGAAAATTTTCTTTTTATCGATCGTGCCTACGAGCTTGTCGCCCACATTTTCATTAAGCCCGAATTCTATCGTCAAAGGCGTTTTGACATCGACCTCGCCGTTAAAGCTCAAAGCGTTTAAATTTATGGCCGACAAAAAGACTAGAAATAACCATCTACTGCGCATCCTATCTCCTTATTTTTATCTGAATTTCATTTAAATTCGAGTTCTCGTCAAGACAGCTTAAAGTATGCTCGCCGATCCCTAAAGATACGATATTCTCACTACCACTAGGTGCGTTTTTAAACTCGCCGTCATCGACTTTTAGGTAGATCTCATCCCCCAAATATGCGTAGCATTTTAGCATAACTTTGGTTATATTGCTATCGCTTAATATAGTCTCGTTCGCGTAAGGGCTGGCAAATAAAGGCTTTTTGCTTTTAAGCGTCTCAAGGCACGGGCTAGAGTTTAGCTCCTCTTTGCTCAAAAAGCCGTTTTTATACATGAAATCAAGCTCCTCGCCCCTTATGCTCGTGCATTTATCCTTTAGCCAAACGCCTGAAATTTGCTCGTCGATCTGTAAATTTTTACACTGCTCAAACTCAAACGCATCGACGCAGGTGGGTATCTTAATGATGCCATCAGTGCTTGTTAGAAAATGTAAATTTCGCTTTTGAGCCATCAGTTTAAAGGCGTCGAAGATGATTTTTGACGCGTCGTTTAGTCCGGTGAGCTTGTCGGTCTTTTGAGCGTTGAAATTCCCTATCCAAACGGCTATGGTGTAGTCTTTGTCAAGTCCGATAGCGTATATATCGCGTGAGCCATAGCTCGTACCCGTTTTAAACGCGATAGTAGGCGTATCCTGGGCGTATCGCCATACGTTTTTTAGATACGAGCGCGACGCCTCGCTCATCATTTTTGCCGTCAGATAGGCGCTTTGCGGGCTTATTAGAGTGATGTTCGTATCCTGGGCGTTTATAAATTCTCCCGCAAACTCAAGCGGCCTTAATACGCCGCCATTTGCGTAAATGCTGTAAAGATGGGCTAAATTTAAAAGGCTCATCTCGCTACTTCCAAGCGCTATGCTCGCTCCGTAAAATTCCTTGCTCTCATTTACTAAATTTGCCCTGTCTAAAAGCTCATAAAGCGAGTTGTCCCCCAGCTTTAGGTTTAAATTTACAGCCGGGATGTTCAGGCTGAAATTTAGCGCGTCTTTGGCGCTTACTATGCCTAAAAAGCCGCCGCTGAAATTTCTAGGGACGTATTCGTTTATGAAAATTTCAGTGTCTATGAGCTGCGTTTTAGGCGTTATTAGCCCGCTATCAAGCGCTAGTGAAAATATAAACGGCTTTAGCGTACTACCGACGTTTCGTTTCATGTTTAGAGCCGAGTTTTGCCCGTCTTTGGCGCGCTCATCGTGAGAGCCGACGAAGGCGACGACACTCATTTTTTCATTGTCTATCACGACTGCGGCGGCGTTGTTTGCGTTCTTTTCGCGCAGCTTTATCATCGCGTTATTTAATATATTCAAAAGATCGTTTTGGATTTCAAGGTCTAAATTCGTCTTAGTAAGGCCATTTTTAAATGCGACATCAGCGTAGCTAGGAGCGTTGTAGGGTGCTTTTACGCGGGTGTTTTTAAAAGGCTCGTTTTGAGCGCGTTTAAATGCGCTAAGATCGATGATGTCAGCCTTATAAAGCAGCTTTACGACGCGGTTTTTTAGGCGATTGATGTCAGATTTTTTATCGAGTCGGTTCTTGTTCGGATTTTTTGGGATAGTGCTAAGAAGCGCCATTTGCGCGTAGCTAAGCTCGTTTAGCTCCCGTCCGAAGTAAAATCTGGCGGCCGCTCGCACACCCTCTATGTTGCCGCCGTATGGGGCCAAGTTGAAGTAAAAATTTAAAATTTCATCCTTGCTAAAGTGCCACTCTAGCTGCAGCGCACGGAAAATTTCTTTTATCTTGTTCGTGTAGCTTCGCTCACTTGGCTCCATCATGCGTGCTACTTGCATGCTTATGGTGCTGGCTCCGATGCGGTTTTTGTGCGTGAGATTGTAAGCGGTAGCCCTCATTATCGCGAGAGGATTCACGCCAAAGTGGTAGTAAAAATATTTATCCTCAAAGAGTAGGGCGCTTTGTTTTAAAATTTCGGGCACATCGTCGGTGTGAAAACGCCATATACCGTCGTTTGCTAGCTGCATCTTGATGATCTTGCCGTCTGTGTCGTATAAAATTTTGGCTTGACTTTTATTCAGTGCGCTTAAATTTAGAGGAAAAATGGCGTCCAATATCAAAAATATGACGAATAAAAGCGCTAAAAAAACGAGGGCGAATTTTAAAATTTTAAGCTTTTTCATTTTCATTGCGTGATTATAGCCAAAGTGCTCTACGTTTTAGATTTTTGTTGTAGTGTTTATTTAGTGCCGCGATAAATTTTTAATTCAAAGCATAAGTGAGAAAGCGATAACTCACTCCGCTAGCATCTCGCTTACGTTTAGTGTATTTTTGCCCGTTTTGACGGTGTTTTGCAGCAGTTCCATGACCTGCAAAAATTTCATCTCTTTATCGTCCCTTATCATTGCGGCGGCGTTTTTGAGTGCGCGCGTAGTGGCGATTATGGTGCGAGCGTTTTCCAGCTCGATCTTTGCGCGCAAATTCGCTTCCAGCTCGCGTGCAAATAGCGCTTGTATCGCCTTTGGAAATGTAACATCAAGTAGTTCTATGTCAGTTATTTTCACGCCTAATTTATCTGCTTTTTCATTTGGTATATCAGCATCTAGCGTAAATGTGCGTGCGGCGATCTCCTGCGCCGACAAAGCCGAGATAACATTTCTGGCATAAAGCTGCATGATCGTGCGAAGTCTGTTTTCAAGATCGTCCCTGCTGAGCACTGCCATCTCGCCCGAAGCTACGATCTCGTATGTGAAAACAAATGACGCGCGAAACGCGATGTTATCTTTGCTTAAAATTTCTTGCGAGTAAATTTGCACTTCGCACGGGATGTCTGGCAGTAGCGTGGCGCGGTATCAGCTAAAGTCAAAAAACCGATAAATACCACTTTGCAGTCGCTTGTAAAATTTGTTATCTTTGTATAAAATGCCAAATTGTAGCGGCGGAATTTCTATTTTGCTAAACATCTCATCTCCTTTAAAATACGCTTAAGAGGCGCTTGCCGGGGAATTTCATTCGCATGCCGCAAACGCTTTAAACGACCGAGCCGAGGCCCGGATTTGAAAAAAATTAAATGACCTACACAGCTGGGAATCGAACCCCATACTGCCTCTTGCTCCACGATATGCCTATTTTTCAAGAGGCAGCTATTTATTTCAAATAGGCGTGTGGTTGAGCCGATTATATTGAATTTTGCCTAAATCCAAACAAAATTTTACATTATTTGTTTTAAGCCCGTTTGGGTATAATTTCCACTTTTTATAGAGGAAATCATGCCACTTTCACGTCTAAATAAAGAACAATACACCGCCGCGACCGCTCCAGCAGGGCACAATCTGATCATCGCCTCCGCAGGCACGGGCAAAACGAGCACCATCGTCGCTCGCATCGCACATTTGCTAAATTTAGGCATCGATGCTAAGCGGATCTTGCTTCTTACATTTACCAACAAAGCTGCAGCCGAGATGATCGAGCGGCTAAATCGCTATTTTGATAAAAAGATCACCGCCAAGATCACTGCCGGCACATTTCACTCGGTCTCTTATAGCCTACTTAAAGAGCTAGGCAAGGGCGTGGTTTTAAAGCAGCCAAGCGAGCTTAAAATTTTACTTAAAAGCCTCGTTGAAAGGCGTAAATTTCATCATCTAAGCGACGTCAAGCCTTACGGCGGAGCGTATCTTTACGATCTTTACTCGCTATATCAAAATAGCGTGAGCGACGTCAGTTTTGCTGATTGGCTAAAGCTAAAGAGCGAAGAGCAGGGCGTTTATGCTGAGATCTACGAGGATATTTTAAACGAATTCGAGAGCGAGAAGGCGAAATTTGGCTACGCGGACTTTAACGACCTTCTTATCAAGATGCGAGACGAGCTAAAAAACGGCGCACCGCTTGATTACGATGAAATTTTGATCGACGAGTATCAAGATACGAACACGCTTCAAGGCAGCCTCATCAGCGCGTTTAAGACAAAAAGCCTATTTTGCGTCGGGGATTTTGATCAAAGCATTTACGCATTCAACGGCGCAAATATCGAGATCATCGGCTCGTTTAAAGATCGCTTTAAAGACGCTAACATCTACGCGCTAAATGTCAATTACCGTAGCAGCTCGAGCATTTTAGCGCTCGCAAACAAGGTCATAGCAAACAACCCGCGCCTTTACGAGAAACATCTAAGCGTCAGCAGGGAGGGGAAATTTAAAGCCCCGACGCTGCTTGTTTATAACGAGCTTTTCGAGCAATACTCCGCGATCGCCGACATCATCTCGCTCTCGCCTTTCTCACGCGAAAATATCGCCGTCATCTTTCGCAACAACTCCTCGGCAGACGGTATCGAGGTCGCGCTAAAAGAGCGTTGTATCAGCTCAAAGCGAAAAGGCGGCGTGAGCTTTTTTGAGAGTCGCGAGATAAAGGCGCTCGTGGATATCATGGGTATCTTTATAAACCCAAAAGATATAATGGCGTTCATCCATATCTGCGAATACGCAAAGGGCGTAGGTAGCGCGCTTAGCAAGGAAATTTTCGACGCTTTGGTCAAGCTAGGACACGGGAATTTGATCGAAGGGCTTTTAAATCCGGACGAAAACGTCAGTATCGCCTCGATAAAAAGGCATAATTATCAGCTTGGGTTGTTTGACGATCTTGATGAATTTGCCGATGTTTCGAGGTTTAAAGAGCTGAAATTTAGCGACAGGTTTTTAGCGCATCCGATACTAAAAATGCAAAAATTAAGCGAGGGCGGGGCGCTATTTTTATATGAAATTTACAACTTTTTAAAGAGTGCTAGACGCCTGGCAAGGCCAAATTCACTCATAAACGAGATAAGAGAAAGTAAAATTTACGAGCTGATAGTAGAAAATTTAAGCACTAAGCGCGCGACACTAAAAAACGGAAACGTCGATCCTGTTATAAAGGGAGAGGCTCGCGAGCGTATAATGCGAAAATCTATCGTCCTTAGCGAGCTTAGCAAAAACTATAACGATGTCGAGAAATTTTACAACTTCATCACGCTTGGCAGCAACGAGATGAGCGAGGGCGAGGGGGTGAGCCTACTTAGCGTGCATGCGAGCAAGGGGCTAGAGTTTGATCAAGTATTCATCGTCGATTTGGCGCAAAATCGCTTTCCGAATTTAAAGCTCATGAGCATGGGCGGCAGTCTGGAGGAGGAGCGGCGGCTCTTTTACGTCGCGGTGACTAGGGCGCGCGACGAGCTTTATCTAAGCTATGCTAAATTTGACAAGATCAAAAAGATCACCTATCAGCCAAGCTGCTTTTTGATCGAGGCGGGGATGGCTAGTGCAGGAATTTAAAAGCTTGGAATTTAACATTTCTTTCAACTTTTTTAAATAAAATTGACAAAATTTATCCAAAGTGAATCACAATGAAAAAAATCATTAAAATTTCTATCCTTTTGCTGATCGTAGCGCTGGCGCTAGCTTTCGTCTACGATAAGTATTTCAAGACTAGCGGCGAAAGGGTGGAGTTTATAACCCAAAAAGCCGTCAAAGGATCGTTTTCTAAAAAGGTAGACGCCACGGGCGAAATTTTTGCTACCGAGCTCGTAGATGTGGGCGCTCAGGTGGGCGGTCAGATAAAAAAACTATATGTAAAGCTAGGCGATAATGTCAAAAAGGGCGATCTCATAGCTGAGATAGACAGCTCCACACAGCAAAATAACGTCGATAACAAAGAGGCGCAGCTTAGGATATATGAGGCGCAGCTAGAAAGCGCAAAGGTCGCACTGGATATCTCTAAAACGCAGTATGAGCGCGAAAAGGGGCTTTTTGCGAAAAACGCCACCTCAAAGCAAGAATTTGAGACCGCAAAAAATACATACGCTTCAAACGAGGCGAAACTAAAAGAGATAAAAGCGCAGATCAACCAGACAAATATCGAGCTAAGCACCGCTAAGATCGACCTTGGCTATACTCGTATCGTAGCGCCTAGAGACGGCACGATCGTCTCCGTGCAAGTAGAGGAGGGGCAGACCGTAAATTCAAACCAAACGACGCCTACTATCGTAAATATCGCCGATCTAAGCAAGGTAAAAATGAAAATGCAAATCGCCGAGGGCGACATAACAAAGATAAAAGTCGGCACTCCGGTCGAGTACTCCATACTCTCCGAGCCAAATACGAAATTTCAAACCGAGGTGAGCTCGATAGATCCGGGGCTCACGACTCTTAGCGATGGCTCGTATTCAAGCACCTCCAGCAGCTCCAGTTCTCATTCAAGTAGCTCCACGAGCTCCAGCTCGGCGGTTTATTATTACGCTCAAAGCATAGTGGATAACAAAGACGGGATTTTACGCATCGGCATGACGACGCAAAACACGCTTCTGGTTGCAAAGATAGAAGACGCGATCATCATACCTACCATAGCTATCAAAAAAGAGGGCGACAAGAGCTTCGTTTATGTGCTAAAAGATAAACAAAACACGGTAAAAACGCAGGTACAAACAGGCATAAGGGACAACCTCGACACTCAGATCATAAGTGGCATAAACGAGGGCGACGAGGTCGTGACCTCGCAAAGCACAGCAAGCGAGATCGCTAAAATGGTCGAGAAAGAAAATAGAGGTCCAAGGTGATCGAGCTAAAAAATATCGTCAAAAAATTTAAAGTAGGCGATAGCGATATCGAAATTTTACATAGCATAAATTTAAGCATCAAAAAGGGAGAATTTATCGCTATCATCGGCCAGTCGGGCTCCGGTAAATCGACACTGATGAATATTTTAGGCTGTCTTGATAGTCCAAGTAGCGGGCAGTACCTGCTAGATGGCGCTGATATATCAAATTTCGACTCCGATGCTCTGGCTAAGCTTAGACGCAATAAATTTGGCTTCATCTTTCAAAGATATAACCTACTCGCCACGATGAACGCTCTACAAAATGTCGCACTTCCAAGCGTTTATGCAGGCGTGGATAAAAAAAATAGAGAGCAAAGAGCGCATGAAATTTTAGCCTCGCTCGAGCTTGACGACAAGGCGCAAAGCCTGCCAAATAAGCTCTCAGGCGGTCAGCAACAGCGCGTATCTATCGCAAGGGCGCTGATAAATGGCGGCGAGATAATCCTAGCCGATGAGCCGACCGGAGCGCTTGATAGCAAGAGCGGTCTAAAAGTGATGGAAATTTTAGTAAATTTACATAAGCTCGGACACACCATAATCATCGTCACGCACGATCCAAAGATCGCCGAATACGCAAACCGCGTCATCGAGATAAAAGATGGCAACATCATTAGCGATACGACAAAAAAAGATGAAATTTTTACCGCAAAAAAACACGATGCACCGCAAAAAAGCGCTTTTGTCTACTACAAAGATCAGCTCATAGAAAGCTTTAAAATGTCCATCAGCGCGATGCTCTCTCATAAGTTGCGCTCGCTACTTACGATGTTAGGCATCATCATCGGTATCGCAGCCGTCATCAGTGTCGTGGCGCTTGGCAAAGGCTCGCAGGAACAAATTTTAGCCGGTATCCGCAAAATCGGTACGAATACGATAGACATAATGCCGGGCAAAGGCTTTGGCGATATGCGCTCAGGACGCGTAAAAACGCTAGTCATCAGTGACGCGCAAATGCTAGAAAAACAGCCCTTTTTGGAGTCCGTCACGCCAAATACCAGCACCAGCGGGACGCTAACTTATGAAAATATATCGCTAAGTGCGAGCCTAAGGGGTGGAGGCTCTGGCAGCTTTGATGTAAACGGCCTCAAGCTCGCAAGCGGCAGGCTCTATGACGATGACGAGGTCGCATCCTCGGCATCCGTAGCAGTCATCGATCATACGACTAAAATTTCAGTCTTTCCAAATATCGATCCGATCGGCAAGATAATCCTTTTTAACAAAAAGCCGCTTAGAGTGATCGGCGTTTTACAAAAGGATGATTTTACCTTCGGTGACGCCAGTACGCTTAAAATTTACGCCCCTTACACGACCGTGATAAACAAAATCACCGGCGATAAATATATAAGCTCGATAACGGTGCGCGTAAAAGAGAGCGTAAATGCACAAGTAGCCGAAAAAAGTCTCACCGAGCTTTTAACAATAAAGCACGGAAAGCAAGACTTTTTTACTAGAAATTCAGATAGTATCAAACAAACGATAGAGGAGACGATCTCTACGATGAGACTGTTGATATCCAGTATCGCGCTCATCTCGCTCATCGTGGGCGGTATAGGCGTGATGAATATCATGCTAGTTTCAGTAACTGAGCGCACCAAAGAGATCGGCATCAAAATGGCAATAGGCGCTAGGCAGAGCAATATCTTGCAGCAGTTTTTGATAGAGGCGGTCCTGCTTTGTTTGATTGGCGGAGCGATCGGCATAGCGTTTTCTTATGTGATCGGCTATGTTTTCAACAACTTTTTAGAGGGATTTAGCATGATCTTTTCAAACGCTTCTATCGTCGTCGCTCTCGTGACATCGATGGCGATAGGCATCATCTTTGGCTATATGCCAGCTAAAAACGCCTCAAAACTAAATCCGATCGACGCACTTTCAAGGGAATAAAATGAGATCATTAAGCTTAGCGCTAGTTTTACTTTTAAGCGGCTGCGCCGTAAAAAACGTGAATAGCGATTACTCTGAAATTTTGCTGCAAAGCAACGTAAAAAGCGAACTGAATTTAAAAGAAGAGTGGTGGAAAGACTACAACCAAACCTATCTAAACGAGCTGATCGAGCTTGGACTGAAAAATAACATCGACCTAGCAAAATCAGCCGTCGCTATAAATAAAGCCTTAGCACAAGCCGGCGTTTTGGACGCAAATTTACTGCCGACCTTTAGTGCTAGCGCTAGCGCACAAACGAACAGGAACATAAAAAGAAACGACAGCTGGGCGCGCACTTACGGCACCGGAGTCTCGCTAAGCTACGAGCTTGATCTGTGGCACAAGCTAGCCGATAGCGCAGATGCGGCTATGTGGGAGGCAAATGCTACGAAATTTGACCTCGCAGCAACACGTCTAAGCGTGATAAACAGCATAGCGGATGCTTATTTTAATATCTTGTATCTAAACGAAAGTATAAAATTTTATAAAATTTCTTTAAAAAACTACAACGAGCTTGAGGCGATAACGCGCTATAAATTCGAGCTTGGCAAAGAGGAACAACTATCGCTTTCACAGATACAAAGCTCGGTTTTAAGCCTCAAAAACAAGATAGAAAATGCGGAGAAAAGCCTGATCGAGGCGCAAAAAACGCTTAGAATTTTACTAAACGTAAAGCCTGATTTTGATCTAAAATTTAGCGGGCTATCGTTAAGCGATGTCAAAAATTTGGGCGTGGATCTTGACGTGCCTATCTACGTCGTGGCAAATCGTCCTGACTTGCAAGCGGCCATAGCCAGGATAGAGGAGGGGCTTTTAAACGTAAAAGCCAGCCAAAAAGAATTTTACCCTAGCATCACGATAGGAGCGAGTCTAAAGGGTAGTGCGGACAATATAGGCGGCGCTACGTCGTTAAAATTTTTAGACGGGAATATCGCTATAAATTTACCATTTTTAAACTATTCGAAACTAAAATCAAGCCTAAAAGTATCAGAAGCGAGCTTCGAGCAAGCGAAACTAAACTATATGGCTACGCTAAATGAAGCGCTAAACGAGATAGATACGTATTATAAAGCGATGCAAAAAGATGAGGTGCTCCTTGATAATTACTCCAAACAGGTGCAAAACTACGAAAATATAAGCGAAATTTACAAGCTAAAATATCAATACGGCAAATCTGAGCTAAAAGACTATCTTGAAGCTAGCAATAACGAGATAGACGCTTATGTGAATTTGCTCGGCGGAAAATATAAACTCTTGCAAGATGAGATACAAATTTATAAAGCCATGGCAGGTAAATTTTCTAAATAATTTATACTTTTAAAGAATTGATACTTGCTTTCGCAAACCTTGCTCACTCTATGAGCGACCTAGCACAGCTGCGAACAGCGTTTAAGGTTTGGCTTCGCTTTTGAAAGTTAAAACAATAATAGAGCCAAGCAAAAATCATGCAAAAGGTAAAATGGCAACTATTTTTATATTTTGTATTGAAAACTATAATTTTCAAATTAATATTTATTTTTTCATTTTCATGCAATAGCTGGCTTTTAAATGCCTATTTAAAGGGCTTTTATAAATATTGACCTTTTGTATCGTAAAAATTTATCCGTGAAATTTGATGCAAAAAAATGCGTAAGCAAATCCGTTTTATTTTATGCTTTTTTGTATGTATGAAAATTTAGCTTAATTTTGATGTTTTTTGGGATGGTCAAAAAACACTACCCTGCCGCAGCCTTCGCTTATGTCTTTGAGATCGCAGTCAAATTCTATGCAAAAGATACCGCTTGTAGGGATGTTATCGATAGACGAATCGCTTAAGAATTCGCATATTTGCGTCGTCGCAGGGTTATGGGATATGATGAAAATTTCACGGAATTTGCTCTTTATATTTTTCACAAATTTCAAAAAATCCTCAAAATTTATATCATAAAGCTTATGCACAAGTGTGATATTTTCTTTAAATTTAAGCGTATCCGCGAAGCGTTTTGCGGTCTGCTCGCACCTTTTTGCGTCGCTTGAAAATATGACATCTGGCATCACGCCATAAAATTTGAGCCTCGCAGCCATAAATTTAGCATCGTCTTTGCCCTTTCCACTTAGCTCGCGCGCGAAATCCTTTGGCGTATCCTTGTTTTCATCGACGGCCTTTGCGTGCCTTATGAAATAAATTTTGCTCATTTTTCGCCCTCTTTTTGAAAACTTTTGATGAGCTCGAGCTCATCCTTGCTAAATCCCGCTTGCAACCTATCTTTTTCATTTAACGTGCGGCTACTTTTGAAAGAATTCGGATAGAGCTCTTGTATGATGCGGACGTATTTGTTTGGATCTATATTTTCGCGTTCGCAGGCAAATTTAAACCACTTATCGCCCTTTTTTACATGCGAAATTTCCTCGTTCAGGATAACGTTTAAAATTCCTACAAGTTCGTCACTGCCACCCTGCACTGTCAGCTTTTGGATGATGTGAGCGTTGGCGTCAAGTCCGTTTGCTTCCATATATCTTGGCAGTAAAGCCATGCGTTTTACGAGCGAACTCTCTGTCTTTTGCAGAGCGATGAAAAGTCCGTCATGCACGCTAAATTCTCCGTATCTGCCGCCCTGCTTTTGCAAAAACCCCTCTATCATCAAAAAGTGTCTGATCTCATCCTCGGCCACCTCCAGCCAGTCGGCGTAAAATTCGCGAGGCAGCCCGTCAAATCTATAACACGCATCAAGCGCGATATCTATGGCGCTAAATTCTATATGAGCGATAGAGTGGATGAAATTTAGAATTTTATCTTTTGGCTTTGGCTTTTTGTTTAGCTCTTTCATCGAGACGACATCGCAAAATTTAGCGTAGCTTGGCGTCGTTAGAGGCAGTACAGGCGTTTGGCGCTTGAAATTTTGCTCGCCCAAAGCCTTAAAGTCCTTGTAAAATTTCTCAAATTTTAAAAATTTAGCCTTTGCATCGCCCTCGTTTAAGATATCCCAAATCTCATCAAAAAAGCTCATACGACCGCTCTTTTAAAGGCTATCTTTGCATATAAAAAGCCCAAGATAAAGCCGATGATATGCGCGTACCAGGCTATATTCACACCAAATGCGAGCGGTACGAAGCTCATCAATAATATAGCAATCATCAGCCCTAGCCTCGAGCTCTTATCTAAAAACGCAAGCACTCCAAGAAGCACGCAGATCGCGCCGCTAGCACCGACTAAATTTACAAACGAGCCGCCGCTTACATAAGCATAATAAATATAAGAAAGACTAAACAAAGAGGTCAAGACCCCACCTATCATATAAACTAGAAAAAAGCGCAAAGAGCCAAGATAGCGCTCCAAAACCGAGCCAAACTGAAAGAGCACAACCATATTCATGGCTATATGCGATGGTGAGCCGTGCATGAACATCGAGGTTAGCGGCTGAAGCAAAAGCGGCCATTCGAACGTGAAAAAGCCGATATTAAGGCCCAGCATAGACTCAAGAGAGCTAGAGCTCGCGGAGAAATTCACAAAGCCGTAAACGGCTAAATTTAGTGCGATTAGCGCGTATGTAACGCGCATCTTACTTGACCTTGCCGTAGCCGGCAAATCTATTTGATGCCAGGCAGCTTATTTTAGAGCATCTGATTATGTAGCTGTTGATCTCTTTTTTACCGTTTAGATGCGTGTTTTTGTTGTTTAGATTCATGTAGCTGTGTATGATCTTACCGCCGGAGTTGTGTATGAAGCGGATCGTACCGTCTGGCGAGATCTCATTTACGATGCCGACGTGAGTGACGTTTTGCTTATCGATATTTTTTTGGACGCCCTTACCTAGTGTGTTTGAGAAAAATATCAGATCGCCTATTTTAGGGTTTTCTTGGATTATCAAATTTTGACTTTGGTAAAAGTTGTATATCGCTTTTGACTTCCTGCCGCCTTTGTCGTAGTATTTGTTGATAGTTTTCTCGTCAAAATACATATTTGCGTGTTTTTGATTGACTATCGAGACAAAGCCCGAGCAGTCTCTGCCGGCTCTTGTATTCATATATTTTTTGAAAAACGAGCCGAAATTTTTATCTTTTCTATCTTCGTTTGCATTTTTGTTGTTGAGATAATCTTGTAAAACCCCGTCTTGAGCGTAAATATTTTCTTCGTTCGATATGCTTGCGCCCTCTTTTGTGTTGTTGTTTTGCGTCGGTGCTATGAAGCTACAACCCGCAAAAAACGCCATCGATGCGGCCGTCAAAGCTATTTGTTTTATCATTTTGATCTTTCAAATTTTAAAATAATCCGTATTTTAACGATATTTGGCAAATAAAAAGATTAAGCCGCGGCTTTGTTTTCTAAGCTAAAAGTCACTATAATCAGCCTAAATTTTAAATTTCAAGGCAAGATCATGATGCATTATTTGCAAATAGAAGGAAACGCAAAGCTTAGCGGCAAGGTCGAGATAAGCGGAGCAAAGAACGCCGCACTGCCGTTAATAGCGCTCACATTACTAGCCAAAAATGAAGTAAAGCTAAGCAACGTCCCAAATGTGGCCGATATCAAAACCTTGGCTCAATTGCTTAGAAATTTAGGCGCTAGCTGTGAATTTGAAAATGAAAATTTACTAAAGATCGACACCAGCGGTGTAAATTCCACTATGGCAAACTATGACATCGTGCGAAAGATGAGAGCCTCCATACTGACGCTAGGTCCGCTTTTAGCGCGTTTTGGGCATTGTGAAGTGAGCCTACCCGGAGGCTGCGCTATCGGTCAGCGCCCGATCGATCTGCATCTTAGCGCTCTTGAAAAAATGGGAGCTAGCATAGAGATAAAACAAGGCTATATCGTAGCCAGCGCTCCTGACGGGCTAAAGGCCGCTAGCATAGTATTTGACAAGATAACGGTGACCGGCAGCGAAAACATCATCATGGCAGCAGCCTTGGCTCATGGCACGACGCAGCTTTTAAACGTCGCGAAAGAGCCAGAAGTCGTGCAAATTTGCGAAGTCTTGGCCGCTAGCGGCGTAAAGATAGAGGGTATCGGCACGAGCGAGCTTAGCATAACAGGAACCGGCGGCAAGCTCTTAGATATCGGCGATGTGGAGGTGATCCCGGACAGGATAGAGGCCGGTACGTATCTTTGCGCCGGTGCGATAACGAATTCACGCATAAGCATAAGCAAAGCAAACGCCAATCACATGCTCGCGATGTTAGCAAAGCTTGAAGAGATGGGCTTTGGCATAAAGATAGATAATGACGAGATCACGATACTGCCTGCCAAGGAGATAAAGCCTTGCGAAATAATAACGACCGAATATCCGGGCTTTCCCACAGATATGCAGGCTCAGTTCATGGCGCTATCGCTCATCGCAAACGGCGTTAGCGTGATAGATGAGAGGCTGTTTGAAAACCGCTTCATGCACGTAAGCGAGCTTGCCAGGATGGGTGCTGATATCCGTCTAAACGGTCATATAGCAAGCGTTTATGGCGGCAAAGAGCTAAATGCGGCAGATATCATGGCGACCGATCTTAGAGCGAGCTCGGCGCTTATCTTAGCCGCTCTCGTCGCAAAAGGAACTAGCCGCGTGCATAGAATATACCACCTTGACCGCGGATATGAAAATTTAGAGGCGAAATTTAAGCTACTTGGTGCGAATATCACGAGACTGGAGGAGTAAAATGCTGGTAAATGAAGCACTTGAAAAGATACTATCAAATTTAAACGCTTTAAATTTAGGTGAGAAAGTCCCTCTAAACGAGGCATACGGCAGAATTTTGAGCGAAGATATCGTAGCTGTTAAAAACCTGCCCTGCTTTGATAACTCTGCACTCGACGGATACGCGGTTTGCTATGATAAAAAAGACAAGCCTTATAAGATGATCGACTGCGTATTTGCGGGCGACAAACGCACAACCGGCATAAAAGATAACGAGTGTATCAAGATAATGACCGGAGCCAAGATGCCTCTTGGTGCGGACACCGTGATGCGCTTTGAGGACTGCCGTATCGAGGGCGATCTAGTCTATGCGCCTGAAAATTTAAGAAAAGGCGACGCTCACCGCTTTGCAGGAGAAGAGGTAAAAGCGGGCGAAATTTTGATAAAAAAAGGAACTTTGCTGAACACACGCGCTGTGATGATGCTCGCGGCTCAAGGCATAAGCTTTGTCGGTGTTTGTATAAAGCCTCGCATCGGGATTTATTCAAGCGGAGACGAGCTAAAAGAGCCTTGGCAAAGTGCCGATAATGATGAAATTTACAACGCAAATGCACCTGGCGTGGCGGCAATCTTGCGCTCGGCGGGCCTTGAGAGCTCATATCTTGGTATCATAAAAGACGATTTGGAAGCGACAAAGGAGGCCTTTAGTCAAATTTCAAAATTTGACGTGATCGTTTGCTCGGGAGGGGCCAGCAAAGGCGAAGCGGACTTTATGAAAAGCGCGCTCATTTCGCTTGGCTTTGAGGAGCTTTTTGAAAAGATAAATTTACGCCCGGGCGGACCTTGCAAGGCCTACATCAAAGACACCAAGATCGTTTTCATCCTGCCGGGCAATCCTATGGCGGCTTATTTGTGCGCGTATCTGCTCATCTTGCCCACACTTTTAGGTAAGCAGCATGAGAGGCAACTAGTCAGGATAAGTGAAAATTTAAAGCTGAAATCAGGCCGCTCGAATGTCGTCTTTGGCACGATCGATGGCGATAAATTTTACGTAACCGATCACAACAAATACGGCTCAGGCATGATAAAACCGCTCTTAAAAAGCAACGCGATATATTTGTCCGATCCAAACGAGAGCGAAATTTTAGAAAATTCTGAAATTTTTGCGATAAGGCTACCTTGACAAATGAAAAACAATTTGCTAAAATGCGAGCTCTTATTTGGTCGCGGGAATAGCTCAGGGGTAGAGCACAACCTTGCCAAGGTTGGGGTCGCGAGTTCGAATCTCGTTTCCCGCTCCATCTTTTTTACCCTCATTTTTTTATTTTCCCTAAAAGCCTTTTCTTCTGAAATCAGCATTTATCCGATGTATTGCGTCGATAGTGATAAAATTTCACTTTATACATTCGGCTTTGAGGGCGAAAACAACGAAATTTTAAATCTTGAAGGCAAAAAGGCCGCAAAGATAGAGACCAAAAAGCTACATGAAATTTTGACTGCAAATTTTAAAACGTATAAAGATAAAAGCGGCGGCAATGTCGTATTTGTAAGCGGCTGCTCGCTCATGGATACGGTGCAGATGCAGTTTTTAAAAGCTATCAGCGACGAATTTGAGGGCATCAGCATAAAAGAGTTAGTCATCGAGCCTCAAGTCAGGCTGCCTGAAAATTTTAACGAGCTGAAGCTACAAAATGTATTTATAAGCGGTCAAGACAGCTCAAAAGGCGTGTTTCGTGCGTCGTTCGAGCAGCCCGATCTCACTTCCAAAAGCCTTTTTTTCAAATACTCTTTTAGAGCCAAAATACCCGTATTCATCGCGATAAATAAGATAGAACATAACCATATCCTGAGCCTAACTGACTATCAGTCAAACTACATAGAATTTGAAAAATATCAAAAAGATATGTTTTCAAGCATGCCCTCCTCAAGGCTGGTTGCGAGGACTGCCATAAAAGCCGGCGAAGTGCTCTCACAAAGGCAATTCTCGGCCATATCGCTCGTAAAAAGAGGCGACATCCTAAACGCCGTGCTAAACGATGGCGGGCTTAGCGTGATAGTCGAAGTCAGAGCGCTTGAGGACGGAAATTTAGGCGATATAATCAAAATTCGCACGAAAGATAATAAAATTTTACCGGCTAGCGTGTCGGGGAAAAATCAGGTGACCTTAAGATGAAAAAAGTGATCGTGGCTATAACTGGTGCTAGTGGCGTATGTTTGGGCTTTGACTTTCTAAAAGTGGCCGTTAAATTTTGTGAGATCCACTGCGTCATCAGTAAAAATGCAATGCGTGTTTTAAACGATGAAATGGGCATAATCCTGGACACTCACAGCAAAAAGGGCATAGTCTTGGCAAGTAGCGCTAGCTTGAACAATGCTTTGAATTTAGACGCTGTTTTTAGAAGCCCGAATGCTAAATTTTATGATGACGAGGACATCGGTGCGGCTCTTGCTTCGGGCTCTTTTGGGGCTGATGCGATGATGATCGCCCCCTGCTCCATCAACACCCTAGCCAAGATCTCATGCGGACTGGCCGATACGCTCATCACTAGAGCCGCGGCAGTGATGCTAAAGGAGCGTAAAAGACTGGTGCTTGGCGTGCGCGAGACGCCCTTTTCTACCATTTCGCTTCGTCAAATGAGCGAGCTAAGCGAGCTTGGTGTCATCATAGCGCCTCCTATTTTAGGGTATTACGCACATGCAGATACTCTTAGCGATATGCAAAATTTCATCATCGGCAAGTGGCTTGACGCGCTTGGCATCGAAAACAAAATTTATAAAAGGTGGAAAATTTGAAAAGATCATGCATCTATCCCGGCACGTTTGATCCTATAACAAACGGACATCTAGACGTCATCAAGCGCGCCGTGAAAATCTTTGACCGCGTCATTGTGGCCGTAGCTAAAAGCGACAGCAAAAACCCGATGTTTGGCTTTGATGAGCGCGTGACGATGGTAGAGCGCTCGGTAGAGGGGCTAAAAAACGTAAGCGTCGAGGGCTTTGATAATCTGCTCGTTGATTTTGCAAAATCGCACGAGATAAACACTGTCATCAGGGGACTTCGAGCAGTCAGCGACTTTGAATACGAACTTCAAATCGGCTACGCAAATGCCGCGCTTTGGAGCGAATTTGAGACGGTTTATCTGATGCCAAGCCTCAAAAACGCTTTCATCTCAAGCTCGATAGTGCGCTCCGTTTTACGCCATGAAGGCGACGTGAGCGCCCTCGTCCCCAGTCAAATTTTCTCACTCTTAAAGGACTAAAATGTATGTTTTGTTTGAAGGCGTAGACGGAGTGGGCAAAAGCACGCAGATAGAGATGATAGCGCGTGTGCATGAGGATTCGCTCGTCACGAAAGAGCCCGGCGGTACGAAGATCGGCCAAAAGCTAAGAGAAATTTTGCTCGGAGGAGATTTTAAACTAAGTGCGAGAGCTGAAATTTTGCTATTTTTAGCCGATCGCGCCGAGCACTATCAAAAGATGATAAAGCCAAATTCTAGTAGGCTCATCCTTAGTGATAGAGGCTTCGTCTCCGGCGTCGCCTACGCCTTGGCAAACGACGCTTCGCTTAAAATAGACGATCTGCTTTGGCTAAATTTCTTTGCGCTTGAGGGCAAATTTGCCGACAAGATCGTATTTTTTGAAGCTAGTGAGGCCCTCATCAAAAAGCGTCTGAGCTCGCGCGGCCTGACAGACGCGATAGAAGCTCGCGGTCTGAAGTATCTTTTAAAGGTGCAAGAGTGCATGAAAGAGGTACTTAAAACTCATAAATTTAATGTGCTTCACATCGATGCTAGCGAGGATATAGCGACGATAAATGCAAAGATAGAAAATTTTATAAAATTTTGAGTAAAATAAAAAGTTTTAGTAAGGGTGTTATTTTATTTAGCGCAGTCGAATCTTACGAAGCTTTCAAAATAAAAACTAAATTTAAAGGAAAATGTAATGATAACGGCACTTCGCGGTATGAAAGACATGCTGCCGCCACGAAGCGAACTTTACGAATACATCGTCAAAGTATGCGAAAGCGTGGCGAAAAACTACGGATACAAGCAGATATTCACACCGCACCTTGAGGAGACGATACTTTTTAAACGAAGCGTCGGGGAAAGCAGCGATATCGTGGGCAAGGAGATGTATCAGTTCATCGACAAAGGCGAAAACGACGTTTGCTTGCGTCCGGAGGGCACAGCCGGCGTCGTGCGCGCATTTATCGAGGCAAAGCTAGATCGTGCCGGCGGCGTGCATAGGTGCTTTTACCACGGTTCGATGTTTCGCTACGAGCGCCCGCAAAAGGGTCGCTTGCGCGAATTTCATCAGTTTGGCGTAGAGTGCTTTGGCGAGGCCAGCGTCTATGAGGATGCGAGCATCATTTTGATGATAAACGAAATTTTCACTCGTCTTGGCATCAAGACCACGCTTAAGATAAATTCTCTCGGAGATGCGAATTCTATGAGCGCTTATAGAGCTAAACTGCTTAAATTCCTAGACGCTCACGAGGGCGAAATCTGCGAGGATTGCAGGCGCAGAAAGGCTACGAACCCTATCCGCGTGCTTGACTGCAAGGTCGAGAAATGTCAAGAAATTTATAAAAACGCCCCTTTGATGATAGATAGCCTCAGTCCTGAAGCGGCGGCTGATTTTGAGAGATTAAAGCAAATTTTAAAGGCAAACGGCGTCAGCTACGAGATAGATCCTAAGCTTGTGCGCGGGCTTGATTATTACTGTAAAACGGCGTTTGAATTCATCAGCAACGAGATCGGCTCGCAAAGTGCGGTCGCAGGAGGCGGCAGATATGACAGACTAGTCGAGTATCTAGGCGGAAAGGCTAGCTACGGAGTGGGCTTTGCGATGGGTATAGAGCGCATAATGGAGATCATCGGCGAGCGTGACAAAGAGCGTGAGGGCATATATCTTTGCGCTATGGACGAGCGAAATTTAGACTTCGTCTATGAGCTCGGCATCGCTTTGAGGCGAAAATTTAAAGTAGAAATAAGCTACGAGGCGAAAAAACTGCAAAAGCATCTGCAAAATGCCGATAGCAAAGGCGCTAAAATTTTCCTTTGCCTTGGTGAAAACGAGATGAAGAGCGATCAAATTTGGTATAAAAATTTACTCACAAAGACCGAGAAAACGATAAATTTAGACGATCTTGAAAAGGAGCTTAGCGGTGAATGATTTTGGACTTAGTATCTGGGGAAATTCAAATTTCATAATAGAAAACGGCAAGGTCTGCATAAATTCAGCCAGTAAACCGGCGATCATCGACATCGTAAAAGAGATAAGAGACGACGGATATCGAGGACCGCTACTGCTGCGCTTCCCGCACCTCATACAAAAGCAGATCGAACAGATACACGCGAGCTTTGCAAAGGCGAAAAAAGAGTTTGCCTACGAGGGCAAATTTAACGCTGTTTTTCCGCTTAAGGTCAATCAATACCCGGGCTTCGTAAAAAACCTCACAAGCCTTGGCAAGCCCTACAACTACGGGCTCGAGGCTGGTAGCAAGGCTGAGCTACTGCTCACGATGGCCTACAATAACGACGGTGCGCCTATAACGGTGAATGGCTTTAAAGACAAAGAGCTCATAAACATAGGCTTCATCGCAGCCGAGATGGGGCACAACATAACGCTCACGATCGAGGGGCTAAACGAGCTTGAGGCGATCATCGCCACAGCAAAGGAGCGCTTCAAGCCAAAGCCAAAAATAGGCCTACGCATCAGACTACACTCCACGGGTGCCGGCATCTGGGCGAAAAGCGGCGGCATACACTCGAAATTCGGCCTAACATCAACCGAGCTCATCGAAGCTGTGAATATGCTAAAAAAGGCAAATTTGCTTGATCATTTCACGATGATACACTTTCACCTCGGCTCTCAGATCAGTGAGATCCACCCGCTCAAAAAGGCTCTCATAGAGGCAGGAAACATCTACGCCGAGCTAAGGAAAATGGGCGCGACGAATCTAAAAGCCATAAATTTAGGCGGAGGTCTAGCGATAGAGTATTCGCAGTTTAAAGAGGCCAGTAGTCGCAACTACACGCTAAACGAATACGCAAACGACGTCGTTTATATGCTAAAAACGATAACCGAGCAAAAAAAGGAGATCCAGCCTGATATATTCATCGAGTCAGGCCGCTTCATCTCGGCCTCTCATGCGCTTTTAGTAGCCCCTGTTTTAGAGCTCTTTTCGCAAGAATACACCGAGGAAAAGCTAAATTTAAAGAAAAATAACCCGAATTTGATAACCGAGCTGATCGATCTTTACAACTCCATAAAGCCCTCAAACGCCCTAGAATACCTGCACGACGCGATCCACCACACAGAAAGCGTACTAACGCTCTTTGACCTTGGATACGTCGATCTGCAAGATCGCTCAAACGCCGAAGTCCTACTGCGTCTGATAGGCAAAAAGGCTGTCGTGATGCTAGGGAACAAAAGCAACTCAAGCGACCTTGAAAAGATACAAAAAGAGGTGCAGGAGCGCTATCTCGTAAATTTCTCGATCTTTCAAAGTTTGCCTGATTTTTGGGGATTAAAACAAAATTTTCCTATCATGCCGCTTGACAGGCTCGATGAGCGCCCTACTTTACCGGCCTCCATCTGGGATATCACTTGCGACAGTGACGGTGAGATAAGCTACAACGACGAGACGAACCCTCTCTTGCTTCACGATGTGGACGTAGAAAAAGAAGATTATTTCTTGGGATTTTTCCTGGTTGGAGCGTATCAAGAGGTGCTTGGTATGAAGCACAACCTCTTCACTCACCCGACCGAGGCCACGATCGAGCTCACTCCGCAAGGATACGAGATAAAAGACCTGCTGGAAAGCCAGTCGATACTTGACATCATGGAGGACATGGATTACGATGTTTATGAGATCCAAGACACGCTAAACGAGCGCTTAGAGAAATCAGAACTCATAAGCGATACCCAAAAGAAGCAGATTTTAGGCGAGCTTTATCTGTTTTTAAACGACAATAGCTATTTAAAAACGATAAACTGATTACTTATCGAAACACGAGCGTAAAAAGGCGGTGCTGAATTTTAAATTTTTGCGCCGCCAAGAAGCTTGGTTGTTATAAAATTACTGAAATTTTTACAAGGAAAAATAGATGGTTTTAGCCAAAAGAATGCAGACATTAAGCGAGTCCATAACGATCGCTATCAGCTCCAGAGCCAAAGATATGAAGGCTGCAGGCATCGATGTGATCAGCCTATCAGCAGGCGAGCCTGACTTTGATACGCCATTAGCTATCAAAAATGCGGTCAAAGCGGCACTTGATAGAGGTTGTGGCAAATACACGCCCGTCCCTGGCACTACGGAGGTTTTAAAAGCGATCGCTGCAAAGCTAAAACGAGACAACGGCCTAAACTACGAGCCGAGCCAGATCGTAACGAACGTCGGCGCAAAGCACTCGCTGTTTAATGTATTTCAGGCTCTAGTAGACGAAAGCGACGAGGTCATCGTGCCCTCACCTTACTGGGTGAGCTACCCCGAGATCGTGAAATTTTGCGGCGGTAAGCCGGTCTTCATAGAGACGAACGAGAGCACGGACTTTAAGATCACTGCGCAGCAGCTCAAAAAAGCTATAAGCCCGCGAACTAAAATTTTATCCTTAAACCACCCAACAAACCCGACTGGAGCGCTTTATTCTCGTGAGGAGATAGCCGCTCTTGGCGAAGTGCTAAAAGGCACTGATATCATCATCACCAGTGATGAAATCTATGAAAAAGTGGTCTATGATAAAGAATTCGTCTCGGTAGGCGCCGTGAGCGAGGATCTGTTTAAACGCACGGTCACCATCAACGGCCTAAGCAAATGCGGAGCGATGCCGGGCTGGCGCTTTGGCTACGTGGCAAGCCCTATGAACGAGCTAAACGCCGCGATGAAAAAGCTTCAAAGCCAAAGCACGAGCAACATCGCCTCGATAGTCCAGGCAGGAGCTATCCCGTCGCTTTTAGGCGAGACCGACGCAGATATCGAAGCGATGAGGAAAGAGTATCAAAGACGCCGCGACATCGCGGTAAAGATGATAAACGAGATAAAGGGTCTAAGCGTCAAAACACCGGACGGAGCGTTTTATCTGTTCGTAAACTGCAAAAACGTGGACACCGACTCGATGAGGTTTTGCAAAAGACTGCTTGAAGAGGGCAAGGTCGCCACTGTCCCCGGTGTGGGCTTTGGCATGGAGGGATATTTTAGGATATCCTTCGCGACCGATACTGCAAGCATCAAAAGGGCGATCGAGCGCATAAATGAATTCGTAAAAGGCTACAAGATCGATGCTTGAAGTCAGCCTAAACGGCAAAATTCTAAAGCTTGAGCACGATATGAGCGTGCAGGAATTTTTAGTCTCGCTTGGGTTTGACATGAAATTTATCGCCCTTGAAAGAGACGGTGAAATTTTAGCCAAAACCAACTGGCAAGATACGATGATAAGTGGTGGCGAGCGATACGAAGTGGTCGAATTCGTAGGTGGTGGATGATGAAAAATGTAACGATAAACGGGCAAAATTTCAGCGTTTTGGCGGACGATCTAAACGCCTTGAAACATGAAATTTTTGATGATGCTAGTAGCGAAATTTTAAAATTTTTGAGCAAATTTAACGCAAGCAAGCCTGACATTTTTATAGTGGATGGCTTTGCGATAAAAGACAACGCGTCCATAAATGACGGCGCAAATATCGTGTTTATAAGGCGTGGCGTCATGCCAAGCGCTGAAATTTTAAAAAGCATGATCGCAGCCAGAAACACGCCTGAGCTAAATTCCGCCTTGCAAAAGGCCTGCATAGGCGTAGCCGGGCTTGGCGGACTTGGCTCAAACATCGCGCTCAGCCTAGCTCGTGTAGGCGTAGCAAAGCTCGTACTCGCAGACTTTGACGTGGTCGAGCCTAGCAACCTAAACCGCCAACAATACTTCGTACGTCACATCGGCATGAAAAAGACCGAGGCGCTAAAAAGCCTGATAGCAGACGTCAATCCTTTCGTAGAAGTCGTTACGCACGATATTTTCTTGGACGCTAAAAACGTTGCCAGCGTGTTTGCGCCCTGCACTATCATCTGCGAGGCCTTTGACAACGTCATCGGCAAGACGATGATGGTAAATGAGGCGGGCGCTAGCCTAAAAGATAAGCAGATCATCTGTGCTTCAGGAATGGCGGGGCATTTTAGCTCAAACCTTATAAAAACGACAAAATTTGCCAAAAACGTCTATCTTTGCGGCGATCTCACGAACGAGGCCAAGGTGGGTCAAGGACTAATGGCGCCGCGCGTGGCAATCTGCGCAAATCATGAAGCGAATTTGGCTATTCGGCTACTGATGGGGCTTGAGGCGTGAGCTAGAGCCTCGCCCTACCCGCTTGATCTTAAATTTTACGAAACATTAAACCCCGTTTTGCTATCCTAGGACAAAATTTTAAAGGCAGACAATGAACGACAGCTTGAAGCTAGCGCACAAGGAATTTGACAGCCGTTTCATTTTGGGCTCGGGCAAATACAGCCACGAGCTCATAAACGCCGCTGTGAACGAGGCCGGTGCGCAGATGATCACTCTGGCGCTTCGCCGCGTGAACGAGAGCAAAGATAGGAACATACTTGATTTCATACCAAAAGGCGTCACTCTATTACCAAATACGAACGGTGCTAGAAATGCGGACGAAGCGGTGCGTATCGCCAGGCTAGCGCGTGAGCTAGGATGCGGGGAATTCATAAAAATAGAGATCATAACCGACTCGAAATTTTTATTTCCGGACAACAATGAAACGATAAAAGCGGCTGAAATTTTAGCTGGTGAGGGCTTTGTCGTGATGCCGTATTTTTACCCCGAGCTAAATGCCGCGAGGGCTTTGCTAGGCGCTGGAGCCGCTTGCGTGATGCCTCTTGGTGCGCCGATCGGCTCAAATCAGGGCCTAGTCTTTAAAAACATCATCGAAATTTTGATAAATGAGCTAGATACCCCAGTCATCGTGGACGCTGGCATCGGTCGTCCCTCACAAGCGTGTGAGGCGATGGAAATGGGCGCGGCTGCGATAATGGCAAACACAGCCATCGCCACGGCAAAAGATATCCCGCTCATGGCGAGGGCTTTTGGCGAGGCAATAAAGGCCGGTAGGAGCGCATATTTAGCGGGGTTGGGCCGAGTAAAAGCGGATGCTGAAGCCAGCTCGCCGCTGACTGGATTTTTAGGGCGATGAAATTTAGCAAAACCGACCATATGGCCTTACTCCCGCACATGCAAGACATCGGCGATGAGATAATGAACGAAATTTTGCAAGAAAGAGCGAAATTTAAGCCAGAAATTTTCACCGCCGAGGACGTGAGAGCCGCTTTAAACGCTAAAATTTGCACGTTAGAAAATTTTAAAGCCCTACTTAGCCCTGCGGCTGGCGATTTTATAGAAGAGATCGCGCACCTTAGCATGCAAAAGACGCGAGCGAATTTCGGAGCCAATATCAACCTCTTCACACCCCTTTACATAGCTAACCACTGCGACAACCTATGCGTCTACTGCGGCTTTAACTCGCAAAATAAGATAAAGCGAGCCAAGCTTGATGAGGATGAAATTTTAAGCGAACTTGCAGAAATTTCAAAAAGCGGGCTTGAGGAAATTTTGATATTAACGGGCGAGAGCGAGGAAAATTCGAGCGTCGCTTATATCGCGAGGGCTTGCGCCTTGGCAAAGCGCTATTTTAAAGTAGTCGGCGTCGAAGTCTATCCGCTAAATTCCAGCGACTATGCCCTGCTTCATGAAAGCGGCGTCGACTATGTCACGGTTTTTCAAGAGACCTACAACACCGCAAAATACGAGCGCTTGCACCTTGCGGGCAACAAGCGGATATTCCCCTACCGTCTAAACGCGCAAGAACGTGCATTGATGGGTGGCATGAGGGGTGTGGGCTTTGCCGCGCTTTTGGGACTTGACGACTTTAGACTAGACGCCTTTTCGACGGGACTTCACGCCTCGCTCGTGCAAAAGAAATATCCGCACGCAGAGATCGCCTTTTCTTGCCCGAGGCTTCGCCCTATCATAAACAACTCCCGCATAAATCCTCGCGATGTGCATGAAAGAGAGCTTTTGCAAGTCATTTGCGCTTATAGGATATTCATGCCAACAGCCAGCATCACGATCTCCACGCGTGAGCGAGCGCTCTTTCGCGATAACGCCATAAAGATCGCCGCAAATAAGATCAGCGCCGGCGTAAATGTCGGCATCGGTGCGCACTCGAAAGAAAAAAAGGGCGACGAGCAGTTTGAGATCGAGGACGCTCGCTGCGTAGATGAGATCTACAACATGATAAAAGCCCAAGGGCTCGAACCGCTGATGAGCGAATACATCTATGTTTAAAATTTTGATAATCGCTGACCCCAAGCTTGCTGGGGGCGATCTTTTAGAGCGTATAGTCAGGCTTTGCGAGGCTGGAGCGGACGCCGTTTTGCTCCGTGCGAAATTTTTAAATGAGGAGGATTTTCACACGCTCGCCATCAGCGTGAAGCAAATCTGCGATAAATTCGGGCGAGAATTCATCATAAATCAGTTCTTTAACGTCGCTTGCGAGCTAAAAAGCTCCTTTTGGCTGACATCCGCACAGATAGATCTTTTGCAAAATTTAAGCGATACGAGTGATGAATTCGGGCTAAATTTTGCCAAATTTAAAGATTTTAAGGATATGGCGGCTAAATTTACAGCCGCAAGCCGCCCTGCTCTTAAAATTTACGCCCCTGCTCACGACCTGGCTCAGGCTGAAATTTCAGCTCAATTTGCGGATATTTTGATCGCCTCGCATATCTTTGCGACCTCTTGCAAGGCTGGTCTAAGGCCAAAAGGACCGGCTCTGATACAAGAGATAAAAGCTCATGTAAATAAGCAGGTCTACGCACTGGGCGGGATAAATGAGCTAAATTTACACTCCGTGCTGGAGGCGGGAGCAAACGGGATCTGCCTCATGAGCGAAGCGATGAGATGCGAAAACGAGAAGGAATTTATAAATGGCTTTTTGATGGGCGCTAAGGATTAAAAGCCCAAATTTATTGCGCAGACGTAAATCGAGGCGATAATCTTGATGGAAAATATCGACTTCAATTTAAAATCAAATTTTATGTATTATTTTATGTAAAACCACACGGAGCTTTCCGTGTGGTTTGAAATTTAAGCTATCTTCGTAGCATCTACGATGTTGTAATCAAGTCCTAATTCCTCTTTAGAAAGGCCAAGTGCGAGGCCTACTAGCTGAGATAGGTGGATGATCGGTAGTCTTGCGCTTGAGCCTGTGAAGTCTTGGTATCTTTCTTGATAGATATCAAGCTGCATTTGGCAAAGCGGGCAAGGCGTGACGACACAGTCGGCTTTGTTTTCGCTGGCGTTGTTTACTATTTGGCTAGACATTTTCTTGACGGAATTTACAGCCGGATAAGATGCGTGAAAGCCACAGCAGTCAAGGCGCTTTTCAAATGGTACGATAGTAGCGCCAAGTGCGCTCACGACGGTCTCAAAGCTCTTTGGATTTACAGAGCTTTCCCTATTATCAAACGCCTTTTCAGGTCTTAGGCTATGACAGCCGTAAAACAAAGCGACCTTTAAATTTGAAAGCGGTTTGACGACTTTAGTTTTTAAATTTTCGACATTTTGATAAAGCACCCAAAGAAGGCTGGTTATCTCGTTTGAGCCCTCGTATTTCATATTTCCCTCTGCTAGGAAAGTGTTTATGCGGTCTTTTGCACCTTTATCAAGCGTAGTTTTAGCGCGAGTAAGAGTCAGCATGCATGTGCTGCAAGTAGTCAGCATCGGCATTTTCATCTGCTCGGCGAGCGCTATGTTTCTGGCGTTTGCCACAAGTGTCGCGATAGGATCGACGTCTTGTGCTTGAGAAGCACCGCAGCAGCTCCAGCCTTTTATCTCGTGAAGTTTCATACCAAGTATAGGAGCGATCGCCTCAAGAGACATCTTAGCCTCTTTTGCAGCTTGAGACAGTACGCAGCCCGGGAAAAAAGCGAATTCATTTTGCATAAACTACTCCTTGCTAGCAGCTGCTTGTGCTGCTTTTATCATTTTAACTAGATCTTCGTGTCCCTCGATCTCCTCCTCGCCAAATATATGAAGCGGATTCATCTTGCCTGCCAGCATGAGGTTAAACGCGATATCGGTTTTGCCGACCGAGCCTATCACGCCCTCCGAGCGAAGCGCAAGGTAAATTTCGTTCAAGCGGCCCGATCCGTCGACAAGGTCGGTATAAAACGCCTCTGCGTGAGCAGGACCTGTGCCGTCTTTTAGGCCGTTTCTTTGTGCCATCACTCTAAGACTAGCGATATCGTCAGCCGCGCTGATGCCTTTTGGACAGCGATCGGCGCACTCTTGGCAATGCACACACATCCAAAGTCCGTTCGCAACGCTTGGTTTTACATGTATCATAGGATCTTTGCTGCGCGAGTCGTCGGCGGCACGCCATGCATGAGTAAATACAAAAGGCTGCATATAGTCGCTGCTGTCAGCTTCCAGCTTATTGCACTCGGAAGCGCAGCTACCGCATAGGATGCAGTCCCATTGCTTGCTGATACGATCGAATTCCGCTTGAGTTTGCTTACAGCCTTTTTCCGGTGAAAATTCGCTTTTTGGAACTATCGTCGGGCGAATTTTACGTAAATTTTCGATCGAAGGCTCCCAGTCTACTATGAGATCTGATATTACTCTAAAGTTGCCAAGAGGCGAGATCCTGATGGTATCAGGGTTATCATACTCTTTTAAGAGCTCCTCCATCTTGGTGTCACAGGCTAGATATGAGTGTCCATTTACTCTAACAGCACAAGCTCCGCATATCGCAGATCGACAAGAGGCGGTGAAATTTAGCGTGATGTCTTTGGTTTGCTTTATCAAAAGCAAGACTGAAAGCAAGGTCTTGCCCGCGATCTCCTCGCTAGTTAGAGTGTATTCTTTTTGATATTTTTCTTTTCCGTTGAAGCGGTCTATGATTATTTTCATTGTGGTTTCCTTCCGTCAAGTGAGAACTCGGTAACAACGACAGGCTTATAGCTAAGCTCTAGTTTGCCATCCTTTAAATTTACGATGCTGTGTTTCAAGAAATTTACATCATCGCGCTTTGGATAGTCCTCTATGGTGTGAGCGCCGCGGCTTTCATGGCGATTTTGTGCGGCCAAACATGCACAGCGAGACAAAAGGATCAAGTTGCCAAGCTCGACATAGTCTGTGAATGCGGTATTCATCACCGAGCTATTATCAGGGATGCGGATATTTTTATATCTAGCCTCGATATCTTCAAGAGCGGCTGATAAAGCGTCAAGCTGAGCTTGAGTCCTAAAGATACCCATATTGTCCCAGTTTTGCTTACCGAGCTCCTCGCGAAGGGCATACATCTCATGCACTTCTCCGCTGCCATTTGCTATCTCTTTAAATTTATCCTGCCACATTTTAGCTAGCTGTTTAGTCTTCTCGCCTTTGCCAAACGTAGCGTCTTTTGCATAGTTCGTAGCTCCCATGCCGGCAAGCCTACCGGTGACCACCGCATCAGTCAAAGAATTTCCGCCCAAACGGTTAGCGCCGTGGATAGATATACAAGAAGCCTCGCCACCGACGAAGATCCCTGGTATCTTGGTACTCATATCGTCTATCTTGGCTACTTCTATGCCGCCCATCGAGTAGTGAGCTGTAGGTCTGATAGGAACCGGCTGCTCCACGAGGTCGATATTTTGAAAAAGAAGCGCTGTGTGTCTGATCTTTGGAAGGGACTTCATAATCTTTTCTTTGCCAAGGTGGCGAACATCGATCAAAACATACGAGCCAAGCCCTTCGCCGTATCCCCTACCCTCGCGAATCTCGGTCTCTATCGCACGAGCCACTACGTCACGAGGAGCTAGCTCCATTTTTTCGTGGTAGTTTTTCATAAAGCGTTCGCCTTTATTATTTAAAAGGTATCCGCCCTCACCGCGAGCCGCCTCTGTTATGAGCGTTCCGCCGTTTGCTACGCCTGTCGGGTGAAACTGAAGCATCTCTGGATCTTCAAAGCCAAGTCCTGCTCTAAGAGCAGCCGCTACGCCGTCTCCGGTCGCGATATACGGAGTAGACGTGCGGTTGTAAAAGATCCTCGTATATCCGCCAGTAGCAACGACGAGAGCTTTGCAAAGCACAGGGTAAATTTCACCGGTTTGGATATCGCGAAGCACGACGCCTTCGCATTTGCCCTCATCTACACCGATCTCAAGGAGCTCGTGATCCATTAAAAATTTCACGCCATTACTGATAGCCTCGTCAAGACAGGCGTGCATGAGGATATGCCCGGTTTTATCGGCTGAGTAGTTGCAGCGCTTTTTAGATGCGCCACCCATGAAGCGTTGAGCCACGCCGCCTTTATCGGTCCTTGAAAATAAAGTACCGATGTAGTCCATGTCAAATATCGCCTTACCGGCTAGCTCGCAAAATTTCAAAGCGGCGTCTTGATCGACTAGATATGCACCGCCCTTTACTGTGTCATAGGCATGAAGCTTGTATGAGTCGCCGTTGCTAAAATCAGTAACGCCGTTGATGCCGCCCTCCGCCATACAGGTCGCATTACGCGAAGGCATCATCTTAGTCGCCACGACGACGGTTAGATTCGGGTTATTTTTCCTTACGGCTACGGCTGCACGAAGTCCGGCGCCGCCAGAGCCTATGACTAGCACGTCGCAAGATGGAAGGCCGTTCTCGTTACCTTTTGGCATATCAGCCGCTAGGACGCTTGTCGCACTAGAGCTAGCGGCTAATGCACTAACGCTAATACAGGCTGTTTGTAGAAATTCTCTTCTGGTAAATTGTTCACTCATTGATATTTCCTATTAAATCAAAATAAAAATACAAGCATAAAATCGCTTTATGCACCGCTTGGCAAACGCCATCTCCACCTTTTTTTAAAATTTAAATCGACCCACCAGCTCCTTTGAAATTTCGCATTATAAAAATTATATTTTTTTTAAAAATTAATCTTTACAACTAAGGTTTGGATATTACAGTAAATTTACTTAAGGTTTTATCAAAAAGATAAGTTAATTGATATGAGAGTAAATTTCAAAAATTTTAATATGGATTGCTTGTATTCAGGCTTTTATATAAGATTGTATATTTTTAAATTTTAAAATTTTACGTTTTTGGTATTTAGTATCAAATAATATAGGGTAATCGATAAATACCGTATATAGCATGATTTTAGAATAAATTCTAATCAAATTATTATACTTCTCTTAATGCGTCTATAAATATAAAAATTTTATCTTTTTTATAAAATTTCAGAAACTATCATAAATGACAGACTATATGAAAGATGATTTTTTCATGAGATTTCGTGCGGGAGCGAGTAGGCAAATAAATAGTAAGATTTTGCTTAGTGCTTATTAAAACATTATAAAATTTATAGCCGGTAAATCAACCGGCTATAAATAAATCAAAGCTCGGCTTTTAGCTGCTTCGCCCACTTATCTAGCTTTGCTTCGTAGGCTGCGTCGCCTTTGGTGTCGATAGCCAGACCGATGAATTTTCCGTTTATAAAAGACTGCGAATGATCGAATTTATAGCCATCATTTGGTGTAGCTCCGATCAGTTTGGCCTTTTTGATGCATGGCAGAAACTCGACCGTACCGCCGCAAAAGCTATCAGGATGACGCTCTTGATTGCCTACGGCCAGTATGGCTACCTTTTTGCCGCTTAGATCGGCATTTTTGAGCGTCTCTAGCTTTGCTTCCCAGTCCTTTTGGAGCTCACCAAACCCATAACTAGGGCTCGCTAGTATCAAAAGATCAAATTTTAAAAAATCCTCACTACCGGCGTCTTTTACCGGCAAAATTTCAGCTGTTAGCTTAGATGCCAGATATTCGCAAGCTTTTTGCGTATCGCCTTTGCCTGTGGCGTAGAAAATTCCTATTTTACTCATCGTTTCTCCTTTGAAAATAAAAGAGTATTTTACTCCGTTTAGCTTAAATTTGACACTGTTTTGCGTATTTTATGCCTAGCTCATAGGCCTTTTCGTTCGCCTCGCGCACCTTTGGCGGCACCGATGAGAGCATCTCATTTTTGACCGCGTCTGCATCCATGCACTCGCTCATCGTGACGGCTACGCCAAGAGCGACTACGCTTTGGGTGATGACGTTGCCGACCTCGTCTTTTGCGATCGATATGATCGGGATCTCATAGATTTTCCAGCGCCTTTTATCCTCGTCGCTAGGAGTGACTAAATTTGGCTCGACGACGATCACGCCGCCATCTTTTACACCATCTTTAAAGAGGTTGTAGCTAGTCTGCGCGGTCGCTAGCATAAAGTCTATCTCGCCCTCGTTCGCATAAGGATATAAAATTTCCTTTTCATCTAAGATGATATCAACCTTCGTCGGGCCCCCACGCACCTGCGAGGTATAAGTCGATGCCTTTACGCCGTATCCGCCCTCTTTTATCTTTGCCGCGGCTAAAATTTCACCCGCCAGGATGACGCCCTGACCACCCACGCCGACAAATCTAAGTTGCTTTTTCACACCAGCTCCTTAAAATCGATCTTCACGCCGTCACGTGCAGCCGCGATCACCTTTGCGTAGGCTTTTGTGTATTCGGTTTTGCCGGTATCTTCATGAAGTACGCCAAGCGGGTAAATCTCGCCAAGCTGCGCCCTCTCGTCGTCCGTTAGAGCGTCAAATTTAGCTTTATTCATCGTGCGCTTTTTGATCCACTCTAAATTTTGCACCGCCTCGCCCATTTTGTTCTTGCGGCCTAAATTTATATGACAGTTTGAAAATACGTCAAAAAAGCTGTATCCGTCGTGTTTGAAGCCCTGCACGAAAAGCTTCGTGAGCTTTTCTGGCTCGATGACGTTGCCGCGCGCTACAAAGGTCGCTCCGGCAGCAGTCGCCAGCTTGCACGCATCAAAGCTTGGATCGATATTGCCATATTGCGCCGTGACCGTCCACATCCCGCGAGGCGTAGTCGGGCTGGTTTGAGAGTTTGTTAGCGCATAGATGAAGTTGTTTATCAGGATATGATTTAGCCCGATATTACGCCTGCAGCCGTGGATCGTGTGGTTGCCACCGATAGCCAGCCCGTCGCCGTCTCCTGTTATCACGATCACGTGTTTATCGGGGTTTGCCAGCTTCACGCCTGTGGCATAGGCGATAGCTCTGCCGTGCGTGGTGTGGATCGTGTTGCAATTGACATACGAGCTAAAGCGTCCCGAACAGCCGATGCCAGAGACCACGCAGACATCGTTCATGTCCCAGCCCACAGCATCGATCGCGCGGATCATGCTTTTTAGTATCACGCCGTCGCCGCATCCCCAGCACCAAAGCGTAGGCATCTTGTCCGTTCGCAGATATTTATCGTAATCAAAAGCCATCACTCTCTCCTAAAATTTCCATTATTTTCGCCTCTATCTCGCTTGGGCTAAGCGGTCTACCGTTTGCTTTTAAGAGCCTGGCAAAATCATCTCGCAAGATGATCTTTGAAATTTCGCCGCTATATTGGCCTAAATTTAGCTCGCAAACCAAAATTTTGCTAAATTTCACCGCCAGCTCTTTTAGCTTCGCACTTGGAGCGGGAAAGAGCGATATAGGCTTAAACAGTCCGACCCTGACGCCGCGCTCGCGTAAATTCAGCACCGCTTGCTTTGCGCTTAAAGCGACGCTGCCGTAGGCGATGATGCAAATTTGCGCGTCATCTAGCATGAAATTTTCACTCGCTTCTATCTCGTGCGTGTGTAGATCGATTTTATTGAAAAGGCGTTTGATATTTTTATCCACGATGACGCCATCCTCGGTCGGAAAGCCCGTCTCACCGTGATGAAGCCCCGTGATGTGATAGCGATATCCCTTGAAAAATGGGTTTAAGACCGCGGGCTTATCCTCGCTGATCGCATAGGGCTTATACTCTTTTACATCGCCCTTAAATTCAGCCCTATGCCAGATCTCAAGCTCTGAAATTTCAGGTAAGACGACCTTGCCTTGCATATGGCCGATCGTCTCATCCAGTAGCAGCATGACTGGCGTCATAAAGCGAGTGGCTAGATTGAAAGCCTGAACGGTGAATTTATAGCATTCCTCCAAGCTAGAAGGAGCCAGCACGATCATATTTATATCGCCATGACTTGGCGTCTTTGCCTGAAGCACGTCGCCTTGAGATACACGCGTAGGCAGCCCGGTCGATGGTCCGCCGCGCATGACGTTTACGATGACCAAGGGCACTTCAGCGATGAAGCCAAGTCCGATCTGTTCGGCTTTCAAAGAGATACCAGGGCCGGAGCTCGCCGTCATCGCCTTTGCTCCGCTCATCGCAGCGCCAAGAGCGACCGAGATACCGGCGATTTCGTCCTCCATCTGTATGAATGTGCCGCCAAATTTTGGCAAAAGCACGCTTAGCTCGTGCGCTACCTCGCTGCTTGGCGTGATAGGATAGCCACCGAAGAAATTACAGCCGCATTCGACCGCAGCCCTTGCTACCAGGGCGTTTCCCGTCGATATGATCTCTCTCATCTCACTCCCCCAGCTTTGCAAATTTATTTGCCTTGACCGCCTCGGCTCGCTCTTTGCTCTCGCTTGTGAGTTTGGCAAATTTAAAGCCTTTTTCGGCGACATAGATCGCAAAATCGGGGCAATGAAGCTCACAGTCGCGACAGCCTATACAGGCGCCCGGATAGACTACCTCTATCATCTTGCCAAGCACGGCGTGAGGCTCCAGTCTCATAGCTAGCACGCCAGCAGGACAGTAGCTCACGCACACGTCACAGGCCTTACACCTGCTCTCGTCGACCCAAACGGCCACATCATCTCTAACGATCATAAATTTTCCTCATCCTAATATCTCTTTTAGTTTTTCGCCTATTTTTGCGGGATTCGTGACGATATGAGCGCCGGCTACTTTCAAGACTTCAATTTTAGCCTTTGCACTCGCGTTTTTGGAATTTATTATCGCTCCGGCGTGTCCCATTTTACGTCCCTCGGGCGCACTGGCACCGGCTATGAAAGCGACGATTGGCTTTTTGAAATTTTCAATGATCTGGCTGGCTCTACTCTCGAGCTCACCGCCTATCTCGCCTATCATCACGACGGCTTTAGTATCCTCGTCCTCGTCAAAAAGGGGCAAAATTTCATCATAAGCCATACCGATGACCGCGTCTCCGCCGATACCGATGGCCGTTGAGATACCGTATCCTTGCTTGCAGATTTGATTTGCCGCCTCGTATGTGAGAGTGCCTGACTTTGAGATGATGCCGATATTTAGGCTCGCTCTTTTAAATACTGCGCTTGGCATGATGCCCAGCTTACACTCGTTGGCGCTTATGACGCCGGGGCAGTTTGGCCCTATGATCTTCATGCCGCGCTTATTCGCATAGGCCTTTGCCGCGAGCATGTCAAGCACCGGCACATGCTCGGTTATGACGACGCATAGCTTTACGCCCGCGTCTGCAGCCTCGATGATAGCGTCTTTACAAAAGCCGGCCGGCACGAATATCATACTAGCGTCCGCCCCGCTAGCGTCTTTGGCTTCTTTCACGGTGTTGTAAATTTTAACGCCAAGATGCGTCTGTCCGCCTTTAAACGGCGTCACACCGGCAGCTATCTGCGTGCCATAGTCCATGCAGCTTTGAGTATGGAAGCTACCCTCCTTGCCCGTGATGCCTTGCACGATGACACGCGTGTTTTTATCTATCAATATACTCATTTTTCGCCCTTTGCGAGCATGACAGCCAGCCTTGCTCCCTCAAATAGATCGCCGCTCGTATGCAGCCCCTTCAGGGCGGAATTTTTTAGCATATCAAGCGCTTCTTTAGCGTTCGTGCCATCAAGCCTCACGACCACAGGCACACCAAGCGGCGTGCTTTGGCAAGCCTCGATGATGCCCGCAGCTATACGGTCGCAGCGAACGATACCGCCAAATATATTTACAAATATCACCTTCACGCGCCGATCGTTTAAAATCAGCCTAAAAGCCTTCGCTACGCCCTCGCCTGTCGCCGCCCCGCCTACATCTAGGAAATTTGCCGCCTCGCCGCCAAGCTCTTTGATGATATCCATCGTAGCCATCGCGAGCCCCGCGCCATTTACCACGCAGCCCACGCTACCCTCAAGCTTGATGTAGTTTAGGCGCTGCGCCTTGGCTTCGTTTTCACTAGCGTCAGTTTGAGTCTCGTCGTTTAAAGCTCTGATATCCTCATGACGAAAGAGCGCGCTATCATCAAAGCTCATCTTTGCATCAAGTGCGTAGAATTCATCATCTTGCGTCAGCACGAGAGGGTTTATCTCTATTAAATTCGCGTCTTTAAAGATGTAAATTTTATAAAGATTTTGTAGCAGCGTATCTAGCTTGCTCCATAAAATTTTATCGATCTGTAAGAAATTTATGAGCTCTTTGGTGTGAAAACTGCAAAGTCCGATCTGTGGGTCGATGCTTATGGTTTTTATGAGATGCGGGTTTTGTTTGGCGGTCTCTTCGATGCTGACACCGCCGTCTTTAGAGACGATGAGGCTGATTTTTTCGCTATTTCTGTCAAAGGCGAGGCTGAGGTAAATTTCTTGTTTGAAATTTAGTCCCTCCTCGATATAAATTTTACGCACCAATATCCCGTTTCTAGGCGTTTGAGGCGTGATGAGCGTCATGCCTAGCAGCTTTGATGCAAACTGTATCGCCTGCTCGCGAGAGCTCGCTATCTTCACGCCGCCGGCCAAACCGCGCCCACCGGCATGTATCTGCGCTTTGAGGGCAAAAATCTCGCCTTCAAGATCGTTTAAAATTTCGCTCGCCTGCTCTAAATTTTCGGCCACTGCGCCTTTTGCGACATTTACGCCGTATCGTTTTAAAATTTCCTTGGCCTGAAATTCGTGGATATTCATGCTAAATTTTCTTTTAAAAACCTGATATTCGCGCTGATCTCAGCCTCGCTCGCTTCAAGCTCGTCTAGCTCCTCGCCCTCTAAATTTAGAGGCAAAATTTCCTTTAGGCCGCTTTTTGAGAGCTTTACCAGCCTTCCGCATGCAAGCTCGTCTGACAAAATCACACTCGCAGCTAAAATTTCATCGCTGTTATTTTTTATCGCCTCGCACATCTTGACTACCGCAGCAGCCGGTGCGTAATACGCCGACGTGCCAAGCAGCCTCACTATCTTTGCACCTCCGGTTTTGGTCTCTTGCTTTATCTTTTCAAGCTCCAGCGGGCTTAAATTTTGATTTAAATTTTTAGCCGAGACTATCATTTTGTCGTTGTGCGCTCCTAGCACCTTGGCGCTCACGTCTTTGGCGCTGATGTCCTTTAGGCTCGCGATCTCGTAGCGACATCTCGCGCTATCAAGCTCGCCTGCCATGCCTATGACACGCGATCTATCAAAGCCGCTGTATCTTAGCGCTGTCCAGACCATGACATCAAGCGGGTTTGTCACGATGATGACGATAGCATTTGGTGCGAATTTCGCGATATTTTGAGCCGTTTGCTTTACGACTTGCGCATTTTTAAGCAGCAGATCCTCTCTGGTTTGCCCCTCTTTCCTGGGGCTTCCGGCAGTCACCACGACGATATCGCTAGCCTCTATCAGCGCAAAATCATCCCCACCTGCCACGCTCAAGCAGCCGCAAAATACGCAGCCGGCTTGCGCGATATCGATCGCCTTTGCACGCGCTACATCGCCAAAAATATCCACTAACGCGATCTCGTCGCAAACTCCACGCATACTAAGCGCATAAGCGATGCTCGCACCGACGTTTCCAGCTCCGATGACACTTATTTTCATGTTTTATCCTATGATTTGATTTAAAATTTTACTCGGGCGCATTATCTGCGCGGCCTTTGTTTCATCCGGCATAAAATACCCGCCAAAATCGACGCTAATGCCCTGCACATCGCAAAGCTCTTTTAAAATTTCAGCCTCATTTTGGCTTAAATCTCTAGCCGTTTGGCTAAATTTTAGAGCCAGCTTGGCGCCGTTTCGTGCCAGCTCGTCAGCCCAGTAAAGCGCCAAATAAAAATGGCTCGCTCTAGCATCAGGGCTTTTGACGCCGCTTTTTGGGGATCTGTTGTTTTTTAGATAGGCTACGACCGCGGCGTTTAGCGTCCTTGATAAAATTTCAGCCTTTTTGTCGCCCCTACTAGCGCTCAAATGCTCAAGCGATGCGATGAGAGCGAGGTATTCGCCTAGGCTGTCCCAGTTTAGGTGGTTGCTAGCGATCATATCTTTAGCCAGCATCGGTGCAGTCCCGCCGGCACCTGTCTCAAACATCGCTCCGCCGCTTAAAAGAGGCACTACCGAGAGCATTTTTGAGCTCGTGCCAAGCTCCAAGATCGGAAAAAGATCGGTCAGATAGTCGCGCAGGACGTTTCCGCTCACGCTTATGACGTTTTTGCCGCTTCTGATCGTTTCAAGCGTCTTTTTGCAGGCCGCAGCATAGTCTAAAATTTCAAATTTTATCTTTGCCGCCTCGAATTCACCGAGACGTCTTTTAAGCTTTTTTATTAGATTTGCATCATGCGCTCTAGCGCCGTCTAACCAAAAGATAAGCGGCTCTTTGGTCTCTTTGGCGCGCTTTAGAGCCAGATCTATCCACGCCTCTATCGCATCGTCCTTGGCCTGCGTCATCCTAAAAATATCGCCCTTTTGCACGCCGAATTTAAAAATTTCATCGCCTTTTTTGTTTGAAACGATGAATTCTCCGTCACTTTGCGCGATGAAAGTCTTGTCGTGACTGCCGTATTCCTCGGCCTTTTTAGCCATCAGTCCGACGTTTGAGACGCTGCCGATCGTTCGCACATCTAGTGCGCCGTTTTCCTTTAGCTCTTCTATGCACGCCTCATAAAGCGTCGCGTAGGTGCGATCGGGGATGATGGCGAGCGTTTGCTCCTCTTTGCCGTCTTTGCCGCGCATCTTGCCTGAATTTCGTATCATCGCGGGCATCGAGGCGTCTATGATGACGTCGTTTGGAACGTGAAAATTCGTGATACCCTGGCTAGGATCTACCATCGCAAGACTGGCAGAATCATCTAAAATTTCACCAAATTTCGCAAGTATCTTTGCTCTAAGCGGCTCATTCAGGCTGGAAATTTTGGCGAAGATATCCTTTAGCCCGTTTTGCGCTTTTACGCCTAGATCTGCAAAAATTTCGCCAAATTCTACGAACGCCTCTTTAAAAAACACCTCAATGGCATGGGCAAATATTACAGGATCGCTTACCTTCATCATCGTGGCTTTTAGATGAAGGCTCACGAGCAGGCCTTGTTGCTTGGCCTCTTTGAAGGCTTTTTCGTAAAATTTATCAAGCTCTTTTACGCTCATAAAAGTGGCGTCCACGACCTCGCCTCGTAAAATTTCAAGCTCTTTTAGCGTTTTTCCCGTGCCGTTCTCGCCCTTAAATTTCACCAAAAACGTATCGTCTCGTTCGCTTATGATCGAGCGCTCGTTAGCGTAGAAATCGCCCTTTTGCATATACGCGACCCGTGTTTTCACCTCTTTGCTCCATTTGCCGATGTCGTGAGGATTTGATCTTGCAAATTCCTTTACGGCACCGACACAGCGTCTATCGGAATTTCCTTGACGCAGTACCGGATTTACCGCACTTCCAAGCACTTTTGCGTATCTGCTTGCTACGTTTTTATCGTTTTCGTTTTTTATCTCGTTTGGATAGGTTGGTATATTAAAGCCAAGAGAGTGCAGCTCGCTGATAGTGGCGTTTAGCTGCGGGATAGTGGCTGAAATGTTTGGCAGTTTTATGATGTTCGCCTCTTTGCTGGTCGTAAGTTCGCCTAAAATTTTCAGTCCGTCCTCGTGCGAGCCGTCCAAGATATCGTCAAACGCCGCCAGTATCCTGCCCGCAAGCGATATATCCACCTGCTCTATCTCTATGCCGCCCTTTTTCAAAAAGCTTTGCACGATAGGAAATAACGAATAGCTCGCAAACAGTGGGGCTTCGTCGGTCTTGGTCCAGATGATATCGCTCATTTTTCACCTTGTCAAAATAAAATTTGTAGAATTTATCACTTTTTAGATTAAAAACACTTGTAAGATAGGCTTTAGGGCATATTTTCAGTGAAATTTTATCTTTGCTGCGACACGTTTTCGTTGTGTTCTATCAGCGTTTTTGAAAATTTATGCTTTTTCGTCTTTTTATCGCGCACGAAGTATAAAAACTCCGTCTTAGCAGGGTTTATCGCGGCTTTTATGGCGTTTATGGAGACCGTGCAGATCGGCGTAGGCGGCAAGCCGTCGTTTAGATAGGTGTTAAACTCGCTCATATCGGTCTTTATGCGCTCAGGAGTCACCACATCGTGCGAATAAACGCCGTAGTTTAGCGTTCCGTCCATTTGCAGCCTCATGCCTTTATCCAGGCGGTTATAAACGACCGAGGCGACAAGAGGCATCTCGTCGTTATTTGCGGCTTCTTTTTGTATGACCGAGACGATGGTCAAAATTTTATACCATTTTTTTTCATTGTATTCGCCAAAAATTTTATTGCTTAGTTCGGACTGCGCCTTTTTTGAGGAATTTACCAGATAATACGCCAAATGCCGCTCGCTTATACCGATCGGAATTTTATAGGTATTTGGCACTAAAAATCCGTCCGGTAGTGGTGCTAACGCGTTATACTCGGCATTTAGCTTTTTAGCGTCCAGCTTTAGCTCGCTTGCGATCTGGTTTAAAAAAATGATCGTCGTCTCACCGGGTATGAGCGTGATCTCTTGCAGTGCGGCCTTTGCTTTTGTGAGCTTGTATAAAAAATCGATCCTGCTAAGATGCGTGCTTTGCATATTTATCCAGCCAGACTGCGGAGAGCCGATGAAAGAAAGTGCGTATTTGTCGATCTTGCTTAGATTAAAGTTGCGATTAGCTAAATAAGATATAATCTCGCCGACGCCTCCTTTAGGGATAAAGACGACTTCACTCGTGCTTATCGGGCGAGCCAAATACGCAAAAACGCTTAGGAAAAATATGAAAACGATATCGAAAAAGATGGCTAGATACGGCTTTTTTATAAAATTTTTTATCATACTTTTTATTTCTTTCATCATACTCTTAAAATACGGCATCAAGGTCGGCAGCTTCGAGCTTGGCGGCGTAAATTTGGATCAATTATACATAAAACTAGATAAAAAATTGATTGTGCGGGCACAAAACATAAAGATACCAAGTATCAAAAATGAGGAGCAAAAAGACTCGAGCGACTATCTGCTTAGCATTACTGACAGCGCCGTTTGGCTAGACAGGCTCTTTGAGGAAATTTCACTAAATAACGTTCAAATCGGCGATACCAAAATCAAAATTTTATATAAAGACGATATCTTTTTCGTAGATAGTCCGTATTTTGGCATCGACGTGAGATTTAGCAAAGAGAGTCAAAACGGCGTGGATACCTTCAGCGTGCAAAATTTAGCGCTCAAAGACTTCAACGTCACGATAAACGGTAGCGGCAGCGCGGACATCAAGCATAAAAAATACGCCTTCGTCGGCGACTTCGTCTCGCACGAGCTAAGCGGCAAGATAGAGATGGCTCTAGCAAATCAGATCGTAAGATACCGCGCCCTTAACATCAAGGCCGATTCACTCAAAAATTTCATCGCCGCACTCGATGAGAAATTCGATCTAAGCGACGATGTCAAAAACTGGATATATGGCTATATAATCGCGCAAGAATACACGGTAAATGAGATGAACGGCAAATTTGACCTTAAAAACGAAAATTTTTACTTAAACGATCTAAACGCGACCGCAGTCGCTAAAAACCTCAAGGTAAAATTTGAAAAAACACTCGATGCAGTCGATGTCGAGCAGGCAAACATCACGCTAAAAGACGGCAAGCTTTATTTTGACCTCATAAATCCCGTGTATCAAAAGCGCCAGCTAAACGGCTCTGATCTGGTGATCTACAATATCTTTGACGAAAAAACAGCCGGCCTTAGCCTAAATATCAAAACCAGATCCTTGTATGACGGCGTGATAAACGACATCTTAAAAGCCTACGACATCAAGATCCCGATAAATCAAACTGCGGGCAAAATGGACGCGGATCTAAATTTAGATATAAAATTTAACACCTCGCAGGTTATCGCAAACGGTGAATTTAAGGCGAGCGACGCGACTATCGATATAGCCGGAGCTAAATTTAAGAGTAAAAGCGCAGATGTGAAGCTCATAAACAGCGACCGTCTAAGCATCGTGGCAAGGGACTTTGGCATGGACTTTTTAAAGGCTGACGCGCACACGATGTTAGATCTAAACACCAGCACGGGTCATATAAAAGGGACGATAAAGGAGCTCGCCCTAAACGGTGGTGGCGAGGAAATTTTAGCGTTAAAAGACAAAGAGCTTGACGCACAGCTTGACTTTAGCGGCAAAGAAACGAAGCTAAATCTCGTAAATTTCGGCGTTGATATGAGCTTTGGCGAGGAAAATACGATAAGCGCTCAAAACGGCGACGAGCTTTTAAAATATTCGCCTCTTTTACAAAGTGTCGGCGTCAAAAATCTCGCAAATTTAAGCGTGAAGACCAAGGATTTTGAAAATTTAGACATTGAGGCCAAGGGGGTGAAATTTGATCTGCCGTTTTACAAAAAAGATGGCAGCAGATATGATAGCGACGACTTTACGATAAAAGTCGGTAAAAGCGGCGTCGGCGGGCTTACAGCCAGTGGCAGCGCTCGCTTTATCGCTCAAAACAAAGACGTCAATATCACTACAAACGATCTAAATCTAAAAGTAGATACGAACTCGACTGACGAGACCAAAGAGCAAAATTTCACTCTAAATTTACATGCTAAAAACGCAGACATCGTTATGGCAGACATCAACAAAACCTTGCCTTTCGTAAATTTCAGCGCGACAAAAAAGGGCTCTAGCATATCGCTAAACGGACTGCCAAAGCAAGGCAGAGTGGGGCTTTTTAAAGATAAAAAGAGCCTAAACCTCGATGCGACGGATATTTCAGGCGAATTTGTAAATCAACTCTTTGGCATACAAAGCTTTGAGGGCGGGAAATTCAGACTAAAAATCGTGGGCTCTAGCAGTAAAGAATTTAAGGGCGAGGCTAGATTTTACGGCACGCACCTTAGAGATTATATATTTTATCAAAGGCTTTTGAGCTTTTTAAACTCGATCCCGTCACTACTTAGCCTAAAGACGCCTGACTTTAACGACAAGGGCTTCACGATAGAAAACGGCAAAATTTTGTTTGAAAAAAACGGCTCCGTTATAAATTTCCTAGCTATCGAGCTTGTAGGAAGTAGCGCTGACATCGGCGGACGCGGCACGATCGATCTGGACACTAAAAAGATAAATATCGATCTGGAGCTTAAAATCTTAAAAGATGCAAGCAGTATAATCGATAAGATCCCGCTCGTAAATCAAATAATCCTGGGCAAAGATCGCAGCCTCTCGACCGTCATCGCCATCCGCGGGACGACTGAAAAGCCTGAGTACTCGACGCAAGTGCTCCAAGACACCCTGCTCTCACCGCTAAAGCTGATAAGAAACGTCTTGCAAGCACCATTTTTGATATTTGAGTAAATTTAAGGATATCTCATGAAAATTTCAACTCTCATCGTAGCAGTCGTGCTTTTGTTCGTCGGCTGCTCCACAAAGCTCACGGAGGCAAATTTTAAGCCTCAAAAAACAACGATCTGGCGCAACTATGAACTAGATCGTATCCAAACGGTAAAGGTCGGCGAAGCGATGATAGAAGTCACCAAAGAGAAGCAAGAGGCCGAATACACGGGCTATATGAAACCAAGTAAAGATTTTACTTTTAATGGCACTCTTAAATTTAAAGCAAGCGCGAATTTCAAAGTATTGGGCTTTTATAAAGGCTACATGGCTATCCATCATCCCAGCCTAAAAGATGTCGCATTTTTAGTGGATACTGACGGCAAGCTGCAAAATAAGGTCATAAGGTATTCAAGCGACGGCGAATTCGTTGAGGTGATTTGGAGCTATGAGTATGAGCCAAAAGATATGATCATGCAAGCCCAGCTCATAGACGAGTCAGACCGCATAGTCTCGGTCCGCTCGATCATCTACGACGGGGTGAACGACAAGTCGCTGCTTTTCACCGATAGATACTCGTATTGTGAGGATAGGCCGTCGTTTCAAAATTTAAAGATCGTACATAACAAAGAGCGCAAGCAGATGAAAATAAGCGATTATCTGATAGACATTTTATACTTTGATAAAGACAAGATCGAATACAGAGTCATCGAAGACTAAAGGCTCTATCTCATCTCAAGCTTCATGAGATACATATCCTCGCCGTCAAGCACTCTTAAATTTTGGCTTTTGCATTTTGGACAGGTGAAATCATTTTCCTTTAGCTCCCCGTCAAAGCCGCACTCTTCGCACTTTACGACGATGCCTTGTAGATTTATCACGAGCTGGGCGTTTTCGCAGATAGTGCCATTTTTATAGACGTCAAAGGCGCTTTGCAGATAGTGAGGCTCGACTCCGCTTAGCCGCCCTACCTTTATCTCGAGCCTTAGCACCTCTTTGGCATTTTGTTTGGCGGCGTTTTGCTCGCATAAAGTGACTAAATTTTGAACTATACTAAGCTCGTGCATCAGCAGATCCTAGGTAAGAGCTCACCCTTTGGTGGCTCGAGAAACCTACGTGATTTATAGGCGTTTTCAATGACGACGCGAGAATTTTGCTCGCTCAAGACCTCGCCGATGATAGCGGCGTTTTCGTCAAATTCTCTTAAAATTTCAAGCGCCTTATCAGCCTGCGCTTCATCTACCGCCAGCACGAAAGTCCCCTCGTTTGCAAGCTCGTAAGGCTCAAAGCCAAAAAGCTCGCAGATGCCGGTGACCTCGTCGCTCACCCTTATCTTTTCCTCAAAGACCAAGATGTCAGATCTAGTAAATTTCGCCCACTCGTTTAGCACCGCGCTAAGCCCTCCACGCGTCGCATCGCGCATACATTGAGGCTTCACACCCTCTTTTAAGAGCTTTAAGACGACGCCCTTTAAGCTCTTGCAGTCGCTAGTCAAATTTGAGCTAAGCTCGAATTCTTCTCTATTTGCAAGCACTACACCGCCATGTCTGCCGATGTCGCCCGAGAGTAAAATTTTAGCGCCCGGTTTTAGATTTTTAAGCTCCACGCCCTCGCAAACTATCTCGCCTATGCCGGCCGTGTTTATGAAAATTTTATCGCATTTGCCCTTGGGTACGACCTTCGTATCGCCGCAAACGACCTTTACGTCAGCCTCTTTACAAACCTTTGCCAGCGAGCTTAAAACGGTCTCAAGCTCCGATGTCTCAAGCCCCTCTTCGATGATCAAAGAGCAGCTTAGATACTTTGCGCTGGCCGCTACCATCGCCAGGTCGTTTATCGTGCCGCAGGCTGCGATCTTGCCTATGTCGCCGCCTGAAAAAAATATCGGCGTGACGACGAAGCTGTCCGAGCTAAAGGCTGTTTTGCCGTTTAAATTCAGTATCGCCGAGTCGTTGCTGTCGCGTAAAATTTCATTATCGAAGATATTAAATATCATTTCATTTATGAGAGAATTCATCTCTTCGCCGCCACCGCCGTGGCTGAGCATTATTTTTTTCAAATTTTATCCTTTAGCCCACTCTTGCGTATTTAAAATATGCCGCGCATGCGCCCTCGCTAGAGACCATGCACGAGCCTATCGGGTTTTGCGGTGTGCAGGCTCTACCAAAGACCTTACACTCCGGCGGTTTGGCTTGGCCGCGCAAAATTTTGCCGCAGATGCAGGCTTTGCTCTCATTAGCGCTTCTCACATCGCAGTCAAACTGCTCTCTAGCGTCGATGCTTGCGAATTCGGACTTTAGTTTCATGCCACTTTTTGCTATCACGCCCAGTCCGCGCCACTCAAAATCGCACGGCTCAAAGTAGCGCGCGATGAGCTCTTTTGCCTTTAAATTTCCCTCTTTTCGCACGGCGCGCGCGTATTCGTTATAGACTTCAAATGTGCCTGCGTTTTGCTGATCGACTAAATTTAGCACACTGGCCATTATATCAAGCGGTTCAAAGCCGCTTATAGCGATAGGCCGCCTGAATTCATTAGCCAGCTCCTCATAGATAGCGCTTCCTGTTATCACACTAACATGACTAGGCCCTAAAAATGCGTCTATCTTAACGTTTTCATCGCTCATTATCGCTCGCACGGGAGCCGGCACGGTCACATGGTTGATATGAAAATATAAATTTTTTATGCCAAGTTCTAGCGTTTTTTGCACTAAATTTGCGCTCATCGGCGTCGTAGTCTCAAAGCCGATAGCAAAAAATATGACCTTTTTATCCTCGTTTTGTTGAGCGATCTTTATGCAATCAAGCGGACTATAAAGCGCTCTGATGTCGTGTCCTTCGCCGCGAAGCTTTTGCAGGCTGGTGGCAGAGCCCGGTACGCGCAGCATGTCAGCTAGCGTGCAAAATATCACGCCCGGCATCGCGGCTAACTTACAGGCCTCGTCTATGCGTGTTTTTGGCATCACGCAGACAGGACAGCCCGGTCCGTGGATGAAATTTATATGCTCTCCCACAAGCTGCGGTAGGCCAAATTTCATGATGGAGTGCGTATGACCGCCGCAAATTTCCATTATATTAAGCGGCTTTTTACTACGCTGGATTATGAGCTTTGATAGGCTTAGAATCAGCTCTTTATCGCGAAAATCGTTAATTAGATCCACGCAGATCCTTTAGCCCCATATCGCCATCATTCTCGTCTATGACGCCGTTTTTCATATTCTCGGCTATCTGGCGGTAAGCCTCTAAGCTATCAAGCGCAAACGCCGTGTCGATCTTTTGCATCGCGTATCCTACGTGGATGAGGACGTATTCGCCCACACTGACGGGCTCACTGATGAGATCCAGGCTGACGCGTCTTTGCACGCCTAGAGTCTCGACTAGAGCGACGTTATCGGCGTCTATTTCTATTACTTTTGATGGGATCGACAGGCACATTATCTTAGCTCTTTTTTAAATTTAAGATAGTTTATCCACTGCCCCACGCCCTCGCCCGTCTTGCTGTCGATCGTGAAAATATCGACCTTTGGGTTTAGCTTCCTGGCATCATTTTTCACGCGCTCGACATCAAAGTCAAAATGAGGAGCGAGCGAAATTTTAGTTATCAAAACGACGTCCGCCGCACGAAACATGACAGGATATTTGCTGACCTTGTCATCGCCCTCCGGCACAGACAGCAAGACCGCGTTAAAATGCGAACCCACATCGTAGCTAGCCGGACAGACTAAATTTCCGACATTTTCGATAAAGACGACATCAAGCTCGTTCAAAGGCAGATGATGAAGCCCTTCATGCACCATGAAAGCGTCCAAATGGCAAGTCTGACCGGTGCTTATCTGATAGGCACTAGCTCCGGCCTTTACGATGCGGTCGGCATCTTGGTTGGTCTCCAGATCACCCTCGACGACTCCGATCTTAAAGTCTGAGCCTTTTATGGTCGATTCTAAAAGCGTGGTCTTGCCGGCACCCGGGCTACTCATCAAATTTACGCATAAAATTTTAAGCTCATCTAAATGAGCTCTGTTGTGAGTCGCTTCGGCGTCGTTTGCAGATAAAATTTTTTCTATCACGTCTATCGTTTTGCTCTCGTTTAGCACCGGATGAGCATGCTCATGCTGATGATCGTGCTTGTCTTGCTCGTGAGAGGCTAAATTTTCATGTGAATGCTCATGCGTATGCGTCGTACCGTCAGCGTGAGTGTGGGCATGGCTGTGATGCTCGTGAGAATGATCGTCTCTTTCATGAGGGACTGCTGCGTCATGCGTGTGAGCGTGAGAGTGTGTCACTCCGTCTTTATGTGTGTGTTCGTGGGCGTGGTTACCCATAGAACAACCGCAATCTTTACACATTTTTCTTCCTTCTTTCTAAATTTGTCTGAATTCTAACTCTTAAATATTAAATAAAGCTTAGGTTTAAAATTTAATATAAAATTTGCCCTTAGGGACTATATCTTTGACGCGCGCCTTGCCGTTATCCATCACGGCTAAAACGGCATACGCTCCGCTCTCTCTTATATCCTTTTCCATTTGTATGGCCTTTTGAGGCGGCATGAAAAACGCCTCGATGCCAAATTTCGCTCCTTCATAATCCATCGAGCCTACTATAAAAACGCCATCTTTTGGTCGTTCAAAGCTATATCCGTCGCTTTGATACGTCCCGTTTTCATCAGGCTTTAGACTAACATAAATTTTGTCTTTGCCTATGCTTTGGTTTTCATCGACCTCTTCGTCATAAGCTCCGTGAAATATAGGCAAACTCCTGGTAAAATCATACTGCAAGCTCACGTAGTTTCCGCGTAAAAGATCGCGCGGATCATAAAGGCTGACATCCACGCGTATGTCTTTGCCAAAATAAAGCGGAGCATACGCATTTACCAGCATCGCCAGCAAAGCTAAAATTTGAAATATCACAGCACCGAGGATCAGCTTAAGCCTCATTTTTAGCCCTCCTTTTTCGAGACATCACGAGCACAGTCACGGCAAAGGCCATAAATAGCAAGCTAGCTCCGATATAGTCTCCTATCAGATCGATATATCTGACGATAGCGACACAAAATATCACGATAAGGCCAAAATTCAGATAATTTTGCTTGATGAGCACGATGCCTGCTAACACGCTTATGAACGAGAATATCGCCTTTGAATAATCGCTGAAATTTTCGATCAAGATCGGTAGCAAAAACAGCCCCACGCAAAGAAGCAACGAGTAATATCTCCTAAATTTAGCAAATATCAACGTGCAGATCACGATAAATGCGGCTGCTACGTAGCCAAACACCGTTTTATAAAATGCGACCGACTCCACATCCGCCTGAAAAAGAAGGAGGTCAAGATCATAAAACGTCATCGACACGAGCAACACCGCGACTCCGCAAGTGATAGACGTCGTTTTTAGATACTCGGCGATATGAAATTTGCCAAAATTTTCCACCACAAGCGCGACCGATACACACAACATACAATACGATAGCGCAAAAAACACGATACTTCTTATAAATATGCTATCTAGCAGCTCTACGGGCGTAGCTCGCAAGATGGCAAACACCAAATATACGAAAACGCTGATAAAAATAAGCCCTGTGAGTATCCTCGAGCTATCGCGCCAAAGCACATAGCAGCTGATGGCGACAAATATCAAAAAGCCATGCATCACAAGGCCAAATTCTATCTCCATGACAAACCAAAAAAGCGCTATGGCGAGGCTTTGAGCGATCAGGATCGATCTGCCTACGGCAAAGGATAGCGCAAAAGAGCCCACCGCCCAAAGTAGCACGCCATCAGCCATATGTTCGCCCAAATGATAGATCTGAGCTATCAAGGCTATCGCCGCTCCGTAGCAAAAATTCCCAAGTAAAAATAACGCCGTGGCGCTATTTTCTTTGCCCTTTTTAAGCGTAAAAAAGCCGCCTAAATTTACAAGAGCGAGCACGAAAAGAACGATCAAAAGCCTACCAAAACGCGGTATCTCCTCCCAGTTGGCCCCGATAAGCGTAAAAAACGCAAGCGAAAAAAACTGATAGGCTACTAGTTTGAGGATAAAGTTCGTAGTGTCATGCGTGCTGTTTAAATTTATATTGTAAAGAGAGGCTATCTTTTGCGCGGTCTGTGTGTCGATGATGCCTTTATCACGCCATTTCACGATCTCACCAGAGAGGAAGTCTTTATTAAAAGGATTCATTTTGCGCCTTCGTTTCGATCTTTTCTTTTCTCACGCTTGCTATATAAAGCACGATATAGCCAAGCATCCCCGATATCACCGAGGCTATCAAGACCGAGAGCTTGTCGGCGTAGGCGAATTTATCGGTATCGTTGTAGGAAAGAGAATTTATAAAAAGGCTCATCGTAAAGCCGATACCTGTTAGTATGCAAAGCCCGTAAAACGATATCCAGCAAGAGTATTTGGGCAGCTTCGCAAAGCCAAGCTTTATCGCGACGAGACAAAAGCCAAAAACGCCTATTTGCTTGCCTAAAAATAGTCCTAAGATCACGCCCAGCGAGACAGGATGCGCCAGCTGTTCCAGTCCTATGCCCTTAAGCGAAATACCAGCATTTACAAAAGCAAAGACCGGCAAAACGAAATAAGTGATATAGCCGTGCAGATCATGCTCTATTTCTTTTAAGAGCGATTTGTCGCTATTTTTGCACTTTAGCGGTATGAAAAATGCAGATATGACGCCAGCTAGCGTAGCATGGACGCCGGATTTTAGCACGCTTATCCATAAAATGATGCCAAGTATGAGATAAAAGGATTTTTTATTGACATTCAGTAAATTTAGTGCCAAGAGCCCCAGCATGACGATAGCCGCCACGCCAAATGACATAAACGAAAGATCGCCGCTATAAAATATCGCCATTATGAGGATCGCGCACACATCGTCGATGATAGCTAGCGTAACGAGGAAAATTTTAAGACTGGCAGGCACTCTGGCGCCAAGTATCATTATGATGCCAAGTGCGAACGCCGTATCGGTCGCAGTAGGTATCGCCCAGCCTCTTGCGGCAAAGCTGTCTGCGTGGTTAAATAAATAAAATATAAACGCGGGCACGACGATGCCGCCTATCGCACCGACAGCCGGGAGCACGACTTGAGCGGGGTTGCGAAGCTCACCCTCTAAAATTTCACGCTTCAGCTCAAGCCCTAAAACAAAGAAAAATATCGCCATCAACCCGTCATTGACCCATAAAATGAGCGGCTTTTGGAGCAAAAACTCGCCAAATTTAAAGCCCATGTCGATATGTAAAAAAGAGTTGTAAAATTCACTTAAAAAGCCGTTTTGAAACACCATAGCAATGACGGCTGCAACGATCAAAAATATACCGCCACTAGCCTCACTGACAAGAAATTTTTTAAAATTCTCGCTACACATAAACCGCCTTGCCCGTTAAAATTTAGGCACGGCGGCTTTAGTGAGCTTTGCGAATTTCACGCCCTTTAGCCCTGCTATCCTGTCTGAGAAATGCTCTATCTTTGCAGCCTCTCCGCGCAAAGTGATGATCTCCAGACAGTTATGGTGGTCGACATGGACGTGATTTGTGCAGATGATAGTGACATCAGCGTCATGCTCGATATCCATCATTTTGTTGATGAGATCGTTTTGATGATGCACGTAAATGAGCGTGAGAACGCCGATAAGCTCCTCTTTGGCGTCTTTCCAGCTGTCATTCACGATCTTTTCTCGGATGAGATCACGCGTAAATTCACTCCTTGAGGCGTAACCTTGTTCACCCACCTTTTTGTCAAGCTCATCAAGCAACTGCGACGGTAAAGAAACGCTGAAACGTATGATGTTGTCCATTTTACCCTTCCTTTGTGATTGATAAAATAAAAGTTAAACAAATTATAGGCAAACACTCTTAAAATGAGCATAAATAATAATACAATTGACCCAAGCTCACGCCCGAGTCGTTGCTGCAAAAATTTTTATTTAGATAAAATTCTACCCCGTCGCGCCTGAAATTTCGCACGATCTTTCTTAGAAGCGTAGCATTTTGAAACACGCCACCGGAGAGCAAAACGGGTAAATTTCGCTCTTTTGCTATCTCGCAGACGATATTTGCCAGCGCGTTTATAAAGGCCGTAGCAGCGAGCCTTGGCTCATCTTTTAGCGCGCCTTTCATGGCCTCTTTGAAATTTATCACCCCATCTTGCAGGCTAAATTTATAAGAAACATCCAAATTTTCATCATAAAGCGCCTCCAGCCTCATGCCGCTCTCGCCCTCGTAGCTAGACTCGCTCATCGACAAAACGATGCTCGCAAATGCGTCAAATATCCGTCCCAGCGAGCTCGTTTGAGGCGAGTTTATACCCTTTTTCGCGATGATTTTTAGATTATTCAAGCTCTTTTTATCGTGGCTTTTTAGGAAATTTTTCGCCTGCGTCTCGAGGCCGTATTTTAAGATGAGCGAATATGCGATCTGCCAGATATTCTTTATGCTGCTCTCGCCGCCTATCAATGCAAACTCATCAAAATGATATATCCGCTCAAAGCCGCGTGCGTCCGCTATCATGACCTCGCCGCCCCAGATCTCGCCGCTTGGCGCGTAGCCGGTGCCATCAAAGCAAAATCCTAAAAATTTGCGCTCTCTTGGCAGGTCGTTTTCAAACATGACAGAAAGCAGATGTGCGTAGTGATGCTGCACGCAAACAGGCGTGAAGCCCCGCTCTTTGGCCCATTTGACGTTTAAAAAATGTGGATGCATATCGGCTATGATAGCGTCAAATTTAAGCTCGTATGTCGAGGCAAAAAGCTTTAAAATAGCCTCGAATCGCTCAAAAACGGCGATGTTTTTTAAATCGCCGATATAAGGACTCATCATCACTTCGCCGTCTTTATAGATCGCAAACTGATCCTTTAGCTCCGCGCCAAGGGCTAAAAACGTCCCTTTTTGGCTGAATTTTGAGCGGAAAAATTTTGGATTTAGCCCGCGGCTGGTGCGTATAAAGATAGGCTCGTCGTCCGCCACAAAGGCGATGCTGTCATCGCTTGGCGAGTATATCTCGCGGTCATGGTCGAGATAATAATCAAATACACCCCCAAGCTTACCCTGTAGTTGCTTTTCATCATATATCACCGCTTCGCCGGAGACGTTTGCGCTGGTGGCTACGATGTCGTGGTTTAGATATTCAAAGAGCAAAAGATGTATGCCGCTAAAAGCCAGCATGACGCCTACCTTGTTCAAATTTGGCGCTATGCTGGGAGCAAGCGGCGAATTTTTAGCACTTTGTAGCAAAACGATCGGCTTTAGATTTGAGTTTAAAAGCTTTGCCTGTGCGTCTGAAATTTGCGCTAAATTTTGCGCGCTTTGTAAATTTTTACTCATTATGGCAAACGGCTTGCTCGGACGATTTTTGCGCTTTCGTAGTAGATTTACGGCGTTTTCGTCGTGTGCATCGCAGACTAGATGAAAGCCGCCAAGCCCTTTGACAGCCAGAATTTTGCCCTCGTTTATGAGCCTTGCCGCCTGCTTTGCCGCTTCGTCACCTTTGCTTAAAATTTTGCCTGTTTTATCTTTTAGCATGAGCGTAGGTCCGCAGTTTGGGCAAGATACGGGCTGAGCGTGATAGCGGCGGTTTGAGGGGTCTTTGTATTCGCCCTCGCAAAATCCGCACATTTTAAATTTACTCATCGTCGTATTTGGTCTGTCGTATGGCAAGCTTTTTATGATGGAAAACCTCGGCCCGCAGTTAGTACAGTTTATGAAAGCGTAGTGATATCGCGGGTTTGCAGGGTCGTAAAACTCCCTCTCACAGTCGGCACATAGGGCAAAGTCGGGCAGGATAGGCGCTTGTTTTTTTGCGCTTTTAGAGGAGATTATTTTAAAATCGCTAAATTCCAGCTTGCTGTCAAATCTTTTAAGCTCGTCTATGCGCGCTAGCTCGGGCAGCTCGTCAAACAAGGCTTTTTCAAATTTTGCTATATCCGAGATCTCGCCAAAAAGGCACAGCTTCACGCCCTCATCGTCGTTATAAACCTCTCCAAAAAGCCCGAACCTAAGCGCAAGGTTATAAACGAACGGGCGAAAGCCTACGCCCTGGACGAGTCCTAAAATTTCATATCTATACGAAGACTTCAATACCAAATCCAATGTCAAATTTTGTTTTTATATTTGGATTTAGATGTTTTTTTATGAGGTTGCTAGCGGTTTTGCACTCAAAGAGCGAGCCGCCAAGCAGCACGTTTTGCACGCCAAACTCATCTCTAAGCTCGAACGAAAAATCGCTCAAAAAATAAGCCATCGACTCGATGTAGCCAAAGCTTATGTTGCGCTCTCCTGCACCCGCTAGATAAAAGCTCATGCCGCTTTTTATAAATTTCACCGCGTCAAATTCAAGCTTACTTTTCATCTTGCAGTCTATGCGCACGCCCTTTGCGCCGTTAAAGTCCATCGCATTTGCGAGCAAAATTTCACCGCTTTTCAAAAAATCATCGCTAAAGCCAAATATCCTGCCGGCAACGCATAGAAGCGAGAAAAAGCTCTCGCGCCCAGGTATGTCGCCCTCCGGCAAGCCGTAAGCCAAACGATAGCTCTCAAGCAGCTTAGCTCCGCCCTCGTCTTTTGAAATTTCACTATAAATCTCGCTGAAATTTGAAAATTTAGGCACGAAAAGCACGCTTGTTCTATCGTTTTTACGCGCTAAGTTTATCTTATCGTCACTAAATTTACAAAGCGATATCTCTAAATTTAGACCGCCATCGCCTAAAATTTCGCTATCAGCCATTTTAAAATACGAAAAATCGTTAAGCGCGACGGAGGAATTTTCAAGCTGCACTAGCTTTAAAAGCGGCTCTTTTTGTTTTAAAATTTTAACCCCCAGGAAATTGACGCCTAGCTGTGAAAGCTTCATACCAAGCGCATAAATAAAGAGGTCTTTCGCCGCTTTGACGTCAAAAAAGCTTGGTGTTTGCGGGTGATTTTGCCTGTAAATAGAATTCGTCCTTAGGCTGATGATAGGCTTTTCAAAGCTAGCCAGCGTGATCTGCGACCTCTCGTCAGCTACAAAAACCTTTGGCAGTGCTTTTAAATTTGTAGGCATCAAAAAGTGGATATCTTTGAAATTTTCAAACGCTTTAAGCTCGTATTCGCAGCTTTTATCCTTTAAATTTAGGCTTTGACCGCCTTTGATCTTAGATACGCACTCCTCTAAAAGAGCGCTGAAATTTTTAGAATTTAAGCTTTGATCACTCACGCAAATATCGCTCAAAACGCCAAATTCATTTTCGCAAGGCTCTAAATCTCGCAGGAATTTTTCTATCTGAGAGGGTGTTATATTATTTAGGCTTAAATTTTGCGTATTTTGGCTACCTGCGGGCAGATCTTTAGCCGCAAGGACCTTGCTCTCTTTTACTAAAATGCTAAAGGGCAAATTTTTAGCCAGATGATCGGCAAACGAGCCCAGCTCGCCCTCCTCGCCCGAAACGAAAAGCGTGATGTTTTCGCCGTTTCGCTCTATGGCATGAGGTAAATTTCGGGCGAAATTTTGCAGTAAAAAGGATAAAATTTCGCCGTTTTTTAGGCACTCGAAATGAAAAGCGAGCGTCATTTGAGCCCTTTTGTAGCGTAACGATCTGCGATCTCTTGCAGGCTAAATTCCGCCACTTTTTCATGGCAAAAACCGATCGAGCCAAGATAATTTAAAAGCGTATCTTCGGCTATCTTAGCGCCATTTACGACCTCATTTGAGAGTTCAAAGCCAATTGGCTCGACGCGCTTTGGCACGATGCCTAAAATTTTACAGCTCGGACGATCTCCTGCCATATCCATGAGATGAAGGGTCTGAAGCATCTCTATCTCATGCGCCGAGCCGTCCCAATGCACGAAATTCGGCACATTTTCAAAATCAAAAAAGAAAACGTCGCCGACCTTGGCATCATCGGCACTGATGCAATCGACCACGATCAAGTGATCAAACTCGGCGATGATAGGCGTGAGCGCGAGAGCCAGCGTGCCGCCGTCTATAAATTTAAGCTCATTTGCTCCGCTAAATTTATAGTTGCCCTCGATCATCTTTATAAAATGCACGCCCACGCCCTCGTCGGCAAACATCACATTACCGATACCAAGAACGAGCACTCTCATATATCAGTGCTCTTCTTTTACAAATTTATATCCGCTTACGATCGCGTCCATCGCGCCGTTTTTGCCCTTGACGGCATTAAAAACTGCCATATAGACATGCACTGGCACGAAGATGATGATGACCCACATAGCGATACGGTGGATCGTCCTTACATTTGCCAGTCCGCCCATGAGCCTCTCAAAATATCTCATCGGCTCATAAAGCAACCCGCCAAGCCCGTTATGATAAACATGCACGTATAGCACGAGCCCGGTGAGGCATATCACGGCAAGCACCAGATAAAAAAACAGATACGACGCGAACTGAAGCGGGTTATAGACCCCTTTTAGATGCGGGTGAGGCCCTAAAAAGATATAGTATTTGATCTGTGCTATCCAAACTTTTGGATTGAAAAAATCAACGATACTGATCCACTCTTTTTTGCTGTGCTTATCAAAGATGAAAAGATATAGCTTAAATATCGTGACCGCTATCAAGATAAAGCCCGCCACCTGGTGCGCTAGACGCCATTTGGCGTTCATGAAATTTACCGGCTCGCTCGTTATCTCTGGGCTTACGAAAACGTAAGATATGTAAAATCCGCTCACGACTAAAAATGTAATGGCAAAAAACCTTATCCAGTGCGTCAGTCTAAGCCCGATGGAGAATTCGTATTCGCTGATACGATCAGGTCCGTGTTTTGACATAAATTCTCCTTTATAGATTCGGATTTATTTTGTATTCGCTCAAGTTATTGCCCTTAGTATCCATCACATGAACGGCGCACGCGATACAAGGATCGTAAGAGTGAATTTTACGTATTATCTCAAGCGGCTTGCTAAGATCGGCTATTTTTAGTCCTATCAAGCACGCCTCGTAGCTTCCCATTTGATTTTTGGCATCTTTTGGCGATGCGTTCCACGTGCTAGGTACGACGGCTTGCCAGTTGGTTATCACGCCGTCTTTTATGCGGCACCAGTGGCTAAGCGCGCCTCTTGGGGCGTTGCCTTTGAAGTGACCTTTGTACTCTTTGCTATTATCTATGACGTATTTCGTGCAGGTCTCTTGATCTGTTTTTAAATTTTCGATTAAGGCATTAAATGCGTCCATTGTATGCTCTGCAACTACTTTTGCTTCAAGCATACGAGCAGCTGTTCTGCCTAGAGTTGAAAAGACTGCACTTAGTGGCAAGCCACTCTTTGATAAGAACTCATCAACTATCTTTTTAACTCTCTCGTTGCCTTTAGCGTAGTTTACGACGATGCTTGCGATCGGTCCTACTTGCATAGGCATGCCATCATATCTTGGCGCTTTGATCCAGCTATATTTGCCCTTTGTATCAAAGAGCTTGCTGTGAGCTAGCTTACCCTCGGCGTCTATGCTCTCGCCATCAACAAGACCTGTGTAGTTTGCCTCTGTCTCGCCATCATATGGATGAAGTGCTTTGTCATTTTTATACCAAGCTCTTGTCGCCTCTTCTGTGATCTTGTCCTCGTTGATATCATAGACCTTACTAAGATCGCCGTTTAAGATGATACCGCCTTTAAATAGATGGTCATTTTTGCCGATCAAAAACTCATCGTAGCAGAATAAATTTGATACGCCAACGTCGTTTAGAACGCTTGGCTCGTTTGCATAAGCCTTAGCCGCCATCAAGATATCTGGATAGTAAGCTCTATCGACAAATTCTTTGATCTCGGCAAATTTACTCATATATTCGCCCATTCTGGCTGGATCAAGTAGGTCCATTACGCAGGTTACGCCACCAACTGTTAGGCTTTGTGGGTGTGGATTTTTAGCACCAAAGATAGCCATCATCTGAGCAGCTGTTCTTTGAATTCTCAAGCACTCTAGGTAGTGAGAGAGGACGATTAAATTTTGCTCTGGTGTAAATTTATATGTGCTATGTCCCCAGTATGCGTTGGCAAATGGTCCAAGATTGCCCTTTTTAACAAAGGCTTCAACCCTCTCTTTTACCTCTTTTAGCTTGTCAGCTCCCGTGGCAAAAGGGGTGCTTGTGTATTTAAACGCCTCTTCGCTAGCCTTATGCACGTCTGCGCTTAGTGCAGAGACGACGTCTGCCCAGTCAAGGCCGTGGAGCTGATAAAAGTGCACAATGTGATCGTGAAGATAGAGGGCTGCGTTCATAAGCGTTCTAGTTAGCTCTGCGTTTAGCGGTGGCTTAATACCAAGTGCATCTTCGACAGCTACAATGCCTGCACGGTAGTGTGAATATGTGCAAACGCCACAAATTCTTTGCATGAAAAAGCCAGCGTCCCTTGGGTCTCTATTTTTAACTATCTGCTCTAAGCCCCTCCAAAGAGTTGAGCCAGAGTAAGCCTCTTTTACAACGTTGTTTTCATCAACTACGACTTCTATTCTTAAGTGCCCTTCGATACGTGTTATAGGGTCTATTACTATTCTTTTTTCGCTCATTTTTCGCCTTATTCTTTATCTTTACTCATACAAGCTAGTGCAGCGTGAGCCGCCATGCCAACGCCAGCAAGTGCTAAAATACCAATGCCGATCTTATCACTTACATTATCAGCGCCAAGCCCTAAAACAGTGTTAAACAACCTATCTGCCATCGGCTCTTCAAATGGCCCCATCGTATCCCAGAAGTCTGGCTCAGAGCAGCCTATACAGCCGTGACCTGCCTGAACTGGCCATGATGTGTGCTGGTTAAATCTCTCACGTGAGCAGTTATTAAATGTATATGGGCCTTTGCAGCCTACCTTGTATAAGCAGTAGCCATTTTTTGCGCCTTCATCGCCAAATGTCTGGACAAATTCGCCTGCGTCAAAGTGTCCGCGGCGCTCGCACAGATCGTGAATTCTAAGGCCATAAGCCCATTTTGGTCGGCTAAATACATCAAGTGCAGGAAGTGTGCCGAATAAAATGAAATTCAGCACGTTGCCGACGATATTTTTCTCGCTTGGAGGACAGCCGGGGACGTTTATGACAGGTTTGCTGGTGACCTTGCCTAGACCAACGGAATTTGAAGGATTTGGCTTGGCCGCTTGGATACCGCCAAAGCTGGAACAGGTGCCGATGGCAAATATCGCAGCTGCATTTTCGCTAGCGTGAACGGCATGCGTTTTACCTGTCGTTCCATGCGGTCCGACGGTCAGAAAATTCTCCGTCTCGCCGGTAGGGATGCCACCTTCCACAAGCAAGACGTAGTGACCTTTGTATTTTTCGATCGCACTCTCTAAATTTTCCTCTGCTTGCCAGCCTGCAGCCGCCATGATCGTCTCGTGATACTCAAGGCTGATGTAGTCGAAGATGAGGCTATCGATACTAGGTGCGTCGGTACGGAGCAGGCTCTCGCTACAGCCGGTACACTCTGCCATGTGTAGCCAAATGATAGGCAGTCTGTCGCTAAGTTCGGCTGCACGCGCAACGAGCGGTGTCATCGAAGCCGGAAGCGCCATGAACGCGGTCATCGCTCCCGCCCATTTCATAAAATCACGCCTTGTGAAGCCATTTTGCTCTAAAATTTTCGCAATAGTGCCGTTTTCTTTGATCTTTGGTAAAAGACTAAGCTCGTTTAGACGCCTATTTGCCTTTTCATGTATGTTATGAACCATACAAGCTCCTTGATTTGGAATATAATTCGGTGAAATATTACCCCACTTTATAAAAGAGCTATATTAATAAAATATATTAATTTTTTATTTTAAGAAATAATTATGATAAAACTATATGCTTATTTGTATTATTGTATTTTTCGCATTTTTATAAAAATATAGGCATCTTATATAAAATTTTATATTTTGCAAATGGCTTTCATTATTCCGATAAAAATGAAAAATCTACGCCATCTTTCTGAAAGTAAATTCTATATAAATAAAATAAGATATTATAAAGCGATGGCCCTGTTAAAACATAGTGTTGATGTTCTTTGCGAGTTGCGAGTGCAAGTGCAGCGAAGCAAAAATTAGCCGCCTCGTAGCTTCGACTTAGAGACAACGTGCTTAACGGCCAAAACAATGCTATGTCTCAACATAGTCAAAGCGACATATTAGAAAAATTTTGCGAAAGAGGTTAAAATTTTGATTCTACTGGATAATGGCAAGCCAAATTTAGGCTCGCCATTTTTAAAATTTAGCGTTTTACGTTGATGATGATCTTTTCTTTATCCGCGTCTATCACTATCTCATCGCCGCTTGCCAGCTCGTCGCTTAGTATCATATCCGCCAAGCGATCCTCGACTAGCTCGTAAAGTGCGCGGCGTAGCGGTCTGGCACCATAAACGATATCAAAGCCCGCACCCGCGATAAATTTCTTCGCGCTTTCGCTCATCACGGCTTTTATACCGCGATTTAGTAGCATTTTTTCAAGCTCTTTAAACATTATGCCCACGATCTCAATGAGTCCGTCCTCGGTCAATGGATTAAAGATTATCGTGTCATCAAGGCGATTTAGAAATTCTGGCTTAAAGTAGTTTTTAAGCTCGTTTTTGACCGCTTCGTTTCGCGCTTCGCCTTCAAGATCCATTATGAAATTTGACGCGATGTTTGACGTTAAAATGATGATCGTGTTTTTAAAATCGACCGTCACGCCTTTATTATCAGTCGCGCGTCCGTCGTCGAGGATGCCTAAAAGCACGTTGAATACGTCCTTGTGAGCCTTCTCGATCTCATCAAAAAGTATCACGCTATATGGCCTGCGCCTGACCGCCTCCGTCAGCTGTCCGCCCTCGTCGTAGCCTACGTATCCGGGAGGCGCACCGAGCAGGCGAGAGACGCTGTGCTTTTCCATATATTCGCTCATATCAAAGCGTATGAGCGCACGCTCGTCGTCAAATAAAAATTTAGCCAGCGCCTTTGCAGACTGCGTTTTGCCCACGCCGGTAGGCCCGAGGAAAAGAAACGAACCGATCGGTCGCACGCCCTCGTTTAGGCCGGCCTTGTTTCGCTTGATGGCTCTTGCTAGAGCGTGCAGCGCGGCATCCTGACCCACGACGCTACCGCGCAAGTGCTCTTCTATCATCAGATATTTTTGCTTTTCGCTAGTTAGCATTTTTGAGACCGAGATGCCCGTCCATTTGCTCAAAATTTCAGCCACGATCTCCTCATCGACTTGATTTTTGAGCAGCACGCCGACCTTTTTCATCTCCTCCCATTTAGCTTCGAGCTCCTTTTTGCGGTTGGCGGCTTCTAAAATTTTGCCGTATTCTATCTCGGCTGCCTTTTGTAGATCGCCGTTTCTGCGGGCGATCTCGGCTTGACTTTTTAGACTGTCGATCTCTTTTGTCGCGTTTGAGATACCGTTAAATACAGCTTTTTCGTTTTCAAATTTGCTGTCAAGCCCGTGCTTTTGCTCGTTTAAATTTGCGATCTCTTTTTCTATTTCAGCCAGGCGCGGTGCATTTTTGGCTTCATCTTCCATTTTTAGCGCCTCTTTTTCGACTTGCAGCGTCACGATCTCGCGCTTGATACGGGCTAGCTCGTATGGCTCGCTTTCGATCTGCATTTTTAGCTCGGCAGCCGCCTCGTCGATGAGATCGATCGCCTTGTCAGGCAAATATCTGCCCGAGATGTAGCGGTCGCTTAGCTTTGCAGCCGCGACTAGCGCGCTATCGGTGATGGTCACGCCGTGATGGACTTCCAGACGCTCCTTTATACCGCGCAAAATTTGAAGCGCTTCATTTACGCTTGGCTCTTTGACGTCGATCGGCTGGAAGCGACGTTGTAGCGCGGCGTCCTTTTCAAAATATTTTCGGTATTCTTTTAGCGTCGTAGCTCCCACGGCGTGCAGCTCGCCACGCGCAAGAGCCGGTTTTAGGATATTTGCGGCGTCCATGCTGCCCTCGCTCGCACCAGCACCCACGATCGTGTGAATTTCATCGATAAAAAGGATGATGTTACCCGCGCTTTTAACCTCGTTGATGACGGCTTTTAGGCGGTCTTCAAACTCGCCGCGGTATTTCGCCCCAGCGATCAATGCACTCATATCAAGCGCGATGACGCGTTTGTTTGCAAGGCTCGTTGGCACGTCGTTCACCACGATCTTTTGCGCCAGCCCCTCCACGATCGCCGTTTTACCGACACCCGGCTCTCCCAGCAAGATCGGGTTGTTTTTGCTCTTTCTTATTAAAATTTGCATCATTCGCGTGATCTCCTCATCGCGCCCGATGACCGGATCAAGCTCCTTGTTTAACGCCTTTTTGGTTAGATCGATGCCAAATTTTTCAAGGCTATCTAGCGTCTCGTCCGCCGTTTGAGTGTCGATCTTTCGCCCCGCTCTGATGCTTTCTAAATTTTTCCTGATCTCTAAGATGTCGGTAAATTTAGCCAAAATTTCTTTTATCTCGGGCAGTTCAAGCGCGCTCATGATCCACGTATCAACGGCGATGAAGCTATCTCCCATGCTAGTCATCAGGGCTTTTGCACTTTCAAGCGAATTTAAAAGCTCGCGTGAAATTTGCACGTTTTCCTTGCTGACGTTCGAGCTGGTGGGTAAATTTGAAACCTTGCTCTTTACTTCAAGCTCCACGGCTTCCTTTGAGACGGACATTTTGTTGAATACTTGATTTAATATCGACGCGTCGTCTGCAACCAGACTCCAAAATACGTGAAGCGGCACGACTTGCGGATTTTTACTATGTATCGCCAGACTCACGCCCTTTTCGAGACTTTCTTGCATTTGAGCGGTCAAGCTTTCACCTATATTTGCCATATTTTCTCCTTATTATTTTATAATGAGCGCATTATATAACTTTAGTCAAGTAATGTCAAGCTTTAAATAAAATTTAGCAGACTAGCCATTGCAGTGCTAAAATTTATCACGTAAATATCCTTGAACCGATGAGCTATTTTAGTTAAAATTTCGTTCAAAATAGCTTATGTTTACGACCTCAAAAAATAAGCTCGGAATTCTCAAAATTTATACTTTTTTTAGGCAAAAGCTAATAGAATTGAGCGTATTTAAAAATTAGGAGAAATTTTGAACAAAAGCGGAAAATTTTTAGTTTTGAAATTTATGGGCGCACTGATAGTGTCGGGTATCGCTGTAAGCAGTCTAAGCGCAAAAAACGAAGATGACGCCAGTATAAGGCTTGAGGCGCTTTCAAAGCTTACAAAGACGATCTCAACGGTAGAAAAATACTATGTAGACGATATAAAATTTAAAGAGATAATAGACAAAGCCATAAGTGGCTTGATGCAAAATTTAGACGCTCACTCGAGCTTTTTGAATGAGAAAGCCTTTAAAGATATGCAAGTGCAGACAAACGGAGAATTTGGCGGTCTTGGCATAACCGTAGGTATGAAAGACGGTGCACTTACGGTCATCTCGCCGATCGAGGACACTCCGGCCGATAAAGCCGGCATAAAACCGGGCGATATCATCTTGCGAATAGACGGCAACGCCACTATCGGCACTACGATAGACGAAGCCGTAAATAAAATGCGCGGCAAGCCAAAAACTCCGATAACCATCACGATCTTACGCAAAGGCGAGCAAAAGCCGTTTGACGTAAAGATCATAAGAGACATCATAAAAGTTGATTCCGTCTATGCTAGAACGATAGAAAATGAGAATATCCTATATATCCGTGTCACAAATTTCGATAAAAATGTCGTAAGCAAGGTAAAAGAATACATCAAACAATATCCTAAAGCAAACGGCATCATCCTTGATCTAAGGAACAATCCGGGAGGGCTTTTAAACCAAGCAGTCGATCTGGTCGATCTTTTCGTCGATAGCGGCATAATAGTCTCGCAAAAAGGGCGTGAAGCCTCTGAAAATACAGAATACAAAGCAAGTGCAGGAGCGACGCTCACGAAGCTTCCTCTAGTCGTTTTGGTAAATGGCGGAAGTGCTAGTGCGAGCGAGATCGTAAGTGGCTCGTTACAAGATCATAAGCGCGCCGTCATCGTAGGAGAAAACACCTTTGGCAAGGGAAGCGTCCAGGTCATACTACCGATAGATGACAACGAGGCGCTTAGACTGACGATAGCAAGATATTATCTGCCAAGCGGTCGCACCATCCAAGCAGTAGGCGTCACACCTGACGTGATAGTCCATCCGGGCAAAGTGCCGCAAAGCGAGGATAGCGCGTTTAACATAAAAGAGAGCGAGCTAAAGGCGCATTTGCAAAACGAACTTAGTAAGATAAACGTAACGGCCGAGGCGAATAAAACCGAAAGCAAGGACGAAAAAACGATCATAACACAGAAAAAAGTAGGCGAAGATATCCAGTTGAAAACAGCGATAGATGCGATAAAAGTCTTAAAAATCAAACAATAAAGGAGAGACTATGCAAAAAAGAGAGCTTATTTACGAAGGCAAAGGCAAAAAGATGTATGCGACTGACGACGCAAATTTGCTTATTGCGGAATTTAAAGACGATCTGACCGCCTTTGACGCGCAAAAAAGAGGTAATGAGGCCGGAAAAGGCGCGTTAAACAATAAAATCAGCACTCAGATCTTTAAAATTTTAAAAGAAAAAGGCATAGAGACCGACCTCGTCGAAACTATCAGCGATACCGAGCAGCTCGTCAAAAAGTGCGAGATCATACCTCTTGAAGTAGTCGTGCGAAACATCGCGACCGGCTCACTCACAAAGCGTCTTGCGATCAAAGAAGGCACGGTTTTGCCTTTCCCGTTGGTAGAATTTTACTTTAAAAACGACGAGCTCCACGATCCTTTGGTCACTGACGAGCACTGCCTCGTAATGGGTCTGGTAAAAAGCGAAAAAGATCTTCAGACGCTAAGACATCTGGCAAGGGAGATAAATTCCATCTTATTTAAATTTTTTGAAGAAAGAAAGCTAAAACTTGTCGATTTCAAAATAGAATTTGGCATGGATAAGGACGGAAATATCTTGCTAGCAGATGAGATAAGTCCTGATAGTTGCCGTTTTTGGGACGCAGACACAAACGAAAAGCTGGACAAAGATAGATTCAGGCAAGACCTAGGAAGCGTAAAGGTCGCTTACGAAGAGGTCTTGAGAAGAATTTTATCATAAGGATAAAGATGAAAGCTGTCGTAAATATAGCACTAAGAAACGGTGTCCTCGATCCGGCTGGTAAAGCGGTCGAACATGCTCTAAATTCGCTTGGCTTTAATAACGCCTCAAACGTGAGGATAGGAAAGCAGATCGTCCTTGACATCGAGGCAAAAGACAAAGAGGAAGCAAGGGCGCAGCTAAAAACCATGTGCGAAGAGCTATTAGCCAACCCCGTCATCGAAGACTACGAGATAGTGCTATGAAGGTAGCTGTCGTCCTTTTTCCCGGCACGAACTGCGAACAAGATACCAAATACGCATTTGACCTGCTTGGCTGCCAAACACAAATAATATGGCACAAAGAGGACAAGATCGATGCCGACTTGATCGTTTTGCCGGGGGGCTTTAGCTACGGAGACTATCTAAGGACCGCGGCTATCGCTAAATTTAGCCCTACCATGCGCGCAGTCCTCAAACACGCTAAAAAAGGCGGATACATACTTGGTATCTGCAACGGCTTTCAGATGCTTTTGGAGCTTGGACTGCTAGAAGGCGCGATGAGACGAAACGAAAATTTAAGCTTCGTCTCAAAATATCACCATTTAAAAGTCGTATCAAACAGCAATAAATTTTTATCGAATTTAAGCGTAAATGAAGTAGTGAACGTCCCGCTAGCTCACGGCGAGGGAAATTTCTACACCGATAGCGACACGCTAAAAAGGCTCTATGACAACGAGCAAGTCCTACTCAAATACTGCGATGAAAACGGCAACGAGCTAAATCCAAACGGCTCAGTGGATAGCATCGCCGGTATCTGTGATAAGGACAAAAAGATATTTGGACTCATGCCTCATCCAGAGCGCGCCTGCGAGAAAATTCTAGGCACCGACGATGGTATGAAAATGCTAAAAGGCCTAGTTTGGTAAGATTTTTAACGCTCGCTTTACTCGTTTTAAATTTATACGGTGCAAACACTAACGAGGTCAGCGTATTTGACATGATGAACGAGGCTAGAGAGGACAAGCTCGTAAACGAGCAGCCAAAGCTGCCGTCCGCACCGAGCACTCAAAATGCACCGATAAATCAAACTCAGCAAAATCCCCAAGGCACGATAAATCTAGACATTAGCTCAAAGCTCACTGCACCGCAGCCAGAGCGCATCACTCCGGAGCAAATGCGAAACATCGTCCCGACTAACGAGCCTGATATCACCCTGCCCGACTCTCAGATTTACGACAGAGTAAAGGCGAAAGACATTATCCTCAAAGCGACGAATATCCCAAAAAACGCCATCGTAGGTGAAATTTTCAGCCTCGATGTCATAGCCGATACGCAAAGCGAATTTGAATTTGTTTTTAACACCGAGCTTGACGAGACGAACGTAAAATGGCTCAATAAAAAGACCTTGCAGTGGGTAAAGGCCGATAGCGGCGTTTATATGGCGACGTTTTATCTAGAGGCTAAAAACGTCGAGGCGAAGAGCCTTCGCGTGAGTCTAAATTTAAAGCGAAACGGCGAGGACTATCAAAATGCGAATATCAATATATTTTTGCCAAAGCTTAAGGAGCTAAGGAGCGACGAAAATTTCAACCACATCGTAGCGGACAATCTCGAAGTAAAAAAATTTAAAACAACGAAATTTGACGATATCAACAACATCATGGTCGTCGAGCTATACGGAAACAACGTCGATCTAAGCTCGTTTAATCTCGAAAATAAAACGATCCTAAAGCAAGGCGTAGATACGATAACAGGCGATTTTGGCTCGCAAAGTGCTTATTATTTTGCGGTATTTAAGCCAAACAAAAAGACGCTTGACTTTAACTACTACAACCTCAAAAAGGCTAAATTTGAGACGTTTTCCTTGCCTGTGAGCGTCGAGGACGATGATGTCAGTACGCAAATAGGTCTAAATCCAAAGCAAAGCGAATTTAGCACCTATAAAGATGTCGCTGTTTATTCGTTTGCGGCGATATTTTTTATCCTCGCACTTTGGAGGAGGAAATTTAGCTACTTTTTCGTTGCGGCCGTATTTATAGCGCTTGGGATCTATACCTACAATCCTTTTGGCAAAGCCGTGCTAAAGCCCGACGTGAGCGTAAGCATACTGCCTACTAAAAATTCGACCGTATTTTACACCTCAAGGGCACAGGAAAATATCGAAATTTTAGCCGACAAGGACGACTATCGCAAAATTTTATTCAACGACGGTAAGATAGGCTGGGTTAAAAAAGATGATCTTGTCAAAAATTAAAGCCGTATATTTTGCAGTAGAATTCATTATCAGCGTTATCTTGGTGATAATCTTCATGTGGCTTTTTCCTAAACACAACCGCCGTATCAGGCAGATATGGGCTAAAAGCCAAAGGCTTTTTGGATTTTACTCTATAAAAGTGACGGGCGAATTTAAAGACGAAGCCAATATGATAATGATAAATCATCAAAGCATGCTAGATATCGTCGTTTTAGAGGAGATCCACCCTAAAAACCTTTGCTGGATAGCAAAAAAGCAGATCGATGACCTGCCTATTATAGGCAACATAATAAAACTACCAAAGATGATATCAGTCGAGCGCGAAAACAAGCACTCGCTCGTAAAACTCGTCAAAGACGCCGAGGATAGAGTAAATAACGGACGCGTTTTGGCGATATTTCCCGAGGGCACTCGCTCACAGACGCATACGCTCTTGCCGTTTAAAGGCGGTGCAAAGATAGTCGCGAATAAGCTAAATTTAAAGGTCCAGCCCATCGTCCTTGTGGGCTCTGACATAATGGACGTGAAAAATTTCAGCTTCAAAAACGGCGAGATAAAGGTATTTTGCCTCGATCTAGTCGATACTAGCGACAAGGACTGGCTCGAAAACACGCGAGCTAAAATGCAAGAAATTTTAGACAAAGAGCGCGCAAGCTAAATTCTAAATTTACCCCGCCGTAAATTTAAAAATTATACGTAAAGCTTAGATTAAACGTCCTGGCATCGCCATAGATCATCTCATCGCTACCGATGCCCTCGTAGTATCGCTTGTCAAAGACATTATCGATATTTAGCTGGATGTCGAAATTCTTACCGATCTTGTAGCCAAACATCAAATTTGCCAGCGCATACGGCTTTTGCGTGATCGTCACATCGTTATCGGCGTTATAGATGTAGGTCTTGCTCTTATATCCCAGTCCGGCGCCCACTCTGAAGTCTCTAAATTCATACTTGGCAAAGAGATCGGCGCTAGTCCTTGCGGCGTTTGTGTTAAATTTCTTACCGCTAGCATCTTTAGCCTGAAAGTGCGCCAGGCCAAAGCTTAAAGTAAGATTGTCAGTCACCCTGCCGTTTAGATCGAGCTCAAAGCCCTTACTGGTCACACCCTTTACCGCTTTGTATGCGTCCTCACCGGTTGAGCCTATCTGCTCTCCGGTCGCTTTGCCGACATTATCTTGGATGATTTTAAAAACGCCAAAAGAGGCCTGCAATGCACCGTCAAAATACTCGCCCTTGACGCCAAGCTCATAGTCATTACCCTCGATAGGATCAAGATATTTGCCGTTTATGTCTTTGACGTCTTGTGGCTTAAATATACTCGTATAGCTCGCATAAAGCGTGTGATTTTGCCCCACGTCGTAGGTCAGTCCTACATACGGGGTGATCTGATGAGTAAATTTTTGATCGACGTTGCCTACGGTTTGGTTGCGTTTATAGTAGCTCACCCTGGTGCCCACTAAAAATTTCAGCTCATCGCTCAAAGAGAGCTTGTTGGCAAAATACACCGCCCTTTGCTTTGTTTTGGACGGATTTTTCTGATCGACATAGGGCATATCCACATCGTCAATATGTAGGTTGTTAAAATCCACTCTCATATCCGCTAGATAGGCTAGTCCAGCAGGAGTTTGTTTGTAATCATCAAAATTTGTAAGCCTATACGAGCCCTCGTTAAAGTCATTATACATCGCCCCTAGCACAAACTCATGCCCCAAGCCAAACAGCTCGTAAGGTAAATTTGCGTAAGCATCGAGGTTATGTATATCAGAGTCGTTTTTTGACCCCCAGATCAGCACGTCGTTGCTATCTCCTGTCATATCTGGATTTACCTTGCCGCCGTAGTAAAGCATCTTTATGTCGCTTTTTACCTTTTTATACGAGTAGGAGAGATTCACGCTCGCATCCTCGCCTATGTAATGTCTAAAATCAGCGTAAAGATCGAGCGTTTTTATATCCCACTTCGTCCAAGGCTGAGAGAATATCCTCTTTCTGGAAAATTTTACCAAGCTATCATCCGTATAAAAAGCGGGCATGCCGCCATATCTGATACCTCGACGCTTGAGATCTTGATACGAAGCTCCCAGGCTGAGCCACGAGCTATCGCCTATATCGCTATCGACGACGCCATAAATGGATAAATTTTCACGCTTGTGAAAGTCCATATACGAGCCGGCCTTTTCTTTTATAAAGGCTAGCCTTGCCCTCACGTCGCCATCAGCCGTGATCGGGGTTTGCACGTCGCCATATACGCCGTATTTATCATACGAGCCAGCCTGTACGCCAAGGCTGCCGATCAGCTCTTTTGAGTCCGCCCTTTTACGGATGAAATTTAGACTTGCCGCAGGATTGCCAGCACCTGCCAGCAGGCCGTTCGCACCGCGCACGACCTCAACACGATCATAGGCTATCATGCTCATATCGGTAGCCTCCAGCCCAAAGCCGCCCAGGCTAGGCATCGAGTCGATCAGATAATAATCTATGAAAAAGCCCCTTGACATCGGCCGTATGGTCTCGTCCATGCGGTTTAGCGTCACACCCGGGATATTAGCCAGTAGTGTTTGGTAGTCTTTGATATTCATATCTTTTAGCTTGGCTTCGGTGATGACGTCTACTGATTGAGGCGTCTGGCGAGCCGTTAAATTTAGCCTCGTCGTGCCCTTTACCAGCTCCTTTGCACCGTAATCCCTCTCGTCATGACGCACCTGCTCCACGATATCCACCGTCTCTAGCTTGGCCTCTTTGGCTAAAATTTCCGCCGCAAACAGCAAATTTAAAGCCACCGCCGAAAGTAAAATTTCACCTTTCATCTCTCCTCCTTTATGGTTAAATTTAGAAGCTATACGTAAAGCTTAGGTTAAATATCCGCGGATCGCCATAAACCATTTTGTTATTTCCGATGCCTTCGTAATATTTTTTGTTGAACACATTGTCGATATTTAGCTGGATGTCAAAATTCTTACCGATCTTGTAGCCAAACATCACGTTCGCCAAGGCATAAGCCTTTTGCTCGATCTCTTTAGTCCCGCTACCGGTGTAAATTTTACTTTTATACTGCACGCCGACTCCGGTCCTAAAGTTTGATATGCTGTATTTGGCAAAGATATCGGCCGTAGTCCTTGAGGCGTCGGTATTATATTTCTTGCCGTCGGCGTCTTTGGCGTTAAAGTGAGTGAGGCCAAAGCTGAGGATCAAATTTTGATTTACTTCGCCGTTTAGATCGAGCTCGAATCCTTTGCTGGTCACGCCCTTTTTAGCCTCGTAAGCGTCGGTGTTCGTGCCGGGGATCTTCACTCCCGTGTTAGCTCCTAGCTTATCTTGTATGATTTTAAAGACTCCAAAAGAGGCCTGCAACGCACCGTCAAAATACTCGCCTTTTATGCCCGCTTCATAGTCTTTGCCCTCGATAGGATCAAGGTATTTGTTATTTATATCCTTGACGCTTTGAGGCTTAAATATACTAGTATAGCTCGCATAGAGCGTGTGGTTGTCGTTTATGTCGTATGTGATGCCAAAATAAGGCGTTAGCTCTTGAGTAAAATTTCGGTTGCCGTCGCCACCCGTGATCCTGTATTTATAATAACTCATCCTAGCCCCGACTAAAAATTTAAGCGGCTCGCTCAAAGATAGTTTGTTCGCAAAATAAACGGCCTTTTGTATCGTTTTATCGGCGTTGTTTTGATTGACGTAAGGAAGTCTTGGGTCTTCTATGTGAAGGTTGTTGAAATTTATAGTCGTCCTGTTAGCAAATGCCCGCCCGGCTGGAGTGTTTCGACTGTTCCAGTAGCTACTTACATCATCTGCGCTTTTTTATAGTTGTTATACATCGCGCCAAAGACGAATTCATGCTGCAAGCTAAACGCCTCATACGGTAAATTTGCATACGCATCGACGTTATGGATATTCTCCTCTCGTTTGTTAGCATAGACGCTTAGATCGGCGATATTGCCGGTGCCGTTTGCATTGACCGTACCGCCATAGTAGAGCAAATTTGAATCCGTCTTTGCTTTCCTATACGAGTAGGATAGATTAAGACTCGCCTCGTTTGCAAAATAATGTCTGAAATCAGCGTAAAAATCAAGAGTCTTTATATCCCACCTAGTCCAAGGCTGAGAGAAAATTTCATTTTTGCCAAAGCTCGTCCTAGAGCCGTTCGTGTAAAACGCCGGCATGCCGCCCCAGCGCACGCCATGGCGCTTTAAATTTTGATAAAAGCTACCAAGGCTCAGCCACGAGCTATCACCGATGTCGGTATCTACCACGCCGTAGATCGCGCTGTTTTTACGGTCGTAATAATCCATATAAGACCTGGCGTCTTCGTGCATGAAGCTAAGTCTGGCGCGCACGGTACCATCGCTATTTACCGGTGTTTGCACATCACCGCTGACGCCGTATCTGTCGTATGAGCCCGCACTTAGCTTGAAGCTTCCTTTAAGCTCCTTTGAATTCGCCCTTTTTCTGATGAAATTTAGGCTCGCAGCGGGATTGCCGGCACCTGCTAGCAGGCCGTTCGCGCCCTTTACGACCTCGACGCGCTCGTATGGTAGCAGGCTCATATCGTTTGCCCCTAGGCTAAAGCCGCCAAAGCTAGGCATCGAGTCGAGCAGGTAATAATCTATCGCAAAGCCGCGAGCCGTCGGATAAACGCGCTCGTCCCATTTGTTTAGCGTAACGCCCGGCACGTTTCGCAAAAGTACTTGATAGTCGTTGATGTTTAGATCCTTTAGCTTCGCCTCGGTTATGACGGTCAAGGATTGTGGCGTCTGGCGCGAGGTCAAATTTAGCCTCGTGGTGCTTTTTACAAGCTCTTTTGCGTTGTAGTTTAGATCGTCTCGCCTCTCCTCGCTCGTGATCTCGACTGTTTCTAGATTCTTGGTCTCGCTCGCTAAAATTTGCGTGATCGGCAGCAAATTTAGAGCTACCATGCTTGAAAGTAGAATTTTACCTTTCATTTTTTCTCCTTTTAAAATTTGATCTTTTTATCCATAGATATATCCCTGAAACGCTCAAAACAAACGGCGTGAGGCCGACTAGAAACCAGATGAATTTCGTGATCTGATTGTAATAGCCAAAGTGAGCTTTTCTAAACGTAGCCAAAAATCGCTCCGTGATATCCGCCTCATCGATGTCCTTTATCTGGAGTAAATTTGCATTTTGCCTGCTGTATGTGAGCATACTAGAATACTCGTTGTATAAGAAATTTTGCCCCCTTTTGTAGCCAAAGAGCGATATGTCCGCTGCGTTACGAAAAGGTAAAGATATATAGTGAAGCTCGAAATTTGGCAGATCGGTTTTGGCTTTTTGTGCGATCTCATCAAGCGATAAATTTTTGTTGTAAATTTGGCTATTTATCGTAAATTCGCTCGTATCAAAGGGCTTGGAAAATAAAAATCTAAGCTCCCACCAAGCCCCGCTAAGAGCGATGATGAGCATTATCGGAGTAGAGAAAACGCCGATAAATTTATGTATATCGCTCATAAAAATGGCAAGCCTGGTAAAGCGCAGTTTAAATAAATTTTTCCAAAAATTTCGGTAAACGATAAAGCCGCTGATAGCGATGACAAAGGCGATAACTCCGACTACGCCGACAAAAATTTGACCGCGTTCTTCAAAGAGTAGATTTTCGTGTAGCTCGACCAGCACGCCCATAAAGCCGCTATCATGTGGCGTAGGCTCGCTTTTTATCTCGCCGCTAAAAGCGTCAAGATAGATGTATTCCCACTCTTTGCCGTTATGCTTTATGAGCCAGATTTTATCGCTCTTTTGGAGATTTTTATCGATATTCCAGCCGACTATCTCGTAGTCAGGGAATTTAGCACTTATGATCCGCCTAAGCTCGTCAAATCCTAATCTAGAATTTTGCTGACCGGAAGGTAGCGAGACATTTACCGCGTCCGGAGATAAAATGTCATTTATCTCGTCTTTATAAACGAGCAAAGAGCCGCTAAGACACACGATAATAAACGGGATACAAAATATAAGAGAGATATAAGTGTGGATTTTATATGCGAGCTTTTTGAAATTCATCTGCTTAAAAACTATCCTTGACACATTTACCTTACGTGATAATGGCGGATTTTAGCATCTTAAATATTAATAGTTTATTAAAGTCATTATCAAAATATAAGCAGAAATTTAACTAAAATAGCTCTGTTTTAACATAATGTCACAAATTTTTAACAGCCTAACACTGGCATATTCGGGTGAATTTTCCTAAGGCAAAGCCAAAATCCACATCATCTACACACAACATTAAATGCAAAATCATTAAAACATTGATACAAATGCTATCAACTTTAAAGATTTTTTTAGCACTTTGTGATATAATCTGCTAAAAATTTTAAAGCCCTTTTCTATTAAGCGTTGATTTCTTGGAATTTAAGCGTAGTCAAATAGGATGAGCGGCGACATTGCCCTCCGAAAATCAGGGAAGCCGTAAGGCTGACCGCGATTTTCGTGCTATACGTTAGGCACTCTGTCGCAAGCTTATCCTATTTGCAAAGCTTTTAAATTTTATCAATATTTTAATAAGAAAATAGCCAAATTTAAATAAAGGAACTCAAAATGGCAGAAAAATTTGAATTTCAAACCGAAGTGAACGATCTTTTAAATTTAATGATTCACTCACTCTACTCAAATAAGGAAATTTTCCTAAGAGAGCTCATCTCAAACGCAAGCGACGCACTTGATAAACTAAACTACCTATGTCTCACAGATGACGCATACAAGGCGCTAAACTACACGCCACGCATAGATATCGCCATAGATAAAAAGAAAAAAACGATCACGATCAGCGATAACGGCATCGGCATGAGCAAAGACGAGCTGATCTCAAATCTAGGCACGATCGCTAGAAGCGGCACAAAGGGCTTTTTAAACAACCTAAGCGGCGACGCGAAAAAAGACAGCTCGCTGATCGGACAGTTTGGCGTGGGCTTTTACTCAGCTTTCATGGTCGCAAAAAAGATCGAAGTGATCAGCCGCAAAGCCCTAAGCGAAGAGGCCTATAAATGGATGTCCGACGCCAAAAGCTACGAGATAGCCACGGCTAAAAAAGAGACTCACGGCACTAGTATCACACTATTTTTAAATGATGATGAGTTTGCAGACAGCTGGAAGCTTGAAAATATCATCAAAAAATACTCCAATCACATCCCGTATCCTATCTTTATGGATAAAGAGGAGTATGTAGCGCCAAAAGAAGGGGAAAAAGACGGCACTTACGAGACTAAAAACGTGCAGATCAACAAAGCCAGCGCGCTTTGGCGAATGAATAAAGCAAATATCAAAGAGGAAGAATACAACGACTTTTATAAGCAAATCAGCCACGACAGCGCCGATCCGCTTTTATACATCCACACAAAAGCCGAGGGCAAGATCGAGTACTCTACCCTATTTTACGTGCCGAGCACCGAGCCGTTTGATCTGTTTCGCGTGGATTATCAAAGCGGCGTGAAGCTTTACGTAAAGCGCGTGTTCATCACTGACGACGCAAAGGAGCTCTTACCGCCGTTTTTGAGATTTATACGCGGTGTCATCGACGTGGAGGACTTGCCGCTTAACGTCAGCCGTGAAATTTTACAAGAAAACGCCATAATGAGGAGCGTCAAAGAGCAAAGCGTAAAGAAAATTTTGAGCGAATTAGCCAAACTAAAAGACAAAGATAGAGAGAAATACATAAAATTTTACAAACTATTTGGCAAAGTCTTAAAAGAAGGGCTTTACGGCTTTGGCAACGACAAGGAGCAAATTTTAGACCTGGTGCTCTTTAAGTCAAGCAAACGCGAGGGATTAGTCAGCTTAAAAGAGTATAAAGATGCGATGAAAAAGGATCAAAAAAGTATCTACTATATCAGCGGAAACAATGAAAATATGCTCCGAAATTCTCCGCTTTTAGAGAGCTTCAAGAAAAACGACATCGAAGTCCTCATAATGGACGAGGAGATCGACACTATCGTGATGCCGATGGTATATGAATTTGACAAAACGCCTCTAAAATCAATCTCTCACGATGACATAAACGAGGAGATAAAAGGCGACGAAGCCAAAGTCGACGAGAGTAAAGTCGCAAAAACCCTCGTGAAAATGCGCGAAATTTTAAAAGACGAGGTCAAAGACGTTAGGCTAAGCTCGAGACTTTCAGACTCTCCTGCCGTGCTGATATACGACAAAAACGACCCTGACTACGCTATGCAAGCTATGCTTAAGCAAATGGGACAAGGTGGGGATATGTCAAAGATAAAACCGATCCTCGAGATAAATGGCGGACACGAAATTTTTGCCAAGCTCGAGGCCAACGAAGCGATGGCATACGAGATCGCACCGCTACTTCTTGACATGGCAAAACTAAATGAAGGCATGAGCCTCGAAAATCCGGCAGAATTTAGCAAACTACTTACAAAAGTGATGCTAAAAGCGCTGTGAGGTGAATTTCCCGAGCCTACCTCGGGAAATTCCTTTATATACGCTACAAAATTTACGCGCATCACGCCCTATCCAACAATACTCGATACAATAAAATAAGGCTTTGTTACAATGTTTCATTGATTTTCAGTTTTTAAAGCGAAGTCAAACCTTGTGAAGCGACGCTATCACCGCCGATTTTCAGAGAAGCCACAGGCTGAACGCTAAAATCGTGCTATATGTTCGGTGCTTTGCGGAGCGAACAGGGTTTACGAAGCAAGTGTCAATTATTTATTATAACAGAGCCAAAAAATAAATCATAAATCTACATTAAAATTTTAAGCCTTATTTTATAAAAGCTCTTATAAGATAGCTTACTATATCTTTAAAAGGAGCGACCATGTTTAAAAAGGCTTTCGCGGGCGCTATTTTACTAGCGATGCTCGGTTTCAATCTAAATGCAGCTGAAATTTCAGCAAAAGACGTCAAAGAACCGCGCCTTGAGCTTGCTTTCATGATTGACATCGAAGTCGAAAAGCCTCTGACCGTCGGTAAAGACAGCGAGCACGGATTAAGGCGGCTCATCGCCATAAAAGGCGGTAAAGTAAGCGGCAAACTAAACGGCGAAGTGCTGCCATACGGCGTGGATAGTCAGATCGTCCGTCCTGACGGGCTGACCGAGCTCACCGCAAGATACGCGATAAAGCTCGATGACGGTGCGCAAATTTACATCGATAATAGCGGCATCAGGCACATCACCGATCCTGAGGTCGCAAAAGAGGCTGCAAAAGGCAAGATCGTCGATCCAAAATACGTCTATTTCGCGACTGTCACGAAATTTGAGACCTACGAGCCAAAATATAAATGGCTAGAGCGCGCGATATTTGTCTGCTATGCCGTGCGCTTGCCGGATAAAGTCTTGCTTAAATTTTACGAAGTGAAATGATGAAAAAGGCGCTAAATTTCATCATTTTTGGTCTCATTTGTCTGGGCGTTTTTGGTTGTGCGGCCGGTGCACCGACCAAGCTGTCCCGGCAAATGAGCGCTCAAAGCATAAAAGAGCCGAATTTAAGACCCGTCTTTTCTATTCTCATAAAAAGCAGTAAAGACAAGCTATATCTTGGCGAGAAAGAGCGCATTTTCGTGCCTTTCACGCTTGAGGTGAGCGGCGAGCTAAAAGGCGTAGCGACGAGTCACGGCATAGATATCCAAAGACAAAACAAGGACGGCTCGAAAAATATCCTCGCCAAATACGGCCTCGCGCTTGATGACGGCGAGAGCATCTACGTCGAAAATGCCGGCGTCATCAGGACAAACGCCGATGGTAGTCGCTACTTCGTGACGATACCTAAATTTGAAACATACTCGCCAAAATACAAGTGGCTGGGAAAGCGGGTATTCGTAGGTTACGCGAACAAAACGCCAAATGGTACTTTGCTGACGTTTTACGAGCTAAGATGAAAGAGATACTTTGCGAGATGGGCTGTCAAAGTCTGGGCGAATTTAGGGCGTGGCTAGAAGAGATAAAAAACGGTAAAAGAGATGATGAGCTAAAATTTGCCGACGTTTTGGGAAAAAGTGAATTTATTTCCTATCACTATGGCTTGCTTTTTGATAAAAATTTGAGTGATGATCTCAGACTTAGCCTAGAGACAAAATTTAAACTCCACGCTAAAGCGGGTGAAGATATGCTGCTTGAAAAGCTTCAAAACGCCACAGATGATGAAATGAGAGCTAAAATTTTATTTATGCTGGGTGCGGAGTCTAAATTTCATAAGAGTGAAACTCTCAAATTTCGCGCGCGAATTTACCAAAAGCAGCGACGATGAGCTAAGACAAACGGCTCTCATCGTGCTTGGCTGGCTCGGTGAGCGCGAGGACTTGAGCTTGCTAAGAGCACATCTACTAAACGACAAAAACGCCAAATGTCGGGCATGGAGCGCGTCATCTTTCATGCAGATGTGGCTTAGAAAAGAGGATAAAATTTTAAAAAAGACCGCCTTTGAAAGCTTTGAAAAAGCCCTTGAAATCGAGCATAACACCTTCGTGCTGGCCTGCATTCTGGACGCCATAAGACAGATAGGCAAAACGAGGCTTGGCATATCTCAGTGCGCACTTGATGAGCTAAATACCGCCGAAATAAACGCCGCAAAAGCAAGAGCGGTACGATTTTTAAATAAAACCTCTTAAAACCCTTTAACGCCTCCGACCTTTTTGCTCGCCAGCAGCGCATGAGACGAAAATGATAAATTTTGGCAGAGCCACTCATAGATAAGGTAAAAATTTTAAATTTTACGTAGCTTGATAGCAAAATTTCACTTTATCTCAAGCATTTTATCGAGCCTAGCCAGATAGCGCCCTATTCGTGCCAGCTCGCCATTATCATAAATTTTAGCGTCCGAGTAAAAATACTCCACGCTTTGCCCCTTGCCATGGGCTAAATTTAGCCTTGAAAGCTCGCTTATCAGCTTATTTATCGTGCCTTCGTTGCCATCTATCAGGCTCACGCCGGTCGGTAAAATTTCGCGCAGGCTATCTTTGAAATAGTTAAAATGCGTGCAGCCAAGCACGAGCGCGTAGTAGTTTTGAAGCTTGAATTTCGCAAATTCCTCGTGCAGATACTCTTTTACTTCGTCGCAAGTAAAATTTTCGTTTTCAGCAAATTCCACGAGACGAGGAAGCGCCAGTACATCTACCAAATGCTCGCTATCCACGCGCTCGATAAGCTCTTTTAGCTTCGCTCCTCGCGCGGTGAGGGGCGTAGCGATGACTAAGGTGCGCAAGGAAGCTAAATTTTCGCCTTCGCGGTTTAAATCGGCGGCCTTTTTCACCGCAGGCTCCATGCCGATGATCGGCAGGTCAAATTTCGCTCTAAGCTCGTTTATCGCGGCGCTTGTTGCGGTGTTGCAGGCGATGACGATGGCGTTTGCACCTTGATCGATCAAAAATTTCACCGCATGAGAGCTGAATTTTAAAATCTCATCTTTGCTTTTTAATCCGTAAGGGACGTTTTTCCTGTCCGCATAATACAAAAACTCCTCGTTTGGCAGCTTTTTTAGCGCTTCATTCAATACGCTAAGACCGCCAAGACCGGAGTCGAATATCCCTATTTTCATAAATTTTCCTTTGAAAGTCGTTATTATAACCCAAAGATAGATAAAATCCGCTATAATTTTCAAAATTCTAAATTTTCAAAGGAAAATCGTTTGAAATACGCACTTGACTGCAAAGGTAGTTTTGAAAAGTCTATGCTTTTTTGGCTTATTAGATACGTGAAATTTAAGCTTAGCTCGCTTTCGAACAAGGAGCTAAGAGAGCCCGCCGCTCTAGCCTCTGTAAACTACGCGCTAAACCGCGAGATAAAAACGATAAACGAGCTTGACGGACTCGTAAAAACGGCCAGAAATGCCGGACTAACGGGCATAAACACATACTTCAACCCGCTTAAAAAAATTTATGAGGCGCTTTGCTTTTATGAGCTTGACAGCTTAAAGCGCATAGATGAGGAGCTTTTGAGCGAGGTTTTAGCTAGCGTGACCGGTGGCCTAAGTGATGCGAGTAAGAAAAATTATAGAATTTCAGTCATAAATTTTTTCTCCTTTTTAGACAAACAAAACGAAGAGGACGGCAAATCGCATGTCTTTGATGTAAATTTAAAGCACTGGGGCGGCATAAGCGGCTCAAAAGGGCAAAAGCTGCCTGAATTTATGAGCGAAGAGGAGGTCAAGAAATTTCTAAACGCCATTGATACGGCGGACTTTAAAGTAAATACGAATCGTAACCGTCTAATCATCAAAATCATCGTCTTTACCGGTATCCGCGTTAGCGAGGCGCTAAATTTGAAACGAAAAGACATCAGCGAAGACGGCGAGCTTTACGTCATCAGGATCCGCGGCAAAGGCAACAAATATCGCATCGTGATGATAAAAAGGGCGCTCATAGAGGATCTGCTGGACACGATCGCCATAAACTACATCAACAAAGAGGGCTATCTTTTTATAAATAAAAAGGGCACACGCCTGACACAAGCGTATGTCAGCCGCATCGTTGAGCAGATTTTATTTCGCGCTGGCATCCGCAAAGAAAAAAACGGCGCTCATATGCTGCGCCACACCTTTGCTACGCTGCTTTATAAAAAGCAAAAAGACCTCGTGCTGGTGCAAGAAGCGCTCGGTCACGCCAGCCTAAACACTTCTAGAATTTACACTCACTTTGACAACGACAAGCTCAAGCTGGCCGCGCAGGTAGCGCAGGATCTTAGTGAATAATATGTTTGTAAGTCATTTTTCACTATACTCGCTAGCTATAAAAAATCGGAGTAAATTTTGGCAGTCGATAAGATAATCTTTTACCTTTGCGTCACACTGATCACGATCAGCATCATATTTTCGCTCTCACTGCCCGTATTTACCGTACTTTTTTTCAACTACGAGGAGTATCACTTTTTCATCCGTCAGTTTGCCGTCGGCTGCATCGGAGTATTTTTGATGTGGTGGCTCTCGCGGCTAAATCCGGACAAGGCCCTGGTTTGGATAGGGTTTGGACTCTTTGGGCTTTGTATCATCGCGATGGGACTCATGCACGCCCTGCCCGCCTCTATGGTGACTGACGCGGGCGGTGCCAGACGCTGGATCAGACTGCCCGGCTTTTCACTGGCACCGGTCGAGTTTTTCAAGATCGGCTTCGTGTATTTTCTGGCGTGGAGCTTTACGCGAAAGATAGACGATAGCAAAAAGAGCCTAAAAGACGAGCTTAAACTACTTTTGCCTTACATCTGCGTCTTTCTCATCGTAGTTTATCTGATCGCCGTGCTTCAAAACGACCTTGGTCAAGTGATCGTCCTGGCTCTTACTTTTGTCACAATGGCGCTTTTTGCCGGGGCTAGCGCTAAAATTTTCAGCATCGGGATTTTGGGCGCGGCCTTTATAATGACGATTGCGATCGTAAGCTCTGAACATAGAATTTTACGTATCAAGTCATGGTGGGGCACGATACAAGGCATGGTCCTTTCCTTACTACCAGATAGCGTGGCTGATGTCTTACGCGTGGCTGACGCTCCGGAGCCTTATCAAATTTCACACTCGCTAAATGCCATAAAACACGGGGAATTCTTTGGTGAGGGGCTGGGAGCCGGGATATTTAAGCTTGGCTTTTTAAGTGAGGTTCACACGGACTTCGTACTGGCCGGCATCGCTGAGGAAATAGGCGTATTTGGGATACTTTGTATCGTAGCGATTTTGCTTACCTTGCTTTATAGGATCTTTAGAATTTCAGCTCGCAGCGAGAACAAGGTCTATCATCTCTTTTCGCTTGGTATCGGCCTCATCATCTCGTTTTCGTTTTTGATGAACAGCTACGGCATCACGTCCATAACCCCGATAAAAGGTATCGCGGTGCCCTTTTTAAGCTACGGAGGAAGCTCGATCCTAGCTATTTGTATCGGCATCGGCATGGTGCTGATGGTCAGCAAAAGAGCCAATCTATGATAGTCATCAGCGGAGGCGGCACGGGCGGACATCTAGCCATCGCGAAAAGCTTTTGTGAGGAGCTAAATTCGCGCGGCGAAAAGCCTATATTTATCGGCTCGACTCAAGGTCAGGATAAAATTTGGTTTGAAAACGATGAAAATTTCGCTATGAAATTTTTCCTAAAAAGCAGCGGTGTGGTAAACAAACGAGGCTTTGCAAAGCTCGCTTCGCTGCTAAATATCATAAATTTAGCCTTTAAATGCCGCAAAATTTTCAAAGAAAACAGGGTGCGAGCCGTGATCAGTGTCGGCGGATATTCGGCCGCTCCGGCTGCATTTGCCGCTATCCTTTCTGGCGTGCCGCTTTTCATACACGAACAAAACGCTGTGACCGGCAAACTAAATAAAATTTTAGCTCCATACGCTAAGGGCTTTTATAGCTCTTACGACGAGCTTAGCCCTTGCGATTACCCTGTCGCGAAGAAATTTTTTGATAACGCCAGGATCAGGAGCGAGCTTAAAACCATACTATTTTTAGGCGGCTCTCAAGGTGCAAAAGCGATAAACGAACTGGCTTTAAATTTAGCCACCCAGCTAAAGCAAAGAGGCGTAAAGATCATCCATCAATGCGGCAAAAACGCATTTGCCGGACTAAAAGAAAGATACGAGGCTCTTGGACTAAATTCCAGTGATGTCGAGCTGTTTGACTTTAGCAAAGAGATAGAGCTTAAGATGCAAAAAGCCGACCTTGCCATAAGCCGCGCAGGAGCGAGCTCGCTTTGGGAGCTTTGTGCAAACGCTCTGCCGGCGATATTCGTGCCATTTCCATATGCGGCAGGCGATCATCAGTATCACAATGCTAAATTTTTACTGCAAAAAGATATCGCCAAAATTTGTCTGCAAAATGGCAACAGTGTGGATAGCGACGAAATTTTAAAGCTTATAGGAGGGTTTGACATACACGCAAGCTCGCAAGCGCTAAGCACCATGATCGGTAAAAACGGCGCAAAACAGATAATAGATAAGATCACGAGCCGAATTTAGGCTAAATTTTCACCTATCGCAGTGGCTTTTAGCTCGCGCAACTCATAGATCAGATAGTGATATATCAGCTCGTTCGTCCTTAGACTTTTGCCGATAAATACCGGATTTATCATCGCCATTATCTTGTCCGTGATGCCCGCTATCTCGACTAGCAAAAGCTCGTCGTCTCTTTTTTTGGCGATGATTATGCAGTTTGAGAAAAACGTGAAAATGGTCTTGAAATTTTCAAGCACGACGTTTGAGATGACTTGCGAGTCAAGATGCAGTATCTTTTTCATCCTGCTCTTTAGCTTTAAAAGCCCGGCTAGCAAGGATTTTATCTTGGCTTTTTGCGCAGCGTCTTTGAAAAATAGGCTTTTTTTACTATTTTTTACCAGGATTTGATACTCGACGACTAGAATTTCCATTATGTTTTGTATGTTTTTTAGGCTCTCTTGGAGGTTTTTGTTCGCATCGAGGCTTACTCCGGCCTTTTCTATTTTATAATATATGCTGGTCTTGGTTTGTTGCAGATACGAGCTGATATTTTCGTAATAATCGTCCGTATCAAATACGTTTTTGAAAAAAACGCTCTCTTTTTCGCCGCCTTGGATCTTTTTTTTCAGCCTCTCGGCATTTGAGTTAAACTCAAACACATCAATACAAGGCTCGACCTCTCCAAGCCCGTTATTTTCAAGTACATCGAGCTTTTCATTGAGCGCATCGACTTGATCTTTTATATTTTTGTAGTCCATCTCTTCTCTTTGATTTTTTGCGTATTTTACTATAAATTTTGTAAAAGGGTAAGAAATAATTGTATAAATGGTGCGCCCGAAGGAATTCGAATCCCTGACCTTTTGAACCGCAATCAAATGCTCTATCCAGCTGAGCTACGAGCGCATCATAAAGAAGTTGTGATTTTAGCCAAAGTTTTCTTAAATTACGCATATATTAAAATTTTATTGCGCTTTTAGGCAAAAATAAGTATCTTTACGCAAATAAAGGAGCAATGATGAACGATTTTTTTGATAGTTTAAAAGAGATAAAAAAGGAGCTTGCAAAGGAGCAAAATTTAACCCCTAAAACAGCAAAACAAAACCAAGCTCACACGAAAGAAGAAGCCATCAAACACAAACAAGACAGGCTAAAAGACGAGTTTCTAGTATATATAAAAAACAGCGATATCAGAAAAATTTAATGTAAAATTTTAGCCTTCGCACTCATGCTTTGTATCTTGAATTCATATATCCTAGTGATGTCAAGCGACGCTTTTATCGCGGTATCAAAGCCGCTCATATATCGCGGCGTGTATTTCTCGCAAAGTATTTTTAGAGCGTGTATCTTTCGCTCGTCGCCTGTAATTTCATATACTTTTGTTTTTAGTATCGCGCTTTTATATTCGGTCGTGAAAATTTTACTTCCAAGCGCCCTGCCGTCGTCTTTTATCGCCTCAAATTCCGCTTGGCTTGGCTGCGGGACATGGTTGTAGCTCACACAAACCATCGTCACATCGCGTCCGTCTTTTAGCAGCTCGCTTTTCATGCCGCCCCTGGCACCGTGTATAAAAATGCTCATATCTTCGCGTACTATCGAGATAGGGATGCTAAAAATTTCGCCCTCGTCATCTATCAAGCTTATGGTCGCGTATTCGCAGTCATCGACTATCTCTAGTGCGTCTTCGTCGCTTAGCTGCCTGTCTTTTCGTCTCATTTTTATCCTTTAAATTTTCGTAATTTTAGCCTAAAATTTTTAATCTTGGAACGTTTATTGCTTAAAATTTGCATATTTAAATGGAGAATTTTATGAACATAACCCATACGCTCGAGTCTTTAAGTATCCAAACCGACGATGACGCGCTATTTTGCGAGCTTCGCGACCTGATAAGCAAAAATTTCAGCAAAACTCTTGCCAACAAAGGCAAGATCATATCCTTTTACGAAGAGAACGAGATGCCTCAGCGCAGGTGCTTTTTAAAATTTATAAAAAGACTTTACGAGAAGCAAAACAGCGACGAGCTTGATATAAAATTCGCCGAATACAAAACGATAAAACTCGGATACGCGCCTAAAAATGCCCTGGCAAATCTACTAAGCATCGACGTAAGCTTTATAAAAGACGAGGTGAATTTCTCACTAAACAGCGCTCCAAAGGTATTTGCAAGCTATATTTTGCAAAGCTTCAAAAACAATGCCAATAGTGTCGATGAAAAAACGAATACCCTTCATATAAAGATCAAAAACGAGAGCGATTTTAACGTGCTTTCGATGCTGTTTTCCAGGCGCGAGCACCTGAAATTCATAGTAGATTTTAACTTTGACGAGGCGAAATTTCAAAATTTCAAGCGAAATTTCAAGGTTCAAAACTCATCTAAATTTATAAACCGCTTCTCTGCACTAGCCACGTTGCTGGAGGAAAATTTTGAAATTTTAGGCTGCGAGAAAAGCGACGACTTCGAGCAAATACGCGAAAACTACCTCGCTCTTGTAAAGATCTACCACCCAGACCGCCACAACAACAAGCCAGAAAATATAAAAAACGAATACCGCAAGAAATTTGAAAAGATTCAAAACGCATACGAGAGCCTAAAGCCTTTCTTTAAAACGCAAGAGGCCTTTGTCAAAGTCGGATAAATTTAGCCTTGTATCTGATAGATTTTCTTTCTCTCGCTCGAGCTTGCGATATTTAGGGTCTTTCGATACTTCGTGATAGTCCTACGGACGATGGTTATGTTAAATTTCGCCTGGATAAGATTTAAAATTTTAAGATCGCTCAGCGGTTTAGACGGATTTTCTTTATTTACAAGCTCCAGCAAAAAGTCTTTGATCGCCGTATTTGAAGTCTCCTCGTCAAGTGCCGCAGCAAAAAAGCTCTTAAGCGCTATCGTGCCGCGTGAGCACTCTAGGTATTTGTTTGCTATCGCACGCGAGATGGTCGAGGGATTGCGCCCCAGATCGCCGGCGATGTCTTTTAGCTTCATCGGCTTTATATCACCGCCAAAAAAATAATCATACTGATACTCCACGATCATCAGCCCGATCTTGTAAAGCGTGGATTTTCGCATCTCCAGAGCATCGACCAGCTCGCGCGCTTCACGCACCTTTGCGCCGATAAATTCATCATTTTGGCTTTGTCCCTCGATATCCAGCACGACCTGCGGGTAAAACGCATCGTTCACGCGCACGCTTATGCCACTTTCGTTCGTGTCGATGAAGATATCCGGCGTCAATGGCGGCTCATCCTCAAGATACTCGATGGCAGGCGGGTTTTTAAATTTTTTGATGATCTTTAGTGCCGGTTCGTAAAATTTCAGTTTAGTTAGATTTTGTATGTTTTCAAATTCGCAGATTATCTTTTTAGCGCACTCGTAAATTTCCCCGCTCGCCCCGCTCTCATCAAGCTGAAACAAAAAGCTCTCTTTATAGTCCCTAGCTCCCACGCCGGCAGGCTCCAAATAAGCAAAACGCGCCCTAACTCGCTCGATCTCATCCGGGCTAAATCCCTTTAAAATTTCATCGTCATACTCAAAATAGCCCTCATCGCTCAAACACTCTATTATCTTGTAGGCGATGAGCTGCGATTTTTGCGTCGGGAAAAGCGGCGGGTTGATCTGCTCTTCTAGCTTTTCATGAAGGCTTTGTTTGTAGATACTGGTGGCCTCTATGGCCTCGGAGACGGAATTTTTACTGAACTCGGCGAAAAAATTCCGCTTTTTCGCCGGCATAGTATCGGCGCCGTCGGCTAAATTTTTATGTTCGATCCTGACGAAAGGATTGCTCGCGGCAAAGGGCTCAAGCGTCTCTTTTAGCTCGTCAAGCCCGCTTTGAAGTATCGGAAGCCAGCTGCGAAGCGTATGATTTAGCTTGTTTTTTGGCGCTAGAGCCTCTTTTTGACGCAGCATCTACTACTCTAAAAGCTTAAATTCAGCGCCCAGATAGTGCGTTCGCACGTTTTTATCGTTTGCGACCTCTTTTGCGCTACCGCTCGCCAAAAGTGCACCGTCTTTGATGACGTAGGCGCGGTCGCAGATCGCCAGCGTCTCGCGGACGTTGTGGTCGGTGATGAGCACGCCGATGCCTAGATTTTTGAGATCGCGCACGATGCTTTGGATGTCGCTTACTGCAATCGGATCGACACCTGCAAACGGCTCGTCAAGTAGCAAAAATTTTGGCGTTATCATGAGGCTTCGTGCGATCTCGCAGCGTCTGCGCTCGCCGCCGCTTAGGCTCACGCCCTTTCTCAGGCGGATCGGCTCTATATTTAAAAGCGTCAGCATCTCATCGACTTTTTTGGCACACTCCTCTTCGTCTTTGTATAAAATTTCAGCTCCCAGCAGCAAATTTTCCTCGACCGAGAGATCTTTAAAAATGCTTGATTCTTGCGGCAAATAGCCGATACCCATCTGCGCACGCTTATGAAGGGCGACGTTAGTAACGTCTGTGCCGTCTAAAAATACGCCCCCGCTCGTTGGCGAGATGAGCCCGCAGATCATATAAAACGTCGTCGTCTTGCCCGCTCCATTTGGTCCAAGCAGCCCCACGACTTCGCCGCTTTTTACATCAAGCGAGATGCCTTTTATGATGTTTGTCTTTTTTATCGTTTTTTGTAGCTCTTTTATTTCTAACTTATGCACCATAAACCTCGTATTTTCGCCCGTTTGCGCTCGGGCTAATTATTATTTTTACATATTTTTCGCCAAATTTTGTGAGCATTTTTTCTAGGCTCTCGTCGCCCCACTCGACCAGATGAAGCCCATCTTCGAGCAAATTTTCAAAAAGCCCATTTTTTAAAATACCCTCAAATCCGCTCTGATAAATGTCGTAATGAAAAATTTTATCTCCGTAGCTTTGCATGACCGAAAAGGTCGGCGAAGTGACGTCTGCGTCGATACCATGAGCCTTTACTATAGCCTTTACGAGTGTCGTTTTGCCGCTGGCTAGGTCTCCTTGCAAGATAATGACGCCGCTTTTTGGCAAAATTCCCACCAGCTCGTCAAGCTCGTTTAAATTTAGGTTGAAAATTCGCCTCATAGCTCTTTTACGTATTCGCTCTGGGCGGGTTTGGAGATACTTTTGGTTACGGGGATCGCCAGCACCTCGTAGCGCGCCTCACGGACGAGGAATTTTATCGTTATCACGTCGCCCACTTTGACCTCTTTTGCGGGCTTTGCGACGATGCCGTTTATGCTTACCACGCCACTTTTACACATATCTTCGCTCACGGCGCGACGCTTTGTGATATTTACCGTATTTAAAAATTTATCTACTCTCATGGCGGGGATTTTAGCTAAAAACGGCTTAAAATTTAGATTATTCGCGTTTTAATAATTTTTGACAATTTAAGTGAAGTCAAATCTTATTAGCGAGCTCATCACCGCCTCTCTACTTGCAGTTGCGAGCATGGCGAAGCAAAAAATCAGGGAAGCGGTAGCTGACCGTGATTTTAGTGCTATATGTTCGGCGTCTTGTGGAGCGAATAAGATTTGCGAAGCGAGTGTCAATGATTTATTATAACAGAGCCTAAAAATTTAAACCTACGCCGTGCGGGTAAATCTAGCCAAATTTAAAACAAGCCTTAAATCTACTGCGCAAAATACTTCAAAACATCTTTTAACACCAGCGGTATGACGCCGCCGTGCGTTTGACCTTCGTAAATTTTAAACTCATTTTTCACGCCGCTCGCGTCTAAAATTTTTGCCAAATCGCGCGCGCTTAATATGCCCCCGCGGTCAGTCTTGCCAGCCCTTTTTTCGAGCTCTCCCACGCCCAGCCAGACAAATTTTGCTTTGAGCGACTCTTTAAATTTGCCCCCTTGCACCGCGTTTTTTAATATCTCGGAGTCGCCCCACCAAAGCGAAGGCGACGCGATGAAAAACTCATCAAAAACGCCCTCGTTTTGCAGCAGGACAAAGAGCGCGAAAAGCCCGCCAAATGAGTGCCCGTAGAGGCATTTCTCGCTTTGTTTGGCGTCAAATTTAGCCTCCACTCGCGGCAACAAAATTTCTTTTATGAATTTATAAAATTTGTCCGCCCCGCCGCCCTTGCTAAACTCCTCGCCAGCGGCCTTTGGCGTGTAGTCGCGGGTGCGGTTAGCAACGTCGTAGGCTAAATTTGTATCATAGCCAATGCCTACGATGAGCGGTGCTGCGCCCCTTTCGTATAAATTTAGTAGCGTCACAAACTGCGCGTTGCCGTCGGTCATAAATAAAATTTTGTCCTGCTTTTTTGCGCCCTTTGGAACGGCATAGAAAATTTTATAAATTTGCCCCTGCTCGCTCTTTAAAATTTCGCTACTGATGTCAAAATTTTCGCGAGTGTGCGGCGAGATGGGCTCTACGGTTTGGTTTGGAGCGGCAAGAGAGACTGCCGCGCTAAGCAAGAGTGCCATTAGAAATTTTACCATTTTGCGCTGACTTTAAACCAAAATCTCCTGCCCTGCTCTGGATACCAGTAGTAGTTGCCGTCATCTGCTAGCCCCTCGTCGTAGCGGATATTGTCAAATACGTTGTAAGCGGTGAAATTTAGGGATAAATTTTTATTTACCTCCCAGCCCGCACCCATGTCGAGCGTAAATAGCTTTTTGTCGTTTTCGCTTACTTTGTTGCCAGGGCCAAATTTCACGCTTGTAAGCGCGCTTTGGTAGTTTGCGCCAACAAAGGTCGAGACGCTAGCGATCGGCTTATACGTGAGCGTTAAATTTGCATTGTGTTTTGGCGTGGCGGTCAGGGACTTGCCATCTAGGCGCGAGAGCGTGGTCTGGTCGAAATTTACACTGCCATTTGGCGTATTTATGCTTGGATTGCCAGTTTTTATTTTTGAGTGATTGTAGGTGTAGTTCGCAGCTAAATTTAGGTTTTTGAGGATGTCGTAGTCGGTCGCTAGCTCCACGCCCCAAACATCCGCGCCGTCGATGTTAAAATACGTTCCCCAGCCCGGGCAAGCCACGCTTGGCGCACCCGTGCAGCCAGTGTAGGCAGGGATGCGGTTTAGGTTGCTACCATCGGTGTCAAGAATTTTATCTTTAAATTCGTTCCTAAACAGCGTCACGCTCGCGCGCAAATCGTCGCTGTTGTCGTAATACGCGCCAATCTCATAAGTCACACTCTTTTCAGGTTTTAGCTCGCTGTTGCCAAAATTTATGATACGCCAGCCGCCTTGGATAGTGCCGACTTCTGATGAGATTTCATTTACATTTGGCGTTTTATAGCCTGTCGCCACGCCGCCTTTTAGCGTCCAGCTGTCGCTTAGATTATAGACTAGATATGCGCGCGGCGAGAAGTGGTTGCCGAAAAATTCATTATGCGTCCAGCGACCGCCCAGCGTGAGATAAAGTGCGTCGTCTAAAATTTCCCACTCATCTTCCAAAAACGCCGCATGCTCCTTCATCGAGTAAGGAGAAGGCTTTCTTAAATTTGTCTTGTTATTATTTGAGACGATGAATGTGGTCTGAACGGTTTCTTTATGAAAGTCATAGCCAAACGTCAGCGTATGCGCGCCTAGGAAGGTGCTAAATTTGGAGTTGAAATTGTGATTTTTCACACGCGCAGGCGTCAGCGAGTCAAAAAGGCTCGTGCGCTTAGTTTTATCGTATGTGTAGCTCACGTCGGCGTTTAGAGCGTCAAATGTGCCCACATAGCCCGCGCCGTAAGTATTTTTAGTATAGTCGTAGGCGTTTAGCAGGCGGTTTGTCATCCTCGTCGCGGTCTTGCCCACCGTCCTTTTGTAGTCGTGATGTTCTTTTGAGCCTTGCAGGTAAAATTTATTATTTTCATCAGGCGTTATCCAAAGCTTCGCGGTCAAATTTTTCTTGTCGCTCTCTTGGTAGCCGCCTTTGTATTCGTCCTCGTCGCGTAGCTTTTTGTAACCCCAAAGTTGAAGGCTGAGCTTGTCCTGCCAAAGCGGCGAAGCCAAATAAAAATCCGCCTGCCTTTGATCGCCGATACCATCGTGATTTTGAAGCATCGCTGAAATACTCATTGAGCCTGTAAATTTAGCAAAATTTTTTTTCGTGATGATATTTATCACACCGCCGACCGCATCGCTACCATATAGCGAGCTCATCGGGCCTCTGATGATCTCTATACGCTCGATCGCCTCTGCTGGCGGGATAAAATTTGAGTTCATATCCCCAGCGCCGCCTTTTGGGTTGGCTGCGCTTGCACTCACGCGTTTGCCATCTATCAGCACCAGCGTCTGAGAGCTTTCCATACCGCGTATCGAAAGTCCGCTCGCAGCGCCGTCATCGCCTGCTATCACGCTCACTCCGGGCACTTTTGACGCGATGGAGTGAAGCGATGTGAAAGCCCCGTTTGTAAGCTCGTCTTGCTTTATCACAGAGATACTGGCTGGGGCTGTTTTGATATTTTGACTAAAACCGCTTGCAGTGATGACGACTTGATCAAGCTTTACGTTTTCAGCGGCGAAAGCCTGGCAGCAAAGCGCGCATGCAACAAGCGAAAGCGTTAAATTTTTTGACATTTTTGCTCCCTTAAATTTTAAATGCAATCTTATCAATTGATAAATTAAATCAAAATTAATTATCAATATAAAATAGAATAAATAATATGTGTCATTCGCCGCCTTTCAATCAAAATTTAAAAAAATTTGGCTAAAATTAGCAATCTTAAAAACAAAGGGGCAAAAATGAAAAAAGATGTTAAAAAAGTCGTTCTGGCCTACTCTGGCGGACTTGACACGAGCATTATTTTAAAGTGGCTTCAAGATGAATACAAATGCGAAGTCGTGACCTTCACCGCCGATATCGGACAAGGCGAAGAGCTCGAGCCCGCACGTAAAAAAGCCTTGGCTCTGGGCGTAAAACCTGAAAATATTTTTATCGAAGATCTAAGAGAAGAATTTGTAAGAGATTATGTATTTCCGATGTTTCGCGCAAACGCCATTTACGAGGGCGAATATCTGCTAGGCACATCTATCGCTCGTCCGCTCATCGCAAAAAGACAAGCCGAGATAGCCAAACTGACAGGCGCAGACGGCGTCAGCCACGGAGCGACTGGTAAAGGAAACGATCAAGTGCGTTTCGAGCTCGCATACTACGCGATAAATCCGAATTTAAAAGTCATCGTGCCATGGCGCGAGTGGGATCTGAATTCTCGTGAAAAACTGCTGGCATACGCAGAGAAAAACGGCATCGATATCACTAGAAAGCCCGGTAAAAGCCCGTATTCGATGGACGCAAACCTACTTCACATCTCATACGAAGGGCTTGTGCTAGAAGATCCAAACCACGCTCCTGAAAACGACATGTGGCGCTGGTGCGTCAGTCCAAAAGACGCTCCAAACGAGAGCGAAATAATCACGATAGGCTACGAAAAAGGCGATCCTGTGAGCATAAACGGCAAAAAAATGAGCCCGGCTGAAATTTTGACCGAGCTTAATCGCCTCGGCGCAAAACACGGTATCGGGCGCCTCGATCTCGTCGAAAATCGCTACGTCGGCATGAAGAGCCGCGGCTGCTACGAGACACCGGGCGGCACGATAATGCTAAAAGCTCACCGCGCGATAGAGAGTATCACACTAGACCGCGGCTCAGCACACCTAAAAGACGAACTGATGCCGCGCTATGCAGAGCTTATTTACAATGGATTTTGGTTCTCACCTGAACGCTTGATGCTTCAAGCCGCGATAGATAAGAGCCAAGAGCACGTAAACGGCGAGGTCAGAGTCGAGCTCTACAAAGGAAACGTCACTATCCTTGGGCGCTCGAGCAAGGACGATAATCTATTTAGTGAGGCATACTGCACTTTTGAAGAAGATAGCGTTTATAACCCAAAAGACGCTGACGGCTTCATCAAACTAAACGCACTTCGCTTCATTATCGCTAGCAAAAACGGACGAAAATTTTAAATTTGACGGCGGGCCGCTTTCGCGGTCTGCCAAATTTTAAAATTCCACATTTTTAAACCAAAATTTTAAGCCAAATACAAAGGAAAGATATGAAAGTATTACTCATAAAAGATGTAAAATCGCTGGGAAAAGCAGGAGAGATCAAAGAGGTCAAGGACGGATACGGCAACAACTTCTTGATCGGCAAAGGTCTGGCAAAAGCGGCCACTCCTGATGTCATACGCCAATACGAAGCCGCTCAAAAGCGAAAAGAAGAAGAGCTGAAATATGAAATTTCAAATTTAGAAAAGCTAAAAGACGAACTCTCAAAGATCACGCTCGTCATCAAAAAAACGCTCGGCGCTAACGGCTCGCTCTTTGGCTCCGTCTCAAAAGAGGAGATCGCCGAGGAACTTGAAAAAGCGTACCATCTCATAGTCGATAAAAAGGCTATCGAGATAGATAAAAATCACCTCAAAGCAGTCGGTCTTTACGACGTTCAAGTAAAGCTCGGACACGCTATATTAGCTACATTAAAAGTAGACGTGCAAGGAGAATAAGTGTTTCATGCAACGACCATTTTAGCCTATAAAGGCAAAAATAAATCCGTGATCGGCGGCGACGGGCAAGTAAGCTTTGGCAACACCGTGCTTAAGGGCAACGCAGTCAAGATCCGCAAGATCAAAGACGGCAAGGTGCTAGCAGGCTTTGCAGGCAGCACAGCTGATGCGTTTAATCTTTTTGATATGTTCGAGGAAAATTTAGAGCATGCAAAGGGCGATCTGCTAAAAGCAGTGATAGAATTTAGCAAGGCGTGGCGCAAAGACAAATACCTAAGAAAGCTAGAAGCCATGATGCTGGTGCTAAACCGCGAGAAAATTTTCCTCTTAAGTGGCACCGGCGACGTGGTGGAGCCTGAGGACGGTAAGATAGCGGCCATAGGAAGCGGCGGGAATTTCGCCCTGTCAGCGGCTCGTGCGCTGGATAAATTTGCCGACATCGACGAGGAGAAGCTGGTAAAAGAAAGCCTAACGATCGCCGGCGAAATTTGCATTTACACGAACACAAACATCAAAACTTATGTAATCGAGGATGAAAAATAATGAATATGACACCAAAGCAGATCGTTGAATTTCTCGATGATTATGTCATCGGTCAAAAAGATGCCAAAAAAATAATCGCGATCGCGCTTCGCAACCGCTACCGCAGGATGAAGCTGGAAAAGGCGATGCAAGATGACATCATGCCAAAAAATATTTTGATGATAGGCTCGACTGGTGTGGGCAAGACCGAGATCGCAAGGCGACTTTCAAAGATGATGGGCATGCCTTTTATCAAGGTAGAGGCGAGCAAATATACAGAAGTAGGCTTTGTAGGTCGCGACGTGGAGAGCATGGTCAGAGATCTCGCTATGGCCGCTTTTAACCTCGTAAAAGCCGAGCAAAGTGAAAAAAATCAAGATAAAATAAACGCCTATATAGAAGAAAAGATCGTCTCAAAGCTGCTCCCCCCTTTGCCAAAAGGTGCTAGCGAGGAGAAAACAGTGGACTACGAGCGAAGCTACGAAAAGATGCTGGCTAAATTTAGAAACGGCGATCTTGACGATCTGACAGTCGAGATCGAGATACAGCAAAATTCGCTAGAAACCGGCTCAAACGTCCCGCCCGATATGGCTCAGATGCAAGAGAGCTTCATAAAAATCATCGGCATGGGAAGCAAAAATGTCAAAAAAGAGATGAAGGTAAAAGACGCCAAAAAAGCCCTTGAGAACGAGGCTAACGATAAAATTTTAGATATAGAGAGCATAAAGACGCAGGCCATAAGACGCGCTGAAAACGAAGGCATCATCTTTATCGACGAGATAGACAAGGTCGCGGTAAGCTCCGCTGGCTCAAGTAGGCAAGATCCCAGCAAAGAGGGCGTGCAGCGCGACTTGCTACCGATAGTAGAAGGCTCGAACGTCTCGACGAAATTTGGAAATTTAAAGACCGATCACATCCTTTTCATCGCGGCAGGAGCCTTTCATATCAGTAAGCCAAGCGACCTTATCCCGGAGCTGCAAGGACGCTTCCCTCTTCGAGTAGAGCTTGATAGTCTCGATGAAAAAGCGCTTTATCAGATCCTGACTAAGCCTAAAAATTCGCTCCTAAAGCAATACATCGCCCTACTCTCCACCGAAAACGTCGAGCTTGCATTTGATGACGAAGCGATACACGAGATAGCCAAGATCGCGCAAGCGGCAAACGAGAAAATGGAAGACATCGGCGCTCGCCGCCTACATACTGTGATCGAGCGCGTGATAGAGGACATCAGCTTTGAAGCCAGCGAAAAAAGCGGCGAAAAGGTAAACGTCACAAAAGAGCTAGTAAAAGAACATCTAAACGATGTAGTAGAGGATCAAGACCTTGCGAGGTATATCCTTTGAGGTCCGGATTTGTCAGTATCATAGGGCGGACGAACGCGGGCAAAAGCTCGCTTTTAAACGCCCTTTTAAACGAAAAGATCGCCATCGTTTCACATAAACAAAACGCCACTAGACGTAAGATAAACGGTATCGTGATGAACGAAGGTGATCAGATCATCTTCGTAGATACTCCGGGGCTTCACGAAAGCGAGAAAATTTTAAACAAGCTGATGATAAACGAGGCCGTAAAATCGATGGGCGACTGCGACGCTATGATATTTATAGCCTCCGTGCATGACGATACGAGCGACTATGAAAAATTTTTAAATTTAAACCCCAAAAAGCCGCATATCCTCGTCTTGAGCAAAGTCGATGAGGTGAGCAACGAAAAGCTTTTGAAAAAAATGATGCAATATCAAAATTTTCAAAGCCGCTTCACCGCTCTCGTGCCCTTTAGTATAAAAAAGCAAAGCTATCAAAAGCCACTACTTGATGAAATTTGCAAGCTTTTGCCCGAGCACGCATATTTTTACGATCCCCAGTTTTTGACCGATACGAACGAAAAGGAAATTTTCCGCGACTTCATACTTGAGGCGATATATGAAAATTTAAGTGACGAGATCCCGTATCTTAGCGATGTCAGCGTAGATAAGGTCGTAGAAAAAGCCGGTATCACTGAAATTTTTGCGACGATAATCACCGAAAAAGACACGCACAAATCTATGATAATCGGAAAAAATGGCGAAACTATAAAACGCATAGGCATCTTTGCCAGAAAGTTAATCAAAAATTTAACAAATTGTAAAATCTACTTGAAGCTCGATGTAGTCGTTAAAAGAGGCTGGAGTAAAGACGAAAAGATTATAAAAAAGTTAATCGGCTATTGATTTTTTATTTTAAACGTATTAAAATATCCGCCTAGGTTTCTAGGAAGGTTTAAAATAAATGTTTAAAAATAAAAAAAATAACGAAATTTCAATTGTTACCATAGATCCTTACGAGCAAACTGGTTTTAAATTTCAAAATAACGAAGTCGATATCCTTGATGTAAGCAAGACTGCCCAAAAGCAAAATTTCTTCATCTCGTATCTGAAATTTAAAGACATCATAACAACGACCATAAATCTACCAAGAAATACAAGCGAAGATGAGCTCACCAACATCATCTCCATCAAAACATACGAGGAACTCTCGCTTGATGCGGCGGTTGATTATAAGATCACGTATGCCGAGATGCAAAGCCAAAACGAAAACAGGCTTTTTAACGTCTTTGTCGTAAATAACGACCTTATAAATAAAAATTTCAAAGACATATCAAAAAAGATACCTTACATAGACTATCTCGCGGTCGCTCCGCTTCTTTACGGTGCGGTCTATAAAAGAAGCCTACTGCCAAGCGTGGATGTGGATTGTTTCGTCTGTTTGCAAGACGATGATGCGTTTTTGGCGGTATATTCAGGTGGCGAGTATCTCACTTCTCGCCCTCTTAGATATACATTAAACTACATAAAAGATAAATACGTCGAGCAAAGTGGCGAGCGTACCAGCGACGAAGCGTTTTTCAAAATGCTGGCTACCAAAGGCCTGGAGCTTGATAGAGAAAATGAAAATTTCAACCCCGACCTAAACACCGTTTTTGAAGACTGCTTGTTTTACATAAACGACACCATAAACATCATAAACCGCATATATTTCATAAACGTAAATAGCATCTACATAGACTGCAGCGGTGAGGGTATCGCGAATTTAGATAAATTCACACATAGCAAGCTGGGTATAAAAACCAGCATCTTAAACGCAAACATCACGATAAACAGCAAACATTTCAATATCTCTCAGCAGCACAACATGATGGCGCTGTTTGCCAAGCTTTATCAAGACGAGGGCTACGAGGAGGAATTTAACTTCTCCACGATGATGCGCCCGGAGCCTTTTGCTAAGCGAAAAAGCGGACAGTTCATACTCACCTGCTTGATTGCACTTGGTATAAGCCTTGCGTATCCTATATATAACTATATTGCGGGCGAAATTTTAGAGCAAGACTCCCAAAGACTAAACAACAAACTAACCGAGCTAAACGCACAGGCAAACGAGATCAAACAAAAGCTGGCACAGCTTTCAAAAGAGCAAGACGAGGTAAAAGGGCTTACTGCAAAAGAGCAAGAGAAGCTGGACTTTAGAAAAAGCCTGCTAGACGAGATACAATCCAAGAAAAACAGCTACGCGATGAAAGGTGTGAATCTTTTCGAGCTAACAAACATCATAAACGATAACGACGTACAAATAACAAGCGTCACGAACGACGATAGAAACCTCACTATCGCAGCTACGAGCGATAACGAAAAGAAGATAACCGAGCTCATAAAAGCCATCGCTCAGACACCAAAATACTCGGTAAATACTAAGAAAATTTACTCGGACGAGCTAAAACGCAACTACGAGAGCAACATCAGCATAGAGATAAAACAATGAAACAAGATACGTTAAACAAGATCGATAGATATTTTGAGCTCAAAAAGCCAAGCGAAGTTTTCATCATATTTGGCGGCTGTGCGCTAGTCATCGCCTATCTGGCCTATATGCTTTGCTTTGATCCGTCTGAAATTTTTTATAACGAAAAGCTAGACGCTCACAACAATGTTAGCGTCCAGCTTCAAAATACGCAAAATTATCTAAATTCCGTCAGCTCGCCGGATGGAGACCGAAATTTTGCGATCGCAAGAGAGACAAAGACGCTTGAAGATCTAAAGGCAAAATACAACGACGTTTTGAAATTTAACGGATACTTCGATATGAAGCTAAAAGAGCTGTCGTTTTTGCTCTTTAACGATCAAAACTGGGCAAATTTCCTAGACAGCATAGTCTTTTTGGCAAAACAAAACAATATCAAAATTTTAGAGCTAAAAAGCGATATAAAAGAGCCGAACTATCAAAAGATCGAGCAAATTTTAAATGTGAATGTGAAATTCTTGGGTGGTTTCAAAAACGTTATAAGCTACATAAATAGCTTAGAGGAGTCAAAACTGGTGGTTGATTTGCACAAAATGGACATAAATTCCACTCAAAATGAGCTGGGAGCGAATATAACCATATCTGTATGGGGGATGAAATATTGATGAAAATTTTAAAATACGGTCTGATCCTAGCCTTTTGCCTCTACTCTTTCGGGGGTGAGTTTGAGGACGAGATAGCTAAATTTGACGCTATGTTCGCCAAGATCCAGGACAACCGACAAGGGATCAGCAAAGAGCAGATAGCAAGCCTTAAAACGCCATTTAAAAAGGTCGCTTCAGATCAAAATTCTACTGCGCGCTTGGAGCCTACGGGCAACGCTCTTGCACTCAAGGCTATCATGCAAAATAGAGCAAACATAAACGGGAAATGGTACGGCGTCGGAGATATCGTGGACGAATACAGTATCGCGAGGATCACCCACTCAAAAGTAACGATGATAAAAAATAACGAAAAGCAGGAGCTTTCTCTTGCAAATGGAAGTAAAAATGTTGGCATTAAAATCAAATAAGATCAAATTCATAGCGGCTATTTTGCTGCTGTCTTTAAGTTTCGTAGGTGCGCAGGCAAAAGCTAGCAGCTGTCTGGGTAAAAATTTCAGTATGAAAATTTCAGACGATATCGCGCTTGGCGACGTGCTAAATCAACTATCCGATATGTGCGACTTTAGCATCGTGGCAAAAGATAACCTTAGCAAACAAGAGCTGAAGGATCATGTTTTTGGCGTAAATATCAGGAATATGTCTTTAAACGAAGTCTTTGACTTGTTGCTAAACGAGAAAAATTTAAGCTATGAATTTTCAAATAACGTATTAAAAATTTCATCGCTGCAAACAAGGATATTTAAAATCGACTATATAACCTCCGTCCGCGAGGGCACAGCAGTGACAAAAGCCTCGGTAGACGCCTCTCCTGTCGAAGTGGGCGATGAAAAAGACGATGCCGAGGGAGGCGATATCCAAAACTCGAACAACCTGATAAGAAGCGTAGAGAAATTCGACTTTTGGGAGAAGCTAGACACCGAGCTTAAGGCGATACTAAACAACACGAGCGAGCATGTATCTGCGCCAGATCCTATCATCAACTCAAATGCCGGTCTCATCACGGTCACAGGCACCCCATCTCAGCTAAGACGCGTCGAGAGCTATATAAACGAGGTGCAAAGACGCCTCAAAAAACAAGTCATCATAGACGTTTCTATCATCGCAGTCGATCTAAACAACGAATATAAACAAGGCGTGGACTGGAGCAAATTCGAGCTTGGTTTCAACTCATACCTAGGCGGCGATCCGACTAAGCCATCAAATGCTGGCTGGAACAATAGAGGCAACGGCCTGAGCGCTGGCTTTGGTCAGACGTTAAACATCGCGGCGAATTTAAATTTCAGCCTTGACGGGATGATGAATTTCTTGGAGACCAACGGCAAAGCCAAGGTCATCTCAAGTCCGAAAGTAACGACTCTAAACAACCAACAAGCACTGATATCGGTGGGCGATAACATCAACTACCGCGTCATGGAGCAAACAGACAGCGCCAACGCACTAAACGACAGGGTAAAGACGACTTACAAACAATATTCCGTTTTTATAGGAATTTTGCTAAATTTACTCCCGGAAGTGTCTGACAATAACAAGATCATGCTTCGCATAAATCCGTCGCTAAGTAGCTTCAAATACCAAGAAGACGACGTCAGAGCCCAAAATACAAACATCAGAGAGATAGCTCCTGATACGATACAAAAGAAGCTCTCGACAGTCGTTCAGGTAAATAGTGGCGATACGATCGTGCTTGGCGGACTCATCGGTCAGACAAAAAATAAGCAAAATACGGCCGTACCTATCTTGGCGGATATCCCGCTACTTGGAAATGCCTTTAAAAGCACGAAAGATGCGGTCAAAACGACAGAGCTGATATTTGTGATAACGCCTAGAGTCGTCGATCTAGACGGCGCTAAACCGGTTCAGCAATCGCTTAAAGATTTAGGATTTTCAAAGTCGATTTATGAGTAATAACAACGAAACGAATATTTACACGCAGGTAAAAGAGGTCTTCATGAACGAAGACGACGTCAAAAATTTCGTAAATTTAGACAAATCCATAAACTGCTACAATAAAATAGTATCCGTTTTAAAAAAGCCGCTCAAACTCATCTTGTTTTACGGTAAGCCAGGAAGCGGCAAGACCTTTTTGCTAAATAAAATCACAGCCGATCTAAGCGAACAGCAAAATATAATATTTTTCCCACACCCTTTTTTCAACGAAGCGACATTTATCGGAGCGCTTTGCGAGAGGCTCTTTGGCGAGAAAAAAGACGGCATAGAAAATTTTGAAATTTTCATAAAAGAATACGGTAAAAAATTTAAAGATAGAGAGGAAATTTTACAAAATCAAGTGATCGTGATCCTTGACGAGGCGCAGCTTTATCCGCAGGATCTGATCGAGAAGATACGTCTCATGGCAGATACAAGGTGCTTTAAATTTTTATTTACGATACATAAAACAGACGACGAAGACATCTTGGCAAAAGACTATTTTCAGACCAGGATCTGGGAAAGCATAGAGCTAAAGACCGTAAATATGGGCGAGATAATCATCTATCTACAAAGGAAGCTGGCTCTAAAAGGGCTTGAAAAATATCTAAAATTTAATAAAAAAGACTACGAACTGGCATATTCGCTTTGCGACGGAAATTTACGAACGCTAAATAAAATGATGTATAAATTTTTTGAAATTTGCGAGTATTACGATCATTTTGAGCCATCAGAGCTTACAAACGAGACCGCTAACAATAAAATTTTAACTATGGCGGCTATCGACACGGGGATCATCGATGCTTGATACAGCCGAGATAAAAAAGCTAGAAGAGCGCTATGAAGCCTATGCGCGCAAGCATAGAAGCATATTTAAAAAGCTACCAAGCCTCAATAAAAATTCTAAAATTTTGATCGCAGAGCTGCTTGCTATCGTGGCTCTAGTCGTCGTGCTGGTTCTTTTGAGCATAGACAGCCCGCAGCAAAAAATAGCCGTCACAAGCGCACCAAAAGAGCAAAATCAAACCAAATCCACCATCAGCGAAGTAAAAGAAAAAAGTGCACAGGCCAAGATGCGCTTTGAAGACAATAAAAAACAAGACGAGCTGGTTGATAAAATAGCACAAAAGATCGAGCAGACGCTAAAAACCAGCGAGCAAAACGGTAGCGAGGAGACCTCATCCAAGCCAAAAGCACAAAATAGACAAAAAGACGGCTCGCAACAAGGTTGGCTAAGGCTAAATTTCATAAACAGTGAAGACGGCAAAGACTTTTTTGACGAGAGAGACGATACGATGAAAAGTATCCCTCTACCAAGAGAGGAAAAGATCATGCTAGATCCTTCAGAGCCGCCCGCTAAAAAGGCCAAGATAAATATCGAAGTATCCAGTGCCAAAGACGAGCAAAGCGCACTAAAAGAGCAGTTTATAAGGACTAACAACCCTGCTTTCGCGCTCGATCTCGCGCGTATAAATTTCAAAGAGCAAAAATATCAAGAGGCGCTGAAATGGTCGCTAGCGGCAAACGAGATAGACAATAACTTAGAAGAGTCATGGGTGATATTTGCAAAGTCAAAATACAAACTAAAACAAAAGGACGACGCTCTAAGGGCGCTTAGAGAATACAACAAAAATGCGAACAAAAGCTCGATAGGCGAGCTCATCAGACAAATAGAGAACGATGCGTTATGAAAAAATTTATAATACTTTTAGCTTTTAACATGCAAATTTTCGCCATTAGCGGCGCTGATATCCAAGGCTGGTTTAATGGCGGCGAATTTAAAAAAGTCTGCTCGTCACAGACTGAAAATTTTTTAAAAGACTCCAGCAACGAGGAGCTGATAAGCCTTTATGGCATGGCTTGTCTTCGCATACACGAGATAAACAGGCTCGCCCTGCCGATCTCAAAGCTGGTAAGAAGCAAAAATGCACGCGAAAATGCAGCCTACTTCGCAGATATCTTGCTTAAGAAAAAGCTGCTTTACTACGCATTAGTAGACGACGTAGACATCAGCTACGCGAGACTTCCAAGAAGCGACTACATACTATCTTTCATCTTTGATAAATTCGTCAAAAAAGAGTATATCCAAGACATCGACATATATATCTTCAAAGAGCCCAATTCCGACACTCACTACGAGCTTAGCGTCTCGCAGGAAAAGGACATACCAAAGCTCGTGCTCAAAATTTTCAAAAACGACGAACTAAAATCACAAATAGAGTACTGGTGATGAATACGGCCGAATCGACCCTTATAAAGATATTTGAACAAAGCGAAAAGCTAAACAAAGAGCAGATCGCACAAATCATAAATTTAAAATCAAGCACGCATCAGCCTTTGATCAAAATTTTGACCGAGCAAAATTTCATCAGCGAAGATGACTTTATGCAAATTTCAGCCGAGCTTTATAGACGCGGGCGCATCGATATAGACGCGATCTCAAAAGAGCTCGAGCTTGATGTGAAGGGCTTTTTAAAATATGTCTGCGCTAAATTTAAGATCGAGTTTTTCAACCTTGACGATGTAGATATAGATTATAGAATTTGCGAAAAGATCAGCACCAATCAGCTAAAAATGTATGGCGCGCTGCCTGTTAAAGAGGACGAGATCAGCGTTTATGTGGCCTTTAAAAATCCATTTGACGTGATGGCGCAAGATAAGGTGCAAAATTTCTTCAACCGAAAGCTGCTAAAAGTAGTCGCCGCCGAGCCCTCACAAATAGAAAAATACACAAACAAGCTAGCACTGAACGAAAGCATAAAAGATATCGTCGCCGAGATCAGAAAAGAGCTCTCAAGCTCTGCCAGCGGTAGCTCGAACACAGAAAGCTCGGGAATTTTAAAACTCATCGAAGTCATCTTGAAAACCTCGATCCAAAGCCGCGCCAGCGATATCCACATAGAGCCCACAGAGACCAACTGCATCGTAAGAAGCAGGATAGACGGCATGCTAAGCGAGACCTTTATATTTGATAAAGACATCTATCCACCGATGGTCAGCCGTATGAAACTGCTTTCAAATATGGACATAGCCGAGCGCAGACGCCCTCAAGACGGTCGTTTCTCGGCGCAGATCTTAGACAAAGAGTATGACTTTCGTATCTCCACGCTGCCGATACTAAACGGCGAGAGCATAGTTTTGCGTATCCTTGATAAATCAAAGGTCATCATAAATTTAGAAAATTTAGGCATGCATCCGCAAAATTTCAATAAATTTAAAAAAGCTATGAAAGCGCCATACGGTATCATCCTAGTCACCGGACCTACCGGCTCTGGTAAGACGACTACGCTTTATGGCGCACTAAATGACATAAAGAGCATAAAAACAAAGATCATCACCGTAGAAGATCCGGTCGAGTATCAGCTAAATATGATCCAGCAAGTGCATGTGAATGAAAAATCGGGGCTTACCTTCGTCTCGGCGCTTCGCTCTATTTTAAGGCAAGATCCTGACATCATAATGATAGGAGAGATCCGCGACCAAGAGACGCTTCGTATCGCGATACAAGCCGCCCTCACCGGCCACCTAGTCTTTTCTACGCTTCACACCAACGACGCCATAAGCGCTCTGCCTCGTATGATAGATATGGGCATAGAACCTTATCTAGTTAGCGGTGCGCTCGTTTGCATAGAGGCTCAAAGGCTCGTTCGTAAGCTCTGTCCGCACTGCAAACAAAAGATCACGCCTCCTCAAAACGCCCTTGAGGAGATCAAAAAATATCTACCTGAAGAGTATCAGTTCTACACTCACGTAGGATGTCCGAACTGCTCTCAGACAGGCTATTTGGGGCGCGAGATGATAAGCGAAATTTTGCCTATCAGCGATACGATAGCCAGCATGGTCGCAAACAACGCCAGCAAAGACGACATAAAAAAAGTAGCCTACGACGAGGGCTTCATAGATATGTTTCATGACGGCATCGTCCGCGCAGCAAGGGGCATAACCACGATAGAGGAAGTTTATAGGGTCGCTAAGATATGAAATTTTTTGAAGTAGAATACATACAAAACGGCAGACGTCAAAAAATGACGCTAAAGGCAAATAACAAAGTCGAGGCCAGAAGCCTCGCGAGCAAAAATAAAAACCACGGCATGATAGTAAAGATCGGCGAGACGCAGGCCATGCCGCTTTTAGAACAGTTTGGCGATATAAAGGAGAAAATAAGCAAGACCTTTTTCGCTCCTAAGATCAAAATTCCCTCATTAGTCGCCACTATCAGGCAGCTTAGCGTAATGACGAACGCCGGCATCTCGATACATGATAGTATAAAAGAGGTCGCAAATTCCACCGAGGACAAGCGGCTAAAAGTGATATTTCAAACCATAAACGAGGATCTAAACCAAGGTGCGAGCCTGACCGACTCGATGTTAGCGTTTCAGCAGGAGATGGGAGATGTCAGCATCGCGATGATAAGGCTTGGCGAGAGCACTGGAAATATGGCTGACTCGCTTAGCAAGCTAGCTTCCATCCTCCAAGAAGTCTGGGACAACCAGCAAAAATTTAAAAAAGCCATACGCTATCCGATAACCGTCATCTGCGCGATCATCTTAGCCTTTATCATTTTGATGACGATGGTCGTTCCAAAATTTAGAGAAATTTTCGAACAGCTAAATGCAGAACTGCCGCTACCGACTAAAATTTTGCTAGGTATAGAATACGCTATGAACAACTACGGCTTTTACATACTTGGCTTTCTTGTAGTGCTCGCTTTTGCGATCAGGAGGTATTACGTTAAAAGCGAGGATTTCAGAGAGAAGCTGGACGGAATTTTACTAAAGGTCTATCTCATAGGAAATATCATATTTTTCTCGAATATGAGCCGCTTTAACCTGGTCTTTACCGAGCTCGTGCGAGCAGGACTGCCGATGGCAGACGCCCTTGATACCGCAGTCGTCACGATATCAAACATCGAGATAAAAAACAAACTAAGCAGCGTCAAAATTTTAGTCGGTCGCGGCGTGAGCCTGACAGAGGCCTTTAAGGAGACGGGACTTTACGAAGGCATGCTAATACAAATGATAAGCGCAGGCGAGCAAAGCGGAAGCTTAGACGGTATGACAGAAAAAGTGACTGATTATTACAAGATGAAATTTAACGACATCATCGATAATATCTCAAGCTACATCGAGCCTATACTACTCGTTTTCATAGCCGGTATCGTCATTTTGCTCGCACTTGGAATTTTCATGCCGATGTGGGATATGGCTAAGGCGGTTAAAAATTAAATTTGTGATATAATCAAAACTATTTTAAATAACGAAAGGATTTCAATGTCCGCATCTAAAGAACATATCGTAGACGTGGATGCTTTTTTAGTTTCAAAAACAGATACTAAGGGGCGTATCACCTACTGCAACGAACCGTTTTTAAAAATAGTCGGAGCCAAACAAAACGAGCTCTTGGGCAAACCTCACAACATCATCAGGCATCCGGATATGCCGCGCATAGTATTCAAGCTGCTTTGGGAATACGTCAAAAGCAAAAGAGAAATTTTCGCCTACGTAAAAAACAAAAGCTTTGACGGCGGATATTACTGGGTGTTTGCAAACATCACGGCTTCTCTTGATGCGAACAAAAATATCGTAGGCTACTACTCCGTAAGACGCAAGCCCAATCCAAAAGCTATCGAGATAATCGAGCCTATCTACAAAAAGCTTTTAGAGCTTGAAAAAACTGGCGGCATGGAGGCTTCTTCTAAAGCGCTTTTCGAGCTTTTAGAGCAAAAACATACGACTTACGACGAGCTAGTCAATAACCTACAAAGGCTTTAAAATGTTTGGTAAAAATTCAAATGCAAACTACGACGAGATCATATCTGTCATCCAATCCGCAAGAAACGGCGTCTTAGAGCCTCGCATAGTAAATATCAGCGAAAAAGATCCGATGTATCAGATCGCCCTTGGTATAAATGACTTGCTCGATCAAGTCGAGGCGCTTCAACGTGAAATTTCGACCTGCGTAAATGCCGTTCAAAGCGGCATAGGATATAGAAATGTATTTACCGAGGGTTTTCGCGGGACATTTCACATAAATGCAATGTCCATGAACGAGGGCGTAGAGGGTATAAAAGCCGGGCAAAAAGGCAAGGCAAGAGGAATTTTATCAGAGAAATTTGACAAGCTGGGCAACGGGAACCAAGGCATGCAAGACGTGCAGCAAGATCTAAACGAAAGCATAGAAAATTTAAGCAAAATGGCAAGCATCGCCAAAGACACGGCAAAAACAGCCAGCGAGACGCTAGCTAGCATGAACGAGCTAAGCTCGAATATGAACTCGCTTGAAGGGCTCATCAGCAACTCAAGCCACGCCATACACACACTAAACAACAGAACAGACGACATCTCCTCGGTCGTAAGCCTCATAAAAGACATAGCCGAGCAGACTAATCTTTTAGCACTCAACGCCGCTATCGAGGCGGCAAGAGCCGGCGAACACGGACGCGGATTTGCCGTCGTGGCAGACGAGGTCAGAAAGCTGGCCGAGAACACCCAAAAGGCTACAAACGAGATCGGCATAAATATCCAGACCCTTCAGCAAGAGGCTAAAGATATAAACGCAAACTCGGAAGAAATCGACAAGATCGCAAAGGCGGCGGCCACAAACGTGCAAGCCTTCAAACAAACTCTGGATAAATTCAACCAAGACGCACAGGTAACGGCGTCTACATCAAAATACATCGAGAACAAGATATTTGGCATCATCGCTAAAATTTCTCAGATCGTTTATAAAACGAGTGTGTATTCAGACGTCATAAACGAGAAAAATCACGGCGAAGAGATGCAAAAGGCCGCCGATGACCTCGTTGCTTGGTATGAAAAAGACTGCCACGAGAAATTTGGCAAGACTCACTCTTACGCCAGGATAAGGCCGCTCATCGAAGAATTCAACGCTCTCATCAAGGAAAATCTAACGCAAGCAAACAAAGGCTACAATGCGCAAAATTTAGACACTTTCGTCACGAGGTTTGAGCGTATAGAAAATTTAAGCGCTGAGATATTCAAGCTTTACAACCAAATGATACAAGAGGCCAGAGGCTAAAAAACGGGCGAGCGTAAGCCAACTACGCTCTGCCCTACTTCGCTTCGTCCACAACTGCGAAGCGAAAAGATTTCTTTAAAACGCTACCCGCGCCCGCATCGCTCCTTGTAGCAAGTAAGGCCTGTAAAGCGTTTTGCAAAAAAGATCGACGCTTTTTAAAACAGGGCTAAATTTAGCGCATCTGTAAAAGCTTCGCCTAAGCGCCTTATAAAATAGCCCGCAAATTCCCCCTTGACGCCAAAAGTCGCAGACTAGAAAAAGCTAAGACAAAAGCCTCTTTACGACCTCGCTTATACGTTTGGCGTCCGCACTTGCGCCGATTTGCTCCTTTGCAGCTTTCATAACGGCGCCCAGCTCTTTTATGCTGCTAGCTCCCACGGAGACGATTATCTGCTTTATCTTTTCCTCGAGCTCGTTATCACTAAGCTGCTTTGGTAGGTATTTTACGATGATATCTATCTCACTTCGCTCTTTGTTTGCCAGATCCTCGCGCCCGCCTTTTAGATAAAGCTCGACCGAGTCTTGTCTCTTTTTTATCTCTTTTTGAAGTAACGGCAACACGATCTCATCGGTCATCTCGATGCGCTCATCGACTTCGACTTGCTTAAGCGCGGCATTTATAGTGCGAAGCGTATCTCGCACGAACTCGTTTTTGCTCTTCATCGCCTCTTTGATATCGGCTAAAATTTGCTCTCTTATGCTCATATCTTTCCTTTATAAAATTTCACAAATGATACCCAATAATAGCTAAAATCACGTAAATTTAACCAATGATGCTCTTAAATTCTCCGCTTAAAAACGCCTCGCCTGCGCCCTCTCTGAGCCCGTCATCGACTACGATAAATTTAGCTCGCTCGCTCTCAAGCAGGCAATGAAGCAGCTCCATGCCGGCAATGAGCGGCATTTTGCGGTTTTTACCGACCATGATATCGGCTCGCTCGTCATCAATCTTAAAAAGCTCGTCTGCAAGATGCCTAAAATCACGAAATTCAAGCTCGCTCCCGCTTATCACCCCGGCGTCATAATCCGCATAATCCATCCCGATCTTCATCGCCGCCATCGTCGTGGGCACTCCTGATGTCAGCACGATGATCCGCTTTTCAAGCGAGTGTAAAAATTTTGCCGCCTCGCTCGTGACACCGGCGGCATTTTCTCTCATCGCCGCAAGCTTCATACAGCTTTCAAAAAACGTAATGATGCCAAACTCAAAGCTTTTAAAATTTTGCCCGTCGCCTATCTCGGTGCTGGCTCCGCCAAGATCGATGATAGCGTATTTTTTATCACGAAAGCCAAGCCTAACAAGCGCATTTTTTACCCCGATAGCTGTAAATTTCGCCTCCGCTTCGCCGCTTATTATCTTAAAATCTATGCCGAAATTTCGCTTTATCTGACTAAAAATTTCGCTTGCGTTTTTTGCCATCCTAAAGGCCTGCGTAGCCACCGCCACACAAGGCGTATTTTTAAAATCAAACTCCGCTTTAGCCTCTTTTATCGCCTCAAATATCCTTTGTTTGGCCGCATCGCTAATCAGTCCGCTTTGTTTTAGCCCGCGCGCAGAGCCTACTATGCGTTCAAAGGTCTTTAAAATTTCAAAGCCCTCGCCAGCGAGTCTTATCAAGGCTACGCGAAAGGTATTTGAGCCAAGATCGATCGAAATCACCATTTTTTATCCTTTAAATTTGAGCATAAGCTCCCAGTCGGAATTTTGCAAAATACATAAAATTTTACATACTATCGTCAAATAAAATTCAATAGATCTGTTCTAACAAAGTATCGTTTTAGCTTTCAAGAACTAAGCCAAACCTTGTAAAACGACGCTATCGTCGCCGATTTTTTGCTTCGCGTTACACGTTCGCAACGAGACTTCGCTACGAAGTAGGGAAGTCGTAAGACTGACCGTGTCTGCTTGCAGTTGCAAGTGCAAAGCACGAAGCAAAAAAATCGTGCTACACGTTCGGCGCTTTGCGGAGCGAACATGGTTTGCGAAGCTGGTATCAATACTCTACTATAACAGAGCTAATTCAATTATATAGCAAAAGGGCTAAATTTCCGTCCGTTAAATTCTAAAAACTTTAATAAATTTCAAGTTATAATTACGCTAACCTACCAAAGGAGACACGTTTGTTGCGCGATAACTTGCTAGCTCTATTTATTTTCATCGTCTGTAGCGTCGGATTTTTCGTTTGGGGATACCAGTATATCCCGACAAACAACTTCGTTTTGTTCCTCATCGCCGGGATATTCGGCCTGTTTATGGCGTTTAATATCGGCGGTAACGATGTTGCAAATAGCTTTGGCACGAGCGTGGGGGCTAAGACACTCACGCTTAAACAAGCGCTGGTCATCGCAGCTATTTTCGAGCTTAGCGGCGCGATATTTGCGGGCTCGGAGGTAACGGACACTATACGAAACGGCATCATAAATTTCCCGATCGACACGCTAAATCCTATGATATTTGCGGCCATAATGATCTCGGCTCTTTTAAGCTCCGGACTTTGGCTGTTTTACGCGACCAAAAGGGGCTTGCCGGTATCCACGACGCACTCTATCGTGGGCGGCATCGTGGGTGCGGGGCTGGTGATGGGCTATACGACTTACGACAGCTCAAAGGCCCTTAGTATGGTCTCTTGGAGCGAGATAGGCGGCATAGCCATAAGCTGGGTCATCTCGCCGTTACTTGGCGGGGTGATGTCGTTTGTCATTTACGGATACATAAAAAGGAGAATTTTAGAGCCGACGCACGAGCTAAAGGTCTCGCTAAAAGCACTAAAAGCAGAGCGCAAAGCCTACAAAGAAAATTTCATAAAATCGCTTAGAAGCCACCCGGCAGAGGAGCAGATAGCCACCCTCTCACGCATAGCACTCATCGACGAGGACGAGATAGAAAACGCCGAATACAGCGAATATCGCTCCCGCATAAGGGCGATGAAAGAGAGCGAAAAGCGTGTGGATACGTTTAGCGCGATGAAAAAGCATATCCCGTTCGTAGCGGGCTTTGCCGCGATGATAATCTCCGGGATGATGCTCTTTAAAGGGCTTCAGCATCTAAATTTCAGCTTTAGCGCCATACAAACCATCTGGATCATCTTTGTCATCGGCGCGTTAGCCTATCTCGCGAGCTTTGCTATCATAAACGTGATGAGTAAAAATGATAGCGAAAAGAGCATAAATAAAATTTTCTCATGGTTTCAGATATTTACCGCCTCCTCTTTCGCATTTTCACACGGCGCAAACGATATCGCAAACGCCGTTGGCCCGTTTGCGGCGATACTAGACGTGTTAAAGACAGGCTCCATAAACGAGTCATCACCGATACCTAGCGTCGCAATGGTGACCTTTGGTATTGCACTGATAATCGGGCTTTGGTTCTTAGGCAAAGAGGTCATCACGACTATCGGCTCAAAGCTGGCTGAAATTTTACCTACGACAGGATTTAGTGCGGAGCTGGCGGCGAGCATCGTCATACTCTTTGCCACCAAGCTTGGCATACCCGTTAGCTCTACTCACATCTTGATTGGAGCGGTGCTTGGCATCGGTATCGTAAATAAAAATGCAAACTGGAAAATGGTAAAGCCTATCATCCTCGCCTGGCTCATCACACTGCCGGTCGCCGCCATATCATCAGGTATCTTTTATATCATACTAAAAAATATCTTGGCGCTTTAAGTCTCTATACTTAGCTTATCTTTCATATAAAAATATAAAATTTGTAGGATCAGGCAAGGATTTTGTAGGATCGTTCTACTCATGACTATCAAATTTTAGGCATAATCTTTTCAAATAAACTTAGAAAGGTTTAAAATGAAAAGAATAAGCTTGGCTTTACTGCTGGCCATAGTCTTTGCAGTATTTGGCTGTGCCGATACATCGGCTCAAACTGATCAAAATTTAAGAGGCAAAAAGGCGCTAGTGGCATTTTTCTCAAGAGCGGACGAAAACTACGATGTCGGCTACGTAGCCAAAGGCAACACGCAAATTTTAGCCCAAATGATAGCCGCCAAGATAAATGCTCCGCTCTTTCATATCCAGACTATAAAGCCTTATCCTAAAGAATACAAGCCAACGACTGATATCGCAAAGCAAGAACAGCGAGAGAACGCCCGTCCCGAGCTCACTGCAAAAGTCGAAAACATGGGCGAATACGATGTGATATTTCTTGGCTATCCTATATGGTGGAGCGATCTGCCGATGGCTGTATATACATTTTTGCAAAGTTATGATTTTAAGGGCAAGACGATAATCCCTTTTGCCACACACGAAGGTAGCGGGCTTTCAGGTACGGACGGATATATCGCTAAAGCTACCGGTGCAAAGGTATCGACACCTCTTGTGATGCAGGGCAAAGTAGCGCAAAATTCACAAGACGAGGCGCAAAAAGAGGTCGATAGCTGGCTAAAGAAGCTAGGCTTCATAGACTGATTTCATGCCAAATCCTCTCTTAAAATTTAAAAACCTAAGTCACAAAACACACATAAGAAGCACTCTTGCTTTTATGATGACATGCGCTCTTGTGGCCTTGATGTCGTATAAGCGCATCGGCGAGGCGACTCATGAAATTTTGGGCATTTTGATGATAGCTCTCGTCTGTTTTCATTGCACGCTAAATTTACAGTGGCTAAAATCAACATTCAAAACTCGCCCAAAACCTAGCAAAATTTTAAGCCTTAGCATAAATTTAGTGAGTCTTATCTGCCTGCTCGGGCTGCTTTTTAGCGCCATATTCGTCTCAAAATACATTTTTAGCTTCTTAGGGCTTCATAACGGCGCATCTACAGCCAGGACGGTGCATTTGCTAGCGGCATACTGGGGCTTTATGTTTATTTGCCTACATATCGGGTTTCATATCGATACGCTTATAAAAATGGCTTCAAGCGCGCTTAAGAGGGAAGGCGTTTTTATGGAATTTTGCCTTAAGGCCCTATTTTTCGTAACGGCGATATACGGGGCGTATGCTTTTTATAAAAGAGATATCGGCGTTTATATGTTTTTGAAAAATGAATTTGCATTTTTTGACTTCGGCGAAAATTTGGCTTTATTTTTCGCAGATCATATCGCTATGATGACAAGCTTTGCTTTTTGCGGCTACTTGGCTCAAAAACTGCTAAAAAGGCTTGATGCTCTCTCGTATCTGCCTTAGTCTTGCTAAAGCCTCGTCAAAGTCATCGGAATTTATCGTGATATCGATCTTTTGGTTTTTCTTATAGACCTTGTCGTAGTATTTGACGAGCAAAATTTCACTCACCTTTGCCATATCGCCAAGCTCGTAAGCGCTTATCACCTCACTCTTGGCCTCACGAGAGATAAATGGTGAAATTTTATCCATACACTCATAGAAAAACTCGCTGCTAACACCCTTATAGTCGCTCATTATGCACTCAATGCGCTTATTTAGGCTGGCTTTTACCTCCACGCAAACACCGCAGCGCATAGCCCCATAAAGACTGGCGGGTAAATTTAGCGAGCCTATCTTGCGACTCTCGCCCTCGATGAAGCAAACTTCGTTTTTAAGGCCGCTAAGCTGCTCGAAAAGCTCGTCCTCAAAGTGCTTTTGGCTTGGTTGAGCGCCGTTTATAGCGCCAAATACCGAGCCTAGATGATTTGCCATCGCTTCAAGGTCGATAGACGGCTCAAGCGCCCTGATGAGCTTTGTTTTATAGCTTCCGGTATTTCCAAAAAGCGTGATAAATTTCGTCTGCAAGGGCGCAGCAAGCTCGTTTAAAACGTGGGCGCGAAAGCTTTTGTATCCGCCTTCAAGGCGCACCACGCGATATCCTATCATGCTAAGCACCGAGCCAAGCGACAAAGACCTCATGCCGCCTTTAGCGCAGTAGATGCCTACTAGCGAGCCTACCTTACACGCGCTATAAACTTCGTCGATGACGTTTTGCAGGTTTGAGCAGACGTATTTAGCGCCAGTTACTTTCGCCAGCTGCCTGTTTTGTTTATAGATAGTGCCTGTTTGTTTGTATTGCTCGTCGTTTAGAGCGTATAAATTTCTGGCGTTTTTTATGTGTGAGTAGCAAAATTCACCGGGAGATCTGGCATCGATCAGAATTTCAAATTTATCCCTCTGCTGTAGCCATGCCTTGACGCCAAGCTCACTTAACGGCACTAAAGGCCTTTTTCAGCTTCTCAAATAGCGGATGAAACGGCACGCCATTTACGCGCACGTCGGCTATGGTGGTGATAAAATTCGTATCCCTGCTCCAGCGCGGCACAAGGTGATAATGCACGTGCTCGGCGATACCAGCACCGGCTGCACCGCCTAAATTCATACCGATATTCACGCCCTCGGCTCTTAGCTCGCTCTTTAAAATTTTGACCCCTTCGCGCACGAAACGGCTCATCTCTAGCCACGTCTGCTCGTCTAGCTCCTCGATCTTGTCGGTATGCTGCAGAGGTATCACCATGAAATGCCCGGGCGAATAAGGATATAGATTCATTATCCCAAAGCACCTCTTAGCGCGGAACAAAACTCCGTTTTTATCGTCATCTTGCGGACTGGCTATGACCCCGCAAAAGACGCAACCCTCTTTTTTCGCGCTGAAGTATTCGCTTCTCCAAGGTGCACAAAGATGCTGCATAACTAGCCCTCTTTTATATTTTTGACGGCAGTTTTTATATCTTCTTGCCTCATGAAATGCTCCCCGATTAAGAAAGCATCGACGCCGATCTTATTTAGCTCTTTAAGCTGCTCGTGCGCGTATAGACCGCTTTCGGCGACTATTATCTTGCCGTTTGGCAAAAGCGGTATCAGCCTCTCGCAAAGGCTCATATCCATGCTAAAATCATCTAAATTCCTGTGATTGATGCCGATTATATTTGCACCTGCAAAGATCGCTTTTTTCACATCCTGCGCGTCGTGAGTCTCAACCAAGACCTCAAGCCCCAGATGATGCGCGTAAGCTAGCAGGCCTTTTAGCTCCTTGCTAGAAAGCGCCTTTGCGATGAGTAGGATAAAGTCGGCTCCATAAACTAAAGCTTCTAAAATTTGATACTCATCTACGATAAAATCTTTTCTTAAAAGCGGCGTAGCTGTGTAGCGGCGTATCTGCGTGATATACTCTATGTCTCCTTTAAACCAATGCGGCTCGGTCAGCACGCTGATCGCATTTGCGCCGACATCTTCATACTCTTTTGCTATCCTTATAGGCTCAAAATTTTCACGTATCACGCCTTTGCTCGGGCTTGCCTTTTTGACCTCGGCGATGATACGAAGCGGCTCTTTAGCGCTTGAGCTTAACGCGCTTGCTACGTCTCTTGGGACGTAAGGATTATACGCCAGCGATCTGCCTAGCCACTGCGCAGGATAGTCGCTTTTGCGCTTTTTTAGATCTTCTTTCGTCTTTTTTATGATCTCGTCAAGTATCATTTTTTAAGCCTTTTGTTTAAATTTATGATGCAGCGCTCAATGAGGCGCAAATGCTCTTTGGCTTCGGGAGCATTTTTAAAATCCACATCCTTCATCGCCTGCACCATATACTCTTTGGCTCTGTTGCACTCGCCAAGCTTGAAGTATCCCCACGCCAGCGAGTCTTGATAATAAGGCGAATTTGGCGAAATTTCAAGCGCACGCTTGACTAGCTTCACGCCCTTTTGCGCATCTATGTCGTGATCTATGAGCAAGTAGCCGTAGTAGTTTAGATAAATTTCATTATCAAGCTTTGTCACGCTGGCTTCAAATTTATCTATGATGTCATCAAGCTTTTGCTTGGTCATATCTTTTGCGTTCATTTCGTATTCATACATCGCCATTTTAGCTAGGAAATTTAGATCGCGGCTATCGTTATACAGCTTTGCCGCAAGCACGTATGCATCGCCAAAATTCCCCATCGCAGCGTAAATTTCCATCAGCATCGCATCGTTGTAGCTATGCTTTTTGAGAAATTCCGCCGCAGCCTTGTAGTTTTTCTCATATACGAAAATTTGCAAGACCTTATCAAGATATGAGCCCTCTCTTGTTATGTCGTAAAGCTCCTCGTAAAGCTCGACGACCTTGGGGAAATTTGCGCCCTGTGAATAGATGTCGGCCAATAGCTCGCAAGTTTTTACCGTGCAGCCAAAATCTTTACGGAAATTTTCAAGATATCTCACCGCCTCTTTGAGATTGTCCATGCGGTTTAAAAGCACGTCCACCACGCGCAAGAGATTTTCCTCGTTGCTATTTAGCGCGTAGGCCTCTTCAAAATATTTTAGCGCCGTCAGGCTCTCGTTTTGCATCATGCAAATAGTGCCTAGTATCAAGATATTTTGGGCGTTAGGCTCTTTTTTTACTAGCTCTCTCATCAGCTCTCTAGCCCTAGAAAGATCGTTTTTATTGACTAGGCTGGCTACCTTGATGCGTATGAATTCGCTATCGTTTTTAAGCACGTTTTCGCCCTCTTTCATGAGCTCGTCTAGGCTAGGATCTGCTGAGACGAACGCGAGCTTTATCGCCTCTTTTAGATAGGTGTTTTGCTTGGTTTCATTATAAAGCGACCTGTAAGTCGCGATAGCACCGCTTGCATCGGAGTTGTTTTGCTGCATCAAGGCCTGCAACAAGCGCAGGTTTATATTTTCGTTGTCAGCGCTTGCCTGAGCCGATAAATTTTGCGCGTAAAGGGCAAGAAATATGATATTTATTATAAAAATTTTACGCCAATGCATTCTTTTTTAAGTTCCTTTAAATTTTTCTTAAAATAATCCCAAAACGGAAAAGTGGCACACTGAGACGGACGCAGCTCGTAGACGGAGCAGTTTTTATCTCGCTCGTCAAAAAATATGCAGGCGTATCCGTCATCATAAATTTTCTCCTTGAGGCTAAATTTCGCACCGACTTTGATCAAAAATTTCTGCTCGAAAGCCTTTTTATCTATCCCAAAATGCTCGCAAAATTTGGCTATCTCGCTCTCGTTTATCCAGATATAGCCGCTTTCTCCTGTGCAGCACTTCCCACCGCACTCTTCGCAAAAGCCGGGGTCAAATTCATAACAAAATCCGTCCGCTCTCATGCGCTCGCCTCTTTATAAATTTCGCTTTTCGTGGCGGCTTTGGCGAAAATTTCCGCAGCCTCTTTAGTGTAGCCGTTTTCATCCATCATCACAAGAGGCGGTAAAATTTTAGCCTTCGAGCGAGAACCCTTTTTGGCATGCACTAAAACCAAATTTGCCACTTTTTGCGCCTTGGCATGCACGAACCTCAGCGAAACGGGCGCTAGTCTAAATTCCTTTAGCACTGCAAAAATTTCAGCCACCTCGGCCGTATCGTAACAAAAAAACAGCTCGCCTTTTGGCTTTAAATTTACATTTACGCTGGCTATAAATCCACGCAGGCTAAGCGCGCTTGCGTATCTGCTAAGCTTTAGATGCTCCACCGCGCTTTGCTTTACGCCATCGTGATAAAAAGGCGGATTTGAGACGATGAGATCAAATTTCGTCTCGCTTTTAAATCCAGCAAAGTCCGCATTTAAAATTTTAGCCTCCAGCCCGTTAGCCCTTGCATTTTGCCTTGAAATTTCAAGATTTATATCCTGCACGTCAAGCAGGCTCAAGCTAACACCATCAAAATCGCGCTTTAAAAGCAGCCCCAGCACGCCGCATCCACAGCCTACATCGAGCACTTCGCCTTTGAACCAGGCATTGAGCCGATCTTTGATGAAGCCATAAAGCACGAGTGTGTCGCTATTGTAGCGATAGCCGTTTTCAAGCTGCGCCAGCCTCATCTATACACCTTTATCACGAAGCCGCGTGTGACGTCTCTTACGATGACCTCGGAGCTAAAGCTGATACGCGCGAAATCGCCGAATTCATCTTTAATAAGCTCCGCCGCAGCCATCGCACGCTCTTTACCAACGCCGTAGTTCACGTAGTTGTTCAGCCTACCAAGGTCGTCTTTTTTGATGCCTTGAGCGATACTGCTAGGTATGACGAAATTTCGCTTATCGACGATAGGGATTATCTCGTAGATGTAGTTTGAGTTAAAGCGCTGTAAAAATTCGCTCACTCTGTTTTTACACATTATGCTTATCTTGTCCTTGGCGTCCATGTCATCACACTGCAGGCTGGAGATCAGCACGAGCTTGGTCGGAGTCTCGGGCTTCGTAGTCGCTTGAAGTATCGTTTTTAAATTCACATTTTCGTTTTCCAGCTCGTCTTGCCTGTTCAAATTTTGCTCGATATCTTTTTGAAGCTCGACGATCTGGGCATTCACCTGCTCTTTAGAGCCGCTGGAGCTTAGCTGATTTATCTTTAAATTCAGCCTTTGTATCGTCTTGTTACTCTCGTTTAGTGCGCTTCTTGCTGCGTCAAGTTCGTTTTGCAAGGCGATCAGGTTTTTGACGCCGCTTTTGTTGCTGTCCATGAACATCAGCGAAGTATCGACGATCTTTTTTTCGAGCATATTTATCTGCTGGCGCAAAATTTCGTAGTTTTGCATGTCGATCTTTAGCGTTCGTCTTTGCATTTCAAGCTCGTTTTGCTTTGCGGTCAGTTTGGCGTTTAGCTCGGTGACGTTGTTTTCTAGATTTTTGATGCTAGCGTCCTTGCTACCAAGCTTTTGAGTGAGCGCCTTTAGGCTCTCGTCTGCGTTGCTTATCTTTTGTGTTTGGGCGCTTATCGTCGCATTTTGCTCGCCTAAAATTTTAATATTTTTCATATTTTTATCATTTAAAAGCGCCAGCTCTTTGTTCGCATTTTTCAGCGCCTCGTTGCTAGTAGCCAGCTTTTGGCTAAGCTCTTTTATACTGGCGTTCGCATCGGCGTTTTGAGCCTGAAGCTTTTTGGTTTTATCCATGCTTTTTTCAAGCTCTTTTTTGAAATTTTCTATCGTTTCTTGACCGCTCTTTAGGTCGCGCTCGGTTTTTAGATTCTTTTGTTTTAGCTCGTCAAAGCTCTTGTGCAGGGTCGCTAAGCTCGCGTTTAGCTCTAAATTTTTACCGCTGTAATTTTCCACCGCGAGGTCTTTAGTGTTTAAATTTTTCTTTATCTCATTAAGCTCGAAAGCGCTGTTTTTTAGTGCATCCTGACTCGCCTCAAGCGCGCTTTGAAGGTCTAAAATTTTATTTGATTTTTTAGATAGCTCGTCCTCCATCGTCCTTTTTTGCATCTCAAAGCCATCATTTAGAGTCGCCAGCTCTTTTTCATGTGAAAATTTGAGCGTTTTCATATCCTCATTGCTGGCTGCGAGCTCCGTTTTTAGTGCGTCAAGCTCCTTTTGTTTTTGCTGATTCACGCTTTGGCTGCCTTGCTCAAGCTGCTCAAGCGCAGACGTTTTTTGCTCAAGCTGCTCTTTTAGCTGGGTGTTTTGTTTGTTTAAAGCTGTGAAATTCGCCTCGGCGGTATCTTTAAATTTTGCAAATTCATCGTTTAGAGCCTTTAAATTTTGCTCGTCGTGCGCCTTTGCATCGTTGATCGCATTTTCAAGATCGACTATCTTTTTTTCATAGCCCTTGGAGCTTTCTATCATGTCAGCTTGCGCTTCATTCAGGCGTTTTGTCAGGGCTTGGATATTTTCAAAATGCTGCGCCTCGAGCTCTCCTAGCACCTTTGAGTTATGCGCGACGATCTCGTTTTTCTCCTCGTCCGTCACCTTTTTCATCTGGCTTATCTTACTTATGAACTCCAAATTTTTCTCGCTCATATCGACATTGTCAGCGGCTAAAATTTCATTTTTTTGAGCCAATTCGCGGACTAAATTTTGAAGCTCTTCGACATTTGAGCTCAGCGGCTTGTCATCTTTTGCTACGAAATTTTGAGTGTAGCTTTTTGGCGTGATGTATCCGCCGTATTCGTAAAGATCGTCTTTGCTGATGTATTTTTGCTTCTCTTCTTCAGGAAGGTTGTCAAAGGTGATGTTAAAGATCGTCTGATTGCTCTCGCCGCCAGCACGGATCGCCGGGTTTTCAAGCACGAACCAAGCTCCGCCAAACCCGAGCAAAACGCAAAAAACGGCAAGTAAAATTTTAGAAATATCCAAATCTTAGCCTTGGGCGAGTATGTCTTTTAGCACGGTGTGCGCGTGATTTAGCGCGACCACGATAGAGCCGCCGTTTCTTAGCACTATATCGCCGCCTACGTAAAGGCCTTTTATGTTGCTTTCAAAATTTTCATTGACTAAAGGCGTGCCCTTTTCATCTGTGGCGATGCCGCATTTTTGTAAAAAATCTATCGGGCTTGAGCCACCTATGGCGTAGACGACGCGGTCATAAACGCGAATTTTATCGTTTGCATAATGCACCCTTACGCGTCCTGATTCGTTATCGATCTCTTTTATGTCGTGATTTAGACGCACTTTTATCTTGCCAAGCTTCTCAAGCTCCCAAAGTGCGCTTAAATTCGTATCATTCACGCGGCTAAATTTATCTTTTCTATATGCAAGCGTGGTTTTATTGTATTGACAAAGCTCTATGGCGTATTCGACCGCGGAATTCCCGCCGCCTACGACGACGACCTTCTCGCCGTTGGTGCAGTTATCGAGGTTGAAATTTACGACATTGTTTAATGACGGCGGGATCTTGTAGTCCGGCTTATTCGGACGTCCCATCTTGCCGATAGATACCATCACGTTTTTGGCTTTATAGTCCGCAGATGCCGTCCTAACATGAAAGAGATCGCTCTCTTTTTTGATGCTTTCTACTTCGGAGTTGAAAAAAGCTTCGATCCTCTCGTCGTCTAAAAGCTTGTCAAAATAATCAAGCGTGCTCTCTTTCGTGCCGTCTTCAAACGACACTACGCCGTGGATGGTGCTGTCTTGACCTTTGTATTCTTTATCTACGCGCTTGTTGTCTTTGTAAAATTTACGTATCGTTTGGCTGTGGTTGTCGCCCTTTTCGAGCAATAAAACATTATGCAGCCCGCTTCTTTTAGCCTCGACGACCGCGGCTATACCACAAGGTCCGCCGCCTACGACGATGAGATCATAAACATTTGCCATCGTATCTCCAATCAATGATTTTCTTTGACTTTGTTTTAAATCTATCCAAATTTAGATTAAAATTTAAGAAATTTAGCGTGAAATTCAAGCTTCAAAGCAAGCAAAAAGATGAATTTTAGCCTCTTAAAAGCCAAGCCTTTTTGATTTACTGCAAGCCTAAATTTCCTAAATTTAGGCCTTTTTTAAGAGATCGGCCATCAAAAATGCAAGCTCCAAAGCTTGATCGGCATTTAAACGCGGGTCGCACTGTGTTTCGTAGCGCTGTTTTAAATTTTGCTCGGTTATCTTTGAGGCTCCGCCCGTGCACTCCGTGACGTCCTGACCCGTCATCTCAAGGTGCACGCCGCCTGCATGAGTGCCCTCGGCGCGGTGGATCTCAAAAAAGCTCCTGACCTCGCTCATTATCTTGTCAAATTCGCGTGTTTTGTAGTTATTTGAGGTCTTTACGGTGTTGCCGTGCATAGGATCGATGCTATAAAGGATATTTAGCCCCTCACGCTTTAGCTCGCGTAAAATTTTAGGCAAAATTTTCTCTATCTTTTCAGCGCCCATGCGTATGATGACATTTAGTCGTCCCGTTTCGTTTGCGGGATTTAGCCTGTTTGCAAGGGCGATCACATCCTCGGCAGTGGCGGTAGGGCCGATCTTTACGCCAAGTGCGTTTTTCACACCGCTTAAAAAATGCACATGCGCATCATTTACGCCGCGTGTGCGCTCGCCTATCCAAAGCATATGCGCAGAGCAGTCGTACCAGTCGTTCGTGAGGCTGTCTTGTCTGGTCATCGCCTCCTCATACGGCAGTAAAAGCGCCTCATGAGAGGTATAAACGGCGGTTTGGTTTAGCGTAGGAGTGTTTTGCGAGGTGATACCGCAAGCCTCCATGAAAGATAATGTTTTTGTGAGCTCGTCGGCTAGTTTTGCGTATTTTTCACTGATCTCGGGCTTTTTAACAAAGCCTAAATTCCACTTATGTACCTGATGAAGATCCGCCAAGCCGCCGCGTGAAAATGCACGAAGCAGGTTCATCGTCGATGCACTTTGATAATAAGCCTCTATCATGCGCTTTGGGTCTGGCACACGGGCGCTCGCACTAAATTCAAAGCCGTTTATTATATCGCCGCGATAGCTTGGTAGTTTTACTCCGCCTACTTCCTCAAAATCGCTGCTCCTTGGCTTTGCGAACTGACCTGCGACGCGTCCCAGCTTCACGACCGGGCAGCCGCCGGCAAAGGTAAGTACTATCGCCATTTGCAGCAAGACTTTAAACATATCGCGGATATTGTTGGCGTTAAAATTTGCAAAGCTCTCGGCGCAGTCGCCGCCTTGAAGTAAAAATGCCTTGCCCTCGCAAACCTTAGCCAGCTCTGCCTTTAAATTCCTAGCCTCACCGGCAAATACAAGCGGCGGAAGTCCTTTTAGCTTCGTCTCGACGCTCTTTAGCTCGGCGGCATTAGGATATGTCGGTTGTTGCAAAATTTTATACTCTCTCCAGCTCTCACGGCTCCAGCTCATAGCGCACCTCTTTTGAAATTTAAATCCCGATTATATCACGGCAAGCTTAAATCAAAAAACCATTAATCGCACCTTAAACATAAAAGGCATATAATCCTGAATTCAAATTTAACTCTAAGAGCAAATTTAATGTTAAAAGGCATTTTGTGTTCCGTTTTGGCCTCATTTTTGTTTGGTTGCATATACTATCTCTCCGTTTTCATGCAGCCACTTGGCGGAGAGGCGCTATTTGGATATCGTATGCTTTTTACGCTACCTTTGATCGTGGCGGCGATATTTTTACTAAAACAAAAGCGAAATTTCAAAGAATTTTTACTCACGCTAAAGCAAAAGCCAAAGCTCATCGCCGTTTTACTGGTCACCTCCTCGATCTCGTCGTTTCAGATGTGGCTATATCTTTGGGCACCAAGCAACGGTGCAGCGCTGAAAGTCTCGATCGGCTACTTGATACTGCCTATCGTGATGGTCATCGTCGGACGCCTCGTTTTTAAAGAGCATCTTTCAAAGATCAAGCTTTTATCGATATCATTTGCCGTTTTGGGCGTAGGTAGCAGCCTGGTCTCAAGCTCAGGGATATCGTGGGAGAGTGCGGGCGTTTTTTGCTTGTATCCGGTCTATTTCGGGCTTAGGAAATTTTACGGTATAGCAAATTTCCCCAGCTTTGCGATCGAGATGTTTTTTATGTTTTTGTTTTCATCTTATTTCATAACGCTTGCCGATATGGATTTCGTCCTTTCTCAAAACCCTAAAATTTACTATCTTTTGGTACTCATGGGCCTCATCAGCGGCACGGCGCTCATCTCTCAGATCATCTCCAGCATCCTGGTGCCTATAAACGTTTTAGGACTGCTTACATATCTGGAGCCTATTTTTATGTTCGCAGTCTCGTTCATGATAGGCGAAAAGCTTGATGAGAGCTCTTATTTTCTGATGTTTTGCTTAAGCGCGGCTATCGTTTTACTGATGATAGACAGCCTAAACAACATCAAAATTTCAAAACGAGCGGCGCGATGAATACGCCTAACGAGCAAACAAAGGGCTTCATCTACGCATTATCGGCGTTTTTGATGTGGGGATTTTTGCCGCTGTTTTTCGGCCTTTTTGGTAAGGACGTGAGCGCGTATGAAATTTTAGCTCACAGGATCATCTGGTCGTTTGCGCTGATGGCTACTTTCTTGCTGATGTCTAAAAAGGCGAAAAATATCAAAATTTTACTTCAAGACACAAAAACCGCAAAGATGCTTTTTCTAAGCGGCACACTGATCAGCCTAAACTGGGGCGTGTATGTCTATGCCGTAAATAATGGCAAAATTTTAGAAAGTAGCCTTGGCTCTTTCATAAACCCTTTGGTAAATATGCTCCTTGGCGTGATCATTTTTAAAGAAAAGCTAGGCAAAATGGAAATTTTTGGAGTTTGCATGGTCGTGCTCGCCGTATCTGTCCAGGTGCTTCACTTTGGCAATCTACCGCTCGTGGCGATATTTTCGGCTTTGTCGTTCGCCTTTTACGCAGCAGTCAGGAAAAGCATCAAGATAGCCGCATTAGACGGACTCTTCATCGAAACGATGCTCGTAGTACCTTTTGCTTTATGCTACGTTTTGTATCTCGTCGCAAGCGAGCAAAGCCACTTCGGATTAAATCAAAATTCCATACTCTTTGTGCTCTCCAGCTTCGTTACGGTCGTGCCTCTTATGGCCTTCAACGCTGCGACCACGCGCATAAATTTAAGCACGATCGGATACTTGCAATATCTCTCGCCCAGCATCGGCATGCTCTGCGCGGTGTTTGTCTTTGGCGAAACGCTAGATATTTACAGGCTCGCTTCGTTTTGCCTGATATGGTTTGCGCTGCTTGTCGTCGCACTAGGAAGGATAGGGCATTGAGCGAGGAGAAAAAGGGGCTTATTTACGGTATCAGCGCATTTACGCTATGGGGTTTTTTAGTCGTCTTTTTCAAGCAGTTTGACGGCGTAAATCCATACGAGATAGTCGCTCACCGCCTCATCTGGTCGGCCGTAGTTTTGTTTTTCGTTTTACTGTGGCTAAAAAGACTTAAGAAAGCGTGGAAAATTTTGCTTGATCTGCGCGTGAGCTTTTGGCTGTTTGCGAGCGGATTTTTACTGGCTTCAAGCTGGTGTATATTTGTATATGCCGTGGATGCGAGCCTTGTGTTGCAGGCTAGCCTTGGAAATTTCATAAGCCCTTTGATCTCTATTTTGCTGGGATTTGTCGTCTTAAAAGAGAAAATTTCAACCGGAGCTAAAATTTCGATCGCGATAGTCTTTATAGCCATCATGGTTCAGGTCTTTGCTATCGGCTCGCTGCCAGTTTTATCGATACTTTTAGCGCTCATATTGGCAGCCTACGGGCTAATAAGAAAACAGGTCAAAGTGCCTGCGCTTGAGGGCTTGTTCGTAGAAAATTTACTGATCTTGCCAATAGGCCTGGTTTATATTTTCTATGTCGTCGTCTCAGGGCAAAATCACTTTCTAGCCGATCTAAACGGCGTTTTGCTGATGCTTTGCGGTCCGGTCACCATCGTGCCGCTATTATTTTTCACAGCCGGTGCGACACGTATAAATTTAAGCCTCATGGGCTATTTACAATACATAAACCCGACTATATCGATGCTTCTAGCGATATTCGTATACGGCGAAAAGGTAGAGTTTTATAAACTCGTGTCGTTTTGCCTGATCTGGCTAGCGCTTGGTATCATGAGCTTGCAAGGAATTTACACTTATAAAAGGAAAACACAATGAATCAAATGGAAATTTACATAATCATCGCGGTGGTGGCTGGCGTCTTGCTTTATTTGCAGATACAAAAATTTACAAAAAGGCTTGATGAAGAGGAAGCGGAATTTGGCGCTCCGCGCTCACAAATAGGCGCTTTGACGCTACAAAACAGTAGCGAAAAATATCAAAAATTTTGCGATAGTATCGACGCACAGCTAAGAGAGCTAAAGCAACATGCCCTTTACGACAAAGCGCTAAAAAACGAGGATACACAGGAGAGATTCCTAGAGGAGCTAAGCAATATCAGCAAGAAGCTGACCTTCGTGCAGACGATGAACGCAAACACCAAAGACAGCGGCAAATGGGAGAGCGAGCTGATGGAAATTTTAAGCAGGATCGAGCGGCTGGTAGATGAAAATTTCAAAGAGCCAAAAGAGACGAACGATAAAATCAGAGAGAGCCTGAAAGAGGAATTTACAAGGCTTTGAAATTTCGTCGCACTTATGCAGCCGGCCGTCGCGAAATACCCTTTAAATCCTTCAAATTTTCGCTATGATCGCCTCGGCACGGCAAGTGATCGCTTAAAAAAGAGGAAAGTCCAAGCTGCGATAGGCTTATCGCCGTGCCTTTCTAGCTACCTGCACGATCAAAATACATAAAATTTTACGCACTATTTCAAAGAGCGGCTTTAAGCGCCATTATACGCTTATAAGACTCGTCTATACGCTCTTTGCTTATCTTCTTCTCATTTACCGCATCAAGGATATACTGCACTACAAGCTCGGCAGTCCTGCGTTCGCCTATCTTGAATTCGCTAAAAAGGAGGATGTCGCCGCCAGCGTTTATAAATTTTATGATCTTTTCTTTTAAAGGCCCGTCTCCAGCGCCTTTCATCAGCATGTCGTCGCTGATAACCACGCCGTCATATTTAAATTCCCCGCGCAAAAGATCGCCTATGATCTTTTTAGACAAGGTTGCGGGATTGGCCTCGTCAAGCTCTTTTACATACAAATGCCCGACCATGATGAGCTTGGCTCGGTTCGTGCTTATGGCGTCACGATATGGCAAAAGCGCCTCTTTTGTCAGCACGACTTCGCTTTTGCTTTTGTGTGAGTCCTCTTTTGAGCCGCCGTGACCCGGGAAATGCTTTAGCGCCGTGATGATGCCGTCTCTTTTAAATGCGTCCATAAAGGCGTTTGCATAAAATATCACTTTGCTTGCATTTTCGCTAAAAGCCCGCTCTTTAGCCCCGATGATCGGCGAGGCCTCATCGTGCAGATCGACCACTGGTGCTAGATCCACATTTATGCCGCTTTGCTTTAGCTCATCGGCCATTTGCTCGTAAATTTCAGCCGCCTGCTTTATATCAAGCGTAGCTGCGACCTCTTTCGCGCTAGGATAGGGCCCGCCAAAGCTCGCATCTTTCATACGCGTGACATTACCGCCCTCTTCGTCTATAGCGATGAAAATTTTAGGATTTTTATCTTTGATCGCCTTTGTCAGAGCTCGCAGCTGCGCCTTATCCTTTACGTTTCTGCCAAGTAGCACCACGCCGCCAAAGCGCTCGTATCCTACGTCACTGAGCATAGCCCTGACACTGGCATCTTTAGTGCTAGTGCCGTTAAAGCCTACCATCACCATCTGCGAGGCCTTGGCCCTTAGGCTCACGTCCGCCGCAGATAAATGCAATGTTAAAAAGCATAAGGCGGCTAAAATTTTAAATTTCATTTGCGCCCCAGAAGCGATTTTAGGCTCTCGTAAACGTCTTTGCCCTCAAGCATTTTTACTACTTCATCGACTATGGGCACGTAGATGCCTTTTTCTTTTGCGAGCTTGCTTATCGCCCTTGCGGTGTCCACGCCCTCGGCGACCTCTCCTAGCTCATTTAAAATTTTTTCGAGCTCCTCGTTCCTGGCGATGCCAAGCCCTACGCGGTAGTTTCTAGAAAGTATGCTAGAAGCCGTCAAAAAGAGATCTCCCGCACCGCTAAGACCTATGAAAGTCTCATCCTTTGCACCAAAATATTTGCCAAATCTAGCCATCTCTACAAGCCCGCGCGATATGAGGCTGGCGCGAGCATTGTTGCCAAGCCCTAAACCGTCGCAAATCCCGCCTGCGATAGCGATCACGTTTTTATATGCACCGCACACCTCTGCACCGATGACGTCGTCTGAGGTGTAGGCCTTGATATAGCTTGGAAAAAAGCTCGCAAATCGTGCCGCAAGGTCTAAATTTAGAGAATTTATGACAAGGGCGCAGGGTAATTTTTTCTCGACCTCCTTTGAAAAGGTCGGACCCGAAAGAAACGCCAAATTTTGTGCGCTGACATAACCTTCGTAAATTTCATTGAGAAACCTTGAGCTTTTGGTCTCTATGCCCTTGGAGGCCACTAAAATTTTTTGTCCGTTATTTTTGAAATTTCGCTCCAGCCACTGGGCGGTAGCCTGGGTAGGGATCGTAAAGACTAAGTAATCGCAGGCTAAAGCGTCCTCAAGACTGACGAAATTTGGGATATCGCGCGGCGTCCTGGAGCTGATCACGCAGTCGTTGTTTTGCCCGAGCGCGTGAAATAACGCACTGCCCCATTTGCCCGCTCCGATCACTGCTATTTTCATTTTAGTGCCCTAAATTTCGATCTAAATCTCAAGCCAGCCTTGATTTTAAAAGCTCGTTTACTTTGGCAGGATTGAATGCACCTTTGCCCTCTTTCATCACCTGACCGACGAAAAAGCCAAACATCTTGTCCTTACCGGCTTTGTATTCTGCGACCTTATCGGCGTTTGCGGCTAAAATTTGATCGATTATCGCTACTATCGCCGAGTCGTCACTGACTTGCTTTAGCCCCAGCTTTTCTATGACGGCATCGACGTCTTCACTGGGATGCTCCATGAGATAGTCAAGCACCTCTTTGCCGGCTTTGCCGCTTATCGTGCCGTCTTCTATGCGCTTTAAAAACTCGATCATCTTGGCACTATTTATCGGGCTGGTCTCGATGGTGACGCCATTTTTAAGGCGTCCGTTTAGCTCCACGAGCAGCCATGTCACGCAAAGCTTTGGTGAAATTTTGGCATTTACCAGATCCTCGAAATATCGCGACATCTCGATGGTGCTTACTAAATTTAGCGCGTCATCCTCTTTGACGCCAAATTCCTTTTGATAGCGCACCACTTTCTCATCGGCCAGCTCAGGGATCTTTATCGCCTCGTCATACATCGCTTCATCGACTAAAACCGGCAGTAGATCGGGATCCGGGAAATATCTATACTCGGCGCTATCCTCTTTGCCTCTCATCGAACGAGTGACTAAATTTGTCGTATCAAAAAGGCGCGTCTCTTGATAGACTTCCTCGTCGTATTTACCATCTTCCCACGCCGCACTTTGGCGCTCTACCTCGTAGTCGATCGCCTTTTGGATAAATTTAAACGAGTTTAAATTTTTGATCTCGACACGCGTGTAGAGCTTGCTGTCGCCCTTTGGACGGATCGAGACGTTTGCGTCGCAGCGAAAGCTACCCTCTTGCATATTTGCGTCGCTGATGTTTAAAAAGCGCAAAATAGAGTGCAGCTTTTTCAGATACGCGACCGCTTCATCGGAGCTTCTTAGATCAGGTTCGCTCACGATCTCAAGTAGCGGTGTGCCAGCGCGGTTTAGATCGACTAGACTATGATCGCTTTCGTGGATGTTTTTACCGGCGTCCTCTTCGAGATGAGCGCGTGTGATGCCGATGCGTTTTTTCTCACCGTTTACGTCTATGATGAGCTCGCCGCCCTCGACGATAGGTATCTCAAACTGCGAGATTTGATATGCCTTTGGCAAATCGGGATAAAAATAATTTTTTCTATTGAAAACGGATTTTTTATTTATTTTAGCGTTTATGGCCGTGCCAAAGCTGATCGCCTTTTTTACGGCTTCTTTATTTAGCACGGGCAAAGCTCCCGGCAATGCCAAACAAGTCGGACAAACGTGGGTGTTTGCCTCATCACCGAAGCTAGTAGAGCAAGAGCAGAAAATTTTCGTTTTTGTGTTTAATTGGGTATGAACCTCAAGTCCTATAACGACTTCGAACATAGATAACCTTTAATGCTTAAAATGCGAATTTAAAGGTGTATTTTATCAGGTATTTGTTTTAAGTTATCTAAAAGCCACGAAATCGTGGCTTTAAATTTCAGTGTTCTTCGATGGCTACGGCACCGGCTAGATAAACGTAAGTCAGCATCATAAAGATAAACGTTTGCAAAACGGCCATAAGAGTCAGTAGCGCATACGCAGGTAGCGGCGCAAACCAAGGCGCAAGGGTCAGCATGACCAGCAAAAACAAATCGTCGCCTTTGATGTTTCCAAAAAGTCGGAAAGATAGCGAAACAATGCGCGAAAGGTGAGAGATGATCTCTACTGGAAACATCAGCGGAGCCAGCGCCTTGCTAGGGCCCATGAAATGTCCGAAGTATTTGAAAAATCCGTTCTTTTTAATGCCCTCGAAATGATAATAAAAAAACACGATGAGAGCGAGCGTAAGGGTCAAATTTAAGCTAGAAGTCGGGGACTCGAAGCCGGGTATTATGCCGATGGCGTTTGAAAAAAACACGACAAAGCCGATCGTCGCTACAAGAGGTAGATATTTTCTCGCTAAAGCCTCGCTACCAAGTGTATCGCGACCCATAGAGATGACGCCCTCGAGATAAGCCTCGACGATATTTTGAAGCCCTCTTGGCACCAGCTGCATCTTAGAAGTAGCAAGCTTTGCTACTAAAACGACGATGATAGCGACAAGACAAAAGTGAAAAGCATAAACGAATAAATGGTTGTGGTAGATCAGATCGGAAAAAAGAAACAAATCTTTCATGCATTAACCTTAAATTTATAAATTTTGACGTGATGATAGCGAAATTTTAATTAATCCTTTTTTAAGGTCGCTAAATTTTACGCCCATCGATCAAAATTTCAAAATCATTTGGCAAAATAATCGTAAATGAGCTTTAAAATCGTCGCTGCGACTACCGTTAAAAACATGGCTCGGATAAATTTCACCTCTTTTTTGATGACTAAATTTGAGCCGATATATGCGCCAAATATCTGCCCTGCTCCCATCAAGATACCGACTAGCCAAAGCACTTGCCCGCCGATTATGAAAATGCCAAGCGAGACTACATTGCTCGTGAAATTTAAAAGCTTCGTGTGAGCGACCGCTTTTTTCATATTCACTCCTATGAGCGCTATCATCGCAAAGGTCCAAAACGACCCGGCTCCCGGCCCGAAAAATCCGTCATAAAAGCCTAAAATCATACCAAAAACGACGTAGAAAATTCTTTTATCCATCCTAGCCCTGCGGTCGCTCTCGCCAACTTTTGGCATAAATATCGTATATACGAAAATGGCTATAAGTAAAAACGGTATGACAAGCCTTAGAAAATCGGGATTTAAAAACAAGATAAGCACCGCACCAACGCAGGCTCCGATAAAGGTAAAAACGATACCAAGACCGGCTTCTTTAAAATTTATCATCCCCTTTTTGGCAAAATTTAAAGTCGCGGTGAAGCTGCCAAACGAGCCTTGAAGCTTGTTCGTACCAAGCGCTAGATGTGGCGGAACACCCATAGCCATAATGGCAGGTAGTGTAATGAGTCCTCCGCCGCCTGCGATAGAGTCGATAAAACCGCCCAAAAATGCAGCCACAAAAAATACGATGTACGAGAGAAGGTCAAATTCCATTTCAAGCTCTTTTTTTAGATTAAGGCACGATTTTACAAAAAAATTTATAAATTTTAACTCGCACTGTGACCGATAAATAAAAGAAATTTACAAAATAAGTAAAATTTACGCAGTAATTAAATCAGATATGAAATTTAAGCGCCCGCAAAAGCGCTCATCGCCTGAGCGGGCTAAAATTTATTTGATGATCCCGCAGACCATCCTGGCTCCGCCACCGCCAAGAGCTTTAGGATTGTCGCTGTGGTTATCTCCGCCGACGTGCACCATCAAAGAGTGACCTTTTAGCTCGTCAAGGTTTTTGATCTTTGGAGCCAAGACCGGGTAAACGGCGTTTCCTTCGCTATCGACGTAAAGCGCAGGCAAGTCACCTTTATGGCCCTTGTCGTCCCATGCAAAAGAGTGCATTTTCGTATCCATCGGATCCCAGTGCCCACCGGCTTTCATGCCCAGTCCTTTTTCAGTCGCGCCGCAGTCCGGGTTTTGATGAACGTGAAATCCGTGAATTCCGCTTTTAATGCCCTTAAGATCCGGGAAAAACGCTACACCGTAGTTTGTCTCGACCGCTACGACTTCGCCGACTTTCTTATCGCCTTTTTCGCCAAGCTCGTTCATCTCTATGACTAGATGTTTTCCTGCCTTTGGATCGAAATGATGCCCCTCGTGAGCAAACAACAAGCCGCAAAGCACGGCACTAAGTAAAACTATCTTTTTCATACTTTCTCCTTTTAAAAAGTTACTTGTTTGTAACTATATCAAAAGATTGTAAACCTATCGTTTAAAATTTCGTATGATGTTTTCCAGCTCGCCGCTTTGACCTATACGGTAAAGTGCAAAGTCGTATTTTATGGGATCGTTAGCGTCAAATTTGCGTAGCTTTTGCGTTAGCTCGCTAACAGCCGCAAAGTCATAGCTTTTTCGCTTTATGAGTCCCAAATTTAGCGATACTCTATGCGTGTGCACGTCAAGCGGCATAAGCAGCTCGCTCTTTGGTAAATTTTTAAAAAGTCCAAGGTCGATGTCGGTGTCTCTGACCATCCATCGCAGGAACATATTGTAGCGCTTATAGGGCGAATTTGGCCTATCCTCATACGCTCTGCCAAAGAAAAATTCGTATCCGTCCGAGCGGTATGGGTTGAGTGAATAGATAAATTTTATGAGCTCGTTTACGCCCTCTTGCATAAGGCCGTTCCTCTCGAAGCCTTTTTTCACCAAAGCCTCAATGTCGCCGTCTTTTTTGAGACGTGAAAGAGTGATGAATATCTGCCTCACGTCTTCGCAGCTTTGAAAGCGGTATTTGAAATTTTGCAAATTTAAAGCTATCGTTTTCTCGCCCTCGTCAAGTAAGGAAAATTTCAGCGAATTTAGAAATTTAACGATGAGCTTTGCATTGCCGTAAGCGAACAATGCGCATATCAAAGCGATGTTTGGCTCTTTAAATTTAGTAGCTACTTGCAGTGGATCAGCAGCCGTAAAAAGCCCTATGTCGGTATTTTTTACCAAAACATGGGCCTCAAGTAGGGCTTTTAGATCCATTATTGCTTAAGTGTCAAAAGTGTATCTAGCATCTGATCCACGGTCGTTATGATCTTTGCTGCGGCGCCGTAGCTGGCTTGAAAGCGTATGAGGTTAGTGAGCTCCTCGTTCGTATCTACGCCGCTGATAGATTGAAATTCCTCTTCCGCAGTCTTTTGCAGTGCGGTATTTGTATCGTGAGTGGTGTTGTTCGCCTCCGTATCGCTTGCGATATCGGTCGTAAAGTAGCGATAATACCCCTCTATCGTCTCGTCTCTATCAAGCGCGGTGCCGTTTGAGTAAAATGTTTGTTTGGTGTATTGTAGCTGCACCATTTTGTTAGCTACTTCATTATTGCCCACTACCGGTTTTGAGTATGCCCTTATCTTGGTATGATCTTGCGCGAAGTCGTTATTTACGCCGATGCTTTTAGCGTCCGTGCCTTTGAAAAATCTATTCACTCCAACTACGCCGGGGAAATTCGTGCCCTTGTCGACAAGAGAGATGCTGTATAGCCCTTGAGCTTGTTTTGGTATCAAAGAAAAGGTGCCCTTGTTCGTCGTCTTGTCGTAGTCGTATGATGCCTGAAAATAGTCATTCACATCGTTTAGCATATTATTATCGTTATTATCATCTGAGTCCGAATTAAAGTCGCTCACGATAGAATTTCCGTAAGTAGTGTCATTCATCGTGGTAGTGCCGTTTATGTTTATCGTTTTTCTGGCGACGACATTGCCTTTGTTATCATATACTACGGCTTCAAAGCTGCCTTCTCTTATGCTGTTACTAAAATTCATAAGCGTTTTATCGTCTTCAAGGTAGCTTATCTCGTCGGAGCTCGACCTCTCGACGGCAGACTCGGCATAGATGTTATTAGTGCTATTTATCAGCGTCTTGCTAAAGGTATCGAGATTGTCGATATATTTTTGTATAGCCCCATCGGTAAATTTTTGCTCTTTGACGTCGTAGTTTCTACCGCGAAGGTCCAGCGACGCACCGATCTTGCCGTTTGTTATCTTATCTTCCATCGGTATGCGTTTGCCGTCTTCTCGCTCGTAATAAATTTTAGTAAATTCTCCCGTATCGGTAGAGCTCATTGATAATTCGTGATAGTTTGGACCGTCTACGATATTTACGCCACCTATGTTTAGAGTGTAAAATTTGCCCTGATCGGTTATGCCTGTATCCACGGTCGCGTCACTCTTTAGATCGCTTTTAAAGCTTGAGACGTTTACTAGCTTTGACATAGCAAGCTCAAGCTCGTCACGTTTATCGCGAAGGTCGTTTGCATTTATCTTTATGCCCGCGTCAGCACCGGCCTCCACGCGCTGGATCTGAGCGTTTAGATTAGCGATCTGCTTTGCTAGGGAATTTATCTCTTTTATATTTATCTTTATGGTTTCGTCTACTTTGGTTTGTAGCGCATAAAGCGTCTTTGCGGACTGGCTTAAATTTGATGTCAAAACGCTCGCTTTATTCAGCAAATTTACCTTTTGAGAGCCTTCGTCCGGGTTTGAGGCAAAGTCGTTCCAAGCGCCAAAATACTCTTGGATATCTTTTATCATCCCTTTGTCGTTAAGGTCTGGAAAATACTTCGTGACCTCTTGCAAAATTCTTTGTTTGTATGCTGTGTTTTCTAAATTTGACGAGGCGGTTTTGAGCCTTGAATACGTAAATTCATCATGTATGCGCTTTACGGTATCTACCTGCGTGCCGGTGCCTACGCCTCCCGGGACTGTGTTCATAGCTGGCGAAGCGGACTGAACGACTCGTTGTCTTGTGTAATAAGCACTATCGGCGTTTGCTATGTTGTTACCGGTCGTGCTGATTTGCGTTTGTGCGGCATTTAGCCCGGAAACGCCCGTATTTAAAGACATAAAAATGTTCGCCATACCTAAACCCTCGTTTTATAAATATTTTTTGAATTGCCGTCTTGTCCGTATTCGCTATCGTGCGTTCCAAACACTCTTTTGCTAAGAGAGTCGAAAAATTCCTTCACCACGACGACATGCTTTGCATACTCTTTGTTTTTTTCATGCAACTCTTCAAGCTTTGAACGCATCAAGACCAATCTCTCTTTTATCTCCTCGTCGAGCACTCCGGCAAGCGTAGCCGTGCCGTTTTCTTTAGAAACACGCACCAGCTCGTTGTCTAGAGCCTTTTTTGTCGCTTCAAATTCGCGAACGAGCGCATTTTTCTTTCTCACGCTCTCATCGACGGTCGAATGTTTAGCCTCTTTTATGTTTGCGATATCTTGGATCGTCAAATTTATCAGATCGTCAAGCTCTTTTATCGCATCGTCCAAATACTTCTTTAGCATCTATCTTCCTTAAATTTACGCGATCGTATCAGCAATAGCCTTTGCGGTTTTTGAGATATCGACCTTGTAGCTTCCATCAGCTATCGCAGCGGCGATCTGACTTACCTTGTCGCTTTGCTTTGATTGCGTGTTTTGGACAGCTTGTTCTTTCTTGACATCTGCGCTTTTTGTCAGCGTATTTGCCCCGAAATTCGGTCTTGAACCTAGTGAATTTATCATTTTACACCTCTTAAAATAAAATATCTATGCCATTACATCGGCATAAAATGAAATTTCTTAAGAGTCTCGCTTTAAAAAATCGTATAAAAGCTGAGAAAATCCTAGCCCACCACTTAGCGCTCGGCTCATCGTATCGTTATACATCGAGCGGTAAATATCCTCGCCGGCAGCCTTTGGAAAGAGTGAATTTTTATCATCATCTTTAAGCGCGATGTCCAAAACCGCCTTTATCATAAACGCCTCAAACGCATCGGTCTGCTCTTTTAAAAGCTTATCTTGCTGCGTCTTGTTAAAATTTTGCTTTTTGGTTATGACGTCCGTGCCTAAGGCATTATATGAGTTTAGCGCCATTTGATTATCTATTTGCATCAGATTATCTCCAGATCGACATGTATCGCGCCTACGCGCTTTAAATTTTCAATTATAGAAATGATATCCGTCGGTGTCGCTCCAAGCTTGTTTAAAGCTCTAGCCACATTTGCCACCGTCGTTTTCTCGCCTGAAATTTTAAGTAGGTTCGTATTTGGAGCGATAGCCGTATCGCCGCCTATATCGACGTCGGTATCGTTTGGCTCGCGGTAGCTGTCAGGTTCTATTTTAAGAGTTATGTTTCCGTGAGTCAAAACGACCGGATCTACGACCGTATCGATGCCGCTTACGATAGTGCCGGTGCGCTCGTCTATCACGACTTTATCATCGGCTTTGTAATCAACTTGCAGCTCCAATATCCCGCTCATCAGCTCTATGATGTCCGCTTCGTCGGGCTTTTTAACGACGATCGTCCGAGGATCTATCGCCCTTGCCACATCATCGCCTATGTTTGCGTTGATGGCGTTTTGAACGTCCATAGCGGTTTTAAAATTTGTATTTTTGAGGCTTAAATTTATAGTGTTTTGATTGTAAATATCGTAAATCACCTCACGCTCGACTAAAGCGCCTCCCGGGATCGAGCCTGCGGTCACGTGATTGCCCCCCGAGCCTGCTCTACCGGCACTCTTGCCGCCTATACTGAGCGATCCTTGCGCGAGGGCGTATATATCGCCGTCCACGCCCTTAAGCGGCGTCATCAAAAGTGTGCCGCCCTGCAAGCTCTTAGCATCGCCGATAGATGAGATCACGACATCGATCTTGTCGCCATGTCTGGCAAATGCAGGCAGCTTCGCCGTTACCATGACGGCTGCGGTATTTTTTGATTTGATATCGTCGGGATTTATCTTTACGTTCACGCTTTGAAGCATATTTGAGATCGACTGGATCGTAAATTTAGATGTAGAGCCGTCTCCCGTGCCGTTTAGTCCGACGACCAGACCATAGCCGATGAGCTGATTGTCACGCACGCCAACGACGCTAGCTATATCTTTTATTTGCGCGGCAAATGCACCGCTTGAAAGCAAGGAAGCCACAGCCAAAGATAAAATTTTATTCATCATTTTTCCTAAAATTTAGCTATTTATGGCTTTTAAAGCAAAAAACGTTCCAAAGTAAATTTAAATGTTATAGTAAAGTATTGATACTCGCTCCACTTCTGCTTACAGTTGCGAGACGAAGTGAAGCAAAAACCCTGCTCGCTTCGCAAGACGCCGAACATATAGCACGATTTTTTGCTTCGTTGCACTCGCAACTGCGAGCAGACCGCGGTCAGCTACCGCTTCCCTGTCCTCGTAGCGAAGTTTTGCTTCGACTTCGTCTCGCAACTGTAAGCAGAACATTACGAGTGCGTAGCACGAAGTAAAAATCGGCGGCGATAAGCTCGCTAACAAGGTTTGACTTCGCTTTTGTGAAAGTTAAAACAATACCTTGTTAGAACAGAGCTAATTTTAAAATTTTAAATACTCAAGCGTAACTAAAGCTTATCAGCGAGCTTATCGTCTAAATAAAATAAGAAAGCGTAGTGGCACCGAATTTTTTTGATTTTAAAAGGGTGAAATTTGCGATCTTGTCGCTAAATTTAAAGCTACTGGCATGTTCGAACACTATCATAAAAATTTTATCTTTTTTAAAGTCCGCTATAAGCTTACCCAGTGCATCATAAACGCCGCTAAAGCCCTCTCTCGTATCAAAAGGCGGATCTAAATAGAGTAAAACGGGCTTTGTTTGAGAATTTACGATGTCAGCCAAAATTTCAAAGCTATCGCAATTTATCGCTCGTAAATTTAGCTCATCTACGCTCGCCATATTTTTTGCTGTGAGTTTAAAGGCGGCCATGTCCTTCTCGATGGCTATCGCGCTGTCTGCGCCGTTGCTTAGCGCTTCACACGCCATCACCGCACTCCCGCCGAAGCCTTCGATGAAAATTTTACCCGCGAGTTCATTTCTGAGCGTATCAAAAAACGAGCCCTTCACGATATTCTTCGTGCTTCTAGTGGTGCTAAGGCTTGGAAGCTCCAGCTTTTTACCTTTAAATTTCCCGCTTGAAATAGCGGTGAAAATTTTGCTCAAGCTCGTGACCTTATCAGCTCGATAAGCTCTTTTTTAAAGCTATCCACAAGCCCGCCGATACGCTCTTCCAGGCTCACTTCGCTTTTAGCGTCGTCAAAATTTGACTGCTTTATCTGAATGGCCGAGTAAAATTCTTCAAGCGTGTTTAAAAGCGTTTGCCTACTAAACGGCACGCTAAGATATGGCGAATCATCACTGATGAGAAACAGCGGCTTTTGCGTGTTGATATGCTTATCGGAAACGACGAAGTCGCAGTCCTTGTGATGAGCGGCTTCGTTTTTGCAAAACAAAAGCAATGTTTTTTGCAGCAAAATACACTCGCATTCAAATGAAATTTTCATATCTTTCCTTCAAAATTTGGTATCATTCTAACTAAAATTTATAGAAATTTGCATTAAATAGCTAAAGGAATTTTAAAAAAATCCGATGTAGAGGCAAATAGAAGTTTTAAGGAGTAAAACTATGGAAATTTTCAAGGCGGCTGCGAATCAAGCGATGAACGCGAACATAAATCCGTCGCAGCAAAATCAAATAGAAACTAGACAGATCGAGCACACGGACATCGAAGAAAACGTCACTGCCAATAAAAAATCAAAACTTGAAGATGCACTTGACAAGGAGCTTGACGGACTCAGCAATGAAGAGCTCGCCAAAAGGACAAAAGAGGTGACCGATAAGCTGAATTTCCAAATGGAACAGCTCGATACGAACGTGAGATTTGCCTACAACGATACTCTAAATTTGATGGTCGTTCAGGTAAAAGACGCAAAAACAGGCGACTTGGTGACGCAGCTACCAAGCAAACAAGCGATAAAAATAAGCGAATATTTCAAAGAGAGCATCGGCATACTCTTTGACAAGGAGAGTTAAGATGGCAGTCGGAAGCATAACAAATTTAGGATTTGGCACAAACAACAGCGCACTAAACGACGAGCTCGTGAATAAGCTAAAAAAGGCCGACGAAGAGGCTCAGATAAAGCCTATAACAAGCCGCATAGAGAAAAACGAGATAAGACAAAAAGACCTGGCTGCGCTAAAAACGCTCGTCAGTAACGTCAATGTCAGCGCAAAGTCGCTAGCAAGCGAGACTTTGTATCTAAAAAGGCAAGTAAGCTCCACCGGAACGGCTGCAAGCATAACGGCTGCAAGCGGTGTCAGCATACAAAGCTTTGATCTTGACGTCAAGCAAGTGGCTCAAAGAGACACCTATCAAAGCTCGAAATTTTATAGCTCTACAAGCTTGCTCGGCCTCACACAAAACGGCTCTTTCGACGTTGAAATAAACGGAAATAAATACTCTATCGGAGTCACTAAATCAACAACATATCAAGATATTGTGGATAAGATAAACGAGGTCAGCGGCGGGAATTTACAAGCTCGTATCCTAAACGTAGGCGGAAGCAACCCTTATCAAATAATGCTTCAATCAGCCGACACGGGAGCTACTCAAACGATAAAATTTTCAAACGATACAGCCGGGATTTTAGAAAAGCTGGGCTGGGATAGCAACCAAATACCGGTGACCGACGAGAGCGGCAACCCGGTATACAACAGCGACGGTACGCAAAAATTTACGTCGAATTTAGAAAAAAACAAGCTTATGTCGGCAGAAGATGCGATCTTTAACTACAACGGCGTAAATGTAACGCGCACCAAAAATACGATTGACGATCTGCGCCCAGGCGTCACTATCACCCTAAAAGAGGCCGGAAAGTCATCTTTTAGCATCGGTCAAGACACTACCGACGTCGCAAAGGCTGTGGAAGAATTTATCAAAGACTACAACCTGATGGTAACGAATTTAGGCATAGCGACAAACTACGATGAGGAAAAGGGCTCGGGCTCTTTTCAGGGAAGAAGCGAGATAACGAGTATCCGCTCCACCGTCAGTCGCCTAGTCACTGGGCAAAACGACGAAGGCAAAGCGATAAGTAAATTCGGCATAATTACCGACAAAGACGGTAAATTGATGCTTGATGATAAGAATACACTAAGCAAAGCTCTAAGCTCAAATCTCGAAGAGGTGCAAAAGTTTTTCATGGGCTCAAGCAAGATCGAGACAATAAGCTATATAGGCGTAAATAAAGTTGCCAGCGGACAACTGGATATCAAAACGGGCGATCTATCTATAAATGGCAAAGCCGTGAAATTTCAAACTGCAGCAGGATCGACCGCCGCACAAAACGCTCTAGCGCTTCAACAAGCCATAAATAGCGCCGGCATAGAGGGCGTAAGCGCTAGCCTCGATAGTAGCGGCGAGAGGATAGTGCTAAAGCGAAGTGACGGTCAAAATATCGAGATCAAAGGCGATGCCTCGGCTCTAAATCAGCTTGGTATGAGCACGGCTACCATAAATGCAGTGACAACTAAAACGGCTGGACTTTTTACAAATTTGAGCTCAAAGCTAGAAGATATCGTCGGTATAGACAATAGAAAAGACGGCACATTGACCGTTTTAGCTAAACAGCTCAAAGAAGAAGGCGAATCTTTGACAACAGACAAAGAAAACACTCAAAAGCTGCTAGATGAAAAATATAACACGATGAAAGATAGATTTATCAAATATAACTCCATCATCGCAAATTTAGAAAATCAATTTTCTACGCTAAAGCAGATGATCGAGCAAGAAATGAATAGCAAAAAATAAGAAAGAGATAGATGAAATCAGCAGCATATAATGCATACGCTCAGTCAAGCTTCGGGGGCATCGAGTCCCCGACCAAGCTCATCGAAATGCTTTACGACGGAATTTTGAAATTTATATTTCGCACGAAAAAGGCTATAGAGGTCGGCGATATAGAGAAAAAAGTTTATTATATAAACCGCGCCAATGCGATATTCGTTGAGCTTTTAAATTCGCTTGATTACAGCCAAGGGGATGTAGCTCACTACCTAAGCGGACTCTACGCCAGGCAGATGCAGCTTCTAGCCATGGCAAACATAAACAACGACATGAACGCACTAAATGAAGTGACAAACGTAGTAAAACAGCTCTCCGAAGCCTGGAGAGAGGTGACCGCAGATGAATGAGTGGATCAAAGATCTGAAACTAGCCTTGCTAAACGAAGACCTTGACGCTATCACAGCCCTTTCGGATAAATTTAACGAGAGCGACTTTAAAAATTTAGAGGATATGCAAGAGGCGCAAGCCCTGATAGCTCAAACCAGATCGTTTTTTGAAAGCAAATCCTCTCACATCCAAGCAGAGCTTTCAAAGCTACAAAAAGCTCAAAAATACATAAAAAATTAAGGCACGGCGATAAGCCGAGTTCTGTCGTGAGTGATCATTTATCTACTCTAAATTTTACAATTTAGCTCTAGCGAAGGGTTTAAATATAAGACTAAAACCGTCCCTTCTTGCTGCAAGTTGGGTTTATAAAGCCGCGCGAGTTGCCAAGCGCGCTGGTGAGCTCTTGCCCCGCCGTTTCACCTTTACCGCGTTTAGCGGCAGTTTGCTTTCTGTTACACTTTCCCTTAGGTTGCCCTAGCCATCTGTTAGATGGAACTTCGTCTTATCGCAGCTCGGACTTTCCTCTTTTTCAAGCGATCACTTGCCGTACCGAGGCAATTATAGCGAAAATTTGGAGAATTTTCTCTAATCGAAAATATTTTTATGCAAAATCTCTTCCAGCACCACCGTCGCATACGACCCCTTTTGCAATGTAAAGCTCATCGTAAAATGCGCCTTTTCGGGGATATATTTATATTCCACATTTTCAAGATAGCTCCACGCAAAGCGCCGCGAGCCACTCATTTTGGCATTAAATTCGCGCGTCTCGCCAAACACTTCATCCTCGATCATACGCGCGGTGCGGGTCGCCTCATAGGCCTTCGCACCGACGATGAGCCCGCAGCTTGTGATGTCGCGGCGAGCAAATCTCGCTAGCTCCGCGTCCAAATCCTCACACAAAAAGCACTTGCCATGCGGGTAATGCCCCAAAACTTCGCCCACGATCAGCTTGAAAAACTGCCTTTGCGCCTTCAAGCTTTTTAGCTCCTCGCGCGGGATAAATTTGTAAATTTCGGCTAGCTCTGCGAGGCTAAAATCCTGTGCAAAGCGCGAAATTTCAACGCGTTTGCTAAGCCAGCGGTTAAAAAGCTCGCTTTGATACGCCGAGATCAAAAACTCGCTCATTTTTGGATTTTTCAGTCGCTTGCCATTTAGCGTGCCCGATTTTAGCAGCTCCTGCCCGCTCTCGGCGTTATCTCCAAATTTACCAAAGCGCTGATAGCCAAAATAGTTCGCAAAGCCCGACGCGTCCAGCGTTTTGATCGCATTTTCCAGCTTTACCGCCTCGTTTGGCATGACCTTTTTTAAGCGGATGAAAAAGTTGTTTGCGCGCAGATGTCCGACGCGAAGCTTATTTTCATGCGCGACGGTGCTTAGAATTTTCATCTTTTCGTGGCTGAAATTTGCCAAATTCGCCTCAAATTTACGCGGCATCGAGACAAACTGCGTCGTCATGCCCTGCTTGTCTTTTAGCCCCGCGTAGCCAAATTCGCGTAGCTTCACGCCGGTAGCGTCGCTTAGCGCGCGCAGTGCCTCCTGTGTCGTCATGTCCTTTTTAGCGATCTCGATGATTAGGTGCTCGCCCTGCCCGCTAAAACTGTAAAGTGGCAGCTCGCGCACGACGAAGTCGTCGGCGTTTTTGCTAAAATGCGCGTTTATCGGTGCGTGCGTAAGCGTGTAAAGTGGCTTAAAAATGGTGTCCTCTTGCATGATTTTTATATCTTCCTTTTGTGATTTTTCCTATCAAATTTAGCCTGACGCGAGCTTTTTTGGCTTCGTTTTTGACGCGAGCGGCGTGACGCGGGCTAAAAGTAAATAAAATTTCATACTCTTCGCCGCTTTTTAGCTGCATTTGGCTTAATCTCTGGCTAAATTTCACTCCGCACCCACTCGCCGCACAAAGCTTGGCTAGATCCGTCCCCAGCCCGTCAGAGACGTCCATCGCGGCGTTTATAAATTTTGCCGCTGCATAAAAAAACCTCTCTCTTAGCACGGGCTTTACAAAGCGCGAATTCGCCCCGAGTTGCCCGCCGTTTTGCAGCGTACGAAGCCCTTTTAGACTGTCTCCGAGCCGCCCCGTGTGAGCCACGATGTCGCCCTTTTTCGCGCTGCTTCGACGCACCGCCCTGCCCGCGAGCTCGCCCACGATAGTGACGCTTAAATTTAGCGCGTCAGAGCCGATCGTATCGCCGCCGATGACCTGCACGCCAAACTCGTCGCAGGCCTTTTTTATGCCGCGCGTGAGCCACGTTATCTGCGCGCGAGTGAAATTTCTCGGCAAAGACAGTCCAAGCAGCGCAAATTTTGGTCTTGCATTCATCACGACGCAGTCGGAGAAATTTACGATCATCGCCTTGTAGCCAATCTGCTCTAAATTTAGCCAGCCCGTCTTAAAGTGTGAATTTTGCGCAAACAAATCCTTGCTAAACACCTGCCGACCAATGACCGCACCGTCATCGCCGATAAATTTACTCTCAAAACATCCGATCGTGAAATTTTCTTTATCCATTTGGCGATTATATTAAATTTGGTTTTAAATTTAAAGCAAAAACCGCTAAAATTAGCCAAAAAAGGAGCGCTCATGCTTGAAGTCAGGATTTTTAGATTTGACGCGAAATACGATGTTTTAAGATATTATAAACCATATTTTTTTGATGAATCGGACTTTAAAACGCCTGAAATTTTGCTAAACGAAGTCAAAAAGCAAGATCCGTTTTTTGAGTACGGCAAGAGTTCGCATATCAAAATAAACGGTGTCGTAGTGCCGATAGATTGGGACTTTGAGGATATTTTGAGGCGTTTTGGCGACAAGCTCACGATCGAGCCGCTCAGCACGAAGCGGGCCGTCAAGGATCTGGCGATAGACGATGGCGACTTTTGGGATAAAATTAAGCCGTTCGCCAAATTTTGCGATACGAGCGACAAGGCAGCTTATGCGCAGCTCGAACCATATTTTTACGCCGATTTTATCAAGGACTATGAGAGCGGATTTGTAGGGGCTAGCGCGATAATGCTGGCTAAAATTTTATGCGAAAAATACCCGCAGAAAAAAGATGAAATTTTGCAGCTTGTCGCGGATAAAAAGACGGGCGTCTGGATAGCGCGAAATTTGAGCGATTTTATTATAGATGGTAGTGAAATTTACGATACGGCGGTGGAGTTTGCGAGCTTAAATTTAAAGCAGCCAAAATGTGAGAGAAAGGCTCTAGCACCAGAGCCCGATACGGGCAAAATTTTAGATATGAGGCACGATTTTAACGGTTTTAAGATAGCCTTTACAGGAGAGATCTCATCCGAGCTAAAAAAGCTAAAAGCTAAATTTATAAAGCCGCAAAGTGCGAATCTACCGTGCGGGTTTGATATGCTGGGGCTAAATTACGAGCTAGCTTACAAGTTGGCAAGTAAAATTTTATTCGAGGCGTTTGATAGCGGGGCGGACTTTTTACTGGCCCTAAACGAGGCGCAATTTTATATGTTTGATACTCTTAGTGCAAAGCTATCGAAATTTTGCGGAAGAGATTTGGATGAATTTTACATACTTAGACAAAGCGAGCTGATAGCGCTAGCAAACGGCGATACGCCTCAAAGCCTAAGCGAGCATAGGCTAAAAGTCGGGCTGGTTTTATAGATTTATAATCCGAGCAATATATTATTGTTTTATTGTTATGTTTGCAACATTTGGCTACTTGGTGAACTAATTTGAGATAGAATTTAGACTTATAAGCGCTAAAACTAAAAGCACCTTTCTCATCTGCCAATCCATTTTTCGTTTATATTCACCGCTTTTTACTCGCACATCAAACGCTGTTCGCGTCCGCCATTTTTCGCTCGCATCGAAAATGCTGTTCGCATTTACTTTCATGCTCGTTCATCCAAAAATCTCAAATTTTTCAAAAACTCTAGGCTCGTCCGCCACGACACCGCGCTCAACGAGACTATCCACGACTTCACGGGTGCAGTCGGTTTGCTGCGGCCACTCGCGCGTGTAGCCGTCGCGCGCATCCTTGCTCGTAGCATCGATGCAGATTTGCTCGCCGTTTATGTAGATGTCGCGTAGCGCGTCGATGTTATTTACCACGCGCCAAAGCAGCATATACGGGTTTTCTAGGCGATTTTCCAGCCCAAGGACGACTAGCAGTCTAAAGTGCGCTCTAAATTTTAGCAAGCTCTCAAAAAGCTCGCGCGCTACGACATTTTTATCAAATTTAACCACGCAGATAGGACATTTGCTCTCGCGCACAAACTGCGCCAGCTCGCTCACGCCGCCATTTACGCTCTTAAATTTAGCCAGCAGCGCGGCGTCATCCAGCTTTTCGATCTCGCCCGTGCTAAAATCCTGTGTCGCATCCACGCCAAGCTTGCCGCCAAAGCACGAATTTGGGCTGGCGTGATCGAGCTGGTCGCACACGCCCTCGCTTATTAGAAGCGATCTCGCCCCCAGCCTATCGAGCACGAATTTCGCCAGCGCCTCGTAGTCTGTGAGCTGTGGCGCGTCAGCTCCGACAAAGACGGCATGCTTGACAAAGCTCATCTGTCCCACGCCCCAAAACGCGTGCATCGCCTGCTTTGCGTGCGCGGGGTAAAGCGTGTTGATCTTAGCAAGGATGAGGTTGTGAAAGACGCCGTTTTCGGGCATGTTGTAGTCGATTAGCTCCGGCACCGTCGTTTGCAAAAGCGGCAGGAAAATGCGCTCGGTCGCCCAGCCCATATATTTGTCTTCAAGTGGCGGCTTGCCAACGACCGTGGCGTGAAAAATCGGGCTCTCTTTATGCGTGATCGCCGTCACCTCCATCACCGGGAAGGGCTCAATGGGCGTATAAAAGCCCGTGTGATCTCCAAAAGGCCCTTCAAGCTCGAGCCGCTCGGTATCCACGAAGCCCTCTATCACGTAATCGGCGTCGCGCGGAACGTAAATTTCATTTGTAAGCGACTTCACGAGGCAGGCGGGACTTTTGCGAATGAAGCCGTAAAGTAGCAGCTCGAATACGCCCTTTGGCAGCGGCGCTTGAGCGCACCAGATATAAAGCGGATCGCCGCCGATCGCGACAGATACGGGCATCTTGCGCCCGGCGCGCTTGTATTCGCCAAAGAAATTCGCCCCGTCCTTGTGGATCTGCCAGTGCATGCCAAGGCGGTTTTTGCCGTAAATTTGCAGCCGATACATGCCTAAATTTTGTAGCTCGCCGTCCAGGCTTTGCGTATAGACCTGCCCCATCGTGATGAACGCCCCGCCGTCCTTTTCCCACGTTTTTAGCGCTGGAAGGTCGCGCAGATCGACGTTTTCGCCAAAACGCAAGACCTGCTGGCACTCGCCGCGTTCTTTTAGGCGGCGGACGAAAATTTTACGCATCGAGAAAAGATAGCTTAGAAAATTTAGCTTTTGGGTGAAATTTTTTGGCTTTTTGGGCTTTAAAAGAGCTGAAATCTCGCTCGCTACGGTATTCGGCGTAGTGCCAAAGATGAGCTCTAACGCGCGCTTTGAGCCGTAGATGTTTGTTAGCACCGGCGGGAATTTCCGCCCCGTTTCGCGGCTGATGACATTTGTAAAAAGCAGCGCCTGCGAATTAGCGCGCTTGACCTCGATGTAGCTAGCATGCGCGATTTCAAGGTCGATGTCGATCTCCTCTTTTACCTCGCGAAGTAGCCCGTTATCTTTTAAAAGCTTGATGTAGTCCATTAATTTTCCTTAAATTTGTGCTATTATAGCAAAAATTTTTACGGCTTCTTGGGGGTAATTTATGAAAAAAGGATACGTTTCTTACGCATTTACCGCAATATTTTTCATAGTATCTATGATATTTATATTTAACTACAAACAAACATACTTCGGGTTAGTTTTTGGGCTCATTCAATTTGCCTTTTTCTTTTTTTTAATGTTTTTTATAAGTGGACAGTGGTTAAGAAGTCTAAATTTTGCATCCATAGTAATGTTTATTTTATTTATGATAAATAGGCTTAGTTTGTATTTTTACAGGAAAACTCTATTTGCAAATGATTTTTTAGTATATTTCAATTATGAAAATTGGGACATTTTGACTGATTTCAAAGAGATATTTCTAGCCGTTTTTGCAATGTTGATCATGATTGGCTTTGGAGTTTTTGCATATTCAAGACACAAAAGATCAAATTTTAAATTTAGGCTGACCGGTCTATTTATAGCAATAGCTCTAGTCTTGATAAATACAAAACTAGCAAATACAGATAGCGTAAAAAACGCTTGGATTAAAACATTTCCAGAACTAAAGGCTACATATATGAATCTTTCTATGACGATAGGAGATAGCGCCAGCCTTAAATATAATAGTCCATCATTTGCAAACTCTTATCAACTATTTCAAGATAAGCTAAATTTAATCTCTGACTACAATGGCTCAAATTTAAAGCCAAATTTAGTTTTATGGCTTCAAGAAAGTACCATAGACGCGTCTTTTTACAAAGGTGAGCTGGCGCAACCGGATATGTTTAAGGGGGATTTTAAATTTAAAACTTTAAATAGAGTGCATACTTTTGGCGGCAGAACATGGAAGTCAGAATTTGAAGTACTCACAGGGCTAAGCCCGGATGAGTTTAATGAAAATTCGTCTTTGATATTCCAATATGCCGCACCGCACATTAAATATTCTTTGCCTAAAATTCTAAAAGAGCAAGGCTATTACACTATTGCCTTAAACCCTTATCCTGGAAGTGCGTATAACTCAAAAAATGCTTATAAAAATTTCGGTATAGACGAATATGTCCATCCAAGCGAACTACAATGCGAAGGTGCTGGCAATAAGATAAAAAAACTAAAACACATCACGTCTTTGCAAATGGGAAAATGTGCACAAAAAGTCTTTGAAAAATATAAAGATAAACAGCCGCTTTTTATATATATGCTTACGATAAACGAGCACGCACCATACGATAGAGCTGATAAAATCGAGTTTAATCTTGATAAATTTTACAAAAAACCTCAGGCTTTAAAATTAACCGATTATTACAAAAGGCAACTTGAGCTTAGTAAAGCAACGACGGATTTTGATAGCTTTATGCAAAGTACCGATAGACCTTATATATTCGCTTATTTTGGCGATCACCAAGGAAATATGGGTCTTAGCGAAAATGATGTAAGATTAAATTTTAACGATCCACTTGTAATAACTGGATTTTATGTAAAAGGTAGTCCTGACATAGAGTCTATAAAGAGTGACTTCAACGAGCTTGGCGAGTTATCTTTAATGCCTAGTGTGTTATTAGAACTCATGCAAATAAGACCGAATGAATTTTTTAAAGCACATTATGTAATGAGAAAAATTTGTGGCAATGTCGATGACTGCAAAGATAAAGAGCTCGTAAAAAGCTACAAAAGTTATCTTTATGATTATTTAAAAGATGCTAGCGAAAATTTAGAAAATAAATAAATTTAAGTCGTCTTAAAAAGATACCACTTTGGAGCGACTCGCTCGATCATTATGTATTCGTGCGGGCTCATTTTAGGCAGTTTGGATGGCTCGTTTGCGCGCATGAAGCCTACAGTGTTGTCAGTCACCCCGCCGATCGTCAGGATAAAATTTTCATTTTGAAACTGGGCGCTCGTAAAATGCAGCTCGCTTAAAATTTGCTCCGCTTTTGCCGTGTTGCCCGCACTTTTTGCCTGAAAAACGGCTTCAAATTTATCTAAATTTTGCTTGCCAAACGCGACCAGTTCGCTATCCCTTGCTATCATCAGCCTAATCTGCTCTATATCAACAAGCCGCTTGTCCTCCTCGCTTACCTTGTCGTAGCTACGCGCGATTTGCTTTGGGATTTGCATGAGCGCCAGCACCCTAAGGGCGTAAATTTTCTCATCTCTCACGAAAAAATAAAGATCAAACCAGTCGTCCTTTTGCTCGATGCTAGCGCGGATGACTTCGTATTCGCCGCTTTCATCTTGGTTCTCGCCGATGCCTAGCGAAGATACGCCTTTAAGCGTGACATCCTTGCCAACTGAAAATTTTCGCTCTTTCATCTCGCCTGCAAAATGAGCAGTTTTATTAAAATTTGGATCTGTAAAAAGCTGTCTGATAAGCTCGGTGTTTGAGCCGGCGAAGGCAAAATTTAGCGCCGCAAAAAGTGCGAGCAAAAATTTCATAAATTCGCCATTTCCTCGGCACGTTTTAAAAGCTCCTTCGCCCCTCGAGCGATAAATTCGCGCGCAAGTTCCTTACCAACGCTCTCAAACTCGCTCTTTTTGGCGGTTAAATTCTCAGTGATGACTTCGCTCCCGTCAGGCAGCCCCACGATCGCATTTATCTCAATCTCTTCACCCGCTAGCCTTGCGTTTATGCCGATAGGAACTTGACATCCGCCCTCTAAAAGCGTGACGAAATCGCGCTCCACACGCGTTTCGACGAGCGATCTTTCATCGTTTAAAAATTTGATTTTTTCTAGGATTTGGGCGTCATCTACCGCCTCGACTCCAAGCGCCCCCTGCCCCATCGCCGGCGTCATCTGCTTGATGTCAAACGGATAAATATGCGCGACCTCGTCAGCTAAATTTAAGCGATTTATGCCCGCCATAGCAAGGATGATCGCGTCAAATTCGCCCTCTCTTAGCTTGCGTAGCCTTGTTTGCACGTTTCCACGAAGCGAGATGATATTTAGATCGGGGCGCATCCTTAAAAGCTGCATTTTACGGCGCAGGCTCGTCGTGCCGACCTTTGCGCCCTGCGGCAGGTCATCAAATTTAGCGTAACACTCGCTGATCATCGCATCTCGCACGTCTTCGCGCGAGCAAATTGCGGCAAGCACGAGTCCCTTAGGAAACGCGACCGGCACGTCTTTTAGGCTATGCACGGCGATGTGCGTTTGTCCGCTTAGCATGCTATCTTCGAGCTCCTTTGTAAAAAGCCCCTTGCCACCGATCTTTGCAAGCGGTGTGTCAAGGATCACATCGCCTTTGGTCTTCATCCCGACCAGTTCGACTTGTAGCCCCTCGTATTGCGCCATCAGCCGCGCCTTGATATGCTCGCTTTGCCAGAGTGCGAGCGCACTTTTTCTCGTTGCGATTTTTAAAATTTTCATCTTTTATCCTCTATATCCTGCTTCTCTTCGATGACTTCAACGTCAATGATATCGCTATTTTCGCTACTGTTTGCGCTTTGGTAATACCTATACGAGTTAAAATCCTCCCCAGCCCTATCCTCGCCGCCTCTAAATTTAGCAAAAAGCGCCAAGAGCACGACGATCGCTCCGATAAAGTCCGTCAAAATGCCCGGCAAAAACAGGAAAAACCCGCCTATCGCCATCCCGAGAGCACCGAAAATATCGCTTGGCTTTACAAAAGCTATCCTCGAGGTTATTTCGAAAAATCCCACACGAAACATCAAAAATAGCCCCAATATCCCGCTTATGATGACCTCCGAGACAAAGCCTAAGAAGCCGTATCGATGCACGAAAAAGTAAAGGCAGACGAGCTCGGCGATGATGTAAGGTGTCCAAAGTAGCTTTAGCATAGCTTTTCTTTTAAAACGCTCAAAATTTCATCTTTTTTGACGACTTCTTTTACGAGTCCGTCCCGCGTGATCAGCTCTACTTCGCCGTTTTCCAGGCCTTTACCAACGATAAGGGCATACGGAAAGCCCAGTAGCTCGAAGTCATTCATCTTCACGCCAAAGCGTTCGTTCCTGTCATCAAGCAGCACGCAAAGCCCTAAATTTCGTAAATTTTCATAAAGCTCGGTCGCAAATTTGACACCCGCCTCGTCCTTTAAATTTGAAATGACGATCTCGCACTCAAATGGCGTGCACTCCTTTTTCCACACGCAGCCTCGGTCGTCGTGGCTAGCCTCCACCATCACGGCTATGAGGCGGCTCACACCGATGCCGTAGCAGCCCATCAAAAATGGCCTGGCCTTGCCGTTCTCGTCTAAAAATGTCGCGCCCATCGCACTTGAGTACTTATTTCCCAGCTGAAAGATGTGCCCGACCTCTATACCCTTGCTAAGCTCCAGTTTGCCGCCGCATTTAGGGCAGATATCGCCTGCTTGGACACTGACTAGATCCTTAAAGCGCTCGTCGTTAAAGCTCGAGACGCTCACACCGACGAAGTGATAGTCTTTTTCGTTCGCACCGCATATCATCTGCGTCTGGCCCTTTAGCTCGTTATCTATGTAAAAATCGACGCCGCTAAGCCCCACAGGCCCGCAAAAGCCTGCCACCAGCCCGGCCGCGGCAACCTCGTCCTCGCTCGCATCGACAAGCTCGAGCGCCCCGCAAGCGTTTTGCGCCTTGGTTTCTTGCAGCTCGTCGTTGCCGCGAACGAAAAATGCCACGATCTTTTGCGTATCCTCGTAGATCGCTTTTTTAATGACGGCCTTTATCGTGTAAAACTCATCGACCTTGAAAAATTCCGCCACCGCCTTTATCGTTTTGGCGTTTGGAGTGTAAAATTTAGCTGCATCCGCTTGAGGCACAGGAGCGTCGCTAGTCTTTTTCACACGTTTTGCAGCCTCGACATTTGCGGCGTATTTACAGCTATCACAGCAAAGTATATCGTCCTCGCCGTTTTTAGCAAGCACCATAAATTCCTTGCTCCCGCTGCCACCGATCGCTCCGCTATCGGCCTCGACGGCTCTAAAATTTAGCCCCAAACGAGTGAAAATTTTAGAATACGTCGCCTCCATCAGGTCGAATTCTCGCTTCATATCAGCTTCGTTCGCATGAAAGCTATATGCGTCTTTCATCGTAAATTCGCGCCCTCTAAGCAGTCCGAAGCGCGGCCTGGCCTCATCTCTAAATTTTGTATTTATCTGATAGATATTTAGCGGAAGCTGCTTGTAGCTAGTGACCTTGCCCCGCACGAGCGCGACTGCGGCCTCTTCGTTCGTCGGGCTTAGCACGAAGTCGTTTTCTTTTCTGTCTTTAAAACGCAAAAGCTCCTTGCCAAAGACGTTAAAGCGCCCGCTTTGCTTCCAAAGCTCACCCGAAGTCACCACGCTAAAGCTCACCTCAAGCGCTCCGGCCGCGTCCATCTCTTCTTTTACGACCTTTGTTATCTTATCAAGCATCATCTTTCCAAGCGGCAAGAAGTTGTAAAGCCCCGAGCCGATCTGCTCCACAAAGCCGCCGCGCACTAAAAATATATGGCTTGGCAGGCTCGCGTCTTTGGGGGCTTCCTTGGTCGTCGGTGCGTAAAATTTGCTAAATCTCATCTATATCCTTCGTTAAATTTTCTAAATTTTCCTCTTTTATGTCAAATAAAAATTTTATCCCACCGGCGATCTGCTCGGCATCGTTCTTGCTCGCGAGGCTCTTTAAATTTATCGTCGGCGAGTGCAAGAACGCCTTGAAAACTTGATGTATGAGCTTTGCGGCTTCTTCTTTGTCGCTGTGTTTTAAATACCCCTTTTTAAGCGCCTTTTCTAGCTCCGCCTCGGCGCAAATTTCAGCCTTTTTGCGTATCGTTTTTATGAGCGGTATGCTGATGTTATCTTTTAAAAATTTCAAAAATTCATTCGTACTTTGTCCTACGATCGAGTATGCCGTCTGCGCTTGCTCCTCTCTAAGAGCGAGATTCCTGCGCACCATCTCCTCCAGGCTATCGACCGAATAAACACTGATCTTATCGGTATTTACGAGATCGATGTCCCTAGGCACGGCGATGTCAAAAAAGTAACGGCGAAATTCCTGCGGCTCTATGAGCTCGCCCGTGATGATCGCATGCGGCGCGGAGGTGCTGGAAAATATGAGGTCGTATTTGTTGATATATTCTTTTAGCTTTAGGATGCTGTCCCAGCTGGCCTTGTCGCCTAAATTTTCGACTAGCTCCTCGACGTGGTCGCTGCTTCTATTTATGATGATGACATTAGCGCCGCTTGCTATGAGGTGCTTTGCGGCTAGCTCGCCCATCTCGCCAGCGCCTATGACGACGGCAGTCTTGTTTTCAAGAGTGCCGAAAATTTCCTTTGCCTTTGCGACTGCGACACTTGAAACGGAGATAGGATTTTTTGAAATTTGCGTTTCGTTTCGCACCCTGGCTGCGCATTTACAAGCGTAATGCACCAAACGGCTGATATACTCGCCGCTTGAATCGTTGTCAAAGGCAAATTTAAAAGCGTTTTTGAGCTGTCCGACGATCTGCGTCTCACCCACGACCAGACTATCAAGCGAGCTAGCCACCGCAAAAAGATGATGCACCGCGCCGCTGTCCTCGTAAATGTCCGCACGCTCGAAAAGCTCATCCTCAAAAACGCCCGAATACACCGCCAGACACCTTATGATGTGCGTCATCGTGTTTTTTATATCGTCCGTATATGCCAGCACCTCGACGCGGTTGCAAGTGCTAAGCACCATGCACTCTATGATATTTTTACTTGATTTTAGCAGTCTTAAAATTTGATCTTTTTTCTCGTCGCTATCGAAGGCGAGCTTCTCGCGAACGGAGATATCGGTGTTTTTATAAGTAAAGCTGATATTTAAATAATGCATCAAAATTCCCTGTCTATCATGCTTTTTATGATCTCTTCAAGCTCTTTGTTTTTGTATCCTTTTATCGCGACGAGGGCATCCTCGCAAAGAGCTTTAGCCTCGTTTATAGATCTTTGCACGCAGTTAAATTTAGCGAAATTTCGCGTCAGCCACGAGCTTTGCTCCTCGCTCATGTCCCTTGCATGAAGCGATCTTAGGCGCTTTTTGCCTTTCTCATCCAAGGCTTCATAAAGATAAATATAAGGAAGCGTAGTCTTGCCCTCTTTAAAGTCGTTCATAGCGGGCTTTCCAAGCGTATCGGCGTTTTGAGTGATATCCAGCACATCGTCTATTATCTGAAAGGCAAGGCCTAAATTTTTGCCGTAAATTCTAAATTTCATCTCGTCTAGTCCCGCCAAAACAGCGCCACAAGCAGCGGTCGCCTCGATCAAGACAGCTGTTTTATAATAGATCATATCCATGTATTTTTGTTTATCGTCGTTGAAATTTTCGCTTAGATTCACATCCATCAGCTCGCCTATGCTTAGCTTACTAACGGCTTCAGAGACTAGACGCGCGATATTAGGCGGGAATTTTGCAAGCTCGAAAAAGCCCTTGGAGTAAAAGATATCTCCTAGCATGATGGAATTTTTAGTGCCAAAAAGTGCGTTTATGCTAGGCTTGCCGCGTCTCGTGTCAGCATCGTCTATCACGTCATCATGTAGCAAGCTGGCAAGATGTATGAGCTCGATGATCGCGCAAAGCCTGAGCGTCTCATCGCTTATGCCGGCTATCTTTAAAAGTAGCTTCGAGCGAAGCTTTTTGCCTGAATTTACGTTTAAAAACATCTTTAAAGCCGGCTCATAGCCAAGCTCTTTTATAAATTCCATCATTATTTCATCGATCTTGTCCATATCTTACCTCATCTATTTTTTCGGATCTACGAATTCCACGTCTATACGTTTGCTTTCATCAAGGATATTCACGCTAAAAAATGCCGTGCGGTTTTCAAATTTCACAAACGAGAGATAAAGCGTCACGCTTTCATTAGGTGGCATCGTAAAATCAGGCAAAACGCGCTGCATATAGGTATCTTGTCCGTGCCTTAACGACATCACCATTTGTCTTGGATAGCGCCTGAAAAAGCTTTGTACCGTGATATTCGTGCTGTCAAACAGCGTCCAACGAAAGTCGAAAACATCTCTTTTTTGCGTCGCCTTTTCGGTTATGAAAACCCTGCCCCATTCGTCTTTTTTAAGCTCAAATGTGTGAGTTTGGCTCGGATCGAAATTTGGCGCCGCACCAAAAGCCAAAGCCGCAAAAAGAAAAAAAATAGCTGAAATTTTACTCATTTTGGCTCAAAATTTCCCCACTAAGCCCGATATAAACGTCATTTAGTCCGTCATAAATTTTATCCGCTTCTCTAGCCATAAAATTTTGCAAATAAGCCTCATCAAAGCCGTTTTCATCGCAAATCTCACGCATAGCGACGAAAATCTCAAAAATTTTATCAAGCTCGTTTGACACGACCGCTCTATCTGCATGAAATAAAATATCGTAAAATTTATCCCTTGCGCTTCCCTCGAAAATCCCGTCCATTGGGCTGCCTTATACAAAATTTTATAATTATAACTAAATAAAGCTAAATAAAATTTAATCCCCACGGACTAAAATTTCGAGATTATATCCCACGCTCGCTTCATATCCTGAGCGTTGAAAGTCGCGCTCGGGCTTGGCTTTCCAAAGCCCCAGCTTACCTGCAGATACGCCATTTTGGCATTTTTTGCGGCAAGCTCGTCTTTCATGCTATCGCCCACGAACATCGCTTTTTTGGCGTTCGTGCGCTCGCAAGCTATATGAAGCATCGTAGGATCGGGCTTTTGCGGGATATCTTTGCCGGCTCCAATGACCTCATCGAAAAAATGCAAAATTTCATTTTTCCTTAAAATGGCTTCGAGCGTATTTTGCGGAGCGTTGCTGGCTAGAACGACCTTGAAATTTTCGTTTTTACATCGGCCCAAAAGCTCGCTCACGCCATCGTAGCAAACGGCATAAAGATCGTAATAGGCCTTAAATTTCTCCTCAAAGCCCTCTTTCAGCCCGGCAAAGGGCTTGTCGATATTATAAAAATCAAGCGATAAATTCCTGCCGGGCTCGTTTATCGCTTTTACTATAAAGTCCGTCTGCAGCGGCTCTAGGCCCATATTTGCCCTGATGTCGTTCACAGTTTTTTCTATCGCCACGCCACTATTTATGATCGTGCCGTCCATGTCAAAGATTATCGTTTTCAATGCTCGTCCTTAAATTTATTTGGCTCTATTATAATAAATCATTGACACTTGCTTCGCAAATCTTGCTCACTCCGCAAAGCACCGAACATATAGCACGATTTCCGCGGTCAGCCTATGGCTTCCCTGTAAATCGGCGGTGATAGCGTCGCTTCACAAGGTTTGACTTCGCTTTAGAAAGTTGAAAATCAATGAAATATTTTAACAGAGCCATTTATTTTTATGCTTTTCTTTTTTGTAGTTTTTAGAATTTTTAAGCTTGTCAAGGGCGTTTGCACTACGCAAAAGCTCCTCTCGCGGCGTATTTGCGATCAGTGAATTTATAAAATTTTCAAGCGCTTTGGTATATGGCTGATCAAGATACACGGGCTCTATTTTGGCGATGATCTGAGCGTTTTTAGCCACCCTATCCGCAAAAGCCGCTTCGTCAAAATCATCGCGTTTTAGCCCGTTTATGGCTGATTTCGCAAATTTTTCAAGTGCCCTTAAATATCTCACGCGCTTAAATTTATCGTCTGCTGCGCTCATTTTAGCTCCGTTTTTTATGAAATTATATCAAATTTCAAAATTTTAAATGTATAATTCGCATTATCAAATTTCATAAGGAGCGAAAATGAAGCAAGAGACGCTGGCGATCCACGCGGGATACGATACGAATTCAGGCTTTGGCACGATGGCCGTGCCGATATTTCAGAGTACGGCTTACGACTTTGGCAGCGCGCAGACTGCCGCAGCGAGGTTTAATCTAACAGATAGCGGCCACATCTATACAAGGCTTGGCAATCCGACGACTGATGTGTTTGAAACTCGTGTGGCGGCCCTTGAGGACGGAGCGGCGGCGATCGCTACAGCCAGCGGTCAGGCGGCGCTTTTTTACAGCATCGTAAATATCGCGAGTGCAGGCGATAACATCATCATCGCAAAGAAAATTTACGGCGGCACGACGGTGCTTTTTACTCACAGCCTAAAGCGCTTTGGTATAGAGGCTAAAATCTTTGACAGCGACACGGCGGACGATCTTGAAAATTTAATCGACGAGCGCACGAGGGCGATATTTTTCGAGACGCTCTCAAATCCGCAAATTTCCATCCCAAATATCGAAAAGATCGTCTCCATAGCCGACAAGCACGGTGTCATAACGATAGCCGACAACACAGTGCCAACGCCGATACTCATACAGCCTTTCAAGCACGGCGTAGACGTCGTGGTGCATAGCGCGAGCAAATATATGAGCGGTCAGGGACTCAGCCTCGGTGGCGTCGTGGTCGCAGCCAAACACCTAAACGACAAGATAAAAGGCAACGCCAGATATGAGCATTTTAACGTCCCCGATCCCAGCTACCACGATATCCTTTACACTGATATGGCGGATAAATTTGACATCTACACGCTAAGGATGAGGCTAGCGGTCGTCAGAGACATCGGTGCGGTGATATCGCCCTTTAACTCGTGGCAGCTCATACAAGGGCTCGAGACGCTTAGCATACGCATGCAAAAGCATTCGCAAAACGCCCTTGAGATCGCTAAATTTTTAAATTCGCATAAATTTATAAAAAGCGTGGCATATCCGGGACTGCCAAGCAACGTAGATCACAAAAAGGCGCAAAAATACTTCAAAAACGCTATGTCAAGCGGGCTATTTTGCTTTGAGACCGATAGCTTCGAGCGCGCTCAAAAGCTGCTAAGTAAGGTGAAGTTATTTAAGATCGTCGTAAACATAGGCGATACGAAGTCGCTCATCACGCATCCGGCCAGCACCACTCACCATCAGCTCACAGCCGAGGAGCTAAAAAAGGCCGGCATCAGCAAGGAGCTGATAAGAATCAGCGTCGGGCTAGAAGACGCAGAGGATCTAATAGCCGATCTGGCTCAAGCTTTAGAGGATTGAAATTTGGGGACGGCGCTCCCCTAAATTTCACCTAGCGCCTACGCCATGAAGCTTTTTATCGTCTCTTGATACAAGGCGTGGTTCTCACACTGCACGAGTAGCAGATCTCCATCGTCAAACACGGTAGAGCCGGTCGGTTTGATGTATTCGTTTTTACGTTTTACAAGGAGTATCAAAAAATCAGCCGGTAGCTCCAGCTCGGCTAAATTCTTGCCGATGAGCTTCGAGCCAAAATGGATGGTATGCTGGCGCAAAGCATACGTGAGTATCGGGGAGTTTTCCATCTTGGCGGGCTCTTGGGCCTCCTCCTCGTCCTTGACCTTAAATTTATCCGCTGCATAGCTAAGCGACATACCCTGCGTGAAAATAGAGATCATAACCATAAAAAATACGATGTTGAAAATGATATTTGCATTTGGGATCTGATCTACGTAAGTATAGGTCGCAAGCACGATAGGTACGACTCCTCGAAGCCCGACCCACGAGATGAAAAGCTTGTCGTTTAGGCTAAATTTAGAAAAAAGCAAGGAGGCGAATACGCCAAGAGGCCTTGCTATAAACATCAACCAAAGCGCGAGCACGAAAGCCATGAGCGCTATGCTAGGTAGCTGTGACGGGAAAACCAGCAGCCCAAGCGTCAAAAATACGACTATTTGCATCGCCCACGCTATGCCGTCGTGAAAGCCGATCAAATTCTTTTTATGCACGAATTCTTTTTTATTGATGAAAATTCCGGCTATATACACGGCCAAGTAGCCGTTACCGCCGATCTTGAAGCAAAGCGTGTATAAAAGCAGTATCCAAGCCATCGAAAATACCGGATACAAGCCCCAGCTCTTTAGCCTGAGTCTGTTAAATATAGTCGGTAGCATCACGCCAAAAACATAGCCCATAGCTATACCCACGCCAAACTGCATTATAAGCGAGCTAAACCACTCGTAGGCCGACGGGACCGTGCTTAGCGAGATCATCTGGATAATACTCATCGTTAAAAAGATCGCCATAGGATCGTTCGAGCCAGACTCCAGCTCCAAAAGCGGAGCGATGTTGTTTTTAAGCGAAATTTTCTTTGCACGGAGTATGGCAAACACCGCCGCAGCGTCGGTCGATGAGATGATAGCGCCTAGCAAAAGCGCCTCCAGCCAGCTAAAGCCAAGTAAAATTTTAGCTATCGGTGCGATGGCTAATGCAGTGAGCACCACGCCCACGGTAGCCAGCATGAGCCCTCGCCCAAATATCGGCTTTATCGCGGCAAAATCAGTATCCAACCCGCCCGCGTAAAGTATAAAAATAAGCGCCAGCATACCGACGTTTTGAGCGATGAATTGATTGTCGAAATTTACACCAAGCAGCCCGTCAGAGCCCGCCAGCATACCCACGCCGAGAAACACTATGAGAGAAGGGATGCCGAATTTATCGGAAATTTTACTTAGCAAGATGCTAGTTATCAGCAAGATAGCAAAGAACAAAAGAAAATTTTCCATCTGCCCTCCCTTTTGTGTCTATAAAATTTTCAAATAATGTCCTCGAACGCCTCGAATTTATCGTTTGCAAGCAAGGTGTCGAGTAAAATTTCGTAGCTATCTTTGATCTCGTCTTGAAACCTCGTAAGAAGCGCCCTGGCGTCCTTTGCATCTTGCGGATAGCTCACCACAAGATCGATCGGCTTAGCGCCTAAAAACTCCTGTATCCCGCCTAAAAGCACCGACGCGCCCTCTTTATCGGTGCCGTAAAGCACGGCGATGTAATGCTCGCCTTCTCTTATCACGACATCGGTTTGTCTTAAAATTTTCTCGAAAATTTCGCCATATTCGTTGCTATTTGGGAGGCAAAAATATATTAAAGAGATGCTTTTCGCGCCGCTTTTATCGCCGCCGAAACGCTCGATCATAGAAATTTCAAGCTCCAAAAGCGGCAAAATGTCCGCCTGTGAAAAAATTTTAGCCGCCATTTTGTTCCCTTTTTGCATCGTGATTTTGTGTAACTATTATATCTTTTAAATTCTCAAACATGAATATATTAAGCCCGTTTTTGTATTCGTATCCTAGCTTTAGCCCGTGCGACTCAAGGATGTTGCTAACGATATAAAGTCCAAGTCCGAAGCTCTTTTGAGCGTTCTCGCCTTTGATGAACGGCTGGATGTAAAAGCTAAGGTCGTTTTTCAGCCGTTCGCCGTTTGTGATAAATTTTATATGCTCGTTTGAAATGACGATATTTACGTGCTTGTCGGTAGAGTATTTGATGCCGTTATCTATCATGTTTTTTATCGCGATGGCAAAAAGTTTAAAATCAACCATCAGCTTGACCTCATCGATCTCGCTCACATTTACCTGACCTTTTTCTATCATCGCTATATCAAGCGCTTCGTCTATGAGGTCTTGCACCAGACAAGAGGTTTTGTTGCTAAGAGCAATCTTGGATGTAGTCTGCTCGATAGCTGCGAGCTCGTTTATCAGGCTTTCTAGCTTGTGAAATACCGATATGAGTCGCTCCTGGTTCTTGCCCTGCTCTATCATCTGCGCGGCGATGAGGCCCTTTGTGATAGGCGTTTTTAGCTCGTGCATGATATTTCGTAAGAAAAGATGACGCGAGTCATTGAGCGCCTTTATCTGCGAAACAGCGTCATAAAATGCCTGCGAGACCTCTGAAATTTCATCGTTTCCTCGGCTCACGTTCCTCACCGCATCAAGCTCTCCGTTTGCAAATTTATCTATCTGGCGCTTTAGCCTGCGAAGCGGCTTTATCTTATAGATAACAAATATATACGCGCCCAGTAAAATGATCGCAACTACGATAAATACGGCCTTTATGACCTCATATCGATAAGGCTGGAATTCCTTATCCATAAGCAGCTTGATCTCGTCAAGATGCTGTATTTTGAGGTAATGATGCTTGTTATAAAGCAGTATCGCGCTCGAGCCTATATCGTCCGAGACCTCTTCTATGACGCTGGCCTTGGCTAAAATTTCATCTTTTTTGGCTTCGTTTGAAATTTCAGGCATATCGATATTTTTAAGCTGTCTGTCGTATTCGTCTTTATCGATTATGCCGCCCATGTAGAAAAGATTTGTCCGTGCGACGTTAGAATACTTCGTGTTAAGCTCTCTGGTATAGTTTTGTTTGTCGTATCCCATCAGCCATAAAAACGCCAAAAATATCGAAACCAGCGCCAAAGCGAAGATGAAGGTTATCGTGATAAATACAGATGAGCGCGGCATTACAATACTAACTTATAGCCGATGCCGCGTATAGCGTGGATGTAGCGCGGCTCTTTTGGATTTTCTCCGAGTTTTGAGCGGATCCTGCCGATGATGACGTCGATACTTTTGTTCGAGCTGTCTTCGTTTATGCTCTCGCAGTTGTAGATGAGCTCCTCGCGCGTGACGGCGCCGCTTTCTTTTTGCAAGAGGTATTTTAGTATGTCATACTCGGCAGCCGTCAAATTTAGCGGTGTGCCCTTGAAATATATCTCATGCTCGTAGTCTTTTAAAACGATGTCTTTTTGTTGATTTTGCACGCTCTCATCGCTTGCGCTCACGCTTTGACGGCGCAAATGGCTCTTGATACGAGCTAAGAGCTCCTGCGGGTCGTAAGGCTTTGGCAGATAGTCGTCCGCTCCATTGTCAAGTGCATTTACTTTATCGGTTATATCGTGTCTGGCACTTGATATGATGATAGGGATGTTGTGACTTTTCCTTATCTCTTTGCAAACCTCGAGCCCATCGATCCCAGGTAGCGTGAGATCTAGTATCACGAGGTCGAATTCTCCCGTATTTAGCGTCGATAGCCCTATATAAGGCTCCTCTGCGGTAGTCACTTTGATATCGTAGTTTTCAAGATATTCGGTCAAAATTTCGGCTAGCTCCATATCATCTTCTATCATTAAAATTTTTATCATAGCTCGTCCTAAAAAATTATTTGAAAAATTATATCATCTCTTTTAAATTTAGCCAAGCAAAAGACGAAATACGAACGCTAAATTTAGCGTATCGAAATAGCGCTCAAAATTTAAATGATAAAGTGCTAATAAAAATTTAAAAGCTTCGCTTCTGCTTTATGGTTGCGTAACAAATCAACACCAAGATTATTCAAAAAGCTAGCCAAGCGGGATTTAAAGACGGGCGAAGCTGCCCGTCAAATTTTATTTTACGACAAGACCTTGCATTATACCTCTGCGATTGACCCAGACTAGAATCTTTTTGCCGTTTGATTGTTTTATCATTTTTGAAAAGCTTTGCACGTCTTTGACTATCTCTTCGCCTACTTGGACGATGATATCTCCGCGCTCAAAGCCAAAATCCTCAGCCTTTGAGCCGGTCTTTACATCAGTGACTAAAACGCCCACGGTGTCGGGATTTAGCTTAAATTTAAAGCGAGTATCGTCAGTCAATGTCGTGACGCTTAGTCCGTCGATGATAGCGCTTTCTTTGCTGGCTTTTGCGCTCGTTTCCATATTTGCGAGCTTAAATTTAGCGTTCATGATCTTGCCGGAGCGCTCGTATGTGAGATCAACGCTGCTATTTGGAGACAACGAACCTATGAAATTCTTAAGATCGTTCGCATTTTTGATAGGTTTGTCGTTTGCCGAGATGACCAAGTCACCGCGTTTTAGTCCGGCTTCATCAGCAGGCAAGCCCTTTTCTACGCTACTTATGAGCGCGCCTTCTTTGTTTGTATAAAGCTCTTTTTGTTCGTCGGTCAAATTTGCTATCGTGACGCCGATGTATCCGCGCTCAATCTTGCCGTCAGATATCAGCTTTTTGGCGATATCCTTTACCATGCTTGAAGGTATGGCAAAGCCGATGCCGTTGTTATCGCCGCTACGTGAGAGTATGGCGGAATTTATACCTACCAAATATCCTCTGCTATCTACCAGCGCACCGCCTGAATTTCCGGGATTTATGGAGGCGTCAGTCTGGATGAAATTCTCATATTGATTTAGACCGATGTTGTCTTTATTTAGCCCGGAGACGATGCCTTGAGTCACGCTCTCGCCTACGCCAAAGGGATTGCCGATGGCAAATACGACATCGCCGTCAAGCAGCTTTGAAGAGTCGGCGAAAGTTATCGCGTCAAGATCGTTCGCTTCTATTTTTATGACGGCCAGATCGGTTTTAGGATCGCTTCCGATGACTTTGGCTTTATACTCTTTACCGCCCTTTGCCAAGGTGACTAATATCTGATCGCTATCCTCGATGACGTGGTTGTTCGTGATGATGTATCCATCCTTTGAGGCGATGACGCCGGAGCCAAGCGATGTGCTCTTTTCACGCTCTTTTGGCACTCCAAAGTTAAAGCCAAAAAATTCTTTGAAAAAAGGATCGTTAAACATCTGATCCACGCCTTGAGTATTTATGGTCTTTGTGGTGGAGATATTTACTACCGATTTTTTGGCCTCGGAGATCGAGCTGTGATATGAAAGTATCACGTTTTTATCATTTTGAACCGGCGAAACGCGTGTAATGTCCGAATTCGCCTCGTTAAAATTTATATCGGCCGCAAAAAGAAGACCTGCGGCAACAACTGAAATAAGCATAACTTTTTTCATTTTTGACCTCTGGTTTTAAAAATTTCGCAGTGATTATAAGACCATCATCATAATAAAGTTTTAATAAATTTCGTGCTAAGTAAACGACTATAAACTTGATTGACTTAGACTAAAGTTTTATGCTACAATACGCATCAAAAAACAGACAAAAGGAGAATATATGAGCGAGAGCTTATACGAGACCTTGGGCGTCTCAAAAGGCGCGACAAGCGATGAAATAAAAAAAGCATACAGAAGACTAGCCAGAAAATACCACCCTGATATAAACAAAGACCCAGGTGCCGAAGATAAATTTAAAGAGATAAACGCAGCCTACGAAATCTTAAGCGACGAAAAAAAGCGCGCGCAATACGATCAATACGGCGATAGTATGTTCGGCGGACAAAATTTCCATGATTTTGCTCAAGGCTCGGCGGACATGGGCGATCTAAACGAAATTTTACGCAATATATTTTCAGGCGGCTTTGGCGGCGGAGCGAAATTCAGTAGCGGATTTGGCGGAGGATTCGAAGGCTTTAGCAGCGCGGGATTTGGCGGGTTTGGAGCGATGGATCTTGATATAAATGCCAAAGTCAGCATACCTTTTGACGTAGCGATAACAGGCGGCGAACATAGGATAAATTTTAACGGCGAGAGCCTGAAGATCAAGATCCCAAGCGGCATAAACGACGGCGAAAAGCTTCGCATAAAAGGCAAAGGAAATAGCGCGGGCGGCAGGACGGGAGACCTCATCCTAAGCGTCAGTATCGAGCCTAGCGACGAATACGAACGCGACGGCGACGATCTTTACAAAGACGTCGAGATCCCGCTAAAAACGATGATATTTGGCGGCAAGGTAGCCATACATACGTTTAAAAAAGACGTAACGATAAAGATAGCTGAAAATTCTAAGACCGGAACTAAGATCAGACTCAAAGGATACGGCGTGCAAAACAGAAAGAGCGGAATTTACGGAGACCTTTATCTAAAAGCGCGCATAAAGTTGCCGGACATACACGAGCTAGACCCGAAATTAGTCGAAATTTTAAGAGAAAAACTACCGGAGTGAAACGATGCAAAATTACGAAGAACCAGTATATCTCATCAGCGTTGTGGCAAAGGTGCTTAGCATACACCCTCAAACCCTGCGCCAATACGAACGCGAAGGGCTCATCGAGCCTTCTCGCACGGACGGGCGCATGCGGCTTTACTCGCAAAAAGACGTCGATCGTGTCAAGATGATACTGCGTCTAACGCGTGATCTTGGTGTGAATTTAGCCGGCGTAGACGTCATACTTCAGCTAAAGGAAAAAATGGACGAATTTGAAGCTACGATAGATGAGCTCAAAGAGCAGCTGAACAAAAGCAAGCAAAGTGCGATACCCGCCAAAAAATCGCTCGTCAAACATAAAAATAGTTTCGATCTGATATTCTACGAAGGAAAAAAATAAACAAATGGACTTCTTGCTCGGGCTTTTGATCACGATAGCCATATCTGTCGCATTAAACGTAATATTTAACAAATTTTCCGTACCGACCATCATCGGCTACATCGTAACAGGCGTCTTGATCTCGGAGGTGCTGGACTTTAAAAGCACCGATGACGTCGCGCATATCGCAGAATTTGGCATAGTGTTTTTGATGTTTACCATAGGTCTTGAATTTAGCTTCAAGCACCTGATGGCGATGAAAAAAGAGGTCTTTTTAAACGGTACTTTGCAGGTTTGTATAAGCGGCTTTGCGATCGGGACTTTGCTTTTTTACGTGATGAAGATACCCGATAGATCCTCGCTAATAGCAGGTCTGGCCTTTGCACTCTCATCGACAGCCATAGTGCTAAAGACGCTAAACGATAGCGGAGATATCTCGCAAAATTTCGGTCGTAAGGCGCTTGGAATTTTGCTTTTTCAAGATATCGCGGTCATCCCTATCCTTTTGATGGTGGACATCTTTAGCCAACAAGGAAGCTCTATAAACGAGCTTTTGCTAAAAACCTTGGTGAGCGCACTCATTTTGATCGTCGTGCTTTACGTCATAGGCAAATACGTCATCAACTGGATATTTTACAAGGTCGTGCAAACTAATTCGCAAGAGGTTTTCATCACTACGATAATGCTGCTAGTAGTAGGCGGCAGCGAGCTGGCGCATGAATTTGGCTTTTCATACTCGTTGGGAGCGTTTTTGGCAGGCATGATGATGGCCGAGACGCAGTATAAACACCAGATAGAAGCCGACCTCATACCGTTTAGAGACATTTTGCTGGGAATGTTTTTTATCATGATCGGCATGCAGATAAATTTTGGTGTCGTGATGCAAAATATCCTCGTCATTGCCGCCTTAGTGATCGCCGTGATGGCGATAAAAGCCCTAGTCGTTTTTGGCATATTAAAGGTATATCTAAGTCGTAGAGTGGCGGCAAAGACAGCTCTTAGCATTTGTCAGGTCGGAGAATTCGCACTAGCGGTTTTTGGTCTCATGAGCACGAGAGACCTACTGGAACCCAAAATAGCTCAAATTTTCATCGCGACATCGGTAGTGTCGATGTTTATAACGCCTTTCATACTTAAAAATTTAAACCGCTTGGCAGACTTCATCGAAAAAGAGATCGCGATAGAGCCAAACGAGATGATAAAACCGCAAAAAATAAAAAACCATATCGTAGTCTTTGGCTACGGGCAGCTCGGACAAGAGGTCGTGCTACGCCTAAAAGAGCAAAAGATCTTATATCTCGTGCTTGAAAACGATATAAGCCTCGTCGAGCTTGGCAGGAGCCGCGGCGAAAACGTATTCTTAGGAAATGCACTGCAAAGCCAAACCCTTGAAAACGCCTGCTTGCAAAATGCCGCAGCGGTCATAATAACCGTCGACAACGAACAACGCCTTGAGCTGATCGCCAAAAAGATAAAAGACTACGCAGCGGATATCCAAACGATCATAAGATTCAACGGGCGCGAGGAGAAGGAGCTTTTCCGCGACCTGGGCAACAGCTTTCACCTTATCAGCGAAGAGCGCTCTATCGCCAGGTCTTTGGTGCATGAAGCCCTACAATGTAAGATAGATAAGGATATCGGTAGATGAATTAGCTTTGAATGGTTTAGCCAAGTCTTTTGACTCCGCCGCAGCGTTATAAAATTTAGCTATTCGTTTCTAAGCGTTTGAAGCACATCTATTTGCGTTGCTTTCTTAGCCGGATAATACGACGATACCGCCACTATCAGCACGGCTCCCGCGACGATCATAGCAAAATCAAGCAAGCTTAGCTCCATAGGCAGTTTTGACGTACCGTAAACATCGGCGGGTAGATTTATGATATTAAAATTTCCAAGCAGCCATATACCGACAAAGCCTAAAATCAGGCCAAAAACTATACCACTTCCGCCAATAACCAGCCCTTGGTAAAAAAAGCTTTGTTTTATCTCGTTTTTACTAGCCCCCAGCGCAAGCAGCAGCGCGATCTCTTGGCGGCGGTTCATCACGGTCATGAGAAGCGAGCTGATGATGTTTAATGACGCCACCAAAATGATAAGCATCAGGACGATAAAAAGAGCGCGTTTTTCAAGGGCAAGGGCTGAAAAGAAGTTGCCGTTTTGCTGCCACCAGCCTATCGCCTTTAGTCCCATAGGCAGGGCCTCTTGCACGCGGGCAAGATCGTCAAACGGCTTTGGCGAATAAACATGTATGCCGTCATAAACACCCTCAGGATAGTCCAAAATTTTACGCAGCGCCTGCACGGAGGTGTATGAATACGTCTTGTCATAAGCGATCAGCCCGGAGCTAAATCCGGCCGCCACATCAAAGCGTTTCATCTTTGGTATCAGCGAAAAGCCTCCCGGATCGGCCTTGGTAAAGATCAAAGTGAGCTTATCGTTTTGCTTCAAGCCAAATTCGCTTTTTATCCCGCTTCCGATCAAAATTTCATATCCGTCTAGCTCTTTATCTTTTAAAGCCTCTTTTACGACCGAGTTTATCTGCTTTTCATCGGCAGAATTCACACCAAAAAGCAGGCCTCCTTCAAGTGCATTTGCACCCCGGTAAATGACTTGCGTGCTAATATAAGGGCTAAATTTAAGCTCCGGGAATTTAGCCTTGAGCTCTACTGTCAGCTCGTCGTTTATCTCGCCTTTAAAAGCGCTCATTACTGATATCGGGTAGTTCATAGTAAAAAGCTTGCGCTCAAATTCCTTATCAAAGCCGTTCATTATCGCCATCGCGACGATAAGCACCATCAGCCCGATACTCACGCCCAAAAATGCAAGCACCGCACTAAGCGTGATAAAGGGCTGTGTTTTATCAAAACGCAGATATTTAAACAGCAGATATTTTGGCAAGCTAGTCATTTTTGGCCTTTGAAATTTACGTCAAGGCGCGAAGCTATGGCTCTAGCCCGTACCAAAACGTATCAAGATCGATTTTAGCGAAATTTGATTAGCTCAAAGGCGCGTCGCTACTTGCGCTTTTGAGATGAGATTTAAGCCAGGATGCCCTTTTTAGGGCCGCTTTTACCGCAGCAGTCTTTATATTTTTTCCCGCTCCCACAAGGGCAAGGAGAGTTGCGAGGTATCTTTTTCTCGCGCACAGCAGGTGCGTCCTCGCCCTCTCTTTGGTTAAATTTCAGTCCCTCGTCTTGCTGCTCTTGCATTTTCTCCAGCATAGCCGCAGTCTCACGCTCTTGCTCCTCGCGGCTTCTTAGACGCACCATTTGAAGCATCTTCACGCTCTCACTTTTTAACCTCGAGACGAGCTCCACAAAAAGGTTGTAGCTCTCTTTTTTATACTCGATGAGCGGATCTTTTTGGTTGTAGCCGCGAAGCCCTATGCCCGTCTTTAGGATATCCATTTGATAAAGATGCTCTCTCCAGGCGTTATCCAGCACTTGCAGATACAGCACTTTTTCGATATCGCGCTTTTGGGTAGGCTCCAAAACGCTCATCTTTTCATCATATCGTTTGGCTAAAATTTCAGTGAGTTTGGCTAAAATTTCATCGTATTCAAGCCCTTTTAGCTCGCTCTCGTTTATCTCCTCACCACAGTCGTTAAAGATGAGCGCGCATAAATTTTTGATATCGTAGTCATCTTTTAACCCGCCGTGGAAAATTTCAGCCTGATCAAGCAAGATCGCTACATATTCGCCGCGGTTTTGAGCTATTTTCTCACTCATATCATACTCTTTGTCCAGCAGCTCGTCTCGGTATTTATATATCGTTTTTCGCTGCTCGTTCGCCACATCGTCGTATTCTAGCAGGTGCTTTCTAGCCTCAAAATGCAGGCTCTCGACCTTTTTTTGAGCGTTTTCCACTGCACGCGTAACCATACGGCTCTCGATACTTTCGCCCTCGTCGATGCCTAGCCTATCCATTATCGCTTTTATACGGTCGCTACCGAAAATTCTAAGTAGATTGTCCTCAAGGCTTAGATAAAATCTACTCATGCCAGGGTCGCCCTGACGACCGGCACGACCGCGCAGTTGATTGTCTATACGCCTGCTCTCATGGCGCTCCGTACCGATGATATAAAGCCCGCCAAGTGCGCGCACCTCGTCATCTATACGGATATCTACGCCGCGTCCGGCCATATTTGTAGCTATGGTGACCGCGCCTTTTGCACCGGCGTCAGCGATGATCTGCGCCTCTTTTTCGTGGTTTTTGGCATTTAGCACGGAGTGCGGGATCTTTGCTTTTACCAGCATCTCATGGAGCACTTCGCTTCGCTCGATGCTAGCAGTTCCCACGAGTACGGGCTGTCCTTTTTCGTGGGAGCGCTTTATCTCGTCTATCACGGCTTTAAATTTCTCAGCCTGAGTTTTGTAAATGAGATCGTTTTTATCGATACGCATCACAGGCACGTTTGTAGGTATCGAAATGACATCAAGCTTGTAAATTTGAGAAAATTCAGTCGCCTCGGTCTGCGCCGTGCCGGTCATGCCCGCTAGCTTTTCATACATCCTAAAGTAGTTTTGATATGTCGTATCAGCTAGAGTTTGGCTCTCTTCTTGAATTTTGACCTTTTCCTTGGCCTCAAGCGCTTGGTGGAGCCCCTCGCTAAAGCGCCTGCCCTCGCTTAGACGTCCAGTAAATTCATCGACTATCACGACTTCGTTGTTTTTAACGACATAATGCACGTCGCGCTCGAAAAGATTGTGCGCTTTTAGGGCTTGATCCAGATGATGGCTTAAAATCGCATTTTCAAGATTATATAAATTTTCAACACCAAATAGCTTCTCGGCCTTACTGATGCCAGCCTCGGTTATCATTATCGTGCGGTTTTTCTCATCGACGACGAAATCGCCCGTAGCTTTGGAATTTGGCACGTTCGGATCAGCCGCTTCGCCTCTGGTGAGCTTTTGCGCGACTTCATCGGCTTTGATATATCCATCAAGCGTGCGATTTGTAGGACCTGAAATGATGAGCGGCGTTCTAGCCTCATCGATCAAGATACTATCGACCTCATCGACGATGACGAAGTTATGCTCTCTTTGCACCTTGTCTTTGGCGTCAAATTTCATATTGTCGCGCAGATAGTCAAAGCCAAATTCCGAGTTCGTACCGTATGTGATGTCCGCGTTATAGGCCGCTTGTCTGACACTATCATCATAAACGCCGCTTAGCACGACATCGACGCTTAGTCCCAGAAAGTTATAAAGCTCGCCCATCTGCGTGGCGTCGCGCTTTGCGAGGTAGTCATTTACGGTCACTACATGCACACCCTTGCCACTCATCGCGTTTAGCACGACAGGCAAAGTAGCGACTAGTGTCTTACCCTCGCCCGTTTTCATCTCGGCTATCCTGCCCTCGTGAAGCACCATACCGCCGATGAGCTGAACGTCAAAGTGACGCATTTTTAACACCCTTTTGCTCGTCTCTCTAACGATAGCAAAGACATCGTTTAGTGCCTCTTCAAGCCCAAGTGTGCCATCTTTGACCTTCATTCTTAGCTCGTTAAACGCCGCCTTTAGCTCCTCATCGTTCATAGCTTCGTATTTTGGCTCGAGTGCATTTATAAATTTCACTCTTTTTGCATATTTTTTGATCTCTCTATCGTTTTTCGTACCGAAAATTTTTCGAAATATCGCTGAAACCATATTTTGCCTTCCTAAAATTTTAAAGTTTTTATCTTAGCACACTTTAACTATTTATTTAATTAAACTAAGCTAGAATACCGCAAAAAAGGATACGAAATGAGAAAATTTTTGATAACCGCCCTATTGGCCATTGCCAGCTTTGGTGCAGGGCTAAATTTCAAAAGCTTGCAAAGTGACTTCACACAAATCGTTTTTAGCGAGGGCTCAAGCGTCACTTACAAGGGCAGATTTTACGCTAAAAACGACAACACTGCACTTTGGATATACGAAAGCCCGACGCCAAAGAGGATATATTTTGATAAACAGCGCGTCGTCGTGATAGAAGACGAGCTAGAGCAAGCCATCATCTCACGCCTTGACGATACGCCAAATTTGACTCAGATCCTAGCTCACGCCGAGCAGATCCAGCCTACCTTATATAAGGCGATCTATGACGGAGTGGACTACCTCATCACGATGAAAAACGGCCTGCCCGTGATGATAGACTATAAAGATAAGCTTTCTAACAAAATAAAAATCACGCTAAACAATACGCTAAAAGACGCTATCATCCCCCAAGAGACGCTAACTCCCGTCATCCCACAAGGATATGACATAGTAAATCAATAAATTTAAGGCGTAAATTTTACTCGCCAAAATCTTTGCCAAATTCCTGCACGCTGTTTAGATCGATCGGGCGCTGGTTTATAGTAGATGAGTCGGGAGATATCACGATATCGTTTGACTTCTTTTTCTTGACGGGAGTTTGAGACGAGGTGTCCATGAGTGCGCCGTCACCGCATAAATTTTGAGTTTTTATGGCTTTTATTATCTCGTTTAGCTCGAGGTTGTTTATCACTCTTATGTTTAAAATAAGCACGTCATCGATGTCAAGAGCATGCTTTTTAGCGGCGTATTTTATAAATGTGTCCTTTAGCTTTTCTTTGCCAAGCGAGGTCAAGATATCTTCTACGTAAAAGCTTCCGATGACGACATTCAGGGCATCTAGCACATATGACTCGTTATCGTTCACATCGCGCCCTACGACTTCTAGGCTGATGCTTATCTTTTTAGTCAAATTTTGCCCGGCTTTTGAGTAGATGTCCGTTTGAAAATCGCTTATCTTTAACACGTCGCCAAAGGCCAAAACGCCTAAAATCAGCATAAAAAACAGCTTTTTCATCTATAAATTCTCCTTGATATTTTCAAAAGTATTGCTCGTATAAAATTTCCTAACTTCCTCGTCAATTTTAACCACTTTTCTTAAATACTGCCTAAAATCGCCGTCTTTGTTGTAAAAAAGGCTCAGCCTCTCGGGATTTATCGCGCGAGAAAGCGCCACATAAAGCTGCCCGTTGGCAAAGATGTGATTTAGATCGCAGACGAGAGAATTTATGCTCATGCCTTGCGATTTGTGGATGGTGAGCGCGTATGCCAGCTTAAACGGAAACTGCAAAAACGTTGCCAGCGTATTTTGCACGATCTCGTCATCATCAGAGGCAAATTCGCTAAGCTCGAAGCAGTTTCTTGAAATTTCGGCTATCTCGCCACTATCTTTTTGCACAATAACGCTAGAGCAGACGCCGCCTTCTTTTATGATCTGCACGATCTTGCCCTGCTCGCCGTTGTAGTATTCGCCCCATTTGTTCGTAGTAAAGATTATCTTTGCACCGATCTTCATACCTAAATTTACCGGGCTATTTAGCGCGTTTATCCAGTTTGCAAGCGTTTTTTCGTTTAAATTTTCATCAAAGACTTTGACCTCGGCAGTCGAAATTTCAAGCGGGCTGTCGATAGCATTTAGTCTCTCTTGATTTAGCATATCAGCTTCGTAGTTTCTGCCAAAAAGCACGCTGGTATCGTCGTTTAAAATAAATCTATCGACTTTTAAAGATGAGATGTAGCCAACGACCTCATCATCTAGCTCACCCACTCTAAGCCGCGATAAAATTTCGTAAAATTTCATATCCTGTGTGCGCTTTGACACGAGTAGCTCGACGTTTTTAAGCCCCATGTCACTCCATGCACTCGAGCTAAAGGCGTAGGTAAATTTAAACAGCTGTGCAGAGTCTTGCTTTTGCACGGGAGGCAGCTGATAAAAATCGCCCACTAACAGCACGCGCCCTTTGAATTTTGAGGTATTTAGGCGGTAACGTATCATCTCCATTAGATCCGCGCTCACCATCGAGATCTCATCTATCACAAGTAGATCGCAGCTATCTAGCATCGATCTGACGCTACTTAGCTTGCCTCTTTGCCTCCTGTCAAACAGCCTTAGCTCCTCGTAGTTTTTGCAGATACCGAATTTAAAAAAGCTATGCACGCTCACACCGCCAAGCCCGACAGCGCTGATGCCTGTAGAGCCTAGTATCACGACGTTTTTTAGCTCGCTTCGGTAGTGCTTGATCACGGCTTGCGTGAGATAGGTCTTGCCGACCCCGCCGCCGCCGGTCAAAAAGAGGTTCGAGTGCTTTAAAATTTCTAAAATTTGTTCCAGCATGACTCACTCGAACATTTCAGGGCGATACTCAAAGTGCATCGTATCAAAGTGTCTCCAGCGGCCGCCCCAGATGAATTTATGCTTTTCAAAGACGCGAACGATCTTTTCGGGGATCAAATTTTGATAGCCGCTGCTCCACTGCCAGTAGTGGCTTTTAGCCACGTTTATATCGATCGCGATGCCGTAGCTGTGAGCACTCAGGCGGTTCGTGCCTGCGATGATGCGCCATTTAAACGTCCCGCCGGGATTTTTTAGATATTCAAGCAATGCAGGATCGCTTTTAGCCAGCTCGTCAAGCTCGTTGCTGACTGCTTGCAAGGCCTGTGCGGCGCCATTTTTAGAGTTAAATTTCAGCTTTAAATTTAGACTGTCTTTTAGCCAAACGATATCGACTAGATTCGCCCTCACTTCGTTTTCGCTAGAGCCGTAAATTTTACCTAAAAGCTCGTAGTTTCGGCATCTACCGGCATCGCTAAGTGTCGTGCCAAGAGGCGCGAACGCCGCGTAATCAAGCGCATTCATATCCTGCACGTCCGCTCCTTGCGTGCATTCGTCGTCTTTTTGTTTAAAGTCGTCGAAAACTATCGTGCTGCCATCTTTAAAAATCACTAAATTTTCTCTGATATCCACGCCGTAAGCGCGCTTTAAAGCTGAAATTTTAGCGCTTTGGTCGGCATCAGACGATGGCTTTATGATATTCATGGAGTCTATCTTGGCTATCAGCAGGTTCGATCTTTCGATGTCGCCTCTATCCTTGCCTATCTCAAGCGTAGTGATCGCCGTTTGTCCGATGAGCGCACGGCCGTTGCTAGCGGTCTTTAGCCCCCAGGCGTCATGCACGACAAAGATATCTGCGTCCTTAAATCCCGCGTAAAGCATGATGTGACCGGGCAGATGTATGAGCGTCAGATACGGCACACCCTGCTCTTTTATGATCTGAGCCTTGATCTCGTCGCTTAGACCTTTTAGCTCGATCTTTTTGCCTACACTTGCCTGCGCGCGCGAATTTCTAGGTAGCCAAACCCCAAAGCTAGCCAGCATATCTTTAGTAAAGAGCGAACAATCGCGAAGTTTGTCCACCCCGCCCCAGCCGTAAGGCTGATTTAGCAGCGAATTTATCAGGGTCTTGACATTGCCGTCGTTAAATTTAAGTGGGAAATTCGAGGCGGCCTGCTTTGAAATTTTATAATCCCTAAGCCCCGCTCTAGTAAAAACCTGCCCGTAAAAATTCTCACCGTCCTCGCTTAAAAACGGCAATATCCCGCCCACTCTGGCGTAAAACAAAAAGCCACCGTATTTATCATAAACCGGCGTCTTATCGACCTTGACCGATATAAATTTTTGTTTCGCGTAGCTTTTTGCCGTCTCGTCGTTTATAAATTTTATGTCCTCGACCTTGACCCAGCCCCACACCGCATCATCGCTCACAAACGCCCATGCGCGGTCCTTTGAAAAATGCGAGACAAAGAGCGGATGAGCGATGCTTAGAGTCGATTCTTGCAGATAATCAAACGGATAGCCCTCGCCCGGGGTTTGGGGGTTTAAAAATATCGGCTCGTCGGTAGGGAAATTTCGTAGCGCCGTATTTGCGGCTGTTAGAGCAAACATCGATATCCCGCCAAGCGCGGCGAAATTTGCATTATCTTTTTGCGCATCGAACCAGCTTTGCGGTATCGGGCGGAAATTTGAGCTGTAATACGTCTTTTTCTCGTTTGGCCAATACGTCCTAAACGCCCAAAATACCTCGTTTGGCTCGAGCCTTTTGCCCTTTAGCTCAAAAACGCCAAAGCGCTTTTTTAAAATTTCTTCTTCGCTGAAATTTGCGTTCATCGCATTTGATGGCAGCGAGCTCGCGTCTTGTTTTATATTTAGCTCAAGCAAGCTTATGCGTTGCTTGGAAGCGTCGATGTTTTGGACGTTGCTCGCGCAGCCTACGAAAAATGCAGCCACGAAAACCGATAAAATTTTTATTTTCAATCCTCTTCCTTTTTCAAATTCGAACCCTCTTTGGCAAAAATTTCCTCGACTAACACGACAAAGATATAAAACATCTTTTCGTCGTTGTTTTCGCACACTTGACCTAAATTTTCGATTTTAGAGCCGACCTTGATGCCGTTACGATTTAAAATTTCAGCCACATCAGCGCCCAGTCTGTCTGAAAGCTCGCTAACGCTAACGTTTTTTAGCGCGTTTATAAAGCGCGCCGTGTTACAATCTAGCTGTACCGGCTCGCCTTTGATGATGTTTTTTAGCTCACGCGTTAGTTTTTTTAGCTTTCGCCTTTTTATATAGGTATGAACGATCGCTAACGCCACGAGCATGATGCCGGCGACCATATGCGCATCCATGCTAGTCTCGCCGAAATCTCCCTGCAAGAACATCATACCGCTAACAAACAAGATCGTGACCGAGGCGATAAGTAGCACTAAAATGACGTATTTGAACACGACTTCAAGCGTATTGTTGTTTTCAAACACTCTTAGCCTCCACGAGCGTGCCAAGCTCACTCTCGCCAAATATTTTAACGCCGATTCGTTTCAGGCACTTTGCCGTTATGCCCTCGCCCTTTATGAGCCGCTTAGTAAAGCTTCCGTCGTAAATTTCTTTATTTGCGCAGCTTGGGCTTCGCTCTTTTAAAACAGCGACCCTGCAGCCCTCTTTAAGGGCGATCTCGCAGCAGACCTTTGCTCCAAACTCGAAATTTTCAGTAACATCGGTACGAGAAATTTTAGTAACGACCCTGTCGTTTAAAATTTCAGCCGGCTCGCGCGGAGTCTCCAGGCCTCCTAGCACCTCTGGGCAAACAGCCACGAGATCGTAAATCTGCGCTAGCCTAACGATATCTTTGCCGATCGTTTTACTTAGGTTATTGCCGCCGTCATACTTGCAGTTTTCGCCCAGCAAGCACGCGCTTATCAAAATTTTCTCTTTCAAAGCCCAGCTTCTTTTAGCATATCTTTAGCGTAAAGCTCACGAAGCTTTGGTGCAAATTCCCCGATCCTGCCGCCATTTATCAGCTTACCGTCAGCCTTTATGACGGGCAGCAAAATGAGCGTAGCTGCCGAGATGAAGGCCTCGTCTGCGTCATATACTTCTTGCATGCTAAATTTTCTTTGCTCGACCTTGAGACCGACCTCGCGGGCTAAATTTAGAAGCTTCTTGCGGCGGATACCGGGCAAAATTTCATTTGAAAGCGGCTTTGTGATGAGAGTTTTGTCTTTTATGATGAACGCACTCGAACTGCAGCCCTCGGTAACGTAGCCATCCTCCACCATAAAGCCCTCGTATGTGCCCTTTTTGTGCGCTTCGTTTTTGGCATAGCACTGAGCCAGCAAAGAAACGGACTTTATATCGCGACGTTTCCAGCGGATGTCAGGCACGCTCACGATCTCGATCCCGCTTTTTGCTAGCGGGTTGTCTATCACGCTAGCTTCATAGCAAAAGATAAAGACGCTAGGGGTCAAATTTTCTATAAAATAAAAATCCCTAGGCGCTGCACCTCTTGTGATCTGCATATAAATTCCACCCTCTTTTAGGGCATTTCGCGAGATGATCTCGTATAAAATTTCCTCGAATTTTTCCTTATCGTAAGGAAGCTTTAGCTCGATTTGATCCAGGCTTCGCTCAAACCTGTGCCAAAATCCCTCCCTATCTACTAGTCTCGAGTTTATGACGGGCACGACCTCATAGATCCCGTCACCGAATATAAAGCCTCGGTCAAATGCGCTAACTTTCGCCTCTTTGCTCGGTAAAAACTCGCCATTGATAAAGACTGTATCTAAATTTTCAGCCGCCATTTTCGCTCCTTGCTTTTTTGTGAAATTGTAGCGAATTTTGCTTGAATTTATAGATTTTTGCTATAATTGGCGCAAATCCAACCCCAAAAAGTTTGTATAAATGCAAGAAAATCTAAAAAAAATAATACTAAAAAACATGTTCGTCGTTTCAAAGCAGCCGGTGCTTTTTAGGGATCTGCTTGAGGCTAACTGCCTTTTCAACGAGGGTATGCTCATCGACGGCGCAAAGCTAAATTTTAGATTCAGACACTCAAAAACCTATCAAATTTACGCTGCGATCTGCCTTGTGATACTGCTTCCGCTACTGATGATAACGCACCATTTCCTAGCCAAGTCAGACGCTCACGTTTCTATTTTAGTAACGGCTTTTGTGACATCGATGGTGTTTATCGGGTTTGATATGTTTAAAATTTGGGCGAGAAAAGAGATGAGTAGCGAGCTGATAAAGCGCGCTTGGAGCGTTCATTTTCCTTATTTCGCCTATGAAAAATACTCGACTCGCGTGGAAGAAATTTATAACGAAGCCCTAAAAAACGACATCTCCAAAAAAGACCTGGAGCAATACGTCCTTGAAAAGCTGATCTCCTATAAAGATGTAAGCGAATAAATATCGTTTTGCTTTAAGATGATGCGCCCAAGCAGCTTGACTATCTTCTCATCTTTGCAAAGCAGCTTTTCTTCGGCATTTTCTAAAAAATAATATGGCAAGCCATCTATCTTTTTATCAAGCATCTCAAACCTGTCGCAAAGCATTTTTATATCGCTTGAAAGCGGACTTCGTATCGCCTCGCGTTCATCTTCACTCATAGTTTTTAAGTAGTTTCTAAGCTTTATAAATTCGATATTGAGCTCGTTTAACCTATCACAAATTTTGCCCGCACTCTCTAGCTTAGCCTTGCTTAAATTTCCGTCTTGCTTTAGCATTTGTTCATAGTCGCTGAGGGCGTCAATTATTTTTTGCTCGCCCAAGGCAAAGGAGTGTTTCTCGTTTTTTATCAGTGTTGATTGTATGAAGTCTATGAAATTTTTCAAAGCGGCTTTCAGCTTTATTCGCAGCTCATCATCATCGCTGGCAGTACCTATAAACGATACTACAAAAACGAGTGAGAAGCCTATGACGACGTCGATCAGACGATGTAACATGAGCTCCAAGAAATCATTTTTGATAAAGTAAAAGATTATCGTAAATTCCACCATGAGCGACGTAGCGAACGCAAACTGACTATAAGCTCTAAAATAATATACGCAAAACATACCGACGATACAGGCTATATATATCATAAAATTTGCACCAAAGACATAGATCAGCCCAAGAGCTATAAAAAAGCCAAAAAGCCCGCCCAAGACGTTATCTTTGCCGGCAGTTTTTACCATATATCTGCTGTTTTTACTCATACTCATGACCGCGATAGCTATCCAGATGCCATGATCTATATGCGTGACCTGAGATATGAATATCGCCGCAGCTAGACAAAATGCCAGTCTGAGCGCCGAAAGAGTGGTGGCATCCTTTAAGCTTATCATCGATATAGCTGATCTTAAGCTTGTTTTTTTGGCTTTATTTAGCATGAGCCTATCCTCGCCGCTATCTTTGATGAGCGCAAATCTCGTATAAAGCACGTCAAGCGAGCTCGCAAAAATTTTATACTCCGAGGCTTTGGCTAAATTTAGCGCTTCGTATCTGAGCTGCGGACTCAAGCCTTTAAAAAGCCCCTTAAGCTGCGATAGATTTTCTAAAATTTCACTCCTCAGCGCTGCAAGCAGTTTAGCATCTTGGATACGTTTAAAAGACGAGTCGAGCGAGATGAGCAAATAAGCGATCTCTTCTATCTTATATAGATGAAACACGGCGCGAGAGTGGTTTCTAATAAGCCTGACATCCTTTAAATTCACGCTTTCGTTTGCAAATATCGATTTAAAATTTTTGATGTGGCCCAGCATTTGCCTGCTGGAGTTTTCAAATTTTGCCGAGCCAAGGTCGCTTGCGGCGATGATGGCGTCATCAAGCAAGATATTTATGCTCTTTTTTGTAAAATCCCCGTATTTAGCGAACCTGCCAAGCTTTATGAAAATAGCGAGCACTCCGCCCAAAATAAGCCCGCCGATGCTATCTTTTACATTCAGTCCGGCCGTCGTTTGAACTATAAAGCCAGCCAGCCCGGTCATATTCACAGCCAGTAAAATTTTGTTTAAATTTTCGCTGTAAAGAGCGCTGATAGCGACAAAAAACGCCCACACGAAAACCAAAGCGGGCAGCCAGATCCCGATCTGGATAAGAGGCGTCACGAACGGCATGAAAGCGCACGACATCGCGATATAAAGCGACAAAAAGCCAAATTTTTTAAGATCGGGGCATTCAAGAGCGCTTAAGAAAAATATGCCCATAGTGATATTTACGGCAAAGATAGCTCCACTGAGGCTAAAAAAATAAAATCCTAAAAAGCCGTTTAACGTGATGGCAAAGGTAGCTTTAAGCGCGTAAATAAGCTGAAAATTCGCCGGGTCGTAAGAGCGCGCAAACCCTATAAATTTAGCTATTTCCACTGCTTTTCTTGCAAGGAATTTAAAATTTGGTTTTTATAACGTAGATTTTCAAGCTTTATGCTAAGGGCTCTGTTTTCCTCTAAAAGCATGTCTCGCTTGCCGCTGATGTCGGCTATGTCGCGGCTGATGTAGTAGATCTGGTTTGCGATGTAAATTTTAGGCAAAAATATAGCAAGCGCTATAAACATCGCCAAATAGACCATTACAAGCGTCTTGAAGCTTAAATTTATCTCGCGTTTTTGCTCGTCGTCATGAAGCTCAAGCAGCTCCTCTTTTTCTAACATCACCTTCCCTTTATCTCAAAAACTCGCATCTTTGCACTACTACTACGAGGGTTTGCGGCTATTTCCTTTCGGCTCGCCACGATAGCCTTTTTAGTCAAAATTTTACCTATTGCATGATCGTTCCCGCATTCGCATCGCATAGCATTTGGCGGACAGATGCAGCTTTGTGTCCAGCTTTTGAAGGTATTTTTCACGATCCTATCCTCTAGCGAGTGAAAGCTGATGATAGCCACTTTGCACTCCTTTAAATTTGCATTTTTTATGCTCTCGAGCAAGCGATTTAGCTCACCAAGCTCGTCATTTACCTCTATCCTGATCGCCTGAAAGGCAAGTATCGCGGGACTAACGGATCTGCCATTTACGCGCCCGGTGCCGATTATAGAGGCAAGCTCCTTGGCGCTTGTTATCTTTTTTAAATTTCTGGCCGATACGATTTTAGCCGCAAGCGCTTTTGCGTTAGCAAGCTCGCCGTATTTGCTGAAAATTTCGGCTAAATTTTGCTGCGAATAGCTATTTATCACATCAGCTGCACTAAATTTACACGCCCTGTCCATCCTCATATCAAGCGTATCTGAATTTATGCTAAATCCGCGCTCATTTTTATCAAGCTGAAGCGAGCTGACGCCGATATCGGCCAAGATACCGCGAACGTTTTTGAGCTCCTCTGTGCTTAAAATTTTGATCAACCCAGAAAAATCGCTTTTATAGATTTTGACCCTGTCACCAAAATTTTCAAGCCTTTTTTTTGAAAATTCTATCGCCTCGTCATCTTTGTCACATGCGATGAGGCGTAAATTTTTATTTTGCTCTAAAAGCGCGCCAGAATGTCCGCCATACCCCAAGGTGCAGTCTATGAAAGTGCCGTTTAATCCATGAAATACACCTAAAACTTCGTCCAATAAAACGCTGATATGAGGGCTTTGCACTTTTCTCTCTTTATAAATTTAGATGAAATTTATCAAAATTTTACTTAAAAACCCATCATTACATAAAATTTTACATAAATTTTAGAAAACTCAAGTATAATGATGGTTTCAAAGGAGCTAAAATGGAGCTAAGACACTCGATAAACGAACTTAAAAAAATATCCCTTTCGATGTTCCGTAAGAATTTTTTCGGTGTATTTCACGGCTCTATTTCAGCCAGGATAGAACGAAATCAATTTCTCATAAATAAGCAAAATGCGATATTTGACGATCTTAGAGACGACGATCTGACCTTGCTTTTTTCAAAAAAAGACTACCGCTGGAACGAAGCCAGCCTCGATGCAGACATCCATTTAAACATATATAAAAATATAAACGAGGCGAAATTCGTATGTTACGCGATGCCGCCGTATACGACCGCATATGCCATGAGGCAAGATAAGATCACGCCTAAAGATTATTTTGGATATATGAGATTTAATGAAATTTCAGTTTATGATCCAAAGCAGTTTGAAGACTGGTATGAGCGTGCCGAGACTGAAATTTACCGCTATATGATCGAAAAAAGCACAAACATAGTAGTCATAAAAGGATACGGAGTATACGCGTTTAGTCGCACTCCTCAGCAGCTGGCAAAAGAGATAGCCATACTTGAAAACAGCTGCAGGCTTTTGCATTTTGAAAATTATTATAGTGACTTTAGCATATAAATTTACTAACATAGGCTAAAATTTTGTTAGTAAAGCGTATCAAAATTTTGTTTTTGAAGCCCGATTTTAAGGTTATTTAAGTCTATATTTTGTAAAATACTACATATTTTTGTTAGTGTTTTAAAGGAAATTTTAATGATAACTTGGATGCAAAGAAATAAAAAATACCTCGTCGTAACGATCTGGATCAGCGTCATAGCCTTTGTCGGAGCGGGATTTGTCGGCTGGGGAGCATACGATCTAAACAACAACAAAGCCACCTCGGTTGCAACGGTGGGACACAGAAGTATCAGCGTTCAAGAATTTCAACAAAAATATAACCAAATATATGAATACCACAATAATATGTCAGACGGCAAACTAACTCAAGAAAAAGCTGACGAGCTAGGCATAGAAAATGAAGCCTTTCAAGCCGTGCTCCAGGAGAATTTACTGCTAAATTTTGCAGACGATATAGGCCTTAGCGTTAGTGACGATGATATCTTAAAATACATCATAGCCGACAAAAATTTCCAAAACGACGGTGTTTTTAGTAAAAATTTATATTATGACGTTTTGAGACGCGCTAGGATCAACCCAAATGATTATGAAAAAAATTTAAAAACCGCCATACTTCTTGATAAACTTTACTATACACTAAATTTACCGGCTACCAAAAAAGATGTGGAAATGATGATGGCTAGCCTTTTTATGCAAGACAAACTATCTATAGAGATGATCGAAGCTAACGAAAATGAGATAAAATTTAACGAAGACGAGATAAAAGAACTTTGGGAAAGCAACAAAAATAATTATATGACCAAGACTCTTTACGTAATAGACACCCTATATGTAGAGTCAAAAAAAGATGACATCAATCAAACCGCACTAAGCGCCTACTATAACGAGAATAAAGAAAAATATAAAAATTCCGACGACAAGATCATGCCGTTTGACGAGGTCAAAGAAGAAGTCGCCAAAGACTACAATATAGAACAAAGCAAAACGAATGCGTTAGAAAAATATATAGCCGTTAAAAAAGGCGAACTAGCGACCAACGGTAGCATGAGCCTAAACGAAGACAATGCTACTTTCTCGATAGACGAGATAAGAGGTGCAAAGGTCGGAGACGTCATAAAACCTTTTGTTTATGACAACGGCTATCTGATAGTAAAGATCAAAAGCATAACACCGCCTCAACCTATGAGCTACGAGCAGGCAAAAGAGCAAATTTTAGAAATTTATAAAGAGCAAAAGCTAAAAGAACTAGTAGAGAACAAAGCAAAAACTGCAATGAAAGACTTTCACGGCAAAGATATAGGGTTTGTCAGCCGAGATATGAATAACACCATAGATGGTTTAGATCGCGACGAAACTCGTGCCTTTGTAGATCAAATGTTTGAATCCCCTAACAAAAAAGGTTATGTTATTTTAGGAAATAAGGCCGTAATATACGACATTTTGGAACAAAAATTGCTTACTAACAGCGTAAATGACAATTACAAACAGCTAACCGAACAAAACGTTATGCTGTTAAAAAACAATGAGCTCATTAAGGATTTGATAAAAGAGCTTCAAAAACGTTATGAGATCAAAGAATACGTCAAAAGGTAATTATTTTGAGTACTAAAATTTTAGGCATAGATGTCGGGTCGTTTCAGATCTGCGCCGTTATAGCGCAACATGATGAAAACGGCATAAAAATAATAGGTATCGGCACAGAGAAGACACAAGGCATCAAAAAAGGCGTCATAACAAATATAGAGCTAGCCTCCAAATCTATAAAAAATGCTCTACTTGAAGCTCAAAGAGTTGCCGGGACTCACTATGAAAAGGTCGTAGTCTCGATATCGGGAGCCTATACAAAGAGCGTAAATAGTAGTGGCGTCGTCAATATTCCTAACCACGAGATCGGCATACGCGAGATCGAGAGAGCCATGCAGATGGCCGATCACACCGCAGATATCCCTCATGAATACGAAAAACTACATGTCCTGCCATATAACTTCAAAGTAGATGGGCAAGAGCACATAGAAGATCCTATCGGTATGAACGGTACTAGACTTGAAGTGCAGACTCATATAGTAACTGTTCAAAAATCATCATTGAGCAACCTAAGAAAAGCTATAAATTCCGCTGGAATTCAGATAGATAATATAGTCCTTTCAGGCTACGCCTCCGCCATAGCCACACTAACAAAAGATGAAAAAGAGCTCGGAGCCGTCCTTATAGATATGGGTGGTGCGACTTGCAATATGGTCGTTCATTCCGGAAATTCCATCAGATTTAATGAATTTCTAGGCGTAGGATCAGCCAATATAACAAACGACCTCTCTATGGCACTTCATACTCCGCTACCAAAAGCCGAGGATATAAAGATAAACTATGGAACATTGATAAACAAATCAGTAGATCTGATCGAGCTTCCGATACTAGGTGACGAAGCAAAAACTCATGAAGTTTCGCTTGATATCATATCAAATGTGATATATGCAAGAGCCGAAGAGACGCTGATGATACTTGCTAAAATTTTTGAAGATAGCGGTTATAAAGATATGATAGGCGCAGGAGTAGTTTTGACAGGCGGTATGACGAAGCTTGAGGGCTTGCGAGATCTTGCTTCGGCGATATTTGACAAGATGTCCGTGCGCATAGCAAAACCAAAAGAGACCGACGGACTTTACGAGATAATGAGAGACCCGGCAAATTCTTGCGCTATTGGCCTTTGTATGTATGGTGCAGGAGAATTTACGGCTTACGAGATAGACTCAGAAAAAAAGATGAGATACCACGGCGAGGCTATATCCAAGCCAAAACCTAGCTTTAAAAATGTATTTGAAGAAGAAAAAAGAGAAAATTTAAATTTTAAAAGGCAAGAGAGCAATCCTTTTGAAGAGGAAGGAATAGAGCTAGTCCATAATGATTTGAGGCTCGATATTCAAAAGCCAAGCAGTAAAGAAGAGCTTGCGAATATCGCTGACATAAGCAAACAAGAGAAGCAACCTAGTGCCATAACTAAATTTTGGCATAGAATCACACAATTATTTTAAGGAGAATTAAAAAGATGAGCAGCTTCACAGTAGAAGAGAACAAAAGCATCTACGGCGCAAAGATCAAGGTCGTAGGTGTAGGCGGCGGCGGCGGAAATATGATAAATCATATGATCCGAGAAAATGCTATTTTAAATATCGATCTTATAGTTGCGAACACCGATGCTCAAGCGCTTGAAAATTCTCCAGCACATACGAAAATTCAGCTTGGTGAAAAAAAGACAAAAGGCCTTGGCGCAGGCATGAGACCGGAGGTCGGCAAAGAGGCTGCAGAGGAGAGCTACGACGAGATAAAAAGCGCCCTTGAGACGTCAGATATCGTTTTCATTGCATCAGGACTTGGCGGAGGTACCGGAACCGGAGCGGCTCCGATAGTGGCTCAGGCCGCTAAAGATGTCGGCGCCTTGACAGTTGCGGTTGTAACTATACCATTTGTATTTGAAGGCAAAAAGCGTCGTAAGCTAGCCGATCTGGGCCTTGAAGAGCTTCGTAAAGAGAGCGACTCTATCGTTGTCATACCAAACGATAAACTACTGACGCTCATAGACAAAAAAGCCGGTATCAAAGAGAGCTTCGAGATGGTCGATGATGTATTGGCTCGTGCGGTCAATGGCATGAGTACTATCGTTCTTGACTCTGGTAAAAGTGATATAAATCTCGACTTTGCCGATGTTAGAACCATCATGAGCCATAGAGGTTTGGCATTGATGGGTGTGGGTGAGGCTCAAGGAGAGGACGCCGCTCAAGAGGCTATGAAAAACGCCATCCAGTCTCCATTACTAGATAATATGACGATAAACGGAGCGTTTGGCGTGCTAGTTCACTTCAGGATTCATCCGTCATGCCCACTTAGCGATATCAATGACGCTATGGAGATAGTTTATAGCGCTGCCGATGAGGATGCGGAGGTGATCTTTGGAACTACGACTGATGACAATATGGAAAACAACAAGGTCCAAATAACCATCATCGCAACCGGCTTCAAAGGCTCGGACAAAGAGGCCGAAGAGAAAAAAGAGGCCGATATGGCGGCAAATGAAGTAGTCAAAAAAGAGAGAATTCTAAGGCTTCAAAAAGTAAGCGGCGGATACAATAGCGAGGACTATATGACTCAGCTTGATGTTCCTTCTTATATGCGCCATCAAATGGACTAAAAAACAATATCTCCTTAAAATTTAGAGGGTAGCTGCAGCCCTCTAAAATCATCTAAATCCTTTAATAAATGTTCTCTTAAGCAGTATTTTACTTTGCTAACGCTCGTAGCTTATTTTTTATGGCTCTATTACAATATTTCATTGATTTTCGGCTCTCAAAGCAGGAGAATGCGAGTAGCATCCCTGTAAAAACCTTGCTAGCGAGCTTATCACCGCCGATGTTTCTGATTCGACTTGTCTCGCAGCTTTTCAAGACACTTCGCTATCGCTCGTGACAAGACTGCGCTATGAACAAAGCCACAGGTTGAACGCGTTCTACTCGCACAGTTGCGAGTGCAACGAAGCATCTTGAAAAGGGAAGATACGAGCAGTATCTGAGTAGCAACGCGAAGCAGAAAAAATCGTGCTATAAGCTTAGCTTCACTTCGTTTGCTACTGTCGCAAGCTCGGGAGCGACTACTCGCTCCCGCACAAACGCTGTTCGCGTCTGTGCTATGTCGCTCTTGGAGCGAGCAAGTTTTTTCTGCTTTGCGTTGCTCACAGCCCAAAGGGACGCTTCACTTCGTTCGCAAATGCAAAGCAGAAGCGAAGCAAGTATCAATGATTTATTATAGAACCTTTTTATAAGGTCGCAAACATAGCAAGGCATAGAAAGACGTCCTCTAATTTCAGAAAAACTATAAAGCTGACCGCAGTCTGCTGCTAGCAGAAAACGAGAACAGCTTTTAGGCAACGAACAAAGCTTTCCAAAAAGCTACCAAGATAAAATTTCACTTACTGGTTGATATTCGCATCTTTTACGATCGAAAGTAAGAGGCGCACATAACTCCTACAAACGATTTATTACATACGCATAGCTGCTATTACAACGAATGATACAAGCATTCATCAAGAAACATCGGCGCTTATCATTAGAGAAACGACGCTATTAAAATTTTAGCGATAAAGCCTCGATATCTAAGCTCCAAGCGCCTTTTTGACTTCGTCGTTTGCCATCTCGATATTCCACGCAGGCTCCCAAACCAGCTCTATATCGCACTCTTTTATGCCGTCCACTCTAAGCACAGCATCATTTACCCAGCTAAGTATAAGCTCGTGAAGTGGGCATGAGCGTGTCGACAGAGTCATAGTGACCATAGCCTTCTCACCATCTACTTTGACGTCATATATGAGCCCCAAAGATACGATGTCAAATCCAACCTCAGGATCGACGATAGTCGAAAGCTCTTTGTAAATTTTATCCTTCATTTTTTACTCCAAAATTTATAAATTTAAATACATGCACCATATTAAAGGCCACAAGTAAAACACTGGTAAAAAGTAGCGCCAGCGCACCGTAAGTAAAGCCAAAAGCATAAGCCACCAACGCCAAAGCATTGAGGCTAAGGGCTATATAAGTAGGTCTTTTAACTATCATATCATCAAGCAGCGGTACCTTAGTCTTGCCTACAAACGGTGCTACATAGTGATACCAGATCAAAAACGGCACTATCTTATAAAGATGAGCCGTGATAAAAGCGTATAAAAAGCCAAACATCAGAAAAAATACCGCGACGTCATTTAAGCCAAGGCCGCTAAAGACGCAAAACGCTACGAATGAAGCCAGCGATAAAAATATATTTAAATTCCAATAATCATAAGCCTTTCGCACACGCTTTTTGAGTATCAAAAAGGCCTCCACCACAAAGCATAAGATCGCCACTAAAAACGCCGCCAAAGCAAAATTAAGCCCAAAATATAGCAACACCCCACCCAAAAGATAAAACGCCAAAGAGGCCTTGCTGAGGGTAAATTTCAGATCGTGAGCCAGTGCAAACATCGGCAAAAGCACGCTTGCGACTCCAACGACGATAAAAAACACGAACCCAAGCACGAAATAGATATGATAATGAAGCGTGAGCTCAAAATCCATACTAAATGCACCGGAAAATATCATCAAAAGGCAAAACCCAAGCGAAATTCCAACGATCAAAAACACCGACGAGATCAGTAAAGCAAACGCTGCAAAGCTCTTTTTCTCGTTTTTGACGAAGCTCGCAAAATAAGTAACAGCAAAAAGCAGCAAAGATAAAAACAAAAGCGAGCCGCCGCCATGCAGTAGCCCTACTTTATCAAAGATCATGCCCGCACTCATCAGTAAAATTCCAAGCGCATAGACAAAAAGATTAGCAAATGCGCCTCGTATCGTAGAAAATGACTTTTCAAGGATGACTGACGTGAGCTGATAGAGCGCGCCGATGATGATGCTCATCACAAAGCCTACAAAATAAATATGTAAAAATCCGGCCGTTTGAAACGAAGTGACGGCACTAAAATCGGCCTTTAAAAATGCAAAAAGGCTAAGGATCAAAAATAAGATCCCGACGATAAAATATCCGCCCACCAGCCTAAACGGCGGCGCAAAGGTGTTTAAAAGCATATTTTATCTTAATGGCAGGTCTTATCGAAGTTAAACCCGTCAAGGCTCGCGCCATCTTTTAGGCTAAACGTGAGACGCACTTGCTCGCCGTCTAAATTTTCTCGTTCGATATTGAAATTTGGCTCTATTTTTGGGATCAGACCGACCGGGTATTTGTGATTTACCATGATGATTTTGGTATTTTTATCGGCAAATTTCAGCGCCACCATCGCATTTACCATCGGCTCGGGCGGAACGCAAGGGCGCGAATCAAAACCGATATAAGAGATTCCGCCCTCGCTCTTTTTATAAAACGGCACCGTAGCGCCCTCAGCATCAAAGCTCTGCCAACCTTCAAACATATTCATACTCTCTCCTTTAAAATTTAATTAGGAGGATTATACTCTTAGATATATATGTTATCCTTGATTTGACTCAACAAAGCCTAAATTTTACTTCACATACGGGATATATTCGCCGTATCCCAGCTTTTGCATATCCTCAAGCGGGATAAATTTAAGGCTCGCGCCGTTTATGCAGTATCTAAGCCCGCCACGTTCGCTCGGACCGTCGTCAAATACATGCCCCAAGTGCGAATCGCTTATCTTTGAAGTGACCTCGACTCTTGACATGCCGTGGCTGTTATCCCGCTCGTATTTTAGCGCATCGGCGGTTATCGGCTTTGTGAAGCTCGGCCAGCCGCATCCCGCATCATATTTATCAGAGCTCGAAAATAGCGGCTTTCCGCTCACGACATCGACATAGATACCGCGCTCCTCAAATTTATCATACTTACTGCTAAACGGGCGCTCGGTAGCCTTTTCCTGAGTCACGGCATACTGCTCGGCCGTTAGCTTCTCTTTTAGTTCGCTTTTGCTTGGCATTTTAAATTTTTCATCGTCATAAAGTGGCTTTTTGGCTAAATTTAGATCGATATGGCAGTATCCGAATGGATTTTTATCAAGGTAGTCTTGATGATACTCCTCGGCCAAGACGAAATTTTTAAGTGGAGCGACCTCTACTGCGATCTTGTCTTTAAATTTACTCTGCTCAAATCTCATAAACGCCTCTATCACAGGTAGATCCTGCGCATCGACATAGTATATCCCGGTCCTATACTGGCGCCCGATGTCATTGCCTTGCTTATTGACCGAAGTCGGGTCTATAACGCGAAAATAATGCGCCAAAATTTCAGCCAGATCTATGCGATTAGCGTCATATTTTATATGTAGCGTCTCTGCGTGATCCGTCGCGTCTATCTCGTGATAGCTAGTCTTGTCGCTATTTCCGTTTGCGTATCCTACGCTCGTTTGCTCGATGCCGGCGATCTTTTTAAAATAGCCCTCCATGCCCCAAAAGCAACCGCCCGCCAAATAAATATCTTTTAAATTTTTTTGTGCCATCAAAGGTCCTTTCATCTCATTTTGTGCGTTCGCAAACCCGACTGCCAGCATTATAGCCGCAGCAAATCCTAAAAATATCTTAAGCGTTTTTGTCATTTTAGCTCCTTTTTAAATTTTCAAGAATTATAATAAATTTAAAGTTAGCCAGTGTGAAGTGAGTCAAGGCGAAATTCACTCCCGAATTTTCACGCCTTTAATAGTAAAATTTGGCAAAGCAAAGACGCTTTGCCAAATGAAATTTTAGTGTAAAAAGTGGCGAACGCCTGTGAAATAAAGTGACATGCCGTGTTCGTTCGCCGCTTCTATGACCTCATCGTCGCGGATGCTACCGCCCGGCTCTATCACGCATTTCACTCCCACTTTGCTCGCTATATCGACACTGTCTCTAAACGGGAAGAACGCCTCGCTAGCAAGCACGCAGCCATGTAGGTCGAGATCAAGCTCTTTTGCCTTCGCTACGGCCGCACGCGCCGCATCGACGCGAGATGTCATACCCATGCCGATAGCCACCATCGCGCCGTCTTTTACATAAACGACGCAGTTGCTCTTCGTAAGGGCCGCGACCTTCCAAGCGATCTGTGCGTCTTTTAGCTGATTTTCGTTCGCATGCTTTTTGCTCATTTGCTTCATATTTTTAAGCTCGTCATCATTCACCACGTCTCGCTCTTGAAAAACGAATCCGCCGTCAATGTGTTTGAAGTCAAATTTATCTCCTGCGCGCACCAAAAATTTATTATCCTGGGTGAAAATTTTGATGCGTTTTTTATTTTCAAATACCGCCAAAGCATCGTCGTCTACGTTTGCAGCGATTATGACCTCGACGTAAATTTCATTTATCTTACGTGCTAGCGCCTCATCTAGTGTGCCGTTTATAGCGACTACTCCGCCGTAGGCCGAGATAGGATCGCATTTTAGTGCCTCTACGTAGCTCTCAAGCAGGCTGCCTTTTACAGCCAGGCCGCAAGGGTTGGAGTGCTTTACGATAGCCACGACCGGGGCGTTTTCAAAGCTAGTAGCCAGCATCACAGCGCCGTTTATATCGGTCATGTTGTTAAAGCTGGCTTCGCCTTTTAGCGCTCTAAAGTTGTTCGTGAAAAAATACTCGAACTCATAAAGCGCGCCTTTTTGGTGGGGATTTTCGCCATATCTCGTGTCAAAGACTTTATTTCCAAAGATAAATCTAGCATCGCCAAATCCGCCTTTAAATCGCTCGTTCATATAGTTTGCGATCGTCGCATCGTAGCTTGCCGTGTGCTCATAGGCCTTTATCATCAAATTTCTGCGAAATTCAAGATCGTCGGTCCCCTCTTTTAAGCGCTGCAAAATTTCATCATAATCAAGCACGCTGGTAACTATCAAAACGTCTTTGAAATTTTTAGCTGCAGAGCGCACCATCGCAGGACCGCCGATGTCGATGTTCTCGATGATCTCGTCAAAATCATCCGTGCGGATCGTGGTCTCTTTGAAAGGATATAAATTTACGCAGACAAGATCTATGCCCTCTATGTCAAACTCTTTTGCCTGTGCGACGTGGCTCGCGTCGTCTCGTTTATATAAGATCCCGCCGTGGATCTTTGGGTGCAGGGTCTTTACCCTACCCTCAAACATCTCCGGGCTTTGCGTGATCTGGGCTACTTCGACCGCTTTCACGCCGTTTTCATTTAAAATTTTATACGTCCCGCCAGTCGAGACGATCTGCCAGCCTAGCTGCTCCAGCCCCTTTGCAAACTCTACTACGCCCTCTTTGTCACTCACGCTGATCAACGCTCTCATTTTAGCTCCTTTAAATTTTACTTAGCCCATATCAAAATATAGTATCGTTTCATGAAATTTAACTTCGAAAGTTTAAACTCCTATGCGTTTTCACGCTCCTTTATACTCTCGTAAGCCTCGTTTATCTCTTGCAGTTTTTTAGTCGATTTTTCTATGACCTCTTCGCTCTCGCCGCGTCCCATGAGGATATCCGGATGATACTGGCGCACCAGCTCGCGGTATCTTTTCTTGACCTCGCTAAATTTAGCCGTTTTAGGCAAGCCCAAAACTTCGTAAGGATCTTTTTTGGCTTCAAAGCCAGAGTTTGCACCGCTTTGTCCCTGATAGCTTTGTCGTCCGTAGCCACTTGAGAATCTCTGCCTCGCACCGTAAAAAACCTCAAACTGCATTATTATTTGATTTAGCATCTGCCTGCTAAGCCCAAGTCCGTCCGAGATGTCCTCGATGACCTTGCACTCAGCAGCGCTAAAGCTACCGTCTATATAGGCTAAATTTAGAAAAAACGTGATACGAGCGGCTGAAATTTGAGCGTCTAAATTTAGCGCTATTCGGTAGTTTCTCGCAAGCTCGTAGGCGTTTGAGATATTTTCTTTTTCTATGTTATAAATTCTTTTTAGCTCGTCGCGCTGATCCCTTGAGCCTTGAATTTTAAGCGTCAAATCATCAAGCGTCTCGCTGATCAGCCTAGCCTCAAGCTCGTTCACGCGCCCGTCACCCTTTGCGACCTTGGCTAGAAGCGCGACTAAAAATTTAGCCTCCTCAAAGCCCAGCGTCCTTTGCCTGCCAAAATTTACGCCGCCTTTAAACGAGTTAAAAAACAAATAAATCGCTAAAAAAATGATGATATAAAATAAAAATGAACCCATTTTACCACAAATGATATATCGTATTTTTGATCCTGCCACCGACGAGCTCATTTTTGCGCCATGAGCTCTCGTCGTTCATCACGTTCCAGCGGCGCTCGTCAGGGCGATAAAACCAGTCTTTATCGATCTGATAATAAATCTGCTTACCGTCAGTTTCGATGATGTTTGCGATGTTATTATCATGGTAGCTGTTCTCGTCGTAGTCCGTGAATGCGCGCTGCCCCATCTCGGAGTAAAGGAGCGTGAGCTCTTGAAGCATCTCGTTTAGATCGTCATCCATCTTTTTGACATGAAGCCCGATCTCCTCGGCCTCGCGAAAGAGTATCGGATACTCGTGCGCAGGATAGTCACCGTTTAATCTCTCTGAAATTTCTTGGATCTTCTCATCGTCGCTTATGTGATAACGCAAAAGTTCACGGCAAATTTTAAGCGAAAGCGAGCTGGCGCGATCGACCGCACCAAATACGAGCGGATGGATGTATTCGTAAAGCGAGTTATAAGGGTTCGTGTCGCGCGGTCTGTCCTTGTCCTGCTCCTTCCAGAGCTTCACGACGCGACTTAGCTCGTCCATCGAGACGCTCACTAGCTCGTTACCTTTGTTCGTCGGGCTTAGCTCATGTTTTAGCGATGTATCCACCGGCGTTAGATACGCGAGCGGCCCCATCACGATCTCGTTTGCCCCCAAAGCCATCATCGTCGCCGCAGAAGCGCAGTTTGCCGGCACCAAAGCGGTCAGATTTTTACAATAATTCCTCAAGGTCGAGATGATACGAAGGCTAGCTATACCGCTGCCGCCGTCACTTTTGATAAATAAAAACGCGTTGTCTATCTTTTTGCCCTTTAAAATTTCATACATCGCGCTAGCGTCGTTCCCGCAGACGCTGCCTGCGTTTGAGTTGTAGTAAGTGATGAACGTGCCGCCCAGCTTTTGCTGCACCTTTTTTATGAGCGCTTGCGTCTCGTCAAATAGTATAGGCGGCTTTGCGACGCCTTTTTGCTGGTTCGTGCGGTGTTCGCCATCTTTGCCTTCATCCGTTTTCTTACTCAATGCATCGAGCAGACTCATAAAATCTCCTTTAAATTTCAGTCTTCTTGTTTGATTATGTTTGCAAATTCGTTAAAATAAATTTCGCTGATCTGGCTTAAATTTTCATCGATCTCGTTTAGTCTAAATTTATCCCCGCCCGTCACGCCGATCTTTTCAAATTTCACGCCAAATTTCGTCGCCAGCTCGCTAAATTTAGCCTCGTCTTTTACACCCACGAGCGCACGTGAAAAGCTCTCGTCAAAGATGAAATTTGCCTGCGCTACGTCAAATTTACACTCCGCACCGATGCCGCTTATGCATGCCATTTTGGCTAGGCTCATCGCCACGCCGCCCACGCCGACCGAGTTTGCAAACTCCAAAACGCCGGCTTTATTCGCCGCGATGACGAGCTCCCAAAGCGCGCGCTCTTTTTTGTAGTCTATCTCGCTAAGAGTGCCGCCGACCACGTCAAAAAGGGCTTTAACGTAAAGGGAGGCGGCAAATTCGCCCTTCGTCTCGCCCAGCAGATATATCGCCGTGCCCGCGCTGCCAAAGACACTCTTTAAATTTGCGCGCGCATCGTCATTTACGCCCACGCTCACGATCGCCGGGGTCGGATAGACGCTCACGCCGTCCGTATCGTTATAAAGGCTCACGTTACCGCTCACGACAGGTGTGTTTAGCTCGCGGCAGGCTTCTTTTATGCCCTCGCAGCCCTGCGCGAACTGCCACATGACCTCGGGATTTTGCGGGTTGCCGTAGTTTAAGCAGTCGGTGATCGCTAGTGGCATCGCCCCGCTCATCGCGACCTTGCGCCCGGCAGCCGCTACCGCACGAGCCGCACCGATCTTTGGACCCACGAAATTTGCGCGCGGATCGCACTGAGCTGCCATGGCTAGGGCTTTACCAGTCTGCTTGATACGGATGACCGCTGCGCCCAAATGCCCCGGCTGTTTGATCGTATTTGTCTGGATATTTGCGTCGTATTGATCATAGATGAGGGCTTTATTTAAAATTTCAGGCTCACGTAGTAGCTTAAAAAACGCCGTTTTGTTGTCGATGTCTTTTGGAATTTGCAGATTTTTGATTTCATCAAGATATTTTGGTCGCGCGGTAGGGCGGTCGAGCACGGGAGCAGCCTCGGAGAGCGGCTTTATCGGTATTTGCCCCACCAGCTCGCCATGCCAATAAAGCTGCATCTGCCCGCTATCAGTGACCTCGCCGATGACCTCAGCGTCAAGGTCCCATTTTTTAAAAATTTCAAGCACCTTTTGCTCGCAGCCTTTTTTAGCACAAATCAGCATACGCTCCTGACTCTCGCTTAGCATTAGTTCATACGGACTCATCCCCTCCTCGCGCATCGGGACGCGGTCAAGCTGCATCTTCATGCCGCTACCGCTACGCCCCGCCATCTCAAAGCTCGAGCTAGTTAGTCCCGCCGCGCCCATGTCCTGGATGCCGACGATGTAGTCTTTTTTAAATAGCTCTAAGCACGCCTCCATCAGTAGCTTTTCGGCAAAGGGATCGCCCACTTGCACGGTCGGGCGCAAGGATTTGTTCGCGTCATTAAAGCTATCGCTCGCCATCACAGCCCCGCCAAGCCCGTCGCGACCGGTCTTTGAGCCCACGTATATCACGGGATTACCGATACCTTCGGCTTTGCCGTAGAAAATTTCATCGCTTTTAACTAGTCCCAGCGCAAAGGCATTTACCAAGATATTGCCGTTAAAGCTCGCGTCAAAGGTCGTCTCGCCGCCCACGGTCGGGATACCCATGCAGTTGCCGTAGTGCCCGATACCAGCGACCGCACCTTTTAGCAAATATCGCTGTTTGCGCGCATTCTCACTCGCTCCGCGCACCTCGCCAAAGCGCAGAGAGTTCATATTCGCCACCACACGCGCGCCCATCGTGAAAACGTCGCGAAGTATGCCGCCCACGCCTGTGGCGGCACCTTGAAAGGGCTCGATGAAGCTTGGGTGATTGTGACTCTCCATCTTAAACACCGCCGCGACTCCGCCGCCAACATCGATGACACCGGCGTTCTCGCCCGGTCCTTGGATCACCCACGGCGCTTTGGTCGGGAAGCCGTTTAGGTATTTTTTGCTCGATTTGTAGCTGCAATGCTCGCTCCACATCGCCGAAAATATGCCAAGTTCGAGTAAATTTGGCTCGCGCCCTAAAATCTTTAAAATTTCTTCATACTCTTGCCCACTGATCTTGTGCGCTTTTATCGTCGCCTTGTCCATCTTTCGCCTTTGTAAAATTTTGCTTTATTTTACTTTAATCAGCATAAAAAGTTGATAAACCGCGAGCTGAATTTACGGCTTAAAAAATGGTATAGCAAGAGAATTTAAAACGTTTTATGGCTCTATGCTTTTCGATATTCAAAAACAAAGGCTTCACAAAGTGCGTAGCGTGAAGCGTCTTTAAAAGGGGAAAACGCGAGCAACAAAATCGGCGGCGATAAGCTCGCTAATAAGGCTCGTATGTTTCAAACGCCGCGCAGACGATATTTCTCAGCACTCGCTCTTGCTTTTTTAGATCATTGTTGATGACCCTTTGTTTAAAATCTTCCGACATCGCCTGGGCTCTGACCTTAGCCAAATTCTCATCTTTCACGAAAAATTTAAAACCTAAATTTACGAGCTTGCTCTCGCTCTTAAATTTGACTTCGCTTTGTATCAAAGTCGCGAAAAATTCGCCATTTTGTCCGATATTATAGTTTGTCACGGCTCTTGCTCTGATACTCTCGCCGATGTAAAACGCCATACACAAAGGCTTATCCGCGCTATAAACTATCGTCTCAAAGATACCATTTCCAAATTCGTAGAATTTGACGCTTTTTGCTCCGCCAAGGCTCATCATTTCATCTTCGTCGTTTAAATTTACGTCGCGGTCTTGCTGTAAATCACGCACGATGACGAACTGTCCGCCGCTCATGAACATATCGCCGATTTTTAGGGGTTTTGAGCCGTTCGTTCTAGCCAGAGCAAAGCCGATCTTGTCGCCGTCTTGCGGCTGATTGGGCGCATCTTGTGTGAAAAGTGCGACCTGAGCGATACTGCCGTCATTTTCGAGATATTTTTCCCACTCTTCTTTTAGTGCCTGCTTGACCGCCTCGCTATCCATAAAATCGTTTTTTGGCGCGCAGCCACCGAGCAAAACCGCCGCGAGAGCGAGCGCGTAAAATCTATTTACCAAGGCAAAAATGGCTGAACATCTCATCTAAAATTTCACTCCGCTCAAATGGTCTTGTGATCGCACTGATCGCGGCTATCGCGGTATTTATCTCGTAGGCAAAGAGTTCAAGCTCGTCACCGAGCAAATTTAAAGCCCTTTTTATCGCTACACTTGCGTCTTTACATTGTTTGATCTGGTGATTTGAGCTTAACATCATCTCGCTACTATCCTGGGAGTCAAGATAATCCCGTAGGCGACCCACTATCTCGTCAGCCCCCTTTTTTGCCGAAATTTTGATGCTAGGACTTAAATCAAGGTCAAATTTAAAAGTCAGATCGCTTTTATTAAGGATGAAAAATACCTTCTTGCCGGAATTTTTGACCAGCTGGACGATGCGTTCATCTTGCTCGTCGCTGGCGCTAGAGCTGTCAAAAACGGCCAAAACGATATCGGCCTCCTCGATCGCCGCTAGTGAGTAGCGGATGCCGATCTCCTCGATCTTGCCGGCGTTTTTACGGATCCCTGCCGTATCGATGATGCGTACCAGGTGCGTTCCGATCTTGAAATTTTCCTCTATCCTGTCGCGTGTGGTGCCCGCCTCATCGCTGATGATCGCGCGCTCGTAGGATAAAAGCGAGTTTAAAATAGAGCTTTTGCCGACATTTGGTTTGCCGACTATCGCGACCTTAAAGCCATCGATCAACCCGCGCCTTTGCTCGCTTATTTGCACTATTTTATCAAGCTTTGCGGCATTTGCTTCGAGCATAGCCTTTATCTGCTCTAGCAAATCGCCGGGCAAATCGTCATCCGCATAGTCGATACTAGTCTCCACAAAGGCAAGCGTCTTTACGAGTTCATTTCGCATCTGCTCGATATATCGGCTCAGATCGCCTCGCATCTGACGGGCTAAAATTTTAGCCGCAGCCTCACTCCTTGAGTTTATGAGCCCTTGTATCGCCTCGGCCTTAGCAAGGTCGAGCTTGTCGTTTAAAAACGCTCTTTTGCTGAATTCTCCGGGCTCGGCCAGCCGCACGCCAAGTTTTACGAGCTCGTTTAATATCATATCGGCCACGACAAATCCGCCGTGAGTGTGAAATTCCACCACATCTTCACCAGTGAAGCTGGCGGGTGCTTTGAAATAAATCATTATCGCTTCGTCTAGAAATTCTTTATCGAGCGAGTAAATTTTAGTAAGTGTGGCGAGGCGTGGAGAGAGATTTGAAATTTTAGTGAGCTTTAAGGCGCTTTGCAGAGCGGTCGAGCCGCTCAGTCTGATGATGCAGATCGAGCCAATGCCGTGCGCCGTGGCAATGGCTGCGATATCGTCATTTTTTGAAGAAATCATTTACCACAACGAATTTCCCGTCGTTACCCGACTTTATCCCGACATATTTTTGCGGGAATTTCTCGCGCAGCTTTTCAAGAGCTATCTTTACCAAAACACCGTCAAGTGGCTTTGTCTGCGCTCTACCCGTATTTTGCACGCGTTCTATCACGCCGTTTAGATACTGCTCTATCATCGTCTCTTGATTTTTCAAAAATTCAGCTATCTCAAGGCGTATGGCAAGGTTGTATTTTACATTTAGCCAATTATAAAGCAAATATGATATCGCCTTGTATCGGTAGCCTTCTTTGCCTATAAGCAGCGCCGCATCACCCCCGTCAAGCTCTATAAGGATGGTGTCGTCGTTAAATTTTGACGCCTCTATCTTAGTGATATCAAAGCAACTGGCGGCAAAAAGCTTGTTTAAGCCCTCTTTTATCTCAGGTAAAATTTTATCAAAGTCTATCGGCTCTTTTGGGGCTTTTTTAGATTCATTTTTAGTTTCCGGCGCAAGGCTTTCTTGATTGAAATTTTCCAAGATTGATGTATCTAAGATATCTTTACTAGGCTTTTTACGTGAGTTTGCGTCATCTTTTGTTTCATCAATGCGCTTGATGACATACTCTGGCTTTGCCACTTCAAACTCGGTAGCTAAATTCTCGTCTTCCGCCTTATCTGCAAACGCGGCATGCGCCAAGGTCGAATTTTTCTCGCTTAGACTAGGCCCTACTTTTTCGGTTTTAAACTCTTTATCTTCGCGATTTTTCTTATGACGATTACGTTTTTTCTCCGTATGCTCGCGTTTTACGCCGGAATTTACAGACTTTACTTCCTGCTCGTCGTGCTTGGAAGAGTTGCTACCGTTAGTATGTCTGCTTTCATTTTTATTGTCGGTATTGTTTTTGTGATTGTTTTGCTTTTGCTCATGCTTGTTTTTAAATTTTTCCTGTAACTTTTGAGCCTGCTTTTCAGGTACGGCCTCTATGATCGCACTTTTCTTGAAAAAGCCGAAAATTCCACCGCTTGGATGCTGGATAACCTTTATATCAAGCTCGGTAACGGAGCATTTTAGCTCGCTCGCAGCCTTTTGAAAAGCCTCTTGTAAATTTTCTGCTTCGATACGCATCAGGCCTTTACCTCCACTTTTTTATGTTTCTCAAAAAGCTTATTTACAAAAATTTGCTGGATGACGGAGCAGACGTTATTTACAAACCAATAAAGCGTAAGGCCTGCCGGGAAAGTCACGAAGAAAAACGTAAAAATAAGCGGCAGATACTTCATGATCTTTTCTTGCATAGGATCTGTAAACGTCGTCGGCGTGAGCCTTTGCTGCAAAAACATAGTCGCACCCATCAAGATAGGCAGGATAAAGAAAGGATCCATCGCCGAAAGATCGTGTATCCAAAGTATCCAAGGAGCGCCTTTAAGCTCGATAGCGTTTAGTAAAACGCGGTAGATCGCGAAAAATACGGGGATTTGAAGTAGTATCGGCAAGCATCCGCCCATAGGATTCGCACCGTTTTTCTTATAAAGCTCCATCATGTGGGTGTTAAGCTTTTGCGGATCGCCTTTGTATTTGGCCTGGATCTCCTTGACCTTAGGCGCAAGCTCTTTGAGCTTGTTCATCGATAGCATGCCCTTATATGTGAGCGGGAATAAAATGATCCTTATCACAAGCGTCAAAACTACGATCGCCCAGCCCCAGTTGCCTATGTATTTATGTAAAAAGTCGAGAAAGGCAAACATCGGCTTAGCGATGAAAGTAAACCAGCCGTATTCGATGATATCGGTCAGGCGAGGATCCATGCTGTTTAAAATTTTATGATCTTTAGGCCCGATATAGCCGCTTGTTTTAAAATTTCCATTTTGCTTTACAAAGATGATAGCGTTTTTCTTCGCGTCAGTACTCATGACGACATCAAGAGGCTTGCCAAAGGAATAAAAAAGTACCGTGTAGTATCTGTCTGAAGCCGCAGCGACCGTTATATCGCTGAATTTCTCGGTTCCGTCTAGATCGTCATCTTCAAGTATGCTGAGCTTATCATCTGCGTGCATCAAAAGCGCACCGTGGATGGTGTAGCTATCCACCGAAATGTTTGGTCTAAAGCCTGGAGTAATGAAATATTCGACATCTTTGCTTAAATTTACCTCGACTTCATATCTGCCGTCAGGATAAAAAGTTATCTTTTTTACTACGCTAAGCCCGTCTAAATTTTGTGTCAAATTTATAGTCTTTGCGCCGCTAGATACGTCAAGCTCGCTAACGTCGGCAGTATAGCTCGCACTAAAGGCTTGATCGTTTATCGCCGCATCGCTAAATCTCATTTCAAGCGGTAAAGGCGAAATGCCGGTAAGCTCGGTTTTGTTTCCGTCTGTAGTCTCGTATCTCTTCTCGGTCAAATAAAATTTACTGATGCGTCCCAGCTCATCTATCTGCGCCTCGTAGTTTTGGCCTTTTATTTTGGCTAGAATTTTAGTATTTTGGCTAGGATCGATGCTTGCGGCGACATTTGCACTTTGTGAGGAAGGAGCGGCGTTTGAGCTATTTTGTGCGGCATTTACGCTGCGGTTTTGCTCGACAGGCATACTCTTTGGGATAAAAAAATAATCGTAAGCTATAAAAAATAAAAATGATAAAAGAGTTGCGATGAGAACTCTTTTTTGAGTTGATAATTTATCCATTTTTAACGTTTTTCCTTTAATGAATCTAAAACTTTTATGACATAAAATTTGCTATTTTTATAAGGAACGAACCAAAAATCTATATTTGAAAATTCCACCCGTTTAAATATAGAAAAAGATCCGAACCTCTTGCGGATCACTGGGTAGTCTATACCGCCTTTGAACAGTTGATTGCACCTCAGAATTCTCGCGAGCGTAGCCAAAAGGGCGGAAAAAATATCGTTATTTTTAAATTCCCAAACTGCATACTCGGAGCAAGTAGGATAGTAACGGCAAGATTTCGGTAAAATTTTGGAGATGTAGTTTTGATAAAATTTTATACAAGAAAGCGCAAAATTCTTCATTTTAGACATCCCAGTTTTTTGAGCGACCAACGCAGATTTTTATGAATTTTGTCAAAAGAAATTTCGATAAGTCCGCACTTGGCTACCATGATATATATACCGTCTTCAAGCTCATCGCAAACCTCTAAAAAAGCGGCTCTTAAGAGCCTTTTGGCCCTATTTCTTACGACCGCTTTCCCTACTTTTTTACTAGCTACTACCGCTAATTTATTTTCACTTGAAGGTTTATAAAAAAGTACGCAGGCATCGCAATGCCATTTTTTCGCCTCTTTATAAACCGATGAGAATTCCCTTGAGTCTTTTAAAGGCTCAAAACGGGCTAAGCCGCCAATCTTTTTCTACCTTTTGCACGTCTAGCGTTTATAACCTTGCGACCGTTTTTGGTTTTCATCCTTAAGCGAAAACCATGAGTTCGTTTTTTAGGTGTTTTATGAGGTTGATAAGTCCTTTTCATCTCTTTCCTTAAAGTTAATGTAAAGTTGTGATTTTAGCAAAGCTATACTTAAATTCCTTTGAATAGCTGACGGACACGAGAAACATAATTTAAATTTTAAGCAAATTCAACTATAATACAAAATGAAAATTTCGCAGCGACAAGAAGCATTAAAAAAGCTATATTTCCTAAAAGCCATAGGGTATAAATTTATAAATGAAAATTTTATAAATTTATATCAAAGCGGCGAATTTAGCGATATAAACGAGCTAAATAAGCAAATTTCACACTGCGCACTTTGCGGCCTTAGAAAAACGGCAAATCGCACTATTTTAGGACTAGGAGACAAAAGTAGCAAAGTGATGTTCGTGTCTTTAGCGCCCAGCATAAGTGAGGATCAAGAGGGCGAGCATCTTTGCGGCATGGCGGGAGTAAAGCTTTGCGAGATGATATATAATTCTTTGGGGCTTAGAAAGGGAGAATTTTACATTAGCTCGATCCTGCGCTGTAAATTTTTACCAAACGAAGCTCTAAATGCCGCTACAAACGAATGCTTCGAGCTTTGCAGACCGTATCTGCTCGAAGAGATAAGGCTGCTTAAGCCAAAAGTCATCGTGGCCTTAGGTGAGCAGGTCTTTTTAAATTTATACCCCGAGAGCCTTTTAAAAAACAGCTTCGAGAGTATCCGCGGTAGCGTCTTGAAATTTGGCGATATATCGGTGATGCCGACGTATTCGCATGCGTGGCTGATGAAAAATCCAAGCTTTGAGTCCATGTTTTTAGACGATCTAAGAAAGATCAAAGGAATGATATGAGAAAAATTTTTATTATATTTTTTGCATTTTTTATCTGCCTGTGCGCAAAGGAGCAAACCCTATCAAATATACCTCCCGCAAGCATCGAATATATAAATTTAGAGCCTGAATTTTGCGATGAAGCGTGCTTAAAAGAGCTGGTAAGCGAAAATTTACTGGCTAGCTTCATGGCGCGCTTCGAGCCTACTAAGACCACAAATAGCGAACTTTTGAGCCTTTATAACGAGCTTAACGGTAAATTTACGCCTCAAACGCCACAAGGTGCGAATAAAATCGCCGTGATAATCCCGCAAAAAACCATAAAATCATACGCCTCTGTCGTTACAAATTCGCTGATATCTTATGTAGCGAGCACGAACGCCAAGATCGAGCTCAAATTTATAATGAGTGGCGACGAGAGCGCGCAAAACATCACAAACGCCATAAATACGGCGCGCGATCAAAATATCAGCTACTTCATCGCGCCATTTACGCCAAGCGGCGTGAGAGTGCTAGATCAAAACATAGCAGGTAACGAACTAGCTTACGTCCCTAGCGTGCACGCCTCACTCGTAAGCTACGCAAAGCCAAACATCATATTTGGTGGCATCGACTATCAAGCGCAGATAGCGGCTCTACTTAAAATTTCAAACGACAAGGTCACGGCATTTAGCGATGCAAGCGGGCTTGGCGAGACATTAAACGAATACGTCAGAAAGCTTAGCGCAAGCGAAATTTACGAGGTGCAAGTAGCGGGCAAAGAGCTGAAGCTAGACGGCTATCTAAGCAAAAAGTCTAAATTTGACGACTCTAGCGTATTTTTAAATCTGCCCGTCATCAAAGCCTCCCTCATAGCGACACAGATGAGAGGCTACCAGATAACGCCGTTTGCACTACTTAGCACGCAAATAAACTACATACCAAACATCTTTGGCGCTATCGCACAGCGAGACAGGCAAAATTTATACATCGCAAACTCGGTAAATCCGCAAAACGATCAGCTAGTCGCCACGAACGCGCTTTTTGACGTAGATCTAAGATACAGTCAAATAGGCTATTCTTGCAGCGTTGGGCTTGATTATATATATTCAAATTTCATCGATCCCTCGCACAAGAGGCTATTTAGCGAAAATTTAGTCGGCTCTCAGATCGTTTATGACATCAAATTATTTGAAGCAAAAGGTGAAAATTTCACGCCTTTAGAGCCGGTAGCTCAAGACTTGGATCCAGCAGCCAGAGATCTAAAAAACGACACCAACTCCTCGCTCATACGGCAAGGCCTAGAGTGATCTAGGCAAGCGACCGTGATATCGGCGCTAAAGATCAGCTCGCTTGAAGCTTCATTTTCTTTAGCTATCCTGAATATCTCTTGTCTTAGCACGAGCGAGGCTTTCTTGATCTCTTTCGCACTCGTTTTTACCTCGAGCATATCGCCCAGGACGGCGGGCTTTGTAAATTTCGCATTTATGCCGGTCACTACGAAATAGCAGCTTGGCGAAAAGACGTCCAGCTTCGAGTCAAAAAGCATCTCGCTACGCGCTCGCTCGCAAAATTTTATATAGTTTGCGTGATAGACGATGCCGCCAGCATCGGTATCCTCGTAATAAATTCGTATTTTCATCTCATTTCCTAAATCAATTTTTTTCGCCTCTAGCTCCCCTCGTCGTCATCAATGACTGCTCGTAAAACATAAGGAGCGTGACCGAGACGCCTACGCCAAGAGCTAGAGATATGCAGACCGTAGCTAGCGCGTTGTCAAAAAATATCATCAAATATGTCGTTTTTTGGCCTATGTCCGTGCTCTTTATAAACCAAAGCAGTGCCAAAATGCTTTTATAGGCATAGATGCCCGGTATCATCGGTAAAAGCGCGGGAAACGCGATGATCTCGGCAGGCACTTTAAGCCTCTTGGCAAAATACATCCCCAAAACGCCTATCAAAAACGAGGCCAGCAAGGTAGCCACCGAGATGCTGAAAATTTCAGTTTGTATCATCAAATATCTGCTAGAGTGCGCGATAGCCGCCAGTAGCGCCGAAAAAGCCAGTGTCCTTTTTGGAGGTGAGCTGGCATACGCAAAGCCAAACCCGGCTACCGCTGCAAACGCCGCATCGACCATCGTCGAAAAAAATAGCTCAAACATTTAAAAGCCCTAAATTTGAGATCGCAAGCGTCATATAAACGCCGATGGCTATGCAGATGATGAGAAGCCCGGTATTTAGGCCTCTGCTGACACCGACTAAAATATTTTCGTTTAGTATGTCAAATACGGAATTTATGAGATGAACGCCCGGCATCAAAAACAAAATGCTAGAGCCTATCGCGACGTCCGGTGTGCTCGTGATACCGTAATAAACGCCGATATAAGCGATAAACGAGGAGACGAAAGAGACGATTATGTATTGAAATTTCAAATTTATCTTAAATTTCGTCAAGACAAAGCGCAGGTAAAAGCCGACCAGCGTAGCTACAAAAACGCAGCCCACAGAGCCGACATCGCCCTCAAATAGCCTACAAAAGGCGGCATTTGCGAGGCTTATAAACAAAAGCGTCTTGTAAAAGCCGTTGTTTTTAGAATTTATTATCTCGTTAAAATGCCTTCTAGCCTCGCTCAAATTTATCTTTTCGTCGTAAATTTGCCAGCTAAGAGCACTCAGCTCGGAGATGAGATTAAAGCTGATAGGCGATGCGACGCTGGATTTTACGTATGTACGGCGGATCGAGTTGTCATTTGGATCCAGCACGCTGATGATGAAGTGCTTGACAAATATCGTCAGGCTCACATCGTAGCCGTAAGTCCCCGCGATACGAGTCACGCAGCGCTGTATCCTCGCTGTATAGGTGCCTACGCTTAGCATCTTTGCCGCATAGTCTATCAAAAAGTCGGCGATCTCTTGGATATCAGGCCTTTGCATATCCTAAGCCTCCTTCAAACCTCGCTCTTTTGGGCTACGCCCGATAAATTTAAAGAAAAATAAAAACAGCTGCGCGAGCATCATGATCTTCATCACGTATTCGCTCGTTTTATGCACACTTCTAAACTCATCAGTCGCAGTCGCCGCCTCGCCAAGGCCTTGAGCGTGCAAAATATAGCTCGTGAAATAAAATACGAAAGCAAGCGCTAGGGCTAAATTTATAAAGCTTAGAGCAAAGGCCGAGATCCTCACGTGCACGCACTCCTCGCCCTTTAGCCCAAACGCGTCGAATATAAACGCAAATACGCTCACCGCGAGCAAAACGTAATTGTATTTAAGAAAAATTTGCGTCATCAAAACGCCGCTTTGAAAATGTGTGAGCACACCCTCGCCTATGAAATTTTGCGGGAAAAACACCACCGGAGCCACAAACGCTCCCAGCGCGATCTCTATGCCAATAAGCGCGGCGATCAAAAACAAATATACCTTTTTCATATCTCTTTTATCTCCTTTTTTGTTTTTATCTCAAGCTTCGTAAATTTTAGGAAAAATACGAACGCCTGTAAAAATATCATGAATTTTAGCACAGCTTCGCCTATTTTGTAAGCACCGTAAAATTCTCTGCCAAACACATACTGAGTGCCAAAATGCCGGGCGTTTGAGACAAAAAATATAGCCAGCGCCAAATTTAAAAACAAAACAAACGATAGTCCGGAAATTTTGCCTCTTTTTATCAAAAATAGCTCGCAAATGATAGCAAAAACGCTTATGGCCACAAGCAAATATTTAAACTGCAAAAACAGGGCGCTACCGCCGGTGCCGATGAGATAATACAAGCTAAATACCGCCGGATGGACCACGAAAAGCACGCAAAGCTCGATGCCTATCAAAACGGCAAGCGAAAAAAGATATATGCCTATCAACCCTGTCCTTTTTTTAAATTTAATGCCAGTTTTGCCGTAAAGCCTCTATCAAATCCAGCCAAATCTTGATAAAATTTCGCCTCAAAACCATTAAATTTAAGCGCCTTTTCAAGCGAGCTTTTTTGATCATACCCCATTTCGCAGGCGAGATTTTTTACGCGGCGGTTGCGCGCTAACAAAATGATATTTTTTAAAATTTCATCGCCACTCGCTCCGCCAAAAAGCGCGCTATGTGGCTCGTTTAGCACGAATTTATCAAGCTTATAATCTTGCGCGATATAAGGCGGGTTTGAGACGAGCAGGTCAAATTCGCCGCTTACGTCATCTAAATAAGCGCATTTTACGAATTTTATCCTGTCTGCGACGCCAAATTTTACGGCGTTTTCGCGGGCTAGATCGAGTGCGGTTTTGTTGATGTCCGTCGCAGTGATCTTGGCGGGAGAATTTAGCGCGATACAAATACTGATTATCCCGCTTCCAGTGCCGATCTCGGCGACACGCGCAGCGGGCAAATTTACCAAAATTTCAAGCGATTTATCGACTAAAATTTCAGTCTCAGGACGCGGGATCAAAACGCCCTTTCGCACGCTAAAATTTAGCCCGTAAAAGTCCGCCTTGCCCGTGATGTATTCAAGCGGTTCGTATTCGCAAAATCGCCGAACGAGCGCAAAATAGCCGCTCTCATCAGCCAGATCCGCGCTCAAATTTAAAAATATCCACTCCGCGCTCACGCCCAAATGGTGCATCAAAAGCAGCTTTGCCACTTTGCGCGGACTTTCGCAGACCGCTGAAATTTGCGCGCTCGCCTCTTTTAACGCCGCTTCAATCTTCACTTTCCAGCTCGCTTATGCGCTCAAAAAGGCTCGGGTGGCTGTGATAGACGAAGGCGTAGAGCGGGTGAGCCTTTGGAAACGCCTTGTTTTCGCTGCCAAGCTTTTTAAGAGCGCTTATCATATCCGCGCGACTTTTCACTCCCGCGCCAAATTTGTCCGCGCCAAACTCATTATGGCGGCTGATCGCGGAGATGACGGGCGAGAAAACGAAGCTAAAAATCGGTGAGAAAAGCACGAGAAAAACGATGATCGCACCACCGTTTGGGCTGAGTCCAAGCGCGCTATACGCGGCGTTTGGGATGTTGCCAAAGAGCGCGAATAGGAGAAACAGCATCACCACGCTCACGGCTATCATTTTAAAGATGTCTTTGTGTTTGAAGTGCCCCAGCTCGTGCCCCAAAACCGCGATGATCTCACTTTGCGTGAGCTTGCTAACGAGCGTATCAAAGAGCACCACGCGCTTCGTCGCTCCAAACCCGCCAAAATAGGCATTTAGGCGGTTGTCGCGCTTGCTCGCGTCGATCGTGAAAACTCCGCTACTTTTAAAGCCACACTCAATAAGAAGCCCTTCGATAGAGCTTTTTAGCTCGCCATCTTCCAGCGGTTTCATCTTATTAAAAAGCGGTGCGATGACGGTCGGGTAGATCAAATTTATGACAATGATAACTACAAAGCTGAGCACAAACGCCCAAAACCACCAAAACTCGCCCAAAAATCCGATACAAAGTAGCACGACCCAGACAAAAAGCGAGCCAAAAACGAGCGTGAGAGCAAGCGATTTGGCAAGGTCGAGCGCGAAAATTTTGGGCGTCGTGTTTGAAAAGCCAAGCCGTCTGTCTTTCACAAACGTTTCATAAATGCTAAGCGGCAGCTCGAGCAAGGAGGAAATAACCAAAAAGCTCATCACGAAAATGATATTTTCGCTGATAGCGCCCGTTTTAACGACGAGTGAATTTAAAAATTTTAGCCCGCAGCCTGCCCACATCGTAAATATAACGGCGTGATAAACGAGGCTAATGATCTCAAATTTTTGATTTACGATCGCCACGCGCGCGGCGTTTTCGTATTCGTCCTTGGGGAGCACGACCGCGGCTTTTTTGGCTTCGTTTTGCACGAAATTTATCTGCAAAACCGCAAGATAAATTTTAACGAACACATATAAAAAATAAATTCCAAGCAGATAAATCATCATTTTCCTTAAATGTTATATAAGCTAAAACATCCGTAGTCCGTGCGTACGGCTAAATTTTTATCTATAAATTTTGCCTCGCAGCTTTTTATGATGTGTTCGATCTCAAATTCGCACACGTTTTGGCTAGCTAGATCGACGACATGCGCTCTGTTGTAGTCGATCATTGCAAGCTTCGTTCGATCGTCATTTACGCAAATCTTTCTCGCTTCGTCGCACTTATCTTGCCAGCTAAATTTGAGCTCGCACCCGCTTGAAAGCTCGAAGCAATGCACTTTGCTGCGGTAGTATTCTCTGGCGACGAGTATTTTATCGTTTAAAAAGCAAATTTGATCCAAAACGTCAAATTTGCCTTCAATGACGTTTAAAATTTCGCCGTTTGCGCCTAAAATTTTGATCTCTCCTGCTGCCGTGTGAAGTGCGAGCCGATCGTCATCAAACGCCACACAAAGCGGGGCTTTGCCTTTGATCGGGGTAGTTTTAAACTCGCCAAAATTTAAGATCCGCTCCCCGTCCGTCACGAAAATTTTACCGCTCGCTCCAAACGCCACCTTGCTCTCGCCCTTGCAAACGAAGCTGTAAAACTCATCCGCACCACGCAATTTTAACTCACGGGATAAATTTGTAAATTTACCCGTTTGTGGGTCAAATTTATAGATGACGTGATCGAGGTCTAGGATCAAATTTTCGCCCACCCGCGCCGCTTCCCACGTGAGAATTTCTGGCAAAACGATTTGCTCTTTTACGCGCCCGTCTTTATCAAGTGCGAGCAAAAAGTCCGCTTGGTCACCATTTTTTTGATCGCCGCATTTATAGACGAACATGCTCTCACCCACGCTCTCAAACGCCAACGCACCCGAGTAACCGCCGCCTATATAAACATGCAAGCACACCTGAGCGAAATTTGCGTTTTCATCACGCAAAACGTAGCCCTTTTTGAGCGTCTCCCACTCCTTTTTGATGCGGGCTTTTTGCGCCTCTTCGAGGCTAGCAAATTCCTTTTTATTTTCTCTCGTTTTGCCGTTTTTCGTGCTTTGCGATACGAGCAAATTCCCGCTCACTTTGAAATTTATCTCATCGCCATTTGCTAAATTTACAAATTTTCTCATCGGTGCCTACTTTAAAAAATTATCATAAAAACTGCTTATGAAAATGACTAAAATGATAAACGGAATGACGTATTTTACGTACCAAAACCAAAAATTTATCACCTTTATATGGCGCTCGCTACCTTGTAAAATTTCGCGTTTGGTCTCGTCTTTTAGCACCCATCCCACAAATATCGCGCATCCCAGCGAAGTCAGCACGAAAAATATCGTCGCGCTGATAGCGTCGTATGCGTCAAATATATTTTTGCCAAAGATCGTGACGTCGCTTAGCAGATTTGTCGCCATCAAGGACGGTAGGTTGCCAAGCACGAATATCCCACCAAGCACGGCAAATATCGCCTTTTTGCGCGTAAATTTAAATTTCTCCTGAAGCGTCGTGATAAGCACCTCGTATATCGGCAGAGACGTAGTTAGCGCGGCTATCATCAAAAGCGTGAAAAACGCCACGGCAAAAAATTCGCCCGCCCACATATGCGAGAAAACTATCGGCAAGCTCTTAAAGACGAGGCTCGGACCGCTGTCAGGCGAAACGCCAAAGCTAAATAGCGACGGAAATATCATAAATCCTGCCAGCACCGCGATAGCCGTATTCAAAACGCCCGTTATGACTGAAATTTTAACCAGCGCCTCGTCCTTTTTGACAAAGCTTGAGAGCGTGATCATCACGCCAAAACCAAGTGAAAGCGCGAAAAAGACCTGCCCCAAAACATCGATGAAAAGCTTCATATTTATCTTTGAAAAGTCAGGTGTCAAGTAAAATTTCACGCCCTGTGCCGCTCCCTCAAGCGAGAGGTTTTTGACGACCATCGTGAGCATCAGCAAAAACAAAAGCGGCATGAGGTATTTTGCGGCCTTTTCGATGCCATTTACCGCGCCTTGCACCAGGATGATGTAATTGACGAGTACGAAAACAAGGGTCGCAAAGCTGATAGCAAGCGGATTATTTACGATATTTTGCTCGTAAAATTCACTCGTTACTTTAAAGCTCACGACATTTGAGAGGTCAAACATCCCGAACAATATCTGCGCGATGTAGTTTAGCACCCAGCCGCCGATGACCATGTAATAAGCCATAATGCCAAACGCACCAAGAAGGCTCATGTAGCCCACGCTTTGCCAAAATTTATGTATCTTTTTACCGCCCACTTCGCCGCTAAAGGCGTCGATGACATTGACTTTCAAGCGTCTACCTATGGCGTTTTCAACGAGGATCATCGGGATGCCGATCACGATCATCGCTACACAAAAAACGAGCACATACGCTCCGCCGCCATTTTGACCGACCAGATACGGAAAGCGCCAAGTCGCGCCAAATCCCACCGTCGCACCGGCGACCGCCAAAATATACGTGAGCCTCGAACTCCAACTTTGTCTCTTTTTCAAAATTTTGCCTTTATCTGCGAATTTAAGAGAGGATTTTACCTAATGTGGGTTTAAATTTAGCAACGAATTTGATAAATTTGAAGAAAATTTTGAAATTTATGGAGATTTACGGATAGCCCGCACGCCACTGTGTCGAATTTAATAAATAAGCAAATTTTATATCTACTTGTTGCAAAAAGTCTAAATTTAAATTTTAGGCGCTATAATCTGCGAAATTTAATAAAGGAGACAAAATGAAAACACTTATCATCGCAGCGCACCCTGACATCGCGCATTCAAGGGTCAATAAAAGCTGGCTAAACGCCGCTAAAAAGGACGGGAATTTCGTCATCCATGAAATTTACAAAGAGTATCCAAACTGGCAAATCGACGTGAAAAAGGAGCAAGAGCTGCTCGAAAAATTCGAGTGCGTCGTGTTTGAGTTCCCGCTTTACTGGTATAGCTACCCGCCGCTTTTGAAAAAATATTTCGACGACGTGTTCGCCTACGGCTGGGCCTATGGTAGCAAGGGCAAAGCGCTAAACGGCAAGAAATTCGCCCTCGCCGTCTCGGTAGGCGACGATGAGCATGAGTATTCCAAAGATGGCCACATCGGATTTAGTATCGAAGAGGTCGTCACGCCGTTTAAATCAGCAGTAAATTTCGTCGGTGCGAAGCTGCTTCCTGGCTTTTTCGCGTTTGGCTTTTCGATAGATCCAAGCGACGAGCTCGTGGAAAACAGCACGAAAGAGTATATGAAATTCCTGCGTCAGCTTTGAAATTTGGTCTATAAAATTGCACGCGGATACTGCGAAAAATTCAACGGCTGGTATTAAATTTTACTCCACCCTACTCACAAAAGTCGGCATTATCCACGCGCTACCAGCGATGCCTTTGCAAGATTTGTAGCCGCATTTGATAAAAACAACCAACCCTGCCAGCTACTTAATAAAACGGTGCGATCTTTCATTTGTCCAAATTTTAGCCAAAGGATACATGCATATTGTCGCATGCGACTTCATAAAATCTCACATTCCACCACCCAAAAGCCACCAGCGCAGCAGGTAAAGCGCAAATTTCAAAATTTAGGCTATCAAGGAGTGGTCAAATTTTTTATCAGCTCGCAGGCAGGCTGCAACCCAGCATCGCACGCCCTAGTAAAATACCTGCGCGCCTCTTTCTCGTTCTTTGGCTCGTTTATGCCCTGCAGGTAATAAAGTCCCAGCGAAAGCGCCGCCTGCGGGTATTCGAGGCTATCAGAGAGCTGCCAAAGCTGCTTTGCTCTACCCACATCCTGCGCCGTGCCGCGCCCAGTCATATAAAGCAGTCCCAAGCGGTAGCTAGCAAGCCCTCTTACCTTCGGCTTTTGCGATTTGACTGCACGCTCATAAAGCTCGAGCGCGCCTTTGATATCCTGCCTAGCGCACTGCCCCTTTTCTTTCATCCAGCCGTAGTTAAAAAGCGCATCAGGATAGCCTGTGTCCGCTAGCTTCTTATATATCCGCTCGGCGCTCTCACACTCGCCTTTGTTGAAAGCCTCGACTGCCTGCATAAATTTTTGCGTCTCATTGTGATCGCTCGCGTTTAAGACGAACGCACAAAACAAAAATATCAAAATTCCTCTCATTTTGGCTCCTTTTAGATCAAATTTTATCCACTCTAGCCTTGCAATCTCGCTTCGTTTCGGTCAGCCTCTTTCATAAAGCTCTTTATGCTCCACGCTTCGCTAAAAAATTTCACACTAAAATATAGCGGTAGCAAAGATAGCGAGCTGTAACGAGCGAACATAACGATCGTCAAGACGGACAAACCGGCTAGCAAAAGCCCGATAATCAGGCAAAATTTAAGCATATTTTCAGTCCCGAGCCTGCGCTCCATAGTCGCCATCAGCCTGTCCATGAGTGCGCCACTGCCCGTAGCGCACAGCCTCGAGACACTGATCAGGCGATTTGTCACGCCCTCTTTTACATATGCCACGCGCAAAGTGTCATCCTCACCGCTGAAATACGTACTCATCTCGTCCGCCCCGTCGTCAAAATACCCAACGATCTTTATGCCGTCCAGCCAAAAGACCGCCATAAATTTTACACCTAAATTTTGCTTCGTGATGAGGTTTTTGACCTTGCCTGTTTTAAAAAATATCTTTGCCACCTAAGCTCCAAATCCTTCGGCGATTTCAAGCACTTCAAAGTATTCGTTTTCTAAATTTTCAAGCTCTTTTTTTGCCGCTTCAAGGTCATTATAAAGCGCGGTGAGTCCCATTTTTTGATAAATTTCAGGATCGCTCAAAGCCGCGTTAAGCTCGGCTATTTTGCCCTCTAAATTTGCGATTTTTTCTGGATGAAACTCTAAAATTTGCGTTTGTTTGTAGCTTAGTTTCGCGCCGGTTTTGCTCTTTTGCTTCGTGCCGCTTTCGTTTAAATTTAGCTCGCTTTCAAATTTAGCTAGTTCGCTTAGCTCGTCTTCTAGCTCCAAATAAACGCTGTATTCTTGGTGTAAGACGCCAATATTCGTGCCTTCAAAAGCCCAGAGCTTGTGTGCGATCTTATCGACGAAGTAGCGGTCGTGGCTGACAAGCAAGATCGCCCCAGTGAAGCTTTGCAAATAGTCCTCTAAAATGTTGATAGTCGCGATGTCAAGGTCGTTTGTGGGCTCGTCAAGCACGAGTACGTCGTATTCTTTGGTAAAAAGTAGCGCCAGAGCGACGCGGTTTTTCTCGCCGCCACTTAGCACGCCGATTGGCTTATCGAGGAATTCTTTGGGAAAAAGGAAATTTTTAAGATAGCCAAAAACGTGCATATTTCTCCCGCGCACCATGACGTGATCGCCGCCGTTTGGACAAAAGGTCTCGATGAGGCTCTTTTCGTCATCCAGCGCGCTTCGCGACTGGTCAAAATACCCCACGCGCACGTCTCCGCGCTTTATCTCGCCGCCGCTCGCGCTCTCAAATCCAAGCAAAATTTTGAGTAGCGTGCTCTTGCCGCTGCCGTTTCGTCCGACGATAGCGATGCGCTCGCCTTGCAGCACGCGCGCGTCAAATTTTTCAAAAAGCAGCTTACCGCCGATATTTTTGCTCAAATTTTTGATCTCAAAGAGCATCTTTTTGCGGTTGGTGCTTTGCGTCTGGTTGAAATTTTTACTCGCGCGTTCGAGCTCCAAGCGCACACGGCGGATGACGCCCGGATTTTTCTTGGCTTCCTCGCGCATGGCTAGCACTCGCTCCTTGCGCCCTTCGTTGCGTTTTATACGGGCTTTGACACCCCGTCTGAGCCACTCCTCCTCGCTTTTTAGCTGTTTTAGTAGCGTCTCATGCGACTTGGCAAGACTTTCTAAAAGCTCTTGCTTCCTCATTAGATAGTTCGCGTATCCGCCTTCAAAGCTGCGTATTTGCGCCTCCTCTATCTCGACCGTGCGCGTGGCTAAAACGTCGATGAAATAGCGATCGTGACTGATGAAAACTATCGTCTGGCGCGAGCTTTTAAGCATCTCTTCAAGAAATTTCACCATATAAACGTCAAGGTGATTGGTCGGCTCATCAAGCAGCAGCACGTCAGGGTGCTTTAAGATGAGCGCGCCAAGCGCCACGCGGCGGATCTCGCCCCCGCTAAGCGAGCAAACCGCCCTGTTTTCATACTCTTTTAGCTTAAATTTTTCCAGCACTCGCTCGATCTTTCGCTCGATGTCCCAGCCCTCTTTTGCTTCGATAAATTTTACCAGCTCATCTGAATGCGCGTGAAGCTCCTTGTTTTCGGGCTGGGCGGCTAGTTTTTCAAGGACGGCGGCGTATTGCTCTCTTGCGTCAAAAATTTCTTTTAGCTCGCGGTTCATCGCCTCTTTGACGCTTAAATTTTCGTCAAATTTTGGCGTTTGAGCGAGCATCGCCACGCTGATATTATTTTGCGTTATGACCCGCCCGCTATCAGGCTCGTAAGCCCCGCATAAAATTTTCATCAGAGTGCTTTTGCCACCGCCGTTTTTACCCACGATTGCGATACGCTCGCGCTCATTCACACTAAAATTTACCTCGTTTAAAATTTCATTTGCACCGAATTTTTTACTGACTTCTATGAGATCGATGAGTGCCATAGATTTTCCTTAAAATAAAATTATGATTTTAACAAAAACAAAATTTATCTAGCTTGAAAATTACGGTGTGGATCGCCCGGGCTGGCTAAATTTGCATATTTTTTGCTAAAATACGCTTTTTAAAGGCGATTTATGAACTTATCTCTTAAAAAACTCACCGTGCCGATATTCATCGATCTATTTTTGCACTTCATCACGCTCATCATGAACACTTACATGGTCGCAAAAGTGAGCATACATCTGGTCGGAGCGATGGGTGCTGGCAACGAAGTGATGGATCTTTTTATCACAATATTTAACTTCCTTAGCGTGGGCTGCTCCGTAGTGGTAGCGCAGGCTCTGGGTGCGCGAAACAACGACCTAGCAAAGCGCGTCATACACGCGAGCCTGACATTTAACACCATCATCGGCATCATCTCGGCCAGCGTCATTTACTTTTTCGGATATGAAATTTTGGAGCTTTTGCGAGTGCCGCAGCAGCTTAGAGGAGATAGCTTTAGCTACTTGCACATACTTGGCATCGCGCTCGCGTTTGATGGTATAGGCATGGTGCTAGCCGCCGTCCTTCGCGTGTATAATCTCGCGACCGCCGTCATGCTCGTATCACTTTTAATGAACGTCATCACTCTTTTTGGCAATGCAGTCGCGCTCTTTGGCTGGTTTGGACTGACTAACTACGGGCTTTACGGCGTCGGGCTCTCCACGCTCATCGGACGCCTCATCGGGATTTTTGTCCTACTTTGGATACTCGTGCGTGCGGCGAAAGTTAGAATTTATATCAAGATGTTGTTTAGCTTGCCGTTTAACATCTTAAAGAAAATTTTATCGGTCGGGCTACCGAGTGCTGGTGAAAATTTACTCTGGACGACGCAATATCTAGTCGCTTTTAGCTTCATCGCGAGCATGGGTGAGGCGAGCCTAAACGTGCAAACCATTTACTTTCAAATCACGCTTCTCATCTTACTTTGCGGAGCGAGCATAAGTGTCGCCAACGAAGTCATCGTCGGACACCTCGTGGGCGCGATGAAATTTGACGAGGCATACACGCGTACGTTTCATGCGCTAAGGCTCGGCCTCATCGCCACGCTCGTGGTCGTGCTGGTGGCATATTTTGCGAAATTTGAGATCATGCAGCGGCTAAATTTGACCCCCGAGCTTCAAAAGGTCATGCTCCCACTTTTCACGCTCTCCATCGTGCTAGAAACCGGTCGCACCTTTAACGTCGTCATCGTAAATGCCCTGCGCGCGAGCGGAGACGCGAAATTCCCACTGATGACGGGCTTTATCTTCATGTGGGGGCTTAGCTTGCCGCTTGGATATTTTTTAGGCATACACCTTGGATACGGCATTGTGGGCGTTTGGGTTGGATTTGTCGCGGACGAGTGGCTGCGAGGACTCGTCAATACCTGGCGATGGCGAAGCCGAAAATGGCAGTCAAAAAGGCTCGTGTGATTGTTCGGTTTTAAATTCATACAAAAACCAAAGCCGCCAAAACCCGTCAGCAAAAAGGTGCAAGTAAATTTCAACGGACTGGCGGTGGCGCTAAATTTTAAAAAGGGAGTGAAAAGCTTTCGGCTCAAAGTCGCTAAAAGTGGCGAGATCTCGCTCTCGCTGCCATTTTATGCCACGCAAAAATCGGGCTTTGAGTTTTTGGCTAAGCACGCGGGCTGGCTCGCCACGACGCATGCAAAAATTTTGGCGAATTTACCAAAAGAGGACGAATTTAGACTGCTTGGTAAAATTTATCGCATTAAAATAGACGCAAATTTAAAGGATGTAAATTTAACCAAATTTGAAGGCGAGATCCACGCGCCAAATTTCAAAGCGCTTGAAATTTACAAAAAAGCCGTAGCAAAGCAAATTTTTACCGAATTTATCGATAAATTCACACCTATCATCAACCGTAAGATAAATCGCCTCACGATCCGCAAAATGCAGACTCGCTGGGGTAGCTGCAATCACAAAAAAGGCTATATAAACCTCAGCCTAAACCTCATCGAAAAAGCTCCCGAACTAGTCGAATACGTCGTGCTGCACGAGATGACGCATCTCATTTTCCCACATCATCAAAAGAGCTTTTATGAATTTCTAGCGGGCATCATGCCAGATCACAAGGTAAGAGAGCTCGCACTAAACGGCAAATAGATACTCTTGCGCTTTGTCAAGTAAAATATAATCTTAAATATGCTAAAATCGCGTATTTTAAATTTTAATTAAGGAATTTTAATGAAAAAAACGTTGTTACTATTTGTTGTCGCGCTATGCGCTTTTGGCGGCGATTTTGAGGACGGACTCGAGGCTTATGCCAAGGCTGACTTCAAAACGGCATTTGATAAATTCAGCGCCGCTTGCGAAGCCAATAACGGCGACGCATGCACCAAACTTGGCTCGATGTATTATTTTTCAAGAGGCGTCAAAGCCGATAAGCAAAAGGCTTTCGAGCTATTTACCAAAGCGTGCGACGCAAATTCCAAAGATGGATGCTCAAGTCTGGGCGGAATGTATAAAAAAGGCGAGAGTGTAAGCGCCGACGCACAAAAAGCGCAAGAGCTTTTCGAGAAGGCTTGCGAGCTGAAAGAAGGATATTCTTGTTCGGTAGCGGGGTCTTATTATCTTGAAAAGCAAACTCCGGAAGGCTTTAAAAAAGCAAAAGAATTTTTTGATAAATCTTGCAGCCTAGGCGACAAGATGGGTTGCCAGTTCGCAGGCGATCTAAGACGCTCAAAAAGACTGTGATTCTAAATTTGCCGCTTTAACGGCGGCAAATTCTACCTTTCTACGCGGCCGCCTTTGAAGCGGCTTTATCCTTTTGATTTTTGCCCCATTGAGTCATGAATACAAAAAAGTATATCGCTGTGCCTATCATATAGCCTACATATTCGTTTGGTATGACGGAGTATCTGGCGCAGATATTTGGCACTAGCGTCAAAGGAACGACAAGCAAAAGTAAAATGCGCTCCCAAATGCGAACCTTCGTCACGAAGTAGCCCTGAAGCACGCTCGAAAATGCAAACATCCCGATGATAGCCATGCCAAATACGAGCACGATCTCAAAGGGATTACTCATCCAAACGATACCTTTTGCGTCTAGAGGATCTTTTGCATCGATGCTTTCTATCAGCATCAGTTTATTATTGAAGAAAAAGGCAAACGGCAATATCGCGGTCCTTAGGTCATAAAAAAAGCCTTGCAGGCCTACGGTGACAGGGTTTGCCTTTGCGATACCTGCAGCTGCATAGGCGGCGATACCGACAGGCGGCGTATCGTCAGCTAAAATTCCAAAATAAAATACGAAAAGATGCACCGCAATGGCAGGTATCAAAAAGCCGTTTTTATGCGCTAAAAATAAAATGACCGGTGCAACGAGGCTTGATACCACGATATAGTTTGCCGTAGTCGGCAAGCCCATGCCAAGTATGAGCGACATCACGGCAGTCAGGATCAAGATAAGAATGATATTGTTTCCGGCAAGCTGCTCCACGATATCTGAGAGCACTTGGCCAAGCCCGGTCAATGATATAGAGCCGACGATTATACCGGCCAAACCCGTAGCTATCGCGATCGTAGTCATGCTTTTTGCAGCAGTCACCATCGCCCAAAATATATCGCTAAAACCGAGCAATGCATCGTTTAGTCCGACTTTCTCGCCTGCAGCCAGCTTTTTGACCGGCTCTTGAAATATCATGATCAAAAATAAAAATCCGATAGCATTGAATGCCGCCGAAATAGCCGACTCTTTGAGGATCAAAAGCGTATAAAGTAGGATGAGGATCGGCGTGAGATAGTGAAGCCCGCTGAGGAAAATTTTAAATCTCGAGTGATATTCGCTTTGATCGATGCCTTTTAGGCCTATTTTACAGCTTTCTAAATGCACGATGAAAAATAGCGAGATATAACATGCAAATGCCGGGATGACGGCCGACATCATCACATTAGTATAACTCATACCCAAAAATTCCGCTATTATGAATGCAGCTGCACCCATGATAGGCGGCATGAGCTGTCCATTTACGCCAGCTGCGACCTCGATAGCTCCGGCCTTTACACGAGAGAGGCCCGCTTTTTTCATTAGCGGTATCGTAAATGTACCAACGGTCACAACATTTGCAGTCGAGCTTCCCGAGACCATGCCCGTCAGTCCGCTAGCGATGACTGATGCTTTTGCCGGACCGCCTCTAAATTTACCAAGCAATGAAAAGGCTAAATTTATGAAATACTGCCCCGCTCCGGCTCTTTCAAGTAGCGAACCAAACAAAACGAATAAATAGATAAAACTGACGCTAACGCCGATAGGAACGCCAAATATTCCCTCTGTCGTAAGGAACATATGCCCGGCAAGCTTTTCTAGACTAGCGCCTTGATGAGCGATGATGTCTGGCATATAAGGACCAAAATAATCATATATCAAAAACAAGATACAGATGATGCCAAGTGCAGGTCCGATGACGCGCCTACCGGCCTCTATGAGGATGATGATCGCCACAAAAGCCGCTATGACGTCTCTTTGCAGATAATCGCCCGGCCTTGAGGCAAGTCCATAAAAATCGATCGCCGGATAGAGCACGACAGCGGCCCCTAAAACACAAAGAGCGATATCGTAAAACGGCATGGAAAAATGCGCTTTTTTATGAAATTTCACAGGGTAAAGCAAAAATACGAGCGCGACCGCAAATGCAAGGTGGATAGAGCGAGAGATGTTCGTATTCATAGGAAAATACGCTATATAAAGCTGAAAAACTGACCATGAAAAACACAAGATCGCAATGAAATAATTATAAAAATTGTTGTTTATCTCTCTGGTTTTAACCTCTACAAACTGCTCTTCGTTTTCGTTGATATTGTTCATCTTTCCCCTTAACTAAAATTTAAAGATACCAAATTTTGCCTAATTGATATTTGTAAATTTTGAAATTTTAGGCAGGATTCCTCCTGCCAAATTTTATTTTAGTATGCCAGCCTCTTTGAACACGGCCTCTGCAGCCGGGTGGAGCGGAGCGGATAGCCCTTCTACCAGACTCTCTTTCGTCACTGCTTTTAGCGCAGGATGAAGAGTTTTGTATTCCTCAAAGTTATCGAGTATCGACTTTACCACCGCCTTTACAGCCGTATCGCTCACACTTTGATCAGCCACCAAAACAGCCTTCACGCCAACACTGTTTACATCATGATCTACGCCTTCATAAGAGCCTTTTGGTATCACGCCTTTAGCAAAATACGGATACTCGGCCATCATCTTGTCGATATCGGCGCCCTCGATGTTTAAAATATCTATCGGAAGCGAATTTGCCGCATCGGTGATATTTGCAGTCGGATGTCCGACCATGAAGCTATATCCGTCTATTTTTTTATCCTTTAGCGCATGCGGGCACTCTTGGACAGTCAAAACGCCACGGTAGCCAAGCTTTGCCACGTCAAAGCCCTTGGCTGCAAATACCGCGAGCGTAGTTACCTCGTTGCCGCTGCCGGGATTGCCGACATTATACTTTTTACCGACAAGATCGCCGACATCTTTTATGCCGCTCTCTTTCGAGACCACAAACGCCAAAAGCTCCGGATATATCGAAACTACCGAGCGAAGTTTATTATCGCCCATATTTTCAAATTTTCCTTTGCCGTTATATTTGTCATACACGACGTCACTTTGCACGAAACCAAATGTGAGCTCTTTTTTGAGCACGTTATTTACGTTATAAACGGAGCCGCCTGTTGATTGGACGGAGCATTTGATATTTGGATCTTTATTTACCAAACGGCATATCGCTCCGCCTATTGGATAATACGTGCCGGTCATTCCGCCAGTGCCGATACTTACAAACTCTTTCGCGCCAAGCGTTGAAGCCAAAAGCAAACCTGCCAATACCACAGAAGTCTTTTTCATTGAAGACGCTCCTTTTGTAAAATTTTGAGTTTTTATCCTATCATAAAAAATATAAAATTTTTATTTTTCAGTTTAAATTTATATTTTTGAGTCTTAAAATTTGATAATTTTACACATTTGCCGCAGGAAAAGAAGTCCTAAGTTTCAATTAATATTAAATTTTATAGCTTTTCAAAAATTATGCTAAAAAGCTGGTGGATTTTGGCTAAAGACTGACAATAAAAATTTTATGGGTCAAATAGAGTAGCAAAAAATAAAGGCTATGATTATCTATCTTGCATAGCTACCTCGGTTGACCAAATTTTTAAAAAACGAGATTAAATTTTAAGGCGGTTTAAATTCTAAACCGCCAAATTTCAGTCAATAAACCTCTTCATCAAATTTGCATACGCATCGATGCGGCGGTCGCGTAAAAAAGGCCAAATTCTACGCACTTCTTCGCTGCGTTTCATATCCACTTCCACGATCTTACAAAGCTCGCTCTGGCTGTCTGCACGCCAAAGCTGCTCGCCCTGCGCACCAAAAACGAAGCTGTTGCCCCAAAATTTGATACCCGCCATTACGCCACTGTCATCTTTTTCAAAGCCCACACGATTGACCGCGACGACCGGCAGTCCGTTTGCGACCGCGTGCCCGCGCTGCACAGCGATCCAGGCTTCGAGCTGGCGGGATTTCTCCTCCTCGCTGTCGGCCTCAAACCAGCCTATCGCGGTCGGATAGATTAGGATTTTCGCCCCGCGTAGCGCCATCAGACGCGCCGCCTCGGGATACCACTGATCCCAGCAAACGAGCACTCCAAGCCGTCCCGCGCTCGTGTCGATAGGCTCAAAGCCAAGATCGCCCGGCGTAAAGTAAAATTTCTCATAAAAGCCAGGGTCGTCCGGGATGTGCATTTTTCGGTATTTGCCGGCGATACTACCGTCTTTTTCAAAGACAAAAGCCGTGTTGTGATAAAGTCCGTCGGTGCGCTTTTCAAAGAGTGAAGTAACGAGCACGACGCCGTTTGCGCGCGCCACGTCCGCCCAAAATCTCACGTCCGCCTCCCACTCGCCCGCAAGGTCAAAAAAGCCCGTCTCCTCGCTCTGGCAAAAATATTGCGTCTGATGTAGCTCCTGACAAACGACTAGCTGCGCCCCGCTCTGCGCCGCCTCTCGCACGAGCTCCACGGTCTTTGTGACGGTCGCCTCTTTTGAGCCGTGGAATTTTTGTTGTAAAAGCGCTATTTTCATTATTTCTCCTTTGTTTAGTTGTCATAAAATTTACCAGTTTCATCAAAAGACGAGTGAAACTTTTGCAAAGTCAAATTTGACTAGCGAGCTTCGTGCCGCACTTAAAATTAGATATTTTAAGGCTCTGTTCTAAAAAGCATTAGTTTTTAAAATTTTAAACGTTCTAGCATAGTCAAATCTTATGAAGCGACACTATCGCCGCCGATTTTGAGGGAAGCTGTAAAGCTGACCGCCAAAATCGTGCTATATGTTCGGCGCTTTGTGGAGCAAGTAAGATTTACGAAGCATTCGTTTAAGACTATCAACACTTTTCAAAACAAAGTTTATTTTGATAAATCGCTCACGATTTTCATACCTCACACGCTCCAAGCCTATCATCGCATGGGTCAAGATGCGCCGTGATCTCCCAGCTAAACTGGCTAAATTTAGCCCTTATCTCGCGCTCTAGCTCGTCTGATACCGCGTGCGCGTCAAAAAGCGAAATGTCTCGCTCAAACACCAAATGCACGCCCAAAAAGCAGATTTCACCGCTACGCCTGGTCGCGAGATAGTGAAAGCTTAAAATCTCCTTTTTGGATTTTATCATATTTTCGATCGCTTCTATCATCGCGGGCTCGAGCGCGCGGTCAAGCAGCACGGCAAAGCTCTCTTTCATCAAATTTACCGCCGAGTGCGCTATATAGCCGCTGATAATCAGCCCCAGCACCGCATCGACTATCATCAGCCCTGTAAATTTGATAATCACAAGCGCGACGATGACGGCTAAATTCGTGTAAAAATCGCTCTTATAATGCAGCGCGTCGGCTCGCAAGATGAGGTTGTCCGTGCGCTTTGCAACCGAGCTTAGAAACGCTATGAGTGCACCCGTGACGACGAGCGAAAAGCACATCACCCAAAGACTAGCGCCCACATCGATAGCGGCGTCATCTTGCTTAAATTTTAAAATGCTCTCGTAAAATATAAACGCTGCGATACCGATGATGAAAACGCCCTCAAACAGCGCAGCCATCGCTTCTAGCTTGGTGTAGCCGAAGTTGAAATTTTCATTTGCTGCTGCGCGCGACTTTTTGAGCGCGAAAAAATTTAAAAGCGACACGATAAAATCAAGCATCGAATCAATCGCCGAGCTCATCACGGCTACCGAGCCGCTCGCGATGCCCGTGATAAATTTGATGACAGCTAGCAAAAACGCAGTCGCGCCAGCTGCCATGACTGCTTTATTTGCGCTATCATCCGCCTTTTGACAGCTTAAATTTACGTTCGTCTCGTAGTCAAATTTTTGCAAATTTAGCTCCGCCTTTCGCACTCATTTTGCAGTCTCGCTAGAAACATTTTGCTTCGCATATTTATTTTTCGCTTCGCTTCGCTCGCTAGAAGCATTTTGCTTTGCAAAAGCGTGATACTTGTTTTGGCTAGAACAATGAAGCGAGCCGTTTTGACGCACGAAAACGAGCGAATTCACGCCGATCACTTCGCGTCCGGGCAGCGCCGCTCGTAGCCGCTCAATCACGAGCTCATCGTTCGCGTCGTCATACGTGGGCACGATGAGCGCGCCGTTAATAAAAATGAAATTTACATACGTGCAGCCAAGTCGCTTACCGCAGTAAAATTTCGCCTTTGGTAGCGGCAGCGGCACGAGCTTAAAGCCCGTCATTTCAAGCTCCGCTCTCATCGCATTTAGCGCCTTAAAATGCTCATCGTCAGGGTCATCACAGCTAGCATACGCGATAGTGTCCGGCGAGATGAAGCGAGCGAGCGTATCGACGTGACTATCGGTGTCATCGCCTCTAATGAAGCCGTTTTTAAGCCAGATGATGCGATCTAATCCGAATAGCTCTTTTAGTCGCGCGTCTATTTGCTCTTTGTTTAGGTGCGGGTTGCGGTTATCGTTTAGTAGGCACATCTCAGTCGTTAGCATCACGCCAGAGCCGTTAAAATCGATACTACCGCCCTCTAAAATGAGATCCACAGGCTTTAAATTCGCACCCAAAATTTTTGCCAGCTCGCCATTTACCGCATCGTCTTTCGCGCTTTTAAATTTACCGCCCCAAGCGTTAAATTTAAAATCATAGCTCAAAATTTCGCCGCCCCGCTCCACATCGATCATCCCGTAGTCGCGTATCCACGTGTCGTCGGTGTCGATTTTGATGAGCTGGGCGTTTTTAAATTTGCCAAAGCGCGCGAGGATTTGCTCGTCAGGGCAGATCAGCGCGACCTTTTGAAAGGGCGTGATAGCCGCCACGAACTGCTCATACGAAGCCAAAATTTCATCCAGATACTCGCGCCAGTCCGTGCCCGCGTGCGGAAGCGATAAAAATAAAAGCTCTTGTTTTTCCCATTCGCCAAATGCTCTCAAAATTTTCTCCTCAATTTCTTTAAAACGAGATTGTAGCATATTTTACGCGCCAGGCTTTTATAAATTTTTCAATAAAATATTAGTATTATATCATTTTTTTAAAAAATATTTAAGGAGTGTAATGTGAAAATCACTATTTTGTTGCCGCTTGCGGCCTGTTGCCTGCTAAATTCCGCCTTTGCATTCGACGCAGCGAAAAATAAGGCTAAAAATGCGCTTCCTTTTGAAGCCAAGGTGCAAGAATTTAAGCTACCCGCAGCCATAGACGAAAATGGCGTCATCGATGAGAGCAAGCTTGGCGATTCGCCGTATGCAAAGGCCGTGATCTACGGCTCAAAGCTCATAAACGAGACTACAAGGTATCTGGGACTTCAGGCGAAGGACGAGAAAAAGCGCTTTGCAGGAAACAACCTCTCATGCTCGAGCTGCCACGCAAACGGCGGAGTCGTGCAGACGCAAAGCTCGTTTGTAGGTATCACGGCGAGATTTCCGCAGTATAACTCAAGAGGCGATCGCGTAATCACCTTGCAAGACCGTATCAACGGCTGCTTCATGCGCTCGATGTCAGGCAAGCCCATACCTGCAAATTCCGACGAGATGAGAGCGATGCTAGCCTATATGCACTATCTCTCGGTCGGCTACGAGGTGGGCTCAAAGGTAAAAGGCACGGTCGTGAAGTCCGAATTTATAGATAGAGCCGCCAATCCTAAAAAAGGAGCTAAAATTTATGCGGATAGATGCGCCTCCTGCCACGGAGAAAACGGCGAAGGCGTGATAAACGAAGAGTTTGCAAAAGGCGGAGACTACTACACTTTCCCGCCTCTTTGGGGCAAGGATAGCTACAACACGGGTGCTGGGATGTATCGCCTCATAAAGGCCGCAGGCTACGTAAAATCAAGCATGCCAAAGGGCGATGCGACGTTAAGCTGGGAGGAGGCTTACGACGTGGCGGCATATATGAACTCGCACGAACGACCTATCAAAGAGGGACGCGAGAAAGACTTTCCAGACCGCGATATAAAACCTATGGATATGGACGTTGGACCTTACAACGACGGCTTTGACGAGAACACACATAGATTTGGCCCCTACAAGCAAATGATCAAAAAATAATTTTCTTAAATTTAAGAAGTAATACTAGATTTGTCTTTAAATTTAGCATTACTTCGCTACAATCTCGCAAAAATTTCAGTCGAGAGAAACTACGCTTATGGATTTTGAGTTTATAGCAAAATTTTACCCGATGTATGTAAAAGCCGCGATGCTGACGATAAATATCGCATTTTGGGGCATACTTTTTTCGCTCATAGTCGGTATGTTTTGCACGCTAGTGAAATTTTATAAGGTCAAATTCTTAATCCCGCTGATAAACTGCTACATCGAGCTTTCGCGCAACACACCGCTACTTATCCAGCTGTTTTTCCTCTACTACGGCTTGCCAAAGCTTGGCGTGCAGATTAGCTCATTTACATGCGCGGTGATCGGACTTACGTTTCTTGGCGGCAGCTATATGGCTGAGAGCTTTCGACTGGGCTTTGAGGCAGTGAGGAAAAGTCAGATTGAGGCGGGGCTTAGCATCGGGCTTAGTCAAAACCAGCTCCTACGCTACGTCATCGTTCCGCAGGCATTTGGCGTGTCACTGCCATCTATCAGCGCAAACGTGATCTTTTTGCTCAAAGAAACCTCGATCGTCAGCATCGTCGCACTGGCAGATCTCGTTTATGTCGCAAAGGATATCATCGGACTTTACTACAAGACGGACGAGGCGCTTTTTATGCTTGTCGTGAGCTATCTTATCTTGATACTGCCCATCTCGCTGGCACTTACGTGGCTTGAAAAAAGGATGAGAGTTGCAAGGAGTTAGCATTTTATTTGACTGGCAAAATTTAGTGCGCCTTGGCAAAGGACTGCTCGTCAGCACTGAAATTTCTCTCATCTCGATCATCGTCTCGCTCGTCGGCGGCTTATTTTTGGGCGTTTTGATGAGCTCAAAAAACAAATTTATATTCTACACGCTAAAAATTTGCCTAGAAATCGTGCGGATAATGCCGCAAATCGTCTGGCTGTTTTTGTTTTATTTTGGCGTCAGCAAGGCTTTTGGCATCCATCTATCGGCATTTAACGCATCGCTTATCGTTTTTAGCCTTTGGGGCGTGTTTGAGATGATGGATATCGTGCGCGGAGCGATCGCGTCGATACCAAAGCATCAGTTTGAAAGTGCGGCGTCACTGGGGCTTAGCAAGGCGCAAATTTACGCCTACGTCATCATACCTCTTGCCACGCGCCGCTTAGTGCCGGGCGCTGTAAATCTGCTAAGTCGTATGATAAAGACCACGTCGATAGTCGTGCTTATCGGCGTTATCGAGGTCGTCAAAGTCGGTCAGCAGATCATCGAAAGAAACGTCTTTACGAACCCGATGGCTCCGTTTTGGATCTACGGGCTGATATTCTTTTTGTATTTTATAGTCTGTTTTCCGATCTCAAAGCTTTCAAAACGGCTCGAAGAAAAATGGGGATAAGGGGAGAAAATGAGCGAATACATACTAGAACTTAAAAATTTAGAGAAATACTACGGGCAAAATCACGCGCTAAAAAATATAAATTTAGGCGTAAAAAGCGGCGAAGTCGTGGTGCTGCTTGGACCGTCAGGATGTGGCAAGAGCACGACGCTTCGTTGTATAAACGGCTTGGAGCAAATTTACTCCGGGCAGATCGTCATCAACGGCGAAACGATCGATAAAAATTTCAAAGACTGGCAAAGGATCCGCCAAAAAGTCGGCATGGTCTTTCAAAGCTACGAGCTATTTGACCATATGAACGTGATCGAAAATGTCTTACTCGGGCCTCTCAAAGTGCAAGGCAAAAGCCGCGAGGAAGCCGAGAAAACCGCCGATATGTGGCTAAAACGAGTCGGACTCATAGAAAAAAAATATGCCTATCCAAAGGAGCTCAGCGGCGGGCAAAAGCAGCGCATAGCTATCGTTAGGAGTCTTTGCCTAAACCCTGAGATCATGCTATTTGACGAGGTTACTGCCGCACTTGATCCGGAGATCGTGCGCGAAGTGCTCGATGTCATCATAAATTTAGCGCGAGAGGGCATGACGATGCTGATCGTAACGCACGAGATGAGCTTTGCCAGAGCTGTTGCAAACAGGATAGTGTTTATGGACGCGGGCGAGATCGTGGAAATAAGCGAACCGGAGCTCTTTTTTACACAGCCGCAAAGCGAACGAGCGAAAAAATTCCTAAATTTATTCTCATTTTAGTAAAAACAAGAGATAATTTATCCGTTTCCAGTCCCAGTTTAGGCCAAATTTTAGGTCTTACATCTTCCGTGGCATATTGTGCCACTTATTTTAAAGGAGAAAGAATGAGAAAATTTAGCATTTTCTTTTTGGCAGTAATCGCTACCGTCTTTCTAACGGGTTGTGGTGAAGAAAAAGGTGCTGACAAGTCAGCCTCTGCGCCGTCCGAGCAAAAAGCCGACGCTATCGCTAAGATCAAAGAGCGCGGCTACGTGCGCATAGGCGTTTTTAGCGACAAGCCACCGTTTGGCTATGTCGATAAAGACGGTAAAAATCAAGGCTACGACATCTACTTTGCAAAACGCATCGCAAAAGATATGCTTGGCGATGAGAGTAAGGTGAAATTTGAGCTAGTCGAAGCGGCCGGACGCGTAGAGGTTTTAACCGCTGATAAGGTCGATATAACTTTGGCAAATTTCACAAAAACGCCTGAAAGAGCGCAGGTTGTTGATTTTGCGCTTCCATATATGAAAGTCTCACTTGGCGTCGTTAGCCCGGAAGGAAACGTGATAAAAAGCGTAGATGAACTAAAAGGCAAAAAACTGATCGTCAATAAAGGCACGACTGCGGACGCATATTTTACAAAAAACTACCCTAACATAGAGCTTGTAAAATACGATCAAAATACCGAAACTTTCGCGGCTTTGGTCGATAAACGAGGAGCTGCTCTTGCGCATGATAACGCCCTGCTCTTTGCATGGGCGAAAGAAAATCCGGGCTTTGTAGTCGGTATCGAGGCGCTTGGCGATGTCGATGTGATCGCACCTGCGGTCAAAAAGGGCAACACGGCTTTACTTGAATGGCTAAACAACGAAATAATCGAGCTTGGAAAGGAAAATTTCTTCCACAAAGACTACGATGCGACGCTAAAACCGATATATGGCGATAGCGTAAATCCGGAATCTCTCGTCGTTGAGGGCGGAAAGATTTAAAAATTAATGAGTCGGGAAACCGACTCACCATACTTTTACCACAAATGAAACAAGCTACAATATGTTATAATTGCAAGATAAAAATTTGAGGTGAAAGTTGCTCGTACTTGGCAGTAAATACGAATTTAACGAATTGGACATTATTAGATTAAAAACAAAATTTAAAAGAATAGATTTTGTTAATTTCCAAGATAGATGCTCCCGTGAAATACGCAAAGAACTAGAAACGCTACTAGAGCAAAATCATTATAAATATCTAGTTATCAATACAAAAGTCTTTGTCGATCCAAAGATGATAAAATATCTTACTCTTCTGCAATTCCGCCTTCAAAAAAAACGGATAAAAATTATCGTGATAGAGCAATTTTTGGAGAAATTTTTAGAGAAATGTTATGTGCCGGATGATGAGATGGATTTGAGATTTTTATGTAGTATTAGACCATACAATGGTATCGAGCTAATTTTAAAACAAACGATAGATATTATAGGTGCTGGGTTACTTTTTGTCGTGCATTTTTTTATGAAATTTTATGTAAAATACCATATAGACGAGCAGTCGCCAGGCGATATTTACTTTAAGCAAAAGCGTGTCGGACTGCATGGAGTGGAATTTGAATGCATAAAATATCGTAGCATGCGACTAGATGCCGAAAAAGATGGAGCAAAATTTGCCATCAAAAATGACGAGCGTGTTTTTAAGTTTGGTGCTTTTATACGAAAAACACGCATAGACGAGATACCACAGTGCATAAATGTACTAAAGGGCGAGATGCACCTCATCGGCCCGCGTCCAGAGCGTAGATATTGGATAAATCTATTTGAAAAAGAGATACCACACTATCATGAACGCCATATCGTACGTCCTGGCATAACTGGTTGGGCCCAGGTAAATTACCCATATGGTGCAAACTCATATGATGCTAAACAAAAACTAATGTATGATCTATACTATATCAAACACTGGTCGCTTTGGTTGGAGGTAAAGACTATGGCCAAAACAATATTAGTAATTGCCCGCAAAAATGGGATATAATCATATTTAAAATCTATATTTTAAAATGCCACTTATAGTATAATTCATGAAACAATATATGCTTTTCAACAAAGGTAGTTTTTCAATATTTCTATACACGTTCCATTGGGATAGAGCCGTTTTAAATTTGTTTGACGATAATGAATTATTTGAAATTCTATATACTGCAAGCGATGGCTCCACCAGCCCCCTAGCTTGACCGATTATTTTTAAAATTTTAAGCCACATGGCATAGTCTTCCTGCCTTTTTAGCCCTGTTGGAATATAAACCTTGCCAAGTTTTTGTGTATCATATATAGCCGTTAAACACCCCACGCTATTAGTTTTTAACATACTTTCGTATGTTATTTTAGGTTTTGTTATAAATTTTCCAACTTTATCTCCATTATCACCCATAAGATCATAAGAGTTGTAGGTAAAAGGCAAATCATTATCTCTCATAAATTTTAGCTGCACTTCAAGTTTATTGGGCAACCATAAATCATCAGTATCCAAAAAGGCTATATATCTACCGCTTGCAATTTCAATTCCCTTATTCCTAGCCACGGCGACACCCGAGTTTTTATCTAACTCAATCAGCCTAACCCTACTACTATCTTGCTTGATAAATTTTGTTATTATTTTATTTGAATTGTCGTTAGAAGCATCATCAACTATTAAAAGCTCCCAATTTTGATACGTTTGTGCCAAAACCGACTCTATTGCTTCTTTTATAAAATTAGCACCATTATAATTTGGCATTATTACACTAACCAGCTCCATTAATAAAATAACCTTCCACTATTTCTTTTAATATATAAAAGTGCTTTTTGTGTCAATTTATTTTTATTTAAAGTATGTTTTACATTTAAGTATCTCGTATATCCAGCTATTGGGACAAAAACAGATTTAGACAAAAGCAAAATTTTAAAAAACCACAATATGTTGCTTATGATAGCATATATAAAAGGATAATATTTATATGATATAACAAGTCTATTTCTATATACTTGCTTCCATTTTTCATCATTTGTTTGTCTTCCAGTGGGCGATTGCTTGTGTAAAACTTCTATACTTGGCTCATATACAATCTCAAATCCAGCATTAATTGCCTTTAAACTAAGATCAAGTTCCTCCTTACCGTAAAAATAATCATCCGGATACAGTCCGCTCCTTTGAAAAACACTCCTACTTATCGCGTGTCCAGCGCCAATATAGTAGGCACATCTTCTTGGCTTTTGATTATCTATATTTTTATCTACAAATGGAAATTCATGTCTTAAAATTTTATTGCTGTAATAATTAATGATTTTAAATGCAACAATACCAAGACTATGGTCTTCAAAATTTTCTAAAACCTTCTTAAATGGGTTTACCTGTTTACAATTTAAAATTGCGTCATCATCTATAAACATAACTATATCAGCAGTTGATCTCATAATGCCAATATTTCTACCGCCCGCTACTCCCATATTTATATCTAAAATTATTACAGTAATCTTTTTATCATTAATCGACAATAACCATTCTTTTGTTTCATCTTGCGAGTTATTGTCTATAATAAAAATTTTATTTATATCATTTTTATAAAATAAAATACTGTCCAATGCTTCTTTTAAATCATTCACTCGATTATATGACACTATTATGACATCTATTGTTTTTTTCTTCAACTAATTATTCCTTTTATATTTTCACTAAAACTGAACTCTGAAAACAACAATGAATTCTCGTATGCCATTTGTACTTTATCGTCATTATTGTTATTTAGGGCTAAGATAATTTTATCAGCCATATCTCTAGCATTGGAGATCTCACACAAATAGCCAGCTTTGCCATACATTAAAAATTTATCTACATCATTTGGACAATTAGTGGCAACTATTGGAATTTTAAGATAAGCCGCTTCCATAAGAACATGACCAGGGTCCTCCCATAATGAGCTTAACACAAACAATGAAGCCTTTCTTATAAATTTATATGGATTTGGAGCAAATCCATATAAAATAACTCTATTTTCTAATTTAAGATCCAATATCATCTTTTGAAGTTTTTCTCTATCTTCACCTTCACCAAGTATTAAAAGATTAATATTATTTTGTTTTGAGACTATATTAAACGCTCTAATTAGTGTTCTAAAATCTTTTTGTGCAGTCAGTCTGCCAACAGCAATAATATATTTTTCTAGTAGACCCTTATTATCTATATCCTCTAAACTCTTTTGATAAATACTTTCATCTATAACTGGGTTTGGAACATAAATTATCTTATCTGCATCTGATTTTAAAAAATCAATCATTTTTAGTCGTGTTAGTTCTGTAAGGACTATCAGTTTATCAGCCTTTAAATATAATAATTTCCAAAGCATAATTCTAATATTCGCTTCTATTTTTTTCCAAAACGGATATCCATTATAAACACTATCATTAACCATAAAGCTTGGCAAACCTTGTATACTTAGAATTATTTTTGGCTTATGTTTGCTAAAAAATCTTGCAATCACAGGCGTAATTCCTTGCAGATACGAGAATATTATATCTGGTCTTTGCTTATTAAAATATTTTATAAGCTTAGGCATAGAATAAAACATTATTAGTAACATTGTAAATCTTGACGCTAGCCCAAATTCTGGTAAATTTTTAAAATACTTATGTAGCTTAAAATCAACAATCTCAAATGAGCTATCGTGTATTATGTTGTCATAACCATTCCATTCTCTATATATTTTAAAAAAAATAATATTTATATTGCTTTTATAATATTTTTTAATCGCATTTGCACCATTTAATGTTGCTTTTATTGTGCCTATATTTCCAACATACGGCACCCAAAAACAAATACTTTTCATTACTTTATTGCCTCCAAAAATTTATTTACACTATTATCAAATTCAAATCTATTCAAATTTTCAAACGCCTTTTTAAATAAAATATGCCTGCATGGGTGGGACAAAACAAAATCAATTTTCTTGGCCATAATTTCAAAATTACCTACATCTACGAGTAAGTCATCATTTAATAAAATTTCACTTGGTCCGCTTTTACATCTAGTAGATATTGACGGTATTTTTAAATAAAGTGCCTCAATTAGCACATTTGGCAAACCTTCACACTTGGAGCTAAGTATAAAAATATCGGCGGTTTTTAAAAACTTATATGGGTTACAAACAAAGCCTGGCAAAAATACATGATCTTTAAGCTTAAGTTCTTTGATTAAACGTTCAAGCCTGTATCTATCATTGCCCTCTCCTAAAATAATTAGTCTATATTCATCAAATTTGCCAAAAATATCAAATGCCCTTATAAGAGTATCAAAATCTTTTTGAAAACAAAGCCTGCCAATACTAAGTATGACTTTTCTATTATCATTATTAAACCAATCCTCAAATATTGGCTCATTTTGTAGCTCGTTAATTCTCTCATTGATCGTTGGATTGTATAAACATTCAACAGGTAGTTTTAAAAAATTAGATAAGTCGGATGTTGTCTCTTCAGAGTTTGCTACTATTTTATCGGCAAATCTATATAAAATTTTTACTAAACATAGTATAAAAAAGTCTTTTATACTATGTTTTAATTTTAAATCATTAATATGGTTTCTTTCAGAGTTTATAAAAACAATATTTTTTCTATTCTTCACAAATAATGAAGCTATCATAGAAATGACATTAACGTAATATTGACAGCTTATAAATATTATTTTTTCGTGTTTGGAAATATTATTTAGAAATTTAACTAAAGGAAATAGACTCTTAGAAACTGCCATATCACCAAGAGATACTAAGTCTATTCCTAACATATTAATCTCTTCTATAAAATGTTTTGTATATCTTGTTGTTAAAAATGTAATACTGTATCCATTATCAATAAGTCCTTTTGCTAATCCTATATTCGTTCTCTCTACTCCGCCGTCTAAGAAGCACGGATGAAAAAAAATAATTCTTCTAGACATATTTTTCTACTATTTTTAGTATCTGATCTTTTACGATTCTATATGAAAATCTATTTAAATTACTATATGCAATTCTATGTTTTTTCGTCGCATACTCTATATTTTTTAAATTTGTAATTATAGCATTTGCCATTTGTTTTACATTTCCAACCTCAACCAAATCCCCACCTTTACCGTCTAGTAAAATTTCGCTTGGACCACTCAAGCAATTTGTCGAAACAACAGGCACTCCAACAGCTATTGCCTCTATTAAAGAGTTTGGCAACCCTTCATTTTTTGAACTAAGCACAAAAAGATCACTATTTGCTACATAATTATGCGGATTTTTTTTAAATCCTACAAAATAGACCTTATCTTTTATATTTAAATTTTCAGTCAACACTTCCAGTTCTTTTCTTTTATCTCCATCACCAACTACAATAAGAGAAGCTTCTATTTTTTTTTGAATTATAAAAAAAGCTTTTATGAGCATTTGAAAATCTTTAATATCCACTAATCTACCAACACTAATGATTTTTTTACCCTTTAAACTAAAAAATTTCTCATCCAATAGTGGTTCTCTTGATTTTGCTATGATATCTTGTGAAAATGCTGGGTTATAAACAGTCCTAACTGCAACTTTAGCATCGATGGCTATCTGTCTTGCCGCAACCTCAGAATTTGCAATTACAACAGTTGCATATTTATAAAAAATATTTTTTAGCTTATTTGATAATTTGGCAACTACTCCTTTTTCATTATTTACGATACTTGGATGACTTGCAATTCGAACAATTATTTTTATGCCAAGCAATTTGCAAAAAGCAATAGGCATTATGTTGCCCTGAAAAGAAATAATCAAAATATTTGTTCTATATTTAAAAAGATACAAAAAACAGCCAATCAGCATATTTAGTAAATCATTAATTCTAGGATGCATATGTGGTATTTTTATACTCCAGCCAAGCTTTACTTTATTTACTTTATTGCCAAGCTTTGAAAAATTTTGTGCATCTGCTCTATTATATACAACATCAACACAATATCCAGCCTCCACCAATATGCTACTATACAAAATAACATTATTTTCGACACCACCTCGCTCGAATGATGGTATAAAAATAGATATTTTTTTCAACGAATCCCTTTTACATAAGAAACAAAGCTTTTATACTTAAAATAACCATCTTTATTTAACAAAGAAAAATGGTTTGCATTACTTTTCATCACTGGAACGCGCATAATCTCATATTGATTGTTTAAAGATAATTTTCCATATTTAGTGACATAAGACCTTTTAAAATTATATTTTTTTAATATCTTAATGGTATTTTCATTATATCTGCCAAACGGAGGTGCAAATACATCTATTTCTCTACTTAATAAACTTTCCAATTCTTCTTTGTTGCCAACTATTTCTTTTTCTTGTTCTTTATAGCTTAGCAAATCCAACTTTGGATGCGTTATAGTATGTCCTCCCCAAGTTATCAAATTTGATCTTGCCATCTCTTGAAGTTGGCTTTTGCTTATAAAAGAAAGACCATATTTAAACTCTTTACCCAAAAAACCAGTCGCAATAAATATGGTAGCTCTAAAACTATATTTTTGAAGCAAAGGAAATACCGTTGTAAAATTATCTTCATATCCATCGTCAAATGTTAAGTGCATGCATACGTTATTTTCTAAAATACCACTATTTAAATCATTTTCGCCAACAACGCTTATATTATTCTCGTGCATATACTTCAATTGATTTTCAAATATATCCCTGCTTATAAATATAGATTTTTCACTGTCATTAACACCGTGATACATAAGACTTATAGAATTTGCACTAGGAAATAAAAAACAAAATGTACCAATCATAATCAAGACTTAGTAAAAACACCAACTACAGTATTTGTCATACTTTTTTTTGATACTAAAAATTTTAAAAACCATAATATGATTTTATTAATTAGCTTAGTATTATCACTTCCCGTTGGTATAGTAGAGATTATTAAATTATAATTAAATTTATTAGCATAATACTTATAAAATACTACTATTTCATCATAGTTCATAACCCACCTATGTCGATCTAATGAGCCAGAAGTTCTAAATGCATACTTATTTCCAAGTGTTTCTTTGAAACAAAACAGAAATTTATGTCGTATATCATAGCAGTTTGGCAAAGACAAGACAACATATTTATTAGACAGAAAGAATATTTTATCTACCAACTTATGCGGATTATCAACATGTTCTACAATATCTAACGCTGTAATGCAGTCAAATTTTCTATCAAAATCCATATCCATAACATTTCCTACATATTTTACACTGTCCGCCGAATTTTGAAACAAATCACAGCCAAAATATCCTTCCCTATTGTTATTTTGCACAAATTTGTCAATTTCATGCCTTAACGAACAGTCTCTGCAACCAATATCAAGCATTGTATCAAATTGCAACCTATTTAAAATATTAGAGATATATTTTATCCTAAAATTAGACATCTATACTCCTTATTATTTGTTTTGCTCTATCATGCCAAGTGTATTGCAACACATCTTCTTTTGCTTTGTCTGCTTTGTCAATTGCCATATCTTTATTGTTTATAATTTCCTTTATAACATTAATCCATTCCTGTATATTTTCTGGATCAACCAAATAAGAATTATTCTCATTTAACACTTCTCTTATAACAGGCAAGTCCGACGAGACGATCACTCTTCCGCTTGCCATATATTCAAACATTTTCATAGGAGACATCCACTTTGCAGTATCACCGCCGCCTCTTTCTTGAACTTTTCTTTGGTATGGCATAAGCAATATGTCTTGCTCGCACAATTTTTCAGGAACTTCTTTGTTTGGTATGTGTTGATGAATAAAGATATTTTTGATATTTTTCTTATCTATATGTGTTTTTACTAAACTAGCCTCTTCAGGGCTTCCACCATATATCTTAAATTTACAACTTGGTATATTTTTTGCTAAATTTAAAATAACATCTATCCCTCGTCCTTTATATAAACTACCTATATATCCAATGCCTACAACTTCATTTTGAAGTGGTTTTTTAACATTAATTTTTATAAATTGTTCATAATTAACACCGTCAGGCAAAACCAACACCTTGTTTGGCTCAATATCAAATTCCTTTAAATATAAGCCTTTAAGTGGTTTTGATATAACTATAAATTTTAATATCATTTTTGATTTAAATAATTTAAATAATTTAAATAATTTAAATAATTTAAATGAAACCGATCGCATTTCATCATGCATTTCTAAAATATGTCTTTTTCTAAAAATTATACAAAAAAATGAAACAATTGGATTTCTAGTAAAAATCACATCACTCTTCGTATATATGGCATATAGAATAGATGAAAAAGCGAATATATAATTCCATATACCAACAGGCGCATTAGTAACAAACTTGTTTCTTATTATTTTAAAATTATTACACACACCATAAAATTCATACTCTCCACCTAACCCTAAATTATTTGTAGTACTTGGAACCAATAATTTCACAGAAACATTATTTTGAGCAAATGCCTCGCACATCTTCATGATATGTACACTGTTTGCGCTTGCTGAGGGTATTATAGATGGAGCTATATACACAATATTCATATTTTATACTTTTTTATATACTCTGACAATGTGCCCACCTTTACGCCATTTTTTATCGCTAACATTACTGGTATCCAAATTGTCTACATACAAACCATTTTTACTATACCAACTCCAAAACATTTTTAAAACTGAAGATTTATTGATACTCCAAAAGCCATTATTTAAAAATTTGATAAAAAATCTTAACAAAAAATTATCAATATAAACCCTTTTACTAGAAATAAGCCTTAACTTACCTGATGATAATAACAAATGTTCATCCAACAACTCTTCTGTATAGTGTCTATAGTGTTTTTTGTTTAATGGAATTGCCGTAGTAGGAACAGAAATCACTAAATACCCCCCCCCTCTCTCTTTTCTCCCATTTATCAAAGATATCGCTTGCTTAATAAAATCTGGCAAAAACTCATCTGATATATGCTCTATAACCTCTATTAAAGATACAATATCATATTGTTTTTTAATATCGAATATATCTAACACTTCAAATTTTGCATCCACAGAAAATGCTTTTGCAAAGCTTATTGCCTTTTCAGATAAATCTACTCCGTGTTTTTCACATTTCTTGTCTAAAGTATTTAACAAATATCCATCACCACATCCAATATCTAATATAGTATCAAAATCCAATTTGTAAAGCTCACTGCGTACTAAACTCATATATGACAAATATTCAAATCCCCAATGTAAGTTTTTTCCGATTTGAGGTGTATCGTTTTTTAAGTCTGTCAAATAATGATACGGAAACTTATAGAGTCTCTCCTGCAAGGCAAATTTTACATTATTCATATTTTATATTCCTTATAGCTTGTTGTTTTGAGATATTATTTTTATATATTTTATGCAACAAAATAGTATTTACGATATTGGCAATTGTTTGAGTTATAGATATTGTCAAGATATTAAACATATCACAGACAATCAATACGAGCATTATAACAAAAATTAAAAAAACAATAAATAAATTGACAAAAAAAATCAACTTATATAATTCATTACTAATAAAAATAGACCCTATTACAGTTCTATATGGGTATGTAAGAACACTAGAAGAAAAAAGAATAATCGCTAAATAAAAATCAATATGAAAATTTTCTTTAACAAACAGATAAAAGTACAAAAATTGACAGAGAATAACTAAGCAAAACAAAAGAAAAGAGAGACAAACAAGGATTAATTTGTGCCTCTCAAATTTTCTCACTAGCTCAGATTTGTTGTAGTATGATAGAATTAAATTTTGAGCATACTTAAACAAAAGTAAAAACTGCGATAGAATTTTATCTGCTAAATTACATAATGCGAGCAATGAAAGCGAACCAAAATTTGCAATAATAATAGGTACAAAAGCACTCAATGTTTTTAAAAAAAGTGAACTACAAATCAAATACCAAGACCCTTTTGATATAATTCTATTCTTAAATACATAGTAAGAATCTTTAATATAGCTTGGATATACTAAAATATATAATATTGTACCGCTTTTTATGGCAAGATATATATTAAATACTATCCCATTGATTATTTTAATAAAAAATATATCTATTGGGTCTATATGCAATAATAAACTTGCGGCAATAATGTAAAAAGAAAAATTCATAAAAAAATTATTTTTAGTAAGCTTTATATATTCTAGCGAATGTGACATTTTTATACTATTAGCATTTGTGAGCATGACTAGTAAAGAAGATAGTGCAACTATCAAAATAGTATATGTATTAAAATTATTAATATAAAATAAGAATAAAATTCCAATTAAAATTGCTAAAAAAAATGATATAAAAAAATAAAATGATAAATCGGATAGTGCCATATCTTTATTCTTCAATCTTGATAACAAATCTACGTCTAATCCAAGGCTACCGATTAATTCTAATATTGAAAAATAACTAAGATACAAAACATATTCACCATAACTATTAAGTCTAAGCAAATATACAAAATATGTATTAAACACTAAAGCAAAGAATAACCCCGCATAATTATATATGCTTATCTTTGTCAATGTTTTAAATATTTTAGTATTTAAAATTTTTTTCATTTTTGTATTTAAAATATATTTTTAAAGCAAAATCTGGAATACACATATAATAAAATACCCTAGGAATTAATATCCAACACTTAAATTTATGTATAAAGTACAAAAAATTAATTAATTTTTGTTTTTTAGCAGATGAGTATAAACAATCGCTCAAAAAATTTTTTATGATGCTAGAGGCTATATGTTTATTGTTTGTAAGAAAAGCTTCAAAATCTTTTAAAAACAACAATTCCTTATCAATTTTTAAATCGGCCATTTTCAATCTATAAGAGTATTTTTTTCTCATATAAGTCAAAGAAGAATCATTCCCAACTCTATAAACCGCAACAGGATCATCTATAAATTTTAGCTCTTGCTTATTTGCGTGCAATAACACTTTTCTATAAAAAAGAGAATCTAAATTTTGAGCATAAAAAAATATGTTATTTTTTATTAAAACATCTCTTTTAACTATTGGTAAGCAAACTTTTTGTTTTCTAAAAAATTCTACATTAAATACATTATTGATATTAAAAATACCTTCTGAAACCATACCAGTTTTACAATATGTATCAGAGGTTATATATGGCATATAAACTAGATCAAATATATAATTTCCTTTTACAATATCAAGAATCTTTTTTAAACCATCGTTTAATAAATAATCATCTCCGTCTATAAAAACAATCCATTTTCCATTGGCAGCCTTTATTCCAGAATTCCTAGTTTCAGCAACACCCTGATTAACATCGTGCTTTAATAAAACAATATTATTGTATTCATCTAGTATTTTAAGGCTATTATCGGTTGAAGCATCATCTATTACTATAACTTCAATAGCTCCAGAGTCATAAACTATACTATTAAAAATACTGTCAAGTAAAATTGCAATGTAGCTTGATTGATTATACACTGGTATTATAATAGATAATAATTTCATTTTTTAAATAATCTCAATATTAACTTATAACAGTCTAAAATTTTATAAAATATAACATTAGTTCTAAGATATATAGATACTTTACTAGTATTATGTAAAAATTCAATTCTATTAGCACAATAGGCATTATCGTCTTTGTTAAAAAAACCAATACCTCTAAAAATATAATCAAATTCTTGCCTTAAAAATGGCAGCATGACAGGATTATACCTACCCTTTGGAGTTGCAAACAATCTACTTCTGTATCCCACTATCTCCTCTATTATATCCTTGCTAGTTTGTATTTCATCAATAATTACTTTTAGGTCACTAATTTTATCTAGCATGATATGCGTATGAGTATGAGTAGCAAAGTGTACCAAGCCACTTTTATGCATTTGCATTATCTGATATTTATTTAATATAGACAACTTCTCCCCATTTAACTTCATAGTTTTTCCAATATATGCAGTTGCTAAAAATATAACAATAGGTATATTATATTTTTTTATTATTGGAAAAACATGTATGTAATTATCCTCATATCCATCATCAAAAGTGATTAAGATATCTTTTTTATTGCAACGCAACCCAGACTCGGTATTTAAGTTTATGAAATTATACTTTTTACTAATGAAGTATTTTATATGAGACTCAAACTCATCACAAGTAATCATAAATTTACATTTTGATGCATCTTGTACTGAATGATACGCTAGCACTATCAAATCATACAACCTTTTATTAATACATTAACACTATTACAAATAACATTTAATTTTTCTTCACTCTTCGCCTCAAACCTAGTCACAATCACTGGCGTAGTATTTGAGGCTCGCACAAGCGCCCAGCCATCTTCAAACTGTATCCTGATGCCGTCTATCTCGATAATGTTTAAAATTTTAGGTAGATCGCATTCGCTATTTTTTATGCGATTTTTCAGCTCTTCGACTATCTTAAATTTATTTTCTTCACTAACTTTTATTTTTATCTCATCGGTACTAAAAACCGGTGGCACCTTGTCAAGTTCACCGTCTAGATCAAAGCCTTTATGCACGAGCTCCAGTACACGCATCATAGCATAAAGTGCATCGTCAAAGCCAAAATATCGCTCCTTAAAAAATATATGTCCGCTCACTTCAGCGGCGAGATCGACATTTAGCTCTTTCATCATCTTCTTTATATTGCTATGTCCAGTTTTACCCATGAAAACCTCGCCGATCTTAGCGATCTCGTCATACATATTTTGTGAGCATTTGACCTCACCCAGTACTCGTGGATTTTTCATATTTAGCGCATACAAGTATGCAAGTTCGTCACCTTTTATGTTTCGCTTAGGAGTGATCACAGCGATCCTATCGCCGTCTCCGTCAAAGCCAAAACCAAGACTGCACTCTTTTTTTTCTATACATTCAAAAATATCTTTTAAATTTTCTTTTTCACTAGGGTCTGGGTGGTGATTTGGGAAATTCCCGTCAGGCTCGGAGTATAAAATTTTAGCGTTTAGTCCAAGTGACTTTATGATAGGCACGACGCTAACGCCCATAGCGCCATTTGCACAGTCGATGATAAAAGGCTGCTTAAAATTTCTTAGTTCGCTAAATTCTTTGACAAAAAATTGTACGTAAGGTGTTAAAATATCAAATTTTTCACAACTAAAATCATCTGAAATTTTTACCTCGCTAGCGATTATTTCATTCACATCAAATTTTAGTTTCTGCAGATCTTGGCCAAAAAAACTATCCTTTTTTATCGTTATTTTAAAGCCATTGTATTCTTTTGGATTATGAGAGCCAGTTATCATTATGTTTGCATCGAAATAATCGGCATAAACGCTAAAATATCCGACCGGTGTCGGCAGTAGACCTATATCGTAAATCTTTAGCCCGCCAGCTTTATTTAACCCGCTTAGTAAAAATTTAAAAAGATCGCCGGCACTTAGTCTGGCATCATGGCCGATACTTAGCGTCTTTACACCGCACTCTTTCATTTTTTCACCAAGTGCTAAGCCGATCGCCTTCACGCTTGTTTCATTCAGATCTTTTTCATAAATTCCACGTATATCATATTCTCTAAAAATTTCATCATATTTCATTGATTTAAGTCCTAAAAATAAAGTGTATGATACATAAAGAAGTATTAAAAATGAGTAAATTTAAAATTTTGTAGAAAATTTAATCTAGCCCACCGGGCGATGGGCTAGATCAGGCGTATTACATCATTCCGCCCATGCCACCCATTCCGCCCATATCAGGCATCGCAGGCATTGGCTTGTCTTCTTTTAGCTCGCTGATGGTAGCTTCTGTTGTTAATAGTAAACTTGCCACAGATACGGCATTTTGAAGTGCTACACGCTCGACTTTTACCGGATCGATGATACCGGCTTCAAACATATTTACATATTCGCCGCTAACTGCATTAAATCCGTAATTCACATCGTTGCTCACCTCTACGGCATTTGTTACCACACCAGCGTCAAATCCCGCGTTTTCAGCGATTTGGCGAAGCGGAGCGCGTAACGCCCTTCTAACGATCTCGGCACCTATCGCTTCGTCACCGCTTAGATCTAGTTTTACGCGTTTTGAGGCAAGGATCAGCGCCGAACCACCGCCAACGACTATACCCTCTTCTACCGCTGCACGAGTCGCACTTAGAGCGTCATCTACGCGGTCTTTTTTCTCTTTCATTTCTGTCTCTGTCGCAGCACCTACTTTTATGACAGCTACGCCACCGCTTAGTTTTGCTAAACGCTCTTGAAGCTTTTCTTTGTCATAATCACTCGTAGTTTCGGCGATTTGCGCTTTTATTTGATTGATCCTTGCATCGATCGCCGATTTTTCACCAGCGCCGTTTACGATAGTCGTGTTGTCCTTATCGATCACCACGCTTGATGCTTGACCGAGATCTTCTAAAGTAGCGCTCTCTAGCGTTCTACCTAGCTCTTCACTGATGACTTCACCACCTGTTAATATAGCTATATCTTCCAGCATAGCTTTTCTGCGGTCGCCAAAACCAGGAGCTTTAACGGCAGAGATGTTTAGCACGCCGCGAAGTTTATTTACCACCAAAGTAGCAAGAGCCTCGCCCTCGATATCCTCAGCGACTATCAAAAGCGGTTTGCCGGTCTTTTGAATTTGCTCTAGCACAGGGAGCAGGTCCTTTAAATTTGTGATCTTCTTATCAAAGAGCAAGATAAATGGATTGCTTAGCTCGACCTGCATTTTCTCGGCATTTGTGATGAAATATGGACTCAAATATCCGCGGTCAAACTGCATGCCCTCGACAACATTTAGCTCATCCTCGATAGATTTAGCCTCTTCTACGGTGATTACGCCGTCTTTACCGACTTTCTCCATAGCATCAGCTATCAGCTTACCTATGCTCTCGTCAGAATTTGCCGAGATAGTAGCGATCTGCGCGATCTCTTTTGAGCCTGAGACCTTTTTAGCGATATTTTTTAGCTCGTCTATCAACGCCGCGACCTCTTTATCCATGCCACGTTTTACTTCGATCGGATTTGCACCTGCTGTAACGTTTCTAAGCCCCTCTTTAAATATCGCATGAGCTAAAACAGTCGCGGTCGTAGTACCGTCACCCGCTTGATCGTTAGTCTTGCTTGCTACTTCGCGGACCAGGCTTGCACCCATGTTTTCGATAGTATCCTTTAGCTCGACCTCTTTTGCCACGCTAACGCCGTCTTTTGTTATACTAGGAGCGCCAAAGCTTTTTTGGATCAGGACGTTTCTACCTCTTGGCCCCATAGTTACTTTGACTGCATCGTTTAGCTTCCTTACGCCCTCGTATAGGCGGTTTCTAGCATCGTCTGAATAAAAAATTTCTTTTGCCATCGTCTTTTCCTTTTAAATTTAAATTATTTTATCACACCCAAAACATCGTCAATGTTTAAAACAAGATATGTTTTATCATCGAGGTTTATCTCAGTCCCGCCGTATTTTGCAAAAACGACTTTATCACCGGTTTTTACACCCTCTACCTCAGGGCCGACAGCTTTTACTTCGCCGCTTAAAGGTTTTTCTTTTGCATTGTCAGGTATAATGATACCTGATGCTGTGGTTTTTGTCTCTTCCACACGCTCGACTAGAACGCGCTTGCCTAATGGTTGAAAATTCATTGTTCATCCTTTTGGTTTGATTTTCATTTTTTAGCACTCTTTATTTTTGAGTGATAAAATATTAGCATCTTTTTATATAAAAGTCAATAATTTATATAAAATTTATTAAAAACTTTAGTATATCATACTCAAGTTATATGACAAACGAAACTAAATCTAAAGGAGCCAATATGAAAATTTTAGCTTATATGCTCGGAGTTTTGCTTCTACTGGCTGTTTGCGCCATAGGGTTCGTTTTTAGTAGCTTTGGCAACGACATGATCGCCTCTTATGCACAAAAAGCCGCTCTTGAAAAGGGCGTCAAGCTTGAATTCACTAAATTTAAGCTTGGCCTTACAAGCGTCGATATAAGTGCAAAGATAAATGGCGAGATCACGGCAAATATCTCCGGTGGACTCTCGATATTCACGCAGAATTTAGACCTTATCTATAACATAACCGCGAGCGATCTAAAATCCGCAAACCTAAATTTACGTCAGCCTATCGATCTAAGCGGCCAAATAAAGGGCAAATTCAGCGATTTTGACGCAAACGGCGCGGGCAAAGCGCTTGGCTCAAACATAAATTTCATAGCAAATTTAAAGGATCAAAATCCTACGACCATCGAGCTAAATGCTAAAAATTTAGATATTAACGAAGCTTTGGTGCTACTTGCAAAGCCAGCCTATGCAAGCGGCAAGGTCGATATAGTCGCAAATGTCAAAGAACAAAATGGCAAGCCTAAGGGAACGGCTGAAATTTTGATCTACGACGGAGTCGCGAATGAGGCCTTGATAGCAAAGGACTTCAACGTCACTTTGCCTAAAAATTTTACCTTCAAAGGTGCGACGACGGCCGATATCGACGGCCTCACAGTGACCGCAAAGAGCCTTTTTGTCTCGTCCGTCGCGACTGTCAGCGCAAACAAAACTATCTACGATATAAGCAAAAAAACGCTTGAAAGCGACTTTAACGTAAATATCGATGATCTGGCTAAATTTGAAAGCATCGTGGGACAAAAGCTAAATGGAGCGGTAAATTTAAATGGCAACGTTAAGGCCATAAATACCAAACTAAGTGAGCTAAATATCGGCGGAACGGCACTTGGCGGTAATCTCAGCGCAAAGCTAAAAGATGAAAAGCTAAATGCGAATCTTAAAAACGGCATGCTAAAGGATCTGTTCTCATTAGTCGGTCAAAAGCCGTTAGCAAACGCAAACATCGACATTAGCGCAAATTTAAGTTCGCTTGATACGAAAAATTTAAACGGCGATGCGAGCGTGAAGCTAAGCGGTGGCGAAATTTATGAAAAAGCTATGAGCCAGATCCTTGGTAAAGACTTCCCAGTAGGCACGAAATTTGAGCTAAATTCCGATATAAAGATCGCACAAAGTGTGGCAAATTTCACCGGTGAACTAGCCTCGAGCCTGGCCGATCTAAAAAATATAAAAGGAAATTTTGACATGAGTAGCGGCGCGGCAAACGTAAAATTTGACGCAAGCGTGCCTGATCTTAAAAAACTCGCCTTTGTCACCGGCAGACAGCTACACGGCGCTTTAAACGCAAACGTGACGGCCGCCAAACAAGGCGAAAATTTGACCGCCGAGATAACCTCGCAAAATTTGATGAACGGCAAATTTGACGCCAAGCTAAAAAACAACGACCTAAACGCTGTTTTACAAAATTTCACATTTAAAGGACTCAGCCAAATGCTGGGCATCGACCATGTCTACGACGGAGTGGGTGACGGAAAGCTAGACTATGACATCGCCTCGCAGCAAGGAAAATTTAACATCGACATCAACGAAGGCAGGCTGGTCGCTTCAAATTTCACGAATACCATAAAAACGCTAAGCGGGCGTGACATAACGACTGAAATTTACAAAAACGGCGTGATAAACGGCACGATAGATAAAAATATGATAAATTTCGCAGCCAAAATGAGTGCGCAAAGAAGCGATATAAACGTGACAAAAGGCACCTATAACACGGCAAATTCAGCTATAAATATCCCGATCGATTTCAGATATGAAAAAACTGACGCCAAGATCGATGTCACCGGCACTGCTGGGGACCCCAAATACTCGGTCAGCTCGAACTATCTAAAAGGCAAGGTGGAAAAGGAGATCGGTAGATTTTTAGACAAAAAGCTGGGTGGTGACAGCAACTCCACAAACAGTACGAAAGACGCGGTAAAAGGACTACTTAAAAATTTATTTTGAAAACAGGTGCGACAAAAGGAGCGAAAATGGCGCAAAAACACATCGTCATCACAAAAGAGACGATAGAAAATTTAAACGAGGATAACTATTTTGACGTGATAGAGCCACTTTGGTTTAGCGTCGATATTTATGATAGTTACGAGATTTACGAGCGCACATTGCAGCCTTTTTCGCGCAAGCAGCGATACATCTTTACTACGGAGTGGCTGATAGCGGAGGTTGGCAACGGCGGCTTCGAGCAGTTTTTTTGACAACTCGACTGGCATCGTTTTAAAAGATGCTTTGGAGGGCTTGAAGCAGATGGATTGTGATGAAGCTGTGGGCGTGATAGAGCGCGTCATAGAGTGCTACGGCGTATTTCCGTCGGCTGATCGCAAGACACGCTGGGCGGAGATGGAAAATTTTAGCGACGAAACTTGGGAGAAAATAGACGCGCTTAATGATGAATTTTACAAGCTGGAAATTTATCCCAAAATGCTAAGCTACATCAAAGCAAACGCCGATAAATTTCTATTTGACGGCGTGGTGGATACGGAGTGAGAAATGAAAATTACCGATGAGAAAATGTCGATCATAAACGGCGGCAAATATGACACCGATATGATCGCTTTAAGCTATGCCAGCGAGCGCGTTTTTCTCAATTATTACGTCTCTTGGGGCGACACCACAAAATAAAGGAGCGAAAATGGCGCCGACAAACAGACAAAAAGAGCTTTTTAAAAAGCTTGCGCCGATACTTGGTATAGATACGCGCGTTGTGGGATATGGCGATGACGAGGGCAAAAACAGCATCGACATTTTAAGCTGCCTCGACCCCACAGACGCCGAAGTGATGTTTTACTCCACGATCGGGCTATCGGAGCGCGAAATAGACGGCAGGCGGTATGAGATATTGATGAGCGGACGGTGCGAATTTGACTTCGTGCCGAGTATCCTAAGCACCTGCGCCTTTTTCGTGATAAAGGACGGCTGGAAGTGCGCTTGCGGAAATACCTTTGATACGTTAGTGCAGATGTATCACCCGAACAAGGAGATGAAGCACATTTTATTCACCGAACCTTATTTGTGGGAGGATAAGCTGCACGGCTTTACAGCGTGTGGCGAAGCGGTCTAATTCGTGCTCGCCGTGCCGATCGCACAAAATGAGCTTGAGTATAAAGCTAAATTCGGACTTGACGCGCTGGAGACGCTGCTTGAGGAGCGTGAAACGGATATTTTCGACCTTGATAGGAAGTCGGTCGTCTAAATTTAGAAATTTATCATCGAATTTGGCAGTGCTCGTAGGGCGATTTGGCAATTATTTAGACCCGATGAGAAAATCAGTAGTCTTGCAAAATTTTATGAAAATATAAACAATAAATAAGGTTTGTTCGGTTTTAAGGAGAATTTTTATGGCGAGATATGAATTAGGCGCAGTGTATAAAATAGAAGGCGGCAATAAAACATATTATGCGCGGCTTGTTGGAAAAGATTGTTACGGTATTTACGCTCCCTTTGAGGAAAATCCGAGCGAGCAGGTTTTAGAAAAAACACCCTATCGCCTCTATATCGTTTGCAATAGCTTTCCTGTAAAACGCGGTATTTTGGAAAAGGTATTGCCTTCGCCTGCTCCCAAAGATACCAAGCGATGGCAGGCTCCCGAAAGAGCAAACTATGCAAACTTTAATCCGGCATTGTTTTTACGGCAGCATAGAATATTTAGGCAAGACGGGAATATATATGAATGCGGCAAAGAACATTTTATCGCTTTGGTAAAAGCCGGTATGATAGAGCATATTTTTAACAGGCACGAACATATTCCGAACTTTTTAGAACGTTATTGCGACGGCTATCCTGAAAGTTATATTTTAGAGGAGGCGTGGTTAAAAAGCGGTACTATCGAGGCTCAAAGGGAAAAAGCTGCCGCACTTAAAGAAATGGGATTTACTGTTGACGAGTTGGCGGACGGCTAGAATAACAGTTTCCGTATTTAAAGAAAAAAGAAATGGAAGCGCTCGAATGTGAATATTGCGACACGATACTTAGATAAAGATCGATATAGCCGTTAGCCGGACAGCGCCGTTTATTACACTTCGATTTTATAAACATGAGGCGATATTTTTATCAAGTGGCAGCAAAACGCGGAGGTATCATCTCGCCGCTTGTTTTATTTACTACGCTAAAAAGCGATCAAACAGCACCTTTTAAAACAAAGCCCAAATTTACAATTTCCTAATCTTGGCTATCTCATCCCTTAGCGCCGCAGCCTTTTCGAATTCTAGCTGCGCAGCGGCTTCTAGCATCTGTTTTCGTAGCTCTTTTACGATCTTAGCGCGTTCGGTGGCCGGCATCTTTTCTAAATTTTTTGCTTTGCGGTAGGTCTCGCCCTCATCCTCTATATGTAGGCTCTCTTCGATATTTCGACTGGCCGAGCGCGGCGTGATATCGTGAGCTTTGTTGTATTCATCTTGTAGCTTTCGGCGCGCATTTGTCGTATCCATCGCCTCTTGCATAGATTTTGTGACCTTTTTGGCAAACATCAGCACGCGACCATTGACATTTCTAGCTGCCCGCCCCATCGTTTGTATGAGACTCGTTGTTGAGCGTAAAAAGCCCTCCTTATCGGCATCCATGATGGCTATTAGGCTGACTTCTGGCAGATCAAGCCCCTCGCGTAGTAAATTTATACCGATGAGCATATCAAAGTCGCCTCCCCTTAGCCCTCTGATGATCTCGTTTCGCTCGATGGCGTCGATATCCGAGTGCATGTACTTGACCTTGACACCAAGCTCGGTGTAGTAGCGGCTTAGCTCCTCTGCCATTTTCTTAGTCAGCACCGTCACCAGCACGCGCTCGTTTCGCTCGATGACCTTTTTTGCCTCATCAAATAAAATTTCGACCTGATTGTCGCTGTCTTTTATCTCGATGAGCGGATCAAGCAACCCTGTCGGACGCAAAATTTGCTCATATACGTGCCCCTTTGAAAGTCCCAGTTCGAGCTCATTTGGCGTCGCCGAGACGAAAAGAAATTTCGCCTTTTTGTTTATAAACTCATCAAATTTTAGTGGGCGGTTATCAAGCGCGCTTGGCAGGCGAAAGCCGTATTCAACCAGCACCTCCTTGCGGCTGCGATCACCTGCATACATACCCCGAAACTGCGGCAAACTCACGTGGCTCTCATCAACGATAACCAGGTATTCGCCGCTGTTAAGCAGCTCGAAATAATCAAACATCGAATAGGGCGTCTCGCCGGGCTTTTGTCCCGTGAGGTGGCGCGCATAGTTTTCGATGCCCTTGCACATGCCCGTGCTACTCATCATTTCCAGATCAAATTCCACGCGCTGTTTTAGGCGTTGAGCCTCGACTAGCTTGCCCGCAGCGTTAAATTCCGCCAGTCGTTCGTCCAGCTCCTTTTCGATGTCTTTTATCGCGACTTTTAGGCGATCCGCGCCCACGATAAACTGGCTCGTAGCGTAAAGCGTAAATTTACCGACATCTTTTAGCTTTTTGTTATCTAGCACATCAAAATGATACATCGCTTCGATCTCATCGCCAAAAAACTCGATGCGTAGGGCTTCGTCGTTGTAATACGCCGGATAAATATCGACCACGTCGCCATTTACGCGAAAGTCGCCGCGGTCAAAATAAGCGTCGTTTCGCTTGTAGCCCATATCCACGAGCTTTGTAAGCAAATTTCGCTGATTTAGCCGTTCGCCGACGTTTAGGTAGGCGACCATGCCTTGGTATTCGCTCGGGTTGCCTAAGCCGTAGTTTGCCGACACTGACGCCACGCAGATCACATCGTTAAAGCTAAGCAAACTCGCCGTCGCACTTAGCCTCATGCGCTCTAGCTCCTCGTTTACGGAGCTGTCTTTTTCGATATATAAGTCGCTGCGCGGTATGTAGGCCTCCGGCTGATAGTAGTCGTAGTAGCTGATGAAATACTCCACGTGATTGCTCGGAAAAAAGCCCTTAAATTCGCTATAAAGCTGCGCGGCGAGGGATTTGTTGTGCGTCATGATGAGTGTTGGCATGTTTAGCTGGCGGATCACGTTTGCCATAGTAAAGGTCTTGCCACTTCCCGTGACGCCAAGCAGGGTGTTATATTTGTTGCCGCTTTTTATGCTTTTTACGATATTTTCTATCGCCCTTGCCTGATCGGGGCTGGGGCTAAATTTAGACGAAATTTCAAATTTACTCACATTTTACCTTTAAATTTAATGGCTAAATTTTATATCAAACGCCGCCCCTTTGTCAAACCTTGAAATTTTAAAAAGAATTTAGCCTGTGCGTGCTAAAATATGGCTTCATTACCAAATTTAAAGGATCAAAATGTTAGAAGATAGCGCGGTTTTAAGCACCCTTACAGGCAAGGTAAACGACCTCATCGCAAAATACGAAGAGCTTTGCAAAACGAACGAAGAGCTGCACAATCAAATCGTAACGCTAAAAGCACAAAATGAGGCCAAAAGTAACCAAATAATGCGCCTTGAAGAGGACCTTGACAAGAAAAATAGCGAAGCCGACGACGTTCTTAAGAAAATCGAAGCAGTGCTTGGAAAATAATGAAACAAATCACGCTTACGATCTCATCTCGCGACTACACCATCACTTTAGAGGATGATTTTGCGGAAATTTTCGAGCGTGACTGGCAAAAATTTATGGGCGGACGTAAATTTATCGAGCCAAAGGAGCTTTTAAACGCCTTCATCGAAAAATGCTACGAAAGCCACACGAACGAACGTGCACTAAAAAACGTCATAAAAGACGTCGAAAAAGCTTTAAAATGAAAAATACAATAAAAAAAGCCGCATTTACGATGATAGAGCTGGTTTTCGTCATCGTCATACTAGGCATCTTAGCCGGAGTCGCGCTGCCAAAGCTGTTTTTTACGAGAGACGATGCGAGCCTGGCAAACGCAAGAGCCCAAATGATCGCCGTTCAAAGCGGAATTTCGCTCAAATATAACGACAGCTTGCTATCAGGAAACCCGGGCTATCCCGCAAACCTAGGAGATAACGGCGCGAGCCTGTTCGTCGGAGTCACGAACCTAGGCGTAAGAGACGCGGGAGCCGGCAAAAACGGCTGGCACAAAACGGGCGGAAACACATACACGCTCACTCTTGGTAGAGAAACGGCAAATTTCACCTACGATCCTACTAACGGCGCATTTAACTGCACCGGCGGTAGTCTGTGCGATAAAATGCAATAGGTATGTTTTATTACGAGATCGCTTTTAACGGGCTAAATTTAGCCCCCCTCACCTATCATTCAAGCCAAAAGATCGAGATTTTTAGAGCCGTCAGCGTGCCGCTAAACAAAAAGCAAGCGATCGGCTACGTGATAAAAGAGTGCGAAAAGCCAAATTTCAAAACGCTTGAAATTTTAGAAATTTTAGATATCAGGCTCACTCTGGTACAAGCCCAGATGGCAAATTTCATCGCGCACTACTACACCTGCGAGCTTGGCGTGGCGTTAGGGCTTTTCGAGTCTGAAGATCTGAGCCTCGTTTGCGAGCAAAAAGAGCGAAATCCAGCGAATTTTACAGCCACCCCACAGTTAAATGAAGCCCAGCAAAACGCACTTGCTTTTATAAATTCTCACAAAACGGGGCTGCTTTTTGGCGACACGGGAAGCGGTAAAAGCGAGGTTTATATAAGCAAGATACGAGAGGTCTTAAACAGCGGCGATCAAGCGCTATTTTTGATGCCTGAAATTTCACTCACGCCGCAGATGCAAAAGCGTTTGGAGGGCTTTTTTGGCGAGGCAGTAGCGATCTGGCATTCAAAGATAACCGCCAAAAAAAAAGGCGAAATTTTAGCAAATATCGCAAACGGCAAGGTCTTGCTAATAGCCGGTGCGCGCTCGGCGCTCTTTTTGCCATTGACGCGCCTAAAGCTGATCATAGTCGACGAGGAGCACGACGATAGCTACAAAAACACGGGCTCTAGGCCGCATTACAACGCAAGAGACCTGGCGCTCTTTTTGTCCTCGAAATTTGACATCGGAGTGGTGCTCGGAAGTGCGACGCCAAGCCTCACGAGCTTTTACAAGCAAGACGTCTTTCGCCTAAGAGGGACGTTTTTTAGATCCCAAAAGATATACATCTTTGACGAGAGCGAGACCGGGCTTAGCCAAAGCCTAAAGCACGAGATCGAGCTTTGCCTAGCAAGCAAAAAACAAGCCGTCATCTGCCTGCCGACAAGGGCAAATTTCAAATACCTAGTCTGCAAAAACTGCGGCGAGACGATAAAATGCCCGTTTTGTAGCGTCGGCATGAGCTTTTATAAAAAGCAAAACGTCTTAAAATGCCAATACTGCGAGTATAAAATGCCCGTGCCAAAAACCTGCGATAAATGCGGCAGTGAAATGATCGAAGCCAAAAAGATCGGCACCAGCGAGCTTCTAGAGCAGCTTCAGGGCGAATTTGCAAACGCTCGCATCGCAAAATTTGATCGCGACGAGATAACGACGCAAAACAAGCTCGTGCGAGCGCTGAAGGAATTTAACGACGGTAAGATCGACATATTAGTAGGCACGCAGATGCTAAGCAAAGGTCACGACTACCACAGCGTCGGGCTCGCGGTGATAATGGGCGTGGACGAGCTTTTGAACTACCCTGATTTCAGGGCGCGCGAAAAGACTTTGGCTTTAGCCATGCAAGTGGCGGGCAGAACCGGCAGAAACGGCGTCGGCCGCGTGCTGGTTCAAAGTAGGACGCGAGAATTTTTTGAAAATTATATCGAAAACTACGATAAATTTTTAAGTGACGAGTTGCCTTTTAGGCAGGGGCTTTACCCGCCGTTTATGCGCCTGCTTCGTATCGTCATCTCTCACAAAAACGATGCTACGGCGAAAAACGCGATGAACGAGTCGCTCGCCAAGATCAAAATTTTAGAGCAAAAAACGAAGCTTTGCGTCGTAGGATACGGCAAATGCGCTATCGAATACTTGGGCTCGAAATTTCGCTACGAAATTTTACTGCGCGCCAGTTCTCACGTCCCGCTTTTGATGGCGGCGGATCTTTGCGCGAGCGAATTTACGGATATCGATATCGACCCCGTAAATTTCAGCTAAATTCAGTGCTTGCGCTAGAGTATTTAGAATTCACTTTTTTAAAACAGAGCCAAACAAAAAACTAAATTTCAACCTTTTAAAACCTTAAATTTTATATAATCGCTTAAAAATTTACGAGGCAAAACGTGCAAAGATACCCAACCAAACAGATCAAAATTCGCGACGTCGCTATCGGCGGGGACGCGCCTATATCGGTGCAGTCGATGACATTTTCAAAGACCAAGGACGTTAAGGGCACGCTCGCGCAAATTCAGCGCCTTTACTTTGCGGGCTGCGACATAGTGCGCTGCGCTGTGCTCGACAAGGAGGACGCCAAGGCCCTGCGCGAGATCGTGGCAAAAAGCCCGCTGCCGGTTGTCGCGGACATTCATTTTAATCACATCTACGCCGTAATGGTGAGCGAATACGTCGATGCCATACGTATCAACCCAGGAAATATCGGCTCAAAAGAGCGGATAAAAGCGGTCGTAGATGCGTGCAAGCAGCGCAAGATACCTATCAGGATCGGCGTAAATTCCGGCTCGCTCGAAAAGCAGTTTGAGGAGCGATACGGGCGCAGTGTCGAAGCGATGGTAGCGTCCGCGATGTATAACATAAATTTGCTCGAGGACTTTGACTTCACCGATATCAAAATTTCGCTCAAATCAAGCGACGTGGAGCGCACTATGCAGGCCTACCGCACGCTTCGTCCAAAGGTGTCATACCCCTTTCATCTAGGCGTGACCGAGGCAGGGACTAGTTTTCACGCGACGATAAAGTCCGCGATCGCGCTTGGTGGACTGCTGCTGGAGGGCATCGGCGACACGATGAGAGTTAGCATCACAGGCGAACTGGAAGAAGAGATCAAGGTCGCAAAAGCGATCTTAAAGGACAGCGGGCGGCAGCGCGAGGGGCTAAATATCATCTCCTGCCCTACTTGCGGGCGTTTGCAAAGCGACCTGATGAAAGCGATCAAGATCGTCGAGGAAAAGACGAGGCACATAAAAGAGCCGCTAAACGTCTCCGTAATGGGCTGCGTGGTAAATGCGATCGGCGAAGCAAAGGGTGCTGACGTGGCTATCGCCTTTGGCAAAGAAAGCGGGCTAATAATGCGCAAAGGCGAGGTTGTCGCGAGGCTGCCCGAGAGCGAGCTAGTCGATAGATTTTTACTCGAGATCGACGATGAAATAAAATCAAGAGAGTAAATTTGAAAGCTTTTTAACCGACGCGGATCAAAATATCAATAAAAATTTAAAGGATCAATGGTGAGAAAATTTATTTTTGCGGTGATGACTTTGGCTGTTTCGTTAAATTTTGCCTTTGCCTTTGAATTATCGGCGCAAAAAGAGCTTGAATATGGATTGGAGGCATCTTATTATCAAGACTTGGCAAGAGCGGCAAAGCACTTTGAGAGCGCTTGCAATAAAGGAAGTATCAATGGGTGCTCTTTCCTTGGTATCAGTTATTACAATGGCAAGGGTGTGAGGCAAGACTACAAAAAAGCGATAGAGATTTGGCAAATGACATGCGATAAAAAAGACGCCGTCGGCTGCACTCAGCTTGGTTTTGCATATAAGAGCGGCAAAGCCGTGAAACAAGACTACAAAAAGGCAATGGAGCTTTATCAAAAGGCCTGCGATCTAGGGGGTGCTGACGCTTGCTACGATGTCGCTTCTTTATATCTTGAGGCAAAAGGCGTGGAGCAAAATTTCAAAACAGCCAAAGAGTATTTTGGCAAAGCATGCGATCTGGGCGATCAGTTTGGCTGCGACGACTACAAAAAGCTAAATGAAGCCGGATATTAAAATTTAAACGGAGCGAAAGTGGCAAAAAATAAATTTAACGACGTGGATTTTCACAACCTTTACGACCTTGACATGGAGCGAGCGATATTAAGCTCGATACTGCTAAACAACGATGCTTTAAGCGAAATTTTTGACATCATAAAGCCAAATGACTTTTATCTAAAAGGACACGCCGAAATTTACGGCGCGATGATAGAGTGCCTAAATTCCGACGTTCCTATCGCGACATCGTTTTTAAAAAACAAGCTGGGAGATAAATTCGACGAAAATCTCATCGCCGACATCCTGGCTACAAACTCGGTCATAGATATCGAGAAATACGCGACCGAGCTGCGCGAAAAATCGATCAAAAGAAACCTCATAAAAATAGCCCACGAGATCCCGGGCAAAGTGAGCGAGGATAAAGCCAGCCGCGATATGATCGATGAACTGAGCCAAGAATTTTACTCGCTCGTCGAGGGCGGCAACGCCGGCACGATAAAGCAAAGCAAAGAGATCATCTCCTTGATGCTAGAGCATCTTAAAAAGCAGTCCGAGCTCGAGGATAAGGACATCGTGGGACTAGATACGGGCTTTAGGCAGCTAAACGAGATGATAAAGGGCTTTAAAAACGGCGATCTCATCATCATCGCAGCGCGCCCCGGTATGGGAAAGACGACGCTTTGTCTAAATTTCATCAGCCATACGCTTCGTATCGGCAAAGGCGTCGTGTTTTTCTCGCTCGAGATGCCCGCAGAGCAGATAATGATGAGGATGCTAGCCGACAAGACCTCGATACCGCTTCAAAATTTGATGACAGCCAAAATGGACGATGAGGAGTATGCGCGCCTTAGTCACGCTTGCAACGACTTTGCAGCAAGCAAGCTCTTCGTGCATGATAGCGGCTACGTGAATATCCACCAAATCCGCACGCAAATGCGAAAGCTAAAGGCGACGCATCCTGAAATTTCACTCTGCGTCATCGACTATATCGGCCTCATGATGAGCACGAACAACTTCGCCGAGCGCCACATACAAATCGCCGAAATTTCACGCGGGCTAAAGCTGCTCGCACGCGAGCTTGATATGCCTATAATCGCGCTTAGCCAGCTAAACAGAAGCCTCGAATCCCGCGCGAACAAACGCCCGATGCTAAGCGACCTACGCGAGTCTGGCGCTATCGAGCAAGACGCGGACATCATATTGTTCGTTTATCGCGACGAGGTCTATCTCGAGCAAGAGGAAAAAGAGAAGGAAAAGCGCGCCAGAGCCGAAGGCAAGGAGTATAAAAGCGAGGTCGTCTTTAACAAACTGCAAGAAAGCGCCGAGATCATCGTGGGTAAAAACAGAAACGGCGAGACGGGCTCTATCGATGTGCTCTTTCACAAGCAGCACTCGCGCTTTGCCGATAAGCCTTTTGGCGCGGCTCACACGGCTGAATTTCAGGGCTGATGCCGCTATTTACGAGGCGCGTTCATTATGTTTGTTTCGCGCTATTTTGCCTCGCGGTGCTGGGGCTAAATTTAGCCATTTGCTACGCTAAATTTCAAAATTTTATGGATAAGGGCGAGCAAGAGCTCGTCGCCAAAGTCGAGCTAGACTACGTAAAGACAAACGAGAAAGGCAAAAAATATAGAATTTTACGCCTGGATACGGGCGAGTTTAAATTCTACACCGTAGCAGCAAAGAGCGATGAATTTAGAGTCGGCGACAGGATCAGCCTGGTAGTGCAAAACATCGACGTGAGCTTTAAAGATTATCTTAGCGGCATGTTTTATATGCGTTCAAGTGAGAAGAAAATTTTAAACGAGCCGACAAGCGAGCCGGACGTTTTGCCGCTTCGAGATAAAATTTTAAATTTCATCCAAAATCAGCACGAAAACGCCAAAATTTCACAGCTTTATAGTGCGCTGTTTCTAGCGACGGCAGTATCAGGAGAGCTGCGAGAGGATGTCGCACACTGGGGCATCGCACACCTCATCGCGATCTCGGGCTATCACCTAGGCGTCATGGTAAGCGCTTTGTTTTTGATCGCTACGCCCCTTTATATGGTGCTTTGCGCGAGATTTTTCCCTTTTAGAAGCTACAAATTCGACATAAGCTTGCTCGCATTTGGCGTCTTGGCGTTTTATTTTTATCTGATCGGCTTCGTGCCAAGCTTCCTACGGGCCTTTGCGATGAGCGCATTTGGCTTTTATATGCTTTGTCGCGGCATCAAAATTTTGAGCTTTCCCACACTTTTTATCGTGATCTGCTTTTGCATGGCGATGTTTCCGTCCTTGGCGCTTAACGTGGGCTTTTATTTTTCATGCGCCGGGGTGTTTTATATATTTTTATATCTGCATTATTTTAAGGATAAATTCGGCCTGCTCACGCACTCATTGCTCTTAAATCTATACGTATTTTTCGCGATGGAGGTCATCGTCCTTTACTTTTTTCCGCTTATCAGCCTCCAGCAGTTTGGCGTGATACCGCTTAGCTACGTTTTTACGCTCTTTTACCCGCTTAGCGCCCTGCTTCACGCGCTAAATCTAGGCTCGATCTTTGATGAGTGGCTGGTGAAATTCTTAAATTTCAGGCTCGCTTCCACGCAGCTACATATCCCGCTTGCTCTGTTTTTAAGCTACAATCTGATCTCGCTTTTGGCCGTAAGGTTTAAAATTTTAGTCCTGTTGCCGCCTATCATCGGCGCCGGTTGCTTCGTCGTGGCTATTTTTGACCTATACTAGCCAGCAGTGAAAGCAAATTTTAGCCGTCGTTTTTGGTCTCCCTAAATTTACTCTGTTGGGGGGGCGCTGTCTTAAATTTGTATTGAATTTTTAAATGGCTCTATTATAATAATCATTGACACTTGCTTCGCAAACCCTGTTCGCTCCGCAAGGCGCCGAACATATAGCACGATTTACGCGGTCAGCTGTCGCTTCCCTGTAAATCGGCGGCGATAGCGTCGCTTCACAAGGTTTGGCTTCGCTTTTGAAAGCTGAAAATCAATGAAATATTTTAACAGAGCCTTTAAATTTATTTCCTCTTTGAGCGGGTGTCGTATTGTCCCAGCACGCCAAACATCTTATCGTGTCTAACGGCTGCCGCTAGTAGCCTACGCACCTCGTCTTTATCCGTTACGCATCCGGGCGCGCTCATGAAGCCCTCTATCTGCTCGGCGGTGAGCGGCTTGTTTTTATCCACGCCCCAGTAAGGCGATACATAAACGGGCGTCGTCGGTTCGCTGCGCCAGCTATCTTTTAGCGCGCCCATATCGACCGCGTCGTAGCCAATGTCGTCTAAAAATTTCACTACCGCCGCCTTTGCGCCCTCATCGTCGGCCGCCACGGGCAGTGCGCTTCGCTCCTTTGAGCCAGCAGCCCTAGCCAGACTTAGCAACCGCACGAAATCAACGTTGTTTAGAGCGCGCACGACGCGAGAATTTAGCAAATGGCGCTGCACGAGCTCGCTTGTAGTGATGACGTCCGTTCGCACCTCCTGCATCACGCCGTCTCTTTGCGGGTAATAGTTCATCGTGTTTATGACGATCTTGCCCGCCAAAAGCTTGGTTGGCAGCTTCGTATATGCTTCAAACGGGATGGCGACGACTAGCATATCGGTAAAAATTGCCATACCTTCTAAATTTAAAGCTCTTATGTCGCCTTTTAGCGAAGTGACGAATTCAGCCAGCGTTTCGGGCGATCTGCTGTTGCAAATGGCGACTTTATAGCCCGCATTCAGCGCGAGTTTTGCCACCTACTTGCCGATCATACCGCTTCCTATTATGCCGATAGTTTTTGCATTTTTACTCCTTCGTCTCGCCGACCTTTTCCAGATACGCGCACAGCTTCACTCCGTAAAGAAAGATGATCCACGAGACGTAGATCCATACAAAAAAGAGCAAAACGACCGAAAATGAGCCGTAAATGCTAAGATAGGTCTTGTTATTTACCGCGTAAAATACAAAAATGCTCTTTCCCAGATACCAGATGAGCGATGCGATGAAGGAGCTAAAAAGCACGTTTTTTAGGGCGAGCGAACGGTTTATCGAGATGAGATAGGTCACGCAAAATATCGCCCAGATGATGAGATACGGAAATATGCTCAAAAAATTTATCCACTTCGTATAGGTGCTCGCATTTAGCATATCCTGAAATAAATTTGAAAGATAAAAACTAAGTCCAAGCCCTAAGGGTGCGAGCGTGATGAGCGTCCAGTAGGCGCTGAGCGAGTTCCAAAATTTGCGCCCGCTCGTGTGCATGATGCGGTTTATGACGTATTCGTAATCGGCAAAAAACATAATGGAAGTAAAAATGATCGCGCCAAGTCCGAGGATGCCAAGGCTCGAGCTATTTTGCAAAAAGGTCTCGATATAGTTTGAGATCGCTTCTTGATTTGACGGCAAGAGCTGCGCGAAAATAAATTCCTTGATCTTTGCGTAATAAACGCTAAAACTGGGCATCTGCGTGAAAAGCGAGAGCGAGATGAGCAGCACCGGGATGATAGAAAGCATCGTGTGAAAGCTGAGACTTGAAGCGTAGTGAAGTAGCTCTTTGTCCTTGATCTTGACGGCTGCTGATAGCCAAATTTTCAGTGTTTGTTTGATAGCGTCAAATTTCTCTTTCGTCATTTGCGTCCTTTAAAGCCCTCCAAAAGCATCGTAGATTTAGCGACTATGATGGCATAAGAGCTAAGCTTTAAAGGGCGTTTGGCGGTATTTTTGTCTTGAGGTTTGCCGGCTAAATTTAAAGCTGTTTTGATATCTCGTTTAAATTTAGCCAGGCTCGTCATTTCTCGGGTCCGTTTGGCTTTAGGCTGTGAAATTTAGCGTTTTGACGCATTATTCGTCCTCTTCAAACAGCCTCTCGTAGTGAGCGTCGTAGTTGTTTATGTGTTCGCTGTTAAATTTCCAAAAGACCGTGTCTATGTCGCTCACACGCGTATAAAACGGTAGTTGATAGTATTCGACCTCGCCGGTTTTGAATTCTTTCAAAATTTTAAAGCTTTGACAGTCGGCAAACACGCTGCGTCCGTCCATCGCGACAAAGATGAGCCCCGCCGCACTTTGCGAGCACATCTTGCGAAAATCGTCGCGGTTCGGGTTTGGCTTGTATTCGTAACTAAGATAGGCTCCGACGATGTCCGGGTGGATGAATATCATATTTGGAAACGCCGCAAGCACCTCTTCATATATCTCTTTGTTCGGCACTACGATGACAGAGCGGTTGTAAAGGTAGTTTAAGACTGCCGTATCGCCGACTGCGGGTGCGACGCCCGGTAGCGGGAGTGCGGGCTGAGCCAGGGTGTCAAATACTTCAAATCTTAGCTTTGCAAAGCCTCCACTTTTTGAAATGACGCTAACGCGCGCGATTATCGAGCTTTCGGTCTTAAATTTATGAAGCACGACGCCGCTTGAGCCGACTAAAATTTCAGGACTGTCGACGATGGTAGCGGTGCCGTCATCGTCTATGCTTATGATAGGCGCTCTATACTCGTTTAAATGAAATTCTGCAGCAAATGCATAGTTTAAAAATAGCAATAAAATCAAAGCGAAACGTTTCAAAAATCATCTCCTGTGTTTGAAATTTTTGGGTGATTATAGCCTAAAAATGCTTTATTTTTTGCAAAATTAAAGCAAGTTTTGAGTAAAATCAAGCCGAAATTCTGTAAAAGGATATAGATGCTGCGCGCTCTTATTATTTTTTCTTTTTTATTTTTAAATTTATACGCGCTTGAACCTACCGTCAAAGAACTAAGCTGGCCAAACGGCAGCCATTTTTTAAATTTCTTGGAAAACAACAAAATCCCGTTATCTCTTTACTACAACCTATCAAGCGAGGATCAAGAGCTGGCCGCCGAGATAATAGCAGGCACGAAATACCAAATTTTAAAGGACAACGACGGCAATACGCTTCAAGTGCTGATCCCTGTGAGCGACGAGCTTCAGATGCATATTTTCAGAGACGACAACGACAACTTCAAGCTCGAATACATCCCGATCTCTTATCAAAGCGAAGACAAGGTGCTAAGCCTCAAGGTAGAAAAATCGGTCTCGGAAGACATATTCGACTACACGGGCTCCGGCACCCTGGCACTTGGCTTTAAGGACGTATTTAAGGGCTCAAACATCGACTTTAAAAAGATAAACAAAGGCGATCGCATCGTCATCGTCTATAATCAAAAAAAGCGTATGGGACGCTCCTTTGGCACTCCTGAAATTTACGCCGCACTGCTTGAGACCAAAAACAAACGCTACGTGATGTATAAATTTGAAGATAAATTTTACGACAGAAACGGCAAGAAAAACGATAAATTCTTGCTCGTGCGTCCGCTATTGAACGCTCGCATAACATCGGCATTCACGCTTAAAAGATGGCATCCGATACTTCGCAGATACCGCGCACACCTTGGCGTAGACTATGGAGCTCCGCGCGGCACGCCTATACGAGCTGCAGGCGATGGGACGGTGAAATTTATGGGGACTAAAAGCGGCTACGGCCAAGTGCTCATTATCAGGCATCCGGGCGGCTATGAAACGCTTTATGCACATCTAAACGGCTTTGCTAAGGGCATAAGGTCCGGGATGAGCGTCAAACAAGGCACTCTCATAGCCTATGTAGGCACGAGCGGCATGAGTACCGGCCCGCACCTACATTTTGGCCTTTATCTAAACAACAAGCCGATAAACCCGGAAAGCGCCATCAAGGTCGTAAAAAGCATAGAGGATAAAAAAGAAGCCGCGAAATTTAAAGCCGTCGTCTCTGAAAAAGACACCCTGATAAAAAAGGCGATGGCTGACGATACGCTGCCGCCAAAAGCGGAATTTTTCCCAAATGTCATAGAATTTTAAACCAAAGATAAAAGATGAACCCAGAACTAGAGGAAGCAAAAGAGCTCATAGACCAGCACCTGGACGAGGAAAAAGAAAATAGCGATCTAACGCCGTCAGAGCTGGCCCAGCATCTAAAAACGCTCAAAAAACACGATGAGGAGCTATTTACCGAGTATCTAAGCAAGCTAGATCCGGAAGTGCTAGGCGATGTGGCTATCGAGATGCCAGATCACATGCTAAAAGACGTGATCGACACGCTTCCTTCAGAAAAGATCGTCGAAGCACTCGAGGAGCTCGAGAGTGACGATGCGACCGACCTTTTACAATACATCGAAGAGATCGACGAAGAAAAGGCCAAAGAGCTTTTTGACGGGCTAGATAGAGAAAATCAAGATGAAATTTTACGCCTTAGAAGCTACGGCGAGGACGAAGCGGGCGCATATATGCAAACCGAGCTCTTTTCAGCCAAGCTTTATGAAAAGCTAGGAGACGCGGTAGCCAGGCTAAGACAGCTAAAACAAGACGGCGAGCTTGAAAATGTATCGCAGCTTTTTGTCATAAACAACGCCGGTGTCTTACAATACGCCATCCCGCTTGAGGATCTGATACTGTTTGACTTCTCAAAAAGGCTCGCAGAAAACATACAAAGCACGGATCCCGAGCATTATAAGCCCCACACTGCACTTGACAGCGACAACATAAAAGACGTCGTAAGCGTAGTTCAAGACTACGACCTAAGCGTCATACCGGTAGTCGACAGCAAGGGCGTTTTGCTAGGCCGTATAACGACAGACGACATCCACGACATCATACAAGAGAGCGCGACAGAGCAGATCTATAACCTAGCCGGTGTCGATGACGAGGCCGAAGAGGACGACACTCTCGTAAAGGCGGGAAAGGCTCGCGCCATTTGGCTAAGCGTAAATTTGATGACAGCCATCTTTAGCTCCTTCATCATCGGACTTTTTGACCAAACGATAGCGGCCTACGTAGCACTGGCCGTACTTATGCCTATAGTCGCCTCGATGGGTGGTAACACCGGCACGCAAGCGCTAGCCGTCACGGTGCGCCGTTTAGCCCTTGGCGAGATAGAATTTAAAGACGCCAAAAGCGTTTTGAAGCGTGAGGTGAGCATATCTTTCATAAACGGCATCATCTTTGGCTCCGTGATGGGCGTCATAGCCTCAGTTTGGTTCAACAAAGGACTTCTTGGCGTAGTCATAGGGCTTAGCATGATCATAAATTTATTTTTTGCCGGCTTTTTTGGCACGATCATACCGCTCACGCTCAGAAGGCTCAACATCGATCCTGCCGTGGGCTCAGCGGTCATACTCACTACTTTCACCGATGCGATCGGGTTTTTCAGCTTTTTAGGACTTGCAAAATGGATACTCATATAACAGATCTTAAAATTCTACCCCTTGAAGAGTCCAAATACCTAAAGCCCTTCAGGCTAGAATTTAAACAAAACGGACTCATGCGCAACTGGGACTGCGTGAAAGTGATGAACAGCGTCTCGGTCTTTCTTTACCACGAAGAGCGCGACGCATTTTTGTTTGTCAAGCAGTTTCGTCCGGCGGTCTGGTACTCACAAGGCAAAGAAAACATAAAAACAAACGAGCGAGGCTACACTTATGAGCTTTGCGCAGGACTCATGGATAAGGGGCTAAGCGAGGAACAAACTATCCGCGAAGAGGCTGTCGAAGAGGTCGGATACAAGCTTAATGGCATAGAACGCATCACGATGACATACGGAGCGTTTGGCTTTGGCGGCAACACTCAAACGATGTTTTATGCGCCTATAAACGAGAGCATGCGCGTAAGTAGCGGCGGCGGGATAGACGGCGAGGATATCGAGCTAGTCTTCATAGAGCGTAAAGATATGCAAAATTTCATCTTTGACGAGAGCAAAGTAAAGGGCTTTGGCCTACTTTTTGCCTTTTTGTGGTGGGAGAAATTTAAAGGCGTTTAAATTTAGGCTTTTAAAAAGTGTTGATTTTTAAAATTTTAAATATTTTAGCGTAGTCAAATCTTATGAAGCGATGCTATCGCCGCCGAAAATCAGTGAAGCCGTAAAGCTGAACGCGATTTTCGTGCTATATGTTCGGCGCTTTGCGGAGCAAATAAGATTTGCGAAGCGTTCGTTTAAGGTTATCAACGCTTGTTTAAAAACATAGCTAATTTTAAATATTTTAGCGTAGTCAAATCTTATCAACAAGCTTTACCAGACTACTTGCTCCTCCACCACAGATGCTGTTTGTGTTCGCGTCGTGGTCATTTCTGGAGCGAGCAAAGCTTACAAAGCGTTTGACGCACTTAGACTTTAAAGCAAAGTCTAAATTTATTTATTTTTTACGCATGGATGCTAAATTAACAAAATCAAAATTTGGAGGTAAATATGAAACAAATCCTATCCCTAGCGGTCCTGTCGGCCTTTGCCTTTGGCATGGGCGATGCGAACCTGACTGGCAACGTAAAGCCAAGCTCCGAGGTCGTGCTCGACAAAGAGTATGAAAAATCGGCTAAAATTTTCAAACAAAGCTGCGAAAAAGGCAATATGTATAACTGCTACAATCTCGCTAACTTCTACAAAGAGGGTCGTGGCGTCGTAAAGAGCGAGCAAAACGCGATCAAATACTACGAAATTTCATGTAACGGCAAGCTGCCTTACGGCTGTTTCGCACTTGGCGAATACAATCTAAATGCTAAAAATTTTGAAAAAGCGGTAGAGTATTTTAAAATTTCATGCGAGCTTAACGACGATAAGGGCTGTTTGAAGCTTGCGGAGGCTTATTACGTCGGTGAAGGCGTGGCAAAAGATCTTGAAAAGGCCAAAAATTTATCACAAAAAGCTTGTCAAATGGGAAACGACAAAGGCTGTCAGGCTTATGAGAATTTAAAATCAAGCGCAAATTAGGCTACATCGTAGCCTAACGCGTCAAAAAGATATCTTTTTTAAGATCGCAAATAAAATCACAAAAGCCAAGAAAATTCCGACAAGAATAATGTAATCAGACATCCTACCAACCTTTTATTTATTTGCGCTATTGTAACAGATTTTTAAAAAGACTGCAAAAAACATAGCCGCTAAGTATCTTATAACTCTAAATATCATAAAATACCGCCAAAATCAAAGGAAATTTATGAGTGAGAACGAGAGCCTTTTTATAAATCGCGAGCTTAGCTGGCTACGCTTCAACTCGCGCGTCTTAGCCCAATGTGAAAAGAACATACCGCTGCTTGAAAAGCTAAAATTCATAGCCATCTATACGACGAATTTAGACGAATTTTACATGATCAGGATCGCAGGACTAAAGCAGCTTTTTGCCGCCGGTGTGGTGACTAGCGGAAGCGACGGCATGAGCCCGCTAGATCAGCTTCGCGAGATCAGAAAATACCTGCAAGAGGAGCAAAAGCTAGTCGAGGCGCACTACAACAAGACTAAAGACGCATTGGCAAAAGAGGGTCTGCTCATCAAAAACTACGACGAACTTGATGACGAGCTGAAGGCAAAATGCGATGAATATTTTTTCTCGAATATCCTGCCGGTCATCGTGCCTATCGCGGTGGATACGACGCACCCCTTCCCTCACCTAAACAACCTCAGCTTCTCACTCGCCGTAAAACTAGCCGACATCGAGCATCCTGAAATTTTAAAATACGGCATGATCCGTATCTCTCGCGTCTTGCCGCGTTTCACTCAGCCTAGCGAAAAGGTCTATGTGCCCATCGAAACCATCGTCCACCGCCATGCGGAGGAAATTTTCCCCGGATACAAGCTGCTTAGCTCGTGCGCGTTTAGAGTCACCAGAAACGCCGACATCGTCATAGAAGAGGAAGAGGCGGATGACTTTATGATGATACTGGAGCAAGGGCTAAAACTACGTAGAAAAGGCGCTTTCGTGCGCATGCAGATAGAAAAGGACGCGGATAAGGACATACTTGAGTTTTTAAATTCTCATATGAAAATTTTCCATAAAGATATCTTTTTCTCAAATGTCCCGCTCACGCTCAGCTCACTTTGGCAGATCGCCTCAAATAAGGACTTTAGCCACCTGGCAAATCCTCCTTATGCGCCAAAGACCTTGCCGCCGTTTGGCGAAGGCATCTCGATATTTGATGCTATCGACAAAGAGGACATTGCGATCATGCATCCTTACGAGAGCTTTGATCCGGTCGTTGGCTTCATCAAAGAGGCGAGCAAAGATCCCAAAGTCATCTCCATACGCATGACGCTTTACCGCGTGGATAAAAACTCGCCTATCATCCAGTCTCTAATAGACGCTGCCAGCGACGGCAAACAAGTGACCGTCATGGTCGAGCTAAAGGCGCGCTTTGACGAGGAGAACAACCTGCACTGGGCAAAGGCTCTAGAAGATGCCGGCGCACACGTGATATACGGCATCACGGGCTTTAAAGTGCATGCCAAAGTCTCTCAGGTCATCCGCCAGATCGGCGATAAACTGAAATTTTACATGCATTTTGGCACGGGCAACTACAACGGTAGCTCGGCTAAAATTTACACTGATGTGAGCCTATTTACTAGCCGCGAGGAATTTAGCAACGATACGACGACGTTCTTTCACATCCTCTCTGGCTACAATAAAAACCGCCGCCTAAAAACGCTCAGTATGTCGCCCTTTCAGATAAAAGAGCGCATCATAGAAAAGATAAAGATCGAGGCGTCCAAGGGCGCTCAAGGGCGCATAATCGCAAAAATGAACGCCCTTATCGACACGGACGTGATAGAGGAGCTAAGTCTGGCTTCAAACGCCGGCGTGAAGATCGATCTCATCGTGCGCGGAGTGTGTGGACTGCGCCCCGGCATAAAGGGTAAAAGCGAAAATATCCGCGTGCGCTCGATCATCGGTAAATACCTCGAGCACGCTAGAATTTTATATTTTAAACACAGCGATCCTAAAATTTACATCTCGAGCGCAGACTGGATGCCACGAAATTTAGAGCGCCGCTTGGAGCTGATGACGCCGATTTACGACGCGAGACTACAAGAGAGGATGCTTGAAATTTTAGAGCTTCAGCTAAGCGACAACGAGCTTGCCTTTGAGCTAAAAAGCGACGGCGAATATGAAAAAGTGGGCCGCAGCAGCGATGCCAAGGTCATAAACAGCCACGATGTCTTAGAAAACTATATCGCTAAAATTTATAGATCGCTCAAAAAAGATACCGACAAGGCAAAGGCCGATCTCATCGCGACGAAACTACTAAAAGAGAGTTGAATTCGGCCCTTTGTGGCAGCAAATACTTCACAAATCTTATACGCTCCAGGAGCGACCTAGCGTAGACGCGGGCAGCCTTTCAAGGAAATCTTTTTGCTTCGCAAAAAACTACTCAGCCCCTGCGGGCTTCCCTAATTTTCGTCGGCAATAGCATCGCTATTTTGCAAGCTTGGCTCTGGCTTTAGCTTCATGCTAGGAGCGGTCTTGCTAAAATTTATGAGATCCTCTACGCTTTGGACGCTAAAAGGCAGCCTAGAGATGCAGATCTTTAAAATTTCAGTCGCTGCAACGGCGTCATTTAGGGCTCTGTGATGAGTATTATTTATGCCAAGTAGCTCTTTTAGCGAGCCAAGCCCATATTTTTGTGAGGCTATCGTTCTGCGCGAAAGATCGATCGTGCAAAGCTTGCGGTTTAAAAGCATCCCAAGCCCGATATTGCTTAAGCTCTGCGAGATAAATCCGTAGTCAAAATTTACATTATGTGCGACAAAAACGCTCGTACCAAGGAAAATTTTAAACCGCTCGAGCACGCTTTTAAGTGATGGCGCACCCGCTAGATCGCTTTGGCTGATGCCGGTTAGCTGCGTGATGTTTTCTGGCACGAAAGGCGCATCGACAAAGCTTTCAAAGCGGTCGATCTCCACGCCGTTTTTTATCTTTAGCGCGCCTATCTCGATGATCTGACCGCTGGTTATGCCGCCGCTGGTTTCGATATCCACGATACAAAAGTCTTGTTGCGCTATATCTTTAAATCTAGTTTGCAGCTCGATCTCGTTTTGCTCGTTTTTAACGATATCAAGTCCTAAGGCGCGCCAAAGCTCGATATTTTTCACGTCTATGACGCCGGTAAGCTCCTCTATATCTGAAAATTTCGATACGAACTCATGATAGCTCATGCTATGAGCGGCTAAAATGTTGAGTAAATTTTCCAGACGCTGCTTTTGCGGTTTCAAAACTCAAGCTTTATCGCACGAATCGCTTGTTCGTAGGAATTTGACGAAAATATATAATTGCCAGCGACAAGAATATCAGCGCCGGCCTCCTCAAGGTCGGGGGCATTCAGCCCGTTTATACCGCCGTCTACTTCGATGAGGCATTTTACGTTTTTTTTATCGATCATCTCGCGAAGAGCGCGGGTTTTTTCTATTACTAGAGGCATGAAGCTTTGCCCGCCAAAGCCCGGATTTACGCTCATCAAAAGCACCATATCTACTTCGTTTATGATGTATTCGAGCGAATTTACCGGCGTATGCGGATTTAGCACGATACCAGGGCTCACGCCGTTTTTTCTGATATGATCGATGAGGCGTAGCGGGTGCTTCTCCTCTTCGATATGAAATGTGAGGAATTTAGGCTTAAGCGGCAAAAAAAGATCTGCAAAAAATGTATTATTTTCGACCATCAAGTGTATGTCAAGTGGCTTTGTAGCGGCCTTTGCGACGGCATTTACGACGACAGGTCCTATCGTCAAATTTGGCACGAAATGCCCGTCCATCACGTCTACATGAATGAGGTCACAGCCCGCTTCGCAGATCGCTTCTATCTCAGCCTTTAAATTTCCAAAATCAGCTGACAAAATACTTGGCGCTACATACATTTTAGCTCCTTATTTACTCACGAATATCATGCCAAATTCCTCGTCTTTGACATGTAGTTTTGCTAAAGCGCCCTTGCTGACACGATCGAAAAATCTCTCGTTTATGAGGATTTTAGGCATCGTGACCTTGACGCCTGGCTCTTTTTGCAAAAGAGAGGATAAAATTTTATTTACTATGATGCTAAAGACCTGAGAATAACCGCTCAAATAGCCATTTTCTAAGTCTTTCGGCGCTAAAATTTTACAAATTTTCTCGGCTTTGTCCTTTTTTAGCCCCAAAATGAACCTCATCTCAAAATCGCCGTAAAACAGCACGCACGCACGCACGAAATCGTTTTCGTTGCTCACGTCGTAGGTTTGCACCTTGGTATCGGCGCAAACTATCTGAGCGTTCGTAAGCGGCAGCAACGTATCGATCGTAGATGAGATGATGAAAGGCAAAATTTCAACGATATTTTTAGTGATGTGAGACGGGGCGATCTCAAATATCCGCTTTTTAAGATACACGGTCGAGTCATCGTCGAGAAACTCCTGCAAACTCTTGTATAAAAGCATGTTTGCAGACTTTAGTCTATTTACCAGATCGATCGAGGTATTGTTTTGATTTAACCCGCAGATACCAAGCAAAGCGCCAAACTGGGAGCTGCTTTGAGATAGCTTTATCAAAAATTCGCCGCCTCTAATATTTAGCGCGCTCGTTATATTTACCCAAAATATAAAAAATTTAAAGCCGATCTTTAGCATGTTTTGATGATATTCTACGTCGAATTCCTCCACAAAATCAGAGTCCATTATGCCCTCTATGCGGTAGATCACGACATCGTCTTTTACGAAAGATTGTATAAATTTTCTGGGCGAGACGAGGTGAGTGCGTGCGCTTATGGCGTAAGGTCTATTTTTACTAACTCTTAAAAATTCTCTCAAATGTCCGGCGACCCTTGGCTTGTAGCCACGCTGGGCGAGCCTTTGAGCTATAAAGGCGCGATGCTCTTCGTTTTCGTTGAAAACGACTATCTTCTCATCTGCATTCATCGCGATCTTATTAAAAAACAGGCTCGCTATATCTTCGGTCTCAAAAAGCGAGAAATTTATGATCTTCGAGCTGGTCTTCATCATCAGCTCAAAAAAGCCCTCGTCATAGTCGCAAATACCTATACGAGCGCCGGTTTGCTTTGAAATTTCAACCAGCTTGCCTATCATGCTCGCTAGCCAAAGAGGGCTAAAAAACGTCACATCTTTTAAAGAAAGTAGGACACATGTCGTATTTCTGGCCTCTATAAGCTCGATATCTTTTTTACTAGGATGCTTGCCGAGGAAATTCCCCTCTAAAAATCCAAACGGGCGGATGATCGCCAAAGAGCCGTTAAATGTGAGTTTCATCGCTGCAAAGCCTTTTTGAGCGCGATCGTCATCTCCGCACTCGCATGGATGCTGACGTCTAAAATTTTATTGAAACCAAAGTCGTAAAATTCAGGTTGGCAAAACTCGTAAGCAAGCAAAATTTTAAGATATCCCATCACCTCTATTTCCTTCATAGTAAGCTTTTGCATATCCCAGCCCGCCGCCTTACAAGCGGTATCAAAAAGGCTGATGTCATAGCCTCTTTGTAAAATTTTATCGTAGCTGGTATCGGTGAGGGATATGATCTCGTCAAAGCTATACGAATAGCTTGAAAATACGAGCTCGCAAAGTATTATATTGATGAGCATATAAGAGGCTATGGTCAAATTTCGCTGACTTTTTAGCTGCAAATAGCCAAGGAGCTTGTTCCAATCAGATAGGAATTTAGCGTTAAATTCAGCAAGCTGCAAAGTGCTTATATCAAAGACCTTCCATTGTTTGGGGGTCTTTAAAAAGACGAAGTAAGAGTAAATAATCATCCTAAGCACGTCCACACCGAGCAAATGAGAGATCGCCACTATGTCTTTATCCTGCGTATCTACACCAAAATCGGCCGCTCTAACAAGCGTCAAAAAATAGGCTCTAAAGGTCTTGTCGGTACTGAAATTTTCAATGACGGCGGATATATCGCCGATACTTAGTAGCTCCTCGCATCTATCGCTGGTTTCGTGAACGTTGAATATATTTTCTAAAATTTTATCGATCTGTTCTTGAGGGATCATCACAAACTCGGTTATTTAATTAAAATTTACGCGTATTTTATCTATTATTTTCTTAAAAAAGCGACAAGAAAATTTATCGTTTGAAAAATACTCTTTAAGCGTCGCTTTTGTTTATTTTAGATACAATCAGCAGAAATTTTTGTTTATAAGGAAAAAATATGTCAAGAAGATGCGCTATAACAGGCAAAGGTCCTATGGTTGGCAACAACGTAAGTCACGCTAACAATAAGACCAAAAGAAGATTTTTGCCAAATCTTAGAACTATCCGCGTTACGCTGGAAGATGGCACGACTAGAAAGATAAAAGTCGCCGCTTCTACTCTAAGAACGATGAAAAAGCAATCAAACTAACATGCAAAACAAGAGGAATTTATGTCTTTTCTTACAAGGCTTTTAAAATTCCTCAACTGGTCAAGCTCCTCTAAACCCGAAATAAGCCTCGATACCCAACTTTACGAACAGTTAAAACCTTTTAGATTCCCTCTGATAGCCGTTGTGCTTTTGCTACTTTTTGGCTCGCTCGGATATGTCTTTATAGACAATTTCTCCCTGATAGACGCCTTTTATCAAGCAGGTATGACATTTACGACAGTCGGCTTTACCGAGGTCGCACCTATAACGCCAAAGGGCAGGATCTTCACCATCACATTCATTTTGATCGGCTTTATGATCTTCACGCTATCTATCGGCGTCGTGATCGAGGTCTTGAAAAGAGGCACGCTAATAAATATTTTAAAGGAAAGACGCATGCTTTATAAGATCGCAAGGTTGAAAAACCATTTCGTCATCTGTTACCACAACCTCTACACTATCGAGCTAAGCGCGGAATTTCGCGAAAATCACATCCCTTTTGTGGTCGTGGACGACCGAGAGGACTTGGCGGAGATCGCACAAATTTATAAATATCCTTATTTCATCAAAGCCCAGCCGCACACTCAGGTCGCATTTTTAAAGACTCACCTCTCAAGCGCAAAAGGCCTCATCACGCTTAGTCCAAATATCGCTGATAATATCGCTCTGATCGCATCCGTGCGCCTTTATGAAAAGGAAATTTCAAGGCGAAAGCCATATCACATCATCACGAATTCAGATAGTGAGGACGATACTCAGCGCCTAAAAAAGCTTGGTGCGGACAACGTCGTGAGCCCTTCTCGCCTGGTCGCTCAGCGACTAAGTGCGATGAGTGTGCGCCCCGACATGGAAAATATGCTCGAGCAGTTTTTGTATAAGAAAAACTCGCCTATCGATATCGAGGAAATTTCAGTGCCCGACTACTCTTGGGTGCGTTTCAAACGCTTAAAAGAGACGCACTTACGAAATATCACAAACGCTGATGTCGTCGGTATCCGCGATATGAATAACAAATTTATCCCGATGCCAAACGGTGATACGCTAATAGGCACCGGCACGAAGCTTTTAGTCATCGGCACTGTCGATGGCATAAGGCTTACAAAGCGCGTCATAAAAAGCAAGCACAAACCGGAGGAATTTAAATATGTTTAAGATAACGCCTCTTGAAAACGGACTTGAAAATGTCGAGGGATTTTATTTTGGCGGAGTAAATTCCGGCTTTAAAAAGGACGCAAACGACCTTGGCTTCATACGAAGCGACGAGCCGGTCGATGTCAGCGCTAAATTTACGTCAAACAAATTTAAAGCCGCACCGATCAGACATTTTTTAAAATATCCTCAAAATTTCAAAACGAATTTCATCTTGCTAAATTCCAAAAACGCAAACGCTATGACTGGTGAGGCCGGTGTGGAGGATATAAATTTTTTATTTAAAGAGCTTGAAAAAAACGTGAAATTCAGCCTTGTTGATCCGATCATGAGCTCGACTGGCGTCATCGGCTATAGGCTGGATACGGCGAAAATAGCGGCCGCCTTTAGTAAATTTGACTTTAGCTCACGTGACAGCGACGCCGTAGTGAGCGCTATAATGACGACTGACAGCTTCAAAAAGCAAGTCGCCTACGAGGTCACACTAGAAGACGGGTCAAAATTTAGCGTCGCAGCCATTTGCAAGGGTGCTGGCATGATAAATCCCTGCCTGGCGACCATGCTTTGCTTTATCTTGACTGATGCAAATATCCCGAAAGCCGACATGGACGAGCTTTTAGGTATCGCCTGCGAAAAAAGCTTCAACGCGGTAAGCGTCGATGGCGATACCTCGACAAACGACACGGTGATGTTGCTTACCTCAAGAAAGAGCGATGCCTACGATAAAGCCGCATTTGCGAATATCTTAAATCTGATAACCAAAGAGCTCTCGCTCATGTTGGTACGCGACGGCGAGGGAGCGAGCAAGGTAGTGGAATTTGAAGTAAAAGGCGCACTGGACGCCCAACAAGCCATGCGCGCAGCAAAGGCGCTCTCAAATTCGCTTTTAGTAAAGACTGCGATCTTTGGCGAGGATCCAAACTGGGGGCGCATAGCCTCGACTATCGGCGCTAGCGGCGTAGAGTGCGACGAAGAAAAGCTAATCATCTACTATGACGATGTGCTGGTTTATGACGCCGCACACAAGGAGCTTGACAAGATCCGCGAACAAGCCGCACACGCCGTGATGCAAAAGCCAAGCTACAAAATAAGCTGCGATCTTGGCATCGCAAAGGCTAAATTTAGCGCTTACGGCTGCGATCTGGGACACAAATACGTCAGCATAAACGCAGACTACCGCTCTTAGTCAAGCATTTACACTTCTTTGTTAAAATTTTTGAAATTTTTCAAAGGAGCTTTGATGTTACACGAATATACAGATCTCATCAACGAGCTAAAGCCAAAAGACGCTCGTTTCGCGGCACTTTGCGCCAAACACGATGAACTAAACAAGCGCATAGACAGCAAAGACGTGCCTGACGGTGCCGAGCTTGACACCATGAAAAAAGAAAAACTCAGGCTCAAAGACGAAATTTACGCTGCGGTATTAAAATACAAAGAGACCCTCTAACCAAAAGCGCCTTCTTTTGCGGGAGGCGCTAAATTCCACTTTATTTTCTTAGGCTCTGTTTTTAAAAGTATTAATTTTCAAAATTTTAAGGCTTCGTTACAATATTTCATTGATTTTCAGATTTCAAAGCAGGAGAATGCGAACAGAATTCGAGTAAAAACCTTGTGAAGCGACGCTATCGCCGCCGATTTTTGCTTCACCCTACACGTTCGCAACGAGACTTCGCTACGAGGACAGGGAGGCGAAGCGACCGAGTAAAAATCTGATACTGATTTTTCACAACGCTCCACTCGCAACCGCTAGCAGAAGTGAAAGAGTAAAAGTAGCTTGAAGGTATAGAGCCAAATTTAAATAACAAAAGAGCTTTTATATGATAAATTCCGGTTCAAATTTAGCACCGTTAACGCGCACGATGCGAGCCGGGATGCCAACCACTGTAGCGTTAGAGGGGACGTCTTTTAGTACGACGGAATTCGCTCCGATCTTGGCGTTTTCACCTATCGTGATAGCGCCTAAAATTTTAGCTCCGGCAGCGATAGTCACGCCATTTTTGACGGTCGGATGGCGCTTGCCGGTCTCCTTGCCCGTCCCTCCCAGCGTGACTTGATGATACATCATCACGTCATCGCCTATCTCGGCAGTCTCGCCGATGACGACGCCCATGCCGTGATCTATGAAAAATCTTTTGCCGATCTTAGCACCGGGATGTATCTCGATCCCGGTCAAAAATCTAGCAATCTGTGAGATAAATCTAGCTAGAAAAAAACGTCTTCGCAGATATAAAAAATGTGAAATTTTATGAAAAGCGACCGCGTGAATGCCCGGCGTATTTATCAAGATCGCTGCAAAACAACAATTTTTGACCGACGGATCTTTCTCGCGAACGACGCTGACTAGCTCTTTTAGACCATCCCACATAAATTTTACGCTCCGTAAAGCTCTGTGCTTAGGTAGCGCTCGCCGTTATCCGGAGCTACGAACAGCACTTTTTTGCCAGCTCCCAGCGCCTTTGCGACCCTTTTTGCCGCTACGTAAGCCGCACCGCCGCTGATACCAAGCATTATACCGTCGCTCTTTGCCAGCGCGCGCGAGCCGGCCATCGCATCTTCGTTGCTGATCTTTTCGATACCATCAACGATACTCATATCCATCGTCGCCGGGATAAATCCGGGCGCTAGGCCTTGGATCTTATGAGGTCCCGGGTTGCCGCCACTTAGCACCGGCGACGCCTCGGGCTCTACGGCGATAAATTTCGTAGTATAGCCCTTTGCTTTGAGTGCTTTTGCGACTCCGCTTATCGTCCCGCCTGTGCCTACTCCGGCTACGAAAGCATCTAGGCTGGCAAAATCGGCCGCCACCTCTTCGCCTGTCGTCAGCTCATGCGCTTGTGGGTTGTATTTGTTTTCAAACTGGCTTAGCATCACGTGATTTGGCTGGCTGGCTAGCTCGTGAGCCTTTGCGATCGCGCCTTTCATACCGTTCGCCGCAGGCGTGAGCTCCAGACGAGCGCCGTAAGCTGCGACTATCTTACGCCTTTCGATGCTCATGCTCTCAGGCATGCAAAGCACCACTTTATAGCCCAAAGATGCCGCCACCATCGCGATACCGATGCCGGTGTTCCCGCTAGTAGGCTCGACTATCGTATCACCCTTTTTAAGAGTGCCGTCAGCTTGCATTTTTTCTATCATATTTAAAGCTATACGATCTTTGACCGATCCACCCGGGTTGAAAAACTCGAGCTTGGCGTAAATTTCAGCCTCATCGGCACCGGTTTTTAGCTTGACGACAGGCGTTTTGCCGATCGTTTGCGCGATATTTTGGTAAATCATCTTACCCTCCTTTAATATTAGGTATTTGGTTTGTAAATTTATCGTAAATTTTACAACCAAAATACAACGAGCCTAACCAGCTTCGCCAAGTATCGCCCTACCCCGTTCACTTAAAATTTTACCTTTAAAATTTTGCTTGCAAAATTCCAGCACCAAAATGTGATAAAGCTTTAAAATTTCAACCTCATCATAAATTTCATCGTCCAAAATTTCATAAATTTTAGAGTATTCAAGCCCACTTAGCCACTCCTGCGCCTCGTCATAGCTATCAAATCCATACCCCAAAAAGTCCAATATCCTAAGCACATACGCGTCCACGACCATGACCGCCCTACCGCACGCATACGCCAAGATCGCGTCACAAGTCTCGGCCCCCACGCCCTTTACGCCAAGTAGCCACTCCCTGCTTGCATTTTCTTTAAAATTTTCAAAATCATCAAAGCTCTCTCGCATGGCTAGGCACAGCGCGCGAAGCCTCTTTGCCTTGGTATTGTAAAAGCCGCTTGGCTTGATCAGATTTGCAAGGCTTGGGGTGTCAAGCTCGCAGATCGCAGACAAGCTCATCTTGCCTGCATTTTTTAAATTTTCAAGCGCTTTTTCTACGTTTCGCCAGTTTGTGTTTTGCACCAGCACAGCGCCCACGACGACTTCAAACATCCCTTCATTAGGCCATTTTAGCTCCTTAGAATTTCGCTCTTTCATAGAATTTAGCAGCGCCACAAAAAGCTCGGTCGTCGTCATTTTAAATTTTCCTTAAAGGCTAGATAAAACTGCTTCGCCGTTCGTCCGCTACGGCTGGCACGAAGCGTCGCATAGTTTTTGGCGAGCTCGTGAAGCTTGTTTTTATCGCAGCGATGATCTTTAAAATAAAAGTCTACGATACGCAGATACTCATCAAAGCTGCCTTGGTAAAAACTTATCCAAAGTCCGAAGCGATCGGCAAGCGAAATTTTCTCTTGTACCGCGTCGCCGTGATGTATCTCGCCTTGAGAGATCAGCGTGTTTTCATTGTCGCTTTTGCTCTCGCTCATCAGGTGTCTGCGGTTTGAAGTAGCGTAAAACAGCACGTTGCTAGGGGCTTTTTGTATCGAGCCCTCCATGAGCGGCTTTAAAAATTTATACTCCTTGTTTCCATCTTCAAAGCTAAGATCGTCGCAAAAAATAATGAATTTAAACTCGCTTTCGCGCACTTCGTCGATGATGTCGGCTAAAAATCTAAGATCCTCAGCCCCAAGCTCGATGATACGAAGCCCGTGCTCGCAAAATTTAGTGAAAACAGCCTTTACCAGGCTTGATTTGCCACATCCTCTCTCACCCCAAAGAAGCGCGTGATTTGCCCCTTTGCCGTCTAAAAAATTTTGCGTATTTTCTAAAATTTGCCTCTTTTGAGCCTCGATGCCAAGGAGGCTATCCATATCTACGAAATCAATATCGCTAACAGCCACCAGCGCGCCCTTACCGGCTCTAAAAACGGCTGCTTTTTGCTTTTTCCAGTCTATCATTTAGCCTCCTTCCTTAAATGGATCAAAATTTCATCTATCACGTCGTCATCGTCTTTGCTGCGAGATCTTAGGCGCACCTTCTCATCGTTTTTGCGCGTCAAAACGATATTTTGCTCGCTGTTTGAGATCGCCTTGTAGCCGCATTTTAGAGCTAAAATTTTGATCGCTATGAGGTCTAAAAACTGCTTTGTATAAACGTCCATCTTGCCAAATCTATCCTCAAGCTCGCTTGCTATCTCGTAGACCGCGCCCACGCTCTCGCATTTGCTAAGACGCCTGTAAATTTCAAGCCTGAGGCGATCCTCACGAATGAAGTCTTGGTTCAAAAAGGCGTTTATGCTTAGCTTTAGATCGATCTTGTCAAGCTTTGCGCTATCGTTGTTTAAAAGCTTGTTTATCTCATCTTCAAGCATCTTTAGATAAAGCGAGTAGCCGATAGCCTCGATGTGTCCGCTCTGCGCCTCGCCGACGATATTGCCACCGCCTCTGATCTCAAGGTCATGATAGGCTAGTAGCGAACCAGAGCCCAAAAACGAGTTGCTCTCAAGCGCCAATAGACGCTTCAGCGCATCGCCTCCCAGTGCGTCCTTGTCCTCGACTAAAAAGTAACAATACGCCTGCTTGTCGCTCCTACCGACGCGCCCACGTAGCTGATGCAAGTCGGCCATGCCAAATTTATTTGCATTTTCGATGATGATAGTGTTTGCGTTTGGCAGATGGATGCCGCTTTCTACTATGCTCGTGCAAAGCAGCACGTCGTATTCGCCACGTTCAAATTTCATCATCTCGTCCTCGGTGGTTTTGGCGTTTATCTTGGAGTGAAGCACGAGGATACGGATTTTAGGTAAAATTTTACGTAAATTTTGCGCGGTCTGCTCGATGTCTGCGATGTGGTTGTGTATATAAAACGCCTGACCGCCGCGTCTCATCTCACGCATGAGCGCCTCTTTGACGACCTTCTCGTCCCACTCTCTCACGCTCGTTCGCACATCGAGCCTCGAGCTTGGCGCAGTGGCTAAGACCGAGTAGCTTTTTATCTTGCTAAGCGCCATATTCAGGCTCCTAGGGATCGGTGTGGCGCTCATGCTCAGGATATGAGAATTTGCCGAGACCTCTTTTAGCTGCTCTTTTTGTTTGACGCCAAATTTATGCTCCTCATCGATGACGATGAGTCCAACATTGTTCGCCTTTACGCCTAAAAGCGCGTGAGTACCGATGCAAACGCAAGGCTCGTTGTCTTTTAGCGCCTTTAACATCGCTGATTTTTCTTTAGCGGATGTAAATCTATCGAGCCTGAAAATTTTGACGCCAAAGTCCGCGAACCGCTCCTTTAGGCTCTTATAATGCTGCGCGCTAAGAAGCGTGGTCGGCACGAAAAAGAGCGCGCTAAAGCCTGATTTGACGCAGGCAAATATCGCGTTCATCGCGACTTCCGTCTTTCCAAAGCCAACATCCCCGCTTAAAAGCCTATCCATGACTCGCGCGCTTTTTAGATCGCTCATTATCTCCTCGACCGCTTTTTGCTGATCGGGGGTGTAGTCAAATCCCGCGTTTTGCACGAATTTTAGATATTCAAGATCGTTTTTTTCTATCACTTTGCCAGCTATGAGCTCGCGCTTTGCAGCCATAGCGACGATCTTTGAGGCGATGACGAAAAGCTTCTCGCGCACCTTCTCTTTTATCTTTGCAAAGCTTGCCTTTCCTAGACGGTCCAGCACCGCGACAGAACCGTTTTGCGCGATGTAGCGATCGATCAGGTTTAGATGCTCTACCGGCAGCAGTAGCTTATCGTCATTTTGATAAGCGATTACGACAAATTCTTTCGTCGCGCCCAAAACGGTTATCTTTTCAAGCCCTAAAAACCTGCCTATACCGTAGTCCTCGTGCACTACATAGTCATTTACCTTCAGCTCGTCCACTACAAGGCTGGCGCGCTTTGTGCGTCTTTTTTTCTCAAATTTATTGAGCGAAACGACGATCTGCTCGTTTGAGGTCAAATTTAAAACAAGCGGGCTTTGCACGAACTGCACGTTTTTAAAGCGCCTTAGATCAAACTGGCTAAAAAGCCCTTCGTTGCGCGCTAAGACGCTGATCTTTTTATTTTGATTGAGCTCGAAAAAATCATCGTTTAACGTAACGACCAAGTCTTTATAAATTTTAGCCTCGGGTAAAATTTCAAATTTTTCAAGCCTTTTTGCATCGTCTGCAAGCTCGCTAAGATCGATCTTTTTAACGAGTTTACACTCAAATTCCGTCAAATAATCGCCAAAGTCATCTATCGCCCAAAAGCCCAGCGAATTTAGATCGTTCACCAAAGCGTCCGTTTGCATCCGCTCTATCTTTTGGCTCACGTCTTCAAACTCAGCCTTGCTTAAATTTGCTATAAACGGCGTTATTTCAACGCTTTCTAGCTCCGTCTTCGAGCTTATTTGCGTGGCGGTGGAGTAGTTTCTGATACTCTCGACCTCATCGCCAAAGAGCAAAATCCTGACCGGCTCGTTCATATTTACGCCGTAAATGTCGATGATCTCGCCTCTAAGGCTAAATTCTCCCGCACCTTCGACGATATCAACGGCTTCGTAGCCAAAACGCATGAGCTCGTCTGCAAGCTCGTTTAAATTCAGCTTTTGGCCGAAATTTATCGTCCTGCTTTTTAAGTGCTTTGCCTTAGGTAGGCGATTTAGCAGGGTGTGGAAGGGACTGATGATGAGCTTTTTGCCGTTAAATTTATAATAAGCGCTAAGCACGCTTGAAATTTCAAAAAGCTCCTCGCTGAAGCTTCGCAGATCGTCGCCAAAATGCGCTCTAAAATCAGGCAGCTTAAAGGCTTTAAAGCCGGCAAATTCCGCCGCATCGGCGCATAGGCTCGCCTCTTTGTCGTCCTCGCAGATCAAAATTTGAGCGTCGTTTTTTAAAAGATATTCATAGACCCTTGCTTGCATAATAATCCCTCAAAAAAGCCTCCACGAGATAAAACGAGCCAAAAGCAAGGTAGGTTTTGCCATTCGTTGCAGCTAAAATTTCAGCCATATCGCTTCTGGCAAAGTCGCGGTAAGGCAACTCTAGCTGCGTCAAGGCCTTTTTTATGAGCTCGCCGCCAAGCTCTCTCTCCTCGCTTTTGTAATCATACACCAAAACGTTTGAGACGATGGGCTTTAGCGCGCTTAGGACAGCTCTAAAGTCCTTGTCTAAAAAGGAATTGTAAATGAGCGTGAGCTTTTTGCCTTTGAAATTCCTAGCGATAGCCTGCGCGCCAAGCTCGTTATGTCCGACATCAGCGTATAAATTTCGCGCCACCCTCTCGCACCTGCCGCCAAGATCTAACGCGCCTAAATTTTTCATATCAAATTTTACTCCAAGCTGCCTCGCCGCTGCAGCCGCCAGAGTCAAATTCGAGATCAAAAAATCAGGCAGATCAAACCTTTTCGCGTAGTCTAAAATTTCATTTTTTTCATCAAGGTTTAAAATTTCAGAGGCGAAATTTAGCTTTGCACGCCTAGTGCGGGCGATATCAAGCGCCACTTTCAGGCTAGTCTCGTTCATCGTATCGTTTAGAATATTTGTATCGCTCATGGCGTTAAATTTCGTGAGCGATATCCGCTCTATCGTATCTCCTAGCATCGCCATGTGATCAAGCCCGATCGGCGTAAAAAGGCTCAAAATTTTATCATACACGTTCGTAGCGTCGAATTCCCCGCCCATACCCGCCTCGCATATGAAATGATCGCACCCCTCAAAGAGCACCGCAGCAAGCAAGGTAGCGTATTCAAAGTAGCTCGTTTTTATCTTAAATTCGTCGCTTAGTAAATTTTGCAACTTCTCGTGCGCCGCCTCTAAAATTTCATCGCTCGCCACGCAGCCGTTTAGCCAAAATCGCTCGTTGAATTTAAAAATATGAGGACTGGTGTAATGCCCAACGCTAGCGCCCGTGCTTCTTAAAATTTGAGCCAAAAAGCGCCCTGTCGAGCCTTTGCCGTTCGTGCCGATGACGTGAATGATCTTAAAGGGCTTTAGCGCGCCTTTGATACTACGAAAAGCGCGTGGCATGCGGGTATAGTCGATCTCTTTGTAAAATAGAGGCTTGCCCTCTAGGAATTTCTCAAGCTGCATAAAATTTAAAACCTAGCCGATTATCTTTGGCATGACTTGGTTGCGACCGCCTTGTTTTGCGGCGTATAGCATCTTATCGGCATTTTCAAGCGTCATCGTATCGCTTAAATTCGCACTTCTGGTCGCCACGCCGGAGCTTATACTGACCTTTATCGTCTCCGTTTTATAAATAAATTTGAAATTTTCTATCATCAAGCGAAGCTTATCGGCGAATTTCACTCCGTCATTAAGGCTCGTGCTAGGAAGCAAGATCACGAATTCCTCCCCGCCGTATCTGCCGATAAAGTCTATCTTTCTGGCGTGTTTTTTGAGCACCTGTGTGACGGAAGAGAGGATGACGTCTCCGGCCTCGTGCCCGTAGGTGTCGTTGACCTTTTTAAAAAAGTCGATATCCACAAAGCAAATGGAGTAGTCCGTCCCGTAGCGCTTGTAGGCTTCCTCTATCTTTTGTATCTCGCTCATCAGCGCGCGCTTGGTCGCTACCTTGGTCAAAAAGTCCTCTTTACTTTCAAGCTTGGCTGCGGCGAGCTCTATTTCTAGGGTATTGACCCTATCTTGCAGCTGCGAGATGGTCGCTTGTTTGCTGTTCATCTCGACGCCAAGCTCGCGGCTTTCTATCTCTAGCGCACCGGCGATCTCGATAAGCATATTTTTGACCTGATCTATGCTACTTGAGTTTAGATTTATGCCTTTTAGGTCATTTTTGATGGTTTGCACTTTTATAGAATTTGTCTGCGAGCTAACGGCGATCTCTGAGATCTTCTCGCCTATGCTTTGCAGGACGCTATTTAGCGAGCCTACTTTTTCTATTATCTCGGCCCTGTCCTCCTCTATCCTGCGATCGACGAAGCTTTTTATCTTGTCTTGGAATTCAGAGCAGTTTAGGCTAGCCGGATTTTGCTTTATGATGTCTTTTAACGAGTGAAGCTCGCCTGCAAGCTCTTTAGTGATAGAAGGCTCTAGTGAAAACATCATGAGATCGGCTAGTTTCGCCGCCTCGCAGCCCTCGTCTTTTATCATCAAAAATTTCTCGAGCTCGACGCTCATCGTCTCAAGGTCGTCAAAGTCTTTAACGCCGTAATACTTCATAAAATCAAGAAATTCGTCATTGTATGAGCTAATAAATTCAAACCACTTCTCACACATAGCTTCAAGCGTTTTCTCATCGTATTTTTTCGCTAAAAGCTGCATGCCCTGCTCCGCTAGAGCCTTGGCTTTTTTGTTGTGCAATATGGATATGGCTTGTAAAATTTTCCTGGCAAACGCATTTAGCGCCTTAGTCGTCTTTTTATCCTCAGTGGAGCTCGGAGCGCTTTGCGCGGCATTCCTGCAAAGTCTAGCTATCATGAACGCGACGAATTCATCGATCGTTTTGATATTTAGTCCCAAGGCTTGGTTTTTGTATTCATCACTTAGCCTGGAGATATATTTTTCTATTTTCTGGCTCTCTTCGGTGGTAAAGCCGTGCTTTTTTGAAATTTCATTGAATATATCGGTGTAGTTTTCAGGGGTCAGCATCAAATGGCGGTTTTTTATCTCGCCAAGCGCCTCTTTTACGATCTGACTAACGGTTATGGCTGCCATTTTTGTATCCTTTTACTGCTAAATTTGCGATGTATTCATCAAACGCCTCTTTGGAGGCCTCTTTTATAGCCTCGTATTTGTCGGTATCGCTGATGACACTATCTGCATATCGCGTGCTTTTTTGACGGCGCGCGACGCTAAAGTCGTATTCGCCGCTAGCAGGTATATCTACCACTCTTCCGTCTTTGAATTTCGTCTTGTAGTTGAGATTTAAAATAGCCTTATACGATGTGATATAGCCCTTTTCGTCATAAACCGTAGCTTCGTAGCTTAGCGATTTTATAGATACGATTATCGATGTGTCCGCGTTTTTATCGTCGCTTAGGGATCTGTTTAGCCTAGCGACCATGCCCTCTTTTACAGCGTCTTTTATCCACACGCTGTTTTTAGGCTCGGTTTTACTTATGATGACATCGACATATACGCTCTCGCCTATGATGTCTTGCGTGATTTTTGAAACGGGCTTATACCCGCATCCTGCGATGAGTAAAGCTATGAAAATTCCTAAAATATACCTCAAAATTTATCCTTTGACGACCAAATTTACAAGCTTTCCTTTGATGTAAATTTCTTTTATTATCTCTTTACCTTCTATCCATTTTGCAACGCTGGCTTTAGCGGCCTTTAATACATCAGCCTCGCTGGCATCGGCGTTTATCTCAAATTCCGCTCTTTTTTTACCATTTACGGTGACGGCTAAATTTATCGCATCTTTCACAAACACTTCGTCTAAAATTTCAAGCTTTGTAAAATTCTTGCGTCCAAAAAGCTCCTCGCTAAGCTCGTTTGCGATATGCGGGACTATAGGCTCAAGCAAATTTAAAATAATAAAAAAGCCCTCGGTATCGACATCGTCGTTATCCTGAGCATTTAGAGCGTTTAGCGCCTCCATACAAGCAGCGATCAAGGTATTAAACGCAAACGTTTCGTTAAACACCTCGCTTGATTTTTTAAGCGCCTCATAGACCTTCATGCGCGCATATTTTTCGTCTTTGCTTAATTTCGCATGCTCGATAGCAGGCAAAATTTCACTTTTTTTGATGGTTTTGGCCTTGTCCCAAAGCCTGTTTAAAAAGCGATACGCCCCCTCGACCGCACTATCATTCCACTCGAGCTCCTTTTGCGGAGGAGCGGCGAAAAGTATGAAAAGGCGCGCCGTATCTGCTCCGTATCTGTTTATGATATCATCGGGATCTACTACGTTGCCTTTGCTTTTGCTCATTTTTTTACCGTCTTTTAGTACCATCCCTTGAGTCAAAAGGTTGCTAAAAGGCTCATCGTCCCTTAAATACCCTAAATCTCTAAGCACTTTTTGAAAAAATCTCGCATACAAAAGGTGCAAGATCGCATGCTCGATACCGCCGATGTATTGATCCACGCTCATCCAATAATCAACGCTCTTTTTATCAAAGGCCGTCTGCTGCCAAGTCTTTTCATCGCTTGCAAATCTGGCGAAATACCAGCTGCTCTCGACGAAAGTATCCATCGTGTCGGTCTCTCTTACGGCATCGTGCCCGCATTTTGGGCATTTTGTGTATTTCCAAGTAGGATGTTTGTCTAGCGGGTTGCCCTCACCAGTTATCACCACGTCATCAGGTAGCGCGATAGGTAAATTCTGCTCATTTTCAGGCACTACTCCGCACTGTGGGCAATGCACTATCGGTATCGGCGCACCCCAGTACCTCTGTCGTGAAATCCCCCAGTCGCGTAGCTTGTAGTTTGTTATCCTTTTGCCAAGCCCGTCTTTTTCGAATTTTTCTATTATCACCTGTTTGGCTTGCTTGGTTTCAAGTCCGTTTATAAGCGGCGAATTTATAGAAATTCCATACTCGGCGTTTGCTTTGCTCGTATCAAATTTGCCCTCTTTTGGCATGACGACTTGCTTTATCGGCAAGCTAAATTTACTCGCAAACTCATAATCTCGCTGATCGTGCGCCGGAACGGCCATTATCGCGCCGCTACCGTAATCAGCCAAGATGAAATTCGCCACCCAGACGGGTACCTGCTCATTTGTGAGCGGATGAAGCACGTAAATATCCAAAAATACGCCGTCCTTGTCGCTAGCTTGGCGTTCGCGCGGGCTTTGATTGAGGATAGATCTTATCTTGGCTTTCTTTGTATCGTCTAAAATTTCGCTACCCAACAAAGTCCTCACTACCTTATGCTCTGGTGCCAGTGCGACGTAGCTCACGCCGTAAATCGTATCCGGGCGCGTAGTAAACACTTCAAATCCGTCGAATTTACCACCCAAGGCACGGCTCGAAGCATCATCAAGGTAAAATTTAAACTCCAGTCCGGAGCTCTTGCCGATCCAGTTTTCCTGCATCGCGATGACTTGATTAGGCCATTTTCCCTCAAGCGTTTTAAGATCGTTCAAAAGCTCCTCGGCGTATTGCGTGATCTTGAAATAATACCCCGGGAATTCACGCTGGACGACCTCGTTGCCACATCGCCAGCAGCATCCGTCCTCTACTTGCTCGTTTGCAAGCACAGTTTGATCATGCTCGCACCAATTCACGATCGCACTTTTCCTATAAACCAGCCCTTTTTCAAACATCTTTATAAAAAAGCTCTGCTCCCACTTGGTATAAAGCAGGTCCGAAGTAGCGAGCATCCTTCTATCGGAAAATGAAAAGCCAAGGCTGGAGAGCTCTTTTTTCATATAGTCGATATTTTCATACGTCCATTTTTTAGGATGGATCTTGTGCTTTATCGCGGCGTTTTCAGCAGGCATGCCAAAGCTGTCAAAGCCTATGGGATGAAGCACGTTAAAGCCGTTTTTGCGGTAATAACGCGCCAAAGCGTCGCCGATAGAGTAGTTTCTCACGTGTCCCATGTGTATGCGTCCGCTAGGATAAGGGAACATCGAAAGGATATATTTTTTTGGCAAAGTGTAATCGTCTTTTGGCTCGAATTCGCCGTTTTTATGCCAAATTTCCTGCCATTTTTTCTCGATTTTCGCGGCTTCGTATTTTGAATTTTGAGCCATTTTATCTCCTAAAATTCCTCTTGTGTCTTGGCTGATTCTATCAAAACGAGCACAAGCGAAAAGATATTTGCGATCACGGCACCGATGACAAGCGAGTAGCAAAGCACCGCATTGCCCGATACTTGTAGTATCACAAAGGCCGGTATCAAGTGCAAATCAGCTACCAGCGAGCTGGCAAAAAGCTCGGCTGAGAGTAAATTTTTAACACCGATCTTAAGCAACGTAGAGACTAAATTTATACTAGCCGCGACAAACAGTGCGATTTCGTTTTTATCGTATAAAAATTCCACCGCCGTCGTAAGGCTCATCAAAGCAAAAAATATGTATATGACTTTTCCCCAGTTCATTTTAGCTCCTTACACAACACCTTTTTCAAACATGGCCCGCTCTCTTTCGCGATCTTTTTTATCCTTTTGCTTTTGCGCCTCTTTAGCTCTAAAATGCTCGATGCTAAATTTAAACCAAATAAGCAAAGGCGAAGAGATATAGATCGAGCTTATCGTTCCTATGACGATGCCTACGATCAAAACGAAAGAAAATCCATGTATCATATCGCCACCGAACAAAAATAGCACCAAAACCGTCATCATGGTAGTCGCTGAGGTCAAAATAGTCCTTGAAAGCGTTGCCGAGACGGACTCGTTTATCACGCCCTCGATATCTGTCCTCTTGCTACTTTTTATGCCCTCTCGTATACGGTCAAAAATGATGATCGTATCATTTAGCGAGTAGCCAAGCACGGTCAGTATCGCGGCCAGGGTGTCTAAATTTACATCTATATCAAAAAGCGAGATCGCTCCCATGGTGATGATGATGTCATGTATCTCAGTCGCGATCGCCGCAAGAGCGAAACGCCACTCGAAACGAAATGCGATATAAATGAGCACCGCACCAAACGATATCAAGATCGCCATGATGCCCTTTTCTCGTAGCTCGTCACCTACCTTAGGACCGACGATATCCACGCGGCGCACCTCAACATTTCCGGTATCTTTTAAAAGCTCTTTTACAGTCACTCCTATATCAGAGCCTAAATTTGAGCTGGAGCCTGAAAATCGTACTACGACCTCGTCCGCCGTGCCAAATTCCGTAACGGAAGCATTTTTTAAAATTTCATTTGATGCAAAAGCTTCACGAATTTTATCAAGCGGTGCTTTAGTATCGTATTTTAGCTGAATGAGCGTACCGCCTGAAAAGTCGATACCGTAGTTTAGCCCCTTTGTAGCCAGCAAAAATATCGAACCGACAAACAAAATGAGACAAAATACGGCCGAGACGAACCTAAATTTCATAAAATCATAAACTCTAGCCTTTGTGAAAATTTGCATCCCTAGCTCCTTTTATAGCCAAACCAAAGGCTTGTGTTTCCGCTTTTTTCGATCTTTTCCATGAACGCATCAAACATACCGTGAGTGCCTAATATCGCCGTGATCATCGAAGCGATGATGCCGATACTCATCGTGACAGCAAAGCCCTTTACCGGCCCGGTGCCGTAAGCGTAAAGAATGGCGACGGTTATGATAGTCGTCAAATTCGCATCTATGATCGCGCTCATCGCATGCTCATAGCCCTTTTGTACGGCCGTTTTGATGCTGACCCCATCGCGCAGCAGCTCTCTGATACGCTCGTTTATGATAACGTTAGCATCCACCGCCATACCGATAGTAAGAACTATACCGGCCATTCCGGGCAATGTGAGCGTAGCACCAAAAAGCGCCATCACAGCAACAAGTATCACGACGTCAGCGATCAAAGCGATGTTTGCAAAAACGCCCGAAATTCCATAATAAACAAGCATGAAAAGCACGACCAGTATCGATCCTGCCGCTAGCGCCATCATGCTTTGATTTATGCTCTCTTGTCCCAAAGACGGACCGATACTACGTTTTTCCAGCATCTTTACAGGGGCTAATAGCGCGCCGCTTCTAAGCGCGATCGCTACATCATGAGCCTCATCAAGAGTGAAACCACCGCTTATCTGACCGCTACCGCCGCCTATTCGCTCGTTTATCACAGGGGCTGAATACACCTTACCGTCAAGCACGATAGCTAAGCGCTTGCCGACATTTGCCCCGGTAAAATCGCCAAATATCCTAGCGCCTTCGGAATTTAGAGTGAAATTTATGATAGGTAGGTTATTTTGCTGAGAAAATGCGACCTTAGCGTCGGTGAGCATCGCCCCGTCTAACACGGGGATGTTTTTAAGCACGTATTTTATGCGATCGTCTTTTGCGTCCGGATATATGACATCGCCGTAGCTCTCGGCCTCGGCAGGGCTCATAGTCCTAGCTTGATCCTGCCTCTTGTCATCGACAGCCATCAGCTGAAGATGTGCGGCTTTTGCGATGAGATCGCGCGCGCGCTGCTCGTCATCAGCCGTTTTGATACCTGGAAGCTCGACTAGGATGTTGTCTTTGCCCTGTCTAGCTACGGTAGGCTCCGCCAGGCCAAACTGATCGAGCCTGTTTCGTATGGTCTCTACAGCTTGAGAGATGGCGTATTCTATCGTATCGGTACGCTCTTTATCCGTCAGAGTGATCGTATAAGAAAGCCCGTTTTTTTCGACGTTGATACCGTTTATCTCTTTTAGCGCCGCATCTACTTTGGATACCTCATCATTGTCAAGGAGCGTAAATTCCACACTATCTTCTTTTATCTTAAATTTATCGATGAGTACATCTTCTTTTTTTGCGTAGTAGTTGATGCTACCGGCGATTGATTTGATCTTGGAGTGGATCGCTTCGTTGGTCTCTACGCCAAGGAGCATATGAAGACCGCCTTGTAAGTCGAGTCCAAGTGAAATTTTAGCTCCGCTTTGGGTTTGCAAAAAAGATGGCATCGAAAAGCCAAAGCCAAAAACTAAGGCGATCAAAAGTATGATCAACCTATAAGTCACCCTTGCACTACGCATTTGAGACTTCGATCTTTCTTGCGATAAATTCGCGTGAGACACGCACGATTACATCGTCGTTAAGCTTAACTTTGATAAAATCCTCTTCTGGTTTTATCACCTCGCATATCAGTCCGCCGTTTGTGATGATCTTATCGCCTTTTTCAAGCTCGGAGAGCATTTTGGCGTGCGCTTTTTGCTGTTTTTGCTGAGGCCTGATGACCAAAAAATAAAATATCGCGAAAAGCACGATTAGAGGCAGTAATGAAGCTACGAAATTTCCTTCTTGCATGGTGTTCCTTGTGTTTAAAATTTTTAAACAGACATTTTAGCACTAAAATTATAATAAAAGCCTTTGTCGGTGCATTTTTGCTCGCAAATTTTATTTTTTTAAGCCTATTTGAAAATTCTATTGCGGATTTTTGCTCGCCGTTTCTCACGCTAGCTGGCATCTATATCATCATAAATTTACCGCGCACTGGCTTTTTTGCAGCCGGATTTTTCACCGGGATTTTATGGTTTTACTGGATCGGTTTTAGTTTTATTTACTACGAGTTGAGCTTTTTGATACCTTTTGTGATCCTTTTTATCGGGCTTATTTATGGGCTCATTTTTTGGCTAGCGAGCTTTCCAAGCTTCGTTGCCCTACGCGCGGTAATGCTATTTTTGGTTAGCTACATCCACCCGTTTGGCTTTAACTGGCTAAACCTCGAAGCGACCCTTGTTTTAGGCATTTTTGAGCCTAGCGTGCGCGGGCTTATATTTATATTTTTAGCAGCGATCGCCCTTGCATGTTTGCCTAAAATTTACAAATTTATAGCTACTTTTGCCTGCCTGGTTTGCGCTTTACAGTTTCACACGCCAGCCTACAAGACCCTACCCTTTAAAATAAAGCTTGAAAACACGCAAATTTCGCAAAATTTAAAATGGCAAAAGGAGATGAAAAACGAATTCATAAATGAAAATTTAGCCCTGATCGAGCGCGCCATAGATGAGAATTTTACCGCTGTCGTGCTGCCTGAGAGTGCGTTTCCTCTTTTTATGACGCATGAGAAAAATTTAGTAGCCGAGCTAAAAGAAAAATCGCACCAAATCACGATAATAGCGGGTGCGCTAGCATACGAAAATAAACTTAGCTACAACTCAACATTTGTCTTTTCAGGCGGACAGATGACGAGGCTGGATAAATTTATCCTCGTGCCCTTTGGCGAGGAAATTCCACTACCAAAATTTATAAAAGATACGATAAATCGGCTATTTTTCAGCGGCGCTAGCGACTTTGCCACGGCTGATGCGGTGAGCGACTACGAGCTAGGGGGTGCAAAGATCCGCAACGCGATCTGCTACGAGGCGACTCGAGATGAGCTTTTTGGCGGTGAATTTGACGCAATGATAGCCATCACGAACAACGGCTGGTTCGTGCCTAGCACCGAGCCCGCGCTGCAACGCTTGCTACTAAAATACTATGCTACCAAATACGACAAAGCGATATACCACAGCGTAAATGGCTCGCCATCTGAAATCATAACGCCAAAAATTTCGGTGTTTGATAAATTTTAAAGAAGTAAATTTAAGCCTGTCACGTAATGAGCGAGTGTGTTTGCAAATGCGAACAGCATTTGCTACATGAGTGAAAAATAGTAGAGTGGAGAGGCGATACTCGAATACTGGTCGCATCTTCCCGTAAGTATAACCCCTTTCCGCCCCTTAAAAAGTGAGCAAGTTGCTAAAAAGAGCGCGAACAATATTTGTGGTACGAGCGAGTAGCGACAAAGGCAGAAGGGTTGCTTGAATGCTGGTTGCGTTATCTCCTAAAAGGGCAAAAGCATGATGAGCGAGCACATTTGCGGGCACGAATAGCGTATGCTGTGCAAGCAAAAAATGGTAAAACTAATGCAAAGAGTAGTAGCATTTACGATATGAGCAAGTAAGCGACAAAGGTGGAAAGAGGCGATACAAGGACACTGCCCGCGTTCCTCTCGCAAGTAGAACCCTCGTCCGCCCCCTATAAAATTTACAAATTAGCTAAATTTAGGCGGAGGAATTTCACTCCACCCCACCCTTTACGATCTTTCGTATCTGCATAAAATGTGGCTTTACCGCTTTAAAAAATGGATGATCGCTGTTTGCATCCATCGTCTCACCAAAGAGTTTTAGCGCGGTAAATACACGCTTTGCCACTTCGCTGTCAAGCTCAAATTTAGCACCCATTTTTTCGATCACAGCAAAAATTTCATCGTGCGTTTGCATATCAAAATTTATGCTTTTATCCTGCGCGTTGCCCTCTTTGTCCTCGATGTAATCAACCTTAAATTTATACTTATGCGTTTTCACACAAGAGCCTTAAAGGTATCTACCGCATCGAGCTTTTCCCACGGGTATTTGGCGTTTCCGACCTGTCCTTTGGCTGCGACTTTGGCGTATAAAAATGTATCTTTGCCAGGCTTATCAAGCCCGAATTTATCGGTTATCCAGCGCGGAGTGAGCGGGAAGGTCTCGCTTACAAATTTTGACAGCTTATCATCATCTACGCCCACTACGTGCGTGCCCATAGTATCGACGCTCACTGATGTAGGCTTTGCCACGCCGATAGCGTAGCTTAGCTGGACGATGCACTTTTTAGCAAGCCCTGCTGCGACGATATTTTTTGCTATCCAGCGAGCCGCGTAAAGTCCGCTGCGATCGACCTTTGTGTAGTCCTTGCTAGACTGCGCACCCCCGCCTATGGGAGCGTATCCGCCAAAGCTATCAACGATTAGCTTGCGCCCCGTTAGACCGCTATCGTGAAGCGAGCTATGATTTACGTAGCGGCCTGTCGGGTTGATGTAGATGAGCGTATTTTGCTTGTCGTAAAGCTCTTTTGGCAAGCCTGCGTCATCGATCAAATTTTGCACCAGTGCGCGAAGCTCTTCGATTTTCATCGTCTCGACGCAAGGAGCGGAAACCACGATCGTATGGATGCGCTGCGGGCGGCAATTTTCAAAGTTGTCCTTCGTGCCATAATCGATCGTGACCTGCGTTTTTATATCTACGCCCAGTTTGTCGGGGTTTGCTTTGGCAAATTTATAGACTTTATCGCAAAGCATCCTCGCATACGTGATCGCCGCTGGCATAAATTCCTTCGCTTCGCAGCTTGCAAAGCCAAACATTATGCCTTGATCGCCCGCGCCGATCTCGCCGCCACTTTGATCCACACCTTGATTTATGTCGCTACTTTGCTGATTTATGCAGACCTTGACCTCGATGTCGTCAGGGTGCAGGCACTGCTCTTTCGTGAAATTTGACTTGCCATCGTAGCCGATGTGCGCAAGTGCCTCTTTTACGATGTGCTCGTAGTCGTGGAAGGCAAGCTTGACCTTTGAGTTTATCTCGCCACCAATGATGATGTTTTTGCCCGCGACAAAGACCTCGCTAGCGACGCGCCCGTTTGGATCTTGCGTCAAAATCGTATCGACGATGCTGTCTGCGATGATATCCGCACATTTATCAGGATGACCTGGGCTAACCACCTCTGAGGTAAATAAATACATAAAATTTTCCTTTAAATTTTGATTAATCCCGCAATTGTAACATTTCATCATAAAATTCAGATTAACTAAGTATTAATTTTTAAAACTTTCAGCTTTTTTAGCTATACTTTGAGCCAATAAATTTAAAATAAGGTGTAAACGATGATAAGCAATCTTACTAAACGTTATGCCGACGGAAATTTGATAGTCCAAATTCTCATCGGTATAATTTTAGGCATAATCATAGGCTTTTGGACACACCATATGGCAGCCCCTTTCAACGAGCTCATCAAAAACGGCGTGACCGATACGGCACAATTAGACGCTGTCAAAGGCGCAGCCCAAATGGCAAACAGTATAGCAAACGGTATAGCGATACTTGGCAACCTCTTTGTCGGTGCGTTGAAGGCCGTAGCTCCCGTCCTGGTCTTTGCTTTAGTTGCAACGTCTATCATCACGAAAGAATTCGGACACACAAAAGGCATGCAAAAGGTCATCTGCCTATATCTAGTCGGCACTTTCCTGGCATCTGTCGTGGCGGTGATATTTAGCTTTCTTTTTCCTACCGAGATACTATTAAAGGGTGTTGAAAAAGCAAGTATGGGCGCTCCACAAAATGTCGTAACCGTGCTAAAAGACCTTATCTTTAAAATGGTTGAAAACCCGGTATCAGCGCTTAGCTCCGGAAATTACATAGGTATCATCACTTGGGCTGTGGGTGGCGGTATAGCTATGAGAGGCTGTTCGCCGGAAACTAAAAAGATATTTAGTGACATAAGCGACGGCCTTACAAAAATCGTAAAATTCGTCATCCGACTCGCTCCTTTTGGAATTTTTGGTATCGTTGCCATAAGCATACACGAGACCGGATTTGACGCTTTAAAAAGCTACATCAAACTCATCTGCATACTTGTATCGGCGATGCTCACGGTAGCTTTCGTCATTTATCCTTTGATGGCATTTTTGATAACAAAGAAAAACCCGTATCCCCTCGTAATGACTTGCCTAAGAGAGAGCGCGATCACGGCGTTTTTCACTAGAAGCTCGGCCGCAAACATCCCCGTAAATATGGCACTTTGTAAAAAGCTTGGGCTAAAAGAGGAGCTTTACTCCATTTCGATACCCCTAGGCGCTACTATAAATATGGGCGGTGCAGCCGTGACGATCGGTATAATGACACTTGCAGCGGTAAATTCTATCCCGTCTATCACGGTAACTTTTGGTGATGCTCTACTTCTTAGCTTCATAGCCGCTATCGGCGCGTGTGGAGCATCTGGAGTAGCCGGAGGTTCGTTGCTTCTTATACCTCTTGCGTGCGCACTTTTTGGCATAAATAACGACATCGCGATGCAAGTGGTCGCAGTAGGATTTATCATCGGCGTCATCCAAGACTCGGTCGAAACCGCGCTCAATAGCTCCTCAGACGTCTTATTCACTGCTATCGCATCCGAAACTTCAAACTAAAATTTAGGGCTCTCTCGCCCTAAATTTATCTCTTTATAAATTTAAAATTAAATTTTATGTAAAATGTCAAGAAAAATTTAGGATTTTACATGACGACTTGGGATCTGACTGCATTATTTAAAAACGAAAAAGAGCTTGAAGAAACGGCCCTTGAGCTACGAACAAAATGTCAAAATTTTAAAAATTCATATGAGAAAAATTTTCTAAATTTAAAAACGGATGAGTTTTTAAAGGCCTTTGATATATACGAAAGCCTGCTCATGCAGATCTCAAAGGTCTCGACATACGCTTTTTTAGTCTTTGCAAAAGACACTAGCAAAGGGGCGTTTTACGCAAAATTTGAGGATATCTGCACCAAAGCTCAAGAAAACCTGCTCTTTTTTGAGATAATGTTCAACGAATTTGACGACGCTAAGCAACAAAGTATCATCAAAGCCTCAAAAACGCACGGATACTATTTAAGCAACGTCGCAAAGGACAAAGCCCACCAGCTAAGCCTAAAAGAGGAGCAAATTTTACTCCGCACGGCAAACACAGGCGCAGAGGGCTTTGCACGGCTTTTTGACGAGACGATGAGCGCGATGAAATTTAAATTTAAAGGCGAGTGGCTCGGCGAGGAGGAAATTTTAAGCAAGCTTCACGATAAAGACAGAAACGTCCGAAAGCTCGCTGCAAAGAGCCTTAGCGACACACTCGCAAAAAATCAGCACCTGCTTGGCTACATCTACAATATGATAAAAACAAGTCTAAAAACCAGCTGTGAGTTACGAAATTTCAAGCTTCCCGAAGAGCCAAGGCATCTTGAAAACCAAACCAGTAAAAAAAGTGTCGATGCGCTGATAAAAGCCACCGAGGCGAATTTTGACCTGGTCTCTAAATTTTATGATAAAAAGCGCAAAATTTTAGGGCTCAAAAAGCTCTACGACTACGACAGATACGCTCCGCTAGAGGGAGAGAGCGAGTATAAATTCCAAAAATGCAAAAATATAGTTTTAAAAGCATTCAAAGACTTTAGCCCTAAATTTGGCGCTATCGCACAAAGGGCCTTCGACGAGGGCTGGATCGATGTCTATCCTACGCAAAACAAAAGAGGCGGTGCGTTTAGTCACTCGGGCTCGCCGGATGCGCATCCTTACGTGCTGCTAAATCACACCGACGGTAGGCGCGATCTCTTCACGCTCGCGCATGAGCTAGGACATGCGATACATCAAAATCTATCCTACGGCGTGGGCTTTTTAAACGCTGAGACACCGCTCACCACGGCCGAGACGGCGTCGGTGTTTTGCGAGATGTTAGTCTTTGACTACGTCAAAAACACCCTCAAAGGCAAGGAAAAGATATCGCTTCTTGCGGGCAAGATCGAGGACATCTTCGCTACGCTTTATCGCCAGATAAATTTCACGACCTTTGAGCGCCGTATCCACGCGTACGAGGGCGAAATTTCGCTCAAAACGATAAATCAAATTTGGCAACAAGAAAGTGTGAAAATGTTTGGCAAAAGCGTCACACTCAACGACTACTACAAAATTTGGTGGAGCTACATCCCGCACTTCATACACACGCCGTTTTACTGCTACGCCTACTCTTACGCGCAGCTTTTGGTACTGGCAATCTTTGGACTGTTTAAAAGCGGTAAATGCAAAAATTTCGTGCAAATTTACACCGAGTTTTTGAGCCTTGGCGGTAGTCGTTCGCCAAAAGAGCTAGTGGCTAAATTTGGCTTTGACATCGAGGACGCCAAATTTTGGCAGATCGGCATAAACGAGGTCAAGAAGCTAGTCGATGAATTTGAGGGGTTGAAATGATAGAAGAAATTTTAGACGATGAAAAATTTGCGCTTTTGATGAAGATGCACGTGTATGAGTGTATCGATTTTTTACTGCAAAGAAATATAAATTTTTCGATCATGGCGAATTTGCCGCTAGTTAGCTTCGAGCCGGAGCTTCCTGCCGAGATAAAGGCCGGTTTTAACATGCCAGTCATCATTTTTACGCTTGCGGGCTATACCTTTGAGAGCACGAGACTGTCTGAGGACAACATCAGCTTTGAGGCTGGATTTGGCGCTCAGGACTACGCCTCGCTGGTATCTTTGCCGCTTGGCGCGATAGTGCAGATCTTGGTCGAAAATAGCCCGATCTTGGTAAATTTCTCGATACATAAATCAAAAACAGCTCACAAAGATCACACTGAAAAATCGATATCCGCGTTTATGTCAAACCCGCAAAACAAGGATATCTTTAAAAAGAAAAAATAGCCTTATTCGCCATTTTTAAGTATTTTTAGCTAAAATCAAAAGAAAATTTAAAAAGTGGCAAATGGAAAATTTACTAGACAACCTAAACGATGCTCAACGTGAGGCCGCGCGGCACATAGACGGTCCTATGCTGATCTTAGCAGGTGCTGGAAGTGGTAAAACAAAGACGATAACCACGCGCCTTGCCTACCTCATAGGCGAGGTCGGCATCGATCCCGCAAACACGCTCACGCTCACCTTTACGAACAAAGCCGCAAACGAGATGCGAACGCGCGCACTTGCCATGCTAAGTCAATCCGGCAAAACTTGCACTCCGCTACTTTGCACGTTTCATAAATTCGGGCTTTTGTTTTTGAAATTTCATATCGACAGGCTCGGTCGCAAAAACAACTTCATCATCATCGACACAGACGATAAAAAGCGCATCATAAAAAGCTTTGAGAGCCCGATCTCTACGGCCATACTTTCAAGTGAAATTTCAAACTATAAAAATTCTTTGCTAAGTGTCGAAGAGGTCTATAAAAACGCAAATTTTCTCACAAACGAAAAAGGCAAGGAAAATTTCTATCAAAAAGCCGCCGCGATATACGACAAATACGAAGAGTATCTGCGCGCGAACAACCTGGTCGATTTTGACGATCTGCTCGTGCTGACGTATAAAATTTTAGACGAGAACGAGAATCTGGCGCGCGAAATTTCAAACAGATACCGATACATAATGGTAGACGAGTATCAAGATACCAACGACCTTCAGTATAAGCTACTGCGAAAACTTTGCCTCACACACGAAAACATCTGCGTCGTAGGCGATGACGATCAAAGCATCTACGGCTGGCGCGGTGCGAAGATAGAAAATATCCTAAATTTCAAGGATCAGTTCAAAGACACCAAGATCATACGCCTAGAGCAAAACTACCGCTCGACGACGCCGATATTAAAAGCTGCAAACGAACTCATCGATCATAACCGCAACCGCCTTGGCAAAAAGCTTCTTAGCGTAAAAGGCGAAGGCGAAGGCGTAAATTTACTAGAAAGCCTCGATGAGAGCGTAGAGGCCGGCAAGATAGCAAAAAGCATAAAAGAGCTCTTAGAAAAAGGCGCGCAAGCCAAAGACATTGCGATACTTTACCGTATAAACGCCCTCTCTCGCTCACTAGAAGACGGCCTGACAAAGGAGCGTATCCCTTATAAAATGGTCGGCGGAGTGAAATTCTACGAAAGAGCCGAAGTAAAAGACGTCATAAGCTACCTGCGCCTCATAATAAATCAAAACGATGACTTTTCGCTAAAACGCATAATCAACCGCCCAAAACGTGGCCTTGGCAAGGTCAGCCTCGATAAGCTCGAAAAAATGGCCTACGAGGGCAAGACCTCGATGTTTGATGCGATATTAAACATCGACGACAAAGACGAGGCTTTCAGCAAAAAGATAAAAACGGCGCTCGTAGAATTCACGCAAATTTTAAAAGAGTTGCAAGAGACGGACTCGCTTTACGAGCTCATCGATAAAATGGAAGCAAAATTCGGCATAAAAAAATATTACGAGAGCCTACCTGACGGCAACGAACGCGCAGCCAACATCGACGAATTTTATGCTATGTTAAAAGATCAGATCAAACAAAATCCAAGCTTTGAGCTGGAGGAATTCCTAAACGAGCTGGCTCTTGTCAGCGAACAGGACAACATAAGCTCGGAGGCTATCAGCATAATGAGCGTGCACGCGAGCAAGGGGCTTGAGTTTGAGTATCTTTTCGTGATCGGGCTTGAGGAGGGATTTTTCCCGCTCATAGGCGATGGCAGCGACATCGAAGAGGAGCGACGACTGGCATACGTGGCTATCACGCGCGCTAAAAAGCTACTCACTCTAAGCTTTGCGAATTCGCGCTTTTATAAAGGCCAAAGGACGCGCCTAAATAAGAGCAGGTTTTTAAGCGAGAGCGGCACGACGCAAGGCTCGCTCGTCATAGAAGAGAGCAATGAATTTAAAAAGGGCGACTTAGTAAAACACAAAATTTTCGGTATCGGGCGCGTGACGGCCGTTAGCAAGGTCAAAAAAGAGTTCAAACTCACTATAAATTTTGCAGGCAATGTGCGCGAGATAATGTCAAGCTTCGTGGAAAAAGCCGTATGAACGCGATCTTTGTCGCAAATAAACCGATAGGCCTTAGCTCAAATCAGTTCCTAAGCCGTCTCAAGCGAAAATACGGCGTCAAGAAAGCTGGCTTTTCAGGCACACTCGATCCCTTTGCCAGCGGCTGCCTCATCGTGGCTTTTGGCAGCTACACGAAATTTTTTAGATTTTTAGACAAAACGCCTAAAATTTACGAAGCTACGATGTGGATAGGTGCGAGCAGCCCAAGCGGCGATAATGAAAACATCACGGATGTCAAAATTTTAAAGCCTTTTGCCGATGAGAGCCTGGAAATAGCGCGCAAAAGCCTACTTGGACGGCTAAAATACATCCCGCCAAAATTTAGCGCCAAAAACATAAACGGCACGCGCGCTTACAAGCTGGCTCGCACAGGAGAGGAATTTAGCCTAAAAGAGCAGGAGATGGAAGTGTTTGGCTGCGAAATTTTAAGCTACCGCCACCCCTTCCTCACCTTTCGCATCAGCCTAAGCGAGGGAGGATACGTGCGCTCTTATGCGCAGCTTTTTGGCAAAAGACTTGGATATGACGTATGTCTAAGCGAGCTTAAACGAATAAGCGAGGGGAAATTTCGCTTTGAGAACGAGAAATTTCTGGATATCTGCGAAATTTTAAATTTGCCGCGCAATAAATATTTAGGCGATGTTGCCGATATAATGGACGGTAAGAGTCTGAAACCAAGCGACTTTACCACGCAAAAGGATGGGATTTATCTACTTGAATACGATAAATTCCTAAGCATAATCGAGATTAAAAACGATACAATTAGCTATTGCTTAAATAAGGTTGAAAAATGTTAATACTAGCACGAAAAGAGAACGAGGAAATTTTACTCGGGAATGATATAAAGATCGTCGTAGTCGGCGTTTCAAAAAGCGGAGTGAAGCTTGGCATAGAAGCTCCTAAAAATATGATGATACTTCGCAGCGAGCTCGCTAGCGACATAAAAAAAGAGAACGCCGAGGCCAGCAAGATCGCATCAAGCGCGGACATCGAGGAACTCGCAAAGAAAATCGGCAAATGAAAAGCTATGCAAAGATAAATATCTTTTTAAAGATCGTCGGCACACGCGGCGATTATCACGAAATTTCATCGCGTTTCGTGCTTTTAGATGAGGTCTTTGACGAGATAAATTTTGAAAAAGCGTCTAAATTTAACCTCGAAAGTAACGTGAATATCGAAAGCAACATCATTTTAAAGGCCAAAAACGAGCTGGCTCGCGCGGGATTTGCAAACGAGATAGACGAGTTTTTCAGCTCGCACAAGATCACACTTCGTAAAAATATCCCGATGGGCGCAGGGCTGGGAGGTGGCAGCTCGAATGCAGCCAGCTTTTTAGTGATGGCGAACGAGAGCCTAAATTTAAAGCTCTCACGCGAGAGGCTTTGTGAGATAGGCGCGAAAATAGGCGCCGATGTGGCATTTTTCATCTATGGTTTCAAGGCTGCAAACGTAAGCGGTATCGGCGAAAAGGTGGAAGAATTTAACGACGATGTGCCAAGCCTTGAAATTTTCACTCCGGATGTTTTTTGCTCTACGCCCGAGGTTTATAGGAAATTTAGAAGCGACTTCATGCAAAACATCAACGTCAAAATGGCGAATGAATTTAAGAATTTAAGCTCACGCGAGCTTTTGGAAAATTTTAAAAACTACGAGCTAAACGACCTTTATGCGCCCTGCTTTGCGCTATATCCGCAGCTTAAAATTTACAGAGATAAATTCCTAAGTGGTAGCGGGAGCACGACATTTGAGGTGAAACGATGAAAGATCTGGCAAAAAATAAAAAAGCCCTGCATGATTTTAGCATCCTTGAGACCTTTGAAGCGGGCGTGGTACTAAAAGGCAGCGAAGTCAAGGCTTTACGCGCAGGACGGGCAAATTTAAAGGATAGCTTCGTGCGTATCATCAAGGGTGAAATTTTCTTACTAAACGCGCATATCAGCCATTTAGACACTACGAATTCGCACTTTCGCCCGGACGAGCGCGCCCCTAGGAAGCTTCTCATGCACCGTAAGCAGATCGATAAGCTCTTTGGCTCGGTCACCAAAGACGGGCTAACGATGGTCGCACTAGCACTTTATCTAAACGACAAAAATATAATCAAAGCCCGCGTGGCTCTGGCAAAGGGCAAAAATTTGCACGATAAGCGCGAAACCCTCAAAAAGCGTGAAGCCGACTTGGAAGCGCGTGCGGCGATGAAAAAATTTATATAAAAGGAAAAAAATGAAAAATTTGATAGCTTTGATATTTGCGCTGTTTGTTTTTGCCGGCTGTGGCACAGAGGAGAAAAACCAAGCGGCGAGCTTCAAAGAATTTTCACCAAACGAGGAGGTCGCACTAAAAGGTGTGAACGGTAAAACGATAACTTTAGTGCGTAAAAACGGCGCTTTTGCCATAAAAGGCGACGAGAGTAAAATTTTGATGATAGATATATTCGGGACATTTTGCCCGCCTTGTCAAAAAGAGGCGGCCGAGCTCACCAAATATCAGCTGGAAAACAGTGATAAATTCACGATCATAGGCTTGACGCATTTTGAAAACGTTACGGATGATTACGTCTTGAAAGAATTCGTGCAAAAATATAACGCTTATTACTTCATAACCAACGATCAGTCCGTAAACGACCGTCTAAGCGAGCAAATAGTGCGCGACATAGGCTACAAGCACGAGATCGCCCTGCCCTTTAAAGTCGTGATAAAAGACGGGGAATATCAAATTCTCACCGACGTAGACAGTGGAGAATTTGGCGTCAAATACTATCTTGGCGGCATAAAAGTATCCAGAATGAAGCAAGATCTGCAAAGGATATATGGCTCAAACTAAAATTTAAACCGTTTTGGAACGTATTTTGCTTAGAAATTTGAAATTTTAGAAAGGATCTAGCAATGTTTGTAGTGCAAACCTCAAAATCACGCCCCTTAGTAGAAGCTGCGATGGCGGCTCGCGAAATGCGCCAAAAGCTGATATCAGGCAATATCGCAAACATTGATACTCCTTTTTATAAAGCCAGAGATATAAATTTTGAAAGCGTTTTAAGGCAAAAAGCGGACGAAATTTATAACGCTAAAAGCTCAAAAAAGCTTGAGCTTGCAAAGACCGACGAAGCGCATTTTGCGGCGGTCGATTTTCCTAAAAACGATAGCGCGCAAGTATTTTTACGCGACGGACATATGGCTAGGAACGACGCAAACACGGTCGATCTTGACGTAGAAACGACCGAGCTTAGCAAAAACAACATCATGCTAAGCGCGATCGACGGAGCATATAAGACTCAAGGCAATATCTTTAAAAGCGTCATCGACGCAAGCAGCAAAATTTAGGAGAGACGATGTCATACTTAAATGATTTTGACATAAGCGGATACGGACTTAGCGCACAACGTTTCAGGATGAATGTGATAAGCTCGAATATCGCAAACGCTCAAACTACCCGCACCGCCGAGGGTGGGCCGTATAGAAGGCAAGAGGTCGTTTTTAAGGCGTTTGACTTTGATAAAATTTTAAACGAAGAGATGAAAAACTCGGGCGGCTTACTAGAATACGAAAACCCGCTTGACGATCCAAGCTCGCCCAAAAATGCGCATCCGTCACTAATGAGCGTCGTAGTCGATAAAGTCGTGCGCGACGATAAGGATTTTATGCTAAAATACGATCCTAGCCACCCGGATGCAAACGCAAACGGATATGTCGCATTTCCAAACATAAATCCGGTTATAGAGATGGCCGATCTTGTCGAGGCGACCAGGGCTTATCAAGCAAACGTAGCTGCTTTTCAAAGCGCAAAAACGATAGCTCAAAGCGCTATCACACTTCTATCAGGACAATCATCATGATAAATAATATCGAAAAACTAAATAGCATATCAGGCTCTCAAAACAGCAAAAAGATAGCTCCAGCAGCAGACGGAAGCGACTTTGCCAGCATGCTAAACGACTCGCTAAAAGAGCTCAATAAAGTCCAAGAAAATGCCGATAAAGCCATCGCCGATCTAGCTACCGGCGAGGTAAAAGACCTGCACCAAGCGGCTCTAGCCATCGGTAAAGCAGAGACTAGCATGAAGCTCATGCTTGAAATCCGCAACAAAGCGCTCAGCGCATATAAAGAAATTTCAAGAACCCAAATTTAAAGCTTTATGAATCCCAAAAAATCAAAAATAACCATACTTTTTTTATTTATCACATTTGGGATCATCATCTTTGTAGCGGTGATATTTTATCGAGCGACGATCGAGCGCAGACTGCCTAAACTCCAAACCAGTGAGATAAACACCGCACTTCGCGGCAACATCGTGACAAAAGACGGCTTTAGCGTCTCCTCCAGTCAAAAGCTCTATAAAGTCATGCTAGACACCAGAAACATCGATCCTAACAAAAAAGAGATGTTTATCAAGCTTTATTCACTTTACAGCGGCGACGATCCTGATAAAGTAAGAAAGATAATAAACGCCACCAAAGGGCTTGTCACGCTATCTTACAGTATCGATGCAAAGGGCGCCACATACCTTCAAGAGCTCTCAAGAAAGCTAAACAGAAAAAGCATCTTGATCTCCTATCAAGACCCAAAGACAGGGCTGGCTTCCTTTCAAGGTATGCGTATAATGGAAAGCGGACAAAACAGGCTTTTCATGTCAAAAAGTGCGCTGACACCGGTCATCGGATACGTCAATAAAACCGAGAGCGACGCACTCACTAAAAGTAAAGGCGTAAAAGGACTCGAAAAATACTACGAGGACTATCTGGCACCGATACAAAACGCCAAAATTTTAGGCCCTAGAGATATAGGCAACAACATAATCCTAACAAGCGACTCGAATTTAGCAAACAGAGTGGACGGCTACAACGCGGTGCTCTCCATACCGCTGAAATTTCAAACCAAGATCGAGCAGATATTAGACGATAGGCGAGAATTTTTAGACGCCAAGGAGCTTGTCATTTGCATAATGAACAGCAAAAACGGCGAAATTTTAGCCCTCGCCTCAAGCTCCAGATACGATCCCTCAAATATCAAAAAGCAAGACTACGGCGCGCTGAATTCTACCGCGACAGAATACGCATACGAGGCCGGCTCGGTATTCAAGCCCTTTGTCTTCGCCCTCTTGCTTCAAGAAAAGAAGGTAAATCCTTTTGAGCTCGTAAATACCTACAACGGCCGCTATCAGCTTGGCAAGCGCATCATCAAAGACACTCACCCGGAGCCCTTCATGAGCGCGGAAGATGTCATCGTGCATAGCTCAAATATCGGCATGATACAGCTAGTAGAGCGATTAAACGGTCCGCAAATTTATCAAGGGCTTTTAAATTTCGGTTTTTCAAGAAAGAGTGGCATCGATATGCCATACGAGCAAGTAGGCATGATGCCCACGGTAAATAAGCTGAATTCCTCCACCTATAAAGCGACCGTGAGCTACGGATACGGCCTGCAAGCGACATTCATGCAGCTTTTAAAAGCCTATAACACCTTCAATAACAAAGGCGTCGAAGTCACGCCTCATATAGTCGAATTCCTTGAGAAAAACGGCAAGCGCTTCGAGCTGCCAAAGCCTGAACCCCAGCAAGTCATCAGCCAAGAAACGGCTAAGATCATGAAAAGGATACTCATCAAAACCGTAGAAAAGGGAACCGGCCTAAAGGCGATGACACCGGGTCTTGAAGTGGGCGGTAAAACGGGAACTGCGCACATAGCCTCCGGCAAAGGCGGATACAGCAACACTTATAATGGCTCGTTTTTTGGCTTCGCAAACGACACCAAAGGCAACAGCTACACCATCGGCGTACTAGCGCGCGACCCTAAAAAGCCGTATTATTACTTTGGTGCGCAAAGTGCGCTACCGACCTTTAAAAAAGCGATCGATCTGATGATAGAAGAGGGATATCTCGTGCCCGATCAACAGGTCATAGCTGAATTTGAAGCCAAAAAAGAGAAGCAAAAAGACGAGAAAGTAAAGCCGCAAAAGCAAATTTTAGACTGAAAATTTGGACGCCATCAAACGACAACGCCCAAATCGCCTACAATAGCCCAAACTCCGAAAGGACGGAATTCAGATCGACAGACGAGCTTGACGTGCCGGCTAGTTTCTTTTGTCTCT